>Ga0222421_100015_pt1 | contig 538195 bp, 473 predicted proteins | sample 3A1ome_2_FD_182473 | JGI IMG/M metagenome (GOLD analysis project Ga0222421, IMG submission 182473) | Enriched microbial communities from leaf-cutter ant dump, University of Wisconsin, Madison, United States - 3A150A (version 2) | ecosystem: Environmental > Terrestrial > Nest > Insects nest >... | reverse complement strand
CGTGCCGCTGTTATACTCCTGACGCGTCAGGACCTGACCGTAGGCGTCATTGATGTAGCTGATCGTGCGGCTCACATTGACGTCGCTGAAGCTCGTCAGGAAACCGTTCCTGTCATAGGTGTACGACGCCCGCGCATCGGTAACGCCATCAACATAGGTCGACAGCGCCTTCGCGCTCCCCCACCAGACATAGTTGTAGGTGCTGTTCGTCGTCGTCGTCGTGGAAGACCCCGTCTGCGTCTGAACGCTGCGCGTATGCGTCACCACGCCGATATCCGTCCCCGTATAGGCAGAACCCACCAGAAGCTTGTAATCGTTGTACAGGGTGGTGGTCGTCACCGTCGTCGTGCCGCCACTGACGGACGTCGTCGTATCCGTCTCCTGAGTGACCCGGTTGTCGCCGTCATAGGTCATCGACCGGCTGAGCAGCAGGCCCCCTGTCGCCTGGTATTCCGTGTAGAGCGTCGTCCGACCCAGGATATCGTTCCGGCGCGTGGCGCGCACGGTGCTCGTGCCGCCCGGCGCGCTGCGCAGGCTGACCGTCTCCAGATAGCCGTCAGCGCTGTAGGTATAGTCCTCTACATGGTTGTCGCGCCCGAAGGTCGCACTCAGGCGGTCGCCGCGCGTGTTATAGGTGATCGCAATGCTCGCTGCCGACGCATCGATCGTATGCGTCGCCGTGTTCAGGACGCCTTTCTCAAGGGTAAGGCGGTTCATGCTGTCGTACTTATACCAGTAATCCTCGGCCGTCTTCGGCAGGCCGGGAACGCTGTAGGCCGTCCGTATCTCGCGCCGGTTGCCCACCGCGTCATAGGCGTAAGAGATGTCCGCCTCGGCATCCATGAACCGCGTGATCCGGTTCAGCGCGTCGTAACGGATCATCGCCGTCTGGTAATAGGCCGGGGACGCGCCGTCCTTGTAATAGGCCTCGATCGTGCGGTTGCCGTTGTTATCGTAGGCATAGACCGACTTCATGCCCGATACCGTATCCTTGACGCTCGCCAGGTATCCGGCGCTGGTATAGGCGTAATCGATCGATTGGCCCGCGCTGTTCGCCTGATGCGTTACCTGACCGATCAGGTTATAGCTGTAGGTCGTGGTGTGACCGCCGAAGTCGACGCCCTGCAGGGCCGTGCCGAAATAATCGGTCTTGTCGGTCGAGGTCTTGCCGGCTGCGGTCGTGGTCCGCGTCCAGGCGCCGCCCGTGGTCTGACCGGCCGAAACCCGCCCCGCCGACGCCGCCGTCCAGGCGAAAGCGTAGATCACGCTTTGGCCGGCGAAGCTGACCGTCCGGCTCACCCGCCCTTGCAGGTCGTAGTCGGTGGTTTCGGCGACGCTTGTGCCGAAGACATTGTTGGTATGCTTGATGCGCTGACCCAGGCCGTCATAGACATAGGTATCGACCAGTTGCGTCAGGCTGCCGGAGGTATAGGTCGTGCTGGTACGCGCGACATGGGTCACCGTCGCTATGCGGTTGTCCTTGTCATAGGTATAGCCGGTGACCGCACCGGCGGCATCGGTCTCGGTCTTCAGGTTGCCGAAGATGTCGTAGGTGCGGACGATACTGCCGCCGTCCGGATTATAGACCGCCGTCGCAAGGCCGTCCGCCCCGTTATAGCCGCTGCCGGCCAGCAAAACCTGGGTAGTGAAATTGCCGTTGGCGTCCTTGTGGGCGACCTGGCGACCGGATATGTCGTAATAATACCGATCCGTCGGGCTGACTGTGGCCGCCACGCCGGTTTCGTCGACAGCTGTGACTTCCGGGCCGATCCTGTATGTCAGATGACCTTCCACATCGTATTTGAAGGTCGTGGTGGTGTTGTTGGCGTCGGTCTGGGTCAGGATGTCGCCAAACGCGTTGAAGGTCTGAGTGCTGTTGCTGTAGCGCACGGTCACCGCGCTGTCGGTCAGGATATAGGTTGACCCGCTCAGCGCCGCTGTAAATGCCGGCACCGCCGTCAGGCTGGCGACCGTGGGCTTCGGCGGCGTGCCCGTATTGAAGGTGACCGTGCCGCCCTTGGCGTCAAGCACTCTTCCGGATGAATTGGTGGCCACATACTTCACTTCCCAGCTCGAACCCGCAGTGCCATTAAATGGCGCCACATAGGGATCGACTGTGAATGCTCCGGCAATGGCATTGCCGTTGGCATCCAGCATCGGCGTGGCATCGACGAGCGTATATCCGCCGGTCGAGCCTGTCTGGCGCACATAGAGCTTTACCGCGGCCGTATTGGGATCGAGATTTTGAATCTGCAGGCCTGACCCGACGGCTACCGTCTTTGGAGTAACGAAATCGGCGGAAGGATAGCAGACCGCGGTAAAACTCTGCGTCGACAACTCGATGGGAGAGCCACCGGGGCCATCCTGATAAACCCTGACGTTAATTGTGGGCTGATATGGACCGTTTTGCCCCGGAGTACTCGTCATCCAGTTGAATGAATAGGTGCCGCAATTGGTCGTCCCGGCCGCGAAGGTTCCGTTGCGTGTCTGGCCATCACTTGCCGTAACAACTACATGGATTGATCCCGCGCCATTATCGGTCGTCATATACGGACTGGTCAGCATCACACGGAAACTGGCGACTGTATATGTGCCGAAGTCCCCGCCTTCGTTGGTCTGGGTAATGGTCACCTGCCCCGCCGGACCGGCCACGAGATTACCACCGCTTGAGACGGTTCCATCGAGGTTAGCGCTTATGGGACGGGTAACCTTTGTCAACTCGTTGCGGGCATCGAAAGTGTTATAAGTCTTGGCTGTGCCGGTAGCGGCTATGGCGGCAGTCAGGTTGGCGACGCCATTCAGGTCGGTCGCGCCCAGACTCTGGATCTGCAATGTCATGTTGCCGTTGGCGTCATAACCATAGACGCGGGTGATGCCGCCCTCCATGTTGCTGCGCCAGACCCTGCCGGCGGCGTCATAGTCGGCAAATTCCTGAGCCTTTGTGATGTCGCCGCCCGTATTGGCGCCGCGAGCGACCACCTCGCCATAGGCATTGTAGAAGGCGTCCGTCCTGGTATCGCCGGTGACCCACGCCGTACCGTTCCAGGTGGCTTTTCCCGTGGTAATTACTTGCCCTAAGGCATTGTAGGTGGTCTGGTTGGCCTCCTGAACCGTCGTGCCGTCCGACTTGGTGCGCGTGTAGCTTTCGACGGTTACCTGTCCGTTGGCGTCGTAACCGTAGCTGAACACAAAGCCGGTCCCATCCGTCTTGGTCAGCACCCGGCCGCCGGCACCGTAGGTATAGTTCGTGATCTCGGTCGTGGATGTTCCAAAGCCGGCGATTGTGCTCAAGACATTCCCCAGCCCGTCATAGGTGGTCAAGGTCGTCAGGCCATTGGCCGCGACCACCTTCGCCACCCGCCCGGCCGTATCGTAGACATAGGTTGTCACGTCGCCATCGGCTTCAGTTCTGGTCAGTATCTGGCCAAGAGCATTATAGGTAAACGTAATCGTTGCACTGTCAGTCGTCTGGGTGACGGGCACGGCAAGGTTGCCGGCATTGACAGTCGTATAAAGCAGGTTTGCCCGTGTTTCGGTCAGGCGATGGCCGTTGTGATCATAGGTAAAGGTTGTGATGCGGTCGGCCGGGTTGGCAACCGGAGCGGCGGGCGGCGTACCGCCGGCCGTGAAGGTTCCCGGTAGCTTCGCCGCGAACTGGGTTTGCGTGACGACATTGCCCTCGCCATCGTACTCATATTTGGTGACGAAGCCCAGTTGATCGATCCGAAAGGTCATACGGCCAAGCGCATCATAGTAACTATAGATGCTCTGGCCGTTATTATCCGTCTCCTGAATTATATTGCCATTCAGATCATAAACAATAGTGCTGGTCAGCGCACCTGTGGCTGTCGTCCAGGTTGTGTCATTCCAGCTACCGGTCTGGATGTTTAGAATGTTCGTGGTCTTCAGGCGGTTGTCTGCATCATAGGCATAATCGGTTTCACGGTAATGGGTCGTATTGACCGGTGTTGGCACGATCGTCGTGGAGACCGGCAGGGTCAGGGCATCGCCATAGGCCTTCTGCGTCAGAATATTGCCGTTGTCATCATAGGTCCATTGCGTCAGGTAGCCGAGGGCGTCAACCTGCGCCATCTTGCGGTTCTGGAAGTCATAATAGGTGACCGTTATGGCACCATTGGCGTCCGTGGCCGTGATCTGGTTGCCGCGTCTGTCATAGGTGAAGGTCTGGGTCGGCGTCACCTGCGACGTCGCGCCGGTAATGGCCGTCACCGTGACAGCATCGCCCTTCTGCTGAATCAGACGATCATCCTTGTCATAGACATAGGTCGTCGTGCGCTGGCTGAGGCTGCCTTGCGCTTCGATCATTTTGGTGCGGTTGCCGAAGATGTCGTATTCGTAAACCGTGGTCGAGGCCGGTGCGATTGCGTTGGCGCCATCAGTGACATTGCTTGCCGGCGTGACCTGGGTCAGCATCAGACCGCGCGCATCGTAGGTATAGGTGACCACAGCCCCCAGGGCATTGGTTATAGACGTGCGGTCGCCGAAGATATTATAGGCGTAGGCCGTCTTGAAGGAAGCCCCCCTGGCATCGGTACTGGTCAGCACTCGACCGTCATTGTCGTACGTGAAGATGGTCGTATTATCGATGGCCGCATTGATCGTGACGGCGGGCGTGGTCGTGCTGGTGATGCCGGTCAGAGAAACCGCCGTGCCATAGCGCGTCACCGTCAGGATATCGCCAGCCATATTGTAAGTCGTCTTGGTGGCGTAGCCCAAGGCATCGACCGCCAGTGTCCGACGCCCGGCGCCGTCGTAATAGAAGTAGCCCTTCTTGCCATTGGGGTCGGTGATCTGCACCAAGTCGCCGAAGGCGTTATAAACGTTTGTGCTCACCGCACCTGTGGGATCGGTGGTCGTCAGCAGACGCCCGGCGCCGTCATAGGTATAGGTGGTAATGTTATTATTACCGTCCTTGGAGGTCAGTATTCGTCCCGCCCCATCGAAGGTGGAGGTCGAGTAAGCCGCGTCAATTGACGACTGCGCGGTCTGAGTCTGATATATGCGCCCCGCCGCGTCATAATAGTACACGGTTACAGATACATCGCTCGTACCGGAGGCCACCCTGGTGCTATATTTTCTACCGTAGGCATCATAGCCAAACGCCGTGACAATATTCAAGGGGTCTGTAATCTTGATCAGATGTCCCGCATTATCATAGCCGTATTGAGTTGTGCGGTCGTTGGCCGCATTGGCATTGGCGGTCACCCAGGCCGCAAGGGCAGAGCCGGACTGCACACCCGTCGTTGTGTTGCGCGCCGCATAGGCCACGCTCTTGGTCACATTGCCATTATTATCGTAGGTATAGGCTGTGACCAAGCCATAAGCGTCGATGCTGTAGATTTGGCGTTCAGCGCCATCGTAAGCGGCCCGGCTCGCACGGTCATTGGCGGCGCTGGCATTAGTGGTGATCCAGGCCTGCATCTGCGCCTGTGTCTGCACTCCGATCGCGGTGAAGGCCGCGGCATAGTGCACGGTCTGGATGATATTGCCATCGGCATCGTAGGTGTAACCGGTGACCGCGCCCGTCGGACTGGCGGCACTGCCTGCCGGATCGATGACGAAGGCGACGCGATTATCGGCGTCATAGGCATAGCGTGTGATCCGCCCGGCCGGATCGGTAACCGAGGTCACATTGCCGTCGCTGTCATAAGTATAGGTGGTCGTCAGGTTAAGATGGCCGGTCGTGCCGTAATCGACCTTCGTCGAGGTCAGCCGGCCTCCGGCGTCATAAGCCGATGTCGTGACCCGGTCCGTCACCGCATTGGCATTGGCCGTGGCCCATGTCTTCATGTTCGCCAGGAGCGGCGAACCGATCGTGGTATAGACAGCCGTGAACTCGGTCTTCCTGGTGACGTGGCCTTCATTGTCGGTGACATAGGCCGTCACCGCTCCGGTCGGATCGATGGCATAAGCCAGGCGGTTCTCATTGTCGTAGACATTACGGGTAATATTGCCCGCGGGGTCGGTCACCGTGATCAGGTTGCCATCGGCATCATAGGCATAGGTAGCCGTCAGGTTGAGCTTGCCCGTTCCGGGATCAGTGACCTCCTTGATCAGCCGTCCAACGGTGTCATAGGTGTACTGGGTCGACACCCCGCCTACCGTCTTGGTCATCACCTGCTCGCCCGTATAAGCCCAAGTGGTGGTCAGGTTGAGGCCGCCGCTGTCAACCACCTCGGTGAGCTGGCGGCCCAGCAGGTCGTAGGTATAGGTCGTCACGATATTGTTCGGATCTGTGACGGTCAGTACCTCCCCCTTGCCGTCATAGGCCCAGGTCGTCTTCAGTTTAAGACCGCTTGTGGCATCGTCCACCGTGCGGGTCAGCACACGACCGGCAGCATCGTAGGTGTACCGCGTCAAGCTGGTGCGCGGACTGACGACCGTCAGCAACTCGCCGGCATCGCTGTAAGTCCGGGTCGTGACATTGCCCAGACCGTCAGTCATTGACGTTAGATTGCCATCGGCGTCATAGGCGAACACAGTGGCGGTGCCATTGCCATCGACGATCTTCACCGTCTGACCGTAGGCGTTATAGGTGGTCGTGGTGACGATGCCGTTCGGATCGGTCACCGTCATCCGGCGGTCGAATGGCGTGTAGGTGTAGGTTGTCACCTTACCGTTGCGATCCGTCGTGGTCAGCACATGGCCCAGGCCATCGTAGGTATAGCTGGTTGTCTTGGCGTTGCCGTCGATCTCTGTCTTGACATTGCCCGCCCGGTCATAGGTCATCGACCGCACCGTGCCGCCGGCATCGGTCACGCTCTTTACCTGGCCGAAGGCATCATAGGTGTAGATGGTCTTCAGCTTCAGAGTGACGGCATCCGCTGTCGTGGTCAGCAACTGACCGCGGCGGCTGTAGGTGTGGGTCGTCTGGACCGTCGTGCCCGTGGTGTTGAACGGTTTAACCACACTGGTTAAGTCACCAAACGCGTTGTAGGCATAGGTTGTGACCTGGCTGGCCGCCGAGGTGACGGACTCAGTTTTCTTCGTCACATGACCGGCGACATCATAATCAAGATGGGTAAGGCTGTCATTGGCGGCGCTTGTGATGGTCGTGATAGCGCTCGTCAGGGCGGTGACGATTTGCCCGCCGTTCAGGGTGGCCAGTGCGCTCGTGTTGACCTTCGCGGCATAGACCGTGACGTCTATCTGCTCATCGAAGCTGTTGTAGCTGTATTTGGTGACGCTTCCCATACCATCGATCTGGTAGGTCAGCCGGCCATTGATGTCGTAATAGAAGCGCGTCCGGTTGCCATCCGGATCAGTCTGGTTGACCAGACGGCCTGCCGTGTCATAGGCGTAGGTGGTGCCGTAATTCGTCCAGAGGGCGTTAATCTGGGCTTGGGTCGGGCTGGCGCCCAACGCCGCCAGGGCGGCTGTGCCGACGCCATTCAGCGTACCGATCTTGCGGCCCAGGCCGTCGTAACGGATCGAGGCCATCCGACTGTCAACCGTACCCGTCGCCGTGGTCGAACTGGCCGTGTCCTGGCTGATAAGCCGGCCCATATTGTCGTAAGTATAGGTCGTCACCTCACTGGCCCCAGTGGCCAGGGTGAGCGTCTTTGTCTTCAGGCGGCCGTCGAGATCGTAGGCCAGGAACGTCCGCTCCATCGTAGTCGAGGTCGTCGCCACGCCCGTCGGCGGAGTGGTATTGTCGGCCTGCGCCTGGTCGGCAAAGCGCCGGACCTGGTCCGTATAACCTGTCGTGCTGTAGGACCGGTCGTAACGTGTGGCATAACCTTCGCCATCGACGCTGATATAGAGCAGGCCGTCATTATTGTAGATATACCAGTTGTGGATATCGGAGGCCGAGGTGCCGACACTGGCCAGCAGGTCCGCAAAGCCACCGGCCGCCCACAAGCTTGCGTTCGCCATAGTGGCAAACGCGATGGTATGCGTTACCTGCCCCGCGCCGTCATAAACGGTCTGAGTCAGGTATCCCTCCCCGTCCAGGACGCCAACCTGGCGCCCACCGGCGTCGTAGAAATAACGCGTCACCCGGTCATTGGCGGTGTTGGCCGTCACCGGCAAGGCGATCCCCGGCAAGCCGCCCTTGGCGGCAGCAATCACCGCCGCCGGCAACGCCGTCGCAAAAGCCGTCATGCTGAGTAAATGACCGGCGCCGTCATAAGTATAACCCGTAACATAACCCAGCGCATCGATGGTCTGCGTCAACCGCCCATCGGCATCGTAAATGGCCCAGTTCCAGCGATCATTCGCCGACGCTGCCGGCAGGATTGCCGATAGTTCCACCGAGGCGTTCGACGCTCTCGCCGAATCCAGGAGGGTGACCTGCGCCGCCGACAGTTTGGTGTCGTAAACGGTCGTCGCGATGACTTGACCCTGTCCGTTATAAGCATAAACGATCAGGGTGCCGTCCGCAGCCACTTTCCCGACCTTCTGATTCAGGTCGTTATAAACAAAGTAGGTCGCCAGACCCGTCGGATCCGTCTCCTGGATCAGGTTGCCGTTTGAATCGTAGACATAGCTCGTTACCGCCGTCAGGCCACCGCCGGCAACCGTATAGCTCACCAGTTCCCCCGCCCTGTCATAGACCGAGGTCTGGGTCGTCCCGTTGGCCAGGGTGACGACGGCTTTCGCACCGGTCGAGGTATTGCTGTAGACGGTTTGTGTCGTCTGGCCGCTGAAGTCCGAAACGCTGATCACACGGCCCAGGCCGTCATAGACATAAAGCTCTTTCGGCAGAGTCATCAGGTCGGTCATGGCCGGGGTCGACATAATCCGCTTGAGCAATTGCCCGGCCTGGTCGTAAACATAGTTGGTGGTCCGGGCCGTCGTCGTGTCCCCCGCCCCGGTGGAAGTCGTCTTGCCGTAGGTGGTTGAGGTCAGCAGGGCGCCGCGCGCATCGTAGGTCAGGTCGGTGCGGTGTGTTGTCGCCTGGCTGCGGCTGGCCGATACAGCCCACGCCAGCATCGTGGCGTCCGTCGGATTGCCCGCCGCCGAATAGACATCGGCGACCGCTGTGAACTGGATGAGGCTCGTCTGCTGACCCGCCGCATTATAGACATAGCGCGTGACCTCGCCCTGAGGATTGATCACATAGGTCAGATGGCTTTCGCTGTCATACACATATCGCGTCATCAGCGCCGTTGCGCCATCTGCGAAGACCGTGCTGCTCGTCATCTGGTTCTTGCTGTCGTAAGCGTAAACCGTCTGATTCCCCAAAAGATCCGTCTTCGACGTCACATTGCCATTGACGTCATAACTATAGCGATAAGCCGGCGCAGCCGAACTGCCGTCAACCGTCACCAATGGCTGAGCGATCGCCAGATCTAGGGGACCATTGCCGTCGGCAACAGCCTGGACCATGAAATCCAGATAGACTGCATCGGCAGGTACAATCGCCGACAGGCTGGCGATGCTGGCCGTCGCTACATCGGGGCCCAAAATGCCACCCAGGCTTATAAGTGTTGACGACTGGCTTATGGTCGACTCGGCGGCATTTTGGAAAACGGCGTAGAGTTTAAACGAGCTTGCACCCGAACTGGCCGCTAAAACGCTGATGTTTACAGTCTGGCCCGGCATCACAAGGGTCTTACCGATGCCCGTCTGCGCAAGCCGCATCGTTGTGCCGACCGGCGGCGTGGAAGCGGTCGTGCGCCGGTAAACCCGAACATTATCATCCGTTTCGACGGTCTGGCTCACCGTCACGTCCGTGGCGCTGATATAAAGATTATTCCAATAAGTACCGATATCACTGAACATCGGATCGCTTGTCGGCCCGCTGTATAACAGGTTGTCGTTAACGTCGTAGCTGAAGAACTGCGTTTGCGGCGCACCTATGGGTGAGGTCGATGGCGTTATAAGCTGAATCAAACGTCCCTTGCCGTCATACCCCATAGTCGTGACTGCGCCTTGGGAGTCGGTGACCGTCGTCTTGCCGGCCTGATAGCCGAATGTGGTCGTTGTCGTAACCCCCGAAGAGATGGTCTGGGTCAGGCTCGAGACGGCATAGGCCGAGCCAACCAATACATAGCCAATTTGCAGGCTGGTGCCGTCGCTCTCCGTGATCGAGGTAATACGGTTGCTCGCGCCATCATAACCATAGGTCGTGACAAAGGTCTTTCCGTCAGCGATGGAATTATCTTCCGGACTCAGGTCGACTGTCACTGTCGTCAGCCGGTTCGATGTATCGTAGCCGTAACGCACCCGTGTCAGGCTTTGCAGGCCCGAGCCGTTATTATAGCTCGTGACCACCGAGGTTAGGAGCACGCCCGTATAGACAAGGCTTGTATATTCTCCATTCGCTGTCGTGATCTTCGTCAGTTGGCTTCCGCTATAGGTGTAGGTCAGAAGATTGCCGTCCGCATCGGCGGATGACGCCAGCCGTCCGCCATTGGCATTATCATAAGCCTCCACGACCCGCGTCTTGCCTTCGGTCCAGGTCCAGGTGTTCGTGCTGCTGTTGAACGCCAGGGTATCGTAGGCGCCGCCGGCCTCATTGCCGACATAGAGATTCTTCGTTGCATCGAAGGTATAGACAATGACCGAATCGTCACCGAGAGTCCGGGTGATGGTGCTGCCCACCGTATTGACCGTGCCTGTCAGTCCGCCGACATGGCGCTGGAAGCTCTTCTGCCAGCCGCCGCTCAGATCCTGGCTGTTATAGGTGTTGGCGACAACATCATCGAGTCCCCTGCCGATCAGCAACTCGTCCTGACTCTGGATCACCAGATTGCCGTTGGCGGCATTGACCGTAACGCGATTCCCGCCCTGCCCCAGCACAGCGGCTCCGAGTTGCCCCTGAGCGCCAAGAAGCATCGAGGACCCACGCGCCAGCCCCAATCCCGCGCTCGTAACAATCGCCACCATGATGGATTCCCCTCAAACTTCCGCTCAATCAGACTTCACGCCCTCATAGAGTCAGTCGGAAAATCCCGAAATTTGTTTAGTGGCAGGAAGACAAATAATTGAAAAAATTTTAACTATTTGATTTAAAAGGATAAAATTTTCCAGCCAGTGACTATCTTTTTACGCCATGACGAAGAGTAGGCGCGATATCGATCATTAACTGGGCAATGGTTCGCCCTGACGCCAGAGGCGTGTTCAGAGCGATATCACATATCCGCTGCGCCGACTGCGTCTCGCCGGCCTGTTCGAGAAGGAGTGTCCGAGCCAAGGCGCCGGCAAGACAGGTTCGGTCAAGACGTAACGCGGTCTCCACCCGTTGCCGGGCACTAGCCGGTTTGCCATCGAAAATGTCCAGAACAGCTAATGCTCCGTGAGTTTCGGCAAACGTATCATCGAGCGCCAAGGCCCGCTCGAAAACTTCACGCGCACGCGCCACATCGCCACCGGCAAAATGCGCCCAACCGGCAGCGATCCAAGTCCCAAGATGATCCGAAAAGATTTCCGCGCTTTGCTCGATATATCGGGTGGCGCCCGAAGCATCCCCGCTGGCCATCAGGGCCAGCCCCTTACCGAGCAAATTACGCGCACTGTCCGGTCTTATGCTCAGGCCCTGATCAAACAGGGCCAAGGCCTCGCCGATGCGGTTTTCCTGCAAGACAAGTACGCCCATTGCTGACAGGCCTTCAGCAGTTCCCTGCGATTTCTCCGCCCATCCGCGGGCCAACTCCGGCATTTCCAGATCCAAAGCGACCAGCGATAGCGCACCGGCCAAGTGTACATCGTGTGAAAGCGCTTCCGCCAACTGCGTGCCCTCATCGAGCGCCAGCTCTAATTCGCCCAGTCGATGAAGCGCTTCCACCTTTAACCTTGCCGCGCCGGGAACGGTTAGAGCCGTAGCCGTATCAAGAAGCTCGACGGCGCCAGCGTCATTGCCGGTCATACTTTCGGCGCAGGCGAGATTGAAGCGCAGGGACGGGTCAGTCGCTGGAAGGTGGCGGAGAATGATAACCGCGTCCTCGAAACGTCCCTGTTGCAGGGTTGCAAGTCCTTTGAGGTTGAGCAGCGCTGGGGGGAGTTCGGCCAGATCCTCGTACTGGTCCAGTAACTTCAGGGCGGTGTCCGGTTCGTTTGCATCGATCGCTGCCGCACTGGCGTCGGCAAGCAGATTGAGATTCTTTGGGTCATGATCGAGATAGCCGATCAGGCGGTTTAATTTCTGGCGCGGATGATCAAGGCCCAGCATTTCGTCCATACTTTCCCCCTTTGGTTCCACCGAACCGTCCGTAACAGAAAGCAAAGTAGAATTGCAACTGAACCGGCCAAAGGTGAGGTGATTATATGCCCTTTCTTCTTTTTGTCTTTTGAGTCCTCAAGCGTTGTCAGAGAGGGTTGGATATGAAGTTAAAGAAGTTAAGCGTGCAAATCAGGGAGAGTGGAGAGCGGCGATTAATAGCCGTGAGAAAATCGGCTTGTCGATATCACCTCCACAGATAATACTCCGCTTGAAGGTTTCGAGATCAGGTTACGCTCAGCCGACGGCGCTCGTGCCGCTGAAATCGCCCGCGCGCAGATCGAGACCACTTTATGTTGTGACCTGCGTATACAACCGATACGGCTCATCCCCAATCGCCATAAAGGGTTTCAGCATGGTGCCTTTCACGCGCCAGCTATCCGCCCCCGCTCGCTTCGCCGCCAACAGATCATCGCGGTTCAAAGGCATCGCCTCACCAACGGGCATCAGCACCAGCGGCCCGGTCATCAGCGCCACCATTTCCGGATGCGCGGCATTCAGCGGTTCCAGCCGCATCCCCATATCGAAGGCGATCTCAACCACATCGCCCGCCCGCCATGTCCGGCGCAAGGTCAGGAACCGGCCCGCCGTCACAGCATCCACCGCCTTGCCATTGACCGTCACGCGCGTCGCCTTGCCGGCCCAGGCCGGGATACGCAGTTGCAGGCCGAACACCACCGGGCGCTTCACGCTCACCGTCAGGCGGCTGGTATTTTCCAGCGGATAGGCTGTCGCCTGCGTTACCGTCACCGCCCCGCCGCCGAACACGCCTGAAACGGTCGAAGGCACATAGAGATTGACGTAGAGATCCCGCGCATCAACCACATAGGCCGAGGTGCCATAGTCAGCGGTCAACTGGATAAAGGTGCCCGAACAGCACGGCCACTTCTCATCGCGGAAGACCTTGCGCGCCGCCATGTTGTAATCGGAATAGTAGAAGGTGCTACCGTCCGGCAGGGTCGGTTTCGCGCCGAGGATCGTGTTGTAAAGCACCCGCTCCATGCTGTCGCCATAGCGGCTGTCCCTGGTCAGTTGCAGCAGATGGCGCGCCACCTTGAAGTGACCATAGGCGCCGCACGGCGTCTCGAATGAGCGGTGCGTTTCGGTCAGCATCCGGTAGAGGGTTTCGGTATCGTCGGCCGCCAACAGTTCCTCATTCGGCCCCCAACCGCCGGTGGCGTAGGATTGCGCCAGCACGAAATCGAAACCGTTCTTCGCCGCCGCCAGGTACTTCGCCTCGCCGGTTACATAATAAGCTTCGATGGCCGAGTTGAGCGCATTGACATGGCTGTAGGCGTGCTTGCCCTTCAACGGACTGATCCCCCTGGCCAGCGGATCGAACAGCGCCTCATCCTGCATATACCGCAAAGCCAGCGCACAATACCGCTCGCCCATGCCAAGCCGCCACGCCAGGAAGAGGTTCTCCGGCAGGGTATAGGGTTCGTCCCAGATATCGGCTTCGCTGGTATAGGGCCGCTCACGGCGCTCTTCCCGCGTCAGCGCCTTTTCCGGCAGGAAGGGCAGCACCGAATCCGTCAGCCTGTCGAGCACGCCTTTCGCCTCATCGATCCCCGCATACCGGTAAGCATCGATCAGCCCGATCGCCAGCTTGTCATAGGTATAGGCCGGCAGGTAATAGCCCTCGAAGAATTTCGGCCCGACAGTCGGCGCATAGGCCTCGATCAGCCCGCGCACCTTCCGCGCCATGGCTTCATCGCCGGTAATGGCGTAACCGCGCGCCAGCCCGGACATATACTGCCCGAAGCTGTGACCGGGTATATAACCGTGCCAGTTGGCCGTGCTCCAGTCCTTCGGATCGATATGGAAATCGCGCGAGTCATCATACCAGCCGCCCATGTCTTCGCCCGGCGCAGCCATCCCGGCCCGCGAGCGAAACGGCTTCAGCAGCTTGTCGTCATCGAGGTTGAGGAACAGATTGCGCTGGTAGTCGAACTGATCCTTCAGCGGTCCCGCGCCCAGTTGAACCTGATCGCGTTCGAGCAAATCCAGCAGCGGCTTCGCCACCGCGCCCGATAACTTAAGCCCCATGCCATGCGCCGAACCACAGGCGCAAACCGCCGCCGCACCGCCCGCCATAAACGCCCGTCTGGATACCGAAACCATCTGCTCAACCTGATTGCTATTTCATTTTTATTTAATCAGACAAAAGCAAATTTTTCCGGCAACTTCAATAGTCATGCGAGCAAAAACGGGTAGGGAAAATCCACGATGCACATGCTAAGGTCAGTCCATGACCAATCCAAAGCCGCGCGGCCGTCCTGCCGATCCCGACATACTGACGCCGACGGAATGGCAGATCGCCGATGCTGTTCGGCACGGGCTGACTAACCGACAAATCGCCAGCCGGCGCAATGTCAGCCTGGACGCGGTTAAATATCACGTCAGCAACGCGCTGACCAAGCTGGGTTTGACGCGACGCGCGCAGTTGCGCCACTGGTCGGGCATAGCGCAACGCAGTCCAATTCATGATCGGAAGACGCAGGGGAAACAGATGACATTCGGACCAGTCGGCCAGATTGCCCGGAGTGTGCGCAATATCGAAGAGGCACGAAAATGGTATGGCGAAGTGCTGGGCCTGACGCACCTCTATTCCTTCGGCGACATGGCCTTCTTCGATTGTGGCGGCACGCGCCTCTTCTTGTCGCCCGCGAAAGACGAAGGCGACTCGATTCTCTACATCTCCGTCACCGGCATTCACGAAACAAAACGCCAGATGGAGGCGCGTGGCGTGGTCTTCATCAACGCGCCGCACATGATCCACAGGCACGAAAACGGCACCGAGGAGTGGATGGCTTTCTTCAATGATAATGACGATCGTCCCCTGGCCCTGATGGAACAGGTGGCGCCGAAAGCATAGTTCTCACGACAGTCGTCAAAAACCCTTTGTAAAATAGACGGCGGCATCCTACATGGCGCCTATGTCCAAAGCTCCAAAAAACTCCATTGCCAAAGCCCCGCTGCTCGCCCTGAAAGATGTCCGTCTGATGGACGGCATGAACCCGCTGTTCGATGGCGTCGATATCGCGCTGGAGCGCGGCGTGCGCGCCTGTCTCGTCGGCAGGAACGGCGCCGGCAAATCGACCCTGATGCGCCTGATGGCCGGCCTGATCGAGGCCGATTCCGGTGAGCGCATCGTCAGCAACGGCGTCCGCTACGCCTTCGTGCTGCAGGAGCCGGAACCAAAGGGCGACACCATCCTCGACTGGGCCTGTTCCGGCGGGGCCGAGCACTATACCGCCGAAGCCGAACTCTACGCCTTTGAGATCGATCCGAACGCCCCCATCGCCTCGATGTCCGGCGGGGAAAAGCGCCGCGCCGCCCTGGCGAAAGCGTTCGCCGAAGAACCCGACCTGCTGTTCCTCGATGAGCCGACCAACCACCTCGACATCTTCGCCATCGAGACGCTGGAAGACCGCCTGCGCAGTTTCCGCGGCGCGGCCCTGATCGTCTCCCACGACCGCACCTTCCTGGAGCGCACCACCCAGCGCTGTTTCTGGCTCTATGACCGCAAGGTGATGAAACTCGACCAGGGCTATGCCGGCTTCGAGCCGTGGTCCGAACAGGTGATGAAGGAGGCCGAGGAATCGCTGGCCCGCCTGCAAAAGGCCATCGAGCGCGAAACCTACACCTTCTACCGCTCGATCACCGCCCGCCGCACGCGCAATGAAGGCCGCGCCGCCCGCCTGGCCGCCATGCGCGCCGACGCTTCCACCCGCCTGATGCAGCGCGCCAAGACGCTGGAAATGAGCATCGATTCCGGCGGCACCTCCGGCAAGCTGGTGGCCGAACTGAAGGGCGTCAGCAAGGCCTTCGGCGAACGCACCCTGCTGAAGAACTTCTCGACCCGCATCATGCGCGGCGACCGCCTGGCCATCGTCGGTCCCAACGGCGCGGGCAAGTCGACCCTGGTCAAGCTGCTGCTCGGCCAGATTCCGGCGGATTCCGGCGAGATCAAGCTCGGCACCAATCTGGAGGTCGCCTATCTCGATCAGGGCCGCGACGCCCTGAAGGGCGAGGAAACCCTGTGGGACGTGCTGGCCAATTCCGGCTCGGACCAGATCATGGTCCAGGGCCAGCCGCGCCATGTCGCCGCCTACGCCAAGGACTTCCTGTTCCGCGAAAACCAGTTGCGCCAGCCGGTGAAGTCGCTTTCGGGCGGCGAGCGCAACCGCCTGCAACTGGCCCGCGCGCTGGCAAAAGCCACCAATCTTCTGGTGCTCGACGAACCGACCAACGATCTCGACATGGATACGCTCGACCTGCTCGAAGACATGCTGGCCGATTACGAAGGCACCCTGATCCTCGTCTCCCACGACCGCGATTTCATCGACCGCCTCGCCACTTCCACGCTCGCCTTGAACGGTAAGGGACAGGCCGCCGAAACCCCCGGCGGCTGGCAGGATTTCATCCGCCAGAACCCGGACTTCTTCTCGGCCATTTCGCGCATGGAATCGATCAGGATCAAGGGCGAAACGCCGGCCGTGCTCTATGAAAAGCCGGTGGAAGTGGCCACGCTCAGCAAAAAGCCGGCGCAGAAGCTCAGCTACAAGGACCAGAAACGCCTGGAAGACCTGGAGCGCCTGATGCCGGGATGGGAAGCCGAAATCGCCAAACTGGAAGACATCCTCAGCGATCCGAACCTCTATACAAAAGCGCCCAAGGCCTTCGAGCAGACCACCCGGCAGCTGACCGCCACCCGCGCCTCGCTGGAAAACGGCGAGATGGAATGGCTGGAACTGGAAGAAAAACGCGCCGCCCTCGCCGGCTGAGCCGGTCCCAAAAGCGACCTCAGAAAGCGCAACATGTCAGAAACATCCACTGTCAAGACGCCGCACTTCGCCGAATTCGTCGCCCTGATCGCCTCATTGATGGCGCTGGGCGCGCTCGGCATCGATTCGATGCTGCCCGCCTTGCCGGTCATCGGCGCGGACCTGCATGTGAAGGTCGAAAACCACCTGCAATGGATCGTCTCGATCTATTTTCTCGGCATGGGCATCGGCCAGCTCATTTTCGGCATCCTGTCGGACTGGCTGGGCCGCAAGCGCGTGCTGATCGGCGGGGTACTGGTCTATGTCGTCTTCGGCCTGATCGCCGCCGCCAGCCAGAATTTCGCTGTCCTGCTGGTTTTGCGCCTGTTCCAGGGCATGGCCGTCGCCACCACCGGCGTGGTGACGCGCTCGATCATCCGCGATCTGTACAGCGGCGCGCAAATGGCCAAGGTCCTGTCGATCAGCTATGTCGTCTTCCTGCTGGTGCCGATCCTCGCCCCCAGCCTCGGCCAACTGGTGCTGCTGGTCTGGCCGTGGCGCGCCATCTTCCTGATCATGGCCGGACTGGGCGCCCTGACCGCCGTCTGGGCCTGGTTGCGCCTGCCGGAAACCCTGAACCCCGCCGACCGCCGCCAACCCGACCTGCCTCACCTGCGGCGCGTCGGTTTCTTCGTCATTACCGAACCCGGCTCGATCTTCTATTCGCTGGCCATCATGTGCCTGATCGGCGGCCTGCTGGCCTATGTCGCCCTGATGCCGCAGATATTCGAGGAGGTCTTCCGCAAGCCGCACCTGATGGCCGGCATCTTCGCCGCCTGCGCCGCCACCATGGGCGCGGCCTCGGCGCTCAACGCCTCCCTGGTCGAACGGCTCGGCGTCAAGCGCATTTCGCATACCGCCCTGACCGGCTATATCGTCGTCACCGCCCTTCACCTGGCCTGGGCATGGAGCGGCCGCGAAACCATACCGAGCTTCCTGATCCTGCAGGCCCTGACCATGGGACTGATGTCGCTGTCCACCTCCAACTTCTCGGCCGTGGCCATGGAAAAGGTCGGCCATGTGGCCGGCACCGCCGCCTCGCTGCAAGGGGTGATCACCACGGTCGGCGGCGCGTTCGTTTCCGGCTTTATCGGCGCGGGCTGGACCGGCCATATCTACTGGCTGCCGCTATCGGCCCTGATTTGCGGCCTCATCGCCTTTACGCTGATCGCTCTGGCCGAAAAGGGCCGGCTCTACAAAAACCAGTGACCGCCGCATAAACCGCTTGCCAAAAATACGGCCCGGCCATACACCTTGCATCACAAGGTAACTGGTCATGAAAGGCTCCCGTGCCGCCCGCCGCCGACAAGACACCCGAAAGCCGCCGCACCCAGATGTACAAGGGCGTGCTCGAACTCGCCCTGATGCGCCTGTTGCAGGAAGGCGCGCAGTACGGCCTGAAAATACTCGATGCCCTGCGCAGCGAAGCCGGCCTCGACCTCTCCGAAGGCACGCTCTATCCGCTGCTGCACCGGCTGGAAAAAGCGGGCCTGATCAAGGCGGAGTGGCGGCATGAGGCCGAGGCCAGCCATCCGCGCAAATATTACGGCCTGACACCGGCGGGCGCCACCGAACTGAAGGCGCAGACCGATATCTGGCTGGACCTGACCGGACAGCTGAACGCATTTCTGCAAAGGGGGAACAGGTCATGAGCGAACGGATCATGAGCGAACAGGCCGACATCGATACCTGGCTGGGCTATCTCGAACAGGTGCTTTCGCCACTGCCCGCCGGTGAGCGTGCAGACATCGTTTTCGAGGCGCGCGCCCATCTGGAGGAACGCGTGGCGGCGGGCCTCAGCGCCACCTCGGCCCTGGCCGGTTTCGGCAAGGCGGAACACTATGCCCGCGCCTTTCTGGAAGACCACAAGCTGAATACCGCCCTCGACAGCCGCCGCAGCCTGACCATGCTGAAAACCCTGCTGTCGGTGGCCGGGCAAAGCCTGATCGCCACCATCGGCCTGATCGCCTTTCTGGTTTTCAGCCTGACCACGCTCGGCGCCATCGCCGGCATATTATTGAAAATCGCCCAGCCTCAGATGGTCGGCCTGTGGTCGGGGGCGGGCTATTTCGCCTTAGGCGCCCTGACCGATCCGCCGCAGACGCCGGAAGTGCTCGGCGGCTGGGTCTATCCGATCCTGATCGCCATAGCGGTTATCGACGCCTGGCTGGCGCGGTTCAGTCTCGTGCTGGCGCTCAAGGGCATAAAAGGCCGGTCCGACCGGGAATGACGTTCAGTCGGGCTTTTTCAGTTCGGCTTCCAGCCATTCCATATCGTCGTCGCTGAGGCTGAAATGATGACCGGCTTCATGGATGAGGATATGGCTCACCAGGTCTTCCAGCGTCACCCCACGACTTTTTTGTTTGCCCGCTTCGTCATACTCAGCAGAGGCCGCCCATTCATCCAGTATGGCGCGGCGGAACAGATGGATCATCGCCGGCAGGTCGCCGCTGATCGCCTCGCGCCCCGCCGGATTGCCGGTATAAAGCCCGGTCAGCTCGTAAGGGTCTTCGATGCCCAGTTCATCGAGCATGTCTTCCGACGGAAAATCCTCGACGATCAGCACAACCTTTTCCAGATGACCCGCAAACGGTTCGGGCAGCCGTTTCAGAGCCACCCGTGCGATTGTCTCGATATCATCAAGTGTCGGTGCGAAACCAAAAGTCATTCGGCGGCGGTTTTCGATGTGCCTTCGGGATGAATTTCGACAGCTTTTTCACCATCCCATTCGACCCGGTACTGCCCCAGCCTGCGTTTGCGGTCCAGAGCCTTGTCAACGGCGCGCTGATGCACTTCCAGGCTGAACCTGGCGGCCTCCGAGGGCTGGCCGTCATATTTAACGATCGGCGTCTGCTTGTCTTTCGAGGTACTCATAAGCGGCCTGATCAAAAATGGTTATGTTTGCGCCAGACTGTTCAAAAATCAGGGAAAGATGACTCGTCCCGCTCATCCGGCAGATACATGTATCTGCTGCCATTCTATAGGAATGGAGCAGATTGTGCAAACTGCGCGGAAAACGGCGGTCAATGTCATCCTCAGGAATGTTGTGGCCGCCATGCGCCACACGTTCCGCGACGCGCGCTTTCGACAGACCAACCTCCGGCAGGGCGAGATAATGAAGTTCCACGGTCCAGCCATCAGCCTGCAACCGCTCGATAAGCCTGAGATAACCGCGCCCGGCCAGAGTGGTTTCAAAAGCGAAATCTCCTCTTGCGGCAATTCGGGCTTCGATTTCTTTCAGAAACAACCGGCCTGCCGCTGCGGCCTGTGTTTCAGGCGCAAAAGGCGACAAGCCGGACGCAATCATATCCGCATTGAGGAAATGAGACACACCTATAGCTGGCAGATATTCCAGCGCAAATGTCGTCTTTCCCGCGCCGTTAGGGCCTGCGATGATCAGGCACCTCGGCATGGGATCAGCCTTCGATATCTTCCGGCAGGCCTACCACATGGAAACCGGCGTCGACGTGAACCACTTCGCCGGTGGTCGAGAAGCCGAGATCGGAGGCCAGCCACAGGGCCGCGCCGGCCACGCCTTCCATCGAGGTTTCCTGCTTCATCAGCGAGAACTGGCCCGATTTGGCGTGCAGGCCGCGGCCGCCGGAGATACCGGCCAGCGACAGGGTGCGCATGGCCCCGGCGGAGATGGCGTTGACGCGGATGCCCTTCGGACCGAGATCGCGGGCGATATAGCGGGTCGAGGCCTCCAGCGCCGCCTTGGCCACGCCCATGGTGTTGTAGTTCGGGATGACGCGCTCGGCGCCGAGATAGGTGAGCGTCACCAGCGAGCCGCCGTTCGGCATCAGTTCGGCGGCGCGGCGCGACACATCGACGAACGAGAAGGCCGAAACGTTCAGCGCCAGCAGGAAACCCTCGCGCGTGGTGTTTTCGACGAACGAGCCTTGCAGTTCGTTCTTGTTGGCGAAAGCGACCGAATGGATGACGAAATCGATCTCGCCATAAATTTCCTTCAGCTTGGCGAAGGCGGAGTCCATGGACTCGTCCGAGGTCACGTCGCATTCGATCAAGTGCTTCACGCCGATCGATTCGGCCAGCGGGCCGACGCGGCGCAGCAGACTTTCGCCGAGATAGGAGAAGGCGATGTCGGCCCCCTGGGCGGCCAGTTGCGAGGCGATGCCCCAGGCGATGGACTTGTCATTGGCCACCCCCATGACAAGGCCCTTCTTGCCCTTCATGAGATCGCCTTTAGGGAAGTTCCATTCGTCAGCCATGCGTAGTCCTTAGAGGTCGGTTTGAGATAAGATGATCGAGCCGTTGGTGCCGCCGAAGCCGAACGAGTTCGACATGATGGTGCCGATGGGGCCGTCATGGCGCTTGCGCAAAATATTCATGCCGTCGAAGGCCGGATCGAGAGTGTCGATATGGGCGCTTTCGGCGGCGAAACCATTCTGCATCATCAGCAGGCAGTAGATGGCTTCCTGCGCACCGGCAGCGCCCAGGCTATGGCCGGTCAGCGACTTGGTTGAGGAAATCATCGGGCTGTTGGCGCCGAAGACCTCACGCACCGCGCCCATTTCCTTCTCGTCGCCCACCGGCGTGGACGTGCCGTGGGGGTTGAGATAGTCGATCCTGCGCCCCCCGGCGTCGGCCAGAGCGATCTTCATGCAGCGCGCCGCGCCCTCACCGGACGGGGCCACCATATCGTAACCATCGGAATTGGCGGCGTAACCGACCACTTCGGCGATGATATTGGCGCCACGGGCTTTCGCGCGTTCGTAGTCTTCCAACACCACCATGCCCGCGCCGCCGGCGATGACGAAGCCGTCACGGTCACGGTCATAGGCGCGTGAGGCAATGGCCGGGCGGTCGTTGAAGTTGGAGGACATGGCGCCCATGGCGTCGAACATGTCGGAAAGCGTCCAGTCGAGTTCCTCGGTGCCGCCGGCGAACATCACGTCCTGCTTGCCGAGCAGGATCTGCTCCGCCGCCGCGCCGATGCAGTGGACGGAAGTGGCGCAGGCCGAGGAGATCGAATAGTTGATGCCGCGAATCTCGAACCACGTCGCCAGCACCGCCGAAGGGCCGGAAGACATGGCCTTGGGCACGGCGAACGGCCCGATGCGCTTGGGCGAGGTCTTCTCGCGCGTCACGTCCGCCGCCGCCACGATGGCGCTGGTGGAGGGGCCACCGGCGCCGAAGATGATGCCGGTGCGCTCGTTGGAAATGTCGCTCTTTTCCAGACCGGAAGAGGCGATCGCCTGCTCCATGGCGATATGGCCATAAGCCAGACCGGGCGACAGGAAGCGCGCGGCGCGTCGGTCGATCAGGGCCTGCCAGTCATCAACCTTCGGCGGCGCATGAACCTGGCACTTGAAACCGAGCCGCGCGTAATCCTCGGCAAAGACGATGCCGGAGCGTGCCTCTTTCAGCGACTGCGTGACCTCATCGGCGCCAAGTCCGATGGAAGACACAATTCCCAGCCCTGTTATCACGACTCTACGCATGTAATATCCTACCTGTTAGTCCCTGCTTCGTCTCTGCGGCGAATAACCAATACGGCCTGACCGGCCTTTAGCCGAGTTCCTTGGCGTCGAACAGGCCGACGCGCAGGCCCGACGCCTGATAGATAAGCTTGCCATCGGCTTCCACAACCCCGTCGCCGATTCCCATGATCAGCTTGCCAGACATGACCCGCTTCATATCGATCTTGTACGTTACCTTCTTCACATCCGGCGTCACCTGGCCGGTGAACTTAACCTCGCCGACACCGAGCGCGCGGCCACGGCCGGGATTCCCCTTCCAGCCGAGGAAGAAGCCGACGAGCTGCCACATGGCGTCAAGCCCCAGGCAGCCCGGCATCACCGGATCGCCGATGAAGTGGCAGGCGAAGAACCACAGGTCCGGATTGATGTCGAGTTCGGCCTCGATATAGCCCTTGCCGTGGCTGCCACCGGTATCGCTGATCTGGACGATGCGGTCGAACATCAGCATCGGCGGGGCCGGAAGCTGGGCGTTGCCCGGACCGAACATATCGCCGCGACCGCAGGCCAGCAGGTCTTCGTACGAAAAGGAGGAAGGGCGTTCGGTCATCAGCAGGTGGCTCCGAGCAATCGGGAATTGGTCTAAACGCGTTCCCGATGCGTGTAACATTAAAAAATGATGCGTTACATGATGCCGCGCGCCGGCTCAACCCTTTTGAGGGAAATTACCAGCCTTTTGGAGTGGCTTCCCGGCGTTTTCCCGGCCAAAACCTTGTCTTATTTGACCGAAGCAAACGGATCGGGCCGTTTGCAGGCCGCGGTGGCCTGGGTGCCCCACAGGGATTGCTGCGGCACCCAGCCGGTCTGGCCGGAAACGGAAATGCGGCACCAGCCCTTTTTGCACTTGTCCAGCGAGGCCAGCGCCCTGGGCTTCAGGATGGCCTTGATATCGGCCTCCTCATCCGGCCTCTGGCGCATTTGCAGCTTTTGTCCCGCCGGACCGAGTACCGTCTTCTGCGACTGGATCATGGTCTTGCTGATCCAGGCGACACCGCCTTCGGGATCGCAGATCAAACGCCAGTCACGCGTTTCGGAAATAATCTGCACCGGCAGGGAGGCCTTGTGATAGACCCAGACGACGCGGTTATCCTTGCTCGGCCCATTGCGGGCATTGACTTCATTACGGCGCAGCATGGCCCAGCGCGGCACTTGCAGGCCGGACGGCGTATCGAAGGCCTGATCCTCGGCGCCGGCGGGCGCGGCCACAAGTCCGGCGGCGATGACCGCCACCGCCGCGAACATAAGCACGGCCTTGCGCCAAAACGCTTGAAAAAACGGATACAAAGCGTTTATGTCGGGAAAACCTGTGAACACGGACGGACGCATATCTGGCTGGCGTTTATGGGAGCGGGCGAGGCTGGAGCGTTCCGGGCGGCAACGGCCGGAAACGGCAGGCCCGCATGATTGCCCGCAAGGGTTCAGATTTGGTTAACCGGGTGTGAATTCATCCGGCATGATCGGGCATCAAGCCCGGCGGCGGTTCAGGGTTTCGGGAAAGAATTCTGCGGCGCCGACGATAAGCTTAAAAAACGAACAAAGGCATTTATGAGCGCTGTAAAACTCAAGGTCGTCCTCACCATCAAGCTGCCCGACGCGGTTGAAACGCGTATGCGCGAGCTGTTCAACACCACATTGTGGCTGCACATGACTCCGATGCCGCCGGAGACAATCCTCGAAGCCGCCCAGGATACAGACGTGCTGGTCACCTCGATCAATGACCGCATCGACGCCGATTTCTTCGCCCGCTGCGGCGACCGCCTGAAGATGATCGCCAATTTCGGCGTCGGGCACGAACATATCGATATCCAGGCCGCCACCGAACGCGGCATCATGGTCACCAACACGCCGGGCGTGCTGACGGAAGACACCGCCGAAATGACCATGGGCCTGATCATGGCCGTGTCGCGCCGCTTCGTCGAAGGCGCCGAACTGGTGCAGAAGGGCGAGTTTTCGGCCTGGTCGCCCACCTTCATGCTGGGCCGCCGCATCTTCGGCAAGCGCCTGGGGATCATCGGCATGGGCCGCATCGGCCAGGCGCTGGCCCGCCGCGCCCGCGCCTTCGGCATGAGCGTCCATTACCACAACCGCAAGCCGGTTTCGGCGCGCATCAGCGATGAGCTGGGCGCCACCTACTGGGACGATCTCGACCAGATGCTGGCGCGCATGGATGTCATTTCCATCAATGCCCCCGGCGGCGAAGGCACCAAGCACCTGCTCAACGCCGAGCGCCTGTCGAAACTCCAGCCGCACGCCATCTTGGTCAATACGGCGCGCGGCCAGATCGTCGATGAAAAGACGCTGGCCGCCATGCTGCGCGAAAAGCGCATAGCCGGCGTCGGGCTTGATGTCTACGAACGCGAACCGGCGATCAATCCAGAACTGATCGGCCTGCCCAACGCCATCCTGCTGCCGCACATGGCCTCCTCCACCATCGAGGCGCGCCAGGACATGGGCGACCGGGTGATCCTCAATATCAAGACGCACCAGGACGGCCACCGTCCGCCCGACCGCGTTATCCCGGCGATGCTGTAAATTTTGCGAAAGTTTTTCACAGGATTCCTGAAAAAGGCGCTTGCAATGAAAACGGCCTTCCGTCTATAAGGCCGCTCTCCCGGCGAGACACGGTTTCGCCAACGGATAATGCGGGCGTAGCTCAGCGGTAGAGCGCCACCTTGCCAAGGTGGATGTCGAGAGTTCGATCCTCTTCGCCCGCTCCAATCCCTCTCAAGGGATTGGTTTTATTGAGTTATTAGAATTTGCCCCTATATTGGAGGCGGGACTACTCCAAAAAGTCTCGATTTTACTCCAAAATAGGCGAGCAAATGGCAAAATCCAACTGTGGATTGTCCCAACAAAACGGCATCTATTATGCTCGCAAAGGCGTGCCTCCATCCGCGCGACCAATACTTGATAAGACCGAAATCCATCAAACATTACCTATATCGGCATTTGTTTGACCGCTCAGAGTATCACCAACTTCTTTTGGACATCATACGCCCAAATGGGCTTTATCGGTTCCAGCAGCCACTCAGGACGGCGATATTATATCTGCCAGATCGCACGCAAGGTCTCGCTCGTAGGTGGCTCCATGGTGGACTGTATGAGGCTTGCCCGCCATTCATCGTTGGCTATGACCAAGAGGTATGCAGATACCAATACGGACGCGGCACGACAAGTCGTGGAAATGATTTAAGCCTTGCTGAGCCAAATTCTCATATCCGCCGATCAGGAATTGCCCGAAGAACGGAACAGGTTTACCCTAATTTGGCTATGTCCGATTTAGCTCATCAAAGGCGAGCGCGATTACAAATGGGGGGCGACGCATGTGGGCTTTGTTGGAAAGATTTGAGTCTGAACATTATGAAGACATTTTAGCAGTTTGCGTGGCGAGTGTATTCCTTTCGTCATTTATACTTGCTAACTTCAGAGATCATTTAAAAAAATCTGGCAAAAAGGTATACGATGTAAAATTTATGCCTTGGAAAATGCGTGATAAATTTGATTCCTTTGGATACATGATCTCTTTTTGGCATTTCGGCAATGATAGCCTATTATATAATTTTATATTAACTATATGGAGACTTGGATTTTACGGATTCGTATATTCAATTATTTTCTCAATAAACCACAACACTTCTCTTTGATTTATCGCTAAAAAATCAATGAATGGTAGAGAAGGCATACTCCAAGTAGGTATCGGAAGCTTGACTTCATCAGCCCGATACTACAAAATTACCACGACTGCAGGATTTAAAAGATAGCAATATCAATTACTTAGAGTTTTGGAATTGCGTCCTCTTCGCCCGCTCCAATCCTTACCGGGGATTGGCTGTAAAACCGGTTCAATACCAATAAGAAAACATCCTTCGGGGTGTTTTTTGCGTTTTGAACATTAGATTCTCCGCTTCGTCACTTCATTCCGCTCTCCCGGCCAGTCCGTTCCGGAAACGCGCTGCCGCGCCAGCCATTGCGTCGGCGTCACGCCAAGTTCGACACGGAAGGCAGTCCGCAATGCGTGGGCGTCCGGGAACCCGCACTGATCGGCGATAGAGTCAATGCCGCGTCCCCCGTCCGCCAGCAGCTCCTGCGCCCGGGCGATGCGACCGCGCCTCAGCCAGTCTTGCAGGCTTCCGCCGGTGCGCGCCCGGATATGGCGCGTGAGGCTCCGGCGGCTCATGCCGGCGCGGCTTGCCAGTTCGTCCAGAGACGACGCTGATATGGGATTGGCCCGCAAGGCGTCGAGAAGTTCGGCGACCCGGCGGTCGGCGCTTGAGCCGATTGTCGGGCGCTCGATCAATTGCGGCTGCTCACTTGTGCGCTGGGGCGGTACGACCAGATGGCGGGCCACGCGATTGGCCTCGCCGCTCCCCGATAACCTGGCGAGCAGATGCAGACAGCAATCCAGCCCGGAAGCAATGCCGGCTGAGGTCAAGACATGGCCTTCGTCGACAAACAGAGCGCCGGCATCGACTGTGACGGCAGGATAACGGTCGGCAAACGCCTGCGCACGCGCCCAATGTGTTGTCGCGCGCCGGCCATTCAGAAGCCCCGCCTCCGCCAGACCAAAGGCGCCGAGACACAAACCGGCGACAATGGCGCCGCGAGCGGCAGCCGCCTTCAGTTCGGCAACGATGTCCGGTGAAACCGGCTCATCTGCATTTCGCCAACCCGGCAGGATCACCACGTCGGCCTCACGCGCCACGGCCAGCCGGTGCCTGACCCCGATCGTCATTCCACCATTTGACTTCAGCCTTGGCTGGCCGGCGCACACCTCGACCCGATGGCCGCTTGCTAAAAACGGCTCCCCAAAAACCGCGAGCGGCGTGGACAGCATGAAAGAGCTGATTTTGTCGTAAGCGAGAATGGCGATGCGCATTGACCCGATTTACACGAAAAATGTCCATCAGGCCACTGACCGGCGAACCGGAACAGGTGCGAAATCAGGCCAAATCACCTCATGGAGACAACCTGTGACGCGCACCCTTCTCGTCATTGATATTCAGGCCGATTATTTTCCAGGCGGCGCCTTGCCGCTCTGGCAGGCCGAGGAAACCGAAGCCCGGATCGCCAGGGCCATCGGCCTTGCCCGCGCCGCGGGCGACAGGATCATTCTCGTCCGCCATGTTTCGGCGACGCCCACCGGACTTTTCGGATATGACAGTCCGGGCATCGCCATCCGCCCCACCGTTCTGGCCAGCGCCGGCGATGTTCCCGTGGTGACGAAGCAATATGCGGACGCGTTTCAGGCGACGGGTCTGGCGGACCATCTGACAGGATCAGGCATGGTGCTGGTCTGCGGAATGATGACCCAGAACTGCGTCGTCTTCACGGCTTTGTCACGCGCGACCGACGGCTTTAAGGTCCAGGTCATCGGCGATCTCTGTACCGCTCCTTCCGAAACCGTTCACCGTATCGCCCTGAACGCCCTGGCCTCGAAGACCAGCGTCATTATGGCGCAAAACATCTGGGAATAAACCTACTTGGCGCGCTTATACCACCGCATGAAGCCTGACCGCTTCTCCGGTACAGCCTTCCGGTGGCGTGGCCTCCGGCGCCCGACGGAACACGCGGCCGTTGCGTTCCAGCAAAACACTCAGTTCCGCCACCGCCTCGCATAAAGGCTCCGGCCGGCGCTGCCCCATGATCCAGCGCGCATGCGCCAAGGCGCGCGATGCGTCGCCACCCTGCGACGCCGCGAAAAGCGCCAGCAGGCTCAGTTCGTCATGCGTCATGTGGATATGGCCCGGCCGCGCCAGGGTGATCGGCCGCGTCCCCCTGGCCAGAACCAGCAGCAACCGCTCGAATGCCTTCGCCCCCGCCTCGACATGCGGCCCGAAGGCATGGCTGAATTCACGGTGGATCATGCGGCATTCCGGCGCACAGGCGACCGCCGTGCGCATCACCCAGACGATGAAATGCTCGGCATAGCTCAGATTGCGGATATCGTTCGGCGTGGCTTCAAATGCGGACATGGCTGGCCCTGACTCAGAATGACGACTCAGAATTATATTGCGAATAATTCTCATTAGCACTATAGTCGTCATATAGCAAGCGCCGGAAAGGAGGCGAAGACAGGTCATGACCCGCACATTCACCGAACTGACCCTCGACGACCTGCTGGCCGATCCGCTGGTTCAGATGGTCATGCAAAGCGACGGCCTGAGCCGCGGCCTTGTCAGGCATTTGATGGAAACTGCCCGCGCGGCCCTGACGCGCACGCCGAAACAGACGCCGGAAACGGCGCTCAGACCCAATGCACGTCCGATCTGGCCGCCTGAAGATAGCAAACGGCGTTGAGCGCGGCGATCCGCTTCTTGATATCGTTGGTCAGGACGGCGAGGCCCGGCCCTGACAGCCGCCGGTTCAGCGACATATCCATGAAATGATTGAACGCGCCAAGCTCGGCCGGCACCCTGGCGGCGAAATGCGAGCCGACAAGCTGCTTGATGGCCGCGAAGATGATTTCCGGCTCGGCCACCTTTTGCTCGATACGCTTCATCAGACGATCGACTTCCCGATCCAGATCCATATTGCGCTCCGGGGCCAGGGGATGAAAACGCATGTACGTTTCAACCGGATGACCGATTAAAATTCAACAGGGGGCTGTAAAGCAGAGATGCACAGGTACTGGAGCAAGGCCACGCGATGGCCGCTCGTTACTACGGCGGGCAAGCTAACAGCCGAATGTGAAATGTAAACCCCCTATGAGGGTAAATAAAATATTCACTATACTTTTCCGTGTATATTTTCCGCCCCGCCCCCGCTGGCCGCCCAACGGCCAATTCTGTTGATTCCGCTTGCATCCCGTTCAGGTACGGTTTTTGCTTGAAGCGGGAACAGCGGGCGGAGTCTGTCACAAAATGACGCGCTCCGCCGCGTATGACCACCAGGGGTTTGAGGTAGGGTTTCGGGTATGTTGTTGCAAAGTGAGCATGATCTGGTCGCCCTTTTAGGTGTCGCCGCCTTCATCCTGCTTGCCCTGGCCGTGGTCGGCGGCGTCATCGCCTCATTGAAATCCTTCCAGGTCCGTCAGTTCCAGGATCTGCTGTTCAAGGCCGAGCGCAAGATCGACACGCTGGAACGCCGCATGTTCAACGTGCTCAACGCCGTGCCGGTGGCTCTGGTCGAAACCGACACCACCGGCAAGTTCACCTTCGCCAACCGCGCGGCGCACCAGTTGCTCGGCCGCAAGGATTCCGAACTGCTGGGCCTGCGCTTCCATTCCGCCACCTGGGGCATCACCTACCCGGACGGCCGCATGATCCCGGCCGATCTGCTGCCGATCGCCCGCACCCTGCGCGGCCAGACGGTGAAGGGCTTCCAGCACCTGTTGGTCAATCACGGCAGCCGCGAAAAGGTGCTGGTCAGCGTCACCTCCATGCCGATCATGAACGCCACCGGCGAGGTCATCGGCTCCACGGCCGCCATGGTCGAACTGGAAACGGCTTCCGGCGAGGGGATCAATGATCTCAACGGCCTGTGGCGCGGCCACTGGTTCGCCTCGGCCACCGTGCCCTTCTGGGGCCTCGATTCCCAGGGCCGCATCATCGATATCAACAACGCCGCGCTCGATGCCTTCGACCTGACGCGCGAACAGGCGCTTGGCCGGAACTGGACGCAGTTCTTCGTGGCGGACGACGATTTCCAGACCGCCATTGACTATCTCGGCGACCGGCAGGACGCCGCCCCGGACGCCATTCGTCCCCACGGCCCGGCCTCCATCCGGCTGACCCTCAAGGCCCCCAATGGCGACACGCGTCCCTGCGCCGTCACCGCCTGGGCGGTCCGTACCCATGAAGGCGGCGAAAGCGGCCTGACCGTGACCGCCCTGCCCGCCGGCCTGCTGGCTGGCGGCGTTACCCCGCCTTCGGACCACAGTCAGGAACTGGCCGACCACCGCCTGGCCGAACAGGCCCGCGCCGCGCTCGGCGTCGGCACCTGGCAATATGACCCGGAAGCCGACACCATTGTCGAGGACGCTGGCATGATGGCGCTGATCGGGCGTGAACAGCCCGGCGGCCCGACCCTGATTTCCGATGCCGACCAGGCTGTGGCCGACGCCGCCTTCGGGGAACTGATGCGCGGCGAAAGCGACCATCTGGCGCTCGACATCAAGGTCACGCGCCCGGATGGAACCGAACGCTGGATCGCCCTCGAAGGCCAGGCGAAGACAGTGGACGGGCAGCGCCATATCCATGGCGTCGCCTTCGACTGCACGGCCTGGAAAGGGGCACAGGCCCCTTCCGGTGTGAGCGAATCGGCGCTTGAAGCGGCTGTCGCCACGGCCCGCGAAAATGCGCGTGAGGCGGCGCTGGCCGAAGCGCGCGCCGCCTTTGAAGCCGATCTGGAAGCCGCCCGCATCGAGGCGGCGCTGGAGCGTGAAAGCGCCATTACGCAGGCCGCCGCCGCGGCGCGCGAGGAAGCCCTGTCGAAAGCGCCTTCGCCCTATGACTGGCACATGCCGCCGCCCCTGCCCGATCCGGTAATCGTCCACCAACCCGATCCGCTGGTCGTGGCGGAAAATGAAGACCTGAAGGCGCGGATCGCGGAAGCGGAAGGCCGCCGCGACGCCTTGCAGGCCCAGCTTGACGGCCTGCTGGCCGCCAGACCGGCCGAAGAGGGCCGCCTCGCCGAAATGACCGCCGAGCTTTCCATGGCCCGCGCCGTCCAGGCGGCATTGGAAACCGAACTGGACGCCCTGCGCAACGCGCCTGTTATCGAGCCGGATTACAGCGCCTACGAGGCGCGGATCGCCGCCCTGGAAGCGCGGCTGACAGAGGCGCAGCATCGCCATGACGATCTGGCCCAGCGCTATCATGTGCTTTCCAATGCCCCGGCGCCGGAGCCGGATTACCGGATGCACGAGGCGCGCATTACCGGCCTGAAAAACGCGCTCGACCAGGCCGCCGCCCGCCATGCCGAGCTTCAGGCGGCGCACAAGGCCCTGCTGGAAAAACCCGCGCCGCCGCCCGATACCTCCGAATGGGAGGCGAAGCTGGCCGCCGCGCAGTTCGAGATCACCAAATGGCAGGCGGCCTATCATGACGCCCAGGCCCGGCTGGAACAGGCCCCGGCGGCCGGCATGCAGGCGCAGCTTGACGCGCTCAACGCTGCCCTGGATCAGGCCCGGCGATATGAAACGGTCGGCCGCCTGACCAGCGATGTGGCGCATGATTTCGCCCAGATGCTCAATGTGATCAACGGCGCGCTGGAAGTCATGGCGCGTCAGCCGGAGAGCGCGGAAAACATCCGCCGCCTGTCCGAAGCCGCCTTGACCGCCGGCAAGCGCGGCGAACGCCTGACCCGGCAATTGCAGGCGTTTCAATCGGAAGACTATTAATCGATAGCCTTTGGCCGATATCCTAAAGTAAGATGCCCCACCACCATCCGGCTTCGCTAAAGCTTCGCGCGTCGTGCAGTGGTGGGGTTTCTTGCTTTTTCGGATGCGCATGGCACGGTTCGGTTTCAAGGCGGAGGATTTGCGGCTGTGGGCGCTGGTGACGGCGACCGTGCGGCCGCATAAGCCTGTCAGGAAACCAGATCCGCCGGCTGAAACCGAAACGCTCAAGATCGCCGACATGCCGGGCGAGATGACCGCCGTCAAACCCGCGCCCGCGCCGCTCACACCGTTCAGGCTCGGACAATCGCTTACACCCGTCAGCGGCTACAAGATCACCCGCGCGGCGGATTTCGCCCCCGATCCGATCGAGCCGAAACGCAAGCGCCGCATCACCCGTGAACGCGATCCGATCGAGGCGCGGCTGGACCTGCACGGCCTGACCGCCTTCGCCGCCGAGGCGCGTTTGAAAGCCTTCGTGCAGCAGGCCTATGCCAATGATTACCGCGCCGTGCTGGTCATCACCGGTAAGGGCGTCTCCGAAAACGGCATATTGAAACGCCATGCGCCGGAATGGCTGGCCGATCCGGCCCTGTCGCATATCATCGCCGGCATTTCACAGGCCCACGCCCGCCACGGCGGCACCGGCGCGCTCTATGTGGCGCTTAAGAGGCGGACCTAGATCAGGCCTTTTTCCGCCGCCAGTTGCTTGAGCGATACCTGCGCGCGCGGGCCGTAGTGGCCGATTACTTCCGCCGCCGCCAGCGAACCCAGTTCGGCGCAGGCGGTGACGTGCAGGCCTTGGGTCAGGCCGAACAGGACCCCCGCCGCGTAGGAATCGCCCGCTCCCGTGGTATCGACCACCTGTTCGCACGGGAAAGCCTTGATGGTGTGGGTGTCATCGAGCTTGGCCACCACCGATCCCTGCTCGGAGCGGGTGATGAAGGCGAGGTCGGTCCTGGCGCGCAGGAAACGCAGCGCCTTGAAGAAATCGTCGGTCTGGAACAGGGCCAGCAGTTCGCTTTCATTGGCGAAGACGACATCGATATGGCGGTCGATAAAGGCCAGCAGGTCTTCGCGCCAGCGGTTGACGACGAAACCGTCCGACAGGGTGATGGCGGTCTTGCGGCCGGCCGAACGGGCGATCTGCGACGCCCTGGCGAAGGTTTCGCGGCCGGAGGGGGTATCGAACAGATAGCCTTCGAGATAGGTGACCTGCGAGGCCTTGATGATCTCTTCGTCGAGGTCCTGCGGGCTGACCAGCGCCGCCGCGCCCAGAAACGTCGCCATGGTGCGCTGGCCGTCCGGCGTGACATTGATCAGGCAGCGGCCCGTCGGGGTCGGATCGTCATGCAGCACCGGCGTGCGGAATTCGACGCCCATCTTGCGCAGGTCGCGCGCGAAGAACTCGCCCAGGGCGTCATGCGCCACCTTGCCGACATAGGCGCATCTGGCCCCGAAGGAGGCCGCGCCGGAAATGGTGTTTCCCGCCGAACCGCCGGACGCCATCTCGCTTTCATTCATGGCTTCGGAGAGGCTGAGCGCGCGGTGGCTGTCGATCAGGGTCATCGCGCCCTTGGGCAGGTCGTGCTTCGCCAGAAAGGCATCATCGGAGGGCGCCAGCACATCGACAATGGCGTGTCCAACGGCGGTGATGTCATATTCGACGGTCATGGGCAGGGCCTCAGAAATCAGTTGATATGGCGTAACCTAATGATCAATAAAGAGTCCATGAGCAAGCGTATTCTGATCCTGACCCCCAATCCCGACCATCCGTCGCACCATGGCCGCTGGCCCTATGTGCTCGATGCCTATCGCGAGGCTCTGGCCGGTATAGACGCCGAAATCTTCGATCAGCCGTGGTCGGAACCGGTAGCCGAGGATTACGACCTGATCCTGCCGCTGGTCGCCTGGGGCTACCACAACGCGCCCAACAGTTTCATCGGCGCCATGACGGCATTGGGCGCGGCCGAACGGCGCGTCTTCAATCCGCCGGAAATCGTCAGCTGGAATGTCGACAAGCGCTATCTGCGCGATCTCGCCGAGGCGGGTGTGCGCATTATCCCGACCCTGTTCACCGAAGGCGTGACGGACGCAGACGTGGCCCGCGCCCGCGCCGATTTCGGCCAGAAGGCGCTGGTGCTCAAGCCCGCCATTTCCGCCGGCGCCAAGAACACCCTGATCTGGGAAGGCGACCGCCTGGCCGATGCCGATACGGGCGCCGCCGATGTCGGGAACCGCAAGGCCACCCCGCCGATCGGGCCGGCCATGATCCAGCCCTTCATGCCGGCGATCCAGTCGGAAGGCGAATGGTCCCTGCTCTATTTCGTCGGCCAGTTTTCCCACGCCGTGCTGAAGACGCCGAAGTCCGGCGATTTCCGCTCGCAGCCCGATTACGACGCCCATCTGCGCGTACTGACCCCACCACCGGAAGCCTTGCAACTGGCGCAATCGGCCATCGATTTCATCGGCCGCGACCGCCTGCTCTATGCCCGCGTCGATATGGTGCGGGCTGAGGATGGCGGCTTCTGCCTGATGGAGCTGGAACTGATTGAGCCGGACCTATACCTGACCTACGATCCCGAAGCCGCCATGCGTTTCAAGGATGCGGTCGAGGCCGCGCTGCATGTCTGCGGCTGCGCACATGCCGACCATGTGCATTGAAACCGAACGGCTGGCGCTGAAACCGCTGGCCGCCACGGATTACGATTTCCTGTGCGCGCTTTGGGTCCAGCGCGGCGTCTACCACCACATCACCGGCAAGCCGCTGCGTCCGGAAGAGGTCTGGCTGCGCCTGTTGCGCGATATCGGCCACTGGCAGGTTTTCGGCTTCGGCAACTGGTCGGTGCGGCTGAAGGACACGGACCAGCCGATCGGCGTCGTCGGCGTTTTCGACTATAAACGCGACATCAGGCCCGCCTTCGATGCCTTCGAGACAGGCTGGGTATTCGACAGCGCCTTTCACGGACAGGGCTATGCCGCGGAAGCGCTGACAGCGGCGCTGGCCCATGCCGACGAAACATTGAATCTGCCGCGCCTGATCTGCATGATCAGCCCGGAGAACGCGGCCTCGCTGAAACTGGCGCTGAACCACGGCTACAGGCCCTTGCGCGACAGCATCTTCCACGGCCAGCCGGTGTTTATCCTGGAGCGGCTCCATCCCTGAATGTCATCCGGTTGACGTCTGCGCTTTTTCATGATTAGTTATTTAGATAATTAGCTAAATAAAGAGAAAAATCATGTCGCAGGGTTTTGAGAATATCGGGCGGATCGATCCGGCGGTTAATGCGGATGCCGTTGCCGGACGCGTCATCTATGCCCCGGTCAAGTCGCTCGCCACACATTTTCAGCAGCGGACTTTGTCATTCGGTCCGATGGTGTGTGTCGCCTGTCGCCGCAATTGGCAAAAACCATAGCGGGTTTGATCAGCTAGGACTGTTGTCTGTCTTCGCCTTTCGGCCGCGCTTCAGACCTGTCGGCGTGTGAGCCGTATTTTCATTGACCTGGAAAAACTCGGACAGAGGAACATTCAAGGTCGCTGCCAGCCGGTCCAGCACATCGACGGTCGGGTTTTCCTCGCCCCGCTCCAGCCCACCCAGGTAAGACCGATCCACATTCGAATCGAAGGCCAGCCTTTCTTGCGGGATGCTCCTCGCTACCCGTAAGCGTCTCAGATTCATGCCGACCAATGTGCGTCCGTTCATGGGCGCATCGCATATTTTTAGCGGATATTAAACCACTGTCTATATCCATCATTTTAACGATTTCCGGGCACAATCTATCCGAATGCTTCAGCAAGGAGACGGATTATGAGAGTTTGGGAATCATTGGGTTTAGGTCTTGCCGTGGCCAGTCTCTTGTCCTTGGCATCTTGTTCTCAGGCCGGACAGGTTTCCGGTGTTTATATGCAGTCATCCAGGGATGAAGTCGTTCTGTTTCAGCTTATCGAGACGGCCGATGGTAGCTTATCCGGACGTATCGAAGCTGTGAATCTGCGCACTGACGGCTCAATTGATGACAAGGCATATTCCCTGGAAGGTTCGGCCGATCATAATCAGATCATTCTGAAGCCGAATCTCTTTTTCGGCATGGGGCCGGTGCTGAGCGGAGATATCAGAGGAAACACCCTGCACATTATTTCGGATACAGGAACGGGCACATTCACCCGAACCAGCCTTGATGCCTTCCAGACAGAAAAGCAAAGGCTTACGGCAAAAGGGGCATCAATGAAGCAGACAAACGCTCAGATAAAGGCCCGACAAGACGAAGCCGCGTTTTTGAAAAACCTGTCTTCTGAGGGTGTAAACTTAGTCACCGGTCTGCGAAAACTATCTGATATCGAAACAAAAGCCGACGTATCTACCACCAGGACCGGCCAATCTCGGGACAAGATTTTCAGCACTATCACTGACCTGAAGCAGAAGATGCGAACGGCATCGCCCGATCAGCGCAGTGATATAGGCTATGCGATACAGGACCAGATGTATGAACTGAACTCATTGAAATCGGATTTTGAGTCAGACCTGCATGAACTGGCGTTTGCGTACAATGATATCGAAACGGCGATAGGCAGCTTCAAAACTCATTGCGACGAGGCGGTAGAAAAGGGATATCAACCGCTTCCGGCGCAATGCAGCGATATTCCGAGCTACAGCGACCAATACCAGGTATCACGCAGCCGAGTGCGAACCCAGGTCAATGCCATGCTGGCGACATTGAAACAGCCTCAATAGCTCGACCATTCTGGCCAAGTATGGTCACAGATATATATTTTTAGAGCTATCTCTATACCCCTCCCCATCAAAGATGGGGAGGTACAAGAAAGAATGCTTTTATACCTCCCCAGTTTACTGGAGAGGGGGACCGCGCCTGAAAGGCGTGGTGGTGGGGTATCTTGCTTCCCTAAACCAGCGGCGTGAAATCGACACCGATCTTCGGGCATAAATCCCGCACAATGCAAATCTCACACTTCGGCTTGCGCGCCACGCAGACATAGCGGCCGTGCAGGATCAGCCAGTGGTGCGCGCGGGTCAGCCAGGGTTTCGGGATGATCTGCATCAACTGCTTTTCCACCTTGTCCGGCGTATTGGCCGCGGCATCGACCAGGCCCAGCCGGTGCGACACGCGATAGACGTGCGTATCGACCGCGATGGCCGGCTCGATGCCCATCTCATTGAGCACCACCGATGCGGTTTTATTACCCACGCCCGGCAGGCTGATCAGGGCCTCGCGGTTCATCGGCACCTGACCGCCGTACTGATCGAGCAGGATGCGGCACATGGCCATGACGTTCTTCGCCTTGTTGCGGTAAAGCCCGATCGAGCTGATCATCCGCATCAGCCTGTCCTCGCCGAGCGCCAGCATGTCGGCCGGATTATCGGCGATGGCGAACAGCGGCCCCGTTGCCTTGTTGACCGACACGTCCGTCGCCTGTGCCGACAATGCCACCGCCGTCACCAGGGTAAAGGCGTTGGTGTAGTTCAGTTCGGTCTTCGGCTCCGGCTTGTCCTGCTCGAAGCGCTCGAACAACTGGCGGATCAGCTCGGGATCGACCCTGTGACGTTTTGCAGGTTTGGGTTTGGTGGTTTTCATCGGCGCGCTTCAACAGTAGATGTGAGTGTCTTATGCCCGATTCTCCGGAAACCCTGAAATGACCGCCATACTCTTCGTCTGCCTTGGCAATATCTGCCGCTCGCCGCTGGCCGAGGGCGTCTTTCGGCATCAGGTGGTCAAGACACGGATGGAGGGGCGCTTCACCATCGATTCCGCCGGCTGCGGCGGCTGGCACAGTGGCGAATTGCCCGACAAGCGCTCGATCGCCGTGGCGCAGACGCATGGCATCGATATCTCCGGCCAGCGCGCAAGACAGATTCACATTGAGGATTTCGACCACTTCGACCTGATCCTGGGCCTCGACCGCGATAATGTGCGTCACCTCGCCGCCATGCGGCCCGAAGGCTCAAAGGCCAAGGTGGCGCTCTATCTCGAAGAAGCGCTTAGCGTGGCGAAGAACGTGCCCGATCCCTATTACGGTGGCCAATCGCATTTTGAAGAAGTCTACCGCCTGTGCGAAAAGGCAAGCGCGGGCTTGCTAAAGGCCCTGACACATGCCTGAATGCCGGCCAATGATCATCCGGAACCCATAAGCATGTCCACCCAGGAAAAACTCGATTTCACCGCCCGCGCCAAGGCGCATATCGACCTGTGCAACGCACAGAGCGCCCATGCGCATGGCGAGGATGTCGCCCTGTCGGCCATGTACGCGGCGGCGCGCTATACCGCCTTTCTCTGCACCGGCGCCAATATTTCCGGCGCGCAGATGGCCGGCCGCCGCGAGGAAGCCCTGGCCATTTTCGACGATCAGTTCCGGCAGATGTTCCTCGATTGCTACGACGAGTTCGCCCGCAATTTTGATCCGCTCAAGCGTTAGACCGAATCGACATTCAGCAACTGCCCCCTTCTTATACCTCCCCACTTGTGGGGAGGGGGACCGTACGACCGCAGGGAGATGCGGTGGTGGGGGTGTCGCCGTCAATACGGAAGCTTGCGTTTCCGATCACATGAAATCGGCAGGCCTATATCCGCCCATAACCTGAACGTACATGAGCCGGCACTCCCCCACCACCGCATCTAGCGCTTCGCGCGTCGTGCGGTCCCCCGCCCCGTAAACGGGGCGGTATAAGACGGGAGATACGCTGAGTGTCGATCCGCCCAGGCGATATGATGTAAGCTTGCATCGCCTGCCCCAGTTATAGGGAAGGCGAAAACGAATAAAGCGAATGTCATCTCGCTCACAACTACAAAATATACCGGCTCAGGTCGGCGTCGGTGGCGATATCGCCCAGGCGCTTTTTGACGTAATCGGCATCGATGGCGACGGTCTGGCCGTGCATGTCCGACGCCGTGAAGGAAATATCCTCCATCACCTTCTCGATCACGGTTTGCAGACGGCGCGCGCCGATGTTTTCCACCTTGGCGTTGACCGTGGCGGCGGCCTCGGCCATGACGGCGATGGCGCTGTCATCGAATACCAAAGTCACGCCTTCGGTGGCCATCAGGGCCTGGTTCTGCCTGATCAGATTGGCTTCCGGTTCGCTTAAAATGCGGCGGAAGTCTTCCTGCGTCAGGGCCTTGAGTTCCACCCGGATCGGCAGGCGGCCCTGCAATTCCGGCAGAAGATCGGACGGCTTCGAGACATGGAAGGCCCCGGAGGCAATGAACAGGATATGGTCGGTCTTGACCGGGCCGTATTTGGTCGAAACCGTAGTGCCCTCGATCAGCGGCAGCAGGTCACGCTGCACGCCTTCGCGTGAGACATCCGCCCCGCCGCGATCGGAGCGTGAGGCCACCTTGTCGATCTCATCGAGGAAGACGATGCCTTCATTTTCGGCCAGTTTCAGCGCCTCGCTGGCAACCGATTCCTGATCGAGCAGCTTGTCGGATTCCTCGGTGATCAGCGGCGCCATGGCGGCCTTCACCGTGGTCTTGACCGTTTTCTTGCGGCCGCCCATCGCCTTTGACAGCATATCGCCGAGATTGAAAGCGCCCGCCTGCTGGCCGGGGATTTCCATGATGCCGATGGGTGCGCTGTCGGCCAGGGAAATCTCGATTTCCTTGTCGTCCAGTTCGTTGTTGCGCAGTTTCTTGCGGAAACTGTCGCGCGTCGCCGCGGCGGCCGTTTCGCCCACCAGCGCGTCGATCAGCCGTTCCTCGGCATTGTGCTCGGCCTTGGCGCGGACGCCGGCGCGGTTCTTGTCCTTGACCATCAGCATGGCCGCTTCCACCAGGTCGCGCACGATCTGATCGACATCGCGGCCGACATAGCCGACCTCGGTGAACTTGGTGGCCTCGACCTTGATGAAAGGCGCCTGGGCCAGCTTCGCCAGCCGGCGGGCGATCTCGGTCTTGCCGACGCCGGTCGGCCCGATCATCAGGATATTCTTCGGCGTGATCTCGTCGCGGATCGACTCGTCGGTCGCCTTGCGCCGCCAGCGGTTGCGCAGGGCGACGGCGACGGCCTTCTTGGCGTCATGGTGGCCGATGATATGGCGATCAAGTTCGGAAACGATCTCGCGGGGAGAGAAAGTGGTCATTTTATATTCCGGAAACTGAATTCTGTACGAACCACGAATGAACACGAATTTACACGAATAGATTCAATGTCATGATGAATTGCATTGAAGCCTTATCGGGCGAGCGAAGCTCGCATTATTCGTGTAAATTCGTGTTCATTCGTGGTTCGCATATACCTTATTTTTGGAATTTCTACGCTTCGAGCGTCTCAAGCGTCAGGTGATCATTGGTATAGACGCAGATGCTTGATGCGATCTTCATGGCCTTGCGGGCAATGACCTCGGCGTCCGGCTCATAATCCAGAAGCGCCCGCGCCGCCGACAGCGCATAGACTCCGCCCGAACCGATGGCCGCCACGCCGTCTTCCGGTTCGAGCACATCACCGACGCCGGTAATGGTCAGGACGGTGTGTTTATCGGCCACCAGCAGCATGGCTTCCAGGCGGCGCAGGTAACGGTCCGTGCGCCAGTCCTTGGCCAGATCGACGCAGGCGCGCGCCAGTTGGTCGGGATAAAGTTCCAGCTTGGCTTCCAGCCGTTCCAGCAGGGTGAAGGCGTCGGCCGTGGCCCCGGCGAAACCGGCGATGACCTTGCCGCCCTGAAGCGTGCGCACCTTGCGCGCCCCGCCCTTGACGATGGTCGGCCCCATCGACACCTGGCCGTCGCCGGCGATGACCGTCTTGTTGTTCTTGCGCACGGCCACGATGGTGGTGCCGTGCCAGTTCGGGAAATTTGAGTCTGTCATGACGCCCTACTTGGCGCTTTTGCACCGGGCTTTCAAGAGCGCTTGCGGCGAAAGCCCCGCGACACGTCCTCCCAGACGGGGCCGATGGCGATAATGGCCAGCAAAAGCGAAAACGGCAGGACCGTGATGAAACCGGCCCATTTGAACACCAGCGCTCCGGTGAGTCCGCCCAACAGGAAACCGGCCAGCAGACGGCCGAGCAGGACGACCTTTTTCAGGTGAAACCGCACTTCGCTGTGAGTGGTGCGCTCAAACAGGAACCGTCCGCATTCGATGCCGAGGTCGGTGACGATGCCGGTGACGTGGGTGGTGCGGATTTCGGCGTGCGAAATCTTGGTGATCAGGCTGTTTTGCAGGCCCATGGTGAAGCACAGGAGCGCGACCGTGATCTCGACATCCCGCGCCAGAAGCCCGAACAGCAGCAGCAGGACCGCCTCCAGCATCAGGGTCAGGGCGAATTCGCTTTGCAGTCCCCGGCGGCGCGCCCAGTTGATCAGCAGGCTGGAGGTGACGGCGCCCGCGAAGAAGGACATAACGGAAAGGACCGAGATCAGCGCCGCCGCCCACCGGTGCAGCACCAGGAAATCGGCGATGGACGAGACGATGCCGCTCATGTGCGAGGTGTAGTAACCGACCGCGAGAAACCCGCCGGCATTGATCGCGCCGGCCACGAAGGCCAGGATTGTGCCCAGCCTTTCATCGCCCGCTTCCGTGCGGTGCCTGCCGCTCATCTGGCGCAATGCCGGAACCATGTCGATAATCCTGAAAACAGCGGGCCTGAAAACCGCAGGGATAGAATCGGGCGCATTGGTAAATAAATTGATGTGGCCCCGCAAGCCGTCAGCGCCTATATGGACGCCATGCTGACAGACGACGAAATCGACCGCTATGCCCGCCATCTGGTGCTGAAGGAAATCGGCGGCCAGGGCCAGATGAAGCTCAAGGCCGCGAAAGTGGCGCTGGTCGGCATGGGCGGGATCGGTTCGCCGGCGGCCCTCTATCTGGCGGCGGCGGGCGTGGGCGCGCTGGGCCTGATCGACGACGACATGGTATCCTTAAGCAACTTGCAACGGCAGGTGCTTTTCGGTTCAGGAGATATCGGCGCCGCCAAGGCCGAAGCGGCGGCGATGCATCTCGGCAATCTCAATCCGCATTGCGACTGCCGCATCCATCAACTGCGCCTGACGGCGGACAATGCGGCGGAGGTGCTGGGCGGCTATGATGTGGTGCTCGACGGCTGCGATAATTTCGAGACGCGCCTGCTGGTCAATCGTGTGTGCCATGACCTGAAAAAGCCGCTGGTGTCGGCGGCGCTGGGACGGTTCAGCGGCCAACTGGCGACTTTCGATGGTTCGCCCTGCTATCAGTGCCTGGTGCCGGCAATTCCGCCCGATGCCGAAACCTGCGAGCGCGTCGGGGTGGTCGGGGCGCTGGCGGGGGTCATGGGGTCGCTGGCGGCTCTGGAAACGATCAAGGTCATCACCGGCGCGGGTGAGGCTTTGCGCGGCAAACTGCTGATTTTCGACGGCCTCGACATGACCTCGCGTATCGTCAGACTGGCCGCCGATCCGGTGTGTCCGGTATGTGGAAGGAAGTAAGAAACCCCACCCCCACATCTCGCTTTGCTCGTGCGGTCCCGTACCTCCCCATTAAAGATGGGGAGGTACGGGAAAAGTCATACCTGCCCCCCCGATTTATTGGCGGGGTGGTGGGTTTCTTACTGGCCCAAATTGTGTCATAGGAAACCAAATTGACAGGGAACGAAACGCGCGGGCCAACCGCTTTTTTGGATGCCGCCTGATGACGACTGCCCCCGGCCAACCGATCGACAAGGACGGCAAGGACGCCCTTTACCCCACCGTCCGACATACGGTGCTGGAGGATGCCTACGCCTTCGCCATCGGCTGTGCGTTTATCGCGCTCGGCATCGTCATGCTGCATACGGCCGGACTGACCACCGGCGGCGTGGCCGGGATCGCGCTGCTGGTGTCCTACGTCGCGCCCCTGCCGGTCGGGATATTGTTCATCCTGATCAATATCCCGTTCTTCCTGTTCGCGTGGCCCGCCATGGGCAAGCGTTTCATGATCAAGACGGTGATCGTCAATCTCGCCATCATGGCCATGGCCAATTACGCGCACCTCGCCTTCAGACTGGAAAGCCTGAACCCCTTGTTCGCGGCGCTTTTCGGCGGCACGATCATCGGCATGGGGATACTGGCCCTGGCGCGGCATGGCGCCGGCGCGGGCGGCACCGGCGTGCTGGCCCTCTATCTGCAAAAGACGAAGAACATCAACGCCGGCAAGACGCAACTGGCCTGTGACGCCCTGATCATGGCGGCGTCGATCCTGATCCTCAACCCGCACCAACTTCTGTTTTCCGTGATATCGGCCGCCGCCATGAGCGGGGTCATGGTCGGCTTTCACCGGCCGGAGCGCTATCTGGGGCGCTAAATACCGTTCCTCCCCTGCGATAGCGGGGGAGGTGGTGCGGCGAAGTCCGCGACGGAGGGGGCGAACCGGCGACAAGCATTACCCCTCCGTCTCGACGCGCTTCGCTTGCTCGACACCTCCCCCGATAAATCAGGGGAGGATCAATCAGGCTTTCCCGTAAAGCGCGCGCAGTTCGTCCTTGGCCTTTTCCAGCACATCCTTCTGTGTCTCCGGCAAATTCTTGCCGGCGCGGTTGATATAGAAGGTCAGCATGGACATGGCCGAGCGGTAGGGCGACGCCTTGCGGCGGTGACTTTCCTCGGCGGAGTTTTTCAGCGATCTGGCGATGGTCTTCGGATCATGCGATTCAAAGACATGCGCTTTCAGGTCCATGGCATTGGAATGTTCGGTGACGTCTTGCGACCATTTCTTAGCAGGCCGGTTTGCAGGCATGGGCGGCCTCCTTTCAATAAGGCGAAAGGATAGACCCGGTCAGATGAGGATTGAATACGGCGGTCATCACCCCATCATCAGGTTCCGGCAAATCTACTTCTTCGCCGCCTGGCTCAGCATGCCGAACAGGCGCGCCTGGTCCATATAGCCGACCATGCCGGTCAGCGCCGACTGTACGCCGGGATCGCCGGCGAGATCCTGCATCGCTGTCTGGCCCAGGGCGGTGAAGGCGGTTTCAATGGCCTTGGCGCCATCGACGCGGATTGCCGCGGTGGTTTCCGCCGGGCAGTTTTCCGTCAGCAGACGCGAGAACAGCGCCCCGCCGGCCTGATTGACCGCCTTGAACTGCGCGTCGGATAACGAGGCGAGGTCGGATACGCCCTGATGCTTCGATATGGCGGCGAATACCCAGCGCGTCAGCACAAGCTGGTCATCCGGCGTGGAAGACCGCACCAGGCATTCCGACAGGGCGTCGGTTTCCGGACTGGCCAGGGCCTGCGAGGCAACCGGCAGGCTCAAGGCCACGGCGGCGGCGAAACCGAGCATTTTAAGGGAAGGGGTCATGCGGTCCTCGAATATCTGTTTGGCGCAACTTACGCCGCCCCTTATAACCGCGCAATTAGACATTTCGCAGGCTTTGCTGTATAGACCCGGCCAATCCCGACATTTATCCTTTTGAAAGCCGCATATCTTGGCCCATACGCTCGACCTGTCCGTTAAACCCTCTGCCGCTTCGCTGGTGAATATCACCGGCCTGACGCGCGAAGGCCTGATGCAGGCTTTGGTCGACAGCGGCGTGGTCGAGGCCCGCAAAGCCAAAATGCGCATGCAGCAAATCTGGCGCTGGGTGCATCACTATGGCTTCACCGATTTCGACCTGATGACCGATATCGCCAAGGACCAGCGCGCCCTGCTCAAGGAAAAGTTCTCGCTGGCCCGCCCGGAAATCGTCGAGCGCCAGATCAGCAATGACGGCACGCGCAAATACCTGATCCGCATGGCGCCGGGTATCGAGGTGGAAAGCGTCTATATCCCCTCGGTCGGCCGCGCCGGCGCGCTGTGCGTCTCGTCTCAGGTCGGCTGCACGCTCAACTGCTCCTTCTGCCACACCGGCACGCAAAAGCTGGTGCGCAACCTGACCACGGCCGAGATCGTGGCCCAGGTGCAGGTGGCGCGCGATGACCTCGGCGAATGGCCCTCGCCCAAGGAAGACCGCCAGCTTTCCAACATCGTCTTCATGGGCATGGGCGAGCCGCTGTATAATCTTGATAATGTCGCCAGCGCCATCGACATCATTTCCGACGGCGAAGGCATCGCCATTTCGCGCCGCCGCATCACCGTCTCGACCTCCGGCGTGGTGCCGGAACTGGAGGCGCTCGGTAACCGCACCCAGGCCATGCTGGCGATTTCGCTGCACGCCACCAACGACCCGCTGCGCGATGTGCTGGTGCCGCTCAACAAGAAGTACAATATCGAGCAGCTGATGGCCGCCATCCGCGCCTATCCCGGCCTTTCCAATGCCCGCCGTGTGACCTTCGAGTACGTTATGCTGAAAGGCGTCAACGATACGCCCGCCGAGGCCCGCGCCCTGCTGCGCCTGCTGAAGGGTATCCCCGCCAAGATCAACCTGATCCCCTTCAATCCCTGGCCGGGCACCGACTACCAGTGCTCAAGCTGGAGCGCCATCGAAGCCTTCGCCGCCATTCTCAACAAGGCCGGTTACGCCTCGCCGATCCGCACCCCCCGCGGGCGCGATATCCTGGCGGCCTGCGGTCAGTTGAAATCGGAATCCGAAAAGAAGCGCGCCTCAGTGATCCGCCGGGAACAGCGCGAGGAGGTTGCCTCAAATCAGGACACTCCGCCCGCCAGCGAAAGCCTGCCCTTCGCGGCCCTGGCCGGTGGCATGATCGACTAAAGCCTTGCGCATACTGGATATTTGCGCCGTCAGATAAAATTTATCCACAGGCGCACAGGCAGGCCTTGATCTTGCAGGGAACTTACCCCTAAAGTGCGTTGGGCCGTTGCGCGGGTAACTTCATGGGCAACGGACGCGCGCAGGACCGCGTGTTAGGGGACCAGAATGACGCCTGATAATTTCAACCTCAACTTCCTGTCGCCAGAAGTGTTGCGGCCGGAAATCCAGGCCTTCGCGTCCGGCTTCCCCATCACCCTGCTGCATGCCGGCGTGACCTTGCTGATGCTGCTGATCGGCGCCACCATCTATTCGCTGCTCACCCCCTATAAGGAAATCCACCAGATCCGCGAAGGCAATTCGGCGGCAGCCGTGGCCTTCGGCGGCGTCATCATCGGCCTGGCCATTCCGCTGGCGGCCTCCATGGCGGCCTCGACGAGCGTGCGTGATGTCGTGCTGTGGGGCGGCGCCACCATTTTGCTGCAACTGTTCGTTTTCCGCCTGGTCGATTTCCTGCTGGCCGGCCTGCCCACCCGCATCAATGAAGGCGAGGTGTCCGCCGCCGTGTTGCTGGTTTCCGCCAAGCTGGCCGCCGCCCTCGTCCTCGCCGCCGCCGTGGCGGCCTAGGGGGAAAGCTCATGAAGCTCGACTGGCTTCTTTACGGCGCTGTTCTCACCGCCCTGGTGGCGGTGACCGGAAGCTGGCACGAGGTTTCCGATTCCCCGCCCGCGCCGCCGCCACCGGGCATCGGCGAGATGTCGCTGTTCGCCAACCTGACGCCCTTCACCGTGACCTCGATCATCAACCTGCCGGTGGATGACCGCAAGATCATGACCGGCACCGCCTTTTCCATCTCGCATACCGGCGAATGGATCGTGGCCGAACGAAGCGTCGGTAAATGCACCCACCCCTTCCTCAATATCGGCGGCAATCTGGCGGTGCCTTTCAGCACCCGCCGCATTCCCGGCCATGAGGGTTATCTGATCGCCGTGACCGAAGGCGGCGGACGGCCGTTCGGCATGAGCGATCCGGCAAATGTCAAGCCGGGAATGCGCGCTTTCATGCCGGGCTATCCGGGCGGCACGGTGGGCGAGGCGACGGGCCGCCTGATCGGCCGGACCATGATGAAGCACGCCAAGCGCTTCGAGGGCAGCGAACCGGTTCTGGCCTGGGCCAAGGCGGGCCAGACCTACGCGCTGAAAAGCGACCTCAACCAACTGGTCGGCGGGCCGGCGCTCAATGACAATTCGCATGTCATAGGCATTACGCTGAAGGAAAATCCGCGCCGAGGCCGCATCTATACCTCGGTGCCGGAAACAGTGATCGCCATCGCCGGCATGGCCGACCACAAGCCGGATTACGACGCCGAGGCCACGATCACCAAGCGCAATTACGGCATTATCTCGGATACGCTCAGGCGCGAATACCGCGTGGCCCAGGTCGGCTGCATCATTGCGTAACCAGCCACAGGCCGGACGGATGTTTTTTGTACATGGTCCTGACAGATTTGCGTCCGGAATCTGCTAAACGCAGGGCATGACCGATATCGCCAATCCCCTCGATCCTGCTCATCTGGCCCACCTGGCCGAGCGTGATCCGCGCCTCAAACCGCTCACCGAGCATTTCTCGCACATCCACCACCGCAAGCGCCCCGGCGGATTTCCGGCCCTGCTCGGCCTGATCGTCGAGCAGCAACTGTCGGTCAAGGCGGCGGACACGATTTTCGCCCGCGTACGCGAAGGGCTGGGAGAGATCACGCCGCAGGCCCTGCTGGCCCATGACGAAGACCGTCTGCGTGGCTACGGTCTGTCACGCCCCAAGATATCCTATGCCCGCGCCCTGGCCGATGCCTTTCATACCGGCGGTTTCGATACGGACACGCTGGAAAGCCTGAGCATCGAAGAGGCCTCCGCCCGGCTGGTGTCCCTGAAAGGGATCGGCCGCTGGACGGCGGAGGTCTATCTGATGTTTTCCGAAGGCCGGCTCGATCTGTTTCCGGTCGGCGACGTCGCGTTGCGGGAAACGGTCGGGTGGCTGGATAATCTGCCGGAACGCCCCAATGAAGCCTATTGCGCCGAGCGGGCGCTGGACTGGTCGCCTTATCGCACCATCGCCGCGCACCTGCTCTGGGCGTGGTATGGCGCGGTCAGGCGTGGAGAAATGATGCGGTAAAAACGTCGTGAATTGACGTTGTGAAAAATCCGGCGCGTAGTCCGTCTATCCGAAATCCGCAAAAGGAAAATCCCCATGAGCCTGCTGAAAGATATATTGGGCGCCGCCTCCGGCCCCGGCGGTTTCGACCTCGAAAAACTGGCCGGGCATCTCGGCGATGGCGGGCTGGAAGGGATCGTCGCCAAATTCCATCAGGGCGGCATGGGCGAGGTTGTGCAGTCGTGGGTGGGCACCGGCGGCAACCTGCCGATCTCCGCCGAACAGATTCAGGCCATTCTCGGCTCCGAGCAGGTGGCGGGACTGACAAAGGCCATGGGTATAGACAGTTCACAACTGGCCCACGCCTTGCCGGGCCTGATCGATCACCTGACCCCCGGCGGACAACTGCCGCAGGGCGGGATCGGCGATATTCTCGGACAGGTCATGGGACAAGGTGCCGGAAAAGGCGGCCTTGGCGATATTCTGGGCGGTCTGCTTAAGGCCTAGGCCGGATCGACATTCAGCGCATTTCCGGCCACTCCCGCATCTTATACCGCCCCACAAGTGGGGAGGTATAAAAGAGGCAGTTGCTGAATATCTATCCGGCCTAGCGTACCGGTTTGACCTTATTGCCAGGCGCCACTTCGACGTCGGGCTTCAACGCATGCTTGTTCGCATCCTGCGGCACATTGAACTTGTGGTCGCCATCGGGATGGAAATATTCCTTATCCTCGCCGGCTTGGTTCAACTCATTGGGCGAAAAAACTTTTTTGCCGACATGGGTTTCATCAATGGCGGGAGTTTCATCAATAGCGGGGTGTTTATCGCGGACATCGGATGTCATGGCGTGTCTCCCTATCTGCAAGGGAATCAGCCTATACCCCATGTCATAAGAACGGCGTCCTTAATTGGCGAGCCGCCCGTAAAAGGCCGATAAGAAAGCTCTACGGCTTTGCTTTACACGCTTTTTAACCCGAAACGCAGTTCGGCGAGGCCAAAGCTCTCTAGCTGAAATTCTTCAATTCCGGCCACAATTTTTCCCAGTCGACCTTCAAACCCTGGCACCAGGCGATCGTCTTGCCGTTTTCATAGGCCATGGCGTCGCGGGAATAGGTTTCACCCAGGATCACCGTCTTCCGGCAATAAGGCTCCAGACGATCGGGATTGTTCTGCACGACAAGCAGATTGACCGGATGCTGGCCGCGCAGCCCCCAGAGGTAATACTGGTTATGGCCGCTGAGCGCCGGCGGCAGACCGTAGGCCGGGCCATAGATATCCAGGGCCGCTGCCTCGCCATAGTTTTCGAGCTTGATGCCCGTGCGGGCGCGCTCGGCGGCGGGGATTTTCCACCATGCCGCACCGACCTGATCTGTAAAATCATGCCAGCCAAGCTGATCCGCGAACAACTGCGGCAGCAGGGTGCCCTTGAAGCTTTTCTCCTGCTGCTGCGGCTTGAACGGCGACCGTTCGATGTAAATCCGCAAATCAGCAACCGGCAGGACGGGCAAGGCAAGCGGCGCCACCAGAGCGGACAAGACAACCGCCAGAACACCCCAACCGGCCAGAGCGGTCCGGGCCAGTGCCGTGCGAACCCAATGCCCCCAGGCGACGGCGCCGATGACAAACATCGTGGGGTAGGTGGCGGCGATATAATAGTCCTTGCCATGTGTCAGGAGCGTCAGGCCAAAACTGGCGAGGAAAGCGATCGCCAGGAAGCGGACCGGCTTTAGCGAGGAGATGACGAAAGGCGCGATCACCCCGGCGATCCAGACAGGCGCCAGCAAAGGATTCATCACCAGGACCTGATTGATGATAAAGCTCAGGGGCGGAATATCGCTATTCTTGCCGCGCGCGGCGGCGGCCAGCTCAAGGAAGGGCCAGCCGTGCGCCGCCTGCCAGAGAATAGACGGCAAGCCAATGGCCACGGCGATCGCTGCCCCCAGCCACAGCATCCGGTCGCGGAAAATCCGTCGCTCCGGCGTGGCTGCAAGCCCGGCAATCAGGGCAATCGCCCATACATAAAGCGCGTACTTGGCTTCGAAATCGATCCCCGCCACCACGCCGCACCACAGCAGAGCGGAGCGGTCACCGTCACGCGTGGCCTTTACCAGCAGACAGGCGATCAGCGTCCAGGCCAATGGATCAAAAGTGGTTGTGTTAAGCGTGGCCCCCACCCCCATCAGCATCGGGGCGACCATGACACATACACCGGCGCCGACAGCCGCGAATGTGCCACCACCCAGCAGCCGGGCAAAGCGGACCGCCAGCCAGACCAGGGCGCCGGCCACCAGCGTGGCCGGCAATCTCAACATCCAGGCATTGTGACCGAGCGCATAGAAACCCGCGGAAAGCAGCGGGATCAATGGCGGCTGGTCGGCATAGCCAAAGGCCGGATGGCGTCCGCAGACGATAAAGTATAGTTCGTCACGAAACACATCATAGCGGCCGGCGCACGCCGCATGCAGCACAAAGGCCAGCGCGCCCAACCCCAGCGCGGCATAATCCGCCGTCCATCTGACCTGCTGCTTCGCCATTCGCCGCCCTCCGAAACCTGACCCTATCGATGATCTCCTATGCTTTCAGCCCCTTGGCGCCTTCGATCAGGTCGGCCACCACCGCCGGATCGGCAAGCGTCGAGATATCGCCCAGTTGATCGGGATGGCCCTCGGCGATCTTGCGCAGGATGCGGCGCATGATCTTGCCGGAGCGCGTCTTCGGCAGGCCGGGCGCCCATTGGATGACATCCGGCGAGGCCAGCGGTCCGATTTCCGAGCGCACATGCTCGCGCAGTTCCTTTTTCAGCGCGTCGCTCGGCTCGATACCGGCCTTGAGCGTGACATAACACCAGATGCCCTGTCCCTTGATATCGTGCGGGAAACCGACCACGGCGGCCTCGGTGACGCCGGAATGGCCGACCAGGGCGCTTTCGATTTCCGCCGTGCCGAGGCGGTGGCCGGAGACATTGAGCACGTCATCGACGCGGCCGGTGATCCAGTAATAGCCGTCCTCGTCGCGCCGGCAGCCGTCGCCGGTGAAATACTTGCCGGGATAGGTCGAGAAATAGGTATCGAGGAAGCGCTGGTGATCGCCATAGACGCTGCGCATCTGGCCGGGCCACGAATCGCACAGGCACAGATTGCCTTCGACCGCCCCTTCCAGCACCTGTCCCTCGGCATCGACCAGGCACGGCACGATACCGGGCAGCGGTTTCGTGGCCGAACCGGGCTTGAGCGGCGTGGCGCCCGGCACAGGCGTAATCATCAGGCCGCCGGTTTCGGTCTGCCACCAGGTATCGACCACCGGGCAACGGCTATCGCCGACCACGCGGTGATACCACAGCCAGACTTCCGGATTGATCGGCTCGCCGACAGACCCCAATACCCGCAGCGAGGCGCGCGAGGTCGCCTTCACCGGTGCCTCGCCATGACGCATCAGGGCGCGGATGGCGGTGGGGGCGGTGTAGAAGATATTGACCTGGTGCTTGTCGACCACCTGCCAGAAACGTGAATTGTCCGGATAGTTCGGCACGCCCTCGAACATCAGCGAGGTGGCGCCATTGGCCAACGGCCCGTAGACGACATAGGAATGGCCCGTCACCCAGCCGATATCGGCGGTGCACCAGTAGACATCGCCATCCTGATAATCGAAAGCCGTCTTGTGGGTATAGGCGCACCACGCCAGATAACCGCCGGTGGTATGCAGCACGCCCTTGGGCTTGCCGGTGGAACCGGAGGTATAGAGAATGAACAGGGGATCTTCGGCGTTCATCGGCTCCGGTGCGCACTCGTCTGAAATCCCTTCAAGCGCTTCGGCCACGCTGACATCGCGGCCGCCATGCGTCAGGTAATGGGCTTTCGTATGCTCGACCACCAGCACGGTCTGGACATTGGGGCATTGCAGCAGGGCGAGATCGACATTGGCCTTGAGCGGGATCACCTTGCCGCCGCGCAGGCCTTCATTGGCGGTGACAACGACATCGGACCGGCAATCCTGAATCCGGCTGGCGATGCTGTCCGGCGAGAAGCCGCCGAAAACGATATTATGCACGGCGCCGATGCGCGAACAGGCCAGCATGAAATAGGCCGCTTCCGGCACCATCGGCAGGTAGAGCGTGACGCGATCACCTTTTTTCACGCCATACTTTTTCAGCAGGTTGGCGCGTTTATTGACCTCTTTGGCAAGCTGATTGTAGGTGATATTGTACGACACGGAAGGCTCGTCGCCCTCGAAGATCAGCGCCACCTGCTCGCCGCGCGTGGCGAGGTGGCGGTCGATGCAGTTCACCGAGACATTGAGCACGCCGTCGTAGAACCAGCGGATACGGAAGTCCTCGCGGTTGAACGACACGTCCTTGACCTGGCTGTAAGGTTGCATCCAGTCCAGCGCGTCGCCGAGCGTGCGCCAATGGGCGTCAGGGTCCGTCTCGAACAGTTTGTGCTGCGCCGCCAGCCCATCGGCGGTCAGGGTTTTCGGACGGATAAAATCGGCGGGAACGCGGAACAGGGTATCGGACATCTGGGTATTTCCTGGCTCGTCTGCGGGGTGTTTTTTTGGTTGCCCCGACCTTACGGCGCACGGATTCCAGAGTCCATAAGACCAATGCGAAAAAAGCCGGGCGCAGGCGATCTTTGGCCCGGATGCGACGGCCAGACACGTAAGCACAATGTCATAACATTTATTGACGCGGTGCGGCGGCGTGATATCCTGCCGGCAAAGGAGCCGGTACATGCGCGCGACATTACGAAAAATGGGCAATTCACAGGGGGTCATTATCCCCAAGACCCTGATCACCCAGCTCGGTTTCGAGACGGAGGTGGAGATGCGCGTCACTGAAACCGGAATCCTGCTTGAAAAGCCGAAAAAGAAACATCCCCGCGAAGGATGGGCTGAGGCTTACCAGGCCCTGGCTGAAACCGGCGATGATGAACTTGTGTGGCCCTATTTTGAAAATGAAGATGATAAGGACTGGCAGTGGTGAGAACAATTCCACGCGGCGATGTGTGGCTTGTCAGTCTCGACCCAACCGTTGGCAGTGAAATTCGCAAGACACGACCCTGCGTGATCATTTCACCGCCTGAAATGCACAATAATGTCAGGACCGTTCTGGTTGCGCCCATGACCAGTGGCAGCAAACCCGCGCCGGGCCGAATTCATGTCCGTTTCAATGACAAGGATGGTTTCATATTGCTCGAACAAATCCGGGCCGTTGATAAATCCCGCCTCATCAAGAATCTGGGTATCATAACGCCGGCCGAACTGTCCCGGACCTTGCGCACTTTGCAAGATATCTTCGCCGAATAACCGCCAAATTACCGGAGTGCCCATGCTGCTGCATATGTCCACCTGGCAAGAGATCGACGCACGCCTGAAAACCTCGCGCACCGTCATCATCCCCATCGGCTCCAATGAGCAGCACGGCCCGATGGGGCTGCTCGGCACCGACTGGCTGTGCCCGGAAATCATCGCCCATGCCGCGGAAAAGGCAGGCGACCTACTGATCGCGCCGACCTTCAATATCGGCATGGCGCAGCATCACCTCGGCTTTTCCGGCACCATTTCCCTGCGACCCACCACCTTCATGTCGGCCATTGAGGACTGGGTGAATTCGCTGGCGCGGCATGGCTTCGACCGCATCTATTTCCTCAATGGCCACGGCGGCAATGTCGCCACCATCGAGGCAACGTTTTCGCAGATCTATGCCGCCTATTCCTATTCGGGCCGGCCCTGTCCGTTCATTCTCAAACTGCGCAACTGGTGGGACCTGCCAGGCGTTTTACGCTTGTGCGCCAAACTTTATCCCAAAGGTCATGGCAGCCATGCCACGCCTTCGGAAATCGCCGTCACCTTCGCCGCCTATCCGGATTTCGTGAAATCGGCGGCGATGGAACCGCAAATCGCCCCGGATGGCCCGATCCGCGACGCGCTCGACTACCGCGCCCGCTTCCCCGATGGCCGCATCGGTTCGGATTCCTCCCTGGCCACGGTCGAACAGGGCTGGCAGATCATCGATGCGGCAGTAAAGGGGCTGTTTGATGATGTAGCGAAGTTCGAGGCGGAATAGGCTATTTCAGCCACCCCGCCTCGCGCAGGCCCTTCAGGCGCGACCTTGATACCGGTGCCACAAGCCCGCCTTCGAGGTGTATCTGGAAGTCTCGTCCGTTTTTTTGCGCGCCGGTCACGACGGCGCGGGCGATCCACCAGGATTTATGCACCTGTTCGCCACGCACACCGTCCATATCGGCGATGGCGTCGGCGAAGCGGCTCAGGATCAGCGCGTCCCCCAGACGGGTATAGACGCGGACATAATGATCCTCACTGCGCAGGGCGATGATCTCTTCCCCCAGCCGGGGCGGCAGGCGGGAGAGCAGACGCGGCGGCGGCGTTGAAGCCCCCGCCGCTGAAACCGGCATCTTGTGCGCAAGCGGCGGCGGTCTGTGCAATCCCCACAATGCAGCGGCATAAAGAGCAGCCAGCACCAGGGCTTGCAGGCCGGTGTCGAAAAAATCCGACACGCCCGGCAAAGGCCGGCGCCAATCCGGAACCGGGCCGAAATACCACAGCCACAGGCTCATGGGCGCGGTCATCAGGCATACGGCCAGCCCCCACAGGAGCGCCTCCGCTACCCTGAACCGCCGCGCCGCCCGTCCCGCGCACCACAGGGCGGGCCGGTAAAGCAGATAGCCGATGGCCAGTGTACGTCCCCAATAGGCCAGCCGCACCGGCCATGGCCCCGCCAGATAGGTGGCGAACGGCCCGGTCAGGGTCAGGATGACGATTCCGGTCAGCAGGAGCGCAATTTCCGGCACGAGCTTGCGGACGCTGAAACTGCCGCGCATGTCAGATGGCGCTTCGTAAATGGTCAAGATGCCTCCCCCGAGGACCGGTGACGAAAAGTTCCGCCGCCTTGGCGTAACCGCGCTTGCCCGCTTTGACAAGATGGCTTTCTTCCTCTGTGCATCGCGGTAATTCACGCCGCTTCTCAGGGATGTTATTGAAATAATGGGAAAAATAAAGCCATTTTCCGGACTGAAATACCAGCGCCTGTGGATCGATTCGAGCCTTTGCCTCCTGATCCTGGCCTTCACCGCCGGCACGGTCGGCAATCATCTGAGTGTCCTGGCCGGCTGGCTGTCACCCCTGGCGACGGTACTTTTCCTGCATCGGCAACGTCCTGTCTCAGGACTATTGGCAGGCTTTTGCACCTATATCCTGGCCCATATCATCGGCTGGCGCGGCGTCCTGCCGTTCGCGCCCCTCACCGCCGCCGGCGTAGCGGCCCTGATGGGCGCCATGGCCTTCCTGCCCTTTGCCGTGGATCGTCTCCTCAGCCCCCGCCTGCCGCCATTTTTGACCACATTGGTCCTGCCCGCCGCCTGGGTGGTCACGGCGCTCGCGGCCCATTCCGCCGGCGTCGGCACCTGGGGCGATATCGGCTATACCCAGTTCCCGAACGGCTGGTTTCTCCAGTCCCTGGCGCTGTCCGGCCTCTCGGGAATGATATTCTGCCTCGGCTGGGCCGCTTCAGCCATGGCCAGATTTATCCTGTCGAACGGCCGTTCATGGCGGCCGCCCCTGGCCTGCCTGATCACCGGCCTGTGCCTGTTCGGCTTCGCCATATATCACGGGCGCGAATCCGCGACAGCGCATGTCCGCATAGCCGGCATCACCATTGACAATATGGAGGTTTTCAAGGGCACTTGGCGGCCTCTCAGTCATGGCCGCCCGCTTGATGCTGCCGCTGCCGAAATTGTGCGTCCGCAAACTCTGGCCTTGCAGGAGAAACTCCTTTCCGCCAGCCGCATCCAGGCCCGTTCCGGCGCGAAAATCATCGTCTGGAGCGAAGGCAACGCGCTTGTCTTCAAAGCGGACGAAGCGGCCTTTGTAGCGCGGGGACAGGCGCTGGCCAGGGCGGAAGGCGTGTATCTTTTCATGGCCATGGCCGTGATGACGCCCGGCGACAGGCTGGCGGCCAACAAGCTGACGGTCATCATGCCTTCTGGCGCTGTTGCCGGAACCTATCTCAAAAGCCACCCCGCGCCGGGCGAGGCCTCCATCGCGGGACGGAACGGCATGGGCGTCATGGATACGCCCTATGGCCGCCTGGCCTGGGCCATCTGCTACGATTTCGACTTCCCGGCCTTCATCCGCCAGGCCGGACAAAAGAGCACCGACATTGTTATCGACCCGTCCTGGGAAGGTGCGAACATGGCCCCACTGCATTCGCGTATGGCCGCCTTCCGGGCCGTGGAGAACGGTGCGGCCCTGATCCGGGTCGTCAACGGCGGCGTCAGCCTGGCGGTCGACCGCAACGGACGGATACGCTCGCAACTGGATCAAACCCACACATCCACACCTGAGATCGTAATGCTGGCCGACCTGCCCGTGCGCGGCAAACCGACCCTCTACGGGCGTTTCGGCAATTGGGTGGGCATGGCTTCGGCCTTCCTGCTCGCCGGCCTGCTATGGCTGGGTTTCAGACGGCGGATTTGAAATCAGGGAAGTGGGCTTAGGTGACCCGAATTCAGCAAATAACCCTTTGAATTCAATTTCGTTTGAAAATTAATGATTTTTCGGAGCCCCCAATTCGGCCCCCAGGACTCGTGTGCTTTCCGTGTTCCAGTCACAAAAAATAGTGGGATAACGGGAAACTGATCTCGTTATACGCCCATCGCGAACTAAGCGCCACGCTGTATTCCCACGCCTTCGCCAAATGACTTAGCCCTCAAAGCCTCATAGAGGCCAGCAGGCCCAAGCAAGGTGTCCTTTAGCCCATCCCGAATGCGTTCGGAATTCAGAGCCTGGGAACTCATCGTGCTGTGAGCGTCCAGGGCGTCCATAATGGCGTTCACAAGGGCAGTTTTCAGGTCGGGCGAATTGGAGAATTGTTCCTTCGAATTGTTCGCCGCCTGCTGGATAAGCGTTTCGTTCTCGACCATCTTCATGACCAGGCCGTTGACATAGACCAATTGGTCGTTGTCGGTCAGTTCACCCTCGAACAGTCCGTTGACCTTCTCGATAATCTCGTTCAGCAGCGCTTTGTCTTTTTCCTGAACCGAACCCGTGCCGGCGGCGTCCATGGGCTTTAGCTTCTCCGCTTGGCCATGGTTAAGGTTGAGCGTCTGTTGGCCGGTGCTGCGCAGATTGTGATGCGTCAGGATGACCTTGGATAGATCGACGGTGTCGCGCTCGCGGCCGAACTCCAGCAACGGAATCAAGCGTTTGTAGAATAGGAAGCGCTTTTCGATGTCTGTGTTGCCATAGTCGAATATCTGCGACAGGAAGGCGTATAGCCGGACGAAGGTCTGCATGTCGCCCTTGAACAACATAAGACTGTCCATTTCGTCTTTGGCATCTTGCGCTGCTTTTGTATCCTCGCGGTCCTCTGCCGCCTTCCTGTCTGCCTTGGCCGCAGAAAAGCGCTTCAACAAACGATCACCTACCGGCGCAATGGCTGCACTCAGTTGGGTTTGGGTGCCCTTCGGGTCCATCTCGACCTTGGTGACACGGTCAACCTCGAAATCGTCATAGTGGCCACTCGAATCCAGCTTGGCGCGCAGGTCATAGACCATATGCGGGTCGGTCGTGGTTTCCAATTCCGCCGTTTCAAAATAGGTCTTGAAGGCTTTCAGTACCTCGGCGGGATCGTTGACGAAATCGAGGATGTAGGTGGTGTCCTTGTTCGGATAAGACCGGTTGAGCCGCGACAGGGTTTGCACGGCCTGGATACCGCCCAGGCGCTTATCGACATACATGCCGCAAAGCAGCGGCTGGTCGAACCCTGTCTGGAATTTGTTGGCAACCAGCAGCAAATGATAGTCGGTTCCCGCGAACGTTTCACGGATGTCGCGGCCGTTCAGGCCCGGATTCAACACTTTGCTGACCTCGGTCACCGGTTCTGAGTATGAGACCTTGTCGTCAATCTCACCGGAAAAAGCGACCAGACAGCCCAGAGCATAGTTCTGCCGTTCGATATAACCCCGGATCGCCTTTTGCCAGCGGACAGCCTCTTTCCGGCTGCCGACAACGACCATGGCCTTGGCCTTCCCGTTGAGCAATGGCTGGACGTTTTCGCGGAAATGTTCGACGACGACCTGGACCTTTTGGGCGATGTTATAAGGGTGCAGCCGCACCCACTGATTGATGCCCTTCAGTGCCTCGTTACGTTCGACTTCGCGCTCGTCCCATTCCTCACCATTGTTGGCGAGGCGGTACGCCAACTTATAGGTCGTGTAGTTTTGCAGCACATCGAGGATAAAGCCCTCTTCGATGGCTTGACGCATTGAATAGACGTGAAACGCTTGTGGGATGCCATCGGCATCCTTGCGGCCGAACAGTTCTAGGGTCTTTGATTTGGGCGTAGCGGTGAAGGCAACGTAAGTCAGACCGTCCGAACCTGACCGGCCTGCCATTTGCGCCGCAAGCAGGTCTTCTGTTCCGATCTCGCCGCCGTCACTCAGTTCCGCCAGTTCCTCGGCCGAGAGGAGCATCTTCAGCTTAGCCGCTGCTTCGCCTGTCTGGGACGAATGAGCCTCGTCAGCGATAACGGCAAAACGTTTGCCCTCGGTTGCCGACAATTCCTTGACAGCCTCCAGCGCGAACGGGAAAGTTTGGATGGTACAGACGATGATCTTCTTGCCGTCCTTCAGAGCCTGCGAAAGCTGAGCGCTCTTTGAGCCGGTATCGTTGCTGATCGTCGCCACCACGCCCTTGGTGCGCTGGAAATCGAAAATGGCTTCCTGTAGCTGGCTGTCGAGGACGGTGCGATCCGACACAACCAAAACGCTATCGAAAACCTTCCGGTTTTGATCGTCGTGGAGGTCCGCGAGAAAATGCGCCGACCAGGCAATTGAGTTGGTCTTTCCCGACCCGGCTGAATGCTGGATCAGGTAGCGTTCGCCGACGCCGTTCGTTAGAACATCGGCAATCAGTTGTCGTGTGGCGTCTAACTGGTGATAGCGAGGGAAGATGTAACGTGACAAAGTCTTGGTCTTGGGGTCGCGCTGACCGATCATATAGCGGCCGAGAATATCGAGCCAACTATCACGCTCCCAGACCTCTTCCCATAGATACGACGTTGCGAAACCGTCGGGGTTGAGTGGGTTGCCCTTACCGCCATGATCGCCCTTGTTGAAAGGCAAAAACACGGTTTGCGGGCCGGCAAGTTTGGTCGCCATCATGACTTCCGACTGCGATACCGCAAAATGCACAAGCGCGCCGCCGGGGAAGGCGAGCAGAGGCTCGGCGTGGCCGCCCTTAGGCGCCGGATTTCTGTCGAATTTGTATTGGTCGATTGCGTCGTCGACGCTTTGGGTGAAGTCAGATTTCAGCTCAACGGTGGCGACGGCAATGCCGTTGACGAACAGTACCAAGTCAAAACATTCGGCCGGATTATTGAGCGAATGCTTGATCTGCCGGACAACGCGCAGGCGATTAGCCTCATAGAGCTTTTGGATTTCCGGGTTGATGCCGAGCGCTGGCTTGAACTGCACCAGCGACAGGGGCTTAGTGAGGCCCAGCATTTCGACGCCTCTGCGCAGCACCTCCAGCGTGCCGCGCTCATTAAGACCCTTGCGGATACGTTCGGCCAGGCGTTGAGCCATCTGTGCGCCATGGGTCTTGGTCAGCTTATTAAGGCTGTCGGCCTGCGTATCTTCCAGCCAGCGCAAAAGGTCGGGGAGGTAGATGGCATTCTGACGATCATACAATGCGGAGTCACTGTCACTATACAGCCAGCCGCTCGCCGCCAAATGGCCGCAAATCTCATCTTCGAAATGAATCTCGCGGTGCAGGTTCATACGAATAACCGCCCGGTTTCAGTTTTCGGCCCTGCCCCAGTTGGCACCAGGTGGTGGTCCCGCATCCATTTGAGACGCAGGTGCAGTTCCTGAGCGGTGAAGTTTTCACTCTTCTTGGGGTGCCAGTCGTTTAGGAAGCCATTGACGATATCGTCGTCGGTCGGTGCCTCATGCTCAATCAGGAAGTCATTCCAAACCGCAAACAGCGTTGCAACACCCTCGACATCATGGGTGTTGAGCGAAGCCAGAAGGGCATGAAGCCGTTGCAATTTTGCGCTACGATTTGGACCTAGCTGTTGCGCGAGTTCGTTGCTGATGGTGCCCGTCTGCCTTGAAAGTAGATAGGTGACAGATCGGTTTGCGCCAGTTGGTGGCTGAGTGACGATGCCGCAAAGTGCCTGAGCTTCGCTCTCCATGTCATCGATCATGTCCCGATCCAGCGGGCCATAGTCGTTCCGGACATACCTACCGCCGAGTTCATAGATGCCAGCAAACGCTTCCGCCAGATAGGCATGCTTTTGCAGCGCCGTGCGTCCAAAGGTTGCTCTCCCTTGGGATTTTTCAATAAGTTCGACTGCCAGTAGCCCGCGCAGCCGACGCCGGGCCACAGCAAGATCGATAATTTCGGCTGACCGCTGGCGCACGTCGATTTTGCCGGTGACTGCAGCGGAGATCAGAGCGGCGCGGCGTTCTTTCAGGATATCAATAACCCTGGCGGCTTCCTGGTTTAGCGAAGTCAGTTTTGCCAATTCGCTGTCCAAGAAATTGACTATCTGCCTTTGCTCGGCTTTTGGCGGAACGCTAATCGCAAAAGATCGAATTTCGGATTGTGGTAAATTATTTGCCAGCCCTTCAGCGCCGCTGATGGCAAGTACAATTTGTTCCCTCAGGGCAACGGAATTGAAAAGGTAGACGAAAAATCGAGAATCTACTGCTTCGTCTAATCGCAGACGGAAAATTTTATCCGAAAGCATGAGCCCCGGCCGCACGTCAAAAACGTAAGCGACCGAGCCGATCAGCTCGCGTGAGCCGCTGGCTCTTGACATGAGGATGTCACCCGCTTGGACTTCATACTCTGGCAGGGGTTCAAGGGTTGCGGGTAATGCTTTATTCTCGATTGCTACAAATACGCCGCGATTAACGCATCCGGTTTTTAGCACGCCCCATTCCGATGTTTCTGCGGGACGGTTTTCACATTCTGGGCTCCAGCCTTGCTCAATCTTGCGGACAATCCGACGCGCAGCACATGCCGTCCAATGCGCAGGGATTTGGCCCAGCCACTCGACGCCGGAATGTTTCATAGGGACGGTTGGGTTTAGGCCCTTGGTCACGGCATGGGAAATCGTCGCCTGACGCTTTTCGGCCACCAGCGCGATCAGCTTTTCCTGCTTCGCAATCAGTTCATCGATCTTGCCCGTTTCCCGGTCCAAAAACTCCGCAATGGCGGCTTGTTCGTCCCTCGGAGGCAAAAGGACAGGCATTCGTGAATGGTATTGGGGGTCCAAGTCCCACTGATTGACCCGTATTCCTTTGGAAAACAGCATGTAGCCCGCCGTGTATTGCGGGGATCGCAACAGGTAGTGCAGGAATGCGGAGTTTTCTTTGTGAAGAGTTTTGTAGACGAAATAGGCAGGACTGACGATGCCTCTGTCGTTCGAAACTCCAACCGATCCTTGCCAGGCTTTCATTTTGTTAATGGCGAGGTCGCCAGGCTCTACGAGCTGGTACGTGGTCAAGTCCTCTGAGGCATTGTTAAAGTTGTCGTCACGACTGGCCTTGGGAATGACCCCATAGTCACGATACACAGACAACAGTTGTTCGTTTTCATAACCTGTTTTTTTCTGTCGTCTAAATAACGCCCAAAATGGCCGCAGGGGCCAGTGTTCCGGCACCTGACCAAGCCAAGCCAGTCCGCTGTCCTTATAAGCGGGATAGGGTTTCAGGCTCATACCTCGTCCCCTTGGCCGGCGTTTAACAGATAGAATTCATGCAGTTTGGCCCGCAACACGTCTTTGTCAGGCAACTGGGTTTGATATTGCGCGACCAAGGCTGGCGAGAGGCTTCGGCTGAGTGCATATTCCACCACCTCTTCATCTGCACTTGCGCACAGTAGCAGGCCGATGGCCGGGTTTTCGTGGCCCTTGCGCACATCCCGATCCAGGGCTTCGAGGTAGAAGCTCAGCTTGCCAATATGCTCAGGCTCGAAGCGGCCGATTTTCAGTTCGATGGCGACCAAGGCGTTTAGGCCGCGATGGAAGAACAGCAGATCAAGCGCAAAGTCCCGGCCGCCGACCTGCAACGGATACTCAGAGCCGATGAAACAGAAGTCGCCGCCCAATTCGATCAGAAACGACTTCAGCGCGCCGAGCAGCCCCTGGTGCAGATCGGCCTCAAGGTGAGAGTCCGGCAGGCCCAGGAACTCAACCATATAAGCGTCTTTGAACGCCGTTAGGGCGTCTGGATGAATTTGTCTCAGCGCTGCCGAGACTTTTGGCGGATGCAGGACGGCGCGTTCAAACAGTGCCGACTTCAATTGTCGCTCAAGTTCCCGACTGCTCCATTTTTCGGACGTGGCTTGATGGAGATAGAATTCACGTTCCTCCGGGCGCTGGCTTTGGCTCATGATGATGACGTGGTGCGTCCACGGCAATTGTCTCAGCAGTGACGAGACATTCTGGTCATTGCGGTACGTCTCGTAAAACTGCCTCATCCGGTAAAGGTTTGGCCGGGTGAAACCGCGCAGGCCGGGATACGTCGCCGCGATGTGCTGCGCCAATTGCATAACAACGCCTTCGCCCCATTCGGCGGCGGCAATCTTCCGGCTCAGGGTTTCACCGATCTGCCAATAGAGATCGATTAGGGTCGTATTGACCGCTGTATAGGCCTTGGCGCGGGCGGCCTCGATCAGCGTGATGATCGACGCAAAGTCATCGTTGGCGGGAACGGGCGTCATTCCGCCAGCCCTTCGATCAATTGCAGAATGCGGGTGGTAACGACCTTCAATTCCTCGTCGATGGTGTGCAAATCACGCGGTGGCTCGAAGACATAGAAATGGCGGTTGAACGGGATTTCGTAGCCGATCTTGCTCTTATCTTCGTCGATCCAGGCGTCGGGCGCGTGGGGTAAGACTTCGCGCTTGAAGTAGGCCGCAATGTCTTCCGATAACGGCACGTTTTCGGTGTCACGCAAGGTACTGTCGGCCTGAGGCTTGCCCTTGGCCTTGCCCTTTTGACCCACCACAACTTTACCTGCCTCATCACGCAACGGGCGTTCGACTGTGATGGTCGTGTAGCCGAAATCCTCATTCTTGAAGATGCGTGAGATCGGCACGAGCTTGACCTTGCCACCTTCGGGCGCCGCTGGTGGCGCTTGTCCGTCGATGAGCAGATGACGTGACACTTCCTTGCCAGTGGCATCGGTCATGATCGCCTGTTCCGCCTCTGCGAACCCGCCGAACAGTCTGGTAATGTCGGTGATATGTGCGTCGCCTAGTTCCTTGCGCTTACTGCCAAGGGACTTGCGCATTTTCTGCCAGAAGGACGCCGCGTCGATCAATTGGACCAAGCCCTTGCGGGCTTTCGGCTTCTTATTCGACAAAATCCAGATATAGGTGCTGATACCCGTATTGTAAAACATGTCGGTCGGCAGGCCGATAATGGCTTCGACCAAGTCATTCTCAAGCACGTAACGACGGATTTCGCTTTCGCCGGACCCGGCACCGCCGGTGAACAGAGGCGAACCATTCAGGACGATGCCGATACGCGAACCGCCATCGACAGCGGGACGCATCTTCGACAGCAAGTGCATCAGGAACAGCATTGAGCCATCCGACACGCGCGGCAAACCTGGGCCGAAGCGTCCGTCAAAACCTTTCTCGACGGCTTCTTTGCGGACTTCCTTTTCGACCTTTTTCCATTCAACACCAAAGGGCGGATTGGACAGCATGTAGTCGAACTTGCGGCTGGCGTGACCGTCGTCGGACAGTGTGTTACCGACCACGATATTGCCGACATCCTGCCCCTTGATCAGCATGTCGGCTTTGCAAATGGCATAGGATTCGTCGTTCAGTTCCTGACCGAACATGGTCAGGCGGGCTTTTGGATTGTGATCGTGCAAATGCTCGCCCGCAACGGATAACATCCCGCCCGTGCCCGCCGTCGGGTCGTAGATGGTGCGCACGACGGCGTTGCCGGCGGTCAGCACATCATCATCTTCAATGAATAGCAGATTGACCATGAGGCGGATCACTTCACGCGGGGTGAAGTGCTCACCGGCGGTCTCATTCGAGATTTCGGCGAACTTACGGATCAGCTCTTCGAAAACTAGCCCCATCTGCGCGTTATCGACACGCTTGGGATGAAGGTCGATATTGGCGAACTTCTCAGCCACCAAATACAACAGACCGGATTTCGCCAGACGTTCGACCTGGGTGTAGAAATCGAAACGCTCGAATATGTCGCGGGCGGATTCCGAGAAGCCTTGGACATAGGAATAGAGGTTTTGCTTTATATTGTCTTGATCGCCCAGCAGCTTGACCAGATCGAGCGATGACGTGTTGTAAAAGCCCTGGCCTGACTTACGAAGCAGGAAAGATTCAGGATTCAGGCCTTGCGCGGTTTTGGCGGTAAATTCGCCAAGCACGGCTTCCTTCGTGTCCGCCAGCACGCAGTCGAGACGGCGCAGGACCGTAAAGGGAAGTATCACCTTACCGTATTCCGACTGCTTGTAATCGCCACGCAGCAAATCGGCGACCGACCAGATGAACGATGACAAGGTTTGGTGATTCAACTCTTTGCCCCCACGGCGATTGCATATTTTGCCCGGCTCGGGTCAAGCAGGACTTTAAGCAGGTCGCAATTCAACTGGCAAGCGATTGAAGCAGCGGCGCATTTTATACAATTGTTGTCCGGGTGGCGGCAATGCGATTATCACCAGCGTTGAGTGAGCTGAATGTTACAAGGTCTATAACTAAAACCAATTGGTCCGAGGTTTTGTATCGTGGTTTTAGGATTGAGCGGCATCGCAAGCCAGACATTTTGCTCACCGATATAGCTGAACCCGCCGCGTCAACTGAAGCTGTCTCCAGCGTTGGTAATCCCTGCCTTCACGTTCTTGCGGTGGCGTCATGCGCCTGAGTATCTGCCCCCGGCATAGGTCCTGGACGGCCAGCCATGTCGGATCGGTACTGTCCCAACATAGCCTATAAAGCATGAGCAAGTTCCTGTGCGGCAGGCGGCCTTTTAGAACGGCTTTCAGTGCTTGTTTGCCGTGGCCGGGATAGTCGAAGTTTTCCAAGTGTCGCTCAAATTCCGGATCGAGTATGCCTTTGCGCAGGCGATCCCAAACCATGTCGCTGACCTCGTCGGCGATCTCATCGAACACGTCCTCATCGGGGTTACTATTTTCCTCGGTCAAGACATAAAGCTCCAGAAGCTGGGCGTTGGATATGTCCGGCCGGAAGGTGTCTTCGGCGATGCGGAGGGCTTGCCGGGTTGAAACAAACTCCTCCCCTTGGTCATCTTCCTCTACGTCCTCGTCGCCATCGTCGGTGCCCGGGTTTTCGACATTTTCTGAAGGGGATGGACTAGCCGCCGTTGATGCCGAGGCAGAAATATTGGAGCCGATACGCCTGATAACTTCCGCCCGGCAATGTGCGCCGACGTTTTCCCAGTAAGCCTGCAACGGCTCACGCGCACATAAGAAGGCATTTTCGCCGGTCTGGATATACAGATGGACGAGGGTTGCCGCATCAAGCCCCGGCAATCTGTGTTCCGCATCCCGAAATTCGTTCAGACGCCAGGAACGGGTGTCATAGGGCCATTTGTCACTTAAGGGCGCGCAGTCTTTCCCGAGCATACGCCGCAGGATCATGTTGGCGGCGTCACGCCTCATGCTGTCCCACTCGTCTTGGGTCTGACAGTTATGTTCGTAATTCCGCATCCAGTCGGCCAACTGTACCAAATCGAGCAGTTGACCATCCGGCATATCCTCTCCAAATGCCAGTTCCGCAACTTCGTAGGCGTGAGTCATCCAGGGAATGACTGGCAGACCGACAAGGGGGCGCATTTGTTGTGACTGAGCGGAATAGTTTTTCTGACCAGCTGCCGGCTTAAGTGGGTCTGTCGAACATGACGAATCTGTAGGGTCAGGGTCGTCCGTCTGAAGTTTCTCATTGTCCGGTTCTTTCCGCCGACGTGCGTGCTTCATGCGGCGAAGTATCTGTGTCCTTGAGAGAAACATGACGGCCAGCCACATATGGCCGACACCGGGTTCTGCTCGAAGCGTGGCAGACAAGTCGAACAATTCGACAAGCTGAGAGTCCGTCAGGTTACCGCCGCAGAGCGCCTCTATGGCATCAGTATGTTCTTCGGGTTCGTAGCCCGTTCGCTCGGTGTCTTCACCGGTGTCGGGGCGATTGCCCGACATTCTGGCAAACAGGACATCTTCCGTTCGGATCAGAATGTTGACGAAATCCTCATCGTCGCTGAGGGCCTTGTCGCGCGCCAGACAGAAGAAGTTGAGCAGCTTCTCGTCTGACATGTCGGTCGCCAACGCATCCTCCATAAAATGCCGAAGCCACTGGTCCAGCCCAAACTCGGGGACGCCACACGCAAGCAGTTCCGCCTCCAGCCAGTTCCTATCCGCTGTTGTCCCCTCACGTTCGGACGTGTCCGCCTTCGTTTGTGTGATGCCGGTATCCCGGCTGACCCTGGAATCCATGTCTAACTCCTTTGCCGATCAAAGAGGCCAAGCGGTGATACCGCCTGGACAGCTTCGAACCTTTGGTGATCGGGGAGTTAGTAAACCGCTGTTACCCGGTCCCTATGGCCTTTAGCCGGGGCCTATTGCATACGCCATAGGCTCCCCGACCAAACAGAGGTCAAAGGAAGTGTGCTGGAAATGGCCAGCATCAACCAGTAACAGAGCAGGCTTACTAAGGCCCGGAAGTCGCATGTGGCGGCTCCAACGAGAATGATATCTCAATTCTCGGTCGAGCGCTATCACCCGTTCGGGTGATCCCATGCGATTTTCCTCCGTTGGCTGATTTTTTAGGGGATGGTCAGGAATTTTTGAGCGGTAGGGGGGGAGAGCAAGATTAAAGGAATAGCGCCGACCACGATGTGCCGTGTGCTTAAGTGGTTGTCTGCACGTCTTTTTTTGTAAGCTAGGTATGGCGCCATTGGCCTGCGGCTTGGCGCCATTGTGGCGCTCTTGAATCCGGGCCGGGAAGGAGGATGTTTAGAGGCTTATACCCTTCCGGTAACGCGCCGCATGGATCAAGACAACGAATTCATCATACGCCCAGGACGCATGGGCTCCGGCCGCAAGGGCTTCCGTGGCGGCGTCATCCGCGCGGCCAACCTCGCCCAAGCTGGTGGGGTAGCGGCGAGGTCGGCCAGCACGGGTTCGAGCTTCACCGGCAAACGCCTTGGACGCGGCAATGGTGCGGGGACAGTGTTGGCCTCGCGGACAAAAGGCGTCGGCACCCGGCGGCGCGTCATGGTCAAGGCCAGGATCGTCAAGCTGGGCGTCACCGGACGCGGCGCGGCCACTGCGCATCTGCGCTACGTTCAGCGCGATGGGGTCACCCGCTCGGGTGATCCTGGCGAACTGTACGACGCACGCGGCGACCAGGCCGATGGCCGCGCCTTCCTCGACCGCGCCGACGTCGACCGTCACCAGTTCCGCTTCATTGTCTCGCCGGAAGATGGCGCGCAATACGAAGACCTGAAGTCGGTGACGCGGCGGCTGATGTCGCAGATGGAAACCGACCTCGGCACAAAACTCGACTGGGTCGCCGTCGATCATTTCAATACCGGTCATCCACATACCCACATCCTGGTCAGAGGCAAGGACGAGACGGACAAGGACCTTGTCATTGCCCGCAGCTATCTCACTAATGGCATCCGCGAGCGTGCGTCAGATATCGTCAGTTTCGACCTGGGGCCGTGTACCGAACACGAGATCGCCCAGTCGCTGCGCCATGAGATGACGGCTGATCGGTTCACGTCGATTGACCGCTGGATCATCGAGCGCCGCGAGGACGATGGCCGCGTCAGGACGACCGGTACCGATCCAGAACGCCAGTCGCTGGTCTCTGGCCGCCTGAAGCATCTGGAAGGCCTCGACCTGGCCACTCCCGACAAGGGCGGGGAATGGCGCGTCTCAGAAGGCCTGGAGCCGGCCCTGCGCCAGTTGGGGCGGCGCGGGGACATCATCAACAGTTTGCGCTACGATCTGGCCCCGGACGGTCAGGGTCGGATTCTGGACGGCGCAATCATCCACGATGCCGAAGTAGGGATAACAGCGGGCAATAACAAACAACCCGCGCCGGACGCCATCGTCGGGCGTCTGATCCGCCGTGGCCTGTACGATGAGGCCGAGGACCGTCATTGCCTGGTCATCGACGGCACAGACGGCAAGGTGCACGTCGTTGATATCGGCCCCGGCGAGAAGACGCCCGCTTTACCTGACAACGGCATCGTCCGCGTCGAGCCGAACATTGGCGAGGTACGTCCCTCCGACCGGACGATAGCGGACATTGCCGGAAGAAACCATGGCTGGTACTCAGAAGAGATCCACCGGCGGACAGAGCCGGACGCCAGCGATCGCTATATCACCGCCCATGTCCGCCGGCTGGAGGCGGTGCGGCGAACCACAGGGGGGATAGAGCGCAGGGAAGGCGGCTTGTTCGCTGTCGGCGACGGCTATCTCGCCAAAGCCACGCAGTATGAACGGCAAAGGACGCTGGAGACGCCCGTTTCCGTCGAGGTGCTATCGCGTCAACCTGTCAAAGACCTGGTACGCCGTCAGGCTTACACCTGGCTCGATCAGCAGCTGATCGAAGAGAAGCGCATGGACCTGTCAGAAACCGGCTTCGGGAGAGAGATAAGGGAGGCCTTGCACAAACGGCTCGGTTGGCTAGAAACCGAGGGGCTGGTGCGGGATCGCGCCAATGGCACCTTCACCTACTCCTCCGGTCTCAAATCCGTTTTGTCTGGGCGCGAAATCGAAGCCGAAGGGCGAAGACTGTCAGGCAAGCTCGGCATACCATGCGGCCATGTCAGCGAGTATGAACGCTTCCACGGCACGTTGAAGGGGAAGGCCGAACTGAGCAGCGGCAACTTCGCCATCATCGAACGTAGCCACGACTTCGTCTTGGTGCCGTGGCGCGACACGCTCGAAAAACAGATCGGCAAAGAACTGTCCGGCGTTATCCGGGGCCGCGACATCGACTGGAGCTTTGGACGCAGCCGGGGGCTGGATATCGGCATGTAGGCGGCAAAACCAGGATCGGCGCGGTCAGATCGTAGAAAAAGAAAGAATAGCGTAGAATTTGATAGTTTGCCGTTCGTGGCTTTGGGCGCACACTGGACATGGTTTTTCCTGACGGATCGCACCATGAAACCTCGCCACCATCTCTATCTTGATGAAGAGCTGACAGTTGAACTCGAACACCTTGCCTCGAAGCCCGGTGCGTCGAAATCCGCCATAGTGACAGCCGCTCTGCGCCAGTACATCCGCCGACGCGGGGCCGACGACCGGGACGAGGCTATCCGTCAACGGTTCGACCGCTTATCACGTCAAGTCGCCAAACTGACCTCTGATATGGAGTTGGTGCTCAATACTCAGAGCCAGCATGTTTGGCTCAACCTGCTGCTGACTGCAAATGTGCCGAGCCCCGATGAGACCGGGCGGCGCACCGCCTTGCAACGATATGACAAATTCACAGAAAGCGTTGCCGCGTTGGTGGCCAAGGGCCGTGTTGCCGATATGGAGGTGCCAGCCCAAGAAGTACATCACCAGCGTTCCAACTCGGCACATACCGCTCATCCAGCTTTATCGAATGCAGGTGGTTCTCATGTCTGATCCGTCGTTTGCCCAAGGTAAGCTTGCCTATCGCGTTGACGAGGCTGTCAAAGCTTCCGGCCTTGGCAGGACTTTTCTTTACGAACACATGGCTAGCGGCGAACTGCCGTCAGTGAAGATCGGGCGGCGTCGACTAATTTTGCATCATGAGCTTATGAATTTTCTGTCGCGCACGAGCAAGCCGGAGGTTAAACCTCAGCCCTCCCCAGAAGTAAACGTACCGAAACACAACAAACCAAGCAAATCACGCAGCGCAGCCTTACCGGCACAATTGGAATTTTCCTGGCGAAAGTCGGGCTCCTTCTGATTAGGTTCCGTATTTTTTGTTATTGGCCAGACCTGTACACAATTATGACTGATGGGACCCGCCGCAACGGGTCATTTTGGTAAGGTTGAGCGTTCGCTGGAAGTGCGGTGTGGATAGTGACCGATATAGAGGTCTTTCATTACTTCGTCCTCGGCCGAGTGCCCCCTATATAAGGTCAAGTTCACTTTGATTACCTGCTTTACGATCCGCCTGGCCATAATAGCGCCGGACGACGTTCTCCATACGAGAAATGATATATTCGGCACCAGAATGCTCAACAGACCTGAACGGGTTTTTCTCCCTTAGCCTGCTATATTCATATTTAAGATATTTGAGAAACACCTCGACCGCCTTGGCCTGATCTCTCAAGGTAGCAAAACCACGTTGGTTTTCGCGGTTGAGATAGTCGGCCAAACCGGCACTTACGGTCTGTTCCGCAATGGGAGTAACTGTCAGAATGCCATAAAGGTATTCCAATCGCTCACATAGAATTCGAATATGAATAAATCCAGATGCCTGGATCTTCACTGTGTCAGCTTCAGTAACTTCTGAAAAGTTAAAATGATCAGCAATAATAAGTTCACGTCTTAGAAGCCAATTGATTGCTTTAAACACGGCCTCCCGGTCATAACCAATGCGCTCAATGTCATTGCAGATGTGCTCGACGGAAAAATAACCTTCAATCCCTATTTCGCCCTGGGTTCTACGGCTGATTGCAAGAAGGTACAATATTTCTATACAAAGAAAATTATCGGCGCGGGGCCAGTCTGCTTCATAGTGAAATACATTTGATATAACGCCGCTTGCATCGCTAAAGAATCGATATTCACCACGCATCATTATGCGAATGACGTGATATTCCTCAATCGATACCTCGCCAGCTCCCAAAACATTCGAAGTAATTGCATCGGTTGACAGGTGCCCAGATACGATAATGCTTGCGAATATATCAAGCGCCCTCCTAACGTCTCGCCCCGCTAATGCCTCCAACACCCTCGCTACATTTCGCCGCTCGGAGAACAAGTTCCTGTACAGTGTGCGCAGAAAATTGCCCACCTCCCCCTCAGGTAACAAAATTCTCACGCCGTTTTCCAACGTGTATTCTTGAGTTTGCGGCGCTTCGCCGGCCAAATACTCTATAGCAAGTTCGAGGCGTCGTTTTACAACATCTATAAATCTGGGCGGCGAAATATGAAATGCGACGTTTGACCGGAAGGTGTCAAGTGGCGGCTTGTTTTTGAATCTTTCGTAAGTTTCGTCACGCATTTGTAGGATTACAAAACCCTTAGTGCGTTCCATAAACCAAAGCGTAAGTTGAAATGCGTCGAGCTGTCGTTTCAAATCCAGCTTGTCCACATTGTCCATTACGACAACCAGATTTTCTCGTTTAATGCCACTGATATAGTTCGCGACCCCCTCCGCGAAGGCGACTGGATCGTCTTGCCAAGTCTTTAAATCGTCCGCTCTTGCCCGGGCTTCTTCTACTGGTGACACGGCTCGCAACGACTCGTATATTCCGCGTCGTTGCTGGATGCGCCGAGAAAACACCCCCTTTTGCACATCCGTGTCGTACAGTTCGATTAATGGATTTTCCCGCTCAAAACTTTCAATAAATGAAGTGCAAATCCACTTCTCTGCGCCCTCCAAAGAATTGGGGCTAGGATTGAAATCAATAAAAGCCCAGTGAGACTTTTCTGCAAGGTCATCCGGTTGCAATAAATCTTTATACCGCCTTGCAAATAATGACTTACCAACACCTACGCCACCCTGAATTATCTGTAATTGCCCACCTGAGGGCTTTCCTTCAGAATAATTCTTTAGGACCGGAGTTAGCTGTCGCTCTTCGTGCCGAGTAGTTTTTACCGTTTCTACTATAGTGTCGCGACGAGGAGTTACTCTATCCTTAAGTAAGGATTCTAATACTTTATCATACTCGGTCACTTCCACCGAAGAAACGTACGCACGCTCAGCGAGCTCTTGCACGTTATCTTGGCTTCGCGAAGAAAAATAACGACGAAGAATAGGAGAGAGTTCCGCCGCAAAAGAGTTTAGCTGCTTTTTTGAATTAAGAGTTGCCTGGCCGCCCGCCAAGCTTATTGGCCGTATAGACCGATCAATTTTTATATGCGAAAGCGCCTGTTCTATATGCGCGTGAAGTATATTCACTCCACAAAATGCAGCAAGCTGCTCTACCGCCGCTGATCCAACACCTAAATCTTCAACGTCAAGAGTGATTACAGGCTGGTCTTGGTCCCAATACCCCGCCAGGAGAGTTCGACCATTCGTGCCAATTATGAAGCGGCACGGATTAATTCCATGAGGGTAATTAAGATTGAGATGTCTGGCGTATTGTGATGCTTCTCGGAAGCCGACTTCCGACGCCACGTCAGGGTGCTTAGCTTCGACGACCAGCACGGGATTGCCGCTAAGCCAAATCGCGTAATCGGGAAAATAACCTGCTACGATACCGAATTTCTTATCTGCCGTTGACGGAGCCAGATAGCTCTTGGTTTTGATCGCAACAGCCGGAATGTTCAGATACGCCGGTTCGGCCAGAAGGGGGTAAATTACCTTCTGCTCCACGTCGCTTTCATTCAGCACACCTTGGGTCGTAACTGGCGTCATCGTTGACTAACGGTTGGATTTTGATTTTGGCGATTCGCTGCGAATGCCTATTCAAATTATCCTAGTCCGCATTAAGGTGTTAGTCTCGAATAAATTGCTAGCTAATTGGACTGCTGGCGTTCCGCCGCAAGCAGTGATTTGCTCGGGATATCTAAGGCATAAACCGTGCTAGCCGTCAGGCCGTTTCGGCGCCATCGACATTTTCTCAGCAAACTGGGGAACTTGCTCGCCATTTTTAAGATTATCCAAATAGTCGGCCCACCATTGTGCCATTGCCACGCGCTCTGGCCAGTGAGCGCCTCGATGGTAAGCGGCGCGAATAGTATCTTTGTCCTTGTGTGCCAGCGCCCGTTCGATGGCATCTGGTGACCATTTGTTCGACTCGTTTAGTAAGGTACTGGCCATCGCACGGAAGCCATGTGCGGTCATTTCATCACCCGTGTAGCCCAATCGCCGCAACGCCGCGTTTACGGTATTTTCCGACATTGGGTTGAGGGGCGAGCGGATCGACGGAAATACATAGCGGCCGCCGCCGGACAAAAATTTTGCCTCTTCAAATAGAGCTATAGCCTGACGGCAGAGCGGAACGGCGTGCTCTTGCCGCGCTTTCATCTTTGCCGCCGGTATACGCCAGACATTCGAAGCCATATCGATCTCGGTCCATTCGGCGCGACGGAGTTCGCCGGGACGAACAAAAAGCAGCGCCGATACTTGCAAAGCAATGCGCGTCAATGGATGGCCTTCATACCCATCTATTGCCCGAAGCATTTCGCCCGCCTTGCCAGGTTCTAAAATTGCCGCATGGTGCTTGGCGCTCCGCTTTGCCAATGCACCGCGCAAATCACGGGTTGGATCAGAGGAGGCGAATTGGTTGGCGACCGCGAAACGGAACACCTGCCCGATGAACTGCAAGGTCCTATGTGCTTTCTCATCGTTCTTCGATGCCTCAAAGGGGCGCACTGCATCCAGAACTTCGTAAGGCTGTATTTCGGCAATGGGCCGATGGCCTAATGATTTTTCGACAAGGCGCGTGAACCATTGGCGTTTCAGCACTGTCGCCTCGGCTAAGCCGTCCCTTTGGTTCTTGGCGATATAGGCCTTCGCCACCGCACTGAATGTGTTCGTTGCGCTTAACTTGGCGATGTGCTTTTCACGGCGCTTCTGTTCGGCGGGGTCAACGCCATTCGACAGCATCCGGCGCGCATCATCCCTGCGTTCCCTGACTTGCTTCAAACCAACTTCCGGGTAGGTCCCGAGGGATAACTTTTTCTCGACACCGGCCTTGTTGCGGAATTTCAGCTTCCATAGGCGGCCGCCCGACGGCGTTATAAGAAGATAGAGGCCTTTTTCATCCGTCAGCTTGTAAGGCTTGTCCATAGCCTTGGCGTTGCGCAGGGCGATATCCGTTAGTGCCATTTGGGGGCCTCTCATTTTCGCGTTTTGCAAAGGCCCCCACGCAAGCCCCCAAAATCACCCGAATGTAGGCGAACGGCGGCGGACACTAGCGGCCAGCTAGTGCCTAAAGTAGCAGATTTTATTGAGTTTTTCAAACGTTCGCGGACTTTGGCGAACAAGGTAGTGGTGCCGCTTAGGTGACTCGAACACCTGACCCCCTCATTACGAATGAGGTGCTCTACCGGCTGAGCTAAAGCGGCCCGGAAACAGTGTCGCGGCCAATGGCGCGCGAGCAGGCGCGTTCATTACACATCTCCGCGCGGCTTGCCAAGGCCCATTTGCAAGAAGCTGTGGCTATTTCTTCGTACGCGGCGAGGCGCGGCGGGCGCGGACAGGTTTCACCGGCGGCACCGCGATCATATCGAGGTCCTGGCCGGTGATCGCCGTATCGTAATCGCCGGGATCGTCCGGCTGCGGAATCGGGCTGATCTTGCCGCCCACGCTCTTGCGCGCCGCCTTGATGAACGGCATCGACGGCACATAGCGCGACGACAGTTCCGGCACCTCCGGCAGGCCCTTTTCACCGCGTTCATAGCGCGGATGCGCCAGGGTGGCGTTGCGCGCGAAAGTCAGGATCAGGTCGCTCCAGTCCGAAGCACTATACGCAAAAGCATTCGCCTCGGCATCGATATCCGACCATTCCGGCTCACCCTTCGCCAGAGCGGCCTGCGCCACCCAGGTGCGGGCCGTATCGAGATCGCCCAGCGCCTGCGCTCCGCGCGACATCAGGCCACTGACCCGCTTGGTCAGTTTGTCCTCGGCCGCGTCATCGCCCAGGGCCGTCATGGCGGTGGTGATATCGGGTTTCGATCCGGCCAGCAGGGCGCGTTCCAGTTGCAGCATCCGGCTTTCACGGTGTGTCTTGTTGCGGTCGATCAGCCCTTGCAGGCGGCGGGCGCGTTCCTTCGGCGTCTCGCTGGAAACGAGGTCGCGGTAGGTCAGCCAGATGGCCGGATGCGGCTGGGCGCCCCAGGCGGCTTCCAGAACATCCTCGGCGCGGCCAAGCTTTCCGGCCTTGCCCAGCAGGCGCGCGGCGATGATGGCGGCGGGCGTGAAGGCAGGTTGCAGCTTGGCGGCGCGCTGGGCGTAATCAAGCGCCTGATCGCGCATCCGGGCGTCGTCCGACGTTTCCAGTTGCGCCGCCGATGCGGCCATCAGCGCCGCCTTGGCGCGTTCGGAAAAGAGCGGCGAGATCAGCTTGCGGTTCAGGGCGCCGTCGATCAGATCGAGCGCCTCGGCCCATTCGCCGGCTTCAAGACGCGCCTCGAACAGCGTCTCGAAAGCCCACATGGCCGGTTTGGGCTGATTGTAGGCTTCGCCCGCCAGCCGGATGGCCTCGGCCTTTTCGCCCTGGCTTTTGGCCAGTTGCATCAGGCCTTTCAGACCGGCCAGTTTCAGTTCGGGCACGTTCAGCATGGCCGAATAGGCGGTTTGGGTGGCCACGTCATCGCCGGATTGCTCGGCGGCCATGGCGGTCAGGATGCGGACGAGCGCAATATTATCGCACACATCGAGCGCCTTGGCGGCCAGCCGACGCGCTTCATTACCGTCACCGCTGGCCACGGCCAGGAAGCCCTTTGTCAGGGTTTCGTCGCCCTGTTTACGGCGGGCATTGGCGCGGGCGCGTTCGGCGCGCTGCGGCGAGCGTGACAGCCACAGGGCGATATTCCAGAAGCTGACGGCGCAGAAGGCCATGACGCCGATGATGATCACCGCCGCCGCCGCCGAGGTATCGACGCGGTAGCCGAGCCAGATCAATGACGCCTGTCCGGCGTCGCTGATGCCGGCGATGGCCAGCGCCACCAGGGCGATGATGCCAAGAAGAATGAGAACGGTCCGGATCAAAGCACGCCCCCATTTTCGAGCACCGGGGTGGCGTTGGTCATCTGGCTCAGGCGGTTGAGCGCGGTTTCCGAAAGGCGCCGCGTGGCGTCATCGACCAGCACGCGGGCGCGGGCCTGCTCCAGCCAGGGCGACAACGCCTTTTGCGCCGGAGGCGACAAGGCATCGAGATAGGCGACAGCGCCCTTGAGATCGCCGCCATTGAGGCGGATTTCGGCGCGTTCGAGGATGGCTTCCGCCCCCTGCCCGCCCGGATTGCCGACACGGCGCACAGAAATGAAACCGCCGATGGCGTGGCGTATCTTGTCGAGGATGCCATCCTTGCCGTCATCGGCCTTGGCGGCGATATTGGCGCGGGCGGCGACGGAAGGGAAGGTGACCGCCAAGGCCACCGCGCTCGGCACGCCCTTTTCGGCATAGGGGCGCAGGGTGGCGGCCAAGGCCGGATCGTTCAGCGCCGGTTCGGCCACGGCCAGTTCCGACAGGAAGGGCTTCTCGTCCTGCGCCGCCAGTTGCAGGCTGCGCGCGGCATAGGCGGCGGAAGTGGCCTTCACCAGTTCGCGCTGGGCGGCCTCGACGCGATCGAGGCGGGCGGACAGTTGCGCGAGGGCAGACGGATCAGGCGCGTAGTAGGATTGCGCGGGCGCGATGGCGGCGCTCTCGGCGGGACGAAGCTGATTTTGCAAGGCGATGATCTGACTTTGCAGTTGCGCGATTTGCATATCCTTGTCGGCCGTGACCGGAGCGCTGGCTGCGGGCACCGGCGTTGCGGCGGCGGTCACCGGCTTTTTCTGGTGCGTCAGCCCCCAGAAGACAGCGAAAATGGCGATCAGCACGAAGACCGACGGCAGGATGAAAAAGGCCATCAGGCGGGCGATACTGGTGGTCTTCGGGCTGGCCCAGTCCTGGGCTTCAATGGCTTGCGCTTCGGTATGGATATCGCTGGTGTTTAGCGGGTCGCTCATATCATCCGTCCGTATCTAATAAGCTCAGCATGGCGGCTTCATCGGGCGTCGCGGCAATGCGCCGGTTCAGGCCCGCCGCCAGAGCCTGCCTGATTTCCGCCACGCCGCTGTGGCGCAAACCCGTCTCCACGCCCCGCCATGCCGCTTCAGAAATACAGACAAACTGGAGATTGGGGAAGCAAAGTTTATCGTGATGAACGATCAGCGCCCCGGCTATGGCGCGGCCGGCCTTGGGCGACTGGACAAGGATATGGCTGATCCGCGCCAGATCGGCCGGATTCAGGCGCGGCACGACAAACTGCGTTTCGTAAAGCGCCGCCTCGCCGACCTGAAACCCGTCGGCGCGCAGGGCCTTGCCCAGGGCCGCCGCCGGTTCGCGCGGCGCGGCGTAGAAGAGACGGCTGTGGCGGTCGGCGGTCCGGCGAATCAGCTCGGCCAGCGCCTTGCCGTCACCGGCGGCGCTGATCACCTGCTGGAAACCCTTTTCGCGCGCGGCTTCAGCGGTGGCGTCACCGACGCACCAGGCGGTCAGCGCCCGCCGGCTGCACAAGGCGCAGAAGGCGTTCAGGCCGTTGCGGCTGGTGAAGATCACCGCGTCGAAACTGTGCGGATCGATGATCGGTTTCAGCGCCTGCACCTTCAGCACCGGCGCGACGAGAGTTTCATAGCCCATGGCTTCGATGGCGCGGGCGGTGCGGCGGGCGCCTTCACTGGTGCGCGTAACCCAGACGAGCGGCGCGCGATCCGTCATCTTAACCGCCGATCTGGATAAGATCAGGCCCGGCCTCGCCCTTGATTTCCATGCCCAGCCGCAGGCCGAGATCGCGGGCGCTCAGGGCGTCCGGATGGATCAGGGTTTCGCGCCTTTGCCAGCGGGTTTTACCGTCGGCGCTCAGGGCCTCGACGAACAGGGACAGGGTATCGCTTTCGATCTCCGCGTAAGCGCCTACCGCCGTGCGGCATGAGGCTTCCAGGGCTTCGAGCGCGCCACGTTCGGCCTGGACGGCGAGGAAGGTCGGCTGGTGATGCAGCTTGCCCATCCAGTCGGCGCCCAGGTCCTCCGTACGGCACTGCACGGCCAGCGCGCCCTGACCGGGAGCGGAGGCATAGAGCCTGGCGTCGATATAGGAGCGGATATGCGCGCTCAGACCCATGCGGTTCAGGCCCGCCGCCGCCAGCAGCATGGCGTCGCAGTCGCCGGCGGCAAGCTTGGCCAGCCGCGTATCGACATTGCCGCGGATCATGACGATTTCGAGATCGGGGCGCACACTCAGCATCTGCGCCTGACGCCGCAGGCTGGCCGTGCCGAGTCTGGCGCCCGCGGGCATCTCCTCGACGCTGGCGTATTTCAGGCTGATAAAGGCGTCGCGCGGGTCTTCGCGCACGGGGATGGCGCAGACCGACAGGCCGGGAATCTCGGCGGCGGGCATGTCCTTCAGCGAATGGACGGCCACATCGATATCGCCGCGCAGCAGGGCGTCCTCGATTTCCTTGGTGAAAAGCTGCTTGCCGCCGGCTTCGATCAGGCGGCGATCCTGGATGCGGTCGCCTTGCGTCGTGATGATCGTCAGGGGGGCGATATCGTCGGCCTGTGCCGGATCAAAACCCATGGCGGCAACGATCTGTCTTTGCACCCAGCCGCATTGGGTCAGGGCCAGTTTCGATCCGCGTGTACCGATTTTCAGCTTGCTCATATGCCCTCACTAGCACTTTGTCGGCCATGATCAATGCAAAAGACTTGACGTGCGGCTATATGACGGGGTGTTAGGAGCTTCTGTTTTATTAAGACACCCCACCACCACATCTCACCGCTTCGCGGTTCGTGCGGGGTATCTTGCAAGGGTTGCCATGTCCTCAAGCCTGACCGTTCTGGGTATCGAATCGAGTTGCGACGAAACCGCCGTGGCGGTGGTGCGCCGCGATGAAACGGGCACGCATGTCCTGTCGTCGGTCATTCATTCCCAGGTCATGCAGCACAAGGCGTTCGGCGGCGTGGTGCCGGAAATCGCCGCGCGGTCGCATGTCGAAACCATAGACGATCTCGCCCGTCAGGCGCTGGAAGAGGCGGGCCATCCGGCGCTCGATCTGGTGGCCGCCACCTCCGGTCCCGGCCTGATCGGCGGGGTGATGGTGGGGCTTTCGTTCGCCAAGGGCTTCGCCTTGGCGCGTGACCTGCCGCTGATCGGCATCAATCATCTGGAGGGCCACGCGCTTTCCGCCCGCCTGACCGAGGATGTCCGGTTTCCGTTTTTGCTGCTGCTGATTTCCGGCGGCCATTGCCAGCTTCTGAGCGTCAAGGACGTCGGCGATTATGAACGCCTCGGCACCACCATCGATGACGCGGCAGGCGAGGCCTTCGACAAGATCGCCAAGGTGCTCGGCCTCGGCTATCCCGGCGGCCCGGCGCTAGAGGCCTGCGCCAAGGCTGGCGACGCCACGCGCTTTACCCTGCCGCGCGCCCTGCTGGGCCGCAAGGACTGCGACTTCTCGTTCTCCGGCCTGAAAACCGCCGCCGCCCTGATCGCCCATGCCGAGGTAAAGACGGAACAGGACCGCGCCGATCTCTGCGCCGGGGTGCAGGCGGCCATCGCGCGGCAGCTGGTCGAGCGCTCAGACCGCGCCATGAAGCTTTTCAAGGAACATAACACTGTGACCGGTCCGGCCTTCGTGGTGGCCGGCGGCGTGGCGGCCAATCAGGCCCTGCGCGCGGCCCTGACCGCGACGGCGGAGAAAAACGGTTTCGTGCTGAAAGCGCCGCCGCTGAAATACTGCACAGACAATGCCGCCATGATCGCCCTGGCGGGGCTTGAACATTATCAAAAGCTGGGCAAGGGTGCGCTCCCCGACGCCATATCGGGCATGAGCACTGTCGCGCGGCCGCGCTGGCCGCTCGATGAGATCAGCGCCGCCAATGCGCCGATCCATAAATATTCCGGCCGCAAGGGAGCCAAGGCGTGACGGTCAAGACGTTCAACAAGGTAGGGGTGATCGGCGCGGGCGCCTGGGGCACGGCGCTGGCGCAGGTTACGACGCTGGGCGGCAATAAGGTCGTGCTCCATGCCCGCGAGCCGGAGGTGGTCGCCTCGATCAACGGTCGGCGCGAAAACAGCCTCTATCTCGGCGGCGTCACGCTTTCCACCGATATCACCGCCACCGGCGATTTCGCCGATCTGGCCGCCTGCGACCTGATCCTGGCCGTGCCGCCGGCGCAGTTCATGCGCGCCACGCTTGCCGCCTTCAAGCCGTATGTACGCGAAGGCCTGCCGGTGGTGCTGTGCGCCAAGGGGGTCGAGCGCGGATCGGACGCCCTGATGACCGAGGTGCTGGAAGATGTCCTGCCCGAAGCCAGCGCCGGGGTGCTGGCCGGGCCGAACTTCGCCAGGGAAGTGGCGATGGGGCTGCCGTCCGCCGTCACCATCGCCTGCGGGGACGAAGCCCTGGGCGCGCGTATCGCGGCGACGCTGGCCGGTCCGACTTTCCGTCCCTATCAATCGACCGACCTGATCGGCGCCGAGGCCGGTGGCGCGATCAAGAACGTCATCGCCATCGCCTGCGGTATCGCCGAGGGCAAGGGCCTTGGCCGCAACGCCCATGCCGCCCTGATCACCCGCGGATTCGCCGAAATGTCGCGCATGGCCATTGCTTTGGGTGCGCGCCCGGAAACCCTTTCGGGCCTGTGCGGGCTGGGCGATCTGGTGCTGACCTGCTCGTCGCCGCAATCGCGCAATATGAGCGTGGGTCTGGCGCTGGGGCAAGGCCAGACGCTTGAGCAGTTCCTCGAAGGCAAGGTATCTGTAGCGGAGGGCGTTCAGTCGGCCCCGGCCGTGGTCGATCTCGGCCGCAGGCACAAGGTCGAACTGCCGATCTGCGAGGCCGTCAATGCCGTGCTGACCGGTGAGATGGATGTGCCCCGCGCCATCGAGGCTCTGCTGTCGCGGCCGCTGAAAAGCGAACGGGCATAGCCTGACAGGCATTCCGTTTATACCTCCCCATTTGTGGGGAGGGAGGCCGACGCGCTTGCGCGTTGGTGGTGGGGGCCTTTTCAGAACCATGAAAAGGTTTGTTGAATTTATAGAATGACCAATCTGTGGTCTTGTTGAATCTTCGTAAGCAAGGCCCCCACCACCACGCCTTCGGCGCGGTCCCCCTCCCCGCTGGCGGGGAGGTATAGGCGGCATATCGGCTTAGGCGAGAGGCAATTTAGTCGCGGCATCCCCCTCAACCGCCCGGTCGGTGCGGCGGCGCGAGGGGCGGTGGCCCTGCATCGAACGGCGCATCGATTGCATGAGCAGTGGCGCCATGACCAGCGCCACGCCCAGGCCATCGGCCAGCCAGTCGGGGATATTGCCGTCGCGCCCCACCAGGGCCTGCCCCACCTCGATCAGGCCGCCGATGGCCAGGCACACAAGCGCCACGTCCCATTTGCGGATTTTCGGAAAGGCCAGAAGCCCCAGACCTGTCAGGGCATAGAAGGCCAGCACATGCGCTTCCTTGTCGGTAAAGCCGACCTTCTGCTCCAGACCACCGAACGGGCCGAAGACCAGTATGGCGATGGTTATGGTCAGGATCGCCAGGCAGGCACGAACCAGAACGGTCATTTTGCGGGCGCGGGATAGATTAGACAACAAGGACAGGCTCCATCAACTGATGGCGACACCCTGGCAGAGGGATGCGAAAACACGGTGAACAAGCGTGGTTAAAACTTTATTTTGCTTGCAGGATCGCATCCGGCAGGTAGTCTCTCTGGAAACATATTGGGAGACATCTATGTTCAAGCGCCTTCTCCTGACCGGCAGCGCCGCCCTTTTCCTGATCGGCGCCGCGCCCGTCACACAACAGGCGTCGCCGCAGGCAGTGCTTGATGCCGCGCCGGCCAGCGCCTGGATGACCGTTCCGGCTGAAGATCTGGTGGTGATGACCCTGGCCGATGGCCGTCAGGTCGATTACCAGTTGGCGCCTGATTTCGCGCCGGTCCATGTCGCCAATATTCGCCAGCTTGTGCGCTCCGGCTATTTCGACGGCGCTTCGATCCTGCGCGTGCAGGACGGTTATGTCGTGCAATGGGGCCGCCCGGATGAGGACACGACCGCGCCGAAAGGGATCGATCCGGCCCCGCCGGCTGAATATGAATTCGCCCCGCCGGCGGATTTCAGCCCCCTGCCCTGGCGTGACGCCTATGCCGAAACCGTTGGCCATTCGATGACGTGGCCGGTGGCGACGGATGGCAAAATGGCCTGGCTGGTTCATTGCTACGGCATGATCGGCGTGGCGCGCGACATCGCCCCCGATACCGGCTCAGGTACCCAGCTTTACACGGTGATCGGCCATGCGCCGCGCCATCTCGACCGCAACCTCGCCGTGGTCGGGCGCATACTCGGCGGCATGGAATATCTGACCGCCCGCCCGCGCGGCACCGGGGAACTGGGCTTCTATGAGGATGACAGCCAGCGCATGAAGATCGTCTCGGCGAAAATGGCCTCGGACCTGCCGTCGGCCGAACGCCCGGCCTTTCAGGTGCTGGACAGCCACAGCCCGGCCTTCACGGACTGGGTAAAGGCCCGCGCCAACCGGTCGGACGCCTTTTTCGTCAAATCGGCCGGCGCGGTCGATATCTGCAATGCGCAGGCGCCGGTCCGCGTCAAACCCTGATCCGGTAAAATCAATTCATGCACGCATAAGTAGTTTATATTCCGGCGCGCGTCCGGAATACGCAACTCGCGTCAGGCGCGAAATATAATGCCTCTGCCGATGAGGGGATATTTTTCATATATCTCGCACTCTATTCCAATACAAATAATCCATAGGTAAAATATACGATTTAATCTGGTAAAAATATAAGCAATACCAAATTATTTCAACGCCGAATGTCGCTCTTTTGAAGAACATTCAAAGCAATTGTTAAATCATACATTTTGCGAAAACTTTGATCATTTCCCGTTTCGGTCAGTATAAATCTTCTGTTAACCCTGATGTTCAATAGTTATCGGAAAGAGTAAGGCCGGAAGAGTAACCGTGTCAGGGGCGTGAGGCGTAACATGTTTTTCAGGAAGACCGATCACACCGACACCGGGGCAATCATCGACGCGCTGAACGCATCGCAGGCCGTCATCGAATTTACCCCTTCAGGCGAAATCCTGACGGCCAACACCAATTTTCTCAACGCTGTCGGATACAGCCTGAACGAGCTTTCCGGCCGGCATCACAGCCTGTTCTGCGATCCGGAATATATCGCAACACCGGCCTACCGGCAGTTCTGGCACGACCTGGCGCAGGGTCATTTCGCTTCCAATACCTTCAAGCGCCTTGGCAAGGGCGGGCGGGTCGTCTGGCTCCAGGCGACCTATAATCCCATCCGCAACGAAGCCGGCAAGGTGGTGAAGGTGATCAAGTTCGCCACCGACATCACCGCCGCCAAACAGCGCGAACTCGATGTCAGCGGCAAGATCGAGGCGATCGACCGCGCCCAGGCGGTCATCGAATTCACTCCCACCGGCACGATCCTGACCGCCAACGCCAATTTCCTGGCCACGCTCGGTTATGAACTGGATGACATCGCCGGCAGGCATCATGAGATGTTCTGCGACCGCGACTATGTGCAATCGGCCGCCTACCGCCAGTTCTGGGAAGCGCTGGGGCGCGGCGAATACCAGGCCGCCGAATACCGCCGCATCGGCAAGGGCGGACGCGAAATCTACATCCAGGCCACCTATAACCCGATCCTCGACGATAGCGGCAAGGTGGTGAAGGTGGTCAAGTTCGCCACCGACACCACCGAGGCCGTACGGCGGCGGATGCGCGGCGTCGAGCTGAATCATGAACTCGGCGCGGTCATCAACACCATATCCGAGGCGCACCAGAAGGCCGGCATCGCCGCCTCGGCCTCGACCGAAACCGGCGCCATGATCCACAGCGTGGCGGCGGCTTCCGAGGAAATGTCGCAAAGCGTGCGCGATATTTCCAACAGCATGGGCCATGCCCGCACAAGCGTCGAGGGCGTGTTCAAGCATACCGAAATCGCCAACAATTCGGCGGAATCGCTGAATAAATCCGCCACCTCCATGACCAATGTGGTGACGCTGATCCAGGATATCGCGGGGCAGATCAACTTGCTGGCGCTCAACGCCACCATCGAATCCGCCCGCGCGGGAGAAGCCGGACGCGGCTTCGCGGTCGTCGCCTCCGAAGTGAAGACCCTGGCCAATCAGGCGGCGCGCTCGACCCAGACCATCGCCACGGAAATCGCCAACATGCAGGCCGTGACAGGAGAAGTGGTTGACGCGCTGGGCCTGATCTCGACCTCGCTGAACGAGGTGCTCGGCAATGTCACCTCGGTGGCCGGCACGCTGGAGCAGCAGAGTGCGGCGACCAGCGAGATCAGCAACAACATGCAGGCGGCGGTGACCGCGGTCGGGGAAATCAATGAGAGCCTCGACAATATCAGCTACACCTTCGCCCATGTCGTCGAGACGTCCGGCAAGGTGAAGAAGGAAATGGACGATCTGGCGGCCTGAATCGCCGCCGCTGACCGCCACTAACCGATTGTATACGTAACCGCGCTATTATGCCTTTTCGCGGCCCGCCTGGGCGCGCAAAACAGTGCAGGGGTATCGGTGTCCAGATTATTGCTTTTTGAGCGCGTGGCGGATGTATTTCGGGTTCCGACCGGAAATGCGGAACTTTCGCGGGCGCAGTATGACGCCTTCACCAAACAGATTCCCCTGCTCTACCTGCTCCTGACGACCAATACGATCGCCGTGGCCACAAGCTATGCCGGCGTGGCGCCGGCCTGGCTGACCGTGGCCATGCCGGCCGTGCTCTGCCTGATGTGCGCCCTGCGCCTGGTCAAATGGCTGTACCGCTCACGCAAGCGGCCGACGGACGAGATGGTTCTGCGGCAATTGCGCCAGACCAACCGCCTGGCGGGCGTCATAGCCGCCGCCTTCACAGCCTGGGGATTGATCCTCTATGGTTACGGCGACGCCTATGCGCACGGCCATATCGCCTTCTACATGGCGGTGACGGTCATCGGCTGCATCTTCTGCCTGATGCACATGCGCTCGGCGGCGATCATCGTGACCCTGATCGTCAATATCCCCTTCATTATCTTCTTCCTGATGCAGCCCCAGATGAGCCTGAAGGCGATGGCGCTCAACCTGGTCTTTGTCTCCATCGCCATGATCATCGTCCTGCTGGTCTATTCGCGCGATTTCGCGCGGCTGGTGGAATCGCGCCGCAAGACGCGCCACCTCAGCGACGAAAACTTCCGCCTCGCCAATCTCGACAGCCTGACCGGCCTGGCCAACCGCCGCTGGTTCTTCACCGAACTGGACCGCCAGCATGAACGGGCGCGCAGGCACGGCGGCGCCTTCGCCATCGGCATCATCGATCTGGACGGCTTCAAGCCGGTCAACGATACCTACGGCCACGCCACGGGCGACCGCGTGCTGACCGAAGCCGCCCAGCGCCTCAAGGAAGCCTGCGGCGACGATATCATCCTGGCGCGGCTCGGCGGCGACGAATTCGGCTTTATCGTTTCCGGCAACCCGACGCGCGATGAACTGCGCTGGCTGGGCACGGCGATCAACGACACTATCAGCCTGCCCTACCCGGTCGGCAGTTCGCAGGCCCTGCTGGGGTGCTCCATCGGCGTGGCCGGTTATCCGCAATCGGCATCCGATCCGGAGGCCCTGTTCGAGCGGGCGGATTACGCGCTTTACCATGCCAAGCGCCATCAGCGCGGCCAGATGGTCATCTTTTCCACCGAACACGAAGAACAGATCCGCAGCCACAGCATTATCGAGCAGGCCTTGCAGAATGCCGATCTCGATGCCGAACTCTCCATGGTCTTTCAGCCGATCGTCGATATCGTCACCGGCCGGACGGTCGCCTTCGAGGCGCTGGCCCGCTGGCAGAATCCGGCGCTGGGCCAGGTCGGGCCGGACCGTTTCATCGCCGTGGCCGAACGCGCCGGGCTGGTGCGCGGCGTCACCAAGACCCTGCTGAGAAAGGCGCTGGCGGCGCTGGCGCAATGGCCGGCCCATATCCGCATGTCGTTCAACCTGTCGGCGCACGACCTGTCCGATTCCGAAACCGTGGTCCAGATCATCGCCATCATCAACCGCAGCCGGGTCGATCCGAAGCGTATCGATTTCGAGATCACCGAAACCTCGGTCGCCTATGATTTCGCCCAGGCCCAGGCCGCCGTGCAGGCCTTCAAGGCGCTGGGCGCCGGCATCTCGCTCGACGATTTCGGTACCGGCTATTCCTCCTTAAGCCATGTCCACCGCCTGCCACTCGACAAGATCAAGGTCGATCGCAGCTTCATCACCGATATCGGCTCAAATCCGGTCAGTCTCAAGATTGTCAAGTCGCTGGCGGCCCTGTGCGCCGACATGGGGCTGGACTGCATCATCGAAGGCGTGGAGACGCAGGCGCAACTGGCGACCCTGCGCGACCTTGGCTGCCGCATGGTGCAGGGCTATTACTTTGCCAAACCGATGGCGGAAGCCGATGTGCCGGGATATCTCGAACTGTCCGAAGAGAAGCGGGCCTGAAAAGCAAACCTGAAAATCAGCCGAAGACGGTTTTCAGAATCTGCGCCGTCCGTTTGGCCGGATCACTGCGGATGGCGGCTTCCTCACGGCCGACGAAGATGAACAGGCCCTGCAGGGCGAGGCCCGTGGCGTACTGGCCGAGATAGCCCTTGGCGTCGGTCTGGAAATAGCTTTTCAGGTTATTGCGTTTGATCGCCCGGTCAAAATAATCGACCGCGCCGCTGGCCTGCATGGCGTTTTCCATAGGCGGGGTGAAAGCCGCCGTCAGGGCCGGGGTCGTCTTCTTTTGCAGATAGAGCGTACCGGCGGTATTACCGCCCTTGATGATGCCTATTGCGTCATTGATGGTCAGGGTCCGGATGGCGTCGATGAACAGGGTTTTCGCCACCGGCGCGGCGCTTTCGGCGGCACGGTTCATGCGCAGGTGCAGGTCATCGAGCAGGCCCGACTGGCCCAGCGGTTTCAATAGTTTCTGCGTCCTGGCCAGGGTCTTCGGCAGGGGAATGCGGACCTGCGGATCGCCCCAGTAGCCATTGGTCTGGGAGAGGTGCGTCACCGCCGTCTCCGCTCCCTGTTTCAGGGCCGCGCGCAAACCGGCCTGGGCGTCGGCATTGGACAGTTTGGCGAAGGCCTCTTGTGAGAGGCCCAGCGCGCCAAGGCTCAGCACGCCCGTCAGTAAAATCCGTCTGTCCATCCCGCCCTCCGAGTTTCCGCGATACAGCCTACAGCAAATCGCCCGGACAGGATAGGGCGTCCACTCCCTACCGCTTCAACTGGCCAAGATCGCGCACCGCGCCGGTGTCGGCGCTCGTCACCAGGGCCGCATAGGCCTGCAAAGCCTTGGAGACATAACGTTCGCGGTTCTTCGGCGTGTAGGCGTCCGGGCCGCGATGGTCCTCGGCGGCGCGGCGTTCGGCGATCACCCGATCCGGCAGCGCCAGATGGATGGTGCGGTTCGGGATATCGATCTCGATCGGGTCGCCATCCTCCACCAGGGCGATCAGGCCGCCCGCCGCCGCTTCAGGCGACACATGGCCGATGGAGAGGCCGGAGGTGCCGCCGGAGAAACGCCCGTCGGTCAGCAGGGCGCAGGCCTTGCCCAGACCTTTCGATTTCAGGTAGGTGGTCGGATACAGCATTTCCTGCATGCCCGGACCGCCGCGCGGGCCTTCATAGCGGATAACCACCACGTCGCCGGCCTGGATCTGGTTGTTGAGGATGGCCGTGGTCGCCGAATCCTGCGATTCGAATACCCGCGCCTTGCCGGTGAATTTCCAGATCGATTCATCGACCCCGGCCGTTTTCACGATGCAGCCCTTTTCGGCGATATTGCCGTAGAGCACGGCCAGGCCGCCATCCTTGGTGAAGGCGTTCTCAACCGAACGGATCACGCCGGTCTGGCGGTTGGTGTCGAGGTCGTCCCAGCGCCGCGATTGCGAGAAGGCCTGGGTGGTGCGCACGCCGCCCGGCGCCGCCTTGAAGAATTCGGCCACGGAAGAGTCGTTGGAGGATTTGATATCCCAGTGGGCCAGCGCCGCCGCCATGGACGGGCTGTGGACGGTCGGCTGTTCGCCGTGGATCAGACCGCCGCGGTTCAGTTCACCCAGGATGCCGACAATGCCGCCGGCGCGGTGGACGTCCTCGATATGGACATCGGCCGTGGCCGGCGCCACCTTGCAGATGCACGGGGTCCTGCGCGAAATCCGGTCGATGTCCTGCATGGTGAAATCGACGCCGGCTTCCTGGGCCGCGGCCAGGATATGCAGGACAGTGTTGGTCGAACCGCCCATGGCGACATCGAGCGTCATGGCGTTCTCGAAGGCTTCCTTGGTGGCGATGGAGCGCGGCAGCACCGAGGCGTCGTCCTGACCATACCAGCGCTCGCACAGATCGACGATGGTGCGACCAGCTTCGCAGAACAGGCGCTGACGGTCGGCGTGAGTGGCGAGCGTGGTGCCATTGCCGGGCAGGGAAAGCCCCAGGGCTTCGGTCAGGCAATTCATCGAATTGGCGGTGAACATGCCGGAGCAGGAGCCGCAGGTCGGGCAGGCGGCTTCCTCGACGGCCTGCACCTGGGCGTCGGAAATGCGGTCGTCGCCGGCCTGCATCATGGCGTCAACCAGGTCGAGCGCATGGGTTTTCGCCTTGCCGCTTTCATCGGGCCAGACCACCTTGCCGGCTTCCATCGGACCGCCGGAAACGAAGATGACCGGGATATTTATGCGCAGGGCGGCGTTCAGCATACCCGGCGTGATCTTGTCGCAGTTGGAGATGCAGACCATGGCGTCGGCGCAGTGGGCGTTGACCATGTATTCGACGCTATCGGCGATGATGTCGCGCGATGGCAGGCTATACAGCATGCCGCCGTGCCCCATGGCGATGCCGTCATCGACGGCGATGGTGTTGAATTCCTTGGCGACGCCGCCGGCCTTCTCGATCTCGCGGGCCACAAGCTGGCCGAGGTCCTTCAGATGGACATGGCCGGGCACGAACTGGGTGAAGGAATTGACGACCGCGATGATCGGCTTGGAGAAGTCGGCGTTTGTCATGCCGGTGGCCCGCCAGAGCGCCCGCGCGCCCGCCATGTTGCGGCCGAAAGTGGTGGTGCGGGAACGTAAAGCGGGCATGATAGTTACCTGTGTAAGCAAATATAGACGAAACAAGGCTTTGCGGGATGGGGTCTATATAGGCCTCATCCGATTTTAGGCAATGATTTTGTATCTGGGGATAGGGCAAAGTAAGAAACCCCACCACCACGCCTTCGGCGCGGTCCCCCTCCCCAGCAAGCTGGGGAGGGGGACCGCACGAGCGAGCGTAGCGAGTGAGATGTGGTGGTGGGGTATCTTACTTTGCCTCATCCCGCCAGATCCAGCGCAGGATATCCGGCAGCATCGAGCCGCCGTGCTGATCGGAATGGCTGCCGTCGCCCCAGACATATTTCAGGTCGTAACGCGCCGGGCCGAGGTTCCACGCCTCCGCATTAGCATTGGCCCATTCCAGCGATTTCACCATCTGCTGGCTGGACAGGAACCAGTTGCCGTGCTCGTTGTCGAGATCGTTCGAGCCATCCTGCATGAAGATGCGCAAGGGCCTGATCTTCGACTTGCGGATCAGGCCGGGATAGGTGTCGCCGCCGGGAATGAAGGGGGTGGTCGCGGTGGCCGGGTGCATGCCGATCGAGGTATAGGAGCCGATCAGGCTGATGACATTGCCAAAGGCGTCCGGATGGTTCCAGGCCACGGTAAAGGCGGCGATGGCGCCGGACGAGGTGCCGCCGATGACACGCCGCTTCGGATCGCTCGTGAAGGCATGGGCCTTGGCCACTTCCGGCAGCAGTTCATCGATCAGCATCCGGCCGTAATCGTCGCTCAAGGCATCATATTCCTCGGCGCGGTGGTCGGGATTGCCCATGCCGAGATTATCGGGATAGTGCGCGCTGAGATTGCCGGGGGTGATGAAAACGCCCAGGATTTGCGGGAGGCTGCCATCCGCGATCAGGTTATCCAGAACGGTATTGATGCGCAACGGGCCATCGGGATTGAGCGCCCGCTGGCCGTCCTGGAAGACCAGAAGATTGGGCGGATTATCGGCATTGTACCCCGCCGGCACATAGACCCAGTAGCGCCGCACCGTGCCGGGGAAAATCTTCGAGTGAAATTCCACCGGCCCGATGACCTGGCCATGCGGCACGGCCTTCACCAGCGACTCCGCCGTCAGCGGATAATCGCCGGGCGTGCGCGTCTGAGCCTTATAAGCCTCATCGGCGAAAGCAGGCAGGGCCAGACATAGCCCAATGGCGGCGGCGATGAATATCTTCATGGCGGTTCCCCTTGTTATGCAGCCATGATAGGCCGTAAATGGCGCCTGACAAGGCACGGCGGCACGGTCACGGAATGCAGCGATTTATACAGGGACAGATTGTTGCGCTTTTTACCCCCAGCCCCTGCCCTTTTTCGTGATTTCATCAATAAATATGAAAATAATTACCACCAATCAGGCAAATTTAGAAAAATTCTTTTGCTGCAGCGCCGTAATGTCTTGAAATGCCGGAAAATTCTTCCAATTTTTCCTTTGCAATTTGAAAAAACTTCTGTCTATATGCCGTCAACGCACCCACTCAGGGCAGCGCGGAGTTGAGTTATGACCAAGGCCTCGGCCATCGCCATCACGCAAAGCAGGACGCAGGCGCTTATCGCGCTGGCGACGTCTTTCGCCATGGCCATCATCGTACTCGACCTTGTATCGCTGCTTATTGGGGGCGTGGTACGCCCCATGCTTCCGGAGTGGTAGCGCAGGTCTGAACACCCGCACTAAAGAGGATACATCCTCCCGCTCCATAACCTGAGCGGGATTTTTTCGCACATCTCAACACCTGAACCCAAAGAGATTTTATCGTGAACATGCAAAGCCGGATAGAGACACAAAACGCCACCCCGTTTGCGGGCGCGGCGGCTGTGGTACGCGCTTCGCATGAGGCGAAAACGTCAGGGCATGAGGCGAAAGCATCGGGATTTGCGATTCTTCACGGCTCCCTGGCCCCGGCCGGCTGCGTCATCCGTCTCGACGGTTTCAGCCATGAAGCCTTCGACGGCCGCGCCCGCGTCTTTGAATCCGCCGGCGAGGCCCTGGCGGCGGTCCATGCCGGCCGCATCCGCGACTGCGACATTCTCGTCATCCGCCATGAAGGCGACATGGCCTACCGCGCCGACGACATCGGCGATATCGAGGCGGCGCTGGACGACGCGGGCATCGAGCGCGTGATGATCATCACCGACGGCCATATCGGCACCTGTTCGGGGTCCGTTATCGGCCAGGTGGCGCCGTCGGCCTCGGCGCGCGGCCCCATCGCCTATGTCAATGACGACGACATCATCCACATCGACGTGGCGGAGCGCCGTGTCGATATCCTCGCCGATATCGAGCTGCGCCGCGCCCGCAAGGTCCTGAAGCCGGGTCAAAAGACCTTCGGCGCCGGCGCCCTCGAAAAATACGCCCGCATGGTGACCTCGGTCACCCGCGACGGTTCCTTTTAATCCTCAATACCCAGACTTTGGAGACACCTGTGAAGATCTATACGAATGACGACGTTTCGCCCGACAGCCTGAAGGGTGAGCGCATCGCCATCATCGGTTACGGCAGCCAGGGCCGCGCCCATGCCCAGAACCTGCGCGATTCCGGCGCCGATGTCATCGTCGGCGTCCGCAAGGGCGGTTCCGGCTACGAAAAGGCCACCCATGACGGCCTGCAAACCGCCGAGATCGCCGACGCCGTTAAGGACGCGACCATCATCGCCATCCTGACGCCCGATATGAGCCACGCCGAAATCTACAAGGATATCGTCGAAAAGCACGCCCCCAAGGGGTCGGCCCTGCTGTTCGCCCACGGCTTCTCGGTGCTCTACGGCCGCGTCATTCCGCGCGCCGACATGGACGTCATCCTCGTCGCTCCCAAGGGTCCGGGCGATCTGGTCCGCCGCGAATACCAGCGCGGCCGCGGCGTGCCTTCGCTGTTCGCCGTTGACCGCGATGTCACCGGCAACGCCGCCCGCAAGGCCCTGGGCTATGCCCGCGGCATTGGCGGCACGGTGGGCGGCGTCATCGAAACGACCTTCAAGGAAGAAACCGAAACCGACCTGTTCGGCGAACAGGCCGTCTTGTGCGGCGGCACCACCGAACTGGTCCTGATGGGCTTCGAGACGCTGGTCAACGCCGGCTACCGTCCGGAAATCGCCTATTTTGAAGTGCTCCATGAACTGAAGCTGATCGTCGACCTGCTCTATGAAGGCGGCTTCGCCAAGATGCACTCCTTCGTTTCGGAAACCTGCAAGTACGGCGACCTCGTTTCCGGCCCGCGCATCATCAACGAAGAAACCCGCGAGCGCATGGAAGAGGTTCTGGCCGACATCCAGTCCGGCGACTTCGCCCGCGACTGGATTCTGGAAAACATGGCCGGCCGTCCGCGTTACAACGCCCTGATGCAGCAGGACCTTTCCCACCCGATCGAAGTGATCGGCAAGGACCTGCGTTCGCGCATGAGCTGGCTGCAAAACAAGGCCAATGTCGACGCGTAATTGTCGATAAGAGTTACCCTGGATTGGACGGGTTCAATCCGGCGGTGGCGGCGGGCCTAGGCGGGTCCGCCGCACCCTTCTTCTCTTTTAAAGGGAAGAACCCCTCACCCCAACCCTCTCCCCTTGAAAGGGGCGAGGGGGAAGAAAGAGACGCTCTCCTTTAGTCCCCTCTCCCCACTTGGGGGGGAGAGGGTTAGGGTGAGGGGGCAACATACGAAGTCATACACACCGAGTTTTTCCGATGAGCAACCAACCGACAGGCGCGCAACTGGTCATCTCCACGCTGAAGGCGCTGGGGGTCGAAACCGTGTTCGGCTATCCGGGCGGCGCCATCATGCCCATTTATGATGCCCTGGCCGGTTCCGGCCTGAAGCATATCCTGGTGCGCCATGAGCAGGGCGCGGCCTTCGCCGCTGACGCCTATGCGCGCGCCACCGGCAAGACCGGGGTCTGCATGGCCACTTCCGGGCCGGGCGCCACCAACCTGATCACCGGCATCGCCAACGCCTATATGGACAGCGTGCCGATGGTCTGCATCACCGGCCAGGTCGCCACACACCTGATGGGCACCGACGGCTTCCAGGAAGTCGATATCCTCGGCCTCACCCTGCCGATCGTCAAGCATTCGTGGCTGGTCCGTGACGCCGCCGATATCCCCGCCATCCTGGCCGAAGCCTTCGCCATCGCCGCCGAAGGCCGTCCGGGGCCGGTTCTGGTCGATATCCCGAAGGACGTCGCCTCCAGCTTCGTGGCCGTTTCCGGCGCCGCCAGCTTCCCAGAATGGATCGCGCCCGCGCCGGACACCAGTGCCATTAAGGCGGCCGACAAGCTGATCGAGCAGGCGAAGCATCCGCTGTTCTATATCGGCGGCGGGGTCGAAATGGCCGGCGCCTCGGCTGAGCTGCGCGCCCTGGTCGCCCGCACCGGCATCCCCGCTGTCTCCACCCTGAAGGGCCTGGGCACCCTGCCGACGACCGACGACCTGTTCCTCGGCATGCTGGGCATGCACGGCACCCGCGCCGCCAATATCGCCGTTCAGGATGCGGATTTGCTGATCGTCCTGGGCGCGCGTTTCGACGACCGCGCCACCGGCAAGCTGAACGCCTTCGCGCCCAATGCAAAAATCATTCACGCCGATATCGATCCGGCGGAGATCAACAAGCTGCGCCACGCCGATGTCGCCATTCCCGGCAACCTGAAAACCACCATCGAGCGCCTGAATCCGAAAGTCATTTTTGCAGGTTCTGGGGGCATCCAGAAGTGGGTCGAGAAGTGCAAGGCCGACAAGTGGGAACACCGCTTCAAGTATAACGCGCCGGGCAAGGGTATCTATGCGCCGGGCCTGCTGAAATCGCTGTCGGAAAAGGCCGGGGAAAAATTCATCGCCGCCTGCGATGTCGGCCAGCATCAGATGTGGGTGGCGCAGCACTGCGAATTCGCCCACAACCGTTCGCACCTGACCTCCGGCGGTTCCGGCGCCATGGGCTATGGTCTGCCGGCCGGGGTCGGCGCCAAACTGGCCAGGCCTGACGCCCACGTCGTCACCATTTCGGGCGACGGCAGCTTCATGATGAACATTCAGGAGATGGCGACGCTCAATCGCTACAACATCCCCCTGAAAATCGTCCTGCTGGACAATTCCTCGCTGGGACTGGTGCGCCAGTGGCAGGAGCTGTTCTATCAGGAAAATTACAGTGAAATCGACCTGTCGGATAATCCCGATTTTGTCGAGGTCGCCCGCGCCTTCGGCCTGTCGGCGTTCCGCATCACCCATCGCCATGAGGTCGATGGGGCGCTGGACAAGCTGCTGGCCGCCGAGGGGCCGACCCTGCTGCATGTGTTAATTGATCCGCGCGAAAATGTCTGGCCGCTGGTGCCGCCGGGCGCGTCAAATGCGGAAATGATGGAGGAACGCTGGGATGAGCCACTTGATTCATATTGAGCTGGATCGCCTGGAAGGCAGCCTCCTGCGAATTCTGGGCCTCGTCGAGCGGCGGGGGTTCAACATCGATGCGGCTGAACTCTACGATCTCGGCGAGGACAAGCGCGGCCTGTCGCTGACGGTGCGCCCGCGCGATCCCTCCCGCAATACGGAGATACTGGGCCTGCAGATCGATCGCCTTTACGGCATCAGGCGTCTGGCCAATGATCCGCGTGCGGACAGCGCCACGCCGGCGGCGGAGAGCAGGATCAGCGCATGACCGTTTCCGGGCTGAAAATCGGGGAGATGGAGTATCGGGGCCGTGGTCGCGGCCCCGGCCAAGTATTTGCGCGCGTTTGAGCAAAATCCATCTTTTGAGCGCCTGTGAAAAGGCGTACAGACAGTCCCCAATACGAACATTTCAAGATTGCTGAACATGACAAAACTCGCTGATAAAATCTGGATCAATGGCGAAACCCTGGCCTGGGAAGACGCCAGGGTCCACGTTATGACCCACGCCCTGCACTACGGCACCTCCGTTTTCGAGGGCATTCGCGCCTATGACACGCCGCACGGCCCGGTCGGTTTCCGCCTGACCGACCATTTGAAGCGCCTGGAAGATTCGGCGCGCATCTACGGCATCAAGGTCCCCTACACGCTGGACGAGATGGTCCAGGCCTGCAAGGACATCCTGAAGGCCAATAACCTCAAGGGCGCCTACTGGCGTCCGATCGCCTTCCTCGGCGAAAACGGCATGGGCGTCACCCCCAAGGGCGATAATGTGAAGGTCGATCTGGCCATCGCCGCCTTCGCCTGGGGCGCCTATCTCGGCGAGGAAGGCCTGAATGCGGGCGTCGATGTCTGCGTTTCGTCGTGGCAGCGCGCCGCGCCGAACACCATCCCCAACGCGGCCAAGATGGGCGGCAACTACCTGTCGTCCTACCTGATCGGCAAGGAAGCGCGCGGCCGCGGCTATGTCGAGGGCATCGGCCTCGGCACCGATGGCCGCCTGTCGGAAGGCGCGGGTGAAAACCTGTTCCTGATCATGAACGGCAAGATCCACACCCCGCCGGTCGCCTCGTCCATTCTGGGCGGCATCACGCGCGACTCGATTATCAAGCTGGCCAAGGCCGACGGGCTTGAGGTTATCGAGCAGGCCCTGCCGCGCGAAATGCTTTATCTCGCGGATGAAGTCTTCATGTGCGGCACGGCAGCGGAAATCACCCCGATCCGCTCGGTTGACGATATCCCGACCCGCGCCGGCGGCCCCGGCAAGATCACCAAGCGCCTGCAGACCCTCTTCCACGGCCTGTTCAACGGCACGACGGAAGATCGCTTCGGCTGGCTTGAGCCGATCGATGCGACGGTTCCGGCTGAGTAACATCTTTTTCTCCTCCCCTGCTTGCGGGGGAGGGGGACCACGAAGTGGTGGAGGGGGCCGCCACGAAAGCAAATGCCCCCTCCGTCGCGGACAAGCCGCGACACCTCCCCCGCTTCGCAGGGGAGGAGAAAATGAAACGAACCAAAGAGTTAGAGCCATGGCTAAATCGCTGTTTGAAAAAGTATGGGACGCGCATGTCGTCGAGCCGGAGGGCGCCAACAGCCCCGCCGTGCTCTATATCGACCTGCATCTGGTCCACGAAGTCACCAGCCCGCAGGCGTTTTCCGAACTGGAAGCGCGCGGCCTGAAGGTCCGCCGCCCGGACCGCACCTTCGCCACCCTCGACCACTCCATTCCCACCCTGCGCCCTGACGCCCAGGGCAATCGCCCCTACGTCACCAAACAGGCGGAGATTCAGGTTCACACGCTCGAACAGAATGCGGCGAAAAACGGTGTACGCCTCTTCGGCTATGACGCCGAAAACCGCGGCGTCGTTCACGTCATCGGGCCGGAAATGGGCCTGACCCAGCCGGGTTACACGGTCGTCTGCGGCGACTCGCACACCTCGACCCACGGCGCCTTCGGCTGTATCGCCTTCGGCATCGGCACCTCGGAAGTCGGCCATGTCCTGGCCACCCAGTGTCTGGCCCAGCGCAAGCCGAAGACCATGCGCATCACCATCGACGGCAAGCTCCAGCCGGGCGTCACCGGCAAGGATGTCGCCCTGACGGTCATCGCCACGCTCGGCTTCTCGGGCGGCACCGGCTACGCGCTGGAATATGCCGGTCCGGTCATCGAGGCGCTCGACATGGAAGGCCGCATGACGGTCTGTAACCTCTCCATAGAAGCCGGTGCCCGCTGCGGCATGATTGCTCCCGACCAGAAGACAGTCGACTGGCTGCGTGGCCGCGAATACGTGCCGCAGGGTGCGGCTTTCGATGCCGCCGCCGCTGAGTGGCTCAAGCTGAAGTCCGACGAAGGCGCTCAGTTCGACAAGGAAATCCGCATCGACGGCTCCGCTATCGAGCCGATGGCCACCTGGGGCACCTCGCCCGATCAGGGCGCGCCGATCGTCAAGGGCGTGCCGGTCGCGCATACTGAAGACGAGGAACGTGCCCTGAAATATATGGGCCTGCATGGCGGCGAAAGCCGCGATGTCGCCAAGGTCGATGTCGTCTTTATCGGTTCGTGCACCAATGGCCGCATGGCTGACCTGCGCGCCGCCGCCGAGATATTCAAGGGCCGCAAGGTCGCCGAAGGCGTGCGCGCTCTCGTCGTGCCGGGTTCGGAATGGGTCCGTGTCGAAGCCGAAAAGGAAGGCCTGGACAAGATATTCACCGATGCCGGCGCCGAATGGCGTTTGCCGGGCTGCTCGATGTGCATCGCCATGAACGGCGATTTCGTCCTGCCGGGCCAATTGGCCGTATCGACCTCGAACCGCAATTTCGAGGGCCGTCAGGGTCCGGGTTCGCGCACCGTGCTGGCCTCCCCGGCCACCGCTGCCGCCTCCGCCATCGCCGGCCATGTCGCCGATCCCCGTCAATTCATGGAACTGGAAACCGCGTAACAAGGCCACCCACCGTCATCGCTTGCGCGATGCCACCTCCCCCACGAGTGGGGGAGTATAAATCAAGAGGCGCTTCCTCCCTTATACCTCCCCACTTGTGGGGAGGGGGACCGCGCCGAAGGCGTGGTGGTGGGGGTCTTCCGCACAACGGAAAAGAACATGTCAAACCAAGAACCCGTAAACAGCTTCTCGTCGCGCATTGTCGTCCTGCCGGAAGCCAATATCGATACCGACCAGATCATCCCCGCCCGCTTCCTGACCACCACCACCAAGGCCGGTCTGGGCAAGGTCGCGTTCAATGACTGGCGCTACAATGCCGATGGCTCGAACAAGGATTTCATCCTCAACACCATCGACCCGACCGAGCATCGCGTGCTGGTGGCCGGCAACAATCTCGGCTGCGGCTCGTCGCGCGAACACGCCCCGTGGGCGCTGATGGATTACGGCTTCAAGGCCGTGATCTCGACCGAAATCGCCGACATCTTCAAGTCGAACTCGCTCAAGAACGGCCTGCTGCCGGTCGTGGTCGATCAGGCCACCTATGACAAGCTGATCAAGAACCCGCAGCAGCGCGTCACCATCGATCTCGAATCCTGCGCCCTGACCCTGGAAGACGGCACCGTCTTCACCTTCCAGGTCGAGGAATTCGCCCGCCAGTGCCTGCTGGAAGGCGTGGACGCCATGGGCTGGCTGCAAAAGCGCCTGCCGCAAATCGAAGCTTACGAACAATCCCACGGAAAGGCCGCAGCGTAATGGGCACCTTCAATATAGTCGTCCTGCCGGGTGACGGCATCGGCCCCGAAGTCGCCGCCGCCGGCGTTTCGGCCCTCAAGGTCATCGGCGAGGTCTACGGCCATACCTTCAATTTCGAGGAAAAGCGTATCGGCGGCATCGCCATCGATACCGACAATAATCCGTATCCGGAAGATACTGACAAGGCTTGCCTGGCGGCGGATGCCGTTCTTCTCGGCGCCGTCGGCGGTCCGAAGTGGGACCTCGGCAAGATGCGCCCGGAGCAGGGCCTTCTGGCCGTGCGCAAGTCGATGGGCCTGTTCGCCAACCTGCGCCCGATGGAGGTCAAGGCCTCGCAGGTGCATCGCTCGCCGCTCAAGACTGAAGTGGTTCAGGGCGCCGACATGCTGATCGTCCGTGAACTGACGGGTGGCCTCTATTTCGGCAAGCAGACCCGCACCGAAACCTCGGCCACCGACGAATGCGTCTATACGGTCGAGGAAATCGAACGCGTCGCCCGCGTGGCCTTCGAAGCCGCCCGCAAGCGCCGCAACAAGGTGACGAGCGTCGACAAGGCCAATGTCATCGAGACCAGCCGCCTGTGGCGCGAAACCGTCATGAAGCTGCACAAGGCCGAATATTCGGATGTCGAGCTGGAGCATAACCTCGTTGACTCGATGGCCATGCACCTCGTCACCCGCCCGACCTCGTTCGACGTGGTGGTGACCGAGAACATGTTCGGCGACATCCTCTCCGACCTCGCCTCGGTCCTGCCGGGGTCCATCGGCCTGCTCGGTTCCGCTTCGCTGGGGACGTCCGGCAAGGGCCTGTATGAGCCGATCCATGGTTCCGCGCCGGATATCGCCGGCAAGGACCTCGCCAACCCGATCGGCACGTTGAAATCCGTCGCCATGCTGCTACGCTTCTCGCTCAACCTGCTGACGGAAGCTGACGCACTGGACGCGGCTATTGATACCATCGTTGAAAAGGGCGTGCTGACCCGCGATCTCGGCGGCACCGCTTCGGGCAGCCAGGTTTCGGCCGCCATCAACGACCAGATTCGCGCCGCGGCTTCGATCAACGCGTAATTCAAATACCTCGCAAAGGTAAACCTGGCCTCCGGTGCGCAAGCGCCGGGGGCTTTTTTCATAGCTGATAGGCGGGAAGGATTTTGCCCACGAACCACACGAACGACACGAACTCTGAGTTCAAGCGGCCTCATAATATGCGAGACGGTTGCCAAGGATCGGCGCTTCGCGCCAGGACGCTGAAAATCTGCGCAATCTGCGGCTCATTCTTCTTAAAAACCTGCCCACCCGACTCTCTCATGCCAGACGGATAAACTCAGAGTTCGTGTCGTTCGTGTGGTTCGTGGACAAAAATCCTTCCCACCACCAGCCAGGACTCTCATGCCAGACAAATAAGAGCAAGGCGCCAATTCTTTGGCGTGTGGTTCGTGGTTTAAACCTTACAAACCATCCAGTTCAGCCTCGTCCAGCCCGTCGATCTCGATCTGCTTGAGGCGCGCGGTATCGCCGGTGACCAATGTAAAGCGAGACTTCGGCAGCTTCAGAGTTTTGGCCAGAAAAGCGATCAGCGCGTCATTCGCCCGGCCTTCGATCGGCGCGGCGCGCACACGGACTTTCAGGAACCGGCGGCCCTTGTCATCCTCATCCCAGCCGTCGATGCGCTCGACGGAAGACTTCGGCGTCAGGCGGACAAAGAGCCGCACAATCAGCCGATGAGTTGCTGCAGGGTCATGAAGGCCGGCGGCAACAGGTAGATCTTGATCCCCTGAATGACCAGGAAGGCGATGATGAAACTGATATCCAGCCCGCCCATTGGCGGAATAATGGCGCGAAACGGCGCCAGAATGGGGGTCGTGATCCGATCCAGCACATCCAGGATCATATAGACGCCGCGATTGCGCGTATTGATGATATTGAACGCCACCAGCCAACTCAGGATCGCCGACAGGATCAGGGCCAGGATGATGATGCCGAACAGGCCGTCGACCACGAAATAAAGAAAACCGGCGATACCAACTGGCATATAGAACCCCTGAATTGATTACGTCTGTGAATATAGGGCATTCCCTATCGGTTACAAGTTAATGCCCGCTTGACAGCCGCCAAACTTGCCTTAATAAGGCACCACCGGACGGCACGGGGCTATAGCTCAGTTGGTAGAGCGCCTCGTTCGCAATGAGGAGGCCAGCGGTTCGAATCCGCTTAGCTCCACCACCGTGCCCCTTCCCCCCGACATTTGCGGCGAATCGACAAATGAAACGCACCCCCTTGTCAGCCGGCGGGTAAATCACCTATATCGATAATAGGAACGGGCGTATTGCCCCAAGTGCTTTTCAAGGCCCTGAGTCGCATGAAACACAATCTGGTTGAAATCGATGAACCCGTGGCGACCGAGCCGCAGTCAAAAGGCCAGGAAGTTAAGGGCATGGCCGGCGCCCTGACCCTGATGAAGGGCCTCGATGTGCTGACCCGCGTTTCCAAGGGCGACAATACGCTAGGCAAGATGGCCAAGTCGCTCGGCATCAACAAGACGACCGTCCACCGCCTGGCCACCACCCTGGTCGAGGCCAATTATCTCAGTTTCACGCAGCGGGACGGTTATAGTTTGGGCACCAAGCTGCTCGAACTCGGTTACGCCGCCTCGCAGCAGATCACCCTGACCCGCGTCAGCCACGGCCATCTGATGCAGCTTTCGGCCGATACCGGCGATACGGTCAATCTCGGCGTGCTCGACCGCAATCAGGTTCACTATATCGACAAGATTCCCGGCAATCGCCGCATCGAGGTGCGCTGCGTGATCGGCGAACGCCAGCCCCTGCGCCATACCGGCCTCGGCAAGGCCCTGCTGCTCGACGAGAGCGAGGAAACCTTGCGCGAAATCTTCCAGCGCGAAGCGCTCGAATATCCGCGCTACAGATATGACGTCAAGCAGTGGCTCGACATCATGAAGCATTACCGCGCCGAGGATTACGCCCTCGACCTCGATGAAAACGAAGACCATATCCGCTGTGTCGCCGCACCGATCCGCGACATGAACGGCCGGATCGTCGCCGCCGTCAGCGTGTCATCCGCCGCGCAATATATGGATGACCAGCGCATTCAGGCCGTAAAGGCCTATGTGCAGGAAACCTGCCTCGCCATCAGCCAGGAACTCGGTTACCGCAGGCCGTAAATCCGGCCGAATCGCCGCCAATCCGGTTACCCCCGTTACGGTCTGCCCCCTGCACCCTCAGGGGGCGATCCTTCCTTCCCGCATTGTGATACGAAATCGTTCCACATAACGGAATTGCGGTCTAAAACGTTGCGAAAGTGGCACATAACCCGGTTTGCGGTGAAATATACCCCACAATTTCGTTCCGATATATGTACATATATGCCTATAAATGTTACGCATATTGTCAAGAGCGCCGGAAAACGTCAAAAATAACGTCCGGCGGTTCCAGATAAAAATGAAAAGCCGCCAAAAGCAAAACAGGAAACAGGAAATGCTGACCCCCTTCGTCCCTCCGTCACGGCCGTAGTCATCGCCGGACATTCGCGTCCATCCCGAACAACAGATTTATCACAAACCGGGGGCCTGTCAGTGCCCCGCGGCGGCGCGATCCCATGCGTGGCGCGCAAGACCGTGAAAGACTGACTGGGGAGAGAAACAATGAAGACCCATCTTTTAGCCACCACCATGCTGATCGGCCTCAGCCTGCCGGTGATCGCCGCCGCTCAGGACACGGCGCCGGCTGCTGCTGACGACACGACCGAGGTTATCGTCACCGGCTTCCGGTCATCGCTGCAGAAGTCGATCAATCTGAAGAAGGAAGCCATCGTCGTCCGCGATTCGATCGTCGCCGAGGATATCGGCAAGTTCCCGGAAGCCAATGTCGCCGAAGCGCTGCAACGCATACCGGGCGTCTATCTGACCCGCGACGGGCAGAGCAATGAAGGCCAGCGCATCTCGATTCGCGGCCTGGGGCCGGAGTACAATGTGACCACCCTGAACGGCGCGCCGGTCCACGTCACCTCCTCGACCAATGTCGGCGGCTCATCGCGCGACTTCAACTATGACGTCTTCGCCTCGGAACTGTTCGGCCGCGTCGATTTCTACAAGACTCCGCTGGCCGAACTGGAAGAAGGCGGCGTCGGCGGCGTGGTCGATCTGCAAACCCCGCGCCCGTTCGACAGCGGCGGCAAGCAGGTCATGCGTTACGGCGCCTCGGCCTCCTACAACACGGCCTCCGAACATGTCGATCCCAACCTGTTCGCCCTCTATTCCAATACCTGGGGCGACTGGGGCTTCCTGATCGGCGCGGCGCATTCGACCAGCGTCAACATGAAATCGGGCTTCGAGGCGACCGGCGGATACAACAGCTCATATCTCGCCAACCACGCCAACGCCCTGGGCAGCGGTCCGTTCCCCTTCACCCTGGACTGGGACGATCCGCGCGCCGCCGCCATGCTTGGCAACCGCGACGCGATCGACAATGCCTACCTGCCGCGTTTCTATCGCTATTACGGCGCCGAAAACACCCGCAACCGTGACGGCCTCGTCTCCTCGGTGCAATACAAGCACGACAAGCTGAATGTCAGCCTGGACATGCTCTATTCGCACCTGACCGACTCGCGCGATGAATTCACCTTCGGCCTGCCGATCCGCAACTCGAAAACCACGGATACGACGGCGCGCCCCGGCACCGCCGGCCACAACGGTTTCGTGCCGATCGACGTCACCATCGATCCGGACGGCAACCTGCTGGAAGGCACCTTCGGCAATACGTCCTATCTCGGCGAAAGCTATTACTACAACGACGAGACAAAGTTCGGCTACGCCTCGCTGAACGGCACCTATCAACTGACCGACACCCTGAAACTGACCGGCCAGATCAGCTCCAGCGAAAGCGCCGCCTTCTATGACAACAAGCGCATCGTCTCCAACATCTACGGCGTCACCACGACGATCGACTGGGGCGGCGATCACGTCTATCCGGGCCTGTCGGCGCCGGTCGATTTCACCGATCCGGCCAATTTCGAGGACTTCTCGACGGCGCTGGACTGGAACCGCGAGGTCGACCGCGAACACACCGCCAAGCTGGTGGCCGATTGGGATTACAACCTCGGAAGCTGGACCGGCCACCTGAAAGCCGGCGTCTCCTATGTCGATACCAAGAAGCAGAAGACCAAACGCAACGGCACGGCGCTGGCCCAGGCCGCCCTGGCCGCCGTCGGTCCCGCCGGGCTGCGTGCCGCCATGCTCGACCATGTGCCGCTCGACAACCTGGTGATCGGCGACGACTATCCGCAGGAATGGGCCGCCTTCTCGCGCGACTACGTCAACAGCATCCTCGACCCGATCGGCAGCGCCATGGCCTCCCCCGTCGATCAATCGACCAGCTTCAAGGCCGATGAAGCGATCACCACGACCTTCATCCAGTCCGACTTCACCGGCCAGGTATTCGACCGCGAATTGCGCATCAATGCCGGCGTCCGCTATTCCCAGACGGACATGACGATCGACAACTACAAGAAGACCGGCGCCAACAATACCTACGAACCGAACCAGGAAAAGAACACCTACGACAATATCCTGCCCTCGGTCAGCGCCGCCTATAACCTGCGTGACGACCTGATCTGGCGCGCCTCGTGGGGCAAGACGATCACCCGCGCCTCATTGTCGCGCATCGCCGCCCAGACGGTGATCCCCAACATCTATAACACCTACGCCACATCGGGGAATCCGGACCTGAAACCGGAACTCTCGACCAACTGGGATACCGGCCTCGAATGGTATTTCGGCCGCGGCAGCCTGGTCAGCGCCGGTTATTTCAAGAAGAACCTGACCGACACCACCATCGCCGTGCCAACCCACGTGCCCTTCTCCAGCCTCGGTCTGCCAGATACGGCTCTGGCCATCATCTGGCAGGACGCCAACGGCCATGTCGATCCCAACCTGGACATTCAGGTCGATACCTTCGTCAATGCCGGCGAGATCGAGCTGACCGGCTACGAACTGGCCTATCAGCAGACCTTCACCTTCCTGCCGGCGCCATGGGATGGTCTGGGGGCGCTCGCCAGCTTCACCCACGTCGATTCCAGCGGCTATGATTTCAAAACAACGAGCGGCGACACACTTAACGTCAACACCATCCCGAAATACGGCTACAGCCTGACCGGCTATTACGAAAAGGGGCCGCTCGGTATCCGCCTGTCCTATAATTACAAGGACAAGACGATCATCGAAACCTCGCCGAATGGGTCCGACCTGCAACGCTGGCACGCCGGCGCGGGCTATCTCGACGGCAATATCAGCTGGAAGCTGAATTCCTATATCGAACTGCGGGTAGATGCGCTCAACCTCGGCAATACGCTGGGCTATGATTATTTCGACGACGTTTCCGGCCGCTACGGCAACGGCAAGAAGACCCGTCTGGACTATGCCAAGTATGACGGACGGACGATCAAGTTCGGCATCCGCGGCCGGTTCTGATCCTTCCCTCCCCGGACGTTCATTTATGTTCCCCTAGACATGAATGTTCCCAACTCAGGCCCGCATCACCCGGATGCGGGCCTCTTTTTTCGCCTGATTTCGTATCTATAAATGGACAATAAAATCACCATGCGATACGGTTTCCGCAACACACAGGGAGACAATCATGCAGAGACGCGATTTTATGAAGGCGCTGACAATAGGCGCCGCCGTGCCCTTGGTGGGCGCCGAAGCCGGAGCCGCCACCGTAAAAAAGGCCGCTCCGGAAAATGATCGCGCCTATATGACCGGCCTGCTGACGAAAATGGCGACGCCGGTGCTTTCCAACATGTCGCAGGGCAAGCTACAGGCCCGTTTCAAGCCGGAACTCTCCCCCACTTGGGATGGCCGTCCGGTTGGGGTCGCCTATCTCGAATGTTTCGGCCGGCTGATTTCCGGCCTGTCGCCCTGGCTCAACCTGCCGGAGGACGATACGCCCGAGGGAAAACTGCGCAAGACCTTTACCGAACAGGCGCTGCAATCCTACGTCCATTCGGTCGATCCGCAGAGTCCGGATTATCTGCTGTGGGCCAATGCCGGGCAGGCCCTGGTCGATTCCGCCTATTACACCAACGCCTTCCTGCGCGCGCCGAAGCTGTGGGACGGCCTCGATGGCGCCACGAAACAGCGGGTGATCACCGAAATCAAGGGCCTGCGCCGGGTGTCTCCGCCCTATACCAACTGGCTGCTTTTCGCCGCCATGAACGAGGCTTTCCTGCTTTCGGTCGGGGAAGACTTCGATCCGATGCGCGTCGATCTGGCGATCAAGAAGATGAACGAGTGGTATGTCGGCGACGGCTGGGTGGCCGATGGCGTCCACTTCCATTACGACTACTATAATTCCTACGTCATCTATCCGATGATGGTGGAGATTCTTGAGGTTCTGGAGCGCGTCAATCCGAACTTCAACAATCTCAAGCCCGCCGAGGAACGCGTCAAATGGCTGAAACGGATGCAGCGTTACGGCGAGCATCTGGAGCGCATGATCTCGCCGGAAGGGACCTATCCGCCCATCGGCCGCTCCATGACCTACCGCACCGCCGCCTTCCAGCCGCTGGGCCTGCTGGCCTGGCGCAAGGCCCTGCCGGAGAGTCTTTCCGAAGGCGCCGTGCGTTCGGCCCTGACCGCCGCGCAGCATAGCATCTTCGACAACCCGACCAATTTCGATGACGCCGGCTATCTCACCATCGGCTTCGCCGGTCATCAGCCGACGCTCGGCGACTGGTATTCCAACAGCGGCAGCATGTACATTGCCTCGGAAAGCTTCATTGCGCTGGGCCTGCCGGCCACTGACAGCTACTGGACCGCGCCCGTGGAGGCCTGGACCGCGAAAAAGGCCTTTGCCAATGATCCATTCAAAAAGGACTATTATGTCGACTACTAAAGGATTCAGTTTGCCTTAACAGTGCGCGCGTAAGCTCTGGTTATAAGCGGCAAAATAACGCCGCAAACAGAGTAAAAAAGGGGAGTGTCCAGTGACTGAACAGGTGCTGGTTTGTGACTTTTCCAAAGATGCGCGCGTCACCTTCGCGCTGGCGGAGATCGGCCGGCGGCCCGCACCTTCCCGCACCTTCATCTGCACGAGCCGCGCGGAATTCGACAAGGCCCTGGCGGATTTCCTCGCCGCCCATGCGCATCCGAAGCTGAAAGGCGCCGCTGTTTCCGCCCGCCGCTTCGAAGAAAACGGCCGGCTGCATCGCCTCGAAGACGGGTTGGAAATCACCCGCGAAAACCTGCGGGAAACGCTCGACATCCAGCGCGTCAACCTGGTCAATTGCTTCGTCGCCCGCGCCCTGGCCATCCCGAAACTGCGCCGCAACGAACGGATCAGTGTCTGCGAAGGCGAGCCGGGCGAAGAAACGGTAATGCTGGTGCTCGGCCCGAACTACGGCCTCGGCAATGCCGCCCTGCTTTCCGATGGCGCCGGCGGCTGGACCGCCCTGCCCGGCGAAGGCGGTCACTCAAGCCTGGCGGCGAAGACCGGCCATGAATGGCGGGTCATCAGCGCCCTGCGGGAACTCAGAGGTGTCGTGGAACGCGAAACGGCAATGTCGCAGCAGGGATTCCGCGACCTGTGGACCGTCCTGCATACGCTGAACGGCCAGACAGCCACCGACCTGTCCGTAGCGGAGATTATCGAACGTGCCCGCTCAGGCGATCCGTTCGCCCGCGAGGTCATCCACCTGACCACCTTGTGGCTGGCCGACATGGCCGCCGATATCGCCCTGATCATGAGCGCCACCAGCGGCATCTATCTCGCCGGGGCGCTGATGGATATGATCGGCGATGCCTTCGACGCCGAGGTCTTTACCGCCCGCTTTACCGATAATCCGGCCTTCAGCGCCTGGCTGGGCCGGATTCCCGTCTGGCGCACCACCGTCACCGATATGGAGCTGATCGGACTGGCGACCCTGTTCGATTAGGCTTGGTGAACCGGCATGGCCATTGTATCCCTCAGGGTGGAAATCTTGTGAGGGAACGCCCGTGAAATCGACCATGAAGTCCATCATACTGATGCTGGCCGCCATCCTGGCCGTGATCGCACCTTCAAGCGTCTGGGCGGACAGCCAGTTCAGGATTCTGGTGCTGGCCATGCCCAGCAAGTACCACTACGAATATATTCCGATTGCGCGCGACAGCCTGACGCACATGGCCGATCAGCATGCCTTCGGGATTACCTGGACCAACACAGCCGATCCGCTGGAACATGACCTGAGCGGTTATGCCGCCATCATGCTGCTCAACACGCCGGTCGAGGATCTGACACCGGTCCAGCGCGCCGGTTTCGAAGCCTATATGCGTGCCGGCGGCAATACGGTGGTGGTGCATCGCGCCGCCATTACCCGACCGGACAACTGGCCCTGGTACGAGAAGCTGGTGGGCCGGACCGTCGGCACGCATCCGATGCTGCAAACCGGCGTGGTGACGGTGGCGGACAAGACTTTTCCCGCCGCTTACGGCCTGCCTGACCGCTGGATATGGAGCGACGAATTCTATCCGCTCACCAATCCGTACAATATCGATATAACAACCGTTCTGGATGTCGATGAGACAAGCTACGACCCGACGAAAATCTGGCCCGGCCAGGTCGCCAAAGGCATGGGCAGGGATCATCCGGTCGCCTGGTTCCATTCATATGAAAAGGGCCGCGTGTTCATCACCACACTCGGCCACAATGGTGAAACCTACCGCGACCCGCAATATCTCGGCCATCTGCTGGGCGGCATCTACTGGGCAGCAACCGGTCTGGGGCAGGCGCACTGACTCCGAAGCGGTTATCCCCCGACCGTCAGCGGATGGTTCAGTTCATCCGTTATCCGCGCCAGCCAGGCCTTGAAACCTTCCAGATCGCGGATGCCGGGGGTGGCGTCCTTGTCTTCCTGCGTCCAGCGCGCGCCGAAGCGGTAATTGGCGTCGGTCGGTGATTTGAACCGAATAAACAGGGTCTGGCCGTCATTAACCGGCGCATCTGTCACATCCGCCGGACGATAGAAGACCGCCCAGCCTATGCAGTCGGGGCCGTGTTCCTGCGGTCCCCAGGCGGCGATATAGGTCCATTCGCCCTCGGCTTTCGGCGCGAAGGTCTGGTCACCGGGATGGAGGGTCAGGCCGGTCACCAGCGGCTCGGCCACCTGATCGGCCTTCACCGTGACTTCAGTGATCACGCTGCCGGCGGTGATGGCGTAGGTGGCGTGGATGCTGCCCTTACCGCCGCCGATGGCATCGGCATCGACGCCCGCTATGGCGGTCACGGGGCCGTTGGCGATGACCTTGCCGGTAATGGTGGAAGGGCCGATCTGCGTCGCCTTGCCATCGCGCAGCAGGCCTATGCCGCCGACGCCCAGCGACGCGCCGACCTTGAAGATATCGCCGCCCCAGGCCACCGGATACTGATAGTCGTCAAAGCCATGGCCGACATTGGGGAAGATCATCTCCGGGCCATACTTGCCGAAGATATCGGTGACATTGCGCTCATCGAGATAGAGACGGTAGGCCACCTTGTCGGATTCCCAGCCGATCCCTTCAAAGGCGATCAGGCCGTCATGGATGAAATGATCGGGCGGCGAGGTGAACTGGTCGCGCAGGTGGAAGGCGCCGCCGGTGATCGCGCCGCCGTTCTTCGGATCACCCTCCAGATGGCCGCCATCCTGAATATTGAGCGTCACCAATACGCGGCGGGGCTGTTCGGGCGCGGCATCCGGTGAGAAGGCCACGGTCGTGTCGCCGGTTTTCAGTGGGGCGACCAGCCGGAATTTGGCATTGAGATACTGCACCGGATAAACGGCGCCACCGATCTTCGCTGACTGCACTTTCGCGTCCATCGGCGGCGGCAGGTCGATCACGGCATTTTCGCGCGCCGGGCCGGGATTATGCACGGTCAGGCTTTGCGCATTCGCACTGGTGGCGATCAGGGCGATGGCGGCGGCGGATATCAGGCGCATAACGTCCTCCTAGTTCAGCTTGAGGTCAGCCACGGCGGTGCCGGCCAGCAGGAAGGCCCCGACGCCGTAGAACTGCGTGTCGTCATAGCCGACATTATCCGGGCGGTCCGACACCGGCTGGACATAACCCAGCTTGCCGTCGGGATGGACGGCCGCGACCAGTGCGGCCCAGCCCTTGCGGACGGCGGGTTCGTATTCGGCGCGTGGCAAAGTACCGTTGCGCACGCCCCAGGCCAGGGCATAGGTATAGAAGGCGGTGCCGCTGGTTTCCGGCAGGGCGGTTTTCGGATCGGCCAGCAGGGAGGGCGCCCAGTAGCCGGTATCGAGTTGGATCGCCTTGATCTTCGCCGCCATCTCCTTGTAGAGCGCCACGAAACGCGGACGGTCGGCGTCATTGGCGGGCAGCACATCGAGAATACGCGCCAGACCGGCCAGCACCCAGCCATCGCCGCGGCTCCAGAAGACCTTTTCGCCGTTCGGCCCGCGGCGGTCGAAGAAGCGGGCGTCGCGGTAGAACAGGTGCTCGTCCTTGTCATAGAGGACATCGTAAGCGGCCCAGAATTCCTTTTTGGCGAAGTCGGCATAGCGCGGATCGCCGGTGGCGGCGGAGAGGCCGATCCAGCTTGCCGGGGCCATGAACAGGGCGTCGCACCAGCACCAGCGGTCGGTGCAGTTGGCGTCGCCTTCCGCCGGATAGATCAGGGTGACATCGGCCGGTTTGGCGAGAATTTCATCGAAGCGCGCCTGCATCGGTTTCAGCGCATCGGCGGGCGCGCCGTGCTTCGCCGCCCACAGATAGGACTGGCCGATGACATGATCGTCGGCATGATAGACGCGCTTGCCGAGTTCCCATTTATTGGCCTCGCCGCGCGCTAGGATCAGATCTTTATAGATCGGATTTTGGCTGTGATTCGCCATGTCGGTCAGGCCGACGAACAGCGCGCCCTGCACCCAGCCCTTGGGATCCGGCGTATCCCACGAGGCGTTGGGCGGGATCCAGCCAGCGGCGAGCGTGGCGATCTGGTAGGCCCCGACCTTTTCGGTGATGGCCATGACATCGGCGGGTTTGAAGGACACTTTCGCCGTGGCGGCGACCAGCGCGGGGGTGGCGGCGCAGGCCAGCATCGGCGCGGCGGAAAGCGCAAAGGCGAGCAGGAGGGATTTGTAGCGCATGACTTATCCTAAAGGCTGGTGTTGCGTTGCAGCTTGGGACTGAGCAGATGGATGACGACGAAGGCGACCAGATAGGCGCCGGCGGCCATCATGAAGATGATCGAATAGTTGTGCGTTGTGTCGAGGATGAAGCCGACGAATTTCGAGAAGAACATGCCGCCGATCGCCCCGGCCATGCCGCCGATGCCGATCACCGAACCGACGGCGGCGCGCGGCACAAGATCGGACGGCAGGGTCAGCACATTGGCCGAAAACGCCTGGTGCGCGGCGGCGGCCAGACCGATGATCAGCACGGCGACCCACAGGTTGGAAGCGCCCTGCGCGAACAGCACCGGCAGGGCCAGCAGGGCGAAGACGAACAGGGTGGCCTTACGCGCCATATTGACCGACAGGCCGCGTTTGAGCAGGAAGGACGACAGCCAGCCCCCGGCCACCGAACCGACATCGGACAAGAGATAGACGGCCACCACCGGCGGGCCGAAGGTCTTGAGATCGAGGCCGTAGTTTTTCTGGAAAAAGTCGGGCAACCAGAACAGCCACAGCCACCACACCGGATCGGTCAGGAACTTGGCGATGGCGAAGGTCCAGGTTTCGCGGATGAACAGCAGCTTGACCCACGACACCTTTTCGACCGTATCGGTCTGGTCGCTGTGAATGTGGGCCAGTTCGGCGGCGTTGATTTTCGGGTGTTCGGACGGGCGGCGATAGACCAGCCACCACACCACGGCCCAGATCAGCGACACGGCGCCGGTGAGATAAAAAGCCCCGCGCCAGCCCCAGCCAAGCCCCGGCAGATTCAGGCCTTCATGGCCGAAATTGAAACTGACAGCCGAAAGCGCGATCAGCGGCACGATCAGGGGCGCGATGATGGCGCCGATATTGGAACCGGCATTGAAGACGCCCGCCGCCAGAGCGCGTTCCTTCTGCGGGAACCACTCGGTCACGGCTTTCAGGCTGGAAGGGAAACTACCGGATTCCCCCAGCCCCAGCGCCACGCGGGCGAGGGTGAATTGCAGGCCGGTCGTCACCGCCCCGGTCAGCATATGGGCCACCGTCCACAGCGAGAAGGCCACGGTATAGCCGATGCGCGCACCGATCTTGTCGAGGATGCGTCCCCAGGCAAGATAGCCCAGGGCGTAGGCCGCCTGGAACCAGAAAACGACATCGGCATAGCCTTTTTCATCCCATCCCATTTCGGCGGAGAGCGGATCTTTCAGGATGCCGATCATCTGGCGGTGGGTGTAATTGATCGCAATCGCCGCCAGCAGCAGGCCGCAGATCACCCAGCGGTAGCGGCTGCGGGCCTCCGGTATTCCGGTTGTCGTTTCCATGTTCTGTCCCTGTTTTTTATTATCAGAGCGTGGCGATCCAGGCCGGTTCGGACAGGCCGAATGTCTCACCCGCCTGCAATTTGAACACCAGGGCGAGATTGCGTTCGCCGCTGCCCGGCGGCAGTTTCGCCTCGAACGGCGTCTCCGCCGGATCGGTTTTTTCGGCCACTGGCTGGCCATCGACAAAGACCTGCACCGCGCCCTTGAGTTTCGGGAAGACCAGCTTACCGCCCTGTTTCTGCACACGGGCGTAGGGTGTCCAGCGCACCACGGCCAGTTGGTAGCCGTTCTGCGCCAGACCTTCATTGATAAAGCCGGGACGGATGCGGCCCCACAGTTCGGTCTGCAACGGACTGAGATTTTGCGGGATTTCAGCGGGCGGCGTGGCCGTGGCCGGTGCTGTCAGCAACACCGGCAGGGGCTGGACCGGCTCGCTGACCACCTGATAGGGCCATGGGCTGGCGGCGGCGATCTTCACCTTCGCCACGCCGGTTTTCAGCCCGGAGGCCTTGGCGGTCAGGGTCATCTGTCCGGTCGAATTCTCGGCCGATTTGACGATCACCTGCGCCAGTCCGTTGAACAGCTTGCGGCGGTTACCCTTCTCGGATTCCGACGAATTGGAATCGCCGTTGCCAAGGCCGATGATCTCGCCATTGGTGACTTCAAACGTGCAATCGGCCTGCGAGAACTGGCTGTAGCGCCCCTTGGAATCCTGCGATTCGATTTTGAAGGTGATCACGTCGATGCCGTCGCCATTCACCGTTTCGCGCTCCGGCGTGATTTTCAGCGCCACCGGATCGCCGGTCGTCTCCACCTTCGTGCGCGATATCGCCTTGCCGCCGTTATAGCCCACCGCCTCGATGCGGCCCGGCGCGAACGGCACATGCCAGGTGTTCATCTCATACCTGTTGCGCGGCTGCTTTCCGGCGGATTTGCCGTTGATGAACAGTTCGACCTCCTCGCAATTGGTGCAGGCGACGACGCGGACATCCTGCCCCGGCGTCCAGTTCCAGTGCGGGATCAGCCACAGCACCGGGCGGTCCTTGATCCACTGGCTCTGGTGCATGTAGAAAGCGGCCTTCTCGAAGCCGCACAAATCCATTATTCCGAACACGGACGAATTGGCCGGCCAGGTCAGCGGCGTCGGCTCGCCGTGATAGTCGAAGCCAGTCCAGACGAAGCCGCCGGCGATCCATGGGCGCTCATCAATGGCCTTCCATGCCTTGAGGTGCGTCTCGCCCCACGGCGCCGCCTCGTCATCATAGGAGGCGATGATATGGCGGCCCTCGCGGTCCGATACATATTCCCCGCGCGTCATGAAGGCGGAGGTGTCTTCCGAGGAATAGAGCGGGATGGTCGGATTGGCCTTGTGGAAGGCGTCGTACTTGTCCTGCTGGTAGTTGAAGCCGACGACATCGACCGCCTGCGTTACGTTGACCGGCTCGAACATGCCGCCATTGATCGCCGCCGTCACCGGGCGGTTGGTATCGAGTTCACGCACCGCCTCGCGCATCCGCCGGACCATTTCATAGCCCTGCGGCGTGCCCTGCATCGGTTCTTCATTGAATACCGACCACAGATAGACGCTCGGATGATTGCGGTCGCGCCGCACCATCCATTGCAACTGCTCCATATAGGTCGGCGACGGATTGAACATGCGGTTCTCATCCATGATGAGGAAGCCCATGCGGTCGGCCAGTTTCAGCACATGCTTGTTAGGGGCGTTGTGCGAGGAGCGGATGGCGTTGACGCCCAGTTCCTTCAGGCGCTTCAGGCGGTATTCCCACAGCGAATCCGGCACGGCGACCCCGACCCCGGCATGGTCCTGGTGGACGCAGACGCCCTGCACCTTGATCGGCCGGTCATTGAGGAACAGGCCCTTGTCAGGGTCCCAGTGCGTGGTGCGGAAGCCGGTTTCGTATTGATGCTCATCGATCAGCTTGCCGTTTTGCAGCAGCTTCGTATGAACAGTGTAGAGGTTCGGCTGTTCGGTGGACCACAGTTTCGGATCGCTGACAGTCATCGCCGCCGTGGCCACCGCCTGACGCAAAGACGGTACGCCGGTGGTCATTTTCACCGTCTGCACCACCGCGCCCGCCGCATCCTTCAGTTCACTGACGATTTCCACCGGGACATCGTCATGGCTGATATTGTAGAGCGTCACCTCCAGCGGAATCCGCCAGCCGGAATCATCTTTTACCGGAAACCCATAGACGCCATCGGTGACGATATGGACCGGATTGCGCTTGACCACCCAAGCATGGCGGTACATGCCGCCGCCCTCATACCACCAGCCCTCCATCGACTTGGCGTCGACGCGGATATCCAGTGAATTCAAGGCATTGCCATAGGTGGCGAAGGCCGTCACGTCGATATAGGAGGAGGTGTAGCCGCTGAACGAATGGCGCACCACCGTGCCGTTGAACCAGACGGTGGCATAGGTCGAGATGCCGTCGAGCTGGATCTCGATATGCTTGCCGCGGTCGGATTCCTCGAAACGCAGGATATTGCGATACCAGGCGATACCGCGTTTACGGAACCCTTGCGCCACGTTGCGGCCGTTCTCGATCGGCTGGAAGCTGACGAAATCATGCGGCAGGGTGACCGGCGTCCATTCCGTATCGTCGAAGTTCAGCGCCGCCGCGCCGCCGGCCGCGCCGGTCTTGGTCGAGTCATAGGTGGCCGAATTGCCGATCGGTTCCGGGAAGGGAATATCGCCCTCGAAGAAGCGCCAGCCCTTATCCAGCGACAGGGTATCGCGCACTTCGGAGGCAGGCGCCGCGCCGGAAATCTGCGCATTGGCCGACCAGGCCGGCAGGGTTGAGATCAGGGCCAGTCCGCTGGCGCCCCTGAACAGGTCACGACGATTGAGGTGCAGTGTCATCTTCCCGGTTTCCTTTTTCTTTTCGGCTTCAAGCCAGTTGACAGATATCAACCTCATCGAAATCGCCATAGTCAAGGTTTTCCCCGCCCATGGCCCAGATAAAGGCGTAGCTCGATGTGCCCGCCCCCATATGGATCGACCACGGCGGACAGATGACCGCCTCCTCGTTGGCGATGACGATGGACCGCGCCTTGTCCGGTTCGCCCATGAAGTGGAAGACGCGCTCATCCGGGCCGAGATTGAAATAGAGATAGGCTTCCGAGCGCCGGTCATGCAGGTGCGGCGGCATGGTGTTCCACACGCTGCCCGGCTTGAGGATGGTCAGGCCGAGCAGCAATTGCGCCGAAGGGCAGGTTTCCGGCACCACCATCTGGTAGATGGTCCGCTCGTTGGAGGTTTCCAGCGCGCCGCGTTCCAGCGGCACGGCGGTTTTCAGCGAAAACATCTTCGTCTCGAAACCCCTGTGCGCCGGGGTGCTGACCAGATAAAACCGCGCCGGACTCCCGACATCAACACTGGAAAAGACCACCTCCACCGCCCCTTGCGTGACATAGAGGCCATCGAGCGGGTCAAGCGTGTAATCAACGCCATCGACCATCACAACACCCGCAGCCCCGCCGACATTGATCACCCCCAGTTCGCGGCGATGCAGGAAGGGCGCGCCCCGGCTCGATGCCGGTTCCTGATGCACGGGCAGGCTGACCGGCCCCTTCACCGGCACCACGCCGCCCACCACCATGCGTTCCTGATGCAGATAGTTGAAGACGATCTCATCGGCATTGAACAGGCCGCCGATCAGGTAATTTTCGCGCAGGGTTTCGTTGCTTGCACCGGTCAGGCTGGCGGGGTGCGTGGCGTAATAGGTCTTCCGGTACATTACTCAACCTTATTGGGGGTATCTGGCCAGCGCGGCGCGGGCGCAGGCGTCGGCGACTTCATGCGGCACATCGGCGACGGCCAGACCGCCGATCAGCACGCCCTCATGCCGCAGCGGCAGCGAACCGGCGTGGTCGTTATAGATGTCCCTGTGCGCCTCGATCCGCGCCTTGAAATCGGCATCGGTCTTTTCGCGCGCCTCCATTTCAACGCCGGACTGATTGAAGGTAAAGGCGGTAAAGGCCTTGATCGGCGCGGCCACCGGCGGCTTGACCGCACCGTCGCCGCGCAGGGTGACGCGCACCACGCCCTGCGCATCGACCACACTGGCGCTGGCGGGATAACCGCGCGCCTGACAGTCATCGATGGCGGCCCGGGCCAATTGCAGCGCCGGGGCGAAGGCAATGCCATCCGCGCCAGATTCGGCCGCATGCGCGGATACCGCCCCCGCCAGCAGGATCGGCCCCGCAATCCGCAATGCCTTCATATTGAACCGCATCCGCTTCGCCCTCCACCCGAATGTTTTGCCGGTGTCCACCCGGAAGGCGCCACCTTTTGAGCGGTCGTAACATATAACGATATGACAGTCCATATAAAGATACGAATAAGCGGATGAATAAAAGCCCCAGCCTGGCCTTTGCTTTAAAACCCACCCAAAAAGCTCAATATGTGAAACGCAACTGATTTCAAAACGGCCCACGTTTCCAAAAATCAGCGCAAAAAAATACGCGCCGCTTTTGGGAAGCGGCGCGTATCTCAAGTCAGGTTAAGCGTACTCAGTACTTGAAGCGAACGCCGATCTGATAGCGGCGGTCGTTGCGGATCCAGGCGGAATCCTTGCGGACGGCCTTGGCGCCCGGCGTATCGCCGGAGTCGCCGAAGAGCTGCTGCTGCATGACCGTGGTGGTGTCGAGCAGGTTGGAGCCGTCGAACGACAGTTCGATATTGTCGTTGAGCTTGTAGCGCAGCGACAGGTCGAGGAAGCCGTTGCCCTTCTGATACATCGGCAGGCCGATGCAGCAGTCGAGATTATTGGTCAGGAAGTCCGACCGCCAGTTATAGGCCAGGCGGCTGGCGAACTTGCCCTTTTCGTACAGCAGAACGATATTGTAGCTGTCGTCCGAAATACCGGCCAGGCGGTGCGAATCGAAGACGCTGGCCGGCGCGCCGTTCGAGTTGACGCCGCTGACCTGCAGGCCGCCGCCGAAGGCGAGCGTGCCGCCGCCGGCATAGCCCGGCTGGTTGGCCAGGTTCGAGTTGTTGATGCCCGACTGATCGACATGGGTGTAGTTGGCCTGGATGCCGAAACCATCCCACGGCGAGGGCAGGAAGTCGAAGAAGGTCTGGTAGGCCGCTTCAAAGCCCTTCAGTTCACCGCCGCCCTTGCCATTGCCCGGACCGCGGATAATCACGTTTTCGGTGACGCCGTTATAGGTGACGCCGCGCGCCAGTTGCGAATAGGAAATGTCACCGTTCAGCTTCTTGTAGAACAGGTCGAAGGTGAACGAACTGGTGGCGTTGAAGTAGTTTTCATAAGACAGGTCGAACTGGTCGGCCGTGATCGGGGCCAGCGCCGCATTGCCCGAATCCGCGTTGAAGACGAAGTTGTAGCCCTTAACATTGCTGGCGACGTGCGGGCCGGACGGGTTGTTCCAGATGATGAAAGGCGAGTTGGCGCTGGTGTCGATCGTCGGCGACTGGATCGTCACATAGTTGCGCAACTGGCCATAATCCGGCCGCGACAGGGCACGCGAGGCGCCGAAGCGGATGAACTGGCTGTCGGTCAGGCCGAAGCGCAGGTTCAGGCTGGGCAGCCAGTTGCTGTGCTTGCCGCCAAAGGTCGATTTGACCGGCGCGCCCGCCGTGAATGTCTTCAGGTCGTCGGTGATATAACAGGAGACATCCAGCAGATAGGTCGTGTCGTTCAGGGTGCCGGCGCCGCACGCCAGCAGGTTGTTGTACCAGGTGGTCTGCGTGCTGTTGAAGGCGACACCGCCATGGCTTTCGATCTCGGTTTCGACATAACGGACGCCGATATTGCCGTTAAGCGTGATGCCACCGAAAATGGTGGTGTCGGCATTGCCGAACTTCAGCATGGCGTAGGCGGCATTGGTCTTTTCGCTGACATCGAGCGTTTCCTGGTCGATGAAACAGCCATCGGTATTGCCCGCGCGCTGGCAGAGCGGAGTCCAGCCGAGCGGCGAGTTGGTCGTGGCCGAGGACAGGGCCTGAACCTGACGGTCATAATCGCCCAGCACGGCGTCGGACAGGAAGACCTGCGGGCCGTTGTTGAACACATTGCCGTCGTAGAAACCGCTGCGCAGCGGCTCGACCGACCAGATGCCGGCGCCGTAGCCCTTGAAGTCGTCCCGGCCGGGCTGGCAGGTATAGGGCGCGGGCGAGGTATTGTCGATGCTGAAGCCCGGCGCGTTGCAGGCATTCCAGGTCTGGACGACGCCGGACCAGTTATAGGCCGAATAACGGACCTTCTGGTCACGGTCGGCGTAGCGGACGCCGACCTTCAGCGAGTTCAGCCAGCCGCTGTCCTTGAAGCGGTATTCGGCGTCGGCGCGCACCGAAAGCTGGGTGGCGTCGTTATCCTCATAGTGGTCCTGGATGAACGGGATATACCAGTTGTGCAGGTTGGTCAGGAAGCCCGGCGCATAGTTGACGTTAGAGCCGGGCAGAAGCTTGATCTGCGGCGTGCCGTCGCCATTGACGCTGTATTGTGCGTTGGCCAGGGTGTTGGCGGCTACAAGGATATCGTAGTTGTTCGTCTCGGCCTTGATATACTGCACGTCGAAACTGGTGCGCAGTTGATCGTTGACCTGCCACTTCAGATTGGCGGCGATGTCTTTCGTGCCTTCCTCGTGGTTGAAGATGCGCGACTCGTCCGACACATTGACACCTTGGCGGTCATTGGCGCAAGGGGCGGCCGGATCGCCGCAGTAGTTGACGAACGGCAGGCCCGGCACCACCGAACCGATATCCAGCGCCGCCTGGGCCGAGCCGCCCCAGCCGCCGGATGGCGTCGTTATCGTGCCCGACTGCAACATGCCGTTTTCATCGAAGACGAAATCCGATGTGCCCGGCGCGGGGCCGACCAGGGCCGTGGTCTGCGGCGCGAAGGACGGCTGCGCCCACATGCCGAAGAAGCCGATATTGGAGGAATGCTCCTTCCAGGCGTTCTTGTAGTAGGTGTCGTTGTACTGCACCGTGAACTGAACGGTCTTTTCGTTGTTCTGGTACTGGAAGGCCAGGGCCGTGCCGTGGCGGTCGCGGTCGTACTTGACCTGCGAATAGTTCACCTGGTCGGGGATATAGACCCAGCCGTCGCCGCCGTAAGGATTCGAGGTACAGGGCACCGAGCCGTCGGCGCTGACGATATTGCCATCGGCGTTTGAATAGCCGCCGTTGCAGAAGGCGCCGATGCGCTGCATGACCACGCCTTCGGTCTGGGTCAGGAGATGGCTCTGGGCATAGTTGACCATGATGCCGAATTCACCGGCCGACGTGTCCCAGCGGTTGGTGTAGATGCCGGAATATTCAAAGGTCGTCTTTTCCGAGCGGTCACCGTAATTGGCCTTGGCCGACAGGGCGATGACCTGGCCCTTGGAATCGAACGGCAGGCGGGTGCGCAGGTTGACCGAACCGGCGATGCCGCCCTCGATCATCTCGGCCGTCTGGTTCTTGTACGAATCGACGCCGGCCATCAGTTCGGGCGACACATCGTTGAAGTTCAGGCCGCGCGCGCCATCGGCGGTGAAGATGTCGCGGCCGTTCAGTTCGGTGCGGACAAAGGTCAGGCCACGGATCAGGACCTGGGCCGGCTCGGCGGAAAAGTGCGTCGAATCGTCCGACGACTGGAAGCGCGACACCGTGATGCCCGGCACGCGTTGCAGCGCCTCGGCGACGGATTTGTCGGGGAAGGCGCCGATATCGGTAGCGGTGATCGAATCGACGTGGGTGTCGGCGTTCTTCTTGATGTCCTGGGCGGTTTTCAGGGCGCGGCGGACGCCCACGACCACGACTTCCTGCGCATCGTCGGCGGTCGGGGCGCCGGCGGGGGCCGTATCCTGCGCGTACGCACCGGCGGCCAGAACCCCGAACGCGGCCAGCGTCACCAGGGACACCCCGGTTTTCAGGATAGCGCTGCGTTGACCCAATATGTGTTTTTTCATTTTTTTCTCCCTGCGGCTTCCTCATGGAAAACGCGCGTTGCTGGTAAACGGACCTGTCGCGGCAACCTTCGGCGCACAAGCGCGCCGGACCGGAACCGCGAATCTGTCCGGATCGTTTTTTCCCAACATGGAAGGAGTCGTTTTCCGCACCGACGCGGCGAAAGGCCTGCCCTTCGCCCTGGCGAACTCCCCTCTGTTTATCCGGCGGCTTTTGACCGCCCTCCCGCGTCATGACTGCGCGGGTTCGGTATCATTACGGCGCGCGAGCCGGTGACAGGATCGGCGCGCCGCCCTTCTCATGATGCTCATCATATCATACGTCAATATGTAATATGATGATCATCATTTTATATTATTTGAAAATGTATTTAGAAACAAAGGCTTTCAAAAACAATTCCGGTTTGCGGGATGGATTATTTTTGCCGGCTTTTGCATAAATGCAACAGATGGTAGCGCTTCATTTCACTGTCAGGGCGCGCGCGCCGCCTCAATGAAACCATTGGCGGTCAGCCGGCCCTTCGCCGGGTCCGCGCTCAGGGGCGCCCGATTCAGCAAACCCGAATGGAGCATATGGGTGCGGTAGACAATCAGGCGGTTGAAGACCATGCAAGTAAAGCGGCACATTCCTCAGCGATTTCTGCAAATATACTTGGATTTATGTTTAGTGTGGTTCCGTTGATTCTCCCGTCTTCTCCCGGAATCTCGTCAAATGTTGTATCCGTTACAAGACCTGCGCCTATTGCTGCTTGAATATTATCACCGATATTCTTGGTGATATGTTTCTCAAAAATCTTCCCTTGCTTTTCATTCATTTTAGATTTGAGTACTTTTATGACGCTATCTACGGTGATATCCGGCATGTCATCCCCACTTGTTTAATTTATAAACAGCCTTTAATTGTCGTCACTTTGAATAATTAGGGCATTGCCACCCGGAATATCCACGCATCCCTGCAACGTATACACCTTGGTGATATAGTCCTCGTCATAAAGGCCCTTACCGACTGGGCTGCCGCCTACAGCCTGGAAGTGACGATCAACGACGTTACCGCGTGCAAGCGCTTCGAGCCTGAGACCGTCTTTGCTCATTTCGAAGCCGTGAAGCTCAATCCTTGAAGGATGTTCAGCTTGTAACTGCCCCCACCCCGTCTGCCGAGCGAAATAGTTCACATCCGCAAGCGATAAACATTCAGATACATCGATGCCCCGCATATCGGGTACATAAAGAATAATTCGAAATCCGTCCGATGAAACAAGGGAACCGGCAACCGCTTTTAGAACGTCAAATTCGATTCGATATCCTTGAGGAAAGTCATAGAAGTAACTGGAGAAGAGGCGCTGGTCATCTCGCAAATCGCCATTGATAACGTCGGCTGTCAATTGTCGTCCGGTTAAAGTCTCAATGTCCGACAGCGTTGTTTTTGCATTGACTGAGGCTAACAGCTTTTGAATGAGTCCCCGTTGGAAGGCCATCTCATCCCTCGAAAGAGCGCTCCTTGCCGGCTTGTATTCGTACATCGGCGGCACGGCGGCTTCGGTATTGTCCTGCGCGGAACAGATCGTTCTCATACCTGCGATTGCCGCCATAACGACAGATACGCATACACGTCGCGCCGTCCGGTTCATGATCGAAAATCCCCCCTGATGCCTTCTGACGGCACCTTTTCAAATTTATGCGATCACCTTTAAATCGTGTCAAACGATTAAAATGTGACCAACGAAACCATTGGTTGCCGATAACAGATTGCCCGCCCCAATTATCATGAGGCAGCCTTCACCCATAACTCTGATAAATGGCGGTAGTTATCTACACCACCACAGACCCCCTACCTAAGTTTTGTCGACTTCCGCTTCACCGGTCAGTTCGTAATGCGCCGTACCGGCATCGGCATAGCCCCTAAGCGACGCCGCTTCCAGTTCCGGTTTCGCGGCGGCGGCATAGGCGGCCTGGCGCGTGGCGTCGATCGTTTCAAAGCCGGTCGATTTGTGCCGGAAGAAGCCGGTGCCGCCGAAATCCCCCTGGCAGAGATAATGCACCATGGCCAGGCGGCCGGGATCGACCGTATCGTGGTGCGGGATTTTCTGGATCGGCTCGGCCATATCCGCCGGGGTGACGGCCAGGGCGAAGAAGCCGAAAAAACTGACCCACGCCTCACGCGGCAGGCCGAACGCCGCCTCGATCGGTCCGCGCAGGGCGGTGACGACCGTCTGGTAATAGCCCTCCGGCAGGGGCGCGTTGAGGCCGGGATATTTGGTGTGTTCCGGCACGTAGAATGCGGCCCGTTTCGCCGCGGCGATCAGGGCATACGGATCGGCCAGCATATGATCGACCACCATCAAGGGCTGGGCCTCGTTGCCGATCCGCCGCAACCGGATATCGATGCGAGGGTGCGGGCTGAAGGTCACGGCTTGAGATAGGCCTGTCTGAGTTCGGCCTTCAGACGTTCGCGCATCGGCACGCTCATCGGCCCCAGCACGCCTTTCAGCGGCGGCGGGATATGGCTGGTTGCATCGCCTTCGGCCTTGAAGACATGGGTATCGAACATGGCCTTCCAGTAGGCGCGTTCGCCCGGCGGCAGATGCCCGAAGGCCAGAAGCGCGGTCAGGAAGGCGTCACTGGCGCGCTCCAGGCCGGTGGCGAAATCGCCCCACCAGTAGTTGACCATCGCGTTATAGGGCGCAAGCGAGGTGACGTGATGCCACCAGTATTTCGGCATGAAGATCGCATCGCCCGGTTCCAGATGCGCCACAACGGCGCTCCGCATGGCCGCGCGGAATTTCGGGAAGCGGTCGTAATCCGGCCGCTCCGGATCGGCCAGCGACAGCGGCGGCGGATTATCCAGCGGGCCGATATAGAGATTGCCGGCCTGCTCCGGCGGAAACAGCAGGAACCGCCGCCGCCCGGCAATGACGCAGGCGAGATTGTGGTCGCGGTCATTATGCGTCCGGCTTGTGAGCGCGCCGCCGACCCACAGGCGCGGCACGATATGCGGCGGCATCAGCGGCAGGGCGTTTTCGACCACGAACCCCGGCATGTGATCCGGCAGGGACAGCATCTGGATAGCCAGGAACGGCGCGTCCTCCACCGCCAGGTTGCGCTCGATCTGGTCAAGCGTTTCGGTGACGCCGCGCTGGCGTTTGGTGAAGTTGAACTCGCGCATGTCCGGCGTGTAAAAATAGCGGCCGCCGCTGGAAAACGGCGCTTCCGCAACCGTCGCCGGAACGCCCCGGTCGCACGCCTTGAGATAGGCGTTGAGACACGACGGCGACGCCCGCCCCGCCGCCAGCGCCGGCCAGTGGTCGAACAGCCCGCGGATCACCGCCGGTTTTTCCGCCGCCAGCATGCGCTGGAAATCCAGCGGCCCGTCGATGCGGCAGACCGCGACCTCAGGCAGATCGTCCAGGGGCGCCCGCATCCGGGCTTGAGTTATATCCACGCCACACCCGATTATAATATTATGATCATAATCTCAAAACCGGCGTGAAATGCAATGGCCCGCGCCGTGCTTTTTTTCCATCCGAACCAATTGCAAAACGCCGCGATACCCGGCATGGCTCTCCGGTCAACACCAGGAGCATCCATATGACCATCAAAAGACTCGAACCCGGCAAGCGCATGAGCCAGGCCGTCATCCATAGCGGCATCGTCTATCTGGCCGGACAGGTGGGCGAACCGGGCACGTCGCTCACCGAACAGACCACCGCCGTGCTGGCGCAGATCGACGCCCTGCTGGCCGAGGCCGGCACCGACAAATCCCGCCTGCTGACCGCCACCATCTGGCTGGCCGACATGGCGGATTTCGCGGCGATGAACGCGGTCTGGGATGCCTGGGTCGATCCGGCCAATCCGCCGGCCCGCGCCACGGGCGAGGTCAGGCTGGCCGCCCCGGAATACCGGGTCGAAATCATCGTGACGGCGGCGCTCGCCTGATCAAGGCCCGGCACTCTGGCCGATATACCTGGCGCCGATACATCTGACGCGCGGCCCCCGCCGCGCGTTTTCAAATCAGGCTTCAGGCCGGATTTTGCGCCAAAGTAATGGCGACATTATAAAGAAAATCGCTGTTTTCGTGCATCCGCTTGTCGGCCAGGCGCAGGGCCTCGGCGATACGTTCCGGCGGCGCGGGGTGGCGCTCATCCTTCAGCCAGCGCTCGACCGAGCTTTCCGACACACCGGTGGCTTCGGAGATCTGGCGGGCCAGCGAGCCGCGCGGATCGGTCCGCCACGCCAGATCGGCGATGCGGGCGAATTCGAGCGGCGTCAGCAGGGCCTTGCGCGTGGCGCGGGCGGGTTGGGTGGGTTCGGTCATGGCGGGTGTCTCTACAGATATCAGAAATATGTGCCGATGGTTTCACCATGCACCACATTCGGGGCCTGGGTAAAGAACGGACCGGCAAGCGCCCGCCATTGCTGGAAATGGTCGCTGTTGCGGAAGGTGACCATGTGATGGTCGAGCGTTTCCCACAGGACGCGCAGATTATAGACGCCCGGTGTCTCGATCACCTTTTCCAGCGACAGGCCATGGCAGCCTTCGGCGCGCCTGAAATGCGGCGTGGCGGCGGCCACGGCGGCCTCGAAATCGGCGGCCCTCGCGGGATCTATGGTCAGGGTGGCGATTTCGGTGATCATGTCCGGCTCCTTGGCATTGGCGTGTGCGCCTCTATGTCATGACGTCCCATGTCATACAAGTGCGCGATCTTCAGAACCCTTATCGCTGCCTTACATAGCGCGGGGATGATCGCCAGCGGTCTTTTATCCGCCAGGGGCTAGACTGGCCTCTTAATGAGGAGGCGCACATGGCCGTTTCAGACATAGACAGGACCGGCGACAGAACGGGCGACGCCCATCTCGCCCAGGCGGCGCAGGGCGCGGGCCAGAGCGATCCCTTTCCGCCCGAAGGCACGGATGAAAAGATCATCTCATCGGTCAGGACCGGCGAGGACGCCCTCAGCGAAGCCGACGCGCTGAAGGCGACGCAGGCCGCGCTTTCCCGCGAGGCGGACAGCGGCGAAACCGTCGCGCTCGGCGGACTCATCACCACCTTCATCTCGGCCTTCCTGAAAGGCTTTTTCCGCGTGACCCCGCACCGGACGCAGTTGCGTCATGACAGGAAGCTGCGTGACAATCTTTGTGAGGATCAGATCGATTCCATGATCGATGACAGCTTTCCGGCCAGCGATCCACCCAGCAGTTACTGAGCGGCGTGCCTGAAAAACCCCAAGCCTGACAGCATGAAAAAAGCCAGGGAGATGAATGGATCGACATATGTCGGATTCTTCATCTCTCTGGCTTTTTTATTGTCATTGAGTATTCCTCTTTGACGATTTCAGTATCGCAAATCCGCCATAAGAAAAAAAGCAGGAGGCGGGGCGGTTTCATAAAAAGATGATAAAGGCCTAATTGGCGAGATAGGCGCCCTTATGGCCGATGCCGATTCCGGCGCCATCGAAAGCCAGTTTGATCCGGCGATGGAATTCGCGTCCTACCCGCCAGCGTTCATGCGGCGTCGTGGTGATCCGCGCCTTTATCAGCGCCCCGAAATCCGCCAGCATATCGACGCCCATGACCTCGATCGGCTCAATGATCAGCGGCTTCCATTCGGGGTCCGATTGCAGGATTTCGCCAGTTTCGCGTATCAGCCGGATCGCCGTGTCGATATCGCTGGCCAGGGTCACCGGCAGGTCGAAAACGTAGCGTGAAAAGCTCTTTGTCAGATTATGGATGATCTGCGCCTCGCCATAGGGAAAAACGTGCAGGGTGCCGTCGAAATCACGCAGGGAAATATAACGCAGGGTCATTTCCTCGACCTCGCCGGTGCTGTTGCCGATGGTGACGATATCGCCTATCGCCACCACATCCTCGATCAGCAGGAAGAAGCCGGTGAAAAAATCCTTCACCAGGGTCTGGGCGCCGAAACCTATGGCGATGCCGACCACCCCGGCCCCGGCCAGCAGGGGCGCGATCTGCACGCCCAGCTGACTGAGGAAAGTCATGATCCCGACGGCCAGGATGGCGGCCTGAAGCGTGCGGCGGATGATCGGCCCCAGCGTATCGATCTGGGCGCCGCGGCGCAGATCCAGCCCCTTGCGCGCCTTGAGGCGGCCCAGGGTGTAGCCGATAAACAGGCTGGCCGTCTCGAACGCCACGGCGGTGATGGCCAGGACGATGAACAGGGTCAGCATGGTATGCGACAATTTGCCGGCGAGACTGGCCGACATCCAGGCAAAGATATCGACGCCCCATATCGCGCCGGCCAGCACGATACCGATCACGGTCAGGATCAGGACAATGGCGGCGCGGGTGATCCGCAAGGCTTTCCGGATGGCTTCGCGTCCGGCAGCCCTGCCATAGCCGGGAATATGCCCGACCGTATGGCACAGGGCCGCGCTTATGCCCCAGACCGCCAGACCGCACAGGATGACGACCGCCACCGTCAGGCCGGCGTTCAGCGCCATTGCCTGGGGAGTGAGCGCCGACAGATGGGTCCATATCCCTCTGAAACCGGCGATCAGACGCTCGCTCAGGGTCAGGGGCGGCGCATGAGTGACGGAGGGGGTGATGATCATGAAACTTCGGAAAGAAAAAGCCCGGCAGGGTCAGCCGTTTTTTATCTCCGGGGGCGCCGGAAGCCCCACCATGGGGCTGAAGCCATAAGTTTAAAAAAGGGGCTGGCCGCGCCAATCATAAAAAGGGCATAAGCCTCCCCGCCGGCGCTCACATATCATGAAGACATTCAGGACCGGCCGATCGTGGCCTCCGGGCCGGTGCTCTTGATGATGTGCTGCGGCCCGATCAGCTTGCCCATCACCTTGACGGCCGGATCGTGGAATTCCGCGCCCTTGTCGCTGGCGCACAGGTCTTCCAGCACCCAGGGCCGGATATTCAGCTCGAACAGGTCGAGCACGCTTTTCAGCACGCACGCCTCGGTGGCGATACCGGCGATGAAGACCTCACGCACGCCCCAGGTCTTCAGCCGCACCAGCAGGGCCTCGGTGACGCAACTGTAAATCGGCCGGCTGATGATTATGGCGTCTTCGCGCGGCTGAAACGCCAGTTCGGTTTCCGGACTCTTGGGCGCCATCTTGTCATAGCCGAGAATCTTGCGGAACGGCGAGGGTTCGGGATTATAGAATTTGGTGAAGATGACGTGATCGAACTCATACTGGAGATTTTCCAGCGGCGTTATCACATGCTGCGAATGCGGCGTGACGAAACCCTCCTGGACATCGATCACGATCAGCACCTGCGGCAATTCTTCCGACATTTTCCCTCCATAAGCCGACCCTATACTGTCCGCTTATAAGGATTCGATGCCAGAGTGGATCAGTATTTTTAGTCTACTGTGATATTTTTGCGATTTTGTTCGCCCCATGGGGGAGTGCCGGGCAAACGTTTTCCGTTCACCAGATTGAGCAAGGCCGCCGCCGCGCGGGCATCGGCCAGCGCCCGGTGATGATTTACCAGCTCGATATCGAACGCGCGACACAGGTTCGCCAGCCCATAGGATACCTGGCCGGGGTAATATCTGCGCATGGTAGCGACCGTGCACAGCTTCGGATGGCGAAAGCGGCGGCCCAGCCGGCGAAATTCGCTGGCGATGAAGCCGTGATCGAAGCCGGCATTATGCGCCACGAAGATCGCGCCGGCCATGAAGGCCTCGAATTCATCGGCGATTTCGGCGAAGACCGGGGCATCGCGCACCATGTCGTTGCTGATGCCGGTCAGTTGCGTGATGAAGTGCGGGATGCGCTTTTCCGGATTGATCAGGGAGGACCATTCGCCGATAATCTCACCGTGCTGGATTTTTACGGCGCCGATCTCGGTCACCCGGTCGTTCGGCGGCCGTCCGCCGGTGGTTTCGACATCGACCACGACATAGACCTGATCGGGGTCGGTGCGATAGATCACCCGGCAGATATCGGCCTCGAAGCCGATGCCGCGCAGCAAATTCAGCCTCGCCAACTGGTGGCGGCGGATCTGGTCGCCTTCGCCCTTGACCTCGACAAAGCGCACCCGTCCCTCGCGCATCAGCAACAGATCGGGGAAGCCATCGCGCAGGGCATAAAAGTCCCCGGCCATTTTTTGCAGCAAATCCGCCACGGCCTCCGGCGGGGCGGCATCGAGGAAGGCCGTCAGCAGGCCCTCCAGACCGCCGGACCAGTCAAACAGGCCATTCGGCTCGCCCTGTTTCCGCCGGATGGTCTCCCTGACAAGCGCACGCCCCTCCCCGCGCCGGACGGCCTCAAGCCTTTGCGCGATCTCACCGGCAAAGCGGGTATGGAAAGTCTTGTCCTTCAGGCTTTGCGGCCGGTGATCGAATTCGGACGCAAAACCGGCGGCGGACACCTCTTCCCAGAACACCAGTCCGAACAATGCCGGCCACAGGCCATTCTCGGTGTGATACGCCGTCCAGCCCTGCCGCGCATAAGCCTGCATGGCGGCGTATTCGGCGTCGCCGCGATAGAGTTCATCGGCCTCGATCGTCTCCGCCGAGCGCAGCAATTGCGTATAGACGCCGATGCGCTGCTGGCCGAACTTGCGGGCGTAGAAATCGCTGGCGAAGATATATTCCTCGTCATGCGCCGGGCTTTCGAGCATGGCCTCCAGCCGCGTCTTGACCTCTTCCGCCGCGCCGAGGCTGTAAAGCAGCCGCACGCTGCGTTCATGACTCTCGAAAGCGCCGGAGCGGGCATAGATGGCCAGGGCGGCGGCAGTATCCCGCTGTTTCTCGAAGGCCAGGCCGATCTGGTGCAGCAAATTATCGCGCAGGGTCATCGCCGGTTCGGCCTGGGGCAACGGCCACGCATCGACCGTTTCCGCCAGGGCGCGGGCATCCGCCCCCGCCTTCAGCGCCCGCAGATGCCGGGTATAGAAATAGCCGGCGCGCGCCTCGGCCAGCGATTCGAACCGAGCCTGATAGCTGTCATGCGCCTTTACCGACACCACCCCCAGATCGCGCAGGGCGAAGCTGGTCATGGTGTCGCTCAGGCGTCCGAAATGGAGATAGAGCAGGAAGCCCAGCGTCTCCTTGTGTTCCGGCACGAAATGATCCGAGCGCAGGAAACCGGCGGAAAAGCGCGCATAGGGCAGGTGCTCGAACAGGAAAGCGACCAGGCGCGGCTTGCTCCAGCCTGTCTTCACCTCAAGCTGGTGCCCCTTCGCCAGATCGATCAGGTCGGGCTTCGGGCGATCCTCCAAGCAGGCGCGATAATCACCTTCCTCTATCTCGCGGATAAAGCCGTGTTCGCGCAACTGATCGAGGCCGCCCCACAGGTCGCCGATCTCCTGATAGGCCAGGTCGCGCGGCGAGAAGACCGCCTTCTTGCGGTTGCTCATGCGGATATAGAGGCATTGCGCCCATTCATCGAGCGCCTCGAACCGCGCGATGAAGCCTTGCTCCTCCGGCCCCAGCATCGCGCCGTAGACCGACGTGATGAAACTGATCATCTCGCGGAAATGATCGCGGTAATAAAGCGGCGGCAGGGTGATAAATTCGCGGGCCATACACATCGTTCTATATATGTTCCCAATGCAAAGCGCAAGAACAGCCGCTCGAAGGAGTCGATTGTATTCGATTACAATTCGTGCTTATCTCCTCCCGATCGCGGCGCAGACCGTGTGTTTACAGGCAGGAAGATACCATGATCCCATTCATCCCCTCACGCCGTCATATGCTCCTTGGCGCGGGTGCGCTCGGCATGGCCGCGCTTGCCGGCTGCAAACCCGCGCCCAGCGCCGCGCCGGAAGCCAAGGCCAAATCGGTGCTGGAAACCTGGCCGGTCGGCGTCCAGCTCTATACGGTCAATGCCGAACTGGCGAAGGACATTCCCGGCACCCTGAAAGCCGTCAAGGCCGCCGGTTACGATGTGGTCGAAACCGCCGGTACGCAAGGCAGGACCGCCGCCGAGTACAAGGCCCTGATTGAGGCGGCGGGTCTGAAAATCCGCAGCGCCCACACCAACATGCCGAAGCTGATCGACAATCTGGAGCAGGAAATCAATGAAGCCCTGGCGCTGGGCGCCGAATGGCTGGTCTGCTCGTCACCGAAGACGCCCGCGCCCCTGCCCGCCGGCGTCGACTGGATCACCGGCATGATCAGGGCCATGACGGCGGACGCCTGGAAGATGAACGCCGAACACCTGGCGAAAATGGCCCCGGCCGTGCAGAAGGCCGGGCTGAAATTCGCCTGGCATAACCATCCGATGGAATTCACCGATCTCGGTAACGGCCAGACGGGTTACGATATCCTGATGGCCGCCGCGCCGGCCGATCAATTGCGTGCCGAGCTTGATCTGGGCTGGGTGGCGGTGGCTGGCAGCGATCCGGTGGCGATGATGAAAAAATACGCCGACCGTCTCGACCTGCTGCACGTCAAGGACATGATCAAGGATGACGCCCAGCCTGCCGGGTTCCGCTCGACCGAAATCGGCAAGGGCATGATCGACTGGAAACCGGTCTTCACCGCGGCGCAGGAGCTGGGCGTGAAGAACTACTTCATCGAGCAGGAGCCGCCCTATCTCAAGCCCGTGATCGAGTCGCTGACCGAAAGCCGCGCCTATATCGCGACTCTTTAGCGTCAGATAAGTTCCCTTCTCCCCGTACGACGCGCAAGGCGAAGGCGCCAGCCTTAACCGTGGAGCGTCGGGTGAGGGGGCTTCTTCAGGATGGCCCCTCACCCGATCGCCTTCGCTACGCTCGGCTCTCGTCCTCTCCCCACATGTGGGGAGAGGGGAAGCAAAAAACTCTCATGAAGGGGCTTAGCGCCGATAACTCAGGTTCAGCGTGACCAGACGGCCGGTATCGAAACTGATCGTGCCGTCATTGCTGCGCTGAATCTGGATCGCCGTGTCGAAGGCGTTATCGACGCGCAATCCCAGGCTGACCTGCGGGGTAAATGGATAGTCAAGCGCCAGATTGAGTTTGCTGTAGGTTTTCAGCGGCAAGGCGTTGAGATCGTCCTCGAAACTGCGCCCCTCGAACAGCCAGTCGGCGCGCCAACCGAATTTCTCCATCTGCCCTTCCACACCGACCGAGGCGCTGTATTCCGGTGCCTGCGCCGGCAGCTTGCCATTGACCGTAACGTCCGCCTTGCCGACGCGGGCATGGGTGGCGGTCAGGGCGGCATTCAAGACAAGGGTGTCGCTGACCTGATATTTCGCCTGCGCCTCCAATCCGTAAGCGCGGATTTCGCCGACATTTTGCCGCTGGCGATAGGCCCCGCCCGCCGGAATAAAACCGGCCACCGGGAAGGTGCCCGGCCCGATGCCGAGCGTCACATTGGTGATCGGATCGCTGACCACATTGGAGAAGATATCGGCATCGAGATGCAGGCGCTGGCCGGTGCGCCGCCAGCCGATTTCCGCCCCGGTCAGGGTTTCCGGCTTGAGGTCGGCATTGGCCTCGGTGACATCGTTGCCGACACGGAATGGCCGGTAGAGTTCATTCAGGCTGGGCGGCCGGAAACCGCTGTAGACCGCCGCGCGCAAGGCGTTTTCGGGCGATACCTGATACGCCAGCCCCAGCCGTCCGGAACCGACAGTCTGCTGTTTCGACGGCAAATCCAGATCGAGCGCCGCATCGCCGGTGGTCAGGTCGCGCTCGAAGCGGTGCGCATCGGCAGTCTTCCAGTCGTCGATACGCATAGCCCCGGTCAGGGTCCAGCGCGCCATCGTGCGCGTAGCCTGGGCATAGATGCCGGCCAGTGTGTTCTCGCCGCCGGAGACGCGATAGCGCGTCGCCGCGCCCGACATGTAGCGGTAATATTCGCGCGACTCGCCTTCGCCGGTGCGGGCGTCGATGCCGATTTCCCATTCGGAGACAGGCGTCTGGCGGCGAATGGCGGCATTGAAACCATCGCCGGTGGCGGGGGTTTTGATCTGATCATTAGCCAGCGCCGTGTCCGTGCGTCCCGGCAGGACCGATACCGAGCGATTGGCGAGATCGGAATCCTTATGCCAGATTTGCAGGCGGTAGCCTGGGGCTTCCGGCGTCGGCTGGCGGGTCCAGGCCAGGCTGATCTGGTCCCCTTTTGAGCGCGCCGTCGCTCCTTTCAGGCCGGTCTCGCGAATACTGTCATAGCCGCCGGCCAGCAGGGAGAATTCGCCTTCACCGACCGCCCACTGGCCGTTGATCAGCAGGCTGCGGTCGCGGCCGTAGGTATCGACATCGGCAGCGCCGCGCTGGTTTCCCCGTACCGGCACATCGCCTTGCAGGGTCTGGTCGGTCAGGTGCACGCCGATATGCCTGCCCATGGCGAAACCGGCTGACAGTGCACCACCGCCATGATCATCGGTACTGGCCTCGACATAAGGCCGCAAGGCTCCCGGCGGCGTCAGGGAGAGATCGACCACGCCGGTCAGCGCCCCCGCGCCATAGGCGCCGCCGCCCGCCCCGCGCACCACATGGGCGCTGGCCAGCCCTTCGGACGGAATGCCGGCCCAGATGACCCAGCCGCCGAAGGGATCGTTCTGCGGGATGCCGTCGAGCGTCACCAAGGCCCGCCCGGCCCCCGAAGGCGCGATGGCCCGCAGGCTCATGCCCTGAACGGTCGGGTTGGCGGTCAGGCTGGACGAGCGGCGGAACAGCGCCGCCTGCGCCGATTGTTTGAGGGTCTGGTCGAGCGACGCGCCGCGTGTCAGGTCATCGCCGGTCAGGTCGATGCGGCTGAATACGGAGTCACCACTATAGGCCGGAAAGCGCTGGCCCTGGACGATAACCTCGGTCGGTGCTTCCGCATGGGCGGATACCGCCATCAGCACCAGCAGGCTTACCCCTGAGAAACGCACGGCCACCCTTTCTCTCCCGCAAACGAACCACATCCTTTTGCGGGAATAAAATAAGAAATCCAGCCTTATCTGATTAAACCCGTTTCACCGCCGGTCCCTTGCCGACCAGACGGCCGAACGCCTCCGCCGGCATGGCCTTGCCGAACAGATAGCCCTGCATGGTATGGACGCCCGCCGCCTTCAGGTGGCTGTGCTGGCTGGTAGTTTCGATTCCTTCCGCCGTCACCTGCATCCCGAAGGCGCGGCCGATGCCGGTGACCGCCTGGATAATCGCCAAAGCCTCCAAAGCGGCGCGCGGTTCGCCATCGAGCGCCATGACGAATTCGCGGTCGATCTTGATCTTGTCGAACGGAAAGCGATGCAGGGAGGTCAGCGAGGAATAGCCGACGCCGAAATCATCGAGCGCCAGCTTGATGCCCATGGCGCGCAGGTCATTGAACAACTGCCGCACGCGGTCGGGATCGCCGAGGAAGGCGGTTTCGGTCACTTCGAGGATCAGGCGTTTCGGATCGAAGCCCGTCTCGTCGAGCAGGGCGCGCACGCCGGCCACGAAGCCCGGCTTGTCCAGTTCGATCGGCGACACATTGACCGCCACCGGAATATCCCAGCCGGCGGCGGTTTCCAGCACGCGGCGGCGGGCGAAGGTGCCCAGCCGCGTGATCAGGCCGGAGCGTTCCGCCACGGGGATGAACACCGCCGGACCGACAGGCGCGCGGTCGCCGCGATGCCAGCGCATCAGGGCCTCGGCGCTGACCACCTCCGTACCGGCGCGGTCATAGATCGGCTGGTATTCCATCTCGAAGGCATTGGCGGCGATATCGGCCTCGATCTCGCGGATCAGCGCCGCTTCCGGATCGTCTTTCGGCGCGGCGACCGGGGCGGTTTTCTTTTTTTTGGGTTTCGCCGCCACGGGCGCCGGTTCTTCCCCGATCATCTCCGCCAGGCCTGCGATGGTGCGGTCCACCCAGGTCGCTGTCATGGCGATCTCGTCGGTGGCGACGGCGCGGTGCTCGACGCGGATGGCGCGTTCGATGCCGGCGGCGACGCCCGCCACGGTTTTCGCGCCGATATTCAGGCTCATCGATTTCAGCGCGTGAGCGGCGCGCGCCAGACGATCCTCGTCCCCCTCGGCATGAGCGGCCCGCAGGGTGACGACCGTTTCCGGCGCGTGGCTGCGATAGAGCGAAACGACGCGGCGGACGAAATCCCCCCGGCCGTTATGCAGCCCCTCGACCAGAGAGCCGATCACCGCCTTGTCGAACAGGTCGCCATCGGTTTCCGGCAGGACCGGCGGCGCGTCTTCCGCCCCGGCCAAGCGTGACAGGGGCGCGGCGCGCAGGGTTTCCGGCAGGTGCGCGCGCAGGATGGCCGCCATGTCGCGCAGGGTGAAGGGCTTGTGCAGCACGCCATCCATGCCGGCGTCCTTCCACGCCTGAGCAGCCTGGCCGACGACATGGGCGGTCAGGGCGACGATCGGCAGGTGTCCGTCCGTCTCTTGTGTCCGCCCCAATTCTTCCCTTCTCCAATGCCGTGTGGTTTCAAAGCCGTCCATCACCGGCATGGAGCCATCCATCAGCACCAGATCGAACGCCTGCGCCTGCATCTTTTCCAGCGCATCGCCGCCATCCACCGCCACGGCGGCGGAAATGCCGAAACGCGCCAGCGCCTCGATGGCCACTTCGCGGTTGACCTCGCTGTCATCGGCCACCAGTACGCGCGCCCGCGGCCAGGCGGCATCGACGCCTTCGGGGTCGGCATCGGCGTCATGAAGCACGAAATCGCCGCCGTCGCGCAGGCGCTCGATCAGCGTATCGATATCGCGGTGACGCAGCGGGCGCGGCAGCACGGCGGCGGCGCGGCCCGCGCGCACCCACTGCTCGGCCTCGGCATCTTCCGGCCAGGCCAGCAGAACGAGGATTTCCGGCTTCACATGGGCATCGGGATGATCGCGGCAGGCGGCGTCGGCCAGCACCAGACGCGGCCTGTCCGGTCCGAAGCGGATATTGGCCGCCTTCAGGCGTTCGGCCAGGACTTCGCCCTCGACCTCGCCACGGATAAAATAATGAACGACCGGACGCACCAGATCGTGGATCACCGGCGGCGCGCACAGGTTTACGTTTCCGGGGGGCGCGTAATCCAGCGCCGGCATCCGCACATGGAACTGCGTACCTTTTCCCGGTTCACTGGTGACGGCGATGGCCCCGCCCATGGCTTCGACCAGCCGCTTGGAGATACTCAGGCCCAGCCCCGTGCCGCCGAAACGCCGCGTCGTCGTCTGGTCTTCCTGGGTGAAGGCTGAAAAGATGGCGCCCAGTTTGTCACGCGCGATGCCGATGCCGGTGTCGCGCACCACCAGCCGCCAGAAGCCGGGCTTCCTGTCCGGTTCGATACTGACCAGCACATGGCCTTTTTCGGTGAATTTCAGCGCATTGGATACCAGATTGGACACCACCTGCCCCAGCCGGACCGGATCGGCCGGCACCAGACGCGGTGCTTCGGGATGGGCGCTGGCGGCCAGCTCAATGCCCTTTTCGCGCGCCTTGGCCTGAAACAGCGCCAGGGTATCATCGATGCAATCGAGGATATCGACCTCGCAGATTTCGACCTCCAGCTTGCCGGCCTCGATCTTGGAAAAGTCGAGAATATCGTTGATCACCGCCAGCAGCGAGCGGCCGGACCTGGCGATGGTGCGGGCGTGGCGTCTGGCGCGGGCCGGCAGGCTTTCGGCGGCCAGCAATTCGGCCATGACCATGACGCCGTTCATCGGTGTGCGGATTTCGTGGCTCATGGTGGCGAGGAAATCGGACTTGGCGGCATTGGCGGAAAGGGCCTCGTCGCGCGCCTTCATATAGTCGCGCGTGCGATCCTCGACCTCCTGCTCCAGCCCGATCAGATGGGCTTCCAGTTTCTTGTCGCGCAAGGAAATGGCGTCGATCATGGCGTTGAAGCCGGTGACCAGAGCGCCCACTTCATCCTGGCTTTTCGTCTCGACCCGGCGGGTGAAATCGCCCTGCTGCGTGATCGCCTCTATCGAATCGGTCAGGTCGGTCAGGGGCCTGATCATCGCCCGTTGCAGGCCGCGCGCCACCCACAGGGCCAGCCCCAGGGCGATGGCCGCCAGGGCGAAAATCCCCGCCAGCGCCTGCAACAGGGTGCGGGCGAAATCCTCGGATTTATGCACCACGACCACCTGGCCGATCTGGTGGCCGCCGTTCATCACCGGCGCATGAACCTGGATCGTGCGGGTCGAAACCAGCGCCATGATATCCGGATCGCGGCTTTCGGCGTCGAGCGTGACATCGCTTTTCAGGCGGGCGGCGGCGCCCGTTTCGGCCAGGGCCGAGCCATCATGCGCCTCGACGCGGGCATAGGTGACGCCGGGCGTGCGCGTGACGGCGCGCAGGGCGACATAGGCGCGGGGGCGGTCATTGGCGGCAACGGCGTCTTCCGCGCCGGAGGCCAGCACATCGGCGGCGGTTTTCATCACCGACCAGCGCGCCTGCGCCTGACGGGTGGTTTCATGCCACACAAATAATCCGGCGACCGGCAAAGTCGAAAACAGTACGGAGCCAACAACCAGCCAGGTCAATCGTCTGGAAATGGAGCGTCTGACCTGTATTCCTTGCGCTATATTCGCCATCCGCCCCGTGACCCGATGCCTGTACATAAAACTAATTCGGCACGATTACTCAACCTAAGCGATAATTCTTAGGTTTTGCCGCCGTAAACCAAGCCTACTAAGTAAATCTTAAAAACTCGCTGATAGGTTTCACGCTCAGGAAAAGACCATGGGCCGGCTGAAACTTATCAAATATCTGGAACGCGCCTGGAAACGCATCGGGCGCGACACCAATGGCAATGTCAGCCTGATCGCGGCCTTCGCGGCCATTCCCGTTGTGCTGGTCGTGGCTGGTGTCATCGAAATCACCGACATGTCCAACGCGCGCGGCCGCTTGCAGGAAGCCGCCGACGCCGGCGCGCTGGCCGGGGCGGGGCAGCTCGCCATCGCCACGACCGGGACCACCCAGATATCCCTGACGGCCACCACAGTTGCCCGGCAATCGCTGGAAACCAGCGGATCGGGTGGCAAAACCGCCGGCGCCGATTTCAGCGCCAGCGTCGACACCCGCGCCGGCTCGGTCACCGTGACCGGAACCGCCGAGCATACGCCCCTGATCGGCTTCATGGATTTCGGCAATTCGCATCTTCAGGTCACTGCCATCGCCGAGAACGTCCAGCGCGTGCCCCTGTGCATCCTGCAAACCGATAAAAGCGGCGGCATCCAGGTTCAGGGCACGGCGCGCATCCGCGCCACCGGCTGCGCCGTCCATGCCAATGCCGATATCAGGGTGGCCAGCGGCGCGCTGATCCAGGCCGAGGCCGCCCAGGCGGTGGGCGCGGTATCCGGTCCGATCGAACCTGCCGGCCAGTCCGGGGCGCTGCCGATCGGCGATCCGTTCGCCACGATGGACCTGACCAGCAAGAAACTGTGCAATCTGCTGGAAGGCAATCTCCTGCCCATTCAGCTCGGCAGCGGCACCATGAGCCTGCCGCCCGGCCTGCACTGCCTGCCGATCACCGTCATCGGCAACGGCACGCTGTTCCTTCAGCCCGGCGATCACTATTTCCTGGCGCCGCTGATCATGACCGACAACTCGACCCTGCGCGGCGACGATGTGTCGCTGACCTTCGGCATCGGCAATGTGTTCAACTTCGCCAAGAACGCCAATGTCCGCCTGAGCGCGCGCAAGAGCGGGCCGATGGCAGGCTTCCTGATCGCCACCTCGCGCGATAATTTCGGCACGTTCAGCATCGCCTCGGGCAATGTCAGCCAGTTGCTCGGCACCATCTATATTCCCAGCGCCAACCTGGTGGTCGATACGCCGGGCAATGTGGCGCAGGACTCCGCCTGGAGCGTCATCGTCGCCAAGACGCTGACCCTGAAACAGAATCCGGTGCTGACCATCAACAACAACTATACCGGTTCGGGTGTCCCCGTGCCGCAAGGGGTGGGACCGATGAAATCCGCGCCGAAGTTATCGCATTGAGCCATTTTGTCGAATTTGAAACCGCCCGCCTTCTGGTGGCCGACGACGATCCCATCCTGCGCGAATTCGCGGCGGTCCATCTGGCGACGCCCACGGTGGAGGTCGAGGTCGCCGAAGACGGCGTGGCGGCGCTGGAACGGCTTACGCAGGGCGACGTCGACATCGCCCTGATCGATCTCGACATGCCGCGCATGGACGGTTTCGAGCTGATCGAGCGCATCCGCTGGGACGAAACCCTGAAGCATCTGCCGATCGTGGTGGTGACCGGCCGCGAGGACATGCTGGCCGTCGATCGCGCCTTCGCCGTGGGCGCCACGTCCTTCGTCGTCAAGCCGCTGAACTGGCGGCTGCTGTCGCACCAGTTGGCCTATGTGCTGCGCAATGCCCGCGCCGAAGGCCAGGTGCGCGGGCAACTGGAAGCCCTGCGCAAGGTCAATGACCTGAAAGACCGCATCCTGCGTTTGTCGCGCCAGAAGATCACCGGGCCGCTCAACGATATTCTTGAGGCGGCGCAGGTTATCGAAAACCAATCGGCCCGGCCGGAAACCGCCGCCGCCCTGCGCCGCATCGCCGAGGCCGCCATGGTCCTGACCCAGGCTCATGCCGATATGGGCGAGGCGGAAAGGCTCGGCTAGGACCGCGCGCCGGCGATTTCCGCCAGCACGGTTTCGAGTGTTTCGAGATAGATCGGCTTGACCAGGTGATGGTCGAACCCGGCCTCCGCCGTCATGCGGCGGTGCTCGGCCTCGCCCCAGCCGGTCTGGGCGATGAAGGCCGCCGCGCCGATATCCGGACGCGCTTTCAGTTCGCGGCAAAGATCGTAACCGTTCATGCCCGGCAGGCCGATATCGATCATGAAGACATCGGGCCTGTACGCCCCATAGGCGTCGATCGCCTCTTTCGCATTGGCAGCCAGTTTGTAATCGTGGCCGATCATCTCGACCAGCCAGCCGGTGGTTTGCGCCAGGGCTTCATTATCCTCAACGATCATGATGCGCATGGCCGGCACTCCTTGTATCTTGCCAGGTCCGTCAGCCATGTTGGGGTTCTCCGGCTTTCGTGGCGGTGCGTCTTATATCTGACAACAATTGTGTCAGCAGATCAAGGCTCACCGGCTTGGTGACATGATGATCGAATCCGGCCGCGAAGGCTTTCTGGCGGTCGCTTTCCTGCCCCCAGCCGGTCTGGGCGATCACGGTTTTGTTTTTCATTCCCGGCATCTGCCGAAGCCGGCGGCAAACCTCATAGCCGTCCATGCCGGGCATACCGATATCGAGCAGCACGACATCCGGCTCCAGATCGCGGGCGATTTCCAGCGCCGTGACGCCCTCGTGCGCCACCGCCGCCTTGTGGCCCATGAGATCGAGCATCCACAGGCTGGTCTGGGCGGAATCGATATTATCATCGACGATCAGCACGGTCATCGGCGCCGCCGGGGCCGATCGTGTCTTTTCCAGCGCCTCCCCCAGGGCGGCGTCGCCGGTGTCGAGCAGGGGCAGGGTGATCGTGAAGGTGCTGCCCTTGCCCAGTCCCTCGCTTTCCGCCCGGCTCGTGCCGCCGTGCATTTCGACCAGTTTCCGGACCAGGGCCAGCCCGATACCCAGGCCGCCCTGCGAGCGGTCGAGGTGGCGGTCCACCTGGGTGAACAGGTCGAAGACGCGCGGCAGCATGGCGGCTTCTATGCCCAGGCCGTTATCAGCCACCGCGATATCGGCATGGCCGTCGCGCCGGCGCACTGTCAGGCGGATATCCCCGCCCGCCGGCGTATATTTGGCGGCGTTGTTGAGCAGGTTCGAGATGACCTGCGCCAGCCGGGTCAGGTCGCCTTCCACCCACAGCGGTTCCTCCGGCAGGTCCAGACTCAGCCGGTGCTCATTGGCGTCGATCAGCGGCCGCGAGGCCTCCAGCGCCGAATGCGCCGCCATTTGCAGGCTCATCCGTTCCTTGCGCAGGTCGATCCGGCCGCGCGAGACGCGCGAGACATCGAGCAGGTCATCGATCAGCCGCACCAGATGGGTAAGCTGGCGGTCCATCATGCCGCGCACCTCTTCGGCGCGCGGACCTTCCGGCGCCATGCGCAGGATTTGCAGGCCGTTGCGGATGGGCGCCAGGGGATTGCGCAGTTCGTGCGCCAGGGTCGCCAGGAATTCATCCTTGCGGCGGTCGGCCTCCTTCAGCGCCTGAGTGTAATCACGGCTGTCCTTGAGCAGGCGCAGGTTTTCCTCGGCGAAGGCCTTCAGGTTATCACGCTGCACGGCCAGTTGCCGGCGCTGCATGTAAAGTTCGGAAAAGACGGCCACCTTCGAGCGCAGGATATCGGCCTCGATCGGCTTTTCGAGGAAATCGACCGCCCCGGCCTCATAGCCACGGAAACGCCGCGTCCGGTCGTTCGATCCCGCCGTCAGGAAGATGATCGGGATGCGCCGCGTCCGCTCGGAACCACGCATGGTTTCGGCCAGCTCGAAGCCGTCCATTTCCGGCATCTGGACATCGAGCAGGGCCAGGGCCACCTCCTCCCGGAGGAGGATTTCCAGCGCCTCGGTGCCCGACCGCGCCTTGATGAATTCCAGCCCGTCACGGCGCAAAACCGCTTCAAGCGACAACAGGTTTTCCGGCAGGTCATCGACGATGAGAATCGGCACGGGCCGGGCAAGATGAGGGTTCATGGCCGCACCGCCTCCCGCAGTTTTCCGGCGATCTGTTCGAGCGACAGGCTCTCCGCCTGCGGGCATGATTCCAGCGCGGCATCGGGCATGGCGCGGGCATAGGCGAGATCCGGCCGCTGGACCAGCGCCAGACCGCCAGCCGCCGCCACCGCCTTGAGGCCTGCCGCGCCATCCGGGTTGGCCCCGGTCAGGATGATGCCGATCAGGCCTTCGCCATAGACATCAGCCGCCGTCTCGAACAGCACATCGACCGACGGCCGGGAGAACAATACTGGCTCCTCGGACGACAGCGACAGGCGTTGATCCGGCTCGACCAGCAGGTGATAGTCCGGCGGGGCGAAATAGACATGCCCCGGCAATATGTCCTCCTTGTCCTCGGCCTCGCGCACGGTCAGGGCGCATCTGGCGTCGAACAGGTCCGCCACCACGCTGTCCCGGTCGGGCGGCAGGTGAATGACGATCATCACCGGCAGGGGATAATCCGCCGGCAGGGCGGGCAGGATGGCCGACAGCGCCTTCAGCCCGCCCGCCGACACACCGATGACGACGGCCCGCGGCGCCGTTTCCCGCCCGTGTACCCCACCCTGGGGCTGACTTCTGGCCGCTACGCTCATGTCACATCCCGCTTCTGATAGATGCGTTCGTCATGGGCGAAATCGCTGAAGGCGTCGGCGCTGGAGGAAAAACGCAGCGTCTCCTTGGAGCCGAGGCCGAGGAAGCCCTTGCGCGCCAGGGATCCCTTGAACAGGGTGATGGCGCGGTCCTGAAGTTCACGGTCGAAATAGATCAGCACATTGCGGCAGGAAATCAGATGGGTTTCGGCGAAGACCGCATCGGTGGCCAGGCTGTGATCGGAAAAGACGACGTTTTTGCGCAGGGACTTGTCGAACGACGCCGCGCCATAGGCGGCCGTGTAATAGTCCGACAGCGACCCCTTGCCGCCGGACAGCCGGTGGTTCTCGGTGAACAGACGGATGCGGTCGAGGCTGTAGACCCCGGCCTCGGCCTTTTTCAGCGCGTCGTGATTGATATCGGTGGCGTAGAACATGGTGCGGTCGAACAGCCCCTCCTCCCGGAACAGGATGGCGAAGGAATAAAGCTCCTCGCCCGTGCTGCATCCGGCGATCCATACCTTGAGCGACGGATAGGTTTTCAGGTGCGGCACCACCTTTTCACGGATGGCCTTGAAATAGAGCGGATCGCGGAACAGTTCGGACACCTGCACCGTCAGGTAGGGCAGCATGGCGGTCATCATGCCCGGATCATGCAGGATCAAATCCTGCAGGCCGGAAAAGCTGTGGCATTTGAAATGATCGCGCGCCTGAACGAGGCGGCGCTTGATCGACGCCATGGCGTAGCCGCGAAAATCATAATGATACTTGCGGAAAATGGCCTCCAGCAGCAGGCGGATCTCGATATCCTCTGTTTTCGCCAATCCAGGAGTCGGGCCGGAAACGGACATGTCTTCTACCTTGGCATCCATACCCGCACCAGTGAGATGAGCTTTTCGACGTCAAGCGGCTTGGCCATGTAGTCGTTGGCGCCGGCGTCGAGGCAGCGCTCCTGGTCGTCCTTCATCGCCTTGGCGGTCAGCATGATGACGGGCAGCTTGGCCCACCCCTTGCGCTTGCGGATTTCACGCGTGGCGGTCAGGCCGTCCATTTCCGGCATCATCACATCCATCAGCACCAGATCGATGGCGCTGTCACCAGTCTTGTCGCCATTGGTCTTTTCCAGCAGGTCGAGCGCCTCGCGGCCATTGCGGGCGATGGAGACGATGGCCCCCAGCGGCTCGAAGATATTGGTGACGGCATAGACATTGCGCACGTCGTCCTCCACCACCAGTATGCGGCGACCTTCCAGCATGGCGTCACGGTTCTTGGCCTTTTTCAGCAGGGTCTGCTGTTCCGGCGACAGTTCGGAGACGACCTGGTGCAGGAACAGGGTCACCTCGTCGAGCAGGCGCTCCGGCGACTTGGCGCCCTTGATGATGATCGATGACGAATAGCGGCGCAGCTTCTGCTCGTCGTCATAGGAAAGGTCGCGGCCGGTATAGACGATGACCGGCGGGAAGGCGTAGGCGTCCTCATGGCTCAGGGTTTCCAGCAGCGAATAGCCGGTGGCGTCGGGCAGGGTGAGATCGAGCACCATGCAATCGAAAGTCTGGCTCTTGAGCAATGCCAGGCATTCCGCCGCCGTGCCGACCGCCACGGTTTCGGTGTCGGTCGATTTCAGCAGGCGCGACACGCTGTCACGCTGCACCTCGTCGTCCTCGACGATCAGCACCCGGCGCATCTGCTGGCTGAGGCGGCTTTCCAGCGACTTGAAGGCGTCGACCAGTTCATCGCGCTTGACCGGCTTGAGCATGTAGCCGACCGCGCCGAGCGACAGGGCGGTGTGCTGGTAATCGCTGCCGGAAACGACATGGACGGGGATGTGACGGGTGCGGTTGTCGCGTTTCAGGCGATCGAGCACCGACAGGCCGGAATGATCGGGCAGGCCGATATCGAGCACCACCGCCGAGGGCGTATATTGCCGGACCATTTCAAGCGCTTCCTCGGCCGAGGTGGCGACCAGGCACTGGAAGTCCTGGCCATGCGCCAGTTCGCAGAGGATGCCGGCGAAGGACACATCGTCCTCGACGACCAGTATGGTGCGCCGGTTCGGGTCCAGCCGGTCGCGGTCGTCCCGCACCCGGCCGGGCGGGAGGGGTTTCTTCAGGACCTGGCCAGCAGCCTTACCGGGCGCCCTGTCCGGCGCGGCTTCCGCCAGGGCGCCTTCGGGCGCGCCGGTCAGCAGCGGGGTGATCAGGCCGGTGGTGACATGGCCGGGATCATAGGCCGGCGGCAGGCTGAGCGCGAAAGTGGACCCCTTGCCCGGCACACTCTTCAGCGCGATCGCGCCACCAAGCAGCCGGCTCAGTTCGCGCGAGATCGACAGGCCAAGGCCGGTGCCGCCGTACTTGCGGCTGATGGTGCCATCGGCCTGGCGGAAGGCCTCGAAGATCGCCGTCTGGTGATCTTCGGAAATGCCGATGCCGGTATCGGTGACGGCCATGACGATCTGGCCGTCGGCATCCTTGGACAGGGCCAGTTCGACCGAGCCGCTTTCCGTGAACTTGAAGGCGTTCGACAGCAGGTTTTTCAGGATCTGCTCCAGCCGCTGGCGGTCCGTTTCGATGGAATCCGGCAGATCTTTGGCGATCTTCGTTTTGAAGGTCAGCCCCTTCTGCGCCGCCACCGGCTCGAAGATGCGCTGCATATCCTTGACCAGACGGCTGAGCAACAGGCTTTCGGCGCGAATCTCCATCTGGCCGGCCTCGATCTTGCTGAGGTCGAGAATATCGTTGATCAGGGCCAGCAGGTCATTGCCGGAGGACTGGATGGTCTGGGCGAACTTGACCTGTTCCTCGGTCAGGTTGCCTTCGGGATTATCGCCCAGCAGCTTGGCCAGGATCAGTGACGAATTGAGCGGCGTGCGCAATTCGTGCGACATATTGGCGAGGAAATCGGACTTGTAGCGGCTGGCCTGTTCGAGTTCGCGCGCCTTGGCCTCGACCTCGCGGGCGGAACGGCTGAGATCGTCCTTCTGGCGCTCCAGCGCGGCGGCCTGTTCCTCAAGCTGCGAATTGGTCTGTTCCAGTTCGGCCTGCTGCTGTTCGAGGCGGGCATGCGATTCCTTGAGCGCCCGGCCCTGTTCTTCCAGTTCTTCATTGTTGACGCGCAGTTCCTCGCCCTGGCTTTGCAGTTCTTCCGACTGGCGCTGGGTTTCCTCAAGCAGGTTTTGCAGGTTGGCGCGGTAATTGGCGGTCTGCACGGCGACGCTGACCGATTCGGACACCCGCTCCAGAAGCGCACGCGTCAGGTTCGACAGCGGCGACAGGAAGCCCAGTTCGATGACGGCATCCACCGTGCGCTCCGAACGCGCCGGCATGATCAGCAGGTGGCGCGGCCGCCACTGGCCGAGCGCAGCGCCGATCGACAGGTGGCTTTCCGCGACATCGTGCAGCACGACCGGCCGGGCCTCGCTGGCAGCCTGGCCCAGCAGGCCATCCCTGGCCGTGAAGGTCGCGGGCACGGCGTTCTGCTCCGGCACGCCGATCGTCGCCGTCCGGCGGTAGACGCCATCCGTCAGGGCGTAAAAAGCGGCGGCATTGGCCTGGGTGTATTCGGCCAGGAAGGCCAGGATGCTCTGGCCGAGCTGATCGAGCCGCTGTTCGCCCATCATGGCGGCGGACAGGCCCACCTGACCGGCCTGCAACCATTCCTCCCGGCGCCGCGTGGCGGAGGCGCGGCTGATCATGACGGTGATGGCGATCGACAGCAGGACACCGATCAGGGCGGTGATGGCCACGCTGAGGACCGCCGTTTCATAGGCGGAAGCCATTTCGGCGACACGCTGCTGGCGCAGGTCGCTTTCGGTGGACTGCATCAGCGCCACCTGGGCGCGTATGGCGTCCATATCCTCCTTGCCGCGGTTGGTCGCCACACGCGCCATGGCCGCCTGCAGGCCGTCGCTGCGGCGGATTTCTATGCCCTGGGCCAGTTCCTGAAGCTTGGCGGCGATATGCGATTTCAAGGGCGCGATACGGCGCTGCTGATCGGGATTGTCTTTCGTGAGCTGCTCGATGCGCAGCACCTGCTCCTCGATGCCGGTCTGGGCGTCCGCATAGGGTTCGAGATAGCTCTCCTGGCCGGTGATGATAAAGCCGCGCTGACCGGTTTCGGCGTCCTTCATGGTGGACAGGACATTGTTCAGCCCCAGCAGGACTTCGTGCGTATGGGCGATCTGTTCGCTGTCACGGTTCAGCGTGCGGATGTTGAAATAGGAGACAACGCCGCTGACGATAAAAAACACCGCGACCAGTGACAGGCCCAGCGATACGCTCATGTCCATACGTAGCTGGCGATTCGGCCGCGCGGTTTTGTTTGTGCTCATTCGTCTTCCGTGCCCCCATGCAGCCGGGCGGCGCGAGGCTAAAGCGCTTCCGGCCGTTCAAGAAAAAACCCTATGGGCGGCTGCGTAAGCATCCAATAAGGAGCGGCGCACCCCTTATAAAAAAACCGTAAGGGTGGTTATGATTCAGAAGTTTACAGGCTTGATATCCAGTCTTTGCCAACCTCCGGACATGACGTTACACTTGCGTATCATGACACCGAAACTTGTACTCCTGGCCGGCGGCAAAGGCAAACGCATGGGCGGCAACAAGCCCTTCGCGCCTTATGGCCGCTCCACCCTGATCGAAACCACGCTGGCGCGCCTGAAACCCCAGGCGGGCGAGATCGTCATCAATGCCGGCGCACGCACCGCGCCGCAGGTCCTGCCTATGTCATGTCTGGGCGTCCGTCTGATTTTCGACGATCCCGCCTTTGAGGGCATGGGGCCGCTGAGCGGTGTGCTGAGCGCGCTGGAAATGGCGCGGGCGGCGGGCGATGAAATGGTCCTCACCGCGCCCTGCGACATGCCGAACCTGCCGGACGATATGGCGGCGCGGCTGCTGGATGCGCCGCCCGCCGATATCGTCCGTTATACGGGCGCGCGCGACTATCCCCTGTGCGCCCTGTGGCGGGTCACGGTGGCGGCGCCCTTGCGCGAAGCCCTGGAACGGGCCGAGGGCGGGCTGGCGGTGATGCGCTTCCTGTCAACGCAGGACGTGCGCACGGTCCCCGTCGGCGACGACGCCGCGTTCGTCAATATCAACAGCCTGCCATCAGCCCCCGGTTAAGGACATGGTGCGCGCCGGCGCATGGCGGCGCGGCGGCCCCACCCCCGCCCCGGCCCCGGCCCCGGCCCCGACCTCGGCGATGAAGAAATCATGCGACTTCGGCTTATGCGCCAGAGCTTCGGCCAGTGCGGCCCGCAGACCGGCGTCGCTCGCGTCGTCACGCAGAGGGCCGCGAAGATCGACCTGATCGTCCTGCCCCAGGCACATGTAAAGCTGGCCGGCGCAGGTGATGCGCACGCGGTTGCAGGTATCGCAGAAATTATGGCTGAGGGGCGTGATCAGGCCCAGCTTACCGCCGGTTTCCGCGACGTGATAATAGCGCGCCGGGCCGCCGGTCGTCTCGCTGACGCCTTCGATGCGCCAGAAACTGTGCAAATCCGCCAGCACATCCTTCAGGGAGACGAACTGCGCCTCGCGGCCAGAAATCTCGTCGCCCAGCGGCATGGTTTCGATCAGGGAGACATCCATGCCGCGATCGTGGGCGAAGCGGATGATATCGGGAATTTCAGCGCGGTTATCTTCCGCCAGCGCCACGACATTGAGCTTGATACGGATGCCCTGGCCCTGCGCCGCCGCGATGCCGGCCAGCACCCTGTCCAGATCGCCGCCGCGCGTGATGCGGCGGTAGACCTCCGGTTTCAGGCTGTCGCAGGATACATTGATGCGACGCACGCCCGCCCTGGCCAGTACGGGAGCGGCGTCTGCCAGAAGCGTGCCGTTGGTGGTCAGGGTCAGTTCCTTCAGCCGGCCCGCATGCACCTGCTCGCCCAGCCGGGTGATGAAACCGAGTATGCCCTTGCGCACCAGCGGCTCGCCGCCGGTAATGCGCAGCCGTTCGACGCCACTGCCGATCAGGAACAGGCAGAGGCGCTCCATTTCCTCGAAACTGAGCAGGTCCCGGCGCGGCAGGAAGGTCTGGCGCTCGCTCATGCAGTAGGTGCAGCGCAGGTCGCAGCGGTCCGTCACCGACAGCCGCACATAGCTGAGGCGGCGCCCGAAACCATCGATCAATGGGGCACGCGGAGACATCGAATCAATCTAATCCCGCATCTGCGAAATAACAAGCTACAGGGCGAGGCTCAACTGTTCCGCCGCCTTCTCCGCCTTTTCGCCCAGGGACGACATCGACACGCCAAGCAGACGGATGCCTTTCGCCACCGGGAAGACTCCCTCCAGAAGCCCCCGCACGGAACCGGCCAGCTCATCCTTGCTCATCACGGGCGCAAGTCCCGACCGGCTGCGGGTGATGATGCGAAAATCCGAGAACTTGACCTTGAGCGTCACCGTGCGGCCCTTGATGTCATTGGCCTCGACATGGCGCCACACCTTGTCGATCAGCGGTTCGAGAAAGTCCCAGGCGGTATCGAAATCGGTGGTGTCGGTGAAGAAGGTATTTTCGGCGCCGATCGATTTGCGTTCGCGGTTGGGCTTGACCTGCCGATGATCGATGCCGCGCGAAATGCCGTAATAATACCGCCCCGAAACGCCGAAATGCCGCTCCAGGAAATCGAGCGTCTGGTTGCGGATATCTTCACCCGTATAGAGGCCGAGCCGGTTCATTTTCGCGGCCGTCGCCGGGCCGATGCCGTGGAATTTCCTGACCGGCAGCGAGGCGGCGAAGACCGGCCCCATCGCCGGCTTGATGACGAACAGGCCGTTGGGCTTGTTCTGATCAGAGGCCAGCTTGGCCAGGAACTTGTTATAGGAAACGCCCGCCGAGGCCGTCAGTTGCGTCGTCTCCCGGATGCGGGCACGGATGTCCTCGGCGATCTGCGTGGCGGAAGAGAGGCCTTTCAGGTTTTCGGTAACATCGAGATAGGCTTCATCGAGCGACAAAGGCTCGACCAGCGGCGTATAGTCACGGAAAATCTCGCGGATCTGGCGTGACACCGCCTTATAGACATCGAAATTGCCGCGCACGAAGATCAGGTCCGGGCATTTGCGCTTCGCCGTCACCGACGGCATGGCCGAATGGACGCCGAACCTGCGCGCTTCGTAACTGGCCGCCGCCACGACCCCGCGTTCGGACGCGCCGCCCACCGCCACCGGCTTGCCGCGCAGGTCTGGATTATCGCGCTGTTCGACCGACGCGAAAAAGGCATCCATATCGATATGGATGACCTTTCTATGCGGGGCTGGAGTCTCGTCATCCATTGGCTTTCGCCGAACTCCGTTTCGGGGTTCGCTGTCTCATATATCCTGATCCATGCCACAAACAGAACGTAAAGTGAACATGTAAAATACTGCCAAAAACAGGTTGCGCGCTTATAGCATAGTTTGGCACCCATTGCGTCAGAACCTGTCAGGAAGGAGACACGCATGACCATCTATGTCGGTATCGGCGGCTGGACCTACGAGGACTGGCGCGGCCCCTTCTATCCCGAAGGCCTGGCGCAGAAACGCGAGCTGGAATATGCGTCCTCGAAACTGACCTCGATCGAGATCAACGGCACCTATTATGGCGCGCAAAAGCCGTCTTCCTTCCAGAAATGGCGCGCCGAGACACCCGATAATTTCGTTTTCGCGGTCAAGGGCACGCGTTACGCCACCAATCGCAGGAACCTGGCCGAATCGAAGGAGTCGATCGGGCGTTTTCTCGGTTCCGGCCTCACCGAACTGAAGGAAAAGCTGGGGCCGATCAACTGGCAGTTCATGGCGACGAAAAAGTTCGATCCGGCCGATTTCGAGAATTTCTTCAAGCTGCTGCCGCCGGAAATCGACGGCGTGAAGCTGCGCCATGCCGTCGAGGTGCGCCATCCCAGCTTCCAGTGCCGGGAATTTGTCGATCTGGCGCGGCATTACGGCGTGGCCATCATTACCGGCGCCGACAGTGAATTCCCCGTCATCGCCGACCTGACCGCCGATTTCGCTTATGTCCGCATCATGGGCACCACCGAAAACCAGAAAAAGGGCTACAGCGAACAGGCGCTCGACGAATGGGCCTATCGCGCCCGCACGCTCGCTGAAGGCCAGGTGCCCGGCGACCTCGCCACCTTCGGGGCGAAGCAGAAACCGGCGCCGCACGATGTCTATCTGTATGTCATCAGCGGTCACAAGGTATTGAACCCGGCCGCGGCCATGGCATTGATCGAGAGACTGTAAATGAAAAAGACCGTATGGGGCGTGCTCAGCACGGCGAAGATCGGCGTCGGCAAGGTGATCCCGGCCCTGATGCAGAGCGACCTGATCGAGGTAAGAGGCATCGCCTCGCGCGATGGCGCGGCCGCCCGTGAAGCCGCCGACAGGCTCGGCCTGAAAGCCGCTTACGGCTCTTACGAAGACCTGCTGGCCGATCCCGAGATCGAGGTCGTTTACAACCCCTTGCCCAACCATCTGCATGTGCCGATGACCCTGGCGGCGGCGCGGGCAGGCAAACATGTCTTGTGCGAAAAGCCGATGGCGCTCGATGCTGCCGAAATCGGACAACTGGCTGAAGTCAGCCACAAGGTTCATATCATGGAAGCCTTCATGGTGCGCCATTCGCTGCAATGGCTGGAAGCGCGGCGGCTGATCCGCGAAGGGATCATCGGCGCACCGAAAATCATCCAGTCGTGGTTCAGCTATAACAACACCGACCCGCACAATATCCGCAACAAGGTGGAATGGGGGGGCGGCGGGCTGATGGACATCGGCTGTTATCCCATCGTCGCCGGGCGTTTCTTCTTCGAGGCCGAACCGGTGCGCGTCATGGCCCTGATCAGCCGCGACAAAACGTTCGGCACCGACACCATCACCTCCGGCCTGCTCGATTTCGGGCCAGATTCCAGTGGAATGGGCCGGCAACTGACCTTCGCCGTCTCGACCGCGCTGACGCCGGGACAGGCCGTCACCATCATGGGCGAGAAAGCGCGCCTCAGCCTGTCGATTCCGTTCAACCAGCCGCCCGACGCCCCGCAGGTCATCACCGTCGATGACGGCCAGAGCTTCAATGGCGCCACGGCGGTCACCCATACTTTGCAACCGTCGAACCAGTATACCCTGATGGGCGAGGCCTTCACCCGCGCCGTGCGTGGCGAAGCGCCCTTGCCCTATGGAATCGCCGATGCCCGCCTCAATATGCGGATCATCGACGCCCTGTTCCGCTCGGAAACCTCCGGCCGATGGGAGACGCTTGCGGGATAAGCCACCCGACAGAATCTCATCGTTTTTTTACGACGGATACCTCACGACTGCTGCGTGAAAAATAAGCGGATTGATTTTTTTCAACCCTTGGATGCAAATCATTTCACAGGCTGACATATGCCCGCCCATTGCGGATGTTAAGCGGCCAGACGGACGCGCCTGATCGACCGGCGCAGGTTTACTGAAACAACGGCAAAGACGGTATGTGGTATAAAAACAAGCGGTTCCTGACCATAGGCGGCATTGTGGCCATCCTCCTCGTGGCGCTTCTTATCTGGCTGCTGGTCTTCAACAAGCCGAAACCGCCGGAACTGGTTACCCAGCCCGCCGCCATGGGCAATGTCGAGAAAACCGTTCTCGCCTCAGGCACCCTGGAACCGTTCAAGCAGGTCAGCGTCGGTGCGCAGGTGTCCGGTCAGGTGACGAAGCTGGCCGTGGCGCTGGGCGATACGGTCCATACCGGCGATCTGATCGCCGAGATCGATTCCCAGACCCAGAAAAACAGCCTGCAAACCGCCCAGGCGCAACTGGCCAATATCGAAGCCCAGCAAGCCTCCGCCCAGGCCACCCTGGCGCAGGCGCAGAGCAATTTTACCCGCCAGCAGACGCTTTATCAGGCCGATGCCGGCTCTCAGGCCGATTATGAAACGGCGCTGGCCACGCTGAAAAGCGCGCAGGGCAGCCTGGCCGCGCTGAACGCGCAGATCCGGTCCGCCAGGGTTTCGGTCAATACGGCCAATGTCAATCTGGGCTATACCCGCATACTGGCGCCGATAGACGGCACGGTCATCGCCATCGTCACCAAGGAGGGCCAGACGGTCAACGCCAATCAATCGGCGCCGACCATCGTCGGCCTCGGCCAGCTCGACAAGATGACCATCAAGGCCGAGGTTTCCGAGGCCGATGTCGCCAATATCAAACCCGGCATGGCGGTCTATTTCACCACGCTCGGCGACCCCGATAAAAAATATTACGCCACGCTGCGCAGCATTGAACCAGCCCCCACCACCTTCGATCCCGACAGCACCACGACCACCTCGTCCTCGGCGGTCTATTACTACGCCCTGTTCGATGTCGATAATCCGGATGGCGCCCTGCGCACCAGCATGACCGCCCAGGTCTATATCGTGCTGCAAGGCGCGAAGAACGTGCTGACCATCCCCTCCGCCGCGCTCGGCCGCAAGGACAGGGACGGCAATTACATGGTGATGGTCGCCGATCCGAAGGATGCACACAAGCGCCCCGAACCGCGCAAGGTCAAGGTCGGCATCAATGACGGCACCAATGCCCAGGTTCTGAGCGGCATCAAGGCCGGTGAACAGGTCGTCGTCGCCCAGGCCACCTCGGCCGGTTCAGGTTCGTCCTCGTCATCCAGCCGCAGCGGCGGCAATCGCGGCGCACGCGGCATGGGCGGTCCCGGCGGCCCGCCTCCGGGCGGCCTGTAAGGGGCTGAACATGACCACCCCTCCGGTTCTGCAAATCTCGAAGCTGCGGCGTGAATTTCCCGCGGGCGAAGGCACCATAACGGTCCTGCACGATCTCGACCTGACCATCCAGCCGGGCGAAATGCTGGCCATTGTCGGCCAGTCCGGGTCGGGCAAATCGACCCTGATGAATATCCTGGGCTGCCTCGACCGCCCCACTTCCGGCGTCTATACGGTCGGCGGCCGCGCCACGGCGGACCTTGGCCCCAACGAACTGGCCGAGTTGCGCCGCGAGCATTTCGGTTTCATCTTCCAGCGCTATCACCTGCTGGGCGACCTGTCGGCGCTCGGCAATGTCGAGGTGCCGGCCATCTATGCCGGCGTCGCGCCCGAAGCCCGTAAACGCCGCGCCACCGAACTGCTCGGCCGGCTGGGCCTGCAAGACCGCACCGGCCACCGGCCCGGCCAGCTTTCCGGCGGCCAGCAGCAGCGCGTCTCCATCGCCCGCGCCCTGATGAACGGCGGCGAGATCGTGCTGGCCGACGAGCCGACCGGCGCGCTCGACACCGCCTCCGGCGAAGAAGTCATGCGCATTCTCAAAGGCCTCCACAAGGAAGGCCATACGGTCATCATCGTCACCCACGACATGGCGGTGGCCGAACACTGCGAACGCGTCATCGAGATCCGCGACGGCCGCATCATCAACGACCGCAAGGGTGAAGGCCGCGGCGAAGTCGAGGATCAGGGCCTGCCGCCGGCGGCCTCGAAATCGCAAGGCGGCATGGGGGCACTGGCGGACAGCTTCGTCGAGGCCTTCCGCATGGCGGTCCTGGCGATGAACGCCCACCGCATGCGCACCTTCCTGACCATGCTCGGCATCATTATCGGCATCGCCTCGGTGGTCTGCGTCGTGGCGCTGGGTGAAGGCTCGCGGCAGAAGGTGCTGGCCCAGATCGCCTCCATCGGCACCAATACGCTGCAGATCAATCCGGGGCGCGGCTTCGGCGATATCCGCTCCGGGCGGGTGCGCACCCTTGTGGTTTCCGATGCCGATATCCTGGCCAAACAGGCCTATGCCGACAGCGTGACCCCGCTGGTGCAATCCAGCGCCGTGCTGCGGTCCGGCTCCATCGCCGCCAACGCCACCATCATGGGGGTGGGCGAGCAGTATGACCGCGTGCGCGGCCTGACCATGGCGCAGGGGCGATGGCTGACGGCTGAGGATATCTCCGCCCTGACCCAGGATGTGGTCATCGATGACAATACCCTGAGCACGCTTTTTCCGAACGGCGGCGGCAATCCTTTGGGCCAGGTCGTCCTGCTGGGTGACGTGCCGGCGCGCATCGTCGGCGTCACCAACAAGACTTCCGGCTTCGGCGGCGGCGGATCGAGCGACGCGCTCAACATCTACATGGCCTATACCTCAGTCAATGCGCGGATGCTGGGCACCAATGTGCTGCGCAGCATCACCGTGCGCGTCAAGGACGACACCAATTCCGAAGTGGCGCAGGAAGGCGTTACCCAGCTCCTGACCAAACGCCACGGCACGCAGGATTTCACCATTCTCAATACCGATGAAATCCGCCAGACCATCACCGCCACCACCACCACGCTCACCATCCTGATCTCGGTCATCGCCGTCATTTCGCTGATCGTCGGCGGCATCGGGGTGATGAACATCATGCTCGTTTCCGTCACCGAACGGACAAGCGAAATCGGCGTGCGCATGGCCGTCGGCGCCCGCACGCGCGACATCATGCAGCAGTTCCTGATCGAGGCCGTGCTGGTCTGCCTGCTCGGCGGCATACTCGGCATTCTGGCGGCGCTCGGGTTCGGCGTCATCTTCAAGATGTTCTCGACCGATTTCACCCTGATCTATTCGCTGAGTTCGATCGTCGCCGCCTTCCTGTGCTCCACCCTGATCGGCGTCGTTTTCGGCTACCTGCCGGCGCGCAACGCCGCCCGCCTTGACCCCGTAACCGCTCTGGCGAGGGACTGATGAAATATCTTCCGAAAACCGGATTACTCCTGAGCGCGGCCCTTTTGACGGCCTGCGCCGCCACGCCTTATGAAACGCCGAAGGTGCCGCTGACGGCGCAATTCACCCACGCCGGCGCAGGCACGGACGCCACCGGCGATCAAACCAACTGGTGGATGGCTTTCGGCGATGCCACGCTGAACACGCTCGTTTCCGATGTGCTGGCGCGCAACAACGACCTGGCGGCCGCCGCCCTGCGCGTCCAGCAGGCGCAACTCCAGGCCGGGCTGACCCGGCTCGATCAGTTCCCGTCGGCAAATGGCAGTCTGGGTGTCAGCACATCGGACAATACGCGCTATTCGGCCAGCCTTGGCGTCTCCTACGAAGCCGACCTGTGGGGCCGGCTGGCCGCCAATACCCGCGCCGCCAACTGGGAGGCGCAGGCCACCGAGGAAGACCGGCAGGCGGCGCAACTGGCCCTGATCGGCACCACCGCCGAACTCTACTGGCGCATCGCCTATACCCACCAGCAGATCACGGTCGGCGAACAAAACCTCGCCTACGCCATCAAGGTGCGCGATCTCGTCACCATCCAGCATGACGCGGGCGCGGTGTCGGGCGTCGAACGCGCCGAAGCCGATCAGAGCGTCAATTCGCAGCGCGCCAGCCTGTCGGACCTGCAACAGCAACTGGTCGAATACCGCTCGTCCCTGACCGTCCTGCTCGGCGGCACGCCCCTGCCGGAAGCCAGCGAACCGCAGGCCCTGCCCGATACGCCCCTGCCGGAGGTGCGCGCCGGCGTGCCCGCCGAACTGCTTAGCCGCCGCCCGGACCTGCGCGCCGCCGAATTGCGCCTGCGCGAGACCCTGGCCGATGTCGATATCGCCCGGACCGCCTTCTATCCCGGCCTCAGCCTGACGGCTTCGGGCGGCGCGTCGTCGTCAGAACTCAGCCATCTGTTCAATAACCCGACCGGTTCGCTGGCGGCGTCGCTCAGCCTGCCCTTCCTTGATTTTCCACGCCTCAGCCGCAATGTGAAGATTTCACAGAAGGCCTACGATATCGCCGCGCTGAACTTCAAAACCACCCTGTTGCAGGCCCTGGCCGATACCGACAACGCCCTTTCCAACCGCACGCAACTGGCGCAACAGGGCGAAGCGCAGCGGGCCAGCCTGGAAGCGGCGCGCCAGGCCGAGGCGCTCTATGCCCTGCGTTACCGCACCGGTTCGGTGGCCCTGCGCGTCTGGCTGGATGCGCAGCAATCCCTGCGCGCGGCGCAACTGAGCTATGACAACAATCGCCTGTCGCAACTGATCAATCAGTCCACCCTCTATCAGGCGCTCGGCGGGGGTGCGTAACCGACGATTTTGCCGCATTGCAATATATTTTGCCGGCGGCATTTTTGTGGAGACGACACTGAAAGAACTGCGTTATGTTGGCGCAATGTCTTCCGCCGATATTGCCCTGCGCCTCAATCCCGCCGCCCGCGTGAAACTTCGCCTGTATGGCGAGGAACAGAACCCGCTTCTGATCATAGACGACGTGCTGCTCAATCCGGACGACCTGATCGACTACGCCGCCGCCACGCCCTTTTCCATGCCGGAAGCCACCTTCTATCCGGGCCTTAACGCCCCCTTGCCGCCCGCCTATCTGCAAACGCTCCTGCCGGTTCTGCGGCCCAGCCTGATGCGCGCCTTCGGGGTCGGCGACGGCCGGCTGATATCCCGCGCCTTTTTCGCGCTTTCGACCCGATCGCCTGAGGAAATGGTGCCCCTGCAAAAGATTCCGCACTACGACCAGCCCGATCCGCGCTGCCTGGCCATGGTCCATTATCTGGGCCGCGACCAGGCCGGCGGCACTGGCTTTTTCCGCCACGGCCTCACCGGTTTCGAGTCGATCGACCGTACCCGCCGCGACCCCTACATGCGGCAGGTCACCGCCGAACTGGAAGCGCTGGGCGACAGGCTCACCGGCTATACCGGACCGGATACGCCCAATTACGACCTGCTGGAGCAGGTCGAGCCGCAATTCAACCGTCTGGTGATTTACCGCAGCCACGTCCTGCACTGCGCCCTGTTCAACGGCGCCCGCCTGACGGACAATCCACGCACCGGCCGGCTGACGGCCAACAGCTTCTTCACGCCCGCTCCGCCCCGAACACGCAAGTGTGACGCCGCGTTTATTGCGCCGCACCGGGAACCATACTGAATCTTTACAGGCGAACCGCCACTGTCAAAAAAAGGCGAGGTAATATCGGCCTTGCCATTTTCATAAAATCGACGCCCGCTAAAGGTTTTTTCAGACGGTTTATCTGTGACTTTTTCTGCCGGGCGGGATGTCACCCCTGCGGGAGCGCGGATATGCTGCAAGCCAATAGTTTCGAGATTGCCCGTGATATCGATGTCGAGGCGGAAGGTCTGCCCCACAGCGTCGCCGCCACGCTTAACGCCGCCACTACCCGGTTGCCCGCCGCCGATGTGGTCCTGTCCAAGGCAGCGATCATCGGCAATTTTCCGCCGCGCCAGTGCGGTCTGGCCACCTTCACGCGCGATATGTACGCCTGCCTGGCCAAGGCGCTGCCGGACGCCGACTGGGACGTCATCGCCATGAACGATCCGGGCGCGGCCTATGACTATCCGCTCGAAGTCACCCACCAGATTCCGCAGAACGACCCCGCCGCCTATCGCAGCCTCGCCGCGACGCTCAACGCCAAGGGCACCCAAATCCTGTTCGTCCAGCACGAATTCGGCATCTATGGCGGGCCGTCCGGCGCCTGGCTGATCGAATGTCTCGAACGCGTCGATTTCCCTGTCGTCACCACCCTGCACACCATCCTGGAAACGCCGAACGATGAACAGAGACGGGTGATGCAGGCGCTGATCCGCCTGTCCTCGACCCTCGTCACCATGGCGCGCAAGGGCGCGGACATCCTGCAACGGGTCTATGGCGTCAGGCCCGAACAGATCGCCATCGTGCCGCACGGCGCGCCATCGCGCCCCCTGCGCAGCACCGCCGAATTCAAATCGCACCTGCATCTGGCCGGCAAGAAGACCTTGACCACGTTCGGCCTCCTGTCGCCCAACAAGGGTATCGAAACCGTCATCGCCGCCCTGCCGGAAATCCGCGCGGCCTGCCCGGATGTGGTCTATCTCGTTATCGGCGCCACCCATCCGCACCTGCTGAAAAACGAGGGCGAAACCTACCGCGACAGCCTGAAAACCATGGCGCGCGACCTGGGCGTCGAGGACAATATCCGTTTCATCAACCGCTTCGTCAACGACAACGACCTGGTGGATATCCTTCAGGCGACGGATGTCTATGTCACCCCCTACCTGACCGAAACCCAGATTACTTCCGGCACCCTGTCCTACGCGCTGGCGCTCGGCCGTCCGGTGGTGTCCACGCCCTACTGGCACGCGGTCGAGGCGCTGTCCGGCGGGGTCGGCATCCTGTGCGATTTTCACGATACGCAGGCTTTCGCGGCGGCGATCTCGCGCCTGCTGTCCTCCGACCGGATCCGCGCCGACATGTCGATGCGCGCCTATATGGCCGCCCAGCCGTCGCGCTGGTCGTCGGTGGCGCAGGCCTATGTCGCCCGCGCCGTGGCGGACGCCGCCAGCCGGGAGGCCACCCCGAAATCCGCCGCCCCCCTGCCCGCGCCGCCATCATGGGCCGCCATCGCGCGCATGACCGATGACTGCGGCATTTTCCAGCATGGCAAGTACCGTCTGCCCGACCGCCGGCATGGATATTGCGCCGATGACAACGCCCGCGCCTTGTCCCTGTCGGCCCGCCTGTCCCGCCTGATGCCGCTGACGGGCGAACAACTCGCCCTGACCTATCGCTACGCCGCCTTCATGAACCATGCCTGGAATGGCGAGCGCTTTCGCAATTTCATGTCCTATGGCCGTGAATGGCTCGATGACGGCGGTTCGGACGACTGTTGCGCCCGCGCCTATGAATCCCTGGTCGATGTGGCGCGGTCCGGCCTGCCGTCCGACCTGCGCCAGTGGGCCTGCGATCTCGGCGGCCAGATCACGGCGAAAGCGGAAGCCTGGACCAGCCTGCGTTCACGCGCCGTCATGATCAAGGCGCTGGTCCGCGCGTTCGGCGTCTTCGGCGACGGGCAGGACCTCCAGATGCGCGTCCGCTATTTCAGCCGCGACCTGCATCAGTGTTTCAAGCGGCACGCCCGGCCCGGACATCCGTGGTTCGAGCCAGGCCTGGCCTATGACAATGCCCGCATCAGCGAGGGCCTGATCGTCGGCGGCGCCTTCCTGGCCGATCCGGACATGGTGGCGGACGGCCTGGCCGCCCAGAAATGGCTGATGACGAAACAGACCCGGAATGGCGTTTTCGCGCCGATCCCCAATTCCAAATTCTCCGAGGACGGCCCGGATCATCCGCTTTACGACCAGCAGCCGCTGGAGGTTCTGGCCACCATAGACGCGGCCCTGAGCGCCCTGCGGATCACCGGCGACCGCCAGTGGCGCGACGAGGCCCTGCGCGCCTTCGCCTGGTTCCACGGGGAAAATACCGCCGGGCTTTCCCTGCTTGACGGCGAGGGCGGCTGCTATGACGGCCTCAATCCGGACGGCCTCAACCTCAACCAGGGGGCGGAATCCCTGCTGTCATACCCCTTGAGCTGGGCGGCCCTGAAAGCCGATCTATAGCCAGGCCCGCAAGATACGGACCGTCCACACTGAACGGGTTGCGAAAGCAACCCGTCATATGCGTTGCTTAAACTGCCCATCTGAGGGGTTACCGCCATGACCGATATGCTGATCAGCCCGACCATGCTGCGTTCCAATCCGGACCGCGTTGTCATCCTGCCGTTTTCGATCTCCGTCAATCCGCGCGACAGCGCCATGGGGGCGATGTCGCGCGTCACCCGGATCTGCGACGCCATCGCCGCCATGTCGCCTGAAACCGTCCGGGCCGAACTGGAGATCGTCAACCGCGACTTCACCGGCCGGCACTGGCAGACCCGCGGCATCTTCCTCGACCGCTTCAAGGCCATGCAGGCCATGCAGGGTGACATGGAAAACCTCGACGAGGATCATATGGCGCTGATCGGCGCCTATTTCTGTCATGAATACAGCTATCAGGCGGCTGCGGTTATGAATCCCAGCGTGGTGCTCCACCCCGACCAGAGCAACGCCAATGGCGGCACCAATTTCATCATGTCCACCCGCACGGTCGGCGAGGGCCATATCTCGACCATCTCCTTCCGCGAAGGCACCTTTTACAAGGACGGCTCGATGGAACTGAAGCCGGAAGCCGACTTCGCCGTCGCCGCCAAGCCGCTGGGCAATGCACCGCTCGACGGCGCCATCACCGTTCATGGCCACCAGGCCTGTCCGATTTCCGAAACCGTGCTGTTCCCGGTCACCCGCGCGCAGACCAATGGCCTGGAAGACCTGCGCATGCTCCGCTTCATCGATGAAAACGGCGCCTCGGCCATCATGGGCACCTATACGGCCTACAATGGCCGCGAAATCGCCTGCGAATGTTTTGAAACCAACGATTTCCGTTCGTTCCGTCTGACGCCCTTCCGGGGCGCGGCGTCCCAGCACAAGGGCCTCGTCTTTTTCCCGCGCAGGATCAACGGCCGCTGGGCAGCGCTCGGGCGGCTCGATCACGAAAGCATCTTCTATCTCGAAAGCGATGATAAATACACCTGGAATAACGGTGAAAAGATACTGGGGCCGGAAGCGCCTTGGGAACTGATCCAGATGGGCAATTGCGGCGCGCCGATCGAAATCGACGAGGGCTGGCTGGTGCTGACCCATGGCGTCGGACCGGTGCGGCGCTATTCGCTGGGCGCCGCCCTGCTTGACAAGACGGACCCGCGCATCGTTCTGGCGCGCTCGAAGGAACCGCTGCTGTCGCCTTCCGAAGACAACCGCGAGGGCTATGTGCCGAATGTCATCTACACCTGCGGGGCGCTGCATTGCGGCGAATGGATTTTCATGCCCTACGGCGTGGCCGATTCCTCGATCCACTTCGCGTCGATAAAGGTGGCCGACCTGCTGGTCCACCTCGGTTACGATGCCGGCGCGGCCCAAAAGAACGCCCGGAAAACGGCGGCGGAATAGGGTGCGCTTTTGCCGTTGCGCGCGGCTTCGGACTTTGTCCCGCAAAGGGCGCTTATGGGTTCTTTATTTATGTTTCCCGGCCTACGCATGGCTTCCTTAAAGGCCGGCCGATAGTCTGGCTTCATCACGTCCACGTCCGCTTCTCTCAAGCCCTTCTCCGCCCCCCCAGCCCCTGGGTTTCAGACAAGCCTGACGTGGACGTGACCCCCTTATTTCCTCCCCGAACATCCGTAACGCCGGGCTTCCGGTTCATTTCCCCCAGGAGATTATTCCATGCTGTCTTCCGCTACCAAAGCCGCCGCCAATATCACCAAGGACCTAGCCGAACACGATATCCGCAGCAGCGCCCGTGACGCCGCCAACAATGCGCGCGACACCGTTCACGAGCTGAAGGATCAGGGCCACCATGTCCTGAACGATGTCAGTGATTACGCCAGCGAGGCCGGCCAGAAGGTGCGCGGCCTGTTCGACCGCACGTTCGACAGCGGTAAAACCGCCACCCACAAGATCGAAACCGAAATCAAGACTAATCCGGTCCGCTCGTCCGCCATCGCGCTCGGCGCCGGTTTCATTCTGGGCGCGCTGCTGACCCGCCGCTGATACGCCCGCCAATCAGGAGACAGGTCCGGTCATGTTCTGGGTTTCGCGCATTTTCGAGCTTCTGTCGGCGACGAAACGGCTCAATGACTCGAAACCTCATATCATGACCGCCGCCTCCAATCTGGCGCTGGCGCTGTTGCTGGGCCTGTTCGGAATCATGCTGGCCGCCCTGATGACCGGCGGCCTGTTGTATCTTGCCTATCTCCAGCTTGTCCTCGCCGGCGCCGGGGTTCCGGCCGCCCTGCTCTGCACGGCGGCCTTGACTCTTGTCATACTGGCCGCCGTCGGCCTGGGCGCCTCGGCGGCCTTCCGGCGGGTCCGTGGCAATGTCGAGCAGATTTTTCACAGCCAGTCACCGATTGTCGCGCCGGTCGTCAACCGGGTCGGCAATGTCGCCAACGCCTTCCTGACCGGCCTGCGCACGCCGCGCGGCAAACCGCAAAAAACCCCGGACCGGGGCCGGTAAATCCACCGGATATGGCGGTTTTTGGCTATTTGCCACGTAAATCGTCCTTACATCATCTTTATAATATCCTGCCCCTCGCTTATTGTCCCATTACCGCCCGTGGGGTAGTCTGATCCTGATGCGATTTCCCGTGCGACAGGACCAGCCGGCATCTTCTAAATCGGGTACACCTACAGCGCCGCAGGGGTTTGGCCAGCCGCAATGAGAATGCCGTGGGGATTAAACGTCAAGCACCTGTACCTGGCCTATTTCAGTGTTATCTCGATAGCGCTGTGCGCCTTCAGCCTCATTATCTACGACCAGTACAAGAAGTCGCAGAATCTGAATGATTACATGCGTTACGAGTATGAAAACATCCGGCGCACAAAGAACATACTGATGGATATCGTCGATATGGAAACCGGTGTGCGCGGTTACGTCCTGACAGGCGATCAGACCTACCTGCACCCTTACGAAATCGCCGCCGCCCGTCTGCCCGGCGAGATCATGGCCCTGCGCCAGGCCACCTATTACGAATCCAACGCCTTCGCCGAAAGCAGCAGCCTGCTCGACCGCGTGGACAGCCTGCAAAAGCTGCTGGAATCGCAGATGAACTACATGCACGTGCATGGCCGCGGCCAGGTCAGCCTGAACGCCCTCAATATCCAGCGCGCCCAGATGGACGAAGTGGAAGCCATCATCGAAGCCGGCATTGCCCGCCGTCTGGCCAGCGTGAAGGCCCGCCGCGACCTGGTTGAGCCGCGCAAGACCAACTTCTCCTACATCCTCGTCATCGGTACGATTCTTGGCGTCGGCATCATCCTGGCCGGCACGGTGCTGATCATCCGCCTGGAAAGCGAGAACGAGGACATCAAAGCGCAGAACGCTTCCGCCGAAACGCGTTTCCGCGCCGTGATGAACGGCACCAACGATGGCGTCTTCGAGCTGAACTTCGTCAACGAAACCATCTATATGTCGAAGGAATTCAAGGCCATGCTCGGTTTCGGCGAAGAGGCGCTGGACAACGACATGCACACCTTCAACGCCCTGATCCACCCGGACGATTTCGACGCCTACATGCAGGTCCGCCACGATTACATCATCAAGCAGGCACCGTTCTACAACAATGTCTTCCGCCTGAAACACAAGGATGGCGCGTGGCGCTGGATCATGGCGCGCGGCATCGGCGCCTGGGACAAGTTCGGCCAGATACGCACCCTCATCGGCACCCATACCGATATCACCGAGCAGAAGAACCGCGAGGAAGAACTGCGCCAGCTCAATGCCGACATGGAAGCCTTCACCTACATCACCTCGCATGACATGCGCTCGCCCCTGGTCAATCTCAAGGGCTTCTCGCATGAGCTGGCCCTGGCGGTGCAGGAGGTCGATGAGTTGCTGGCACCGCAGCAAAAGACACTCGGCGCCGAAACCTGGGCGCGGCTTGAGCATATCCTCAGGAAGGACGTGCCCGAGGCGCTCGGCTTCATCGGCAATGCGGTGGACCGGATGGATACCCTGACCACCGCCATTCTCGACCTGTCGCGCATCGGCAAGTTCGTCTACCGCGACGAACTGGTCGATTCCCGGGCGGTTTTCGACAAGTGCCTGGGCGCGCAAAGCTACGAGATCAGCAACAAGAAGGTCGAGGTCACGGTCAATTCCCTGCCGAAACTGGTCACCGACCCGATCGCGCTGGAGCAGGTTTTCTCCAACCTGCTCGATAACGCCGTCAAATACCTCAAACCCGGCGAACCGGGGCGAATCGAGATGTCATGCCAGGAGACGGGACGTGACTATGTGTTCACCATCCGCGATAATGGCAGAGGCATAGCCGCCGAGGATTCCGATCGTGTTTTCAATATTTTCCGCCGCGCCCGCAATACCGGCGACGTCCGGGGCCTCGGCCTGGGCATGGCCTTCGTGAAGGCGACGCTGCGCAAGATGAACGGCGCCATCTGGTTCGAGTCGCAGGTCGATGTCGGCACGGCCTTCCATGTCAGCCTGCCGAAGCGTGCCCCGGTTTCCGCTTCCAACGGCGTCTCCAGCGACCAGACGGAGACAAATGAGGACGCGGCATGATCAGCACCTTCACCCAGCCCTTTTCGGTGGTCCTGATCGAGGATGACGAAGGTCACGCCAACCTGATCAACCGCAATCTCCAGCGTGCCGGCGTGCTCAACCCGATCACCCGCCTGCGCGACGGCAAGGAGGCCCTGACCTGGTTCTTCGGCAACGATGCCCACACCCAGCCGCTCGACAAGACGGTGGTGGTGCTCGATCTCAACCTGCCGGATGTCGATGGCTTTGAAATCCTCGGCCGCCTCAAGACCGACGAGACGACCCGGCGCATTCCGGTGATCGTGCTGACCACCACCGACAATCCGCGCGACATCGACCGCTGCTATGCGCTGGGCTGCAACGCCTTCATGACCAAACCCGTGGGATACAATGATTTTTCCGAGGCCATACAGAAGCTTGGCCTCATGCTGACCATCGTCCGCGTTCCCCATACCAGACCCTGAACATGCCACTCATGTCAAACCCGCCCGTCAAGACAACACATCCCGCGATGCAGAACATCCTCTATGTCGAGGATGACGCCGCGCTGGCACGGCTGCTGCAAAAGCGCATGGAACGGATCGGGCTGAAGGTCGAAACCGTCGTCACCGCCGAGGAGGCGCTGGACCTGCTGCATCAGCGCGATTTCGACCTGTTGCTGATCGATTACAACCTGCCGGGCATGAACGGCCTTCAGATGCTCGACCGCCTGACCGAACTGGCCGTGGTGCCGCCCGCCGTTATCCTGACCGCCGGCGGCGACGAACGCATCGCGCTCGAAGCGCTGGAAAAAGGCGCGGCCGACTATGCCGTCAAGGATATCAACCAGACCTATCTCGACCTGCTGCCGGCCATCATGGTGGCGGCCTTCACCAAGGAGCGCCTGCTGCGCGAAAATGCCCAGCAAAGCGTCGAGCTGATGCTGGCGAAGGAAAAGGCCGAGGCCGCCAACCAGGCCAAGAGCCGCTTCCTGGCCACCATGAGCCATGAAATCCGCACGCCGATGAACGTGGTGACGGGACTGGCCACGGTCCTGTCCCATACAAAGCTCGACGATCACCAGCAGAAGATCGTCGATACCCTGCGCACCAATGCCGACCTGCTGCTCAAGCTGATCAACGACCTGCTCGACATCAGCCGCATCGAGGACGACCATATCGAACTGGAGAACATCCCCTTCCAGGTGTCGGCCATATTGCAGGATATCCGCGTCATGTTCGGCCAGGATATCGAGCGCAAGGGCCTGTCCCTGCGCATCGAGGACGAAACGCAGGGCGTGTGGCTGCTCGGCGACCGGTCACGCCTCCAGCAGGTTCTGATGAACCTGGTCAGCAATGCGCTGAAGTTCACCGACACCGGCGAAATCGCCATTGAAGCCCATATCCGGGAGAGCGGCGCCACCTGCGGCCTGATGATCCGGGTCCATGACAGCGGCATCGGCATTCCGGCCGACAAGCTGCCGGTCATTTTCGACAAGTTCACCCAGGCCGATGAAAGCATTACGCGACGCTTCGGCGGATCTGGCCTGGGCCTTTCCATCGCCCGTTCGCTGGTGGAACTGATGGACGGCGATATCGTGGTCGAGAGCGAGCCTGGCGCCGGTTCCAGCTTTACCGTCACGCTCGACCTGCCGCGCGCCCAGGCGCCGGACCGGCCTGCTCAGGAAAAACCGGCCGAGACGCCCGGTCATTTCGCGCCGGCGGCGGACGGTGTGAAGCCCAGGGTGCTGGTGGTCGAGGACTACGAACCCAATGTCATGGTCCTCAGCCTGATGCTGGAGGAACTGGGCTATGATACGGTTGCCGCCATGTCGGGCCGTGAGGCGCTGGACCTGATCGGGGAAGCACCGCCCTTCCACGCCATCCTGATGGATGTGCAGATGCACGGCATGGACGGACTGGACACGACGCGCCACATCCGCGCGGTCGAAAAATCCGGCGGGCCGCGCCACACCATCATCGGCGTCACCGCCCACGCCCTGGCCGGCGACCGCGAACGCTGCCTGGCGGCGGGCATGGACGACTATATCTCCAAGCCCGTCCTGCCCGGCATACTGGCGCAGAAACTCGGCGCCATCGCCACCCATCACATCGCCTGACCCTTCCCTTACCGCTCCCTTATCCGCAATACGAAGCTTAGGCACTGAGCGCTTGCACGCTTTGGCCTAGGGTGGCCTTCAATCCGCAGGAGGAGAAGGCCATGCCTGATACAATGCTGAACACTGGGCCGGATACCGGAATCCGCGACAACCGTGTCCGCACCAGCCCGACCAGCCAGGGCGTCACCACGAGCGAGGTGGGCGGCGCCCCCGCCGCTCAGGATAACCTGCCCGCGCTCTATGACCGTGAGCATATCGAATCGGTGCGCCGGATGTCGCACGATCTCAAGCGCCTGCTGGCCGGCTGCGACGCCGCCCGCCTCAAGACCGATGTGAAACTTCAGGTGGCCCGGTTGAACGACTGGACCAACACCTACCTGAAAGGACTCGACGCCGCGCAGAAGATCGGCGAAGCCGGTTATGACACCCTGATCGAGGCCCAGAAGGAACTGGCGCTTTCGCTGGATGACTTCCTGCGTTTCGAGGGTGAAGGCGGCAATGCGCCGACCGAGGATCAGGAACGCCGGATCGACGACATGTCCCGCGCCCTGCGCCGCATCGGCGGTCTGATCCCCGCGGTCGAACACACCTTCGCCAATGCGGAAGCCGGCCCCGGCGATCCGGAAAACCCGACGCCTGAAAACCCGGAAGTCGAACCGGCCCGCCCGGATACCGCTCCCCCCGACAACGCACCGGAATACGATCCCCCCGCGCCCGACGGCAACCCGGAACTGCCCGCCGAAATTCCGCCGGTGATGGACCCCAAGATGTAACCAAACCTGAAGGAGCCTGACATGAGCGCCCAGATCATCCCCTTCCCCGCCCCACAAACAACCCCCGTCCGCCAAGTCAGCATCGATGGCGAATATTTCGAGGACGACATCCCCGAACTGTTCGACGCCGAGGCGGATTTCGGCGAACTGGCGACCTATATCCATATCGCCGATACCTGGAACGATTGATACGGGAACCACTGGAAACATGGCGGGCTATACACATGGATCAGGTTTCATGCGCTTCGTAATCGTCGTCATCCTGCTGCTGGCCGTCGCGGTCGGCGGGGTCTGGTACTATAACAAGACCCATGCCGTCACGGCGGGACGGGAGGTGGGCAAGGCCATCGACGCCATGCCCGCCGCCGTCAGCAAGGCGGCGGATGAAGTCACCGACAAGGACAATATCGGCAAGGTCGGCGACGCCATCAGGGATACGGGCCAGGCAGCGTCCTCGGCGCTTTCAAAAACCGGCAAGGCCGCATCCGTGGCGTCCCGAAACGCCGATGACGAAATGTAATCCGCTCTTACCGAAGCCGCAGTTTTCCCCTGGCTGACGTCACTTCGGCGCCTGAAGGGAGCAAGGCCGCCCTTGCTCCCTTTCTTTTCGCCGGAGGGATGCGGAAAAACGTAAAATCCGGAGCGGGGCGCATTCCCCTGGACGATCCAATCAGAATGCAGCCCGCTCTATCCTCAAGTCCGTTTGCGCAAATTGCGCATTATTGGTAAGAACGGCCATGAAGCCCGAAGACATAACCTCCCCGACGCATGACGAAATCCGCGAATACCTGCATCGCCAGATGCTGTCATCGGTGTCGCATGACCTGAAAACCCCGCTGGCCACCATCATCGGCTCGCTGGAGGTCATGACCATGCTCTACGACAAGCTGAGCGAGGAAAAGCGCCGGTCCCTGATCAGTTCGGCCCTGACCGAGGCCTTCCGGCTCGACCACTTCATCACCAACATTCTCGACATGGCCAAGTTCGAGGCCGGGTCTGTCAAGCCGCGCTTCGAGAGCGCCCGCCTCGGCCAGATGATCAATGACAGCCTGGCGCGCCTGGGGCCGCTCAAGTCCAGGGGCGAGATCAGGATCAGCGCCCTGGGTCCGGATGATCTGGTAACCGACCCCATGCTCGGCAGCCGCGCCATCGGGCTTGTGCTGCATAATGCCTTCAAGTTCGGCGGCCGCAAGGCCAGCAATCCGGTCATCGAGGTCGAATACGGCCTGGAGGGCCGGGAAGGCTTTGTCCGCATCCGCGATCATGGCGACGGCATCCCGCCCGAAAAACAGGCGGCAGTCTTCGACAAATATACCCGCCTGCAAAAGACCGACCAGCAGAACGCCTCGACCGGGCTGGGGCTGACCATCAGCCAGTACATCATGCGCCTGCTGGACGGGCGCATCGAGCTGTCGAATCACCCGGAGGGCGGCGCTATCTTCACCCTGTGGTACGCCAACAGGAAGGCGTGACGCCCGGATACCGCCCCCCAGATACCACCCCCAGATACCACCAATGATCCACCATATAAAAAGCCGGCCCCTTTACGGAGCCGGCTTTTTATATACGCAATTCGCTCAGGCTATAGAGGCGGATTGGCGCTGCGGCCGGTTATCATGCGGTAAACCAGGCTGGCCACGAACAGGACCACGAAGATCACGGCGATGAATTTGGCGATTTCGGCGAAGGTGCCGGCCAGGCCGGTAAAGCCGAAGAAGGCCGCGATCACGGCCAAGATGAAAAAAGTGACGATCCAGTTGAGCATAGCGTTCTCCTACAACAGCCCCGCCCGAGCGGTAGACTTGAAAACCACGGTATGCGCCGTCCCATAAATATACAAAGACAACCCGCGATCATAAGATAAGGAAGGGATAAACGCATTTTTATTGCGCAAAACGGATACAAAAAATCCCGGCGGGTGACCGGCCGGGATTTCAGGGAGCAGTGATCCGATGGATCAGCTGACCATATCCATGCGGTAGCCGATGCCGGATTCCGACACGATCGACTTGCCGAGGCCGGGCCGGGTTTCCAGCTTGTCGCGCACCTGGCCGATATAGACGCGCAGATATTGCGTATCCTCCAGATGGGCCGGTCCCCAGACCTCTTTCAGAATCTGCTTGTGGGTCAGCATCCGGCCACGATTGACCAGGAAGAAGCGCAGCAGGTCGTATTCCTTGGGCGTGAAGCCGATGCGTTCGTCATCGATAAAGACCTCGTGGCGCACCAGGTCCATGCGGATCGGGCCATGGACGATTTCCGGGTCACCGACCTCCTTGACCGCCGATTTGCGCAGGTTGGCGTTGATACGCGCCAGCAGGACCTCGGCCGAAAACGGCTTGGTGACGTAATCGTCGGCGCCGGTATTGAGCGCCGGGGCCGCGTCGGCGTCTTCCGAGCGGGCGGTCAGCACGACGATCGGCACATTCGACCATTCGCGGATCTTGGTGATGACTTCCTTGCCGTCGATATCGGGCAGGCCGAGATCGAGCAGGATAAGATCGGGACGAACCGAGGCGCTCATGCGCAAGGCCTGCTTGCCGCTGTCACATTCGCACACCTTGAAATCCGCCGCATCGAGGAAGATGCTCAGCATCTTGCGGATTTCTTCCTCATCGTCGACGATCAGAATGGTGTTTTTCTTTTCGAGCATGGATACTCCGTGATCCTCTAATATAAAGACGCCGCCGGACCCCTGAAAACAGGGGATCACTAACAATTTGATGACACAGAACTACGGGCAGAAAAATAAAAATTAAATGTGCGAGTGACTTACAGTTCGCGCCGCCGCATCGATCAACTTTGCCAACTTAATGTCGCTCCCGGTCAGGCCGCCGGAATCGTGCGTCGTCAGGCGGATCGATACGGTATTATAAACATTGGACCATTCCGGATGATGATCCATCCGGTCGGCCTCGGCCGCGACCTTCGTCATGAAGGCGAAGGCCTGTTGGAAATCGGCGAATTTCAGCGTACGCGAAATCGCCTTGCGGCCGTCCTCCAGCGTCCAGTCCGGCAGATCGCGCGGCAGGGCAGACAGGTCATCCGTCGAAAGTACAGCTCTCATAAAGCGAGTGTGCGCGTCCGCGCGGCATTTGACAAGCGCTCCATCCGGTCACTTATGCGGCACCTTGCCACCGGTGTCCTAAGCGGATAGCCTCACCCAAAACAACAAGTGAGGAAACCGTCATGCGCTATAAACCAGCCTCCATTGCCGCCGGCCTGGCCCTGGCTTTGATCACGACGCCGCTTCACGCCGCGCCGGCCAAGCCCGCCGATAACGCCGCCTATGCCGCGCTGGTGCCGCCATTCGTGCTGGTCGGCGCCGACCGGCGCGAGGGGGTGAGCCTTTCCGGCGCCTGGCATTACAGCGTTGATCCCTACCGTGACGGACAGGCCGATTTTCTGGGCCGGCCGGTCAATCCGCGCCTGTCGCGCGGGGCGGATGTCAATGTCGAGCAGGCGTCACGCGACAATCCGAACGCGCTCTACGAATACGATCTTGGCCGTGCGCCGCAGGCCGACGTACCCGGTTCATGGATCGGCTACGATCCGCAACTGCGCTATTACAACGGCCTGATGTGGTATCAGAAAAGCTTCGACGCGCCGGAAGCGGCCGGGAAACGCATCTTCCTGCGCTTCGGCGCGGCAGATTACCGCGCCACCGTCTATCTCAACGGCCAGGCGATCGGCGAACATGAAGGTGGCTTCACCCCCTTCGCCTTCGAGGTGACGGATAAGCTGCGCGCGAAGGACAACAACCTCATCGTGGCCGTCGATTCGACGCGCACGCCCGACACCATCCCGCCGACGGTCACCGACTGGGAAACCTATGGCGGCATCACCCGTGACGTCACCCTCGTCACCACGCCGCAGACCTATATCGACGATGATTTCATCCGCCTGACCAAGGATGGCCATGTCGCGGCCGATGTGGCGCTCGATGGCGCGAACAAGGCCGGACAGGCCGTGGAGGTCCGCGTTCCGGCACTGAAACTGAGCCTGAAAGGCACCACGGACGCCGATGGCCGGGTCAGCCTCTCCGCCGCCGCGCCCGCCGGGCTGAAACGCTGGTCGCCGGACACGCCGACCCTTTACGATGTCAGCGTTACCGCCGGTAATGACACCCTGACCGACCGCATCGGTTTCCGCACCATCGAGGTGAAAGGCAGCCAGATCATTCTCAACGGCAAGCCGATCTTCCTGCGCGGCATTTCCCTGCACGAGGAAGAATTCGGCCCCGATCCGTCGCGCCGCATCACGCCGGAAGCCTCGCGCGCCCTGCTCAACGAGATCAAAACCGGCCTGCACGGCAATTTTGTCCGGCTGGCGCACTACCCGCATTCCGAGGTGACGACGCGCATGGCCGATGAACTGGGTCTGCTGGTTTGGAGCGAAATCCCGGTCTACTGGAGCGTCAATTTCGAGCGGCCTGAAACCCTCCAGGCGGCGCAGAAGATGATCGCCGAAAATATCCTGCGCGACCGCAACCGCGCCTCTGTCGTCATCTGGAGCGTCGGCAACGAAACCCCGGTATCGGACGCGCGCAACCATTTCCTGGGCAGCCTGGCGCAGGAGGCGCGCGACCTCGACGGTTCACGTCTGGTTTCGGCGGCGCTGAATACCGCCACCAGCAACGGCCCCAACGATATCTCGATCAAGGATCCGCTGGGCGCCTATCTCGATGTCATCGGCATCAACACCTATAATGGCTGGTACGGCAGCGATACGCTGGAAGACGTGCGCAAGACGGTCTGGCATTCGGACTATGACAAGCCGATGATCTTCTCCGAATTCGGCGCCGGCGCGAAATACGGCTACCACGATCCGGCGCAGCAGCACCGTTTCAGCGAGGATTACCAGGCCAGCTATTACAGAGCGACCCTGGAAATGGCCGACCGTATTCCGTTCCTGGCGGGCATGTCGCCGTGGATTCTGAAGGATTTCCGTTCGCCACGCCGTCAGAATACCTATCAGCAGGGCTGGAACCGCAAGGGCCTGCTCTCCGAAACCGGCCAGCGCAAACAGGCGTTTTTCGTACTGGGGGATTATTACACGAAGAAGGCGGGGGAGTAATCTCTTAAGGCTTTTTTTTACCGCATCCGTGCATTAGACTGTCCCTGAGCCGAATCCAAAGAAGGCTCAGGGGCCTAGAAACCTCTTCTCTTCAGGGCGAGCAGCATCTGCTCGTTAATCCGATGCGCCACTCGGCTTTGGCCGGGGTGGCGGCGGAATACAATAGCGCTTGCGTGAACACGTCGCGCCGTTCCCTGAGCGGTTTTCTAGCACCCCGGTCTCCAGAGGTCGTCTCTGGAACCGCTTGCTGGAAAGGGGGAGCGATGCCGCCATCGGATGACGATATTTACGCCGTTAAAGCGTCTGAGTCTGTCGAAGTGCCTTATGTCACGCAAAAGGTTATCCACGAACTGCGGGCCATGGCGGCGGGCGGGGATGGCTATGAGCGCTTTGCCTTCGTGTCGCCGCACATCAAACGGATCTGGATCGCCGCGGCGCTGCTGATCGAGGCGTATCAGGCGTCTTTGCCACGGTAGGGCGGAAGGAGGAAAGGCCCCCACCACCCCGCCATGAAGAATGGCGCGGTCCCCCTCCCCGTTTACGGGGAGGTATAAGGAAATCTTATACTCCCCCGCAGGCGGGGGAGGTGGCATCGCGCAGCGATGACGGAGGGGGGCCTTTCTTACCCCTTCAAATTCCGGATGCTCGTGGCGATGCTGGCCCACGGATCAACCGGATTGTCGTGCTCGACAAAACCATACCTGATGCCCAGTTCATTGGCCCTGGCCAGAACCGCCGCGAAATCGATCACGCCCTCACCGACCGGGGCCATGGAACCATCGGCCAGTTTGTCCTTCAGGTGCAGCAGACGGATACGATCGCCGTGCTCATGCAGGACATGCAGCGGATCGTGGCCGGCAAAACTCGCCCAGTAGCAATCCAGCTCGAAATTCACCAAAGCGGGATCGGTGTTTTCCAGCAGCAGGTGATAGGGCAGTTCACCCTCGGCCGTTTTGGTGAACTCGAAATCGTGGTTGTGATAGGCGAAGCTCAGGTTTCGTTCCTTCGCCAGAGCGCCCCACTTGTTCATCTTGTCGCCAAGCGCCTGCCAGTCCTTGCGGTCTTCCGGCGGCATCCACGCCAGCACGGCATATTCCGCACCCATAGCCACCATATCATCGAGCGCCGCTTCCGTGCGGGTGTTCCAGTCGGCCAGACCGATATGCGAGGACGGCGCGCTCAGGCCGATTTCATCCAGCTTCGCCTTGAAGGCCGCCGGGGCCATGCCGCCGAAACTGATCGTCTCGACATAATCATAGCCCAGCCCCTTGACCTTTTGCAGCGTATCTATCGGATCGGCGGCGAAGGCATCGCGCACCGTATAGAGTTGCAGGCCGATCTTCTGATAGGGTTGTTTGATAGTGGCGGCGTTGGCGGAGAGGCCGGCAAGGCCGAGCGCTGAAAAACCGGCCAGCAGGTGGCGGCGATTGAGTTGCATGATGTGTCTCCCTGTTTCACCTTAGAAACCACGGGAGGCAAACCCTTGTCAAACCGCCGGCAGCGCCTTGTGCCTAAAGCGCCCTATGATAGTCGCCGGTGCCACGCGTGTAAACACGGTCATCCGGCAAAACTTCGGACAGGCCATAATCCGGGGCATCTTTCAGCCGGTCATAGATCGGCCCGAAATCGGTATTGGCCATATCGAACAGGGTGTCGATCGACGGCATGACGAAATAGGTTTCCTGGAATTCATCGATGCGGTAATTCGTGCGCATCACGCGCTCCAGATCGAAGCCGATACGGTTGGGTGACGGACTTTCCAGCGCGAATTGCGTCTCGGTAAAGGAGGACAGGATACCACCGCCGAAAATACGCACATCGCTATCTTCCGCGATCAGGCCGAACTCGACCGTATACCAGTAAAGCCGCGCGATGCGATCCAGTTCGCCGAGCCGCATCGCCTTGAGGCCGCCCTCGCCATAGGCCTGCATAAAGTCCGCCATCACCGGATTGACCATCATCGGCACATGGCCGAAAATATCGTGGAAGACATCCGGTTCCTGCAAATAGTCGAGCTGATGCGACTGGCGGATAAACTGTCCGGCCGGAAACCGGCGATTGGCCATATGGTCGAAAAAGACATCATTGGGCACCATGCCCGGCACCGCCACCACGCGCCAGCCGGTGCGTTTTTCCAGCGCGTCTGACAACCGCTCGAAATCGGGGATGGCGTCGGCGGTGATCGGCAGGTCGGCGAGGCCCTCAAGATAATGCCGTGAGGCCCGGCCGGGAATCAGCGTCATCTGGCGCTCGTACAGCGTCTTCCAGGTGGCGTGTTCCTCAGGCGTATAGAGCGCCCAGTCCTGCGGAATGGTCCAGTCGGCGCGTTCGGGCACATAGCCGCCGACGATACCGTGCTTCTCTTCCGTATCCAGCATTGGCGCCTCCTCCGGCTTTTTACGAAATGTAACGCTGAATTTGTTTCTTTTGAAATGATTTTTTCGTGACGGCAATCATGACTCTTTTGTAATCTTGCCAAGTGTCCGAAAGCCGCTAGTTTCACATGTAATCTATTGGCGTCAGAAAAAGGTGGGCATCCCCGATGCGTATTTCTTTGCAATCCCTATGTGTAACCACAGCGCTCGCCGCGATCGCTCTTTGCCACCCCTCAGCCTCATGGGCACAGATGACCACCGTCGCCAAAGCCGTCGCCGATAATCCCAATATCGCTGCCAAGGATGCCCCCGATCCACGCGCCTTCCTCGATGACATCGACGGGCCTGAGGCGATGAAGTGGGTGCTGGCACACAACCAGACCACGCTCGACAAACTGTCGAAGGACCCGCGCTTCGCCACCAATCAGGCCGAGGCGCTGGCCATCCTGCAAGCCACCGACCGCATCGCCTACCCCACCTTCGCGCACAAGGGCCTGGTGCAGAACTTCTGGCAGGACAGCGAACACACCCACGGCATCTGGCGGCAAACCACCTGGGACAGCTACAAGACCGCCGATCCGCAATGGGACACCATTCTCGATATCGACGCGCTGTCGAAGGCCGAGGACAAGAACTGGGTGTGGGAAGGCGCCAACTGTCTGGCGCCGGACTATACCCGCTGCCTGATCGAACTGTCGGACGGCGGCAAGGATGCCACCATCGTGCGTGAGTTCGACATCACGACGAAAAGTTTTATCACCGGCGGCTTTGAACTGCCCGAAGGCAAGCAGAGCATCACCTGGCGCGACGCCGATACGGTCTATATCACCCGCGAATGGACGCCGGGCGATGTCACCGAATCCTCCTACGCCTATATCACCAGAGTGCTGAAACGCGGCCAGCCGCTCGATCAGGCGGTAGAGATTTATCGTGGCGAGAAAACCGATGTCAGCGCCGGCCGCACCGTGCTGCGCGATGTCGATGGGGCCTATGTGATGGACTACGCCTATCGCGGCCTCGACTTCTTCCATACGCAGCAGCTTTTCTATCCCGGCGACACGGCGGTCGAACTGCCCCTGCCGCAGTCATCGAACTTCGCAGGCTATATGCAGGGCCAGGCCATCTATACGCTGAAGGAAGACTGGACCTCGGCGAAGGGTACGGCCTTCAAGACCGGCGCGGTGCTGGTGTTCGATCTGGCGAAGGCGCTGGCTGACCCGGCGCAACTCGAACCCACCCTGCTCTTCCAGCCCGACGCACATCAGTCGGTCGAAGGCATCAACCAGACGAAAGACCGCCTGATCCTGTCGTTGCTGTCGAACGTCACCGGCGAGGTGTGGAGCTATGCGTACGGCGGCGGCAAATGGTCGGCGGAAAAGCTGGACCTGCCGGCCAATTCGGCGCTCGATATCGTCTCGACCGACGACCAGAGCGACCGCGTGCTGGTCAGCGTGTCCTCCTTCCTGATCCCTTCCACCCTGCTCAATGCCGATGCGGCGTCAGGCGCGGTCGAGACAATCAAGTCGTCACCCGAACGCTTCAATGCCGAGGGTTTGCAGGTCCGGCAATACTGGGCGACCTCGAAGGACGGCACGAAGGTGCCCTACTTCTTCATCGCCAAAAAAGACATCGTGCTCGACGGCACGACTCCCACCATCCTCAACGCCTACGGCGGCTTCGAGGTGTCGATGACGCCTTCCTATTCCGGCACCATCGGCAAGCTGTGGCTGGAAAAGGGCGGCGCGTTCGTGCTGGCCAATATCCGCGGCGGCGGCGAATTCGGTCCCGGCTGGCACGAGGCCGGGCTGAAAACCAAGCGCCAGAATATCTATGACGACTTCCAGGCGGTGGCCGAGGACCTGATTGCGAAGAAGATCACCTCGCCACGCCATCTCGGCATCATGGGCGGCTCCAATGGCGGGCTTCTGATGGGCGTGCAGCTTACCCAGCGCCCGGACCTGTGGAACGCCGTCGATGTGCAGGTGCCGCTGCTCGATATGGTCAACTACACGAAGATGTCGGCGGGCGCCTCGTGGCAGGGCGAATACGGCGATCCGAACGATCCGGTCGAAGGCGCCTTCCTGCGCGGCATATCGCCCTATCATAATGTCAGGGCCGGCGTCGCCTATCCGGAACCGCTGTTCGAGACATCCACCAAGGACGACCGCGTTGGGCCTGTGCATGCCCGCAAAATGGCGGCCCTGTTCGAGGCAATGGGCCTGCCGTTCTACTATTATGAAAACACCGAAGGCGGCCACGCGGCGGCCTCGAACCTGCCGGAGCGCGCCCGCCGGTATGCCATCGATTATACCTACTTCATGCAGAAGCTGATGAATAAATAGGGCTTCACGCTTTGAATGACGGTTGATCGGAACCACGAATGGACACGAATAAACACGAATAAAAGTTATCTATTATCTGCATCAGGCATAATGTGACCTGGGATCGCCTATTAATTCGTGTTTATTCGTGTCCATTCGTGGTTCTGAAATACCTTCCGTAGACAATAACCACTGCCTGTAACGACAAATCCTATGCCCGCTGGCGCATCGGGTCTTTTTTCATGCTGTTGAACAGGCTGGCCTCGAAATCAATCAGCATGTCGGCGAATTCGATATCCTGCAAAGGCTTGGCGCCCTTGCGGTTGAGCCGCGCCATGCGGTATTTCCAGAACGACGAGATATGGTTCAGCGTGCCGATCTTGTGGCCCAGTTCGAGGAACAATTCCGAACCGAACAGCAGGAACTGCCGGAACGGCTCCGGATCGCGCCGCACCGCCAGGGCGTGATAAACCTGATCATAGTGATCGAGCGTATCGCGGGCATCGCTGATCACTTCGACCACCGCCTTGGCGATGCGCGGCCGGGCCTTTTTCAGATAGGTGCGCAGCGATTCGTCGTAGGAACCGGACGTGCGGTAGCTGCCGAGACCACCCAGCACATCGCGCAGGCCGCTTTGCAGCTCGACATGGCACCACTTGTAATAGAGGAAGCCGCGCCAGCAGGTAATACCCTCCTGAAATTCCTCGTCGTTCATCCGCAAGGTCCGCTGCAACGGCTCCAGGGTCTGGCTCAGCTTGTCCGATAGAATCTTGGTGCCCAGTTTCGTGGCGCCTTTGCTGTTCTTGTGCTGACCCAGGGCCACATTGACCAGATTCTCGATCTCGCGCGCCGTGAAAGCGGTCATGGCCTTCAGGTCGTGCGTCGAAATCTGGAAATAGACGCCGGAAGGGTTGCACCCGGCCTTGTCAAGATGTTCACGCAGCAGGAAGGGATCGAGCGACGGCAGGTCGTCGATCGTGCGCAGCAGCCGGGCGTCGCGGTTCTTGCCCATGTCCTCGATGCCGAGATAGTTGCGCATCAGGGGTTCGTACTGGGTCTGGCGCACGAAGAACGACCGGCCGCCCAGGCGCAGGTCATAAGGATCGTAGGGCATGATGACCTTCGTCACCGTGCGCCGGCCATTGGGGAACAGGTCGCGCTCGTCCAGCCGCAGGGTATGCTTGAGAATCAGGGCGCGGTTGAGCGCCGAGTGCTCGAACAGGGGTTTGGCGAGATAATCCTCGTTATCCTTGTAGGCCGTATAGATCCGGGCGAGGTTCAACACCCGGCAGGACGACCAGGTGCGGCTCAGATTGGCGAGATTGCGCACCTCGCGCGTCGAGGTGAACTCGCTGTCGCTGACGGCGCGGGACAGATCGTCCGAAAAGGCGAGGCTGGTGCCGATCATTCGCGTGCTTCCTCGTCATCCAGCGCCACGACCGACAGCGAATCCTCGAAATCCATCAGGATGTCGCCGTATTCAACCGGCGTCAGGCGCTGGGTCAGCGACTGCTGGCCCATGCGGTAGGCCCAGAAGGAGGCGATATGGCTGAGGATGCCGATGCTTTCGCCCAGCTCGAAAAACAGGTTCGGCCCATCGAGCAGGAAACGGCGGAACGGGCCGGGATTTTCGCCATGAACGAGCGCATGATAGGCCTGGTCATAGACATTCAGCGTGCGGCCCACGCCCGCCACGGCATTGACGATCCGCCGGCCCAGACGCGGACGCACCTCCTTCAGGTAGTCGCGCAGGCCGTCATCGCAGGCACCTACGGGCTGGTAACTGGCCAGGCCGTCCAATACCTTGCGCATCTCTTCCTGCAATTCGATATGGCGCCATTTAAAATAGAGGAAGCCGCGCCAGGAAAAGATGCCGTCGGAAAACTCCTCGTCCGACATGCGCAGGGTCGATTTCAGCGGCCACAGTTCCGTATCGAGTTCGTTGGCGAGAATCTTGCCTGCCAGCTTGATGGCCGATCCGGCATGGAGCGACCCCGAAAAAGCCGTGCGCACCAGGCGCTCGATTTCCTCATTGGCGAAACCGATCATGCGCTGGATGTCATGCGATGAAATCTTGAGATAACAGGCGCCGGGGCGGAAACCGTGACGCGCCAGATGTTCACGCACCAGGAAGGGATCGAGCGACGGCAACTGGTCGAGCAGGCGCAGGATCTGCACATCGGTGCTGGCGTTGACATCCTCGCCGAAATAGGCCCGGCAGAAGGAATCGAAACCGGCCTGACTGATCAGGATCGAGCGGCCACCCAGCTTCAGGTCCTCAGCGTCGAACGGCAGAATGATCTTGGTGGCCGTGCGGCGGGGCCGGCTGAACAATTGCCGTTCGTTGGCGCGCAGGGTGTGCTTGACCAGGATGCACTTGTTCATCTGCGAATCGCGGAAGAAGGGCTTCAGTCGGTAATCCTTGTCGCGCGACGCATTCAGATAAACCGCCGACAGGTTGAGCACACGGCTGGTCGAGGCCGTCTCGCCCAGATTGGCCAGGCTGCGGACATCACGGTTCGACAGGCTGTTATTGAGGGACGCGCGGCTGTCGGCGGGGGCGAAGGCGTTCATTGCGTGACCCTGGAAGCGATTTTGCGGCTGGTTTTGCGTTTGATGACGAGGGTTTTCAGATGCCGGACAATATTGATGGCATCGTCGGAATCGGCATGGGGCGTTTCGTTGAGACGGATCAGGGCGTCCAGGTGAACATCCACCACCTCGGCTTCGGCGGCGTTGCCGGCCAGCCGCAGATAATCGTTCAGGGATTGCGCCGCCTGTTCGACCAGATGCTGGCGGAAAGCATGCGCCTGGGCCTGCGCCTCCATCAGATGCCTGACCACCTGATTGATGCTGTCGATCTCCGGCGTCCGGCTGCCCGCGTTCATGAGGCCGCGCAGGGTCCGCAGGTCCGCATCTATCGGGTTGCGCCGGCCGCTTTCAGGCCGCCGCAGCAACCCCGGAAACAATTGCGCCTTGCGGCGGCGGCGTTCCGGTGTGACCGGTTCGGCCGGGGCGCGGCGCTTTTTGGTCAGGGCGGAGGAAATGGCCCGCAGCAGAGAGGTGGTTGAGAACGGCTTGACGACAAATTCGCTGACCCCGGCGTCGCGCGCCTGTGTCACATCATCGGCCCGCTGGCGCGCTGTCAGCATGACGACGGGCAGGTCGGGATCGGGAATGGGCGCATCACCTCTGCGCGCCGATCCGCGGATCAGGGTCACCAGTTCCAGGCCCGACATGCCCGGCAAATTCCAGTCCAGCAGGATGAGGTCCGGCGCCTGGTTGCGGAGATGTTCGAGCGCCTCTTCCGCGTTACGGGCGAAACTGAGGCTGCCGAAGCCGGCGGCGCGCAGCAGTTCGACCACCAGACGGCGCGCGGCGTCGTTATCCTCGACGATCAGCAGGTTGACCGTCGCGCAGTCGATCTTTCGCAACAGGCGCTGGGTCTGAGAATGAATGATGTTCATAAGGTTGAAATGCGTCCGTTACCCCGTCACCGCCCCTCAGGATAGTGGAAACCCCTTAATTCGGAGTTGACTTACAGGTTTGAATTTATGGTTACTTTTTCTTTATCCCGAATAAACCGGGTCTTAACGCCACGGATTTATGCTGGCGCCATGATCCGCAGACAATTCCTTACGCTCGCTGCCGCGGCCGCCCTGGTTTCATCGCCCGCCCTGGCTTCCCCGCCCAAGAAGAAGGGCGGCGGTCAAAGCTATACACAGTTCCGCACGATCAATGTCTTCACCGAGGCCGGCCGCCGCCGCCACGGCACGCTCAGCGTCGATATGGGCCTCTACAGCGACGATTCACGGCTGGTCGAGCAGATCAGGCTGTACCAGCCGCGCCTTCAGGACGCCTATGTCGCCCGGTTGCAGGCCTATGCTGGCACGCTGGGGGCAGGCGATCCGGTCAGCACGGACTTCATCGCCATGCAGCTCCAGTCCGCCACGGATGCCATCCTCGGCCGCAAGGGCGCGAAAGTGCTTTTGGGAACCATATTGCTGAATTGAATTTGCGCGCGTCCCGCCGATTGTTTGTATTTGCCTGGGTCCGCGAAACCCGCCATAGTTTCGCGGTATTCCCCTGAGACTATACCCTACCGACTGAGGAGACAGCGGACATGATCACGCCCTCGCCCTTTGAAAACGGCCTGCGCCTGATGGCCGACCAGCAGCAGCGCGCCGCGCGCAGCCTGATCAACCTGATCGAGATGATCAGCACCACCTCGCACCGCTATGCCGAGGATACCGCCGCTTTCACCCAGGAAGCCATCGCCCTGATGAACGAAGCAGCCGCCAGACATGATGCCGCCAGCATGACCGACCTGCAGAAGCGCTGGGCCGCCACCTGCCTGAAATACGGCCAGGACCAGACCCGCGCCACCATGAGCTTCGTCGAACAATGCGGCCGGCAGGCGCTCAATGTCGCCTCCCACGCGCCGGATACGTCTCCCAAGCCAGACTCCTCTCCGAAAAAATCAAAGGAATAAGCCCATGTCCACAGCCTCCCTCTCCGGCAAGACCGCGCTCGTCACCGGCTCCACGAGCGGCATAGGATTAGCCATAGCGAAGGGACTGGCGGCACAGGGGGCGAAGATCATGCTGAACGGTTTCGGCGACGCCGCCGAAATCGAAAAGGTACGTTCCGGGCTGGCCGCGGAGCACGGCGTCGAGGTGCGTTTCAATGGCGCCGACCTGACCAAGGCCGACCAGATCGAAGCGCTTTTCAAGGAAATCGATGACACGCTTGGCGGGGTCGATATCCTGGTCAACAATGCCGGCATCCAGTTCGTTTCGCCGGTCGAAGACTTTCCGCCGGAAAAGTGGGACGCCATCATCGGCCTCAACCTGACCTCCAGCTTCCATACCACACGCCTGGCCTTCCCCGGCATGAAGGCGAAAAAGTGGGGCCGCATCGTCAACATCGCCTCGGCCCATGCATTGGTGGCCTCACCGTTCAAATCGGCCTATGTCGCCGCCAAGCACGGCCTTCTGGGCTTCACCAAGACCATTGCCCTGGAAGGCGCCACTTTCGGCATCACCGCCAACGCCATTTGCCCCGGCTACGTTCATACGCCGCTGGTCGACAAGCAGATTCCCGACACCATGAAAGCGCGCAACATGACGCGCGAACAGGTGATCAAGGACGTCATCCTGGCCGCCCAGCCAACCGGCGAGTTCGTGACCGTGGAGGATATCACCGCCCTGGCCGTCTTCCTGTGTTCGGACGCCGGCAAGGCGATCAACGGCGCCCCGCTCAGCATCGACGGCGGCTGGGTGGCGCAATAGGCGGGGCGCAGCGGCGCTCTATCGTACTTATGAGATTTTTATAGAATCCGCCCCCCACCCACAGCGCTTCCCTATTTCCGCTCCGCCATAGTCCTTCACGTCTTGGTGAGAAGGAATCACAATCATGCGCAATACTTTCAAAATCATCGCTATCGCCGCTGTCGCCGCCGGTTGCCTGTCTGTCGCCGCCTGCTCGAAGCCGGCCGACACGACGACGACCACGACTGAAACCTCGACCGAGGTCACATCTCCGGCCGTTGACGACGCCATGGCCCCGATGTCTGAAGCCCCGGCCTCCGATGCCGCCGTTTCGACGACGACCACGACGACCACCTCGTCGCAATAAGCCGCCGCTTCGGGCATTCGCCCGAAAGGTATAAAAAAGCCCCTCGCGCCGGATGGTACGGGGGGCTTTTTACGTATTCGATTCCGGCTTTATTCGACTTCCGCGACGACCTTGGCCAGCGTTTCGCGGGCGGCATCGGCGGCGCGCTGGCGTTCCCACATCGAATGATAGAGGCCGTTCAGCTTCATCAGGTCGGCGTGTTTGCCGCGTTCGGCGATGACACCATCCTTGAGCACCAGGATCTCATCCGCGCCGACCACTGTGGACAGCCGGTGGGCGATCACCAGGGTCGTGCGGTTTTTCGAGACATCATCGAGCGAGGCCTGGATTTCGCGCTCGGTATGGGTATCGAGCGCCGAGGTGGCTTCATCGAGGATCAGGATCGGCGGCGCTTTCAAAAGCGTGCGGGCAATGGCCACGCGCTGTTTCTCGCCGCCGGAAAGCTTCAGGCCGCGTTCACCGACCTCGGTGTCGTAGCCCTTCGGCAAGGTGGCGATGAAGCCGGCGATCTGGGCGGCCTCGGCGGCGTCCTCGATCTCTTCGCGTGACGCGCCATAGCGGCCATAGCCGATATTATAGCCGACCGTATCGTTGAACAGCACCGTATCCTGCGGCACCATGCCGATGGCCCGGCGCAGGGAGGCCTGATTGACCGCGCGGATATCCTGGCCGTCGATCTCGATCGCGCCGCCCTTCACGTCATAGAAGCGGAACAGCAGGCGCGACAGGGTGGACTTGCCGGCGCCCGAAGGCCCGACCACGGCCACGGTCTTGCCGGCCGGAATCTCAAACGACACGCCTTTCAGGATTTCGCGGTCGGGATCGTAGGAGAAAACCACATCCCTGAAACACACCGCGCCATCCGTAATGATCAGGTCCTTCGCATCCGGCGCATCCAGCACCTCGGCCGGTTCGTCGAGCAGCTTGAACATGGCCTCCATATCGATCAGGCCGGTCGAGATTTCGCGGTAGAGCGTGCCGATGAAGTTCAGCGGAATGGAAAGCTGCATCATATAGGCGTTGATCATGACCAGATGGCCGATCGACTGCTTGCCCTGAGACACCTCCCATGCCGATAGCAGCATGACAACCGTCATGCCGATGCCGAAGATCACCGTCTGGCCGATATTGAGCCAGGCCAGCGAGGTATAGGTCTTGATGGCCGCTTTCTCATACATGGCGGTGGCGCAGTCATAGCGCGCCGATTCGTGCGCCTCGTTGCCGAAATATTTGACCGTCTCGAAGTTCAGCAGGGAATCGACCGCCTTCGACATTGAATCCGAATCCGCCTCGTTCATGTCCTTGCGGATGCTGATCCGCCAGTTGGAGGCGACGATCGAGAACCAGACATAGACGAATACTGTGGCGGCCACGACGACGACATAAATCCAGCTGAACTGGAAGGCGATGATGACGGCCGTCAGGACGAATTCGACAATGGTGGGGATGCCGACCATCATGGTCAGGCGGATAATCGTCTCGATCCCCGCCTTCCCGCGTTCGATAACGCGCGACAGGCCACCGGTGCGGCGCTGGAGATGAAAACGCAAGGACAGGTTATGCAGGTGGACGAAGGCGCGGTTGGCCAGGCCACGCACGGCATGCTGCCCCACCGCCGCGAACATGGCGTCACGGATATTGTTGAAAACGTTGAAGAGAATCCGCGAAATACCGTAGCCGATCACCATCAGCAACGGCATGGCCAGGAGCAGGCTCCAGAAATCCGGGTTCTGTACCTGTGTGTGCGGCCCCAGGGCATTGACACCCCACTTGAACAGATAGGGCGTGATCACCGTCAGCAGCTTGCCGACCAGCATGGCCAGCAGCGCCCAGACCACCTGCATTTTCAGGTCGGCGCGATCGGACGGCCAGAGATAGGGTTTCAGGAAGGCGATCGTCTCCGATACCTTGGCTTTCGGCTTCGGCATGGGCGCATTCTGCAATTGGGAGGGACTCATCAGGCGGTCGCTTTCGACTGGCTCAGAACGGATGGGGAGATTTTATCGACCAGACCGCCAATCTGAATAAATCAGATCGGCGGTCTGGATTTTTTGTTTTAACGCGCATCTTAATCCAAAAAGTGCGTCACACTTTTTGGGACGCGCTCTATATAGGCCGCACCTTACCATTCGCCAATTGACTCCCGGTATTTATTTTATGCGGGGTCGCAGCCATCTATGCCGCAGGCGTCACCTTCGATGACCTGAGTCCTGGCGGCTTCGGCGGCGGCCTGAAGGGTCTGGACAAAGGCGGCAACCGGTTGCGCACCCGAAATGGCGTATTTGCCATCCACCACCACGAAGGGAACGCCGCGCACACCGATCATCTGCGCCTGGCGCTGATCAAAAGCGATCTGCATGTCGATATCGGACGAGGTGAAGGCGGCATCGATATCGGCGGCGGCGAGGCCGATTCCGGCGCCGATCTCATGCAGCACGGCGCGGTCGAAAATATTGCGGCCCTCGGTGAAATAGGCGCGGTAGAGCTGATCGACGGCATCGACCTGTTTGCCCTTTTGCGCGGCCAGGGCGATCAGGCGGTGAGCATCGGTGGTGTCACCGGCCAGGGTGCCGTCGAGATGAAATTCCAGACCGGATTCCGCGGCACGCGCCGTCACCTGCGCCTGATTGGCGGTCACCTGCTGAGGATTGAGGCCATATTTTTGCTGCAGCATTTGGTCGGTCGGGATCACCGTCTGGCCGGGCGACAGGCGGAAGGCGCGATGGACGATATCCGCTTCAGCCCCGGTTTGCGTCAACGCCTGTTCAAGGTTCGCCTTGCCGATATAGCAGAATGGACAGATGACATCGGACCAGATTTCGATTTTCACGGCGGGCACTCCTGAGGGATGTCCACTGTATGTAAGTCGGTTACAGTTCGATGCAAGGGAAGTTAAGCAAGAAACCCCACCACCACGAGCCATTCTTTGTGTGGCAAATCATGAGCCGGCTCGCGGTCCCTCCCCGGCAAAGCCGGGGAGGCTCAACAATATCCAACCTTCTTGTACCTCTCCAACTTGTTGGGGAGGGGGACCGCACGACGGCGCGCAGCGCCTAGATGTGGTGGTGGGGTATCTTACTTACCTGCCATGTAGCCCTAAGCCGGCTCATCCCGCATCTTGTCCCACCAGGTGAATTTCATCACCACCGAACACAGCGCCACCAGTCCCAGCGACAGCCAGAACCGGTCCATCTCGCGGATGATCAGGAAGATGGCCGAGGCGGTGATTGCCGTCTGCCACACCACGCCCACCAGCGAATTGAACATATCCCGCCAGAAATCCCGATTGGGTTGGGCTTCCGGTTCATCTGTACGCAGGGCATCCAGCACCGGTTTCCAGAATCCCCATGGCCGGGTCTTTTTGTAAAACAGCTTCAGGGTTTCCATATCGGTCGGCCGGGTCACACAGGAACCAATCACCGCCGCCGCCAGACAGGCCAATAACAGCCACGGAAACGCCGCCAAGGCATTGATCGCCTGACCGGTCACCGGGTCCTTCCACACCGCCATCCACATGGCCACCGCCACGCCCAGCGCCATGGAGGCCGCATAGCCGGTGCCGTTCAGCCGCCACCAGTACCACTTGATGACATTGGCGACCGTATAACCGCCATAGAGGCCGGTGGTGATCCAGCCGACAATATCGTTGATGGAATTGAGTTGCCAGCCGATGAAGGCGCCCAGAACCGCAAAGGTCAGGGAGGTGGCGTAGCTTATCCGCACCAACGTCTTTTCCGGCGCATCGGGGCGGATATATTTGCGGTAGATGTCATTGACCACATAGGCCGGCGCGGCATTCAACGAAGCGCTGTAAGTCGCCATGAAGGCCGACAGCATTCCCGCCAGCCCCAGCCCAAGAAGGCCCGGCGGCATATAGTTGCGGATCACCCATGGCAGGATGGAATCGATATCGCCGCTGAACACCTGACCCGAAGCCGTCGCGGCCGCCTGCATTTCCGTCCATTTCGGGCCGATGAAACAGAGCGCCAGCACCGCCATGCCGGCGATCATCAGGTAACGCGGGAACAACAGCGCCACATTGACAAAGCCGGAAATCTTGGCCGCTTCGGTGGGGGATTTCGCCGACAGCAGGCGCTGCATGTCATAGTTGGGCGCCGGTCCGGCCATGGCCTTGAGCACGCCCTGGAAGGTCATCAGGATAAAGAAGATACCGAAGGCGGAATAGCCCTCTTTCGAGATCACCGAGACGGCGGTATCGGCCACCACCTTCTGACTGGCCGCGGCGGTTCGCGACAATCCGGCCCAGTCGAGATCGAGCTGCCAGCCGAAGGTGATGTCATGCCAGCCTTTCGGCACCACGGCGCGGATCATCTCCGGCGTCACCAGCGACATGGCGATCCAGGCAATGGCGAGGCACACCACCAGCTTGATGAAAAACTGCAATATCTCGGTCATCACCACCGAATACATGCCGCCCTTGACCGAATAAACCGTGGTCAGGGCCACAACGATCAGGCCGTAGATCTTGTCATTGATCATCGGATCGGCGGCGAATTTATAGGGGATGAATTCCGCCGCCAGCTTGCCGATCCCCAGGAATCCGAAGGCCAGCATCCCCACCACCATGATCAGGGCGAAGACGACATTGATCAGGTGCGAGGCGCGCGCGCCCATATCCTCGCCGAAACGGAAACTGATCCATTCGGCGCCGGTCAACTTGCCGGACCGTCTCAGCCAGATGGCGAGGAAGGCCATCAGGAAGACCTGGTTGAAAACCGGCCACAGCCAAGGGATGAAGACCGATTTCAGCCCGTAGACGACCAGCAGCCCGACCATCCACATGGTGCCGGCGACATCGAACATGCCCGACGCGTTGGACAGCCCCAGCACCCACCACGGCAGTTTGTTGCCCGCCAGGAAATAGCTCTGGAGGCTGCCGGAAGACAGCCTGGCCACCCAGAAGCCGAGGCCGACGGTGAGCAATATGTAGCCCGCGACAATCGCCAGATCGATCGGTTGTAAGTTCATTTCCCGGCCTCTGTTTTCTTATCCTCCCCTGCTTGCGGGGGAGGTGTCAAAGCTTGTCTTTGACGGAGGGGCAAACCCCGCCGCCAGTTGCCCCCTCCGGCGGGACACGCCCGCCACCTCCCCCGCTATCGCAGGGGAGGATAATTTGCCTCCTTCAGCCGACGATCGAGTTCGATCATCGCCCGCCCGTTATGATACGGGCATTTCCATTGGCCCGCCTTGCAGATTCTGTCTTTAGACGCAGACGCGGCGTACCAGGTCCATTCAGTCGTGCCACCCGCACCGTATTGCGCCTTGGTATATTCCCAGACCTTTTCCGCCGCGCCCAGCCAGTCGGCATCACCCGTCATCCGCCAGGCATTGACAAAGCCAACCAGGGCTTCAGCCTGCTCCCACCATTCGCCATCGGGATCCAAGTGGCCGTCGAAACCTTTTTCGTAGGCCAGCGCGCCCGCTTCGTTCATGCCTTCGTTCCGAGCCGCTTCCGCCAGGGCCAGTACCACCGGCCGCGCCCGCTCACGCAGGGCTTCATCGCCCAAGTCTGCCGCCGCCTCCCATATCAGCCAGCTCGCCTCGATATTATGTCCATAGGATACCGAACGGCTCAGATCGTTCCAGTCCATATCGAAAAACAGGCGCAAATGGCCTTCCGGCGTAATAAAGCGATCGAGGAACAGGCTCAGGATACCCTGCAGGGCGGCCCTGCTTTCCGATGAAGGCGCCACGACATACAGACGGCTATAGGCTTCCAGAATATGCAAATGCGTATTCATGGTCTTTGGCGCATTGAGATCCTTGTCGGACAGACGCTGATCGGGCAGGGTTTTCCAGCCGGCGCTCAGGGCCTCGGTATAGCCGCCGCGATCAATATATTTCGCCTCGATCAGCGCCTGCAAATCCCGTGCAAAGGCCAGCGCCGCCGCATTCCCGGTGGCCTGATGATATTCGGCGAAAGCATAAACCGCGAAAGCTTGGGCATAGGCCTGCTTGCGGGTGTCTTCTGGCTGGCCATCGGCATCCAGCAGCCAGTACAGGCCGCCCTGTTCGGCATCATGAAAATGGTCGCGAATATAATCTGCCGCGCGATGCGCCAGTGCCAACGCACGATCATCGCCCGACCATCCGGCCATGGCGCTGAAAAACCACAACAGGCGCGTATTGAGGATAATGCTTTTTGAGGCATCCAGAACCGCCCGGTCATCGGCATCGACCTCGCCATAAAAACCGCCCCGGTCATCGACCAGATGCGCCGTCCACCAGTCGAGCAGGCGTTTGGCCTCGGCGCGGGCTTCATCACGCAGGTTCATCGGCCCAGATACGCGGCATTGCGCTCAATCAGATCGATGCGCTGCCGCACACAGGCCGCCGAGGTCAGCGGATCAGCCGGGGTATTTTTGCAGTAATCGACCAGTTGCGCCACGGTCGAGGTCACCACATGCAGACGGGTATCGGACGAGGCGTAATAGATGAAGACTTTGCCGTCCTCATCAGCGATCCAGCCATTGGAGAAGACGACATTCGACACATCGCCGACCCGTTCCTCACCCTGCGGCGCGATGAAATGTCCGCCCGGCGCATGGATGATCTTCCACGGCTGATCGAGCGCCGTCATGAACAGGTAGAGCACATAACGCAGCCCCGCCGCCGTATTGCGCACGCCATGGGCCAGATGCAGCCAGCCTTCCGGCGTTTTGATCGGCACCGGTCCCTGGCCGTTCTTGACTTCCTTGATGGTATGGTAAGCCTTGTTATCGACGATCACTTCCCTGTCGATTACGGCTTTCGTTATATCATCGCACAGGCCCCAGCCGATGCCACCGCCGGAACCGACCGAGATAAAGCCATCCTGTGGGCGGGTATAGAGAGCGTACTTGCCGTCAATGAACTCCGGATGCAGCACCACATTGCGCTGCTGGCCGGAATTGGTCACGAGATCAGGCAGGCGTTCCCAGGCGATCAGGTCTTTCGTGCGGGCGATGCCGCATTGCGCCGTCGCCGCCGACAGGTCGTCAGGCTGGGTCAGATCCTTGCGTTCGGTGCAGAAGAGGCCGTAAATCCAGCCGTCTTCATGCGGCGTCAGGCGCATGTCGTAGACATTGGTATCCGGTTCGCCGGCCTGCGGCAGCACCACCGGCCTGGGCCAGAAGCGGAAGCCATCGACGCCGGTTTCACTTTCGGCAATGGCGAAGAACGATTTGCGGTCATCGCCCTCGACACGGACCACGACGATATAGCGCCCCTGCCATTTCATCGCTCCGGCATTGAAGGTGGCGTTGATACCCATTCGCTCCATCATGAACGGATTGGTCTGCGGGTTGAAATCATAGCGCCACGCCAGCGGCACATGGGCGGCGGTAACGACCGGATGCTGCCAGCGCTGATAGATGCCGTTACCGGGCGCGGTCAGGCTGTGATGCGGCGCGTTGGGCGCGGAAACAAGGGCCTCGAATTCCGCCCGCAGATCCGCCAGCCGCTGTTGCGCATTCACCATCATACAGTCTCCCGACATATCCGTGTCATCCGGATTGGCCCGATTAAGTAAAATTGATTTATTAAATGAGCAAGGTTTTTTTCGTTTGTCGGCTGGACAGTCCGATTTGAAATGTTATAATATAACACATGAACGGTGAGGGAAAATAATTCCCCGTCACTCTTGTAAAAAGTTATGCTATAACATATGTGCCCGTTGGGCATACGGAAAGGCCACCATGCTGCACGTAAAAAAAACATGGCTCGATCTCGCCTCACTGGGACTTTCCGCCTTGTGCGTGGTGCATTGCCTGGCCCTGCCTTTCCTGGTCATGCTGCTGCCGGCGCTTACGCCTTTTACCGGAAGCTGGGTCCATGCCGCGCTGGTGCTGACCGCCGCGCCGATCAGCTTGTGGGCGATCCGCGCCTCGCATGTCTGGCGCAAGTGGCAGATTTCCGCGCCCATCATCACCGGCCTGATTCTGCTGGCGATGGCCGCCTTCATCCCGGCGCTGGCGGGGATCGAAGTGGCATTAAGCGTTATCGGCGCCCTGCTGATCGCCACCGGCCATGCCTACAACTATCTGCGCAACCGTCCGGTACATATCCATGATCACACCTGCGGCCATGCCGAAGGTCTGGCTGGCGAATAAGTTCCCTGCGGCGAAATCGGCTCTTGACGGACAGGCCCTAAGGGTTAAGGGAACCCATCGTTAGATTTGTTACGAAAAGCCCGCCCAAAGAGCCGCCATGATCCGTCACATCGTTATGTTTTCCAGCCCGAATGAAGCGGACCGCGAAGTCATTTACCGCGGCCTGTCGGTCCTGACCCAGATCGAACACGCCGCACGGCTCGAAGTGGCCTATAACGAAAAGATCGACCAGATCGCCAACGATATCGACGTTATCGTCTACGGTGAATTTAACACGATCGAGGACTTCCGCGCCTATAAGGCCCATCCGCTGTATGAGGAATCGATCCGTCAGGTCCGTCACCTGCGCGATGTCCGCGTTGCCGCCGACTACACCGTTGCCAACGCCACACGGGAACTGGTCAAGGCCTGAGCAATCGGCTAACCTTCCGAAAACGGGAGGGACACATGCGTTATTGCACCATCATCATCGCCGCGCTGACCCTGACATCGGGCCTGACATCAGCCTTGGCGACATCCGCCGGCGCGCAGGAAACGGTTCATCTGTGGCCAAATGGCCAGCCGGGTCATGAAGACCGGAAAAACCTGCCGGAATCGGCCGCCGACTGGTGGGTGCGCGACATCAATAACCCCTCCCTGACCGTTTTCCGCCCCGATGCCGCGAAAAATACCAGCACGGCCGTCATCGTCGTGCCCGGCGGCGGCCATCAGAACCTGGTCTTCAATGCCGAAGGCGTGGCCCCGGCGAAATACCTTCAGGACCTGGGCGTCACCGCCTTCGCGTTGAAATACGTGCTGGCCCGCCAGGCGGGTTCGCCCTACACCATAGAGGGCGACGCCCAGACCGACCTGCTGCGCGCCGTGCGTTATGTGCGCGCCCATGCCGCCGAATACGGCGTCGATCCCGCCCGGATCGGCGTGATGGGGTTTTCGGCGGGCGGCGAACTGACCTCGATGGTGGCCTTCAATCCTCAGGCGCCCGATCCCAAAGCCGCCGATCCGGTGGACCGCCTCAGCGCCCGGCCGGACTTCCTGATCGAAATCTACCCCGGCCCGCTCGGCATTCCGCCGATTGTCGACAAGGCGCCGCCCCCGGCCTTCCTGCTCAACGCTTATGACGACAAAATGGCCGTGATGGACACCAACGTCATCCAGGACATGTACGGCATGTATCCCGATGTGCCGCTGGAACGGCATATCCTTTCCGGCGGCAAGCATGGCTTCAACATGGGCGAGCGCTCCGATCTCAAGGCTGTCAGGGACTGGCCGCAGCGCCTGGCGGACTGGCTCGGCGATCAGGGATGGCTGCGAAAACCATAGGGTCTTTACCCCGCTCCCCAACGCCCGCTATAAGTCACGGCTGACTGGGGAGACAGCATGGCCGAATTTTACGATCTTCATGGCGAGCGTCCGCCGCTTGCCCCGCAAAAGCCTTTCCTGGGCGATGACAAAAGCCTGATCCGAGCCGCCTTTGTTTTGGGCGCGGTGCTGTTTCTGTGGAAGCTCTATGTCGCCCTGATCAGCCATGTGATTTGGGAAGAAGGGCATTTCGTTGTTTCCGGCGCCTATCTCGATCTCGGCTATCCCGATATTCCGGCCGGTTTTCCCTGGCTGGCGCGGCTGGTGACAGCGATTTTCGGCTGGCATGTCCTCCCCTTACGCATCGTTTCGCTGATCATCGCCACGATGATGCCCTTCGCCGTCTATTTCATGGCCACGCCCCTGGTCAGTCACCGCAATGCGTTATGGGCGGCTATGATCGCCCTGCTCCTGCCCCCCCTGTCGCTCAACGGCACGGTCTTCTATCCCGAAGGCGCCTTGCAGGTGTTGATGGCCCTGATGCTCGGCTGCCTGATCCGCGCGATCCAGCAGGACCGGTTCAAGTGGTGGGTACTGACCGGAGTCTGCGCCGCGGTCGGACTGCTGGTGCATTTCCGCTTCCTGGCGCCGGGCCTGGCCGTCGTCGTCTTCATGCTGGCCAATGCGCAGGGCCGCAAACTGTGGTTGAAGCCCGGTGTGTGGATCACCGCCGGCATCGCCCTGCTCGGCCTGATGCCGTCATTGATTTATAATGCGCTGAATGACTGGCCGGCCATCCAGTTCCATGTGCTGAACCGCCCGCAGTTCAAACCCGATCCCGGCCGCCTTTTCAGCTATCTGGAAACCCAGTTCGCGCTGGCGACCCCGGTCTTTTTCATCGCCATGGTCGTGGCCGCGAAGAACGCACTCGTCCGCGACCGCGACAAACCGGAAAGCCTGCTGGCCTGGCAGTTCGTCGTCATTCTGGTTTTCTATGGCGTCCAGACCATCTTTAACAAGAAGATCATGCCGCACTGGCCCTTTATGGCCTTTATCCCGCTGTTGCCCTTCGTGCCGGACCTGTTGGAGAACTTCATGAGCCGCGCCACGACCATGGGCAACCGTACCCTGCGCATGGCCCTTATCGCCACCGCGCCGCTGATGGCGCTGGCGGTCGGCATCGCCGGCACGGCCTATCAGTGGGCCTTCGTCCATTCGGCGGAGCTGCCCTATACCGTGCGCCAGCACAACATCCTGAAAAACGAGAACTGGTCGCTGCTGGAGCCTGATATCGCCGCCGCTGACGCCCGCGCCAAAGAACGTTTCGGACCGGATGTGGCATGGGCGGCCAACAGCCATGTGAGCGCGGTCCACATGGAGTTTCCGGGCAACGGCGACAGCCACCGCCGCTTCTATACGCTCGATGATCCGAATGACGAGCTGACGCGCTTCGTGGTGGCGCGGCATAAATGGGGTCTGGATATGTCGGGCCTGATTGAAAAACAGCGCGGCAAGGGCGTGATGCTGGCCATGCTGGAACCGTCCTATATCTATCACGAGGCCGACAAGGTGGCGATGTATACACGCCTGTGCCAGAACTTCGAGGCCATCGAGCCGTTCCGTATCGTCAGCCTGCCGCCTTACAAGATGGCGGTCGATTTCTATACGGCGAAGGTGCGGGTGCATCCGCTGACCGATATTTCAGGCGCGCCCTGCCCGTTCTTCCCGCAGGCTTATATCGCCCACCCGGAGCGTGGCGACTTCCTGGCCAGCGACGATACCGGCAATTACCATGGCGCGGCCGCCGACCCGAAAGGAATCACGGCCGTGGATGTGCTGCTTGACGGGAAGGTGGTGACGCATGCACGCTACGGCCTTGATCCGAAGGAATTCCGCGTGCCGGACCTGCTGAAATACGATCCGAACTGGCCGAACCTGCAATATGACTTCAAGTTTCCTGAAGGATCGCTGAAATCAGGTGAACATAAACTCAGCATCCGCGCCACGCGGACGGACGGCACGACATTCGACAGCGACGCGCGGACGTTGTACGTGCATTGACAAATGGGGTGTGGGGTCCGTGACCCCACGAACCTTACCTTATTCAAAAGAAAAACCCGGCTCAAAAGGCCGGGTTTTTCTTTTGAAAGAGAGAAGACTTGGGGCCGCAGGCCCCAAACCCCATTTGTCAATTATCCGAAACGGCCACCGATATACTCACCGGTCTTGTCCACCTTCGGTTTGACGAACAGTTCCTCGGTCGGGCCGAATTCGACCATCTTGCCGAGGAACATGAAGCCCGTATAGTCCGACAGGCGCGCCGCCTGTTGCAGGTTGTGCGTCACGATGACGATGGTGTAGTCGCTCTTCAACTCTTCCAGCGTGTCTTCCAGCTTGGCCGTCGAGATCGGGTCCAGCGCCGAGGCCGGCTCGTCAAGCAGCAGGATTTCCGGATTGACCGCGATGCCGCGCGCCACGCACAGGCGCTGCTGCTGGCCGCCGGAGAGGCCGAGGCCGGACTTGTTCAGCTTGTCCTTGACCTCATCCCACAGCGCCGCCTTGCGCAGCGAGCTTTCCACCAGTTCATCCAGTTCCGCCTTGGACCTGTTGGAATGGAGGCGCACACCGAAGGCCACATTGTCATAAATCGACATGGGGAACGGCGTCGGCTTCTGGAAGACCATGCCGATACGCGCGCGCAGGGCCGCCACGTCCACCTTCGGGCCGATCAGGTTTTCCCCCTCGAACAGGATATCGCCCTCGGCGCGCTGGCCGGGATAAAGGTCATAGATACGGTTGATCGTGCGCAACAGGGTGGACTTGCCGCAGCCCGACGGGCCGATCAGGGCGGTGATGGCGTTCTTCTTCACCGGCAGGTCGACGCCGAACAGCGCCTGATGCTGGTTGTAGAAGAAGTTCAGCTTCCTGATCTCCAGCACCAGACTATCGGCCGGCGGCGGAACAATGACGCTTTTGAAATCCGGGGAAGTCGTGTCGGTGGTCATGAACGTGTTCTCAAATCAGGATGAAAAGGATTAATGGCCGGCATTCTTGTCACGGGCCAGCCAGCGGCCGAGGATATTGACGCCAAGCACGGCCAGCGCCACCAGCAGGGCCGCGGCCCAGGCCAGCTTGTTCAAATCCTCGTAGGGCGTCAGGGCGAAATTGTACATGACGTGCGGCAGGCTTTCCATCGCCTCGCCCAGATTGGCGGTGAAGAACTGGTTGCCCAGCGCCGTGAAGAGCAGCGGCGCGGTTTCGCCGGAGATGCGGGCGAAGCCGAGCAGGCCGCCGGTGAGCAGGCCCGCGCCGGCTGCCTTCCAGATGATGGTGCGGATGGTGGTGAACTGCGAGGCGCCGAGCGCCATGCCGGCTTCGCGCAGGGCGTTGGGCTGGAGATTGAGGATATCCTCGGTCGTCCGCGTCACGATCGGCGTGGCGAGGATAGCGAGTGCCACGGCGCCGGCCCAGCCGGAGAAGTGACCCAGCGCGAACGGGCTGCCGGTGACCAGGACCTGCGCCACGAAAACGCCGATCAGGATGGACGGCGCCGACAGCAGGACATCGTTCAGGAAACGGACGGCGTGGCCGTAGGGCGTATCGCCGCCGATTTCCGCCAGCCAGGTACCGGCCAGGATGCCGACCGCAAGGGCGATGATCATGGCGACGCCGCACATCAGGATGGAACCGACAATGGCGTTGCGCAGGCCGCCTTCGGAACCGGCGGCGGGGGTGTCCATGGTGAACAGGTGCAGGTTCAGCCCGCCGACCCCCTGGCTGAACAGCGACCACAGGATCAGGGCCAGCGACAGCAGGGCGATGGCGGTGCCGAACAGGCACAGGCCGATGAAAACGTAATTGGCGAGCTTGCGGCGAAGGGCGCGGTCCATGAGTCGGCTCCTAATAACGTTGCGTGGACAGCAGCCAGCGCGCGACGGCCAGCACTGAGAAGGTGATCAGGAAGAGGACGAGGCCAAGCGCGATCAGGGCCGAGCGGTGGATATCGGCGGCTTCGGCGAATTCATTGGCGATGGTCGAGGCCAGGGTCGATGACGAGTCGAACAGCGACTTGGGGAACCTGTGCGAATTGCCGATAATGAAGGTGACCGCCATGGTTTCGCCGAGCGCGCGGCCAAGACCCAGCATGACCACCCCGATCATGCCCTTGCGGACATAGGGGATGATGACGGCGGTGACGACCTCGAACGGCGTGGCGCCCACCCCGAAGGCGGCTTCACGCACCTGGGCCGGGATAGAGCGGAACAGCTCGCGGAAAACAGCGGCCATGTAAGGCAGGATCATGATGGCCAGTATGATCGAGGCCGTGAAGAGATTGGCGCCATTGGGCACGCCGGCCACCAGTTTGGCCAGGAAGGAGTCCGGTGTCTGCGAGGCGGCGATCAAAAGCGGCGTCTGGATGGTCTTGGCGAACCACGGGGCGAAGACGAACAGGCCCCACATGCCGTAGACGATGGAGGGGATGCCCGCCAGCAGTTCGACGGCGGTCGACAGCGGCTGGGCGATGCGTTGCGGACAGAACTGGGTCAGGAAAACCGCGATGCCAATGGCAATGGGCAGAGCGAAAACCAGCGCGATGAACGAGGTGATCAGGGTGCCGAGGATAGGCGCGGTGGCGCTGTAATTATCGGTGACCGGATTCCATGGCGTATCGATGCAGATCGGCCCCTGGCCGACGGGGCAATCCTTGAATTTCAGGAAGAAGTCGAAACCGAACTTCGACAGGGCCGGCCAGCCGCCGACGAACAGCAGCCCGATCAGCGAAGCCAGGACCACCAGCAGCAGGGTGGCCGCAGCGAAGGACACCCAGCGGAAAATGGGGTCGGTCAGGTCAACGCGGGGGGCTTTGGCTTCAACAGACATTCTTCAGGGTTCTCTTAAAAGTCCGGATGTGTCGGCTCCGGAGAGCCTGCGGTCACTCAGTAAGCACTTACGGCATCGGAACAAGGCAATGGCGAAACGGATAAGGGGGACCCGCCAGCGGTGGACCGCCCCTATCCGATCGCCTTTCGCTCCGGCTTCCCCTTCTCCCGCGTAATGGGGAGAAGGGGAAAGGGAGGAATTAGGGATTCGGCGAGGTATAGACCGGCGCGCCGTTCGACTTGACATTGGCGGTCCATTGCTTGCGCACCATCGACTTCACCGAGGCCGGAAGCGGCACGTAGAAGAGGTCGTTGGCGTTGAAATCACCCGACTTGTAACCGTAGTCGAAGAACTTCAGGACAGCGGCGGCCTTGGCGGGATTCGGCTGATCCTTGTAGACCAGAATGAAGGTCGCGCCGGTGATCGGCCACGAATTGGCGCCCGGCTGGTTCAGGACCAGCAGGTAATTGCCCGGCGCGTGCGCCCAGTCGGCGCCGGCGGTCGCGGCCTTGAAGGCGGCGGCGTTCGGTTGCGGCCAGGTGGCGTCCTTCGAGGCGACCAGGGCGTAGGTGATGCCGGTCTTCATAACATAGGCGTATTCGACATAGCCGATCGAGCCGGCGGTCTGGCGCACCAGGGCGGCCACGCCGTCATTGCCCTTGCCGCCGAGGCCGGTCGGCCATTCAACGGCGTCGGACGCCCCGACGTTCTGCTTCCACTCAGCCGAGGCGATCGACAGGTAGGAAGTGAACAGGAAGCTGGTGCCCGAACCGTCCGAACGGTGAACGACAGTGATCGGCAGGGCCGGCAGGTTGAGGCCGGCGTTCCACTTGGCGATGGCCGGATCATTCCACATGGTGATCTTGCCAAGGAAGATGTCGGCCAGAACAACGCCCGGCAGCTTCAGCTTGCCCGAGGCAACGCCCGGAACATTGATGGCCGGCACAACGCCGCCGACAACGGTCGGGAACTGGTAGAGGCCGTACTTGTCGAGTTCATCGGGGGTCAGCGGCTTGTCGGACGCGCCGAAATCGACGGTCTTGGCCTGAATTTGCTTGATGCCGCCGCCGGAACCGATGGCCTGGTAGTTGAGCTGGTTGCCCGTGGCGCGCTTGTAGCCTTCGGCCCACTTGGCGTAGAGCGGGGCCGGGAAGGTGGCGCCGGCGCCGGAAATCGTATCGGCCGCCATGGCAGCCGAGCCGAACGAAGCGGTCATCACGGCGGCGGCCATGACAACCTTCAGAAACTTGAACATGCGTATCTCCTTGGAAAAGGGATGTGTGCGGGCTGTTCCGATGCTCTAACCGTTTTTTACGACAGTTTTGTAACAGCCGGCGGAATTAAAAAAGACAGGACATCGCAAAGACAGGCCGTGATGGTTCAACGGCCTGTCCTGCAACGGTTTTTAGTAACGAACCTCGGTCCAGATACCGACTTCGTTATTGGTGGTCTTGTGGCCGGTCGAGGTCACTTCGTCATGCTTTACGACCGCCGAGAACGACACGCCCTTGAAAGCGGCGAACGAGATACCGGCGTTGTAGTACTGATCCTTCTTGCTCGGCGACAGGGTTTTGGAAGGCTTCACTTCTTCGGCGCGGCCGAAGAGCGTGTAAACCGGGTTCAGGCGGTAGGAACCGAAGACCGAGACGCCATCGGCCTTGTCATCGTTGAGCGGGTCCTTGACCAGGGCGGCCGAATAGTCGTTGGCCGAGAAATATTCGACACCGAGACGGCCGCGTTCGCCGACATAGGCGGCCAGGGCGTTGAAGCGCGTGGCGGTGTTCGGCGTGGCCACGCCGGCGACATCCTGACCAAGCTTGCCGGTGTAACCGCCGATGGCGAAGTTGAGTTGGTCGAACTTGGCGCTCAGACGGCCTTCAAAGTCCATGCCCTTGGAGCGGGTCGGGTTCTTGTAGCCATTACCGTTGACGGCGGCGACAGCGTAGGAGAGGTTACCGCCAAGCTTACCGGCGGCGTGCAGGCCCCAGTCCGCAGACGTGGCGAACTTAGTGCGGTCGGCAACGGTGTTTTCAACATAACGGTAGCCGTAGATATCTTCGGCATAAGGCACCCAGGGCAGGTCGGTGGCGCCGACACGCACGACCAGGGCATCGGAGAACTTGGCTTGCAGGTAAGCCTTCTTCAGATAGACCTCGGTCGAGCTGATGGCCGAGCTGTACTGGAAGTCGGTCGTCACATTGGCCGAGAACATGTCGTTGAAGCTGTGATCGATGCCGATATAGACGCGCTTGATATCGAAACCGGTGCCGTTGGTGCCGGACTCGACGCCATCGACCTTCTGGTCGATATTGGTGAAGTCGGCGTACATGCGGCCCGAAATCTTCGTGTCCTGGGCCGAGGCGCCGGAAGCGGCGGCGGCCATCGCAAGAACGGCGGCAGCCGTGCCGATGACGAGGGATTTTTTCATGGCGAAATTACCTTGTGCGTGTGCTTATCATTTTCTGGTCCCCGAACAGCCAGGGCCACGCACGGCGCAATAGGCGCGCTCCGTGACAGTCGCGTGTAGTTTGCTTGACACTTATGTGACGACCGTCTTTACAGCCTCTTTACGGGCCGGCAGGCGTGCGGGTGCGCTATAAAGGTCACAGAGATTCCGCCTGTAACCAAATCCGGATTTCGGGCGTATAAGCGTGGGTAGATCTTTTACGGAGTTTCCCATGTTACGCCGTCATTTTCTTTCCCTGGCCGGAATGGGCGCGCTTTCCATGTTTGGAGCCGCCTGTTCGCAAAGCCAGGCCGAAACCATCGCCCCCCTGAAACTCACTGACGCCGAATGGAAAAAGCGTTTACCTCCCGACGCCTATAATGTGCTGCGCCACGCGGCGACCGAGCGCCCCGGCTCCAGCCCCCTGCTCAACGAACACCGCAAGGGCCTTTTCGCCTGCCGGGGCTGCGACCTGCCGCTGTTCAATTCCGACGCCAAGTTTGAATCGGGCACCGGCTGGCCCAGCTTCTTCCGCGCGATCCCCGGCCATCTGCAAACCAAAACCGATTTCGCCATCGGCATTCCGCGCACCGAATATCACTGCGCCCGCTGCGGCGGCCACCACGGCCACCTGTTCGATGACGGTCCCCGCCCGACCGGCAAGCGCTATTGCAGCAATGGCGTGGCGCTGAAATTCATTCCGGCGCAGGCAGGCTGACATGCTGAGACGCTTATTTGTGACAAGTGTGCTGGCTATCAGTTTCGCCGGCAACGCCCTGGCCGCCGATCCGCAGGTGGCTGTCTTCGCCGGCGGCTGCTTCTGGAGCACGCAGAAGGCTTTCGACCATGTGAAGGGCGTGACCAATACCCGCGCCGGCTTCATGGGCGGTTCGGTGAAGAACCCGACCTATGAACAGGTGATCCGTGGCGGCACCGGTCATGTCGAGGCCGTGGAAGTGACTTACGATCCCGATCAGGTCAGCTACCGGCAACTCCTCGATACCTACTGGCATTCGACCGACCCGACGACGAAGGCACGCGTCATCTGCGATGGCGGCGACAATTACCGCACGGCCATCTTCACCTTCTCGGACGCGCAATATGCCGCGGCGGTCGATTCCAAGAGCGCGGTCGGCAAGCAATTGAACAAGCCGATCTATACGCTGATCGTCAAATCGACCAATACCGGCCTGCCCTTCTATCCGGCGGAAGACTATCACCAGCATTACTGGCAGACCCACGCCGCGCATTATAACGCCTATTATAATGGCTGCGGGCGTGGTCCGGCCTTGAAGAAACTGTGGGGCGATCAGGCGCGGTAGTTTTATATCCTCCCCTGCGCAGCGGGGGAGGTGCCGAGCTTGTCGAGGCGGAGGGGGCAATCCCGCAGCCTGAAAGCCCCCTCCGTCGCCGACTACGCGGCGACACCTCCCCCGCTTCGCAGGGGAGGATAAAAAGAGTCAAGCCGACCTCAGCACCACCTTGCCGCCCGTCAGCCCGTCAGCCGTGGCGGTGACCGTAATCCCGCCCGCGCCGGTGACTTGCACGATGGCGCAACATAAACCGTTGAACGTCTGACGCTGCGACGCCTTGTCGGCTTCGTGGCTGTTCGGATTGCCGTTGCCGACGCCGATCACCGCCCCCGGTCCTGACACGGCAAACCGGATCAGGTTATCCGCCTTCGGCACCGGGCGACCTTTGGCGTCAAACACCTCGGCCTTGATAACCGTACAATCCATGCCGTCATTGACAAGCGCTGTGCGGTCGGTCGTCAGGACAATCTTCGCCGCCGTACCCGCCGTTTCACGCTTGTCTTTCAGGATGACCTTGCCGCCCTTATAGGCGAAGGCCTCGATCTTGCCGGGCTGATACGGCACGGTCCATTCGACATGGAAATCCTTTGTAACGGTTTTGCGACCCGCCGACTTACCGTTGACGAACAGTTCCACCTCGTCAGCGTTTGAGTGTGCCCAGACGGAAATATCCTGCCCCTCCTTGCCTTCCCAGTTCCAATGCGGGAAGAGGTGCAGCAACGGCTCCGGCCGCCACCAGGCGCGGTAATACCAGTAGTTGTCCTTCGGGAAGCCGCAGGTATCGAGCATCCCGAACTGCGAGGAAATGCTCGGCCATTCCGAATAAGGCGTCGGTTCGCCGCGATAGTCGAAACCGGTCCAGATAAAGCCGCCGGCGATATAGGGCTTGGCGTCAAAATGCGGCCACCAGCCCTCCGCGGTCGTCGCCCACCACGGTGCGGTCGTGTCATAGGCCGGCACGATATGAGCGGCGTCATCCTTGATATACTCGCCACGCGTCGAGACGGTCGAGGCGGTTTCCGTGCCGATGATCGGCAGGTTCGGATATTTGGCGTGGAAATCATCGATCAGGTGATCGCGGTAATTGAAGCCGATGACATCGATCACCTCGGTAATGCCCTCGCCATAGCCGTTATCCATCGCCGCCGTGATCAGGCGCGTCGGATCCAGCTCATTGCACAGGCGCTTCATGGTGCGGGCGATATTGGCGCCGCGATCCGTGCCCTGCTGCGGCTCCTCATTGCCGATCGACCACAGGATGACCGACGGGTGATTGCGGTCGTGGCGGATCAGGGTTTCCAGTTGCGCCAGCCCTTCCGGTGAGGAGGTCATCAGGCGCGTTTCGTCGATGACCAGAATGCCCATTTCGTCGCACAGGTCGAGCAGTTCCGGCGTCGGCGGATTGTGCGAGGCGCGATAGGCGTTGCAGCCCATGTCCTTCAGTTGTTGCAGCCGCCAGCGTTGCAGGGCGTCGGGAATGGCCGCGCCGACCCCGGCATGGTCCTGGTGATTGCAGGTGCCCTTGAGTTTGATGGACTTCCCGTTGAGGAAGAAGCCGGTCTGCGCGTCGAATTTGATATCGCGGAAGCCGAAGCGGGTGGTGACGGAATCCAGGGTCACCGCCGTATCATCCTCCACCATTGTCGTCAGGGCATAGAGATTTGGCGTTTCGACAGACCAAAGGCGTGGCGACGGAATCTTGTAGGTTTGCGTTATGGAATCCGACTGCCAGGGCGCTAATTGAAGCGTCCCGTCCGTCTTGCTAAACTGGATAATATCATATGGACGGCTTAGTGCTTGCGCCATTGACGTTATGCTAACTGAGCGCGGCGTATCACTATCATTCCGCACCGTCGTAATGACCTCGACCGTGCCATCCGCCTTGGCGCGCACGCAGACGCCATATTGCGGGATATGCACAGGATCGGTTTTGACCAGCCAGACATGGCGGTAAATGCCGGCGCCTTCGTAGAACCAGCCTTCGCCCAGTGACGCATCGACACGCACCAGCACCGTGTTGGGCGTATCGTCCGTGTTCAGGAAGTCGTTCAGTTCGACGCGGAAGGGCGTATAACCGCTGTCGTTGCGCTTCACGATATAGCCGTTGATCACCACCATGGCGTCACGGAAGACGCCGTCGAATTCCAGCGAAATCCGCTTGCCCTTGTCGGCGGCATCGAGCGTGAACGTCTTGCGATACCAGCCGACGCTGGTTTCCGGATAGTCGCGGCCCAGCGGCTTGTAACCGTGATTGGCGGCGGGGTCCCACACCGCGCCATGATCGTCCGGCTTGAGCGGTGTCTTCGGTTCCTTATGCACGAACGGCAGTTCCACTGCCCAGTCGTGCGGCAAAGTGACCGGCCGCCATTGCGAGTCGTCATAATCCGCCTTGGCGATGGGCGTGGCGTCTATGCCCTGCTTGGCGTAGGTGCGCAGGTCAGCCCCATAGCCGAAATCCTTTTCCACATCGTAAAGATGCCCGAAGGCGAATCGCCAGCTGGTATCGAAACGGATACGGCGATCATCTGACCTGATCGTATCGGTTTGTGCCAGAGCGGGCGCTCCGGCCGATACAGCAGCGAAAGTCGCGGCGGTCCCGGCCAGCAGATGGCGGCGGTTCAGATCGAGCATGGCATTTCCTCGTGGTTTTACGGATACAATGATGGCCGGACCTTGATGAGGTCAAGACCCGGCCATGGGATAGGTTTGAAAGTCAGCCCCCACCACCGCATCTCATTCGCTGCGCTCACTCGTGCGGTCCCCCTCCCCGCAGGCGGGGAGGTATAAGGATAGCTCCTGTACCTCCCTAACTTGTTGGGGAGCCGGGCGACCGGTGCCGGGGACCGCGCCGAAGGCGTGGTGGTGAGGTTTCTGGCTTTAGTACTTAAACGTCAGATCAAGCAGGTAGCGCTTGCCATAGAGATCATAGCGGCCCAGGCGGTCCGGCTGGTTGTCGTTATAGGTGCGCAGCGGCGTATCGAGCAGGTTGTTGGCCTGGAAACGCACCTGGATCGTCGGGTTGATCTGATAACTGATCGAGAAATCCATCGTCGTTTCCGGGCGGACGCGGATCAGTTGCGAATCGTCCCAGCCGTAGATGGCGGTATATTCCGAATGATACTTGGTGCCCAGGCGGGCATCGACGCCATGGTCGGAATACCAGAAATCAAGCGTGGCCGTATCGCGCGCCAGACCATTGAGCGGCAGGCCCGCCGACATTTCCGTCAGGTCGGAATCGACATAGGCATAGTTGGAATAGATGCCGAAATGATCAAGCCCGATAAAGCCGAAGGACGACTGGTAGGTCAGTTCCACCCCGTCGATCCGTCCGCCTCTGGCCGAATTGACCGGCGAGGTCAGGGTATAGACATTGCCGTTGATCGTTTCCTGCCGCGTGGCGTAACCGACGAAATTGCTGACATCCTTGTGATAAGCGCTGATGGCGAACAGGGCGTCCTTGTTGAAGTAGTTTTCGTAAGAGATATCGAACTGATTGGCCTCGAACGGCTTCAGGTACGGATTGCCAGACGAGCCGGTATAGGGTGCGGTCGAAGAAATCTGCCGGGTGATGATCATGTCGTTCAGCGGCGGACGCGAAATCACCTTTGCGGCGGAGAGCTTCAGGAACTGGCCGTTGCCGAAATCGAAACGTGCCGTGGCCGAGGGCAGGACCTTGGAATAACTGGTGCCGCCGGTGGCCGGCGTGGTGACCATGGCCTGCACCCAATTACCGGGAGTCGCTTCGTACCAGTCGCCGGCCACGGTCGAGGTGCCGGCGGAATCGGCGTCGACATCGAGGAAGCGCACGCCGATATTGCCATCCACCGGAATGCCGCCAATCGTGGTGGCGTAGACGCCCTCGACATAGGCTTCCGAAACCTTTTCCTTAACCCGGTCGGTGATCGGCGTGGTCTTCGGATCGATATCGAAAGACGTACCATAGAGATGGGTGGCCAGCGCGCCGAAATTGCCGGTCAGGATGGTGGGCACGTCGAAATTCTTGAAGCTGTAGGATGACAGCAGGTAATCGGGCAGAGCGCCGATGATCGGATCGAGGGTGCCGTCAAGCGACCCCAGCGCCTTGGTGCGGTCGGAGACGCGCGCGCCGAACAGCAGGCTCGTGAAGAAGCCGCTGTCGAAATGACGCTCGGCGTCCAGATGCACGGCGCTCAGTTCGTCAGTGACGGCCCCCAGCGTCGTCTGGCCGCCCTGCGCGGTCTGGGTATTGTCTTCCGGCGCCGACGAAACCGTGATGACCGGCTTGCCACGGAAATCATAGGTCATCAGGCTTGGCCAGTAGGCGAATTCATTGGCCGCCCACAGGTTATAGCGCTGCGCCTTGGAATAGGAGGCGTCGGCCGAAACCGTCCAGTGCTCGGTTGTCCACTTGCCGTTCAGGCCCTGGACGATCAGGGTCTTATCCTCGGTGTAGCGCGCCACAACCGACTTATCACCGGCCCAGGCGACGCTCGCCGCCACCACGTCGCCATTGCTGTTGATCACGGGCGCATGACCGGAGGCCGCCGCGCCATCGACATAGTTACTCAGGTTTCCGCCATCCCAGTTGCCCCAGGCGCCATCGCCATACCAGGCCTGATCCTGCAATTCGTCGATCTTGATATCAGAATAGAGCAGGTCATAGCTGAGCTGGAAATTATCAGTCGGCTTGAATTGCAGGCCCATCGAAGCGCCGAAACGCGATTCCTTCAGGCGCTTGGCCTCCGCCTGCGCGCCCCAGGGCGTGTTGTATTTCGTGGCGTCGCCATCGATGACCGGGCCGTTATCCGCGCCGGAATTATAGCCCCATCCCTGCACCGACTCGTAGCCGTTCTTCTGGACCTGTGAGGTCAGGCCGAAAACGGCGGCGAACTGGTCGGAAAAGCGATGCACCAGCGAAGCCGAGGCGCGGTAGCCCGTGCCGTCATAGTCGGGAAAAGCCGAGCCGCCGTCATAGTAGACCGGACCGGCGCGCAACACGAAGGACGGTCCCTTGTAATCGAGCGGGCGGATGGTCTGCAGATCGACCGTGCCGGAAATACCGCCGGAGATCAGCTTCGCTTCCGAGGACTTATAGACCGCCGCGCCGGAAATGACTTCGGACGGATAGACTTCCCAGCGCACATTGCGGTCGGGTTCGGAAGAAGCGACTTCGCGGCCATTGACCGTACCCAGAACCATACGCGCGCCGAGGCCGCGGATCGAGGCCTGCGAATCATTGCCGCGGTCGCGCGTGGCCATCACGCCCGGCAGGCGGTTCAGCGTCTCGGCGATGGTGACGTCCGGCAGGGCGCCGATGTCCTTCGAGGAAATAGCTTCGACAATGCCGGTATTGCGGCGCTTGATATCGAGCGCGTCACGCAGGCTCTTGCGCATCCCGACGACGACCACTTCCTGCGGATCGGCCTCGGCCACCGGTTCGGCGGCGGCCGCAACGCGCACGATCACGACGGACGCGCCGTCATTGGTTTTCACGGTCAGGCCGGTATCGGCGATCAGTTGCTGAAGCGCCGCGTCATTGCTGAGGCTGCCGGTAACGGCGTTGGTGCGAACGCCCTGCAAGTCGGACGCGGTGGCCAGCACCTGCAAGCCGGATTGCTTGACGAAGGCCGGAATGGCGGTGGCGGCGTCCTGCGCCGGAATATTGAAGGTTTTGTTTTGGGCCGCGGCAGGTTGCGCGACCATTACAACGGCGGCGACCGACCCCATGAGGGCCGTGCGGAAGGCGTTATTCCAGTATGACATGTGTGTTCCCTGACTCTTTGATCTGTTGCGAGGGGGTTTTTTCCCCTTCTGTAAACCAAGATGTCCCGCCGGAAATTTTCCGCCGAATTGTACGACAATTTTTTAAAGCGCCGCCCCGGCTGTGCCAATTATGATACGATCGTCATTCAGGCTGACCGGTACATCGAGCGCGGCATGGACGGCGCGGGCAAAGGTTTCCGGCTGATCGACATGAAACCCGCCGACCAGTTTCTGCGCCCCCAGCGCCGGATCGGAAATGACGATCTGCCGGCTGTTATAGCGGTTGAATTCGGCCACCGCCTCGGCCAGGGTTTCGGAATTGAGCACGATCTCGCGGTCACGCCAGGCCAGCCGGCGCTCGACCTCTTCCGGGCGATAGGCGACCGCGACGGTTTCCGGTTTTACCGGCACGAAGGCCTCATGACCGGCAGTGAGCGTGACACGCTTATCCTTGTCATTGACGTTCCACGCCTCGACCGTGCCTTCGGTGACCAGCACATCGGCACCGTTTGCATGACGGCGGACGCTGAACGCCGTGCCGACGGCCCGCACACGGATATCGCCCGCCGAGACGACGAAGGGCGCCTGCGGATTTTTCGCCACCTCGAACCAGGCTTCACCTTTCACCAGCGCCACATGACGGATCTGCGGCGTCATATCGACCTCGATCCGGCTGTCCGTATTGACCGAGGCGACCGAACGGTCCTTGAGCGGCACACTGCGCAATTCGCCGACACCGGTGGCGACGCTGAGCCGGTTTTTCAGCACATAACCGACACCGACCGCGCCCGCCACGGACGCGGCCATGCCCGCCGCCACAACTGACCGGCGCGTAATGGTGGCCCGGTCCGGTTTCGCTTTTTTATCCTGCACCCGGCGGGCCGAAGCAGCTTGCAAACGACCTCCATGCGCCATCACCTGCGCCCGGTCCAGCATCATCCACGCCGCTTCAGCGCGCAGATAAGCGCCCTGATGGCGCGGGTCCGCCTCATGCCACGCCTCGAAAGCCTCACGCGCACCCTCACCCTCATCACCATTCAGGCGGGCGACCCACCGGGCCGCCTCCTCGTCAATCCGCGACATAAACCCTCTTAGATACCCTCAGGCGGCCCGTTTCAGGCCTGGCCTTCGATTTAAGCGCCGTCACCGCCGCCGAGCCGGCTTCCGCCATGTGGCGCAGAATCAGGCTCAGGCCGCGGGCGGTTTCCTTTTCGACAATATTCTCACTGATCCGCAGCGCCTTCGCCGTTTCCGCCTGCGACAGGCCATGCACCTTGCGCAGCTCGAACACCTGGCGGCAGCGCTCCGGCAACCCTTCGATAAGGCCCAGGACCTGGGTCAGTTCGGCGCGTGACGAAGCGGCGCTTTCCGGGCTGGGGCCGAGGTCAGCCACCCCCAGTTCATCGAGATTCTGCACGGTCATGATCGACACCACCTTGCTGCGCCGGACCTGTTCGAGCAGGATATTACGCGCCGAGCGGAAGAGATAGGCGCGCGGATCGCCGATATGATCGAAGCGTTCCATCCGCAGCAACCGGCAATAGACGTCCTGGACGATATCATCGAGTTCATGCGCCTTTACACCTAATCGCAGCAGCCAATGGCGCAAATCCGCCTCATGCGGCAGGATCTGTGTGCCGACAAAGGCCAGAAGCGCCTGACGCGATTCGCCTGATGGCCTGTTGGATACGATGCTTTCCATCGGAATTTCCGCCGCTCCCCGTGTTGTTTTATCCGCCCTTGATGAGCTTTTGCGGATTTATAACACAATAACGGCGATCTTCCAGACAATTGTACTACAATATTAAGGCTGTGGCGTTCCCAACACAACCGCGCCCCCGGCCTTCGGCACCCCCACATCGAAGGCCTCGGCATCGCCAAGCGCGCTTTCGCTTTCCGCCGTGCCGACCACAACATGGCTTTCGGGCCGCAGCCATGCCGTATAGGTGAAGCGTCCATCGGTTTTCCGCATGGCGACGGTGACCCCGCCGGTAAAATCACCGGTCAGGTATTGCGCCGCCTGGCCATGATCCGGCACGGCGAAAGTGACCTCCACCGGCCAGACGTAAGACGCTTTTGGCCATTCCAGCGCCGGCAGCGCCTTGCCCTTATAATCGAAAAAGGCGGCATTTTCCCAATCCGATCCCTGCGCCCAGCGCGTCCGGCATTTGGTCGAAACCCAGGCCGGCTCCCAGTAGACGACGCCGATCCCGCCGGCATCGAGGGTCAGTTGCATGATATCGTGCATGTATTTCGCCTGACCGGCGATGGAGACGGGATAGTCCTTCAGCGCCGAATCCGAACCGAGCAGGTTATTGGCGCGATCGGCCGCTTCATCGGTGAAGGCGTAGCCGGTTTCGACCACCACAACTTCTTTGCCGAAACGGGCATGGACGCGGCGGATCGTTTCGGCCAGCCCCGCAAAGTCTTCCTTCGACCACTTGCTGTAATAGCTGAGGCCGATGATGTCATAGCCGGTGACCCCGGCAGCAGTGGCGGCGGCAAACCACGGCTCGACATTTTCCGGCTGGGCGACATGCAGCATGATTTCCGGCTTTATGGAACTGTCAACCGAGGCGTCATGCACGCCCCTGATGCCGGCATTGAACAGCTTTGCATTGCGTTCCCAATGGATCGGCACGTGCTCTTCCGGCTGGGTGCGCAGAATTTCGCCGTTCGTCTCGTTACCCACCTGCACCATTTCCGGCATCAGGTTCTTCGCCTTCAGCGCGTTGAGCGTATCGAGCGTATATTGATAAAGCACCCGCGCCTGCTCATCCTCGGAAAGACCGGCCCAGGCCGCGGGCACAAGCTGCTTGCCGCCATCGGCCCAGTCATCGGAATAGTGGAAATCGAGCAGCACTTTCTGCCCTTGCGCCTTCGCGGCGACGATGGTCTTCTCGACATCGGCGAGATCGGAATAGGGGGTCCACCTGGCGTCCACCCAGATACGGACGCGGACCAGATTATGGCCCGACTGCGCGAAGATTTTATAGGCGTCGGTTTCGCCCTTATAGTCGTATCTGGCGCCGCACGCCTTCATTTCATTGACATAGGACAGGTCGGCGCCGAACCAGTAGTCGCGCGCCCCAGCGGGATTGACAGCCAGCAGGACGATGGCGGGCAGCAGGGAGAGGAGAGGTCTTTTCATATGACCTAAGATGCCTCACCCGGCATTTTCCGCCAAACTATTCCGCCTTTTCCTATATTGAACACAACCTACGCTTTTCGCGTCAGCAGCGTTTTACCCGCCGGCTGGTGCTCGACGAAACCATCCTTGTAGACCGCATCCACCAGGCTGCGATGCGGCATCAGGTCCTTCGAGGCCTGTTCGCCGAACGAGACGATGCGCGCAAAAAGCTGATCGGCCAGCCGGGTCGATTGCAGGGAGCCGCGCGCCGCCTCGTAATCCGTCTCGAAATTCATGCCGTAGAGGATGTACTGGTAGCTGAAATAGGCGAAGCTCTCGTGGTCCAGCACGAAATCGAAGCGCGACGGCGGGCGAAGCTTCCACAGGGCCAGCAGATTGCGCAGGTGCTCAGGAATCGTCTCCGGCTTGCGGTTATCGGCCCAGAAGGGTTCTTCGCGCTTGCTCAGGCAATAATGCAGCTTGATGAAGCCGATGATGGTATCGTAGCGCCGGGTCATCAGGTCGTTGAAAATGGCCGCCGAGGTATCGGCCGGACCGCTGAACGGGAAGAATTCGACGATCTTGTTGACGGCGGATTCGATCAGCACCATGCCGGTCGATTCCAGCGGTTCCAGGAAACCGGCCGACAGCCCCACGGCGACGCAGTTTTTCACCCATTGCTGCTGGCGATAACCAGCGGTGAAGCTGATACGCCGCGGGCTGATTTCCGCACGGCTGATCCGCCCGACATATTCACGCAGCACCTCTTCGGCGCGTTCGTCCGTGGTGTGATCCGATGAATAGACATAACCGATGCCCCGCCGGTCGCTGAGGGAGATATCCCACGTCCAGCCGGCCTCGTGGGCGCTGGAGATGGTATAGCTTTCCAGTTTGCTGCCCGGTTTATCGTAAGGCACCTGCGCCGTCATCGCCCGATCGGTGAACAGGATGTCGCGGATCGGCTTGAACGGCGCGCCCATCGCCTTGCCGATCAGTTCGGCGCGAAACCCCGTGCAATCGACATAGAGATCGGCCTTCAGGCCGCCATGTTCGGCCGTGACGATGTGATCGATGGCGCCCTCCGCATCAAGCACCGTTTCGGTCAGGTTGCCCGACAGATGGCGGACGCCCAGCCCCTTGGCGAATTTCGCCAGCACACCGGCGAAGCGGTGGGCGTCGAAATGATAGGCGTAGTTCAGCGGTCCCTGGTAATTGCCCTGGTGGATGCCCTTGGGCGACAGCCCGGCATCGGCGATCTTTTTCTGGAAAGTGACCGCCTGGGCGAAGGGCGGACGGGTGGCCTTGTCCTGCATCAGCCAGTAGGGCAGCAGATTCAGTTCCTCGCGCGACCAGTAGGGCGCCTCGAACGGATGGAAGTAATGGCTGTGCCGCAACTCACCGTTTTCATCGCGCTCAGGCGTCACTTCCCAGTCATCGAAACGGATGCCCTGCTTGAAGGTGGCATGGCTGCCCCGCATGAACTCGGCCTCGTCTATGCCGAGCGAGCGCAGGATATTGCGGATGGTCGGGAAGGTGCCCTCGCCTACCCCGATAATGCCGATTTCAGGCGATTCCAGCACCGTGATCCTGGGACCGCCACGCTGATGGCTTCCCAAGTGCCGGGCCAGATAGGCCGCCGTCATCCAGCCCGCCGCCCCGCCGCCAACGATCAGGACTTCACGCGCGGTTGCGGCGTCAGAAGCAGTATCAGTGTGGTTCATCTCGACTGTTCGCTTGTTTTGTTATTGGGCGCACACGCGCCTGTACAGTCATATGCTATGGTTTTTCGTGTCTTTTCAAGGCCCCTTCACAAAAGCGACCGCCTTCACTCCGCGACGTGGCGCATCCGCATCAATCCATATGCAGTCTCTATAGGCTCAAACCTTCTGGAAACCGAACTGGGCGACTTTTTCCAGCAATGCACGCGTATCTGGCAACTGGCCCGTGACCGCCTGGCGCGCGCGCGCCACATCGCGGAAGTGCCCCTGCGCCGCCGGCCAGTCCGGCGTCACCGGAAACGGCCCCGGATCGGTCCGGCCGCCCATGCCGAAATAGACGTACTGGAAACTGGCCGTCGGGAAGAGTTCCTCGCGGCGGTCCAGGTCATCATGCCACGGAAAACTGCTTTGCCACAGGGTCAGCAAATCCTTCAGACTTTCCGGAATTGTCTGCGGGTCGCGGTTGGCGACCCAAAAGGCTTCATCGCGCGCGCTCAGCACGTAATGCAGCTTGAGGAAGTCGACGATTCGTTCCCAGCGATAGCGGATGGTTCCATTGAATCGCCTGGCCACAACGGCCATGGCGGCGCGATTGACCGGCAACTGATCGGCGATCATCTGCGCCGACAACTCGGCCATGACGATGGAGGAAGCCTCCAGCGGCTCGACGAAGCCCGATGACAAACCCACCGCCGCGCAGTTTTTCACCCATGTTACTTCCCGATAACCGGAATTGATTGGTATTTTGCGCACGTCGTCACGCGTCAGGGCGGCGCCTTGCGGACCGATATAGGCTTTCAGGTCCGCCAGCGCCTCGTCATCGGTCGTGAACCGGCTGGAATAGACATGGCCAAGGCCGCGCCGTTCCGTCAGGCCGACATCCCAGATCCATCCGGCGCGCTGGGCAATCGATCGGGTCACCGAGGCGATGGGCGCGCTTACGTTCTCGTAAGGCACCTGAACGGCCAGCGCCGTATCGATGAACAGCTGGTCGGAAACGCTGTTGAACGGCACGCCGTAATGCTTGCCGATCAGCAACGACAGGAAGCCGGTGCAGTCTATGAACAGGTCGCCGGCAACCGGTTCGCGGCCCGCGGTCCGGAGGTGGGTGATATAGCCACCGGCATCCGCTTCCACCTCGTTTACATCGGCCAGGATTTGGGAAACGCCAAGCTTTTCAACGCAGTGATCGCGCAGGAAACCAGCGAATTTTCCGGCGTCGAGATGGTAGGCATAGTTGGTGACCGCCTGATATTCCGGTGTGGTGATCTGCTTCGGCGCCAGGTTTTGCGCGCAGACGGCCGGTTGATAACAGACGGCATCGGCGAAGCTCAGGCCTTGCGGATCGGTCTGCCAGTAGGGCGCCAGATTGATGGCGTCATAAGCCTTGGGCAGCATAAAGGGGTGGTAGTAACGGTCGCCGCCGGTCGTCCAGCCGATAAATTCCGACCCCTGTTTGAATGTCGCGTCGCATATCCGCAGAAACTCGGTTTCGGACACGCCGATGCGTTTCAGGGTAGTGCGGATGGTCGGCCATGTGCCTTCGCCGACGCCGATGATCTTCACATTCGGCGATTCGACCAAGGTGACCTTCACCTGCCCCCTGTGGCGCGCGGCGATCAGCCCCGCCGTCAGCCATCCGGCCGTGCCGCCCCCAACGACGACCACGGATCGCGTTACTCTTTCCATCATTTCAACCCGCTGATCCGGCGGTTTTTCCGCGCCACCAGCCCCGCCACATGGCTGAGCGAGGCCAGTTGGAAATAGGCCAGTTGCAGGAAGCCAAGATCGCGCAATTCGATCAGTTTTTCGCCGGCCAGAGCCTGTAATTTATCGGCATTAATGGTGTAAAGTCCTTCGAGTTTCACCTCGGAATGATCGACGAACTGGACATCGAGCCGCACGGATTCGATCAGCTCGAATTCGGCCAGTTTCGCGCCATAGGCATAGGCGGCGCTTGTCCCCTCCGCCAGTTCCTTCAGTACAGATGTTATCTTTTTCAGGTAATCGGTTGCCCGGCCATCAGCGGCGAAAAGGGCTTCTCCATTCTCTTTTGACACGCGCGGGCTGTCGATATCGATGGTCACCGCATGGCCCTCCCCCACCGGTGCGATCAAGAACGGCTGGCGCTGGACATGCAGCGGCACATAGGCCGCATCCCAGCGTTCATCAATGAGATAGAGATTCTCCGCGCCGCCGAAGCCGAGCAGGACACCGGGTTCAAAACGGCCGTTTTCGCTATTCTTGCGGAAGAAGATCGGGTAATGGGCCACCAGACGCTGATATTCGCGCAGGATAACGCCGACCATGCCGATATCGTCGCCGAAACGTGGTGACGGATAGGTGGCGACCCGCAAATCACCGTGGGTTTCGTGGTTCAAGACGACCTGATTGACCATTGATCCTGCCTGTTATTCTGCCGCGGAAAAACACCTGCGTTTTATATTCGGAATCTATACCATGGACGGCCCGCCAAAACAGGAAAAAATGCCCTTCCGGGCCTCTTTTTCATAAGCCTGATGGCGGTTGTATCATTTTGATTTCCCTATATATATTTATGCCGAACCGCATGAAGGGACAGGCGCGTGACACGCATCGCCAAAACGACGGAAATCTGGGAAAATGTCGATCGGGACACCTTCCTGAAAACCATAAAACCGCGTGCCCGTCCGGCCATACTGAAAGGGCTGGTCGGCCACTGGCCGGCAGTGGCGAAGGGCCGCGAATCCGCCGCCGATCTGGCGGCCTATATCGGTGGATTTTATAACGGCGTGCCCGCCCCCTTGTTTGAAGGCGCGCCTGAGATCAATGGCCGCTTCGCCTATAAGCCCGATCTGAGCGGGTTCAATTTCGAGTCGAAGCGCGCCCCGCTGGACGAGTTGCTCGATTGGCTGATCGACAATCTCGACAGCGAAAATCCGCCGGCGAAATATGCCGGTTCATTGTCGCTCGCCACCTATATTCCGGGTTTCGCGCAGGAAAATTCGGCGCTCGATCTGATTCCGGCCAGTTCAGTCATCCAGTCGATCTGGATCGGCAACCGCACCTGCATCGCGCCGCATTACGACAATCCGGAAAATCTCGCCTGCTGCGTGGCCGGACGGCGGCGCTTTACGCTTTTTCCCATCGAGCAGATGAAAAATCTCTATATCGGGCCACCCGATATGACACCCGCCGGGCAGATCGTCAGCCTGGTTGACACGCGCGCCCCCGATCTCGATCAGTTTCCGCTTTATGCCGAAGCCGAGGCCGCTGGCGAAATCGCCGAACTGGAACCGGGCGACGCCCTCTATATTCCCTCATTGTGGTGGCACGGCGTTGAATCGCTGTCGCCTTTCGGCGCGCTGGTGAATTACTGGTGGCGCGATGTGCCCGATTATTTCGCGCCGCCGATGCACGCCTTGCTGCATGCCCTGATCAGCCTCAAGAATTTACCGCCCCGGCAGCGGGCCGCCTGGAAATCGGTTTTCGATTATCTGATTTTCGAGGGAGACGGCGATCCGCTGGCGCACCTGCCCGAACGGGCGCGCGGCGCCTATGGCGGCCTGACGCCGGAAATCGCCGACTATGTACGGACCTATCTGGCGCGAAGCCTGACCCGCCAGTCATAGAAAAAGAGGCTGTCCTTTCGGACAACCCCTCTTCTTTTATCAACAGGTTCAGGTGTTTAGAACTTGTAACGAACTCCCAGTTGATAGCGGGCGGCGCCCTGATAGGCATTCAGGAACTGCTCGCTGTAACGGCCGTGCAGGCGCTGCGACGAACCGGTCACATTGATGCCGTCAAAGAAGACATTGATGTGCGGATTGATGTCGTAGCTGGCCGAGATGTCGAGTTGGTCATAGGCTTCGACGAACTGCGGCTCATTGCTCGATTGCCCCTGGCTGGTGGCCAGCAGGAACTCGCCGCGGTGCGTGAAGGCCGCGCGCGCCTGGAAGCCGTACTTTTCATAGAAACCGACCAGGTTGTAAGACTTGGACAGGCCCGGCAGAGCGAATTGCGAACCGATCTGTTCGAGATCGAAACGGGCACCGCCGGTCGGGATCGACAGGTTGGCCTGGAAGCCGAAGCCGGTGTCTGCGAAGATATGCTGAACGGCAAATTCCCAACCATGGATTTCCGTGCCATTGGCATTGGACGGGGTTGTGATGTCCCAGGTGATCAGTTCATCATCGGCATTGCCGGTAAAGGTGAGTTGACCGGTATCGGCCTGCATCTGGGCGAAGATATTGGCCGCCGTCGGATCGTCACCGCGCCCTTCCACTTCCGCACGGGCCGCCGCGGCGCGTGGACCGTTCGAGGGATCGGTCAGGCCGGCGATGGGTCCCTTCACGGTCGTCTGGGTCAGGAAGTTATCGACCTGCTTCGAGAAGTAGTTGACCGAAACATAGGAGTCGCGGGTGTAGTAGTATTCCGCCGACAGGTCGATATTGTTCGATTCATAAGGCAGAAGACCGGGGTTTCCGGCGGTGGCCGTGCGGGCGCCGGGCTTCGGCGTGCCCGAAACCGAGGTTGTGCCGACCATCGACATCAGGTCCGAACGGGTGATGGTCTTCGAGTACGAGCCGCGTACCAGCAGCTTGTCGGTGACTTGCAGGCTGGTATCGAGGCTCGGCAGGAATTCGGCATAGGACGCCTTGATGTCCGAGAAGGCCGGATCGGCCGCATAGCGCGTGAAGAATTCGGTCGGGTTGACCCATTCCACCGAGATCGGCTTCTGTTCGAGCGAGTTCGCGGTCACGTCCGTCTCTTCATAACGCAGGCCGGCCAGGGCGCGGAAGCGCATGCCGTTGAAATCGGTGTCGAAATTGGCGACCATATAGAGCGCCTTGGTTTCTTCACGGATTCTGTGGTCGCTGGTCGGATCGGTCGGGAAGGCGAAGGTGTGCGGATAGGTGCCCTGAACATCGGCCACGCCCTGCGCCAGATCGAAGGTGTAGATGTAGGGGATGGCGATATCGCAGCCGCCACCCGAAAAGTCTTCCAGCAGGGTGCAGGTATCGACCTTGGTAAAGGTCGAGGCCTTCATCAGGCCGGCATCGGCCGGATTGTAGTAGCCATAGGCGAAGTTACCGGAATTATAAGACAGGGCGTGCGTTTCAAATATCTTGTAATCGGCCCCGACCTTGATGCTTTTCAGGCCGCTGTCGCTGCCGTTGCGCCAGGTGGCGTCGAGGCGGACTTCATCGATCTTGTTTTCGAAGGTGTTGTTATTGGCCTGGCCGAACAGCGGCAGGATGGTGTCCGTGCCGATATTATCGACCGTGGTCGCCGGGTCCTTGTAGGTCCAGGTCGTGGTCGGGATATCGGTGTCGGTGACCGTGAAGATCTTGTCCTGAGCGATCGCCCCGTTCTGCCCCACGATCATGAACATGTTATTGCCGTTGGCGCCATCGCCACCGGAATTCGCCACCGAGTGATGGGCGTCAAAATCGACGGTGATGTTTTCGCTGGCATCCCACTTCAGGTTCACGCCGGTCGACTTCAGCTCGTTCTTCACGTGGTCGTCGAAGACCGAATAGGACAGGTCGGAACCGGTGTCGTTGATATTGGTCGCGGTGCCGTGCTCATTGATGGTGATCGAGTGCAGGTCGCCGCCGTAACCGAACCACGCGCCTGAAGTGTGCGAAACGAAGTGGTCCTTGTAGAGGGCGTAGGTGTAGTCCACCGTCGCCGTCAGGCTGTCGGTCGGACGGAACTGCAAGACGGCCTGGCCGTTGAGGCGGGTGCGCTCGTGGTCATCGAAACCCCAGGCTTCCGACTGCGGCGCCCAGTAGTTGCCGTAGGGATTCTGGTTGTTGTTGACCACCGTGGCGTTGCCGAAGTCCTGGTTTTGCAGCCAGCCGCCAATGCTGGCGTTTTCCAGCCGGCTGTTGCGTTCGGAATAGGAGCCGTTGACCAGGAAGCCGACCTTGCCGTCAGCGAAGGTGTTCGAGAACAGGCCGGAGATTTCCGGCGTGATGTCGCTGCCGACCTCGGACGAGGTGTCGTTGATCGCCTTGGCCGAGAGCTGAGCCGTCAGGCCCTTGTAATTGAAGGGGCGGGCCGTGGTGACGTCGATGGTCGAACCGATGCCGCCGGAAGGCACGTCGGCGCGCCCGGTCTTGTAGACGGCCATGCCGGAAATACCATCCGCCGACAGGTTGGCGAAATCGAACGAGCGGGTGGCGCTCATGCCGCCGCCGACCGAAGCCGGCATCGAGCGGCCATTGAGCGTGACCAGGTTGTATTCCGGGCCGAAGCCGCGCACGGTCACGCGCGAGCCTTCGTTATTGGACCGGTCGATGGTGACGCCGGGGATGCGCTGAATGGCTTCGGCGAGGTTGGTATCGGGGAACTTGCCGATATCTTCCGCCGTGATGGCATCGACCACGCCCTGCGTATTCTTCTTGATGTCCTGCGAGGAACGCAGGCTGCGGCGGATACCGACGACAACGACATCCGTGGTGTCGGCCGGCGGCGCGGCGATGGCGGGGCCGTCCTCGGCCTGAGCGAGCGCGGCGGTTGACAGCGCTGTCATACTGACGCCTGACATAAGCGCGACTCCGATTGCTCCCTTCAGCAGTCTCTTCCCGATTGTTTTAGACATGTGTTTTCGTCCCTAATCTTATGTGAGTTTTTACAAGTTTTTACGCACGTTCCTGGGGATACGCCTTTGCCGCCGGATGCCGGTGTGCGGCACGGGCGTCGATAAAATCAGCCGATGAGCCGATTGATGTGCTTCTCCTCCAGCGCCCCTGTGGATCCTGTGCCGCGCCACCCACTGTCCTTTCGGACAATTTTTTGAAATGACACAAGACAAATTGATAACTTGCTGATATTGCTAAAATATATTTCAATACGCCTATATTTTAACACCGTTTACCTGACAAGCTTGTCATTTTCCGACAATCGACTATTTGCAAACTGTCCAATTTATGTCAAGTAATTTGTCATCGATGTCATAAAGCGGACGAAAATAGCCCGATATCGGTGACAACGTGTGGCGCGGCTGCATCACACGCACACGGTGCAGAAAAACGGGATTCTTAAGGCAGACATGGCGACCATTTACGATGTGGCCGAATTGGCGGGCGTTTCGGCGAAAACCGTCTCGCGCGTGGTCAATGAAGACAAGGCCGTGAAGACCGCGACCCGTGAAAAGGTGGTCGCCGCCATGGCGCAGCTCGATTACCGCCCGAACACGCAGGCCCGGCAGTTGCGTACGGGCGCGCCCTCCTCGGTCGGTTTCCTGCTCGAAGACCCGACCAGCGGTTATCAGGGCCGTTTCCATCACGCCATGCTGACCGCCTGCATGGAATCAGGCAAACACCTGGCCGTGGAACTTTATGAAGCCGGCATGGCCGGCTGGCAGGCCTATCTCGACCGTTTCATTACCGACGCCCAGATCAGGGACATGATCCTGCTGCCGACCCTGTGCGATTTCGGCCCGCTGAAGAGTTTCCTGAAATCGCGCGGCATCCATTGTGTGCTGATCTCTCCTTCCACGCCCGACAGCCATTACGCCTCGGTGGCCATGGATGATCGGCTGGCGGCGCGCGATGTGGTCGAATATCTGTTCGGCCGCGGCCACACGAAAATCGCCCATATCGCCGGCCATCCGGATCACGCCGCCTCGATCCTGCGCCGCAATGGCTTTTACGAGGCCTTCGACGCCGCCAGTCTGAAACGCCCCGCGCCCGATTATGTGGTGCACGGCGATTTCCTGTTCAAATCAGGCTTCCTGGCCGCCGAGCGCCTGCTTTCCCTGCCCGACCGCCCCACCGCCATTTTCGCCTGCAATGACGAAATGGCCGCCGCCGCCTGCTCGGTGGCGCACAAGATGGGCCTGCGCATTCCGCAGGATATCGCCATTGTCGGATTCGATGACGCGCCGATTTCCTCCGCCGTATGGCCCGCCCTGACGACCGTGCGCCAGCCCTATCTCGAAATGGCCCGGCGCAGCATTCAGATATTCAATACCGAATCGGATACGCTCCAACCCAGCGACCGCCAGATACGCCACATTATCCCGCACGAAATCATCGAGCGCGAAACCACCTGACCGGGCGTCTCCCGGTCAGGGCTTTTGATACACCTTCACATAATCGACCTGAAAGGTGCGTGGGAAGATGGTGTCATCGACCGTGCCCGGCCAGTCACCGCCGATGGCGAGATTGAGCAGCAGGAACTGCGGCTCGTCGAAAGGCCATTGATCGTGGCCGGTATGGGCGTTGGCATAGGTCTGGTAAATCGTGCCATCGACACCGATCTCGATCTTTTCCGCCGTCCAGGTCATGTGATAGATGTGGAAATCCGTGCAGGCGGTCGGCACGGAAACGTGTGTGCCGCCGGTAATGCCGGTATTGACCGTCTGCTGGTTATGGATCGTGCCGTAGATAGTCGTATCGGAATTGACCTGTTCCATGATGTCGATCTCGCCGGCGCCGGGCCAGCCACCATTTTCTCCCAGCATCCAGATTGCCGGCCAGGCGCCCTGGCCGCAGGGCAGCTTGGCGCGCACCTCGAAATAGCCGTAGGTCCAGCTTTTCTTGCCCTGGGTAATCAGGCGGGCGGAGGTGTAATGCTGGCCGCCGTAATCGGCGGCGGCGGCCATGTCTTCCTTGCGCGCGGTGATCGACAGGATGCCGCCGGAAATGCTGGAATTTTCCAGGCGGTCGGCGGCGTAATACTGCTTTTCGTTATTGTACCAGCCGATGGCGTTGGCCTGGGTGTCATAGGACCAGACGGCGGAATCGGGCAGGCCATCGGTTGAAAAATCATCTTCCCAGACCAGATTATAGCCCGCAGGCGCGCCAACCGAACTGGACGCGGACGAACTGCTGGAAGAAGAGGAAGACGACGAAGAAGATGATGAGGAGGATGAGGACGAACTGTGGCTTCCGCCGCCCGTGCTGACGCCGCCGCCTCCACCGCCGCCGCACGCGGAAAGTGCGCTCGCGGTCAGGGCGATAAAAGCGGCCGTGCCGATGATCCCGTACCTGTGCATATTCATCCTCCCTTATTTTACCGTAACGATCCGGCTGTAGCGCTTGCCGTCCGGCGCAACCGAACGCACCTCGACCGGTCCCCTGATCTCTACGGCGTCCTTATAGGTCAGCCATTTGCCGCCTTTGGCGCGATACTGGATTTTCAGGTCGCCATAGGCCAGGTTGGCCTCGAAAACATCACCGGTGATGCGCGCGCCCGGCGGCGGCAAACGGTAGGCGACATTTTCACGATCCAGTTCGGCAAGGCGCGGTGTCAGGCGGTCATTGAAGCCCTGCCAGTCGGCCAGCAGCGCTTTTCCATCCACCTGACCGTCACCATAACTGTAGGCTTTACCGGCGGCATAGGCCGGCTCCCAAACACCGGTATGCCAGGCGCGTTCAGCCAGGGCCAGGACGCGCGGATAGAACAGATAGTCGGCTATGCTGTCGGCGCGCACCCCCTCGCTCCACAACTGCCCCTGCATGCCGGCGATGCGGCGGCCGGCGTCCAGCGGCTCGGCATCGGCGATGGTCCGGCCATGGGCCTGGATATCGGTCATGACGCTGGCATTGGCCGCCAGGTTTTCCGGCATGAAGGCGAAGACCTTGAAGAGATCGGTGCCGCGCGAGGCCCAATCCATGCCGCGCTCTTTCGGATCGGGTGCGTAAGGCATGTCGAGATAGAGCACTTCCGGCGTGGATATCACCACGTCCCAACCACGATTGGCCTGGGCGTAGGCTTCGGCCACGCCGCCGCTAAACAGCCCGCCCCACGCGTTGGATTGCACCTGCTTCGGCATCTCTTCGGGTTTGACATGGCCCATGCCGTCGCTCCAGCCGGCAGGCTCAAGGCCCTTTTCGCCGAGCATTTGCGATACCCGGGTAATGAAGTAAGGCGTCATATGCGCCGGATCGAGGCCCTTTTCCTTCACCAGCGCCTGGCAGGCGGGAGAGTCGGTCCAGGCGCCGGCGGTTTCATCGGCGCCGATATGGTAGGTCTTCAGCGGCACGCCGGCGTCCTGGTGCATCGCCCTGATGTCATCGATCACCGTTTCGATGAAGTGGTAGGTCGAAGGAATACAGACGTTCAGCGTATTATCGTTATAATGCTGGATCGAGTCATAGACCGTCTTGTCATCGGGATCCTGCAGGCGGAATTCATTGGCGGCGTCGGGCTTGCCCTCGGCCATCAGGCGACGGTAGCGCGCCTCCATCGAGCGCACGGCGGCGCGCGAATGGCCCGGCATGTCGAACGACGGGATGACCTCGATATGGCGCGCGGCGGCGGCCTGGATAATATCGATATAATCGGCCCTGGTCAGGTAACCGTCGACAATTTTCGAGCCTTGCGGCCCCACGCCAAGTTGCGGCAGCAGGCAAGCGTCTTCCTTCAGGTCATGGCAGCGGCGGCTGCCGATGTCGGTCAGTTCGGGCAGGGCGCCGATCGCCAGACGCCAGCCTTCGTCATCGCCGAGATGCAGGTGCAGGCGGTTGAGCTTCAGCTCGGCCATCCGGTCGATGGTATTGAGGATAAAGGCCTTGGAATGGAAGTTACGCGCCAGGTCGATATGCAGGCCGCGGAAGCCGAAGCGCGGTGCGTCGCTGATCTCGATGGGTTTCAGGCGATTGTGCTCGAAAGCGGCCTGTTGCGACAGGCTTTCGATGGCATAGGCGGCGCCGGCGGTATCGGCGGCGGTAATGGCGATCCGGCCGTCCTGTGCCAGCAGGTGATAGGATTCCGACTTGCCTTCAGTGATCGTGATTTCGACCGGCACGCCGCGCGAAGCCAGTTTCAGGTGCGAGGCATCAAGCGCGGCCTTGATATCCGGAATGGCGAGGCCGGTGAGCTTGACCGCGATGCCCGCTGACAGATCGAGCGACCGTCCCTCCAGATGCCGCGCGGAAACCGGCGTCGGCAGGATGATGATGTCGGGCTTCGCCTGCGCCACCTGACGCGAAGCGTTCCGCACGAAAGCGCGTTCCGGCGTCAGCCATTCGGTAGCGTCATCCGGCCCCTTGCGGGTGGTCGCCTCATCGGTGATTGGCGTCACGAAAGGCAGGGATTCCAGCCCGGTTGCCGGATCGAACCGTGTCCGCGAGGCAGCGATGGTGACGGGAGGCAATTCTTCACCATTTGGACCATTGACCACAATATAAGCATTGGGCATGGCCAGGTATTCGGAAACCGCGTGGCCGGCCCAGGTGATCGAATAGGTTTCGCCGGGGGTGAGCGTGACTCCGGCCCTGGGTGTCAGCCTGTAATTGTCGCCATTGATATGGCTCAGGTCGAACGCGCTGTCGCCGACCGGTTCGACCGGACTGACCGAACCGAAATAAAGCGCCCACGCCCCTTCGGGCAGGCCGGTTTTCGGCAGGGTCAGGTCAAGGCGGGTGTTGAAGCCGTCATGGGAAGCGTTCGGGACCACGGTCAGCCGGTAGCCGAGATGATCCGCGAACGACGCCGCGGCATTCACCGGCGCGGCGTGCGTCAGAACCGGGCCGAGCGCCGTGGTGGCGAACAGGGCGGCGGCGAGCAGCCCCCGGTAATGGCGTAAGCGGGATGATTTCGGCATGTTTGGCGCCCTCCACTATCTTTATCTTTCAGGCAAGGTGGCCCATGGCGGCGCGCTTGTCAATCACCAGACAGGACCTATGCAGCCTCTTTCACAGTCCAATACAGAACCAATTTGACCATGAAACGCAGAAGGAACAGAGGCAGGAAAGACCGGAAGACCAATCCTTACTTCAAATTGAATTATTTTAGTCGTTTTAGTTCGTTTGAATAATACCAATACAACCCATTATACATACCTGCGACATTGGGCATGAAGGCCACCACGTCAAGCAAATTGTTACATATCATACTTAATTGACTGAATTTTCATGTATAAATGCGTACTGCCGGTCGGAATCCAGCAATGAATTGACATGCCCCACCCTCCATCAATTGCCGGACAAAATCATTGACGGAGCAATACCAATAGAATAGGTTCGATTAGCGGACGACGGCGTTCTTCAGGGATTCGGACCGTTGCCGCGAAAAATGAATTTATAAGAAACGGCTTGGGGAAGGGTATGTCATTTATCGAAACCGTCGGCGGGCTGGTCAGCGATGACCCGGCGCCGCTCTACATGCAGCTCCAGAAGGTGCTGCGCGACGCCATCCTGTCCCGCGTCCTCAGCCCCGAAGCGGCCATTCCTCCCGAACGTGACTTGGCCGAGGAATTCGGCGTATCGCGCCTGACCGTGCGCAAGGCGGTCGACGGGCTGGTCGGCGAGGGCCTGATCACGCGCCGCCGCGGAGCCGGCACCTTTGTCGCCAGCCGGGTCGAGAAAAGTTTCTCAAAGCTGTCGTCCTTTTCCGAAGACATGATCTCACGCGGACGCGTGCCGCATTCGGAGTGGCTGTCGAAATCGGCGGGCGCGGTGACCCCGGAGGAATCGCTGTCGCTGGGGCTGTCCCCTGGCACCCTGGTCTACCGCTTCCAGCGCCTGCGCTATGCCGACGGCCAGACCATGGCGCTGGAAAACGCCACTATTCCCGGCTACTGCCTGCCGGCGCCCGGCGTGGTCGAGGAATCGCTCTACGCCGCGCTCGACGCCGCCGGCAACCGGCCAGTACGCGCCCTGCAACGCCTGCGCGCCGTCGCTTTCAGCGCCGATCAAGCGGAAATCCTCGGCATCCGGCCGGGCGATGCGGGCCTGTTCATCGAGCGCCGGGGCTTTCTCGCCGATGGCCGCGCCGCCGAATTCACCCAAAGCTGGTATCGCGGCGACGCCTATGACGTGGTGGCCGAGCTTAATCGCGTTTGATCCGGGCGCGGCGGTGCGCTAGACCTGCCCCATGACCGATGAAACGCCGCTCTTGCGCATTAGCGCCGACGCCCGTATGGAAATGCGCCGGATCGGCCGCGAAGGCCATCCGCTGCTGATCATCGACAATGCAATCAGCGAACCGGAGCGGCTGATCGAGGCCGCCATTGCCGCCCCGTTTGAAAGGCCGGCCCATACCCGCTATCCCGGCCTCAATGCTCCCTTGCCGGAATATTACGGCCGTGGCATTCTGAATGCCGTCAATCCCCTGCTGGCGCGCGGCTTCGGGATGCCGGCGCACCTGCGCAAGACGATGTTCGGCTTCCTGGCCCTGGCCACCCAGGCGCCGGAAGACCTGGAGCCAATCCAGAAGGTGCCGCACCACGATTCGCCCGATCCCTTCCGGATCGCCATGGTGCATTATCTTTGCCGCGACATGGCGGGCGGCACCGGCTTCTTCCGCCACCGGGCCACCGGTTTCGAGGGCGTAGACGCCCGCCGCCGTCCGGATTATGCCCGCCAGGCCGCCGCCGAACTGGAAACAGCCGGCGGCCAGTTGACACGCCATGTCAACAATGAGACGCCCAATTACGAACTGATCGATTTCGCCGAACTGAAATTCAACCGGCTGATCATCTATCGCAGCCATGTGCTGCATTCGGGGCTTCTGGAGGGCGCGAACCTGACCGACGATCCACGCATGGGCCGCCTGACCGCCAACAGCTTTATCGATATCGCCCGTCCAGGCGGGCAATAGCCGGCAATCCCCGCATTTACAATTTATGGCGGCGGCGCGCATGTCATCCTTACGCACGCGTCAGTATTGTGACCCTCGATATGTCGTTTTGAGGGAGTTTCCGCCATGCTGGGCACTATTCTGATTGTTGTTCTGATCCTGCTTCTGGTCGGCGCCTTGCCGTCGTGGAATCACAGCCGCAGTTGGGGTTACTGGCCGAGCGGCGGGCTTGGCCTGGTCGCGGTCATCGTCATTATCCTCGTTCTGACGGGGCGAATCTGATGGGCAGGAACGGCATCTATATTCTGTGTGGCGCGGCCCTCCTGGTGATCGTCGCCATCTTCCTGCTCAACCTGCCCGATAACCGCAGCGGCCCGGAACGCATTGGCGACGCCGTGGAGGCCCTGCCGCAAGGCGTGGACAAGGCGGGCGACCAGCTCAAGGACCGTAACCCGGTCGAAAAGGCCGGCGACGCCATCAAGAAAAAAACCGACTGAACCGGCAGATTGAAACACGTCTTATCTAACGAATCCGCCTATGTTTATGAATGATATCAAGGCCGACGATCTGACCGCGCAGTTTCGCGCCATGATCCGCGACGCCAAATATCCGTGCGTCGGCGCCAAGTCGGCGCTCAATCACGATCACATCGAAATCCGGGTGGCGAGGGATATCCGTTGCCCGGCGGATGATGCCCGCATCCATGCCGCGCTGGCTGGATTCGCCCGGCGCTATAAAGCCGATCCGCAACCTTTCCAAAGCCTGGCGGTGCTGTTTCGCGGACCGGAAGACCTGTCGGAAAAAGGTTTCGAGCAGGCGCTGTGGCAGCGGGTGCAGGCGCTCTCCGATATCGACGCCGGCCAGCACCAGCCCTACGATCCGCGCGTCAGCCCCGATGCCGGGGATCCGCATTTTTCACTGAGTTTTGGCGGCGAAGCCTTTTTCCTTGTCGGCCTGCATCCGCAAAGCAGCCGGCCGGCGCGCCGTTTCATAACCCCCGCCCTGGTCTTCAATCCGCACGATCAGTTCGAGCGCCTGCGCGCCCAGGGACGCTACGAAACATTGAGCAAGGCCATTATCAACCGGGATATCGCCCTGGCCGGGTCGCCCAATCCGATGCTGGCCCGGCACGGCGATATATCCGCCGCACGGCAATACAGCGGGCGGATGGTTTCCGAGAACTGGCGCTGCCCGTTTGAACCGCACTACGAGGAATTGAGTGATGATTGCTGACGATATGATCACCGAAGGCCGCCGCATCGAAATTCCGGCCCGCCATGGCGCCGCTTTTCGGCTAAATCGCGGCCAGCGTTTGCGGGTGATCGATCCGCAAGGCGAGCAGGTGTCGGACATGCTGGTTTTCAACGCCCACGATATCAACGAGGTCATCTCATCGGGACGTTCGCTCGATTATGCCTCGAAACTGTTCCTGACGACCGGCGATCCGCTTTACTCCAACCGCTCGAATGTCATGCTGGAAATCATCGAGGATACGGTCGGCCGTCACGATTTCCTGCTGACGCCCTGCTCGAAAGACACCTTCCGCATTATCTATGGTGATGAAAATCCGCATCAGGGCTGTTTCGGCAACCTGGCCTATGCGCTTGAGCCTTACGGCATAAAGCCCGACCAGATTCCGACGGCGTTCAATATTTTCATGAACGTTAATATCGCCGCCGACGGCTCATTCACCGTCGATGCGCCAAAGAGCAAGGCCGGCGACCATATCCTTTTTGAAGCCCGCATGGACCTGATCGTCGCCCTGACCGCCTGTTCGGCGCTGCAATCCAACAACTATGCGTTCAAACCGATCCATTATGCGATCGAAACCGCACATTAAAAAAAACCCGTGAAACCACACAGGCTCCACGGGAATAAATCGTGTTCCGGGTTGAGGCCGAAACAGCCAGTTGGGGAAGAACGGGCCGCATCTGCGCGAAACGACAGACGAGGCACCCTTCAGATATAGCCTCGCGGCTATATGCGTTACTTTTCCCGCATAGCCTGTCCGGCGTCAAGCATTTTTGTCATCGATGTCATAAATTTAATCCCGCGAGACATTCTTACGCAGGCTCCATTCCTCAAAGCGTCCGGTTGGCCGTGGCGACCTGTGCATACCACTTGCCGGAATCCTTGATCGTGCGCGTCTGGCCGTTGGCGAAATCGACGTAGGTCAAGCCGAACCTTTGGCTATAGCCGGCGGCCCACTCGAAATTGTCCATCAGGCTCCAGGCATGGTAGCCACGAACCGGCACGCCGTCACGGATAGCACGCGAAAGGGCATCAAGATGGCCTTTATAGTAGGCGATGCGCTTGGCGTCGTGGATCTGGCCCGTAGTGTCCGGGCCGATATTGTAAGCCGCGCCGTTTTCGGTGATCTCGATCGGGCGGTTGCCGGTGACGGCCTGCATCCGCTTGAGGATATCGTAGAAACCCTGCGGGTAGATATCCCAGCCGAAATCGGTCTTTTCGTGGTCGCCGAAGGCCCATTCGGTATCGGGTAACAGCAAGCCGGGCACACCGGAAGGCTTTTGCGCATCCCAGACGCGGGTGCGCGAATAGTAGTTGAGGCCGATGAAATCGAGATCGGCCTGCATCCGCTTGTCGTCACCCGGCAAGAAGCCCAGCAGTTCGTTTTGCCTGTCCGTCGGCAGCACGCCTTCGGGATAGGCGCCGGTCAGGACGGACTGGACGAACCACAGGTTCGACAGCTTGTCCATGAAGACGGCGGCAGCCTTGTCGCCTTCGGAATCCGTCGAAGGAATCTGCGGTGACACATCGAAGACCGAGCCGATCCTGATCTTCGGATTGACGGCCTTCATCGCCTTATAACCCATGCCGTGCGCCAGGTTGACCGTATGGGTGGCCTTGAAGAAGGCCAGTGGGTCCTTGCGGCCTGGCGCCCAAGCCCCTTGCCAGTAGCCGATTTGGGTAAAGGCCTTGGATTCATTGAACAATGACCAGTTCTCGATGCGATCGCCCAGGGCGCGCGCCATGATCTCGGCATATTCCGTGAAGCGCAGGGCGGTATCGCGGTTAGGCCAGCCGCCACGGTCTTCCAGCTCCTGCGGCAGGTCCCAGTGGTAGAGAGTCGGCAATGGGCGGATGCCGGCTTCGAGCAGCTTGTCGGTCAGGCGCGAATAGTAATCGAGGCCCTTCTGGTTCGCCGGTCCCGCGCCATCGGGCTGGATACGCGTCCAGGCGGTCGAGAAGCGGTAGGATTTCAGGTTCATGGCCTTGAGCAGGGCCACGTCCTCTTCATATTTGTGATAGCTGTCGCAGGCCACCTGACCGGTATCGCCGTTTAGAATCTTGCCCGGCGCCAGGCTAAAGCGGTCCCAGATCGATTCGCCCTTGCCGTCTTCGTTCCACGCCCCCTCGATCTGATAGGCGGCGGTGGCCGCGCCCCAGATAAAGCCTTCGGGGAAAACGCCTTCCACAAACTTCCCGGCCTTTTTGGCTTCCGCCATATCTGGCATGAGGGAGACGGCGCCAAGGGCCAGGGCAGAGGTGAAGAGTTCGCGGCGATTCATGAGGGTTTCCTGTGAGAGCGGCTGCGGTTTGTCCGTATTTGTCTCATAGGTGCTTCAAAATGACATCGATGTCAACAAGATGAGTGAAAAATGTCCGGCTCACCGGGAAGGGGGACGATTTGACTTTGGCAGACGCGGCCTTTAGCTGGTTTCATGCCTGTTTTCCCGCCCGCACCGGATCGACATATCGCCTGTCTTGAAAAGGTGACGGTGGCGCAATTTGACGACATCCTGCGTCAGGGCCAGCCGGTCGTACTGAAAGGGATAGCGGCGGACTGGCCATTGGTCAGGCAGACGCGCCAATCGGACCGGTCCGCGGCCGGTTATCTCAAGGCGCTCGATACTGGCAAGCCCGTTCCGGTCTGGATCGGCGAACCGGAGATCAGGGGCGAATTCTTTTACGGCGATACGCCCGGCAAGCTCAATTTCCGCAAGGCCCCGGCGTCCATTTCGGCCACCGTCGATCATCTGCTCAGTCTGGTGCATGCGGAAAACCCGCGCTCGGTCTATATCCAGTCCCTGCCCGTTGCCAATCATCTGCCGGGTTTCCTTGAGACGCACAGGCTCGATTTATTGCCCGGCATTGCCCCGCGCATCTGGATCGGCAATCGCCTGCGGGTCCAGACCCATTACGATCCGGTCGATAATATTGCCGTGCTGGCGGCTGGCAGGCGGCGCTTCACCCTCTTCGCCCCGGACCAGACGCCCAATCTCTATGTCGGGCCGCTGGAAAGGACCGTGGCGGGCGCGCCGGTCAGCATGGCATCGATCGAGCAACCGGATTACATGCGTTTCCCTCGCCTGAAGGCGGCGCTGGATAATGCCTGGCATGCCGATCTCGAACCGGGCGACGGCATTTATATCCCTTACATGTGGTGGCACCACGTCCGTTCGCTGACACCATTCAATATTCTGGTCAATTACTGGTGGGATACCGAACCGGCGCACAATGCCGACGCCATGGACGCTTTTCTTCATGCTGTTCTGACGTTGAAACGCCTGCCGGAAAACAGGCGCGCCATCTGGAAGACGATGTTCGACCACTATGTCTTCGAGACGAACGGCGATCCGGTGGTGCATCTGGCCGAAGCCGATAAAGGCGCGTTGGGACCAATGCCGGATGACGAAATTGCAGCGAGAAAGCAGCATCTGCTGACACGATTGGAATCCAAATGGAAAGACTAATGGGGTGTGGGGTCCGTGCCCCCACACCCCATAAGCTTTACATCTGCATCGTCCAGTTTTCGACGCCCATGGCCGCCTGGCGGACCGCTTCCGAACGGGTCGGGTGCGGGTGGCAGGTGCGGGCCAGGTCTTCCGACGCGCCGCCGAAGGCCATCAGCACGCAGGCCTCGCCGATCATTTCACCGACCTGCGGCCCCATCATGTGAACGCCCAGCACCTTGTCGGTCTTGGCGTCGGCAATGAACTTCACAAAACCTTCCGTCTCGTGGTTGATCTTGGCGCGGCTGTTGGCCATGAAGGGGAACTTGCCGGTCTTGTAGGCGACGCCAGATGCCTTGACCTGTTCCTCGGTCTGGCCGACCCAGGCGACCTCCGGGAACGTATAGACGACCGACGGCACCAGGTTGTAATCGACGTGACCGGCCTTGCCAGCGATCAGTTCGATACAGGCCACCGCATCTTCCTCCGCCTTGTGCGCCAGCATTGGCCCCAGGATCACATCGCCGATGGCCCAGACGCCAGGTGCCGCAGTCTTGAAATGATTGGTCGGGATAAAGCCGCGCGGATCGGGCGTGATGCCGACCGATTCCAGGCCAAGGCCCTGGGTATACGGACGGCGGCCGATGGCGACCAGCACCACATCGGCGTTCAGTTTTTCCTGCGCGCCGCCGGCGGCGGGTTCGAGCGTCAGTTCCACACCCTTCGGGCCGGTCTTGGCGGCGGTGACCTTGGTGCCGAGTTTGAAGGTGAAGCCCTGCTTGGTGAGCGTCTTCTGGAAGGCGGTGGCGGTTTCAGTATCCATGCCCGGCGTGATGCGGTCCAGGAATTCGACCACGGTCACCTGCGCGCCGAGACGGCGCCAGACAGAGCCGAGTTCGAGGCCGATGATACCCGCACCGACCACGACCAGCGACTTCGGCACAGCCGGCAACGACAGGGCGCCGGTAGAATCGACGATCTGCTTCTGGTCGACGGTGACGCCCGGCAGCGGGGTCGGTTCGGAGCCGGTGGCGATGATGATATTCTTCGCGGTCAGATTGGAGATCGCGCCGTCATTGCCCGTGACCGTCACCTTACCGGGACCGGCGATCGCGCCCCGGCCGACGAAATAGGTCACCTTGTTCTTCTTCATCAGGAACTCGACCCCCTTGGTCAGGGCGGTGACGCTATCCTGCTTGGATTTCATCATCTGGACAAGGTTGAGCTTCGGCGCGGCAACGTCGATACCGATATTGGCAAACTCATGACCGGCGGCCTCATACAGTTCCGAGGCATGCAGCAGGGCTTTCGAGGGCATACAGCCGACATTCAGGCAGGTGCCGCCCAGGGTGCCGCGCGATTCGACGATGGCGGTCTTCAGTCCAAGCTGACCGGCGCGCACCGCCGCATTATAGCCGCCGGGGCCACCGCCGATGATCACCACGTCGAAATTGTCGTCAGCCATGCGAAAGCCCTCTCACATAAGGTAATTTGCCTGCCCGTTAGCTAGGAGCCTCGCCCCCTTGGGTCAAGTCAATTAAGCAGACATAAGGGACTTTTTTACGCCAGGCCCGCGCGCCCCGCCTTCGGTATGGGCCGGAAACGCGACATGTAGATGAAGAAGCCCAGGACCAGCGCCACCAGCGTCAGGACATAACGCGGATCCCAGCCGGAAAGCACGGTGTAAAGCTTGTCGAACAGGCCGAGGCTTTTGTCGCCATTGGTCAGATAGGTCAGGATCAGGTCGGCGCCGAATCCCAGCACATAAACGAAAGCGGCGCGGAAATTGCCGTTGGCGTGAAGGAAGGCCGCCAGCAGGTAGAGCGTGATCACCGCGCCCCACAGCCAGACCACCGGCTTGTTATCGGTGACGATGGCGGTCACCGCTGTATCGCCCTGTATGGAATCGGTCACCGGCGCGGCGGATTCGCCCATCATCGGCGTATCGAAACCACCGGAATAATCGGTCGAATCCATCGAACGGGCCGAAATGGTGGGGCCGTTATCCACCGGCGGCAGGATAAAGGCCCTGACGACCGGGAAAGCGATCCAGGCCACATAGGCCAGCACCACCAGAACGAGGAAGCCACGCACATACTTCATCCTGTCACCTGTCAGTTATTTATGGTTAACGGGAGCTTAACCCAAATACCGCCCTCACGCCACCATCAACCGCTACTCCTCAACCCTGGCCACGCCAAGGTCGGCGACAACGGCGGCCGGATCGTCCTTCATATCGCCGAGCGCACCGAGGTTATGACTGGCGAAATCGACGACCTGCATGAAATAATCCCTTCCCCCACAGGCCAGTTGCCCTTCGGCATATGACAGGCGATAGGCCTTCACGGCGGTTTCCTGCGCCGTGGCGAACTGTTCCGGCGTCAGCTTGGTGGCGCTGATATCGACCGTCTGAACTTTGCGCATCCGGGCAAAACCGTAGGCCGACTGGCCGCAGGCGGTGGCGGCATTGACCACATTCGGCTTGAGGATCAGGTCTTCGTTCAGGTTGAATTCCTTGTCCTGATTGGGATCGTCAGGCACAAAGGCCATGGGCGGCGCGCCCGGCGCGGATTCCGCCTGGGCCACGCCGTTCAGGCTGGCGCGCGGCTTGGGCCGGCCGACATGCTTGGCGAGATAGATCCAGAACTCGGACTGGTCGAGCATGGCGTCTTCGTTAAAGGTGATGTCGAACTTGTCGGATTTGTTGATGTAGAGATCGAGCATTTCACGGAAACCGCGCTTCAGCTTCTCCCGGTCATCCTTCGACATCTGGCTCGATACCGATGGCCGCCCCAGGTCGAGCGCGATGCCGTATGCCAGCATGATATCCGGATGCTGGACATCGGCCTTCATCAGCAGGTCCATCATCGGCGTGGTCATGGCGGCATTGACATAGGCCTGGCCCTTTATGGCGTCGGCCGGCGTGAAGGTTTCCCGGTTGCTGAGTTCTTTTTTCGCCCCACGCGCCTCAGCCGTGCCGCTCATGGCCAGCGAAACACCCAGCACAATACCCGCCGCCATCCGCGCGGCGTCCCATAACGTCTTCATCCCTGATCCTCATTTATAATACTTGTTTTTGAGAGATTAATTCAACGCCGCCCGGTACACCAGCGCTTTAGGCGGGGACATCCACCGTCAGGAGCGGACTGTGGCTTATTTATCGGTCCAGTTTTGCGGCGACAGGCCGATCGCATAGCCCCTGTCGAAGACCTTGTTCATGCTCTCGGTATCGAAGGCCAGCATGCCGCCATCGATGAAATCGTCCGGCATGGCCGTCACGGACATGCTGAGATCGTTGCGTTCGGCAAAGGCCTTCAGCGCCACCAGCGTGACGCGCGCCTGCGCCTTGGTGATGGTTTCCAGGCTGCGCGCGGCAATGGTGACGGCGTTGTTTTTCGTCACCGCATAGGCCGGATTGATTTTGCCGTTGACCAGCACATAGACATGGCCGCCGTGACGCAAATCGGACGGCACGGTCCAGTCGAGCATCGATTCCGGCAGGATGAAGAACGGCAGGGTGACGCTGCCGTCAACGTGCATTTCCTGCAAAGGATGTCCCTTGGGGTCGACGGCTTCCGGGTTCTGATCACCAACCGTATCGGTTTCGATCATCACCGGAGCGAAAGCGCCCGGCACGCTGGCCGAGGCGACCAGCACCTTGCAGAACAGGTCGCGCGCCGCTGTCCGCTTGTAGGGGTGGGTCTGGGCTTCCAGCGCGATAGCCCCCAGGTCCCACACCACGCCTTCCTGACTGTCGAGATTGGTGGTCGCCACGAACAGCCGCCGGCCTTTCAGGTGCTCGCGGGCGATGGCGGTCAGAAGGTCATCGTCGATATAGCGCGCCACCAGGTCGCGCAGTTGCCCCGCCTGGAAGATGCCCGGCGTGAAGGCGGCATAGAGGCCGCGCTTGCGCGTCAGACCGGCGGCGGCCCCGCTGGTATAGGCGTCACGCAACCTGGCGTCATAATCGGGGCCAAGGAAGGCGAAAGGCGCGATCAATGCGCCGGTCGAGACGCCGGTGACGACATTGAACCGCGGCCGGTCACCGCGCTGTGTCCAGCCGATCAGCACGCCCGCGCCAAAAGCGCCATCCGCCCCGCCGCCGGACAGCGCCAGTATCTGGTAAGGCGCGTCGGACGGCGTTTTCGCGGCGGTGGCGCGCAGGTCTTTTTCGAGACGGCCGGAAAGGCTGGGGTCATCGGCGTTGAAGCGGGCGTTGGGAAATTCCGGCACGCTCGCCGCCGCCGCTTCGTTCAGCACGGTGGCGTCGCGCGGCACGGTCAGGCAACCGCTGAGCGACAGCAGGGCGCAGGCGGCAAGCACGAGACGGAACAGGGGAACTGACATCGAAAGCCTCTTTCCGCATTCATACCATAGCCACCGTAAACAAAAAGCCGCTCCTTCCCAGGAACGGCTTCTTATTTTAGCTCAAACGCCGCATCAGGGCAGCGCCTGTCTAGACGTCGAGGATGAAGCGCTGCGGGTCTTCCAGACCTTCCTTGATGCGGACCAGGAAGGTAACCGCTTCCTTGCCATCGACGATGCGGTGGTCATAGGAAAGCGCCAGGTACATCATCGGGCGGGCGACGATCTGGCCGTTCACCACCATCGGCCGCTGCACGATGTTGTGCATGCCGAGGATGCCGGATTGCGGCATGTTGAGGATCGGCGTCGACATCAGCGAGCCGTAGATGCCGCCATTGGTGATGGTGAAGGTGCCGCCTTGCAGTTGATCGATCGACAGGGTGCCTTCGCGCGCCTGCTTGCCAAGGGCGGCGATGCCCTTTTCGATGCCAGCCAGAGACAGGGTATCGACATCGCGCAGGACCGGAACGACCAGGCCCTTGTCGGTGCCGACGGCGATACCAAGGTCATAGTGGTTCTTGTAGATGATGTCGGTGCCGTCGATTTCGGCATTGACCGCCGGAATATCCTTCAGGGCCGCGACCACCGCCTTGGCGAAGAACGACATGAAGCCGAGCTTGACGCCGTGGCGCTTTTCAAAGGCGTCCTTGTAGGTACTGCGCAGGGCCATGACCGTCGACATGTCGACCTCGTTGAAGGTCGTCAGTTGCGCGGCGGTCGATTGCGATTCCTTCAGGCGGCGGGCGATGGTCTGGCGCAGGCGCGTCATCTTCACGCGCTCTTCGCGCGGCGCGGTCGGGCGCGGGGCCGTCTGAGCGGCGGCGGGCACCGGAACCGGAGCCGAAGCGGCAGGGGCCGGCGCAGAGAGCGCAGCCAGGGCGTCGCCCTTGGTGATACGGCCGTCCTTGCCGGTGCCGGAGACGCTGTTCGGATCGAGGCCGGTTTCCGTCACGATGCGCTGGACGGCGGGCGACAGCGGCTTATCGGTGGAAGCCGCGGCAGCCGAAGCGGCCACAGGCGCCGGCGCGGCGGCAGGAGCCGAAGCGGCTCCAGAAGCTGCCACGCTGCCATCGGTCGAAATGCGGGCGATGACCTGACCCGGCGTCACGGTGGCGCCATCGGCGGCCACGATATCGGCGAGCGTACCGTCAGCCGGAGCGGCGACTTCGAGCGCCACCTTGTCGGTTTCGATCTCGACGAGGATTTCGTCCTTCTTAACCGCTTCGCCCTTTTTCTTGCGCCAGCCGGCCAGCGTGCCTTCGGCGACCGATTCCCCCATGACCGGGGTCTTGACGTCGATCAGAGCCGCACCGGAAGCGGCGGGCGCAGCCGCCGGAGCGGCGGCAGGCTTGGCGGCAGGGGCAGCAATGGAAGCACCGGCGCCGCCGACCGTGCCGAGCACGACGCCCGGCGTGACGGTTTCGCCTTCACCGATGAGGATTTGCAGGACGCCATCGGACGGTGAAGCGACTTCGAGCGACACCTTATCGGTTTCCAGCTCGACGAGGATTTCGTCCTTCTTAACGGTTTCGCCGGACTTTTTCGTCCATTTGGCGATGGTGGCTTCGGTTACGGATTCTCCCAGGACGGGAACGAGGATGTCAGCCATTGGTCAGGCTCCAGTTTTTGAATTTTGGTGTGCTGTTCAGCGAATGAATGAGAAAGCTTCGAGGAAGCCCCCGCCATTTAAGCGAAGGCTTCATTCAGAAACGTTTCGAGTTCCTTGAGGTGGCGGCTCATGGTGCCGGCGGCGGTCGAGGCCGAGGCCGGACGGCCGACATAACGGGCGCGCTTGGCCTTGACGCTCAGGCGGGCGAGCGTCAGTTCCAGCCACGGCTCGACAAAGGTCCAGCCGCCCATGTTCTTCGGCTCCTCCTGGCACCAGACCAATTCGGCGTTCTTGAAGCGGGCCAGTTCGGTCATCAGCGACTTCATCGGCCACGGATAGAACTGCTCAAGGCGCATCAGGTAGACATCCTTGATCTGCTTCTTCTCGCGATCTTCCAGCAGGTCGTAATAGACCTTGCCGGAGCACAGCACGACGCGGCGGATCTTGTCGTCCGCGGCGATCTTGATGCCGGAAACCTCGGGCCTGCGCTCGGCGTCATCGTGCAGAACGCGGTGGAAGGACGAGCCTTCGGCGATTTCCGACAGGCTGGATACGGCCTTCTTGTGACGCAGCAGCGATTTCGGTGTCATCAGGATCAGCGGCTTGCGGAACGGCCGGTGAATCTGGCGGCGCAGGATGTGGAAGTAGTTCGACGGCGTGGTGCAGTTGGCGACCTGCATGTTGTCTTCGGCGCACATCTGCAGGAAGCGCTCCAGGCGGGCCGAGGAGTGTTCCGGTCCCTGGCCTTCATAGCCGTGCGGCAACAGCATGACGAGGCCCGACATGCGCAGCCATTTGCGTTCGCCCGACGAGATGAACTGGTCGATGATGACCTGGGCGCCGTTGACGAAATCACCGAACTGGCCTTCCCACAGGGTCAGCGTGTTCGGATCCGCCAGCGAGTAACCGTATTCGTAACCGAGGACAGCTTCTTCGGACAGGGCGGAATCGATGCCTTCATAGAGGGCCTGGCCGTCGCGGATATGGTTGAACGGGAAGTAGCGGTTCTCCGTGCGCTGATCGACAAAGGCCGAATGGCGCTGCGAGAAGGTGCCGCGGATCGAATCCTGACCCGACAGGCGGACCGGGAAGCCTTCATCGAGCAGCGAGCAGAAGGCCAGCGATTCAGCGGTCGCCCAGTCGAGGTTCTCGCCGGTTTCGATCATCTGGCGGCGGGCGTCGATGACACGGCGCAGGGTCTTGTGGGCGTCCACATCGTTGGGGATCGTGGTGATCTTGGTGCCGATCTCAACAAGACGGGTGCGCGGCACGGACGTGCTGCCCCGGCGTTCGTCTTCTTCCGGCAGGCCAAGCCCCTGCCACTTGCCGTCCAGCCAGTCGGCCTTGGTGGCCTTATAGGTCTTGCCGGCCTCGAATTCGGCATCGAGGAAGGTGTCGAACTCACTGATGAAGCCATCGACCTCGGCCTGCGTGACCACGCCCTCGTTGATCAGGCGTGCACTGTACAGTTCGCGCGTGGACGGATGGTCCTTGATCTTGGCGTACATGATCGGCTGGGTGAAGGTGGGGTCGTCGCCTTCATTGTGGCCGAAGCGGCGATAGCAGAACATATCGACCACCACGTCCTTGGCGAACTTCTGGCGGAACTCGGTCGCCATCTTGGCGGCGAAGACCACGGCTTCCGGATCGTCGCCGTTGCAGTGCAGAATCGGGGCCTGGGCCATCAGCGCCACATCCGACGGATAGGGCGAGGAGCGCGAGAAGCGCGGCGCCGTGGTGAAGCCGATCTGGTTATTGATGATGAAATGCAGCGTGCCGCCGGTGCGATAGCCTTTCAGGTCCATCAGGGCGAAACATTCCATGCCGACGCCCTGGCCGGCGAAGGCCGCATCGCCATGGATCAGCAAGCCCATGGCCATGCCGCGATCCGGCCCGGCTTCGGAAGCCAGCACCGCCGCGTCGGTCTGACCGCGCAGATGGAAGGCCTGCTTGGCGCGCGTCTTGCCGAGCACAACCGGATTGACGATCTCCAGGTGCGACGGGTTGGCCGTCAGCGACAGGTGGACCGTATTGCCGTCGAACGTGCGGTCCGAGGAAGCGCCCATGTGGTACTTGACGTCTGACGAGCCTTCGATATCGGCCGGCAGGGAGGTGCCGCCCTGAAACTCGTGGAACATGGCGCGGTAGGTCTTGCCCATGACGCCCGTCAGGGTATTCAGGCGGCCACGGTGGGCCATGCCGAAGATGATATCCTTCACGCCGAGCGCGCCGCCGCGCTTGATGATCTGCTCCAGCGCCGGGATCATGGCTTCACCGCCGTCGAGGCCGAAGCGCTTGGTGCCGGGGAAGCGGCGGTGGCAGAAGCGCTCGAAGCCCTCGGCCTCGATCAGCTTCTTGAGGATGGCGATCTTGCCTTCGCGGGTGAAGGTGATTTCCTTGTCGCGGCCTTCGATGCGTTCCTGCACCCAGGCCTTTTCGGCGGGGTCGGCGATGTGCATGTACTGGACGCCGACATTGCCGCAGTAGGTGCGGCGGACGATGGCGAGGATTTCCCGCAGGCTTGCCGATTCCAGGCCCAGCACGCCATCGATGAAGATGGTGCGGTCCATGTCGGCCTCGGTGAAGCCCCAGTAGCTCGGATGCAGTTCGGGATTGTCGCCCTTCGGCTCAAGGCCCAGCGGGTCGAGGTTCGATTGCAGGTGGCCACGGATGCGGAAGGTGCGGATCAGCATCAGCGCCCGGACCGAATCGCGCGCGGCGGCCTGGAGATCGGCAGCGGAGGCGCCGGGGTTTTTGGCGGCGATGGCCTTTTCGACCTTGGCCTGCACGGCGGGCCACACGCCATCCATCGCCGAGGTCAGTTCGTCGCGCGGGGCGTTTACCGGTTGCGCCCATCCGCCGACGCCGGCGTTGGCGCTGACCGTTTCAGGCCTGTCCATGAGGGAATCGAAGAAGGCGCGCCATTCGGGGGAAACCGAATTGGGGTCCTGCGCCCAGCGTTCCTGCATCTGCTCGATGAAGATCGCGTTGGTGCCGTAGAGAAAAGACGTCTCGGCGAACACCTGATTAAGCCGACTTGAGTCGTCTGCCATGTGTGCTTCCTGTTCAGGCGGCCAATTACGACACCGCCTGCCTTTCGAAATATGCTTGTGTCCAACCACCCTTAAGGCTTGAGGACGAGGTGGACCGCGGCCAATAACGACACCGCGATCCGGTTTTGGTTCCTGCCCGGCACGCCGCGCAGGTTTTCACTCCTTACACGAAATTATGCCCCAGGGCCATAAGGCTCTGGGGCATAAATCAGACTATTTAAAGGCCTTTCAAGACGCTCAGAAGCGTTTCGCCCAAAGCCGCCGGAGAAGGCGCCACCTTGATGCCCGCCGCTTCCATGGCGGCGATCTTGTCTTCCGCGCCGCCCTTGCCGCCGGAGATGATCGCGCCGGCGTGGCCCATGCGGCGGCCCGGAGGCGCCGTGCGGCCGGCGATGAAACCGGCCATGGGTTTCTTGCGGCCACGCTTGGCCTCGTCACGCAGGAACTGCGCGGCGTCTTCCTCGGCCGAACCGCCGATTTCACCGATCATGATGATCGACTTGGTGGCTTCGTCGGCCAGGAACATTTCCAGCACGTCGATGAACTCGGTGCCCTTGACCGGATCGCCGCCGATGCCGACAGCCGTGGTCTGGCCGAGGCCGGCATTGGTGGTCTGGAACACGGCTTCATAGGTCAGGGTGCCGGAACGGGAAACAACCCCCACCGAACCCGGCGAGAAGATATTGCCCGGCATGATGCCGATCTTGCACTGGTTCGGCGTCAGCACGCCGGGGCAGTTCGGACCGATCAGGCGCGACTTCGAGCCTTGCAGCGCCTTCTTCACCTTCACCATATCCAGTACCGGAATGCCTTCGGTGATGCAGACGATCAGTTCCATCTCCGCTTCGATCGCTTCGAGGATCGAGTCGGCGGCGAAGGGGGGGGGCACGTAGATGGCGGTGGCGGTGGCGCCGGTGCGCTCACGGGCCTCGGCCACGGTATCGAAGACCGGCAGGTTCAGATGCGTCTGGCCGCCCTTGCCGGGCGTGACGCCGCCGACGAGTTGCGTGCCGTAGGCGATGGCTTGTTCGGAGTGGAAGGTGCCTTGCGCGCCGGTGAAGCCCTGCGTGATGACCTTGGTGTTTTTATCGATAAGAACGGACATTGTGACTTAACCCTTCACGGCCTTGACGATCTTGGCGGCCGCATCGGCCAGATCGTTGGCGGCGATAACGTTCAGGCCGCTCTCGTTGATGATCTTTTTGCCGAGTTCGACATTGGTGCCTTCGAGGCGCACCACCAGCGGCACTTTCAGGCCGACTTCCTTGACAGCGGCGATGACGCCCTGCGCGATGATGTCGCACTTCATGATGCCGCCGAAGATATTGACCAGGATACCCTTCACCTTCGGATCGGAGGTGATGATCTTGAAGGCCGCGGTGACCTTTTCAGTGGTCGCGCCGCCGCCGACATCGAGGAAGTTGGCCGGTTCGGAACCGTAGAGCTTGATGATGTCGAGCGTGGCCATGGCCAGGCCGGCGCCATTGACCATGCAGCCGATCTCGCCATCGAGCGCGATGTAGCTGAGGTCGAACTTCGAGGCTTCGATTTCCTTCTGATCCTCTTCCGTTTCGTCGCGCAGGGCCACGATGTCGGGATGGCGGAACAGGGCATTCGAGTCAAACGACACCTTGGCGTCGAGAACGATCAGCCTGTCATCGCCCGTGATGATCAGCGGGTTGATTTCCAGCATGTCCATGTCCTTGGCGTTGAACGCCGCGTACAGTTGCTGGAGGAGCTTGGCGCCCTGCTTGGCGACGTCGCCCTTCAGGTTGAGCGCCTTGGCCAGCGCGCGGGTGTGGGTCGGCCACACGCCGGTGGCGGGGTCGATGGTGAAGGTATGGATCTTGTCGGGCGTGTTGTGCGCCACGTCCTCGATATCCATGCCGCCTTCGGTCGAAGCCACGACCGACACCTTGGAACTGACGCGATCGACGAGCAGCGACAGGTAGAGTTCCTTGGCGATATCGGCGCCTTCCTCGATATAGAGGCGGTTGACCTGCTTGCCCGCCGGACCCGTCTGGTGGGTCACCAGGACGCGACCGAGCATTTCGTCGGCATTGGCCTTGACCTCTTCCGGCGACTTGACGACGCGGACGCCGCCCTTGGCATCGGCGCCCAGGCCTTCGAACCTGCCCTTGCCGCGGCCACCGGCGTGAATTTGCGATTTGACGACAAAAACCTTGGAGCCAGCCTCGGTGGCCAGGGTCTTGGCGGCCTTCAGGGCCTCGTCGGGGGAGAAGGCGGCATATCCGCGCGGAACGGCAACGCCGAACTCTTTGAGGACGGCCTTAGCTTGATGCTCGTGAATGTTCATGAAACCGGTCTTGTAATGTTGCTGATACAGCAAAAACATGCAGGACGGATCATCGCGCCCGTCCTTTGAACGGGGGCTTTATAGAGAGGCGCGCGCCTGTGTGCAACCGCTCACACACATAAATTTGATGAATCGCGCCATTTTGGTTTCACAAGGTTTCCCCTTTCGTAACAGGAATGTTACCGCTAACGCAAAGCGGGAAAAGACGACAGCGTTGTCAGGATGCGGTCATCGCACCGCAGAACCGTATACGATTTTCGATCATCCAAACACCATCTGCCACATCAGGCGGCCCGGCAGGAAAGTGAACAATCCGGCAATGAGCAGGGCACCAGTATAGAGGCGCGTGGCGTATTTTTTATGGGCCTTGATATCCTTTTTGCGCGCCGCATAGACGATCATCGGCGCCGCGATCAGGGTGGCCCCGGACAGGATATGGATGAAGCTGAAACTGCCGTGATTGATGATCCTGATGAAGAAGGACGACCCCGCCACCACCACCATGAAGATAATCCAGGTCCAGCCGAGGATACGGTGCATGCCCGTGCCCTTGGGACCGAAAATCTGCACCGCGCCGATAACGAAGGCCGCCAGCGCCGCCAGCAGGTGAATCTGGATCACCGGTGACACCTGGCCGATCAGGGCGATATTCGGCAGATGCGGATGGGCGTAATGGTCGAGCAGCGTCATAAGGCTTCCTTGAAATAGGATGGCTTTTAAAAATCGGATGCCCCATAAGACAGCGATCTTGTCTGGATGCCCGGCCCCATGCGTGAAACGCCCGACCTAATTCGTGAAACGCCGCCCCGCGCCACTGGCGCTTCGTCAGTGACACGGCTCATACTGGCCGTGATCGGCCCGCACTGGCTGCGCACCTACGCCATCGCACTCGGCATGGCGTTCCTGCTCACCTTCACCGCCGCCAACGGCACGCAGGATGTCCCGCTGCTGGTCCGCTTCCCCTACTGGCTGATTCTCATGGTGTGCGGCACGCTGATCGCGCAAGTGACCGGCCGCGCGCTCGACCGCTACGCCAGCCTCAATCTGTGGCAGACCGTCACAGCCATGATCGCCATCACCACGCCGCTGATCTGCGTCATGGTCTGGCTGGTGACGGCGGGCTTCAACAGCGACCACAGGCTTGAGCCGGCCCGCCTGCTCCATCTGCTCGGCCCCGTTCTGGTGATTACGGTCGCCATGGCGGTGCTGCATGTCCTGATCAGCGGTACGCCGGCGCAAAGCCACGCCTTCACGGCGGATGTGAAGACCGAGCCGGGCGCCGCTTTCCGCGAACGCCTGCCGTTCAAATTCCGCCATGCCGAAATTCATGCCCTGCAAGCCGAGGACCATTATCTGCGTGTCCACACCTCAACCGGCGATACCTTGATCCTGATGCGGCTTTACGACGCCATCCGCGAACTGGACGGCATCGAGGGGTCGCAGACGCACCGCTCATGGTGGGTGGCCAGGGCCGCCGTTACCGACACGATCCGCGCGAATGGCCGCATTACCCTGGTGCTGACAGGCGGGCTAACCGCGCCCGTCAGCCGAAGCTTCCAGAAAGCCCTGAAAAAGGATGGCTGGCTGTAGGCCCTATTTCTTCTGCAATTCCGCCTTGAAGGCGTCGAGGCTCAGGGGACGACCGAGGAAATCCTGGATCAGCGCATTGGCATCTTCCGAGCCGCCCGGTTCCAGCACCAGCTTGCGGTAGCGCAGGGCGGTGTCCTTGTCGCGGATGCCGTCGGTCTCGAAGCGGGTGAAGAGATCGAGTGCGATCGCCTTGGACCAGACATAGGTATAGTAGATCGCCGAATAGCCATCCAGATGCCCGAAGCTGGCATAGGGATGCGTCCCCGGCACCGGCGGATAAAGGGCATAGCGGCTGAGTTGGGCGTCGAATTGGGTGCTGAGGTCGAAATCGGGCTTGCGGTTATAGAAGTTGAGCGAAATCGCCGAATAGGCCAGTTGCGTCTTCCACATGCCGGGTTCGCCGAAGTGGCGGCCGGCATTCATCTTCTGCACCAGGCTTTCGGGGATCGGCTCGCCCTTGTCGTTCGAGGCGAAGCCTTTCAGCGTATCGTAATTCCAGGTCCATTCTTCGAGAAGCTGCGATGGCGCCTCAATGAAGTCCCATTGCAGATTGCCCATGGATTGCACGCCATACTGGGTATGGCCGGAATACATGGCGTGCAGCAGGTGGCCGAACTCATGCAGGAAGGTGGTCACATCGTCATGGTCCATAGGCCCTGATGCCGGGAAATTGCAGATCAGCGCGCCGACCGGAATCTGGCGGCCTTCGATGCCGGTCCGGATCGGGAACTGGGCGGCGTGATTATACTTGCCGTCGCGCGGACTCATATCGAGATAGAAACGCCCCACCAGCTTATTGTTGTCATAAAGCTCCCATGCCGTGACCGACGGATCCCACACCGGTGTGTTCCACGGGCGGATATCGGCGTTGAACAGATCGCCGACCAGCTTGAAAATACCCATGCGCGCCTTGTCGAGCGTGAAGTACTGGCGCACCTCGGCGGAATCGACATCGTATTTTTCCTTGCGCAGCCGGTTCTCGAAATAGCTGCGGTCCCAGCGCTGGAGATCGGTGATCGTCGGGTCAATGGTTTTGGCGAAGGCCAGCAGTTCGGCATAGTCGGCGTCCGCGCCCGGTTTGGCGGCAACGTTGACGTCATCGAGGAACTGCGCGGCGCGCTGCGGATTGCCGATCATCTTGTCGGAGGTGACGAGCGTGGCGTAATCGGGATAGCCCAGCACCCGCGCCAGTTCATAGCGCTTTTCCAGCAGGGTTTTCAGCACGGTTTCATTGGCCGGCCAGCCACGGTTGTTGAAGGCGGAACTGACCTTGCGGCGCGTTTCGCGGATATCGGCATAATCGAGAACCGGGAAGATATCGGGATAGGCGAAGGTCAGGTGGACCAACCCGTCCGCGCCCGGCTTGTGGGCGTCGATATAGTCCTGCGGCAGGCCCTTCAGTTCCTCCGGCGTCAGGGGAATATCGCCCATGTCGTCGCGGATGTTCTCGGCGAATTTCAGGCCGGTTTCGGTGATCTCCTTCTGGAGCTGCGTCACCTTCGCCCGCGTCGCCTCGTCCTTGTCGACGCCGGACAGCCGGTAATTGGTCAGCATCTTGTCCAGGGTAAAGCCGGTCTTCTTATCCAGCCCCTGAGTCGGGATGGCGGCCAGGCGGTCATAAATCGGGCGGGATAAAGACACCTTCGTGCCGAGATCGGACAGCTTCGGTATACAGGCCTGCGCCGCATCGCGCACCGGCTTGAGCGGGCTGGTTTCGGAAATCAGATACATTTCGCTGCCGCCATCGGACAGGATCAGCGACAGGGTATCGAAGGCCGTGAAATCCCCGGCGATGGTCGCCGGTCCGGTACGGGCCTCAAGCGCCGCCTCGGCCTTCGCCGCCAGAGCCAGGGTTGTGTCGCAGCGCGCGCTGACCGCTTCCGGCGCAGTCAGGTTCAGCGGCAGGGGCTTGAGATACGCCGTGACCTCCTGATCCAGCGCGGTCGGCGCGGCGAGGACGTGCAGAGGCAGGGCAGCGCCGGCCAGCAGCGCGGCGGCGAAGGTCAGGCGAATGAATGACATAAAAGACCCCTATGGCGTGAACAGAGGCAAAGTCTTAACGCACACCCGTAACCGCCGCAACCAATCAGTGTTGGGTCATCCGCACCATCGACCAGTCATAACCCAGTTCACGGGTGCGCGCCTCGATGGTATTGCGCATCAGTTCATCCGGCTGCGCGGTACGGCTGAGCAGCCACAGATAACGCCCGGAAGGCTCACCGACGATCGACCATGAATAATCCTCGGCATGATCGAGTACCCAATAATCACCGACATAGAAGGGACCGAAGAAAGACACCTTAAGCTTGGCGTTATCGCTGCCCGGCAGCACACGCGCCCGGCCATGCGCCGTCTTCACCGGCCCGGACAAGCTGCCCTTGCGGGCCGAATTGACGACATCGACCTCGCCGTCGTCGCGTTTGCGGTATTCGGCGGTGACGCCTTCGCAATCCTTCTCGAAACGGTTTTCATAACGTCCGATTTCGTACCACAGGCCGAGATAGCGATTGAGATCGACATGTTTGACGGGCTGGGGCACGGCCCGGTTGCCTACCCGCCCGGTCTTCATCAGGCCGGCGCAGGCGGTCAGCGCCAAGGCGGCGCCTCCCGCCACGGCCAAAGGAAAAATCAGGCGGGTGGGCTTCATAACAGTCTCCGGGTTACGCAGGCCGTAACAAAGTCCGGTTTTCGTTATAAATATTCAATGCGGAGCTAGGCCGCCTTTTCCGGCAGGGTAAAGCTGAACACGCTGCCCTCGCCCGGCTTCGAGCTTACACTGATATCGCCGCCGCACAGCCGCACGAACTTGCGGCAGGTCGAAAGGCCGATGCCCGTGCCGATATAATCGTCGAAACTGTGCAGGCGCTGGAAGACCTGGAATATGCGCTCGTGGAATACCGGGTCGATGCCGATGCCGTTATCCGCCACATCAAAGCGCCAAAATACTTTCTCGGCCTTGCCGTCCTTGCGCGCGGATACGGTGATTTCCGGCGTCCGGCTGCCATCCTGAAACTTGAGCGCATTGCCGATCAGATTTTGCAGCAAAACCCGCATCAGGGTGGGGCTGGTCTTGATGACCGGCAGGCCGGCGGAGGTCACGAGAGCCTGCTTTTCCGCGATGACGTCGGCGAAATCGGGCATGAGGCCATCGAAAACCTTCTGGCAATCCACCGTTTCCAGTTTCACCTCTTCGCGGCCGATACGCGAAAAGCCGAGAATGTCGCGGATCATCGTCTGTACACGGACGGCATTGTCGCGGATATATTCCGCATAGCCCAGGGCGGTTTCGTCAAGCTGCCCCGCCACGCCTTCGGCCAGCAGGCCGGCATAGGCGTTCATCATACGCACCGGCTCCTGCATGTCATGCGAGCAGACATAGGCGAAACGCTCCAGTTCCTCGTTCGACTGGCGCAGGTTGGCGTTCAGTTGCAGGATCTGCTGACGCTGGGTGTAAAGGTCGAGATAGACCTTGACCTTGCTTTTCAGGATATCGGAATTGATCGGCTTGAAGATGTAATCGACCGCGCCGATTTCGGCCGCCTCGGTGGCGAAATGATCTTCCTTGCTGATGGCGGTGACGAAGATGATCGGTACATTCTGCATCGAGGGCCGCGTCTTCATCAGGCGGGCCGTCTCGAAACCGTCCATGACCGGCATCTGGACATCAAGCAGGACGATGGCGAAGTCTTCCTTCAACACCAGGTCCAGCGCCTTTTCGCCGGAATCGACCGTGGCGATGGCGGCGCCGAGCGGTTTCAGCAGGGCTTCGGTGGCAAGCAGGTTTTCCCAGCGGTCATCGACAATGAGTATTTTGGGGAGGATTTCGGGCACAGTCACGCCAAAGCCGTCCTGGGCGTCGCCGCGAAGGGTGTTCATTGCGCGCATATGCTCTCTCATTCAGGTGCGCGCAGACTAGGCCGTCACTTCCCGGCGGTGAAATCACATTTTGGTTTTCACATCGCAAGGGATTCATTAGGGCCGTGATGAACTTACCTCATCGCAGCCCTATAGCGTGCGACGGCACACCGCCGCTGATGCGGCAAGCCTGCGCGGCCTCTGAGCGCATTAAGCAAACAGGGCGTCGATATCCGCCTGGTTCGTTTCCGGGCCGTCGAGCGCCGGGCCATTGAGCAGCAGGTTGCGGGCACGGATTTCGGCGGCTGTCAGTTCGGCGGCGGCCACCTCCTCACCCAGGCCCACAACCGCCGCCAGGTCGGCAACCCGTACCTCGATCTGATTCAGCAGCCGGATAATCTTGGAAATGCGCTGGCCGGTAATGTCCTGGAAAGCGCAGGCCTCGAACATCTTCATCACCTCGCCGGTGATGAGTCCCGCCAGTTGCGGATCGGCGGGGTCCAGCGCCATCACCGTTTCCGCCGCCGTCATGATGGTGTTGGTAGCGCTCTCGGTATCCTGCGTAATAGCCGCCAGTTCCGCGCCGGCGTTCGAGAAGGCCCCATTGGGATTCAGGTCGCTGATCTCCGCCCGCGCCTGGGCGATGGAATCGGCGATTGCCTGAAAATCCTGCGACCGGCGCGTATCGAGCTTCATGTAGAAACTGTGCAGCAGGCCGACCAGGGTTTCGGAATGCTGCATCAGGTCCATCAGGCGGGACAGATCGCCCTCCAGGCCGGATGGATTGAACGGGATCGGAGTGGACATGGAAGCAGGCTTTATTGCGCGACCGCCACAGCGTCAAGATATTCGCCATTGGCCCAATAGGCATCGACATCGCCGCAGACCTGCTTGACGTCATCGAAATAGAACGGCTTGGGCAGCAGGAAATTGACACGGGCGCGGCGGGCTTTGTTGAGCGCAGTGGCTCCGGCATCGGGATTGTTGATCTGCCCGGCCGTCATGATGGCGATCGGCACATGCGGCGCATGATCGCGGTATATATCGAGATCGTCGAGCGTGTTGTGGCTCTCAACGAAGACATCGAGCACCAGCAGATCGAATCTTTGCGCGCCAAGCCGGGTCAGCGCTTCCGACATATCGGTGACGCAGATCGCTTCATAGCCGGCGCGCTGGAACATCTTGCTGATGATGATCGCCTGGGTACGGCTATCCTCCAGTATCAGCACCTGTCTTGCCATAACTCGCCCCTTGTACGCTTACGTCAGACTATTAGAGCGTGTAAAAGCCTAACATATGGTTATGGCTGCGTATAACATCATACAAAAAAGCGGCCCCTTTCGGAACCGCCTTTTCTTTATGCGCGTTTGGCCTCCTGCGCGGCCTGTATGGCCAGTATCTCATTCGGCATGACTTCGACAAAGGCCTTCAGGCTGTTGTCCCAGTCATCGAGAATGGCCTGGGCGCGCGGCGACAGGGTTTTCTCCAGATGGGCCGTGATCAGGTCTTTCAGGCGGGCCACGTTTTCATCGGGCACCGGACGCAGCGTAATGCCTTCCGGATTGATGTACTGCGCGAAGGTCTGGTCCGGATCGTAGACATAGGCCACGCCGCCGGTCATGCCCGCACCGAAATTGGCCCCGGCCTTGCCGAGAATGACGACCTCGCCGCCGGTCATGTATTCGCAGCCATGCGCGCCGACGCCTTCGACCACGGTGGTCGCGCCGGAATTACGCACCGCGAAGCGCTCGCCCGCCGTACCGGCGATATAGAGCTGGCCGGAGGTCGCGCCGTACAGGATCGTGTTCCCGGCCAGGGCCTGGTTTTCCTGCCAGACCTTCGGGCGGATGACGATGGTGGCACCGGAAAGCCCCTTGCCGACATAGTCATTGGCCTCGCCGATCAGGTTGATCGTCAGGCCCTTGACCGCGAAGGCGCCGAGCGACTGGCCGACCGAACCGAGCAGTTCGAGCTTGAGGTGACCCTCGTCGAGCGTGTTGCCGTAGGTGCTGACAATATGGGACGAGGTGCGGGTGCCGACGGCGCGCATGGTGTTGCGCACATCGTAGGTCAGTTGCATTTTTTCCTTGCGTTCCAGCATGTAGGCGGCGTCGCGCACGATCTGGGCGTCGAGCGTATCGGCGACGGCGTTGATCTCGTTATAGCGCGTAATGGTGGCGCCGGGATCGAGATCGACGCGGACCAGCAGCGGGTTCAGGTCGAGATCGTCGAGGTGGACCCCGCCGCGCGACACCTGCTGGAGCAGGTCGGTGCGGCCGGTGGCTTCGCCGAGTGAACGCAGGCCGAGCGAGGCCAGGATTTCGCGCACTTCACGGGCGATGAAGGTGAACAGATTGATCACCTTGTCCGGCGTGCCGGTGAATTTGGCGCGCAGGCGTTCATCCTGGACGCAGACCCCGACCGGGCAGGTGTTCGACTGGCACTGGCGCACCATCAGGCAGCCCATGGCGATCAGCGAGGTGGTGCCGATGCCGAACTCGTCGGCGCCAAGCATGGCGGCGATGACGATATCGCGGCCGGTGCGCAGGCCCCCGTCGGCGCGCAGGCGGATCTGGCCGCGCAGGTTATTGAGCGTCAGCACCTGATGCGCTTCCGACAGGCCGAGTTCGAACGGCAGGCCAGCGAACTTGACCGAGGTCAGGGGCGATGCGCCGGTGCCGCCGACATTGCCGGAGACGAGGATGGCGTCGGCCTTGGCTTTCGCCACGCCAGCGGCCACCGCGCCGATGCCCGACTGCGATACCAGCTTGACGGTGACGCGGGCGCGCGGATTGATCTGCTTCAGATCATAGATGAGTTGGGCCAGGTCCTCGATCGAGTAAATATCGTGGTGCGGCGGCGGCGAGATCAGGCCCACGCCCGGCGTCGAGTGACGCATCTTGGCGATGAATTCCGTCACCTTGAAGCCGGGCAACTGCCCGCCCTCACCGGGCTTGGCGCCCTGGGCCACCTTGATTTCGATTTCGCGGCACTGGTTGAGATATTCCGCCGTGACGCCGAAGCGGCCCGAGGCGATCTGCTTGATCTGCGAATTCGGATTGTCGCCGTTCGGACGGCGGTGGTAACGCTCGGGGTCTTCCCCGCCCTCACCGGACACCGAACGGGCGCCGATGCGGTTCATGGCGATGTTGAGCGTCTCGTGCGCTTCGGGGCTGAGCGCGCCGAGCGACATGCCGGGCGTGACGAAGCGCTTGCGAATTTCGTTGACCGATTCCACCTCCTCGATGGCGATCGGCGCGGCCTTCGATTCCCAGGCGAGCAGGTCGCGCGGGCTGGTCGGGGCCGTCTTCGACATTTCGGCGACCAGGCCGGAATATTTCTTGAAGACCTCGTAATCGTCGCGCGTCGTGGCGTCCTGCAACAGGTGGATCAGCTTGGGCTGGTAATAGTGCGTCTCGCCGGCGGCGCGCAGCTTGTAGAAGCCGCCGATAGCGGTGACCGGCTTCTTCGACCAGGCGTTGAGATGCAACCTCGTCAGCTTCTGCTCGATGCCGGACAGGCCGATGCCGGAAATGCGCGAGGTCACGCCGGGGAAGTATTCCGCCACCAGGGCACGCGACAGGCCGAGCGCCTCGAATTCATAACCGCCGCGATAGGAGGAGATGACCGAAATACCCTTCTTGGCCAGGATCTTCATCAGGCCGGCCTCGATGGCCTTCTTGTAGTTCGAGAAGGCCTTGTGCTCGTTGTAGCCTTCATAACGCCCCTGCGCGAGACGTTCCTGGAGGATTTCCAGCGCCAGGTAGGGGTTGATCGCCGTAGCGCCGACCCCGACCAGAACCGCGAAGGTATGCGGGTCCATGGCTTCCGAGGTGCGGACGATGATCGAAACGAAGGAACGCAGGCCCTTCTGCACCAGCCGCGAATGGACGGCGGCGGCGGCCAGGATCATCGGCACGCCCATCAGGTCGGCATTGAGGTTCTCATCGCTGAGGACGATCATGCTGGCCTTGTCCTCGCTGACGGCCTTGACGGCTTCGTCACGCAGGCGTTCCAGAGCAGCTTTCAGACCGGCGCCGGGAATGGCATCTTCCGCCGGGATAGCGAAGGTACAGTCAAGCTTGGCGACATGGCCGACATTCTCGAACGTCACCATGCGCTGATACATCAGCGTGCTGAGGAACGGGCTTTCCAGAACGAAGACATCGGTCTGGGCCTCGTCCTCGGCCAGGATATTGCCGAGGTTCTTGAAACGCGTCTTGAGCGACATGCCCTTCGCTTCGCGCAGCGGGTCGATCGGCGGATTGGTGACCTGGGCGAAGTTCTGGCGGAAATAGTGGGCCAGCGGCCGCCACTGTTCGGAAAGCACGGCCAGCGGCGTATCGTCGCCCATCGAGCCGATGGCTTCCTTGCCGTCCTTCACCATGGCGTCGAGGACCGTATCAAGGTCTTCCAGCGTGAAGCCCGCGGCAATCTGGCGGCGGTGCAGTTCCTCGCCATGATAGGCGCGCGGCTCCGGTCCCGGCATGATCAGCGGCTCCAGATCGACCATGTTTTCCAGCCAGCCCTTGTAATCGTGCTTCTGGGCCAGGGCGTCGATGATCTCATCCTCGCCGTACAGCCTGCCGCCATCGAGATCGACGGCGATCATACGGCCAGGCGCGATATGGATACGGCGCGACACGCGTTCCTCGGCCACGCCGGTCATACCGGCTTCGGAGCCGACGATCAGCAGGCCGTTCTTCGTTTCGGTGACGCGCAGGGGACGCAGGCCGTTGCGGTCCTTGCCGGCGATGACCCAGCGGCCATCGGTGGCGCAGATGGCGGCGGGTCCGTCCCACGGCTCCATCACGGCGTTGCAGTAGGCGTAAAGCGCCTTGTTGGCTTCGGAAACGGTGTCGTTCTTGCCGGCGGCTTCGGGGATCAGCAGGGCCTTGGCCATCGGCGCCGAACGGCCGGCGCGGACCAGCAGTTCGAACACATTGTCGAGCGCGGCGGAATCCGAGCCGCGCGGCTGGATCACCGGCTTCACGTCATGGGCCTCGCCACCGAAGGTAGTAGCGGCCATGCGGATCTCGTGCGACTTCATCCAGTTGATGTTGCCGCGCAGGGTGTTGATCTCCCCATTGTGCGCCAGCATGCGGAAGGGCTGGGCCAGACGCCATTCAGGGAAGGTGTTGGTCGAGAAGCGCTGGTGGAAGATGGCCACCGAAGAGGTGAAGTCCGGGGCCTGGAGGTCGAGATAGAAGTCATCAACCGACTCGGCGCGGAACATGCCCTTGTAGATCAGGGTCTTGGCCGAGAACGAACACAGGTAGAAATCGCCGAGATTGGCTTCATCGACGCGCTTCTCGATGCGGCGGCGGCAGAGGAACATGGCGCGTTCCAGCGCTTCGCCTTCCAGCCCTTCCGGGGCAGCCATCATGATCTGCTCGATTTCCGGGCGCGTGGCCGAGGCGCGTTCGCCCAGCTGCGTCACGTCCACCGGCGGCTGACGCCAGCCGTAGAGGTAGAAGCCGGAGCGCAGGACTTCGGATTCGACGATGGTCCGGGCGGTTTCCTGAGCGCCCAGATCGGTGCGCGGCAGGAAGACCTGGCCGACGAGGATCGGGCCGGAGCGTGGCTTGTGGCCGATATTCTCGACCTGCTTGCGGAAGAAGGCCTGCGGCACATTGATCATGATGCCCGCGCCATCGCCCGACTTGCCGTCGGCATCGACCGCGCCGCGGTGGAACAGGGCCTTCAGCGCCTTGACGGCCAGTTCGACGACTTCGCGCTTTTGCGAGCCGTCGATAGAACAGACGACGCCGACGCCGCAGGCTGAGATTTCGGATTCGGGATCGTAGGCGTGACCGTCTATGAGGCGCTGGCGTTGATCCTGATAGTGCTTGTAAGAATCGAATTTGGTCATTTTATTCCGCGGCTCCCAGTTCATAGGAGGAAGGCTCGCCATTGGCGTTGGCCGGTACAAGTAGTTCGGTTTGCAGATAGTGGTGGATGTCGGCGGCGGCATCCTGGCCTTCGCGCACCGCCCAGACGACCAGCGACGCGCCGCGAACGATATCGCCCGCCGCGAAAACGCCATCGACCATGGTGCGGAACTCGCCGGCATGAACCTGAATCGTGCCCCAGCGCGACACCTGAAGGCGCGGTTCGTTGAACATCACCGGCAGGTTTTCCGGCTCGAAGCCGAGGGCTTCGATGATCAGGTCGGCGGGCAGGTCGGACTCGGCCCCGGCGATATCCTCGATGCCCTGACGCCCCTGCGCGTCCGGCGTGGTCAGGCGCATGCGCTGGATTTTCAGGCCGGTGACCTTTTCGGCGTCGCCGAGCACGGCCTTGGGGGCCGATAGCCACTCGAAGCGGACGCCTTCTTCTTCGGCATTGGCCACTTCGCGGTCGGACCCCGGCATGTTGGCGCGGTCACGGCGATAGACACACGACACCGATTTCGCGCCCTGGCGGATGGCGGTGCGCACGCAGTCCATGGCCGTATCGCCGCCGCCGATGACGACGACCGTTTTCCCCTTGGCGTCGAGATGCGCCTCGGCGGCCGGATCGACCTCGTAGCCGAAACCCTGGCGGTTGGACATGGTGAGGTAGTCGAGCGCGGCGACCACGCCCTTCGAGCCGCAGCCGGGCACGCTCAGGGCGCGGCCCTTGTAGACGCCGGTGGCGATCAGGATGGCGTCGTGCTTTTCGCGCAGGTCCTCGAAGCTGACATCATTGCCGATATCGCAGCCCAAAACATATTCGACGCCCGAAGCAGCCAGGCGGTCGGTACGGCGGGCCACGACGTGCTTTTCCAGCTTGAATGACGGGATGCCGTAAACCAGCAGGCCGCCGGCGCGGTCGTAACGGTCATAGATGGTGACCTTGTAGCCCAGGGTGCGCAGGCGGTCGGCGGCGGCGATGCCCGCCGGACCGGCGCCGATAATGCCGACCGACTGGGCGCGCTCGACTTCCGGCACGATCGGCTCGATCCAGCCGTTCTCGAACGCCATGTCGCCGAGATAGCGTTCGACGCTGCCGATGGTGATGTTCTGCCAGCCGGATTGTTCCAGCACGCAGGAGCCTTCGCACAGACGGTCCTGCGGGCAGATGCGACCGCAGATTTCCGGCAGGGTCGAGGTGGCCGAGGACAATTCCCAGGCTTCGCGCGGACGGCCTTCGGCGGTCAGGCGCAGCCAGTCGGGAATGTTGTTCGACAGCGGGCAGCCGTGCTGGCAGAAGGGCACGCCGCACTGCGCGCAGCGCGACGCCTGATGCGAGGCCTGTGTCGGTGTGAAGTCGGCATAGATTTCATTGAAGTTGCCGGTGCGTGTCTTCGCATCGGCCTTCGCCGGCGTCTTTTTGACTTCAATCACGAAACGGTTCGTATCCATACGACTACCCTTCTCTACGCTGCAACCGTTGCCGGTCCATACTCTTCGCAGGTGCTAAAAGCGCAAAACCCCTGCGAAGAAAAGTTCAAATCCTGTCTCCGGCCTGTCTTCGGCAGCTTTTTTACCACAGATGACATATTTGCCGTTATAGTATCATTTGTAATTTGTTTGCCGCCCGATACCTTGACATGCAAACCCCCTCGGCTGATCCCTGAGCGCCCGTATCCGGATCGCCTTAAGATCAATCGCAAGGGGGGAGTTTCAGTCCAGCTTTTCAGCCTTTTGATTATCCGTGCAGAGTCTCCCCATGCTGCGATTGATCGAGGCCCTCGATCTCCTCTTCCTCTGTTACGCGAAGGCCTGTTGTGTATTTGCAGGCCGTGAGGATGAGGAAGGTGATGACCGCGCTCCAGCCGATGACCACCACGAGGCCGAGCAGCTGTTTAAGTACGCTGGCATCGGCGCCCGCCGGATTTATGTCCGTATTGGCGAAAACCGCTGTCAGCAACGCGCCGGTGAAGCCGCCGACCGCGTGGACGCCGAAGGCATCCAGACTGTCATCATATCGGAACATATTCTTCACATAGGTCGAGCCGAGATAGCAGACCGGACCGGTGATCAGGCCGATCAGCAGCGCGCCGCCCGGCGTGACGAAACCGGCCGCCGGCGTTATGGCGACCAGACCGGCGATAATCCCCGAAACCATGCCGAGCAGGGTCGGCTGCTTGCGCTCGATCCATTCGGGGATGATCCAGCCAATCGCGCCGGTCATGGCGGCGGCGATGGTATTGAGCATGGCGACCGCCGCGCGGCTGTCCGCCGCCAGTTCCGAACCGGCATTGAAGCCGATCCAGCCGACCAGCAGCATCGACGCGCCGATCATGGTGTAGCCCAGGTTATGCGGGGCCATGTTGTCACGGCCGAAGCCCTTGCGCTTGCCGATCACCAGACAGGCGACGAGGCCGGCGACACCGGAATTGACATGGACCACCGCCCCGCCGGCAAAATCGAGCACACCCATCTGGCCAAGGAAACCGCCGCCCCAGACCCAGTGCGCCACCGGGGCGTAGACCAGCAGGCTCCACAGGGCGATGAAGACGCAGAAGGCGGAAAACTTCATGCGCTCGACGATCGAGCCGATGATCAGGGCCGGGGTAATGATGGCGAAGGTCATCTGATAGGCGACCCACAGATATTCCGGCAGGTTGGGCGCGGCCTTGTAAGCCGTATCGAGCCGGACGCCGTTCAGCAGGGCGATATCGAAGCCACCAATGATCTTGTTAAGGAAGCTGCCGTCAGAACCGCCGCCGACGCCAAAGGCCAGGCTGTAGCCGATGAAAATCCAGATGACCGAAGCGATCACCGACACGGCAACCGATTGCGCGAGTGTGGACAGCAGGTTCTTCTTGCGCACCATGCCGCCGTAAAACAGCGCCAGACCCGGCAGGGTCATGAACAGAACCAGGCAGGTGGCGACCAGCATCCAGCCGGAGTCGCCGCCGTTCAGTTCGAGCGCGGCCTGATGCGCCAGAAGAACGGGCTTCGCCGTTTCTGCCGCCGCTGCGCTGACCTGCCAGATCGCCATATGGTTTTCGTTCCCTTAGAAATTCAAAGCCCGTTTCACCCGGCACACCGCTGTCGGTCACGGACAATAGTCCGTGTGTTTGCACACGCGAGATAGAGGGTATTTTTTGTCCATAGCGGAAGATTATCGGCTTGGAAAGAAAAAATTTATCGGCGTTATCGCTAATTTTGGGAAATTTTCCGAACCGATAACAAATAACCGCAACACAGAGTCATAAACTGTGAAAGATTATGCCTTTGACCCTCTGCGTGGCGGGCGAGGATCACAAAGCATTATCCCTTGAACGACAGCACCGCCGCCACGATCTCATCCTGTGTGGCCGCATCGAGATAGGGGCTGAACGGCAGGCTGATAACAGTCTTCGACTTGGCTTCGGAAACCGCCAGATCGCCGGTGCCGGAGGTGAACATCGCATAGCCTGGTTGCTGATGCAGCGGGATCGGATAATAGACCGCCGAAGGTACGCCCTTTTCACGCAGATGGGCCTGCAAGCCGTCGCGGTTTTCGTGCTCGATGGTATATTGCGCCCAGGTCGAGATGTAGCCCGGCTTGACATAAGGCACGCTGATCACCTTGCCGCCCAGCAATTCATTGTAGCGGACCGCTACCTTCTGGCGCAGGTTTATTTCCTCGCCGAAAATGGCCAGTTTCTCGATCAGAACCGCCGCCTGGATGGTGTCGAGGCGCGAGTTCATGCCGATGCGGACATTGAGGTACTTGGCCTCGTGGGTGTAATTCATGGTCGCCGCGTCGGTCGGCGTGGCGCCGCCATGGACACGGAACGAGATCAGGCGCTCCAGAAGCGCGTCGTCATTGGTCGCCACCGCGCCGCCATCGCCATAGCAGCCGAGCGGCTTGGCCGGATAGAAGCTGGTGGCCGTGGCCACGCACCATTCCAGCGATTGCTGGCCGCTGATGGTGCCGCCGAACCCTTGCGCCGCGTCGGAAATCAGCGGCAGGTCGTACTTCTTGGCGATGACCGAAAGCGCCGGGTAATCCGCCGGCTGGCCGAACAGATCGACGGCGATAATGGCGGCGGGCTTGAGCCGGCCTTCTTTCAACACGGCCTCGATGGCGGCTTCCAGCTTGGACGGATCGAGATTGTAGGTATCGGCCTCGATATCGACGAACACCGGCTCCGCGCCGGTCATCGGCACCACCTCCGCGGTGGCCACGAAGGTAAAGGCCGGCACGAACACCGCATCTCCCTTGCCCACGCCAAGGCCCAGCAGGATCAGTTCGATGGCGTCGGTGCCGTTGGCGCAGGACAGGGCATGTTTCGCGCCGGCGAATTTCGCCATGTCGGCCTCGAACGCCTTGACTTCAGGCCCCATGATATAGGCGCCGTGCTTGATCACCTTGAGGACGGCATCCTCGATCTTCGCGCCGATGCGTTCACGCTGGATGCCGAGGTCGATAAACGGAATAGCCATGGGAAAAGCCTTAAACTGCCGCGCCAGGTCCGGCGTCACATGCGCTTTACCAGCATATGAAAGCAATGCACCTCAAAAGGCGTTTCCCAAGATTTCAGTAAAATCAGGGTTCCGAGGCCGCGAGTTTGGCCGGCGTGAAACCGGCAACATCAAACTCAAACTGCGGACGCCCTTCCTGGTAAACCGGGGCTTCGATGATAATATGCCTCGCGCCACGCAGGTTTTCGGTGAATCTCTTGTAGTTCCTGATGAAAATGGTTTCCGTGCTGTTATCTTCCGCGCCGACCGCGCTGAAACTCATCGCGGGCCTGTCGTCAAACTTCACCAGCACCGTGCAATCCTCATAGGACGGACACAGGAACTGCCCCCTCTCTATCGCCAGCACCACATCATCGCCATAGCGGGGATGCTGCCTGAGCGTCAGCCGGCCGTTTTGCGCGCCTTGATAAGGGAAGCCGAACTTGACCCTGTTCGTGCTGGTGACGACGGCGAAATGGCTGAGCTTTCCCGTCATGGCGTCCTTGCTGGCGCCATAGATCCAGCTATCCGGGGCCTGTACGGCGACAGATGACGACAAGGCGCGGGCTGGCGCCGGGACACTTGATTCAGAGGCCCGTGAAGAAACGGAAGGCACAGATGAGGAGGAAGCAAAGGAAGAAACAGAGGAGGACGTATCATGACGGGTGCCCGCGCTGCCCATGATCACGACCGCAACGACCGCCACGATCACGCCGCCCGCGATCCATATCGCCTTGTTCGGCTGAGGCGCGGAGCGGGCGGCATCCAGAAAGGCCCTGGCCTTCACCGCGTCCGTCTCCGACACCTGCATTCTCACCCCCTTATCGACAACAAGCGAAAAGAGGCCATCGGCTTCCCGGACGACATCCAGCAAATAAAAACGGCGCAGGGCCGCTCCTTGCTGAAGCGATACCCTGACCTTGCCGCCAAGGCTTTCCAGACGCAGTTTGGTGCCCTTGAGCGTCATAAAACTTATGCTGTCGTGCGACAAATTGTTCCCCCCGCGCTATCGACGCGGCCGCGTCGAACGAATAAAACCGTTTCGGCCAACCTAAAGTCGAACCGGCTTTCAGGCAAGTCGGCGCACCGGACAGGATTTGACCTTGTAACTCTTATATTGTCTGACTATATAAAGGCGCACATCCCCCCCTTGTGAGCGCTAACATAACGGCCTATAGAGCCGTCCAGTGCTTTTAAATAATGCCATACACCCTACTCAGGAGAGCATCTGCCATGACCACCAAAGGCAATCTGATCAACGGCGAATGGGTCGTCATCGACAAGACCTTCAACGACATCAACCCTTCGGACACCAACGACATCATCGGCACCTATTCGACCGCCGGTGAAGCCGAGGTTACGGCCGCCATCGCCGCCGCCCGTGAAGCCTTCAAGACCTGGCAGTATTCGACGCCGCAACAGCGCTTCGACGTGCTCGACAACGCCGGCACCGAAATCCTGGCGCGCAAGGCCGAACTCGGTGCGCTGCTGTCACGCGAGGAAGGCAAGACCCTGCCGGAAGGCATCGGCGAAGTCACCCGCGCCGGCCACATCTTCAAGTTCTTCGCCGGCGAGGCCCTGCGCGCCCATGGCGAAGTACTCGATTCCGTCCGCCCGGGCGTCAAGGTGGAAATCACCCGTGAGCCGGTCGGCGTCATCGGCCTGATCTGCCCGTGGAACTTCCCCATCGCCATCCCGGCCTGGAAAATGGCCCCGGCCATCGCCTTCGGTAACACGGTCGTCTGCAAGCCCGCCGAACTGACGCCCGCCTGCGCCTGGGAACTGGCTGACATCCTCCACCGCGCCGGCCTGCCCAAGGGCGTGCTGAACGTGGTCTTCGCCCGCGGTTCGGTGGCCGGTCCGCTGATGATCGACGGCTGTGACGCCATCTCCTTCACCGGCTCCGTGCCCACCGGCACCCGCGTCCGCGATCAGGCCGTGGCCAAGGGCAAGCGCATCCAGGCGGAAATGGGCGGCAAGAACCCGGTCGTCGTACTCGACGACGCCGACCTCAACATCGCCGTCAATTCGGTGCTGAATTCGTCCTTCTTCTCCTCCGGTCACCGCTGCACGGCGTCTTCGCGCATCATCGTCACCGAAGGCATTGCCGACAGGTTCGTGGAAGAACTGGCCAAGGCGGCCAAGGCGATCAAGGTCGGCGACTCGCGCGCCGATGGCGTTCAAATGGGACCGATCGCCTCGCAGGAACAGCTCGACATCGCGCGTAACGCCGTGGCCAAAGCCAAGGCTGAAGGCGGCGTCGTCCTCTCCGGCGGTGAAGACCTGACCTTCGGCACCCCCGGCTATTATTACGCCCCGACCCTGATCGACAAGACCACCCCGGACATGTCGATCAACAAGGAAGAAGTGTTCGGCCCGGTCGCCTCGGTCATCCGCGTCAAGGACCTGGAAGAAGCGATCAAGGTGGCCAACGACACCGAGTTCGGCCTGTCGGCGGGCATCTGCACGTCGTCGCTGAAATCAGCCGAAACCTTCAAGCGCCGCTCGGAAGCCGGCATGGTCATGGTCAACCTGCCGACGGCGGGTGTCGATTACCATGTGCCGTTCGGCGGCCGTAAGGGATCGAGCTACGGCCCCCGCGAACAGGGCGCCTATGCGAAGGAATTCTACACTATCGTAAAGACAGCCTATCAGTTCGCCGGGTAAACCGTCCGAACACGGATAAAACCGAAAACGGCCCCTTGCATGGAAATGCAGGGGGCCGTTTTTTATTGGGTCAGGCCACTTCGCGCGCCTGGCATATATCCAGTTCCAGCACCTCTGCCAATGGTTTCGGTCGGCTGTAGAGATAGCCTTGCAGATACTGGCAACCGGCCAGTCTGAGCAGACGCGCCTGATCCTCAGTTTCCACGCCTTCGGCCGTGACCAAAATATTCAGGGCCTGGGCGATGGCGACGGTGCCGGCCACCAGGGCGGCGGCCTGCGGATCACGGTCAACCATGCCGGCCAGCGACTTGTCGATCTTGATCTTATCGAAATCGTAGCGCCGCAGATAGCCGATGCTCGAATAGCCCGTGCCGAAATCGTCAAGCGCCACGGAAACGCCGAGCGCCTTCAGATTGGCGATGGCGGCGATGGCGCGCTCCGGATTTTCGATCAGATAGCCTTCGGTGACTTCCAGTTCCAACCGTTCCACCGGAAAGCCGGTTTCCGCCAGCACGGACGCCACCTTGGCTTCCAGGTCCGGGTCGCGGAACTGCGCCGGCGACAGATTGACACTCAGGCGCAAATCCGGAATCGCGCTCAGGTCCTTACACGCCTTTTTCAGCACGAACTGACCGAGCGAATGGATCAGGCCGCTCGATTCGGCGACATCGATGAATTGTTCAGGAGACAACGGCCCCTCCGGGCGGCGCGGCCAGCGCACCAGCGTCTCGACGCTTGACACGCGCCCCGTGCGGGCATCGACGATCGGCTGGTACACGACATCGAACTCCCCGGCGTCCAGCCCCTTGCGGATACCGGCCTCGATGGCCGCCTTGCGCAGACGTTCGGCGTCAAGTGCGGCGTCATAGAGGGTGATCCGGTTCTTGCCGGCGCTTTTGGATTCATACATCGCCATGTCGGCGCGGCGGAAAAGCTCCTGGCTGCGCACCGCCTTGATATCGGCGCCGGCAATGCCGATACTGGCCCCCACCTGCAGGCTGCGTTCGCCGATCCGCACCGGCTTGGCGAAGAAATCGAGAATGCTTTGGGCGAACTCAAGGCAGGGCTTCATGGCGTCGGGGCCGGTCACCACCATGGCGAATTCATCGCCGCCCATGCGCGCCAGCATGGCGCCTTCGGGCAATATGCCTTTCAGCATGGCCGCCACGATCATGATCAGTTTGTCACCCGTGGCGTGGCCGTAGATATCGTTGACCTCCTTGAAGCCGTCGAGATCGAGATACACCACGGTCTTGTAAACCGGGCCGCGGCCGGACTTGGCTTTCTGCACCAGCTCGAACAGGGCGCGCCGGTTGGGCAGGCCGCTCAGGCCGTCGGTCAGGGCAAAGCTGCGCGCCAGTTTTTCGCTCTTGGACAGCCGGTAAAGGCCGAAGGCGCTGGCGGCGGTGAACAACAGGATAATCAGGGCCGCCACGCCGGCGACCTTGCGAATGTCCCAGGCCGCCGCGCGGGCCGCCTCCATGCCCACCTTGCGCGGCGTCCATGTCAGTTGGCCAATATCACCGGCGGCGCCAGGCAGGGGACGGGACGGGACGATCTTTTCCCCCGGCGGCACCAGGCGCAGGTCCGCCAAACCGAAGGTGGCGCTCATCTGCTGCAACAAGGCCGGAGTGAGGTGACGCGTCATGACCAGATAGCGGCGGGCCGCGCCCAGATTGGCGATACCCGAATCCGAACGGCGGATCAGGCTGATCCCGATAATGGCCGGTCCGTCGGCGGTATCCGTCAGGCCGGTGACAATGGCCGAGCCGTCGCTGATTTCGGCCGCATGGTTGCCGGCCAGCGCCCGGAAACCTGCGCCGAACCGCGAGATATCCCCTCTGGCGGCGGGCTGGCCGCGCAGATAGCCCCAAAGCACCTGCATGTTTTCATCGAGAACGAAAACGCCGTCATAGGCATTGCGCTCCGTGGCCTTGCCGCCCCAGGTGGAATACAGCCAGTCCGGCTCCATGCCGCGCTCATAGATTTCTTCCTGCCCGCCGTTCCATACGGCATTATCGGTCAGGGTGGCCCTGAGGCTGTCGATCGAGGTGGCGATCGCCGCCCGCGCCGTTTCGCCGGCGCGCTGATTATCCAGCTCGTTGGTCTTTTCCGCGATCATGGCGAGCGAGGAATGCAGCAAAATCAGAACCGCCGCCAGCAGGGCGAAGCCCGCCGCGAACACCAGGCCGAACAAGGCCCGCGCCTTCAGATTCAGTATTCCGTGCAATAGCTTCTGCATTTGCGCCCCTCTTTCAGAGCAGCGCACTCTAGGGCAAAAACGTGAATTTCTTCCTTACGCGGAGGGTATCTTCAACGGCTGCCCCTCCGGCGCGCCACGATGCAGGCGGTCGGGCAGAGGCTGGCCTTCGGGAATGAATTCCATCGCCACCGAATTCAGGCAATAGCGCAGGCCGGTGGGGCGCGGGCCATCCTCGAACACATGGCCGAGATGGGAATCGCAGCGCGCACAGCGGATCTCGATACGTGTCATGCCATGCGAACGATCGACGATATTACGGATATGGTCCTTGTCTATGCCCTGATAGAAGCTCGGCCAGCCCGATTTGGAATGGAACTTGGCACGGCTGTCGAAAAGCGGCAGGTCGCACAGATTGCAGACATAGACGCCTGCCTGCTCATATTCGTTGAAATGGCCGCAAAACGGCGGTTCGGTGCCGTGATCGAGCAGGATGCGCCGCGCTTCGGGATCAAGGCGCGCGGCCAGTTCGTGCTTTTGCGCCTCTGTCGGCGGGGTGAGGTCGAAGCCGAGGGTGGATATTTTTTCAGATGTGGACAGGCTCATGATAATCTCCTTCACACCCGATTATACGACGTCTTCGCCCCGCCAGTTACGATTATCGTCGAATTTCCTGCGAAATAACGCCCATTGCGCCGCCGATTGCTCGAAAATATGCAGGTCATGACGAATACCGTCCTTCAGGGCATGATCTTTCAATACCCCGACATGCCTGTAGCCGTTGAATGCCTGCAAACGGACCGTGCGGTCGTTCCAGGCCACCACATGATTGACCAGTTTGTGCAGGCCCATGGTGAAGAAGGCCTGATTCAGCGTGCCGACAAAATTGTAAATGGTCAGTTCCTTCGGAGCCGTATCGTCGCCGATATAGGTGCCAATCTCACCTATGCCTGAATGCCTGTCCGTGACGGTGATCGAGCTGTACCCCACATCGCGGCCTTCGATCCGGATGATGCAATGCTGGTAATCGTCGCGGGCATTGCAGCGCGCGATCCATGCCTGCTGGCGCTCTATATCGTAGGGCACGTCGGTCAGCATGTATTTCGTGATATGCGGGGCCGTGCGCCAGTCCAGCAGCATCCGGGCGTCATCCGGCGTGACCGGTCGATAGGACAGGAACTTATACATGCCTCATTGCCTCCACGATGCGCTTCGGCCCCAGACCATCGACAACGGCATGGGCTTTCCGGGCAATGCCGGCGCGCTGTTCGGGGTCGTCCATCAGCACCTTGACGCACGCGCCGAGATCTTCCGGCAAACCGCCCCTCGCATCGATCACCGGAAAGGGACAAGCCCTGAGCGCCGCCGCCTGGTTGTCATAGACCACAAGCACCAGGGCCGGCAGTCCCATGGCCGCCACCTCGCCGACACTGCCGCCGGCCGCGGTGATCACCAGGGCGCTGCCCGCCAGCACGTCCGCCACACGCTCAGGCACATTGAACAGCCGGATATGTTCCCGGTTCCGGGCCAATTCGGCCAGCCTGGCCGTGTGTCTGTTGGCCGGACCAGCAATCAACCGCAGTTCCACACCCGGCAAGGCCGCATGCAGTAATTCCGCGCACCGGCCGGTCAATTGCGACGGATCGCTGCCGCCGAACATGATCGTAACCGCCGCCTTTTGCGCCACAGTCGTCGATCCATCGAGAAATTCCTTTCGGATCAAGGCGTAATTCGCGCCCAGCAACAGCCTGGCCCGTGTCTTGCGTTCGTAATCGGCCGCCCTGGCCGCCTGCGCCGGGTTGATGAGCAGATCGCAATCAAAACGTTCCAGGGCGTTGAGATCATCGATCACCGCCACACGCGCGGTATTTTTCTGGAGCGCGATATAATCTTCCGTGGCGGCATAGCTGTCGATCAGCATCCAGTCATCGCGGCTCAACCTCAGCGCGTTCATGGCCATGAAATCGCCGCCGCCGCCCAAAGCGCCGGCAATGGCGATGCCTGTCGCGCCGATTTGCCCCAGACGCGACGAAACCGCGTCCCCCAGTTCATTAAGCAGGAATGTCACCTCGATCCCCTGCGCCCGCGCGTCTTCGGCGATGGCGAAACAGCGCATGAAATGGCCCATGCCGATCTGCGATGACGCCTCGGTGCGGATGAAAAGGCGCATCTAGGCCACCCGGATAATATCGTGACAGGCGGGCGCTTCGGTCCGCCAGACGGCTGTCGCCCACGACCAGCCAACACCAAATCCGCACAGCAGGAAAGACATTTCCGACCGCGAACGGACCTGGTTCAGATGATCGCAAATGGCCAGCGGGATCGAGGCCGAAGAGGTATTGCCGAAATCGCGCACCGCATAGACCATCTGGTCGTCCCGCGCCTTGATCTTGTGGCCTAACGTCCGGATCATCATGGCATTGGCCTGATGCAGGATGATATGATCGATTTCGCCGATGGGCCGCTCCGCCGCATCCAGCGCCCGCTGGATCGACGGCGCCACCTGTTTCAGCGAAAAGGCCATGACCTGGGTGCCGTCCATGAACAGTTCAGGCTTGCCCGGTTCGGCCAGGCCGCCGGTTCTGGAGATGAGGTAAGGCGCGCCGGAGCCATCGGAACCGAGGTCGAAAGCAATCGATCCGTCTTCGGACAATTCCAGCGCCGTCACCGCCACGGCGTCACCGAACAACGGCGCCAGCGAACGGTTGCCATCGGAAATCATTTGCGTCGTGACATCGCCGGTGACCAGCAGGGCACGGAAAATACCGCCTGACTGCATCAGGGCATTGGCGACGGACAGCCCGTAGACATAACCCGAACAGCCCAGACCCACATCGAAGGCCGCCGTCTCTTTTGCCAGTCCCAGCGCATTCTGCATGATGCAGGCGGTGGAAGGCAGCGGATAATCCGGCGTCTGCGTGACGACGATCAGCAGGCCGATGGTTTCGCGCGCCCAGCCGAGCTTTTCCAGAAGGGCCTCCGCCGCCGCGATGCCGAGCTGGCTGACCGTGTGGCGGTCGGCCACAGGCCGGCGCTCGATACCGGTGGCGGCGATGATCTTGGCCATGCTTTCCGCGCCGAAACTGGCGCTCAGGTCCGCATTCTCGCTGACAGCCACCGGCAGAGCAGTGACGATTCCACACAATTTCGGCGCTCTGGCGGTAAAGCTGACCATCAGGCTGTCAGGCCTCCATCCACCACCAGGGTCTGGCCGCTAATGAACCCGGCGTCCTCCGACAGCAGAAAACGCACCAGATGAACGACATCGGCCAGTTCGCACAGACGGCCAAGCGGCGTGCGGCGGACGATCTGGTCAAGCTGCCCGTCATCCAGCCCCTCGGAAAGCCGTGTTTTCATATAGCCGGGCGCCACCGCATTGACGGTGATGCCGACGCGCCCCACCTCACGGGCCAGTGCGCGCGAAAAGCCATCCAGCCCGGCCTTCGAGGCGGCGTAGGCGGTCAGGCCGGTATAGCCGCGCAGACCGGTGATCGAGGAGATATTGACGATCCGCCCCGGCTTGCGCGTCTTCATCATCTGCCGCAGGGCCGACCGCGCCAGGCAGATCGCCCCGGTCAGGTTGACTTGCAACACCCGCTCGATGTCACTGACCGGAAGCGTCGACAGGATGCCCTCGACCGACAGGCCGGCATTATTGACCACGCCCCACAGACGATGGCCGTCAAAGGCTTTTACCGCATCGGTAACGAAGCTCTCGATCGCCGCCGTATCCGCCATATCGACACCCTGCCAGAAAAACCGGTCGCCGTGGACAACCTTGAGCGCCTGCAAATCGTCGCTGAACGTGGTGCTGCATCCGGCCACGCCATAGCCCTGCGCCAGCAGATCGCGCGCCAGGGCCAGGCCCAGTCCCCGGCTGATGCCGCTGACCAGCAGCCATTTATGCGGAGCTTCATTCATAGCGACCTCGATTTCTTGCCTGTTGCGCCGATGTTGAGCGCTTCGGCAAAGCGCAGGCTGGCCGGGCGCTGCGCCCGCGGCAGGGCCTGCAAGTGTGCCTTGATTTGCGCCATTGCGTCAGGAAAATCGGCATCCTTCAAAACAATATCCGCGATCAGCATATGGCCGGTGATCGGATTGGGCTTCGGCGAGACGCGCGCGTCCTGTATGAATGGTAGCCGCAGCAGATGCGCCTCCACGGTTTCTGGGTAGACCTTGACCCCGCCGATATTGACCATGGCGTCGAGACGTCCCCTGAACAATACGCGGTCATCGACGATTTCAACCACATCGCCGGTATCGACACCGCCGACCGTCAGAGTGCTGTCTTCGGAAATGGCCAACCGGCCTTTCAACATTTCCAGTGGAAAACCGGCGCGGCCGTCGCTGACCGAGAATATGCGACCCAGTTCCGTAGTGGCGTAGATATGCCGGATCGCGGTCTTCGGAAAGCGCGCCGCCACCGCATCGAGTATGGCCTGGTCGGCGGCCTCACCGCCAAGGGTGACGCTTTTGAGATCGAGCGGCCGGTTTCCCAGCGCCATCAGGAAGGCTCGCCAGAAAGTGGGCGTTCCGGAAACATGCGTCACCTTTTCGGCCACCGCCAGATCGGCCATGGCGGAAACATCCGCGCCATAAGGCGGGACAACCAGCGTATGTTCGCCGATCCATGCCGACAGGATGACCTGGATACCGGCGAAACTGCCCGGATTATAGGTCAGCAGCCAGCGCGCCGGTTCGCTGCCGGGATTCAGCTTCGCGGTCAGTGTGTTGAGCGTCGTCATCACCCATTTGGGGCGGCCGGTCGTACCGGAAGTCTGCAAACCGACATAAGGCGTCTTGCCTTGCCTGGCCGGCGGCGGTTCGCCATCGGCATCGCGCATCAACCAGGCCTCACCGGACAGGATAGCGCCCAGAACCCCCGCCACGCCGGATTGCGACACATCGATCACGCCCGTCCGCCCGTCCGGCAGATCGGCGGCCGACCACGCCCGTCCGCCTTCGATCAGGGTAAAGGCGCGGTCCGCCATCTCAACCGCCGAACAGGCCGGCGAGTTCGCCCGCCGTGTGGAACAGGATGAAACCGTTAGCGAAAGGCGTCAGGCCGGTCTTTTCTTCGAGGATGACCACCAGGGTCGCCAGGTCGAGGCTGTCGATATCGAGCGGACCGTTGAGCAGCGGCGTATCGGCGGTGATATCGCCAATCTGAACGCCCTTGTCGGCCAGGATTTGCGTCAATTCTTCGCGGATCAGATTGAGAGCGGTCACGGCAGGAAGTCCTTGAGATGGGCGATGACGGTAGCGGGCGCCTCCATATGGGGCAGATGGCCCGCGCCTGCGATCAGGTGGAGCGGTGCGGATTTCGGCAGGCGGTGCGCCGCAGGCATGGGGATCAGGCGGTCATGATCGCCCCACAGGATCTGGAGCGGACAGGTCACTCGGCGCCAGTCGAAGCCTTCAGGCGAAAGCGCCAGTCCGTAAGCTTTTGCATTCCCCAGCAGCGCTTTCAAGGCGTCATTGCGAGCCGGATCGGCGGCGGCGGTCCTGAGCGACTGGCTTACGGAGTCAACGAGTGTCTGCCCCGCCGGTCCCAGCAACTGGCGCGCCAGCGTCTCAGAGTCATGACCGCTCAGGAAAGCATCAAGTGTTTCATGATGAAAGTCTCCCCCCAGTCCGGCGGGCGAGATCAGCGACAGGGACTTGACCCGTCGCGCATGGCCGGCGGCGAAACCGAGCGCGATCTTGCCGCCCATCGAATGACCGATCATATGCGCGGGATCGATAGCCAGCACATCGAAGACCTCATCGAGCCAACGGGTCATGAAGGCCAGATCGGCCGCGCCGACATCGGGCGTGCTGCGGCCATGCCCCGGCAAGTCGAGCGCGATCACCCGGTAACGGGACGCCAGCGGCACCAGGCAGAAATACCAACTCAGCAGATCACCGCCGAAGCCATGGAGAAGCACCACCGGTTCCCCCTCCCGCTTACCCATTTCGAGATAGCCGAGCGGCCCATGGCTGTGCGCTTCGCTGATCGACAGCTCTATCTTGCGGGATGGCCTGACGGGCATCTGCACATTCACGCCAGAAACCCTCCGTCTACAGATAATATCGATCCGGTGATCCAGCGCGAGGTATCAGCCAGCAGGAAAGCGATGGCGGCGGCGACATCTTCCGGGCGGCCAAGACCCAGCGGGTGCATATCGACCACGCGCTGGAAATTCTCCTCGGAAAGAATGGTGCGGAACTGGTCCGACATCGGCGTATCGACCATGGCCGGCGCCACGGCATTGACCCTCACGCCATCGCGCACCAGTTCGACGCCCAGGCCTTTTACCGCCGAGACAATGCCGCCTTTGGACGAGGCATAGACCACATTGCCCGGCGCCGTTTTGAGAGCGGCGGAGGAGGAGCAATAGACCAGCGAAGCTGGCGAACCATGACACGCCTTGAGCCGAAAGCCTTGCGCCAGCATCAGGGCGGCGCCGAGGTTCTGGGTCAGCACATCCATGACGAAATCGGGTTTCACCGCCTGAATCGGCCGCGTGGCCTGCACGCCGGCACAGTGGGCGATGCCGTTCAGCGGACCGAGGTCACCACACAGCGCTTTCAGCCAGGGCACGATGGCGTCGAGATCGGCCAGATCGAACAGACGGCCGATATGTCCCTCGCCTTCCAATGCGGCGAGGGTTTCGTCCAGACGTGTCTGGTTGCGCCCGGAAGCCACCACGCGCGCGCCAAGCTTCGACAGATAGATGGCTGTCGCCTTGCCGATACCGCTGGTGGCGCCGGTGACAAGGATGGTGCGGCCCGCCAAAGACATGGGATTGAATGTCATAGGGCACCTTCCATCCGCCGGGCATAGGCTTTTTGAAAATGGGCGATGCGGCCCTCCAGTTCGCCCAGCACCGGCGGACGCTGCGGCGGCGCATCGCGCGTACCCAGTTGCGCGATGGCGCAGATATCGCGGTCCTCGTTACGCACCTGTTCGGAGAAGCTTTTCAGGGAATTGACCACCATGCCACGCGCCGCCCGGCCGTTGTTCTTCGCCAGCCACGAGGTCGAATGGATGCGCAAGGTTTGCGGGCCGGTCGGCTCAAAGGTCTGGAAGGTCAGGAAAGCGCCGGCTGAAAAGGTGACGACGATATTGGGGAAGATCAGGAAATTGCCATATTGCGGATAGCGTTCGGAAGGTTCCAGCCTGATGCTTTTCCCCACCTGCGCCCACCATTTCAGCGAGCGTTCCTTGAGATTGCCGACATAGCGGCTGTGATCGCCATCGGTCGAAATTTTCAGGTCGATGCTCAGGATCAGTCCGAAACTTTCGGCATGAACCAGCGGCACATGGTAGCCTTCGGCGGCATTATCCATGCCGAGCTTCCAGTTGGCCGCCCAGTCGTAACTTTCCTGCTCGAAATGATCCGGACAGACCTCGCTGACGTGTTTCAGATCGTCATAAAAGCTGCCGAGGCAGTCCGCCAGCGATGGCCCGCCGGATTTCATCCGTACAAAGACGAAATGGCCGATCGTTTCCAGTTCATAAAGTTCAAGCGACAGCGCCGCCTTGTCGGCCTCATCGAAACCGAAGCTCTGTTTGTTGAGCGGCACCCCGACCGGCTTGCCCGCCGCGTCGTAGGTCCAACCGTGATAGGGACATTGCAGGACGCGATTGCCCTTGCCGCACTGGATTCTGGAGAAGCGGTGCGAGCAGACATTGCGGAACGCCTTCAGTTCGCCGTCGAAATTCTGCACCACGATCGAATGCGGGCCGATCTGCGCGGTGATGAAATCCCTGTCGTTTTGCAGATCGTGCATAAAACCGACGCATAGCCAGGACAGCCTGAAGACATGCTCGATCTCGGCGGCGAGCACATCCTCGCGCCAATAATGATCCGCCGGTATCTGGCCAAGCCGGTCTTCGTACATCAGGCCAGCTCAACGATTTGCGGCGCCGGCATAGGGCCGACCGTCATCTTGATGGCGCTCCACGACCAGCCGACACCGAAGCCCATCATGACAAGGCTTTGCGGGGTGTCGAACTTGTCAGCGAGCTTCGCGGCGATGGTCAGCGGGATCGAGGCCGACGAGGTATTGCCATAGGTTTCCATGGCGATCGGCACCTTGTCCTCCGGCAGGCCGGATTTCTTGCGCAGGTGATTGAGCATGAAGACATTGGCCTGATGGAACAGGACATAATCGACATCATCGATGGTCGTGCCGGCGGTTTCCAGTATGCCCTTCACCAGCGAAGGCACATTCTTCAGCGTGAAATTAAATACTTCCGTGCCGTTCAGATGCAGGCGCGACTTGCGGTACAGTTCCTCGGCGCGTTCGGAGTTATGAGCTTCCTTTGGCGGCAGCAGCGGGTGCTTCAATCCGCCCGCCTCGACCATGATATGCGGCGCACCAGAGCCATCCGTGCCGAAAACGCCATACATTTCATCCGTACTCGGATCAATTTCCAGTGCCGTGGCCGAACCGGCGTCGCCAAAGAGCGGAATTGTCGCCCGGTCACCTTCCAGAAGCTTGGAGGTCGAGACATCTCCGGCCAGAACCAGCGCCCGTGCCGGCCGGCCGGATACTTTCAGGGTTTGCATCAGCGATGCGGCCGTCCACAAGCCATAGGCATAGCCCGAACAGCCGAGATTGATATCGAAGGCCAGGCATGACCCAAGCCCCAGCCGAGATTGCAGGGCGCAGGCCGTGGCCGGAATAACGAAATCGGCGCTTTGCGTCACCATGATCAGCACGTCGATGCTGTCACGCGGCCAGCCCAGTTCGTCGAGCAGGCCATCGGCGGCCTTTTGGCACAGGTCCGAGGTCAGGATATCCGGGCGGGCGATATGACGCGACCGCACGCCGATGGAGCCGATCAGGCGCTCGCGTTCGGCTTCATCGGGGATCAGATTTTCAGCGGCAAGATCGCGCGTCTCGGCAGGCACGCAGGCGCGAATACCGCGGATACTGATACCTTTCATTGTCGCTTCGGTCATGACCGCTTCCTCGATTACGCAACGCCTTATCGGTGATTCGCCCCGGCGTCACCAATCATAACCCTGCGCATGGACCCTTTAAGGGATTATTGACGGAATCGGCCTTTATTAACCTATATATTTCAGGAGCGCCCCATGGATAAGTCCGCCTTCTTCGCCGCCGTCGCCGAAATTCTGGAAGCCGATCCGACCGGCCTGACGGGCGAGGAAAAGATCAGCGATGTCGGCAATTGGGACAGCCTGTCGGTCATTTCCTTCGTCGCCATGGTGGACAGCGATATGGACCAGATCGTCGATGGCGAACAGCTCAAGGGCGCGAAGACACTGAACGACCTGGCGGCCCTGGTCGGCCTTTAAGCCCCCATGAAACGAGTCGCCATCATCCCGGCGCGCGGCGGCTCGAAACGCATTCCGCGCAAGAATATCAAGCCGTTTTTCGGCCGGCCGATGATCGGCTATTCGATCCGGGCGGCTTTAGAGTCCGGCCTGTTCGACAGCGTGGTTGTCTCGACCGATGACGAAGAGATCGCCGATGTGGCGCGGTCGTTCGGCGCCGATATACCCTTTCTGCGCCCGGCTGACCTGGCCAATGATCACGCCGGCACAGGCGCTGTGGTCATCCACGCCCTGGAATGGTTCGCGGAAAATGAAGTTAATTATGACGCCGCCTGCTGCATCTACGCCACCGCCCCCCTGCTCGATCCTGAACGCCTGAAGGAAGGCTGGGAAAAGCTGCAAGGCAAGCGCTTCGCCTTTTCAGTGACCTCCTACGCCTTTCCGATCCAGCGTGCACTGCGCCAGACCGCCGATGGCAGCGTCGATATGTTCTGGCCGGAAAACCTGACCAAACGCTCGCAGGATCTGGAACCGGCCTATCATGACGCCGCACAGTTCTACTGGGGCTGGACCGATGCCTGGCTCAACGGCGAGATCGCCTTTTCACCGATTTCCGCGCCGGTGATCCTGCCGCGCACCCAGGTGGTCGATATCGATACGCCGGAAGACTGGGAAGTGGCGGAAGTCACCTATCGGGTTTTAAAGGGAACTTGATCATGCAGGAAGCGGGCGCCAATCTGGCCGTACTAATCGATGGAGACAATGCTTCTGCCAAGGTTATTACCGCATTACTTGCTGAAATTGCTCATTACGGTACAGCGAGCGTCAAGCGAATCTATGGAGACTGGACACAGCCCAATCTGAGCGCATGGAAAGCTGTGCTGCTTGAACACTCTTTGCAACCTGTACAGCAATTCGCTTATACGGCAGGCAAGAATGCGACCGATGGCGCGATGATTATCGACGCCATGGACCTGCTCTATACAAATCGTTTTGCAGGATTTTGCCTTGTCTCCAGTGATAGTGATTTCACTCGCCTGGCTTCTCGGTTACGCGAACAAGGCGTTATGGTTTACGGCTTCGGCGAAAGAAAAACACCACGCCCCTTTATTACCGCATGTGACAAGTTCGTCTATTTCGATGTGCTGGTGCCACCAGCCACAGAACCCACAGTCCCCCTTCAAACGCCCGCAAAATTACCGCCAAAAAAACAGTTGATCGACAAGGCTTTGACCACCTCACTAATACAGGCAGTCACCACCCTGTCGCCCGATTCCGAGTGGACGCATCTTGGCGCAGTCGGGAATTATATTGCCAAACAGATGCCTGATTTTGATCCGCGCAACTACGGCTTCACCAAGATGAGCGAACTGGTCGATGCTTCGACCATCTTCGACATCAAACGCGACACAGAAAGACAGGGCGCTATTTATGTGCGGCTGAGAAAAAGCGCCCCTTAATACTCCGTATCGCCGCCACCTTGCGCAAAACCCGGCAGGCGCAGATTGTATTTGATGGCGCAGGCGCGCAGGGTGAAGGCGGCGAAGAATCCAACAATGGCCGCCAGCCAGAAATCCGCCCCCATCAGCTTCATTCCGGCAAAGACGCCCGCGCCCAGAAGCGCCGCGGTGATATAGATTTCGCGGCTCAGCAGCAGGTTCGGCTCGCCCGCCAGCACATCGCGGATAATGCCGCCGAAACAGGCGGTCAGCACCCCCATGATGACCGCCGTAAAGGGATGGACGCCAAGCCCCATCGCCTTGGCGGTGCCGACCACCGCATAGGCGGCCAGACCCACGGCATCGAGCCACAGAAGCGCGCGAAAGCGCCAGCCGCGTTTGGCGAAGAACCACACCCCCACGGCCGCCGCCAGACAGGCCATGACATAACCGGGCCGCTGCACCCAGAAAACCGGTGCGCCGATCAGCAGGTCGCGCATGGTGCCGCCACCGACACCGGTGATGGCGGCGAAAAAGCCGAAGGTGACGATATCGTGCTTTTTGCGGGCCGCCGCCAGCGCGCCGGTCATGGCGAAGACGGCCACGGCGGCGTAATCGAGCCAGTACAGGGCTGCGGAGATTTGCGAGGTCAGGGCATCCATGGCCTCGCCTTAGCACAACCGGGTTATGCCTTACCAGTGGCGGTGATAATACGGGCGGCCATGATAATGGCGGTAACCGTAGCCATAGCCGGGGCTGCTAGAGAAGAAGACGGTGACATAGCCGCGTGGTGGCGGTGGCGGAGCGTAATAGCCGTCATCATAGGCATAGTAGGCGTTCTGATAGCACTGCACGCTGTCCTGGCCCACGGCATTGCCGATCATGCCGCCGACCAGCGCGCCACCGATGGTATTGCCGCCGCGGTTCCAGCGGTTGGACAGGCCGTTGCCGACCACACCACCCAGCACGGCGCCAACAATCGTGCCGGTAGCACGGGCGCTGGACTGGCGCTGGTAGCAATAACCGGCCGGTTCACGCCCCTCGCGCACGGGCGATGGATAGCCACTGTCTCTTGCCATCTCCTTGGCCATATCCCTGGCCTGATCGGCGCGGCCCTGTTCATAGGCGTCACGCAATTCATTCTGGCTGTAGGGCCGCAGGTTTGGCGCGGCTTCGGCATCACCGGTCTGCGCCATCGCCGGCTGAACCAGCATAAGGACCATGGCCGCCGCCAGGCAGGTTTTTGTCATCAGGGATTTCATGTACGCTTTACTCCGCTCTATGGCTTTCCTTACCTCAAAATTATGTCCGGCGCATGGCCAAATGCTTGACCGCGCGGCGGCATGGGTTCAAGCCTGCCTGCCAAGGAGTACCCACCATGTCCGAAATGAAACCCGTTATCGCCCTTCACACCGCCTATCGTGACGATATCGGCGATCTGGTGACACGCCGGCCGGTGCCCAATCGCCAGCTTGGCAATATCGGTGCTTTTCTCTTTCTCAATCATCACGGGCCGCAGACCTATGCGCCGAACAATCGCGGCCTGCCCTTCGGCCCGCATCCGCATCGCGGCTTCGAGACGGTGACCTTCATCCTCGAGGGCGATCTGGCCCACCGCGATACCGGCGGCCATGAAAGCATCATCCATGCCGGTGGCGTACAGTGGATGACGGCGGGTAGCGGACTGGTCCATGAGGAAGTCTCGCCCGAGGCCTTCAAGCGAACCGGCGGGCCGATGGAGATTTTACAGTTGTGGGTCAATCTGCCGGCGCGGCTGAAAATGACCGCGCCGCGCTATACCGGCGTACAAAAGCCCGAAATCCCGACCAGCGAGGCCGACGGTGTGACCCTGAACCTGATCTCCGGTCACTGGCGCGGGCTGGATGGACCGATTGTGTCGCTGACCGGCGTTTTCATGTCGACGCTGGAGATGACAGCCGGCGGCCGGATCAGCTTCGATGGCCTCGAAGGGCGCGACGTGTTTCTGTACGTCGTGCGCGGCGACCTGGCGGTCAATGGCGCCGATGTGCCGCACTGGAATCTGGTGCAGTTCGGCGAGGGCGGACTGGTCGATATCGAGGCGGTAAAGGACAGCGTCGTGCTGTTCGGTCATGCCGCGCCGATCGACGAACCGATCGTGGCGCATGGCCCTTTCGTGATGAATACGGTGCAGGAAATCCACCAGGCCTATGCCGATTACCAGGCGGGGAAATTTGGGTGAAGGAACTTCGCCCACCCCGTTTACGGGGAGGGGGGACCATCGCTTGCGATGGTAAGCGGGGCTAAGGACAGTGGAATTGCCCCTTTCGTCATTCGCTACGCGAATGCCACCTTCCCCATAAATGGGGCAGGCGCAATTCAGCCAATCATCCCTTCCGCCAGCGGTTCTCCACGCGCGATATCCCGGCTGGCGGTCTTGCCAAGCACGTTCCACAGGCGCGACGGCGGCAGGCCGAGGCCCGGACGGATTGAGCGGATATTGTCATTGGTCAGTACTTCGCCGGCCTTGATATCCTTCACCACATAGAGCGAGCGGCGGAAGGTTTTCGAACCTTGTTCGGTGCCGAGCGTCTCGTAATGGACGCGGCCCAGCGCCTTCCAGGCATCCTTGCAATCACGCACCAGGGCGGTGAATTCCGCCGGCTCCAAGGAGAAGCCGGAATCCGGACCGCCATCGGCGCGGGCAAGCGTGAAATGCTTTTCGATGACGCAACCGCCCAGAGCCACCGACGCCACAGAGGCCGCCGTACCGAAGGTATGATCGGACAGACCCGGCACGCAGCCGAACTTGCGGCCAAGGTCCGGTACCGTGCGGACATTGGCGTCGGCGATATCGGCCGGATATTCCGATACGCAATGCAGCAGGATAATCTCACCGGAGCCGAACTTGCGCGCCGTCTGCACCGCCGCGTCGATCTCGGCGGCATTGGCCATGCCGGTGGACATGATCATCGGCTTGCCCTGTTGCGCCACATAGGCCACCAAAGGCAAATCCACCAGCTCGAACGAGGCGATCTTGTAGGCCGGCGCGCCAAGGTTTTCCAGCAGGTCGACGGCGGTATTGTCGAACGGCGAGGAAAACAGCGTCACGCCGCATTGTTTTGCCCGCTCGAAAAGCGCCGGATGCCAGTCCCATGGTGTATGGGCTTCCTGATAGAGGTCATAAAGCGAGTAACCATCCCAAAGCCCGCCATGCAGTTGAAACTCCGGCCGGTCGGATTTCAGGGTGATGGTGTCGGCGGTATAGGTCTGGAGCTTGATGGCGTCGCAGCCGGTATCGGCGGCGGCATCGATCATTGTCAGCGCCCGGCCAAGCGAACCGTTATGATTGCCCGACAATTCGCAAATGATGTAGGGCGGATGATCCGCGCCGATCTTCCGATCAGCAATGGTGACTTCCAGACTCATAACAGAACATCTTTCAGGGCGGCTATAACCCGCGCGGGGTCGGCATCGTCCATATCAGCATAGAGCGGTAAAGAGAGTGTGTTCCGGTAGAAACGATCGGCGCCCGGCAGGTCACGCTGCGCCAGGGCATGGCTCTGCCAATATGGCTGCCGATGCACGGGAATATAATGCACCTGCGTGCCGATGCCCTGTTCGCGCAGGCCCGCCATGACCTTGGCGCGCGTGGTGCCGAGCGCGGCGAAATCGATATTCACCGCGAACAGATGGAAGACGGTATCGTGTGCCGAAGAGGGCCAGTTCACCGGAATATTCGCCGCCGCCAGCGCCTCCTGATAGGCCTTGACCAGCGTCTTGCGCCGTGCGGCGAAATGCGGCAGGCGCTTCAGTTGCGACAGGCCCAGTGCGCAGTTGATATCCGGCAGGCGGTAATTATAGCCCAGACAATGCTGCTCATAGACCCACGGTCCGCTTTCCAGGTCTTTGGCGTCCTCGCCATCGTAGCGCAGACCGACGAAATGCGCCAGATCGCGCTCGATGCCGTGCGAACGCAGCTTGCGCAACTGCTGCGCCAGCACCGGATCATTGGTGGTGATCGCCCCGCCTTCGCCGGTGGTCAGGGTCTTGACCGGGTGAAAGGAAAAGCAGGTCATGGTCGACCTCCGGCACGAGCCGACCGCCCCTTGCGGCCCCACCGTGCCGATGGCGTGGCAGGCATCCTCGACGACGAAAGAGCCATGCTCCTCGCACACCGCGCGGATATGCGACAGATCGACGGGACGGCCAGCATAATGCACCGGAATAACGCCGCCCAGGCGATAACCGTGATAATCGCGCTCAAGCGTTTTCAGCGCCTCATCGAAACTGTCATCGGTCATCAGGCCGGTGACCGGATCGACATCGGCGAAGATCACCGGCGCGCCGCAATAGGCGACGCAATTGGCCGAAGCGGCGAAGGTAATGGCCGGCACAATGACGGCACAACGCGGCGACAGTTCCTCGCTCATCACCGCCAGATGCAACGCCGCCGTGCCATTTGAAACCACCACGGCTTCCTTAGCGCCGACCGTTTCGGCCAGGGCTGTTTCAAAGCGTTCGACCATCGGGCCGGTGGTCAGGAAATCGGAGCGCAGGGTTTCGACCACGGCCTCGATATCGGCTTCGCTGATCGATTGACGGCCATAGGGGAGAAAGGTCATTTCATCGTCTTTTCAGAAATGCTCATTCCAGATAGGCTTTCATCATATGCCGGATACCTTCCGCGTCCAGACGTTCCTCATTGTTGTCCGAGGCATATGAAAAGCCTTCCGGCACCTTCTTTACGCCACGCACCTTGGCGAAGCTCTTGCGGGTATATTCGGCGAATTCCGGCTCGATGACATAACGGTCGTCCAGTTCATAGGTCGAGCGGGCATCATCAGCGGAGATCATCATTTCATGCAGTTTCTCACCGGGGCGAATACCGATCACCGTCTGTTTTGCCTGCGGTGACAGGGCGGTGGCGAGATCGGTCACCAGGGTCGCTGGAATCTTCGGGACGAAAATCTCACCGCCCTGCGTCAGCTCCAGGCAGGAAAGCACGAAAGCCACGCCCTGATCGAGCGAAATCCAGAAGCGCGTCATGCGCGGATCGGTGATCGGCAGTTCGGTCGCGCCCTTTTCCAGCAGGCGCTTGAAGAACGGCACCACCGAACCGCGTGAGCCGACGACATTGCCATAACGCACCACGCAGAAACGCGTGCCGATATCGCCCGACATATTATTGGCGGCAACGAAAATCTTGTCCGAGGCCAGCTTGGTGGCGCCGTAGAGATTGACCGGCGAACAGGCCTTGTCGGTCGAGAGCGCCACCACCTGCCTGACACGCGCGGCGAAACTGGCGGCCACGACGTTCTCCGCGCCGTTGATATTGGTGGCGATGCACTCGGACGGATTATATTCCGCCGCCGGCACCTGTTTCAGCGCCGCGGCATGGATGACGATATCGACCCCGCGGAAAGCCATGACCAGGCGTTCACGGTCACGCACGTCACCCAGGAAAAAGCGCAATTTGGAGAGTTGCAGCCGGTCATACCGCTCCTCCAGTTCGTTTTTCATCTCGTACTGCTTTAGTTCGTCACGAGACAGCAGGATGACCTTGCGTGGATCGTATTGCTCCAGCAGCGTCTGCACCATACGGCGGCCAAAGGAACCGGTGCCGCCGGTGATCAGCACAACCTTGTTTTTCACGGGATCGGTCTGTGGTGAAAAATCACGATGAATAAGGTCGGTCATGCAGCCCTGCGGTACGAAAGCCGGACATTGCCTGTCCGTGGCCACATGTTTGCCCTGCCCCGGTTAAAGGGCCGTTAACCATGATTGTTAATACCGGTTAACCCCCTCCATATCCGCCGATAACCGGCAGGATTTCACCCGTAATGTAGCTCGACATCTGCGCCGACGCCAGGAACACATAGGCCGGGGCGATTTCCTCCGGCTGGGCCGGGCGCTTCATCGGCGTTTTTTCACCGAAATGCGCCACCTGCTCCGCCTGTTTGTCAGCCGGATTGAGCGGCGTCCACACCGGCCCCGGCGCCACGGCATTGACGCGGATGCCCCGCTCGATCAACTGGCCGGACAGCGCCCGCGTAAAGGCGTGGACACCGCCCTTGGTCATCGAATAATCGAGCAGGGTGGGACTGCCTTCGATGCCGGTGACCGACCCCGTATTCACGATCGCGCCGCCATAGGGCAGGTGCTCGACCGCCGCCTGCGCCATCTGGAAATAGCCATAGAGGTTGGTTTTCAGCGTCCGGTCGAACTGCGCCTCGGAAATATCCTCAAGCCGGGCATGAAGCTGGAAAGCCGCATTATTGACAAGGATATCGATCTTGCCGAGAGTCGCCACGGTCTGCGCCACCGCCTCACGGGCAAAGGCGCGGTCCGCCACATCGCCGGCGATCAGCAGGCAGCGCTGTCCTTCCGCTTCGACCAGGCTGCGGGTCAGTTCGGCATCCTCATGCTCATCGAGAAAGACAATGGCGACATCGGCGCCTTCGCGGGCAAAAAGGACGGCCACCGCCCGCCCGATACCGGAATCGCCGCCGGTAATCAGCGCCACCTTTCCTTCCAATTTTCCGGAACCTTTATAATAGGGCGCATCGCACAGCGGTTTCAGTTCCATGTCGGCTTCGCTGCCCGGCTTATCCAGGGTCTGGGCCGGCAGGGGCGGTTCGGGATATTTGCGCGCACCCGCCTGCATGGCCCGTTTCGGCTTTTCGGGGGGATGGGTCTTGTCGGTCTGGCGGCGCTCGGCCTGGAGGGCGCGCTGGATCGCGGCGGCATCGGCCGCTTCCTGCTCATAGTCAGGTGGTGTCATGTCTCGGCAACCTGCAACTGCATGAAGCCCCCGCCACCGATTAAGACCCGTTGCGCATCAAAAATCGATTAGACGATGGGCTTAGATCGTTTTTTGGCGCCGCCAGACCTCGCGCAAGGACATGACATCTTTCAGGGCCTGGGGAATCAGCCACCACGGCTCGATGAAATAACGTCCGAACAGGCGTTTTGGCTCGTGGAAGAAGCGCACCAGCCATTCGATACCGAACCGGCCGCTCCAGCGCGGCGGCGTATACATGACGCCGGCCTCATAATCGAAGGCCGCCCCCACCGGCAGGATGACGCAATCGGGCAGGCGGTCGAGATTGGCGAGAATCCACATCTCCTGACGCGGCATGCCCATCCCCACCAGCAGGACATCCGGTTTTTTCGCCGCCAGATCGGCCAGCAGCGCTTCATTGGCGGGGCCATTGATATCGAAGAAGCCGGTATGCAGGTCGAGTTGTACCTTGGGATAACGCGCCAGGATCGACGCCTTCGAGGCGTCATTATGCGCCGCCTCGCCGCCGACATGATAGACGCGCCAGCCGTTCCTTTGCGCCAGCGCCCAGAAATCCTCGCGGAAGTCGAGATAGGTGCAGCGATGGGCGCGTGACACCTTATGCCCCATCAGCTTCGCCCAGGCGATCATCGGCGTCGAGTCGATCTCGATCAGATCGGCCCTGGCGTAAAAGGCACGCATGTCGGCCCGTCTCTGAAACAGGTACAGGCTGTGCAGGTTGTGATTGGCCACGATGGCGCGTTCCTCCGCGGCCACCTTGCGGCCGACGAAATCCATCACGCAGGCCGGGGTGATCACATCAACCTCGGCGCCCAATACAAACAGGCGGCACGGTTTATCCATGCCGCCTGTTTACAGGTTTAGCCTTGATATTCCCTCAAAAGAGAGGGTTAATTATTCCGTCACCGGGCGCAGCGTGATTTCAACGCGGCGGTTCTTGGCGCGGCCTTCCGGCGTGGCGTTGCTGGCGATCGGCTGGGTGTCGCCCATGCCGGCCACATAGATGCGCTCGGCCTTGACCTTGCGCGCCACCAGATAACCGGCGGCGGCATTGGCGCGGCGCTCGGAAAGCGTCAGGTTGCTGGCGGCATTGCCGGTGCTGTCAGCATGGCCGACCACATCGATATAGGTCGAGGGATACTGGTTGAGGATGGTGGCGACATCATCGAGCACCGGCAGGAAAGACCCGGCGATATCGGCGCTGCCCGACGAGAAGGTCACGTCGCTCGGCAGGTTGAGGATGATGTTGTCACCCGAACGGGTAATGTAGACGCCGCGGGTTTCCAACTGGGCGCGCAGGTCCTTTTGCTGACGGTCCATATAGGCGCCGACGCCCGCGCCGGCCAGGGCGCCGATACCCGCGCCGATGACGGCGTTCTTGCGGCGGTCGTTCTTGTTGGACAGGGCGCCGACGGCGGCACCGACACCCGCGCCGATCAGGGCGCCGGATTTGGTTTTGCTGCTGGTCCGCACGCCATTGCTGGTATCGACCGTGGTGCAGCCCGCCAGGAGGAAGGCGCCGCCGGTCAGGGCCAGAACCAGATTTCGGGCGGAAGGATTAAAAGTACGCATAGGGTTAAAACTCCTCAGATGAATTACGGAACCGTTTCAGGTCACCGCCCCGACCATGACACAGGCGGGGTAAGAACATTGATCGGAAAACGCCACAAACTCGTTAGAAACCCATAAGGCCGGTTTTCCGTTGCCCTTGAGCCGGAAACCCCTGTCCGGGTTCATGAATATGCTTTAGGGACCGCCACCTGAACACAGCATGAAAGCGGCCGTACGATCCCATTAACCTAACCGGCCTTGCAACGCCAGACCGTCTTGGTTTCCGGCGGCATGGTCAGGTAGGCAAGCGACAGGGTGCGGATGCGGGCGAGATTTTCGCTCAATGCCGCCAGCGCCCCGGCGTCGGCATTGGCCGAACAGCGCAGGGACCCCAGCGCCGCCTTCTGAGCCGTAAAGGTCTTGTACTGCGCCGGATCGATCCGGTAATCGTAACGCGTGAAAAGCGTGCCGTCGGCCGAAAGTTCCATGCGCGCCGCCACGGGATTGGCGTCGCCCGTGGTGAAACGTAGCAGGTTGCCGTCGGCCTGGCGCTCATAGGGCGTGCGGCCATTGACGCAGGCATGAACGAGATCGAAGTCGAAATCGATATGGCCGGCGTCGGGCAGCGGATTGGCGGAGGCCGCCTTATCGACATCGCACGACATATGCTGGATCGCGGCGGCAGCCACAGGCGCCGCCACCTTGGGCTTGCTCAGGCGGCTGTCGATCTCGCGCTCCTTGATCAGGAAGCCGACCACGGCCACGATGATGATCAGGGCGAGCGCGATCCAGCCCCACGGGATCGGGTGCCGGATGCCCGGCAGTTTCACGCGGTCATGCGGCACCCATTCAGCCTTGACCTTTTCAGGCTTCGGCGGCTTGACCTTTTCAGGCTTTGCGGGCACTTCGTCGAACGCGGTTGGCGCCAGACGTTCCTTGCCGTGAATTTCCGTGCGATGGCGGATTTCGCGGCGAATGATCAGGCCGATCAGGATCAGGACCAGCACGGACAACACGATCATCGCGCCCAGTTGCCAGACTTCCATGGCGGCGCGGTCGGCCTCGGCCTTCTTCTGCTCGGCCAGGCGCTGGACCTGCGCTTCGGCGGCGGCGGCCAGGACGCGCGACAGGGCGTCGTCCTTGACGATCTCGTCCTCGCTCTTAGCATAGCAGGGGATGCTGACGACGGTGGGGGTAATGTTCGCCGAACTCAGGAAGGTATTCAGCGCCGACACATGCGTGGCGACATATTGCCCCGCCGCGACATCGAGGCGGCCGGCGGCCGAAACCGAGGACGGCGCCGTCCAGGTATTGACGCCGACCACCTGGCCGCATTCGTTGAGCAGCGGGCCGCCGGAATTGCCGTGATTGATCGGTGCGGTATGGAACAGGGTATCGACACGGCTGCCATCCGGATTGGTGGAGGCGAACAGGGCGATGGAGCCTTGGGTGACATAGGCGTCTGCCGGTTCGAGCAGGGCCGTGCCGGAACGGTTCAGCAGGTGATCCGTCACATCCGGATAACCCATCGAAACGACGCGCTCGTTTTTATAGGGCGTCAGGTAAAGCTTGAGCGGCGGCACCTTCAGGCCCGGCGCCGACAACAGCGCCAGATCACCGGCGATCCACGGCTTGACCAGTTGCACCGGCTGATAGCTGGCGCCGGAATCCTTGTGCGGCACGATATAGATATCGGCGCTTGACGCTTCGGGCGGCACCTCGACGACGTGGTAGTTGGTGACGATATAGCCGGGCGCCACCACGAAACCCGATCCCATGCCGACCGTATCGAGCGGCACGCCGCCATAACCGCGATAGACGACCAGCACGCGCACCACCGATTGCTCGGAGGCCTTCAGCGCCTTGGTGGAATTGACCGGCTGGAGATCGGAATCGACGAGATCGGACAAGGACTGGTTGGCGGAAGCGTCCTGCGCCGTGGCCGCACATGGCAGAAAACACAATAGCGCGGCCACGGCGGCCAGCACCGCCGCCGTTCCCATGCCCCGTTTCTGAGGCCATTTCCGCATCCGGCGACCTTCGCCCATACCCGCAAACACTGAATTCCGCCTTATAGCCGAAACAAAACTCCCGCGCCCTTGCGAGTCGCGGTGAAAACATAAGGGTTCATAGCCGAGTTTGTTGCAAAAATCACCCCTGCCGCAACGCTTATTCGCGGTTGTGGGATTTAAGGCGCATCCCAAACGTGTGACGCGCGGCCAGGATTCGGATGCACGTTGAAAACAGCGGCGCGTGCCCCGAACCACCCAAAGAAACGCATTGCCCGGAACCAGCGGTACAGGTTAGGTTCGTGCCTGATTTTCGTATTCATTGAAGCCCCGTCATGCCCGATTCGCCTCAACCTGCCATATCCGCCATTCCGCCCGTGCCGATGGTGCTTTATGATGCGGATTTCCCCGCATTCTCGCAAAGCCTGGGCGCGTCGTTCGAGCGCTATGGCTTCGCTGTACTGGGCGGTCATGGCCTCGATCCGGTCCTGCTTCAGCGGGCGCTTTCCGCCACCAGGGCCTTTTTCGCCCTGCCCGATGAGGTCAAGCGGCGCTACAAGACCGGCTTCGGCGGGGCGCGCGGCTATACCCCCTTTGGGATCGAGACGGCCAAGGGCGCCACGCACCACGATCTCAAGGAATTCTGGCATATCGGCCGCGAGCTGCCGGCCAATCATCCGTACACGGAATATATGCCGAAAAACGTCTGGCCGGATGAGATCGCCGACTTCCACGCCAGCACTTATGCGCTCTATGAAGCCCTGGATTCATTGGGGAAAAAGGTTCTGTGCGCCATTGCCGTTTATCTGGGGCTGAACGTGGACTTCTTCACGCCGACCGTGGCGGAGGGCAACAGTGTCCTGCGCCTGCTGCACTATCCGCCGGTGACGACGCCGGGCGAATCTGTCCGCGCCGGGACGCATGGCGATATCAATGTGATTACACTCCTGCTCGGCGCGGAGGAACCCGGTCTGCAACTGCTCGACCGTGACGGCCGGTGGCTACCGATTACCCCGCCGGAAGACTGCATCGTCTGCAATATCGGCGACATGCTGTCACGCCTGACCAATGGTGTCCTGCCGTCCACCCAGCACCGCGTCATCAATCCGGCGGAAGCACGCAAGGACTTCGCGCGCTATTCGACGCCGTTCTTCCTGCATTTCGAGCCGCTCTATGTGATCGAAACCCTGACGAACTGCATCACGCCTGAGCATCCCGACCTGGGCGCGGAACCGATCACGGCGCAGGACTTCCTGATGCAGAGGCTGCGGGAGATCAAGCTGGCTTGATTTATGGGGTTTGGGGTCTGTGACCCCAAGTCTTATTCTCTTTTCAAAGAAAAAGCCCGGTCTTTGGACCGGGCTTTTTCTTTGAAACAGGGTAAGGTTTATGGGGCCACAGGCCCCAAACCCCATAGGTTATATCTCGCCATCCCAACCACATTGCTGGCCGGCATTCTGCTCTTCCAGCCAGGTATTCAGCGGCGCGAAATAATCCATGATCGCCGTGGCGTCCATTTCCCTCTGGCCGGTAAAGGTTTCCAGCGCCGCCGGCCACGGTCTGGATTGTCCCATCTCCAGCATGGCGTTCAGCTTCTCACCGACGGCGCGCTCGCCATAGACCGAACAGCGGTGCAGTGGTCCGGTCCAGCCAGACTGTTCGCAAGCGGCGCGCTGGAACTGGAATTGCAGGATATCAGCCAGGAAATAGCGCGTATAAGGCACGCTGGCCGCCACATGATATTTCGCCCCCGGATCGAAGGCCGACTGCGGCCGCACGCCCGGCGCCTCAAGCCCCTGATACTTGCGCACCAGTTCCCACCAGCGCGAATTATATTCCGCCTCGGTGATCTGACCGGAGAAGACCTCCCAGCGCCAGCGGTCGATCTCCAGGCCGAACGGCAGGAAGGCGATCTTTTGCAGCGCCATCTTGAGCAGGTAGGGAATATCCTCGGCTTCCCCCGGCACCTTGTCCAGCAGACCGATCTGTTTGAGATAGGTCGGCGTCACCGAAGACAGCCCGATGAAATCGCCGATCGCTTCATGGAAGCCGTCATTAGCGCCATTCTTGAACAGGAACGGCTGATCCATATAGGCGCGCTGATAGAAGTTATGCCCCAGCTCATGGTGGACCGTGTAGAAGTCCTCGCCATTGACCTGGGTACACATCTTGATGCGCAGATCCTCGATATTATCGACATCCCAGGCCGAGGCATGGCAAACCACTTCGCGGTCACGCGGGCGGGTGAACTGCGACCGTTCCCAGAAGGTGGCCGGCAGCGCCTTGAAGCCCAGGGAAGTGTAGAAGTTTTCGCCGGTGTGAACCATCTTCAGCGGATCGTATTTCTTGTTCACCAGCAGCTTGTCGAGACTGTAGCTCGACTTGATGCCCTTCGGTGCCACCACGTCATAGATGTTCGACCAGTCCTGCGCCCACATATTGCCAAGCAGGTCGGCGCGGATCGGTCCGGTCTTCGGCTGGACGGCATCGCCGTATTTCTCATTAAGCTTGCGGCGCGTATAACAATGCAGATTCCTGTAGAAGGGCGCGACCTGGTTCCACAGCTTGTCCGTCTCAGCGGCGAAGGCGTCCGGGTCCATGTCATAGCCGGAGCGCCACAGGGCACCGGTATCCTTAAAACCCAGCCCCTGCGCGCCCTTGTTGGAGAGGTCAGTCAGCTTGGCGTAATCGTCCTTCATTGGAGCGGCGATGCTCATCCAGCCTTCCCACATGGCGCGGGTGGTAGCCGGATCACGCGTCTTGGCCATCACGTCAGAGGCATCGTCGAGATTATAGGTCTTGCCCTTCCAGATGAACTTGCCGGTCGAATAGGTTGAACCGAGCCGTGCGGCCACGGCGGAGAGCGCTTCGGCCGCGCCCGGTTCGGCCGCCGCGGGCAGGGTTTGGGAAATGCGCAACAGGTTGAGCTTGCGGCGCGTCACCGGGTCGGCATCGACATCGTTATATTGCGCCGACTCCATGGCATACCTGACCGTCGCCTCGTTCAGCGCGGCATCGGCGCGGGTTTGCAGCCATTCGGTGTCGTAATTGATGAAGGTGGCTCCGATCCATTGCACATGGGCATCATATTCGGCCAGGTCGGCCAGTTTCGCTTCGGCGTCATCGACAAAGGTTTTCGCCTCTTGCGGAGTCGGTCCGGCCGGAGCCGGCGGTGCGGCTTCAGTCGGCGCGACCGGGACGGTATAGGAACCCGGCCCCGTACCCGCCCCCAGCACCACGGAGGAATCCGTCGGCGCCGGAGACGTGGCGCATCCGGTAAGCAAGGCAATACACGCCGCCGATGTCAGCAGATATTTCATGGCCAGTCCTCCCAAATAGTCAACAATCGAAGGGAAGGCTATTTGGTTGCAGGCGTCAAGCGGCTATTCCGCCGCGCAGGCGTCAAGGCCCTGGTTGACCACCGTACGGGCATTGGCGGCGATGCGGCCGGAGCGCTTGCTGCCCTTGGCCTTGCGCTTGACCGGATTGGGCAGGATCGAGGCCAGTTGCGCCGCCTCGGCCTTGGAAAGCGTCTTCGCGCTATGACCGAACCAGTATTGCGACGCCGCTTCCGCGCCGTAAACGCCCGGCCCCATTTCGATCGAATTGAGATAGACCTCCATGATCCGGTCCTTCGACCACATATGCTCGATCAGGAAGGTGTAATAGACCTCGACCCCCTTGCGTATCCACGAGCGATCCGGCCAGAGGAAGACGTTCTTGGCGGTCTGCTGCGAAATGGTCGAAGCCCCGCGCTTCTTCTTGTGGGTGGCGTTATAGCGTTCGGCCTTCTGGATCGCCTGGATATCGAAACCGTCATGTGTGCAGAACCTGGCGTCTTCCGAGGCGATGACAGCGCGCTTGAGATTGTCGCTGATCTGGTACGCCGGCACCCAGCGATGGTCTATGCCATGACCCTGGGTCAGTTTTTCGATCATCAGGAAGGTGACCGGCACCGGCACGAAGCGATGGATCGCAACGGAGAGAATGGAAAAAGCAAAGAAGCCGACGATACAGGCCCCGATGAAACGCAGGGGGCGGAACTTACGCTTTACTTTGGCAGGCATGGGCTTGGGCGTCGGCTCCGATGGGGCGTCATAGATGGTTTCTTCGCTCAGGCCCGGAACCGTGTCTTCCGGCTCATCATCACGCTCACTCATGCAATGCCCCCACAGCATCTCCCCCTTAATACCTCCCCATTTGTGGGGAGGGGAGCCGCGCCATTCTTCATGGCGGGGTGGTGGGGGCCTTAAGCCGAAGCCTCGGCTTCAGATTCAAATATATAAACCACACCGTCCTCATCGCCAAACAGAATACGATTGGCCTCACCGGAGATAGCTAACGCGGTGATCGGCGCGCCCTTTTCGCCCTTGATCCATTCAATATGGGTCGATTGCAGCTCGGCCAGCCAGACGCGGCCATCCTCGGTGCCGGCGCTGAGAATGGTTTCCCCGGCCGCGCCCGCCACAACCGACACCATGCTGCCTTCCAGCGGATTGATTTCGGAAGCCTCCTCGCCCATCGGGCCATTCGGGCGCAGGAAGGGCCAGACCACCGCGCCATTGGCCCCCGACGTGGCCAAAAGCTTGCCCTTGGCGAAGAAATCGAGCGACTTGATCTTGGCGGGGTAGCCGCCCATGCGCATGTCTTTTGAATCCTTCAGACGCCAGCCGTGCAGGGCGTTTTCCTGCATGGCGGTGATGACGAACTCACCCGAAGGGGCCATGGCGATTTTCGTATGCGAACCGGCCCAGAACAGTTTCGACGGCTTCTGCTTTTCATCGATACGGGCGAACCATACGGTCACGCCGTTATAGGTGGCGCAGTAAAGCTTGCGCGCCTTGGGATCGAAAACGAGATCGGACACCGAATGCTCGTGCGTGAAGGTCTTGCTTTCCTTCTTGAGCAGATCGAGCACATGCACCTTTTTGGCGGCGGCATAGGCGATCACCTGACCTTCGGGCGCCACGGCGATGACGTCGATCCACGCGCCTGTGTGCGAGGCCAGTTCGATTGGGCCGGCGTCTTTCGAGGTCCAGACCACACGGCCATCGTCACCGCCGGTTATAACCCCCAGGCCGGTCGGGTGGATGACGGCGCTTAATATCCCGGCGTCCGGGTGGGCGTTATATTCCTTTTCGGAATCCGGGAAGACAATACGGCCATCGCCGAGCGCCACAACCGGCTCATCGAGGGCATCGAACAGGGCGGCGACCACATAGGAGTCGAAGGATGTCTGGTAAGCAAAGGTCATGAGGGGCTTATAAGCTAAAGAGAGGCAGTTTGAATACCCTTGATCCTCCCCCGCGCAGCGAGAGGGAATCACGAAAACTACACCGCGATCGTGGATTCAAAACCGGCCTTGAGCGCCGCCGTATCGAGATGGCGGCCGATAAACACAGCGCGCGAGATACGCAGCTCATCCACCTGCCATTCGCGTTGCAGATCACCTTCCAGGATCATATGCACCGCCTGGAAAACCAGACGCCTGTTTTCGCCCTTTACATCGAGAATGCCCTTGGCGCGCAGGATATCCTGGCCCTTTTCCGCCAGCAGGCGGTCAAGCCACTGGGTGAAGCGGATGCCGTCTATCGGCTTGTCTGTGCTGAGCGAAATGCTTCGGATATCTTCATCGTGGATCGGATTGATGGTGTGGCTGCAATGTTCGTCATGAACGTGACCCGCCTCGCCGTGCGCCGGATTATGGTGGTGATCATGGCCGTGATCGTGGCCGCAGTGTTCATCGTGGACATGACCGGCTTCGCCATGGGCGGGATTATGATCATGGTCATGATGGTGGTGATCGTCCGCGCCGACCTCTTCCAGCTTGGCCAGATCGAAGCGGTGCTGATTAAGCAGCGAAGCGATATCGACCAGCGAGTGCTGGGCGCGGGTGATGCGGGCCAACGGGTTCAACCCCTTCAGGCGGCCTTCGATCTCATCCAGCTTCGCGTCATCGACCAGATCGGTCTTGTTGAGGATGATATGGTCGGCAAAGGCGATCTGTTCCTTGACCACGCGGTCGGTCTTCAACGCCTCATCGAAGTGCTTCGCATCGACCAGCGCCGTCACCGAGTCGAGATAGGTCTTCGCCTTGATATCCTCATCAACAAAGAAGGTCTGCGCCACCGGGCCGGGATCGGCCAGGCCCGTCGTCTCGACGATGATGGCATCGAACCGCCCCTTACGCTTCATCAGTTGCGACAGGATGCGGATCAGGTCGCCGCGCACCGTGCAGCAGACGCAGCCATTGTTCATCTCGAACACTTCTTCGTCCGCGCCGACAATCAGATCGTTGTCGATGCCGATCTCGCCGAACTCGTTGACAATGACGGCGTATTTCTGGCCGTGGTTTTCCGACAGGATGCGGTTGAGCAGGGTCGTCTTACCGGCGCCGAGATAGCCGGTCAGGACGGTGACGGGAGTCTTTGCGGAAACGGAAGCGGTGTCTGCCATAGAGGTGTTACTTTATAAAGGAGGAAAGGAGCTGTCGCTTAGTTAAGCCTTCGCGCATTGAAATCAAGCTTTCAAATATATAGTATGACCACAGCGATTTGTTTTGCCGCGCCACCGGCAGAAAATAGCCATCCGGTGGACTAAAACCCGTTGACTCGCCGGGATATCCTTGTATAAGTCGCCGCCTCTCGCCCGGAGCCTTTGGTTCCTGGGGCGTTTTTCCATTCTCCCGCGCAGGACTTTTCGTTTCTAAAGCCCCGCGCCACGGCATAAGGTTCCTGACCATGTACGCGGTCATCAAAACAGGCGGTAAGCAATACCGCGTTTCGGCCGGCGACCTGCTGGTTGTCGAAAAGCTCGAAGGCGAAGCCGGCGCGGCTGTGAAGTTCAACGACGTGCTGATGCTCGGCGATGCGGCCGGCGCCGTTGTCGGCGCGCCGCTCGTTGACGGTGCCGTGGTTGAGGCCACCCTGATCGAAACCCGTAAGGGCGAGAAGGTCCGCATCTTCAAGAAAACCCGCCGTCAGGGCTATCGCCGTACCCGCGGCCATCGCCAGCTTCAGTCGGTCCTGCGCGTCACCTCGATCCTCGGCGCCGGCAAGTCCGTCAAGTGGGAAGGCACCGTTTCGCTGACCACCAAGGCCGAACTCGACGCCCGCGCCCGTAACCTGGCGCCGCGTAATCTCGCCGCCGCCATCGAAACGCCGGAAGTCGTCTCGGTCCCGGCCGTGGCTGAAGAAGCCGCCGCCCCGAAGAAGAAGGCGCCGGCCAAGAAGAAGGCCGCTGCTGAAGCGCCGGCTGACGAAGCGTAATCACTGAACCGAAGGAGCACCTCCCATGGCACACAAAAAATCCGGTGGTTCGTCCCGTAACGGCCGCGACTCACAATCCAAGCGCCTCGGCGTCAAGAAGTTCGGCGGTGAACTTGTTCTCGCCGGCAACATCCTTGTCCGTCAGCGCGGCACCAAGTTTTTCCCCGGTGACAATGTTGGCCTTGGCCGCGACCACACCCTTTTCGCCACGGCGACAGGCAATGTGAAGTTCACCACCAAGCGCGACGACCGTTGTTACGTGTCGATCCTGCCGGTGGCCGCCGCCGCCGAATAAGCACAATTCGACATTTTCGGATCGTGCTTGAGATTTTAAGCCGATCCGGACCGAAATCAGAGCGGGAGTCCGGATTACATCTGGCTCCCGTTTTTCGTTTTTGGTTTACTATAAACCAATCGTGATCCCGCTCTTTAAGACCTGTGGTGGAACTGACACAGTTCGACCCTAAATAGACCCCAGGATGGTGCGACAGACACCGCCGGGGCCAAGGAGTGAGAGACATGATCGCGCGCAACGAACATCACCACGCCATATCGCACCGGCAACGGACGGACGACCTCAGCATAGAGACGACCCGCCTGAGCCTGACGGCGCTGAAAACCAGCGATATCGATGCCTTCATGGCCGTTTTCGCCGACAAGAATTCGGCCCGGATGACCCATGCCATCCCACATCCGCTGGGTCGTGCGGAGGCCGAGCGCCTGCTGGCGGATATGGCCGCCACACCCTTTACGCATTGGGCAATCCGGCTGGATGACGAGCACCTGATCGGTGTCATCAGCCTGACCCAATCCGCCTGTGGCGCCCAGGGCGGCATCCATTCGTTCGGGCCTAACCTCAGCGTCTTCATCGCTCCGCAATGGCAGGGCGAGGGTTACGCCATAGAGGCGACCGACGGCCTGCTGCGCTGGTGCAAGAAGCGCAGGCTTCACCGCATCATCCATGCGGCGCACTTCGCCGATAACGAAGCCTCGGCCTCGGCGCTGATCATGGCCGATTTCCTCTATACCGGCCGCAAGAGCATGGAAACATCGCTGGCCCGCGAAGGCGAGCACCTGGCGCTTCATATGATCCGTATTCTGTAATTTTAAATCGATAAAAAGCAAGAAACCCCGGCACGCCATTATTCATGGCGTGCCGGGGTTTCTTGCTTTTTTGACTGTTTTCCTTCAAAGAACCCGAATGAAATTCCTCGATCAGTGCAAAATCTTTATCCGGTCCGGCAATGGCGGCGCGGGCGCCGTCTCCTTCCGCCGTGAAAAGTTCATCCCCAACGGCGGCCCCGATGGCGGTGATGGCGGCAAGGGCGGCGATGTGTGGATCGAGGCCAAGGATGGCCTCAACACACTGATCGACTACCGCTACCAGCAGCATTTCAAGGCGAAAACCGGCACCCACGGCATGGGCCGTCAGATGCACGGCGCCAATGCCGAGGATATTACGCTCTATGTGCCCGTCGGTACCGAGGTCTTCGAGGAGGATCATGAAACCCTGATCGTCGATCTCGATGAAGCCGGCAAGCGTCACCTGCTGGCCCAGGGCGGCAATGGCGGCTGGGGCAACACCCGTTTCAAGGGGCCGATCAATCAGGCGCCGAAATTCGCTCTGCCCGGTCAGGATGGCGAGGAAAAGTGGATATGGCTGCGCCTCAAGCTGATCGCCGACGCCGGTCTGGTGGGTCTGCCCAATGCCGGCAAATCGACCTTTCTCGCGGCATCGAGCGCCGCCAAGCCGAAGATCGCCGACTATCCCTTCACCACCCTCGTGCCCAATCTCGGCGTTATCGACCTGGGTCCTGAGCAGCGTTTCGTGCTGGCCGATATTCCCGGCCTGATCGAGGGCGCTTCGGAAGGCGCCGGCCTCGGCACGCGTTTCCTCGGCCATGTCGAACGCACCAAGGTGCTTATCCATCTGATCGACGGCACAAGTGACGATCCGGTCAAGGCCTACAAGGTGATCCGCAAGGAACTGAACGCCTATGACGAGATTCTCGGCTCGAAAACCGAGCTGGTGGCCATCAACAAGGTCGATTCGCTCGATGCTGACGCCCGTAAGAAGCTGGCGGCGAAGATAAAGAAGGTTTCCGGTCAGACGCCTTACATGATTTCCGGCGTTACCGGCGAAGGCGTGCGCGACCTGCTGTTCGCCGCGCTCGAAACCATTCAGGGCGAGGCCGTCGCCACCGAAAAACCAGCCGCTGAAGCCGCCGCCTACAGCCCCTGGGATAACAATTAGGCATGTGGTTCGCCGGCCCGGCCCCGATGCGGCCCGCCGTTCCCGCGGGCGGATTGCGCAGCGGCTTCCATCTGGAGTCGGGCATGACGGTCGGCCTGTTCGGCGGGTCCTTCAATCCGGCGCATGAAGGCCATCGCCATGTCGCCGAAACGGCGCGGCAAAAGCTGGGACTGGACAAGATGATCTGGCTCATCTCACCACAGAACCCATTGAAATCGAAAACAGAAACGGCGCCCCTGGCCGTCCGCATGGCCGGGCTTCAGCCTTTTGCCGGGCATGGCGATGTCATTTCCGATTTCGAGACGCGCATTCACGCCACCTATACGCTGGATACCCTGCGCGCCCTGAGAGCACGCTATCCCGGCGTGCATTTCGTCTGGATCATGGGTGGCGACAGCCTGGCCGGTTTCCACAGATGGCGCGGCTGGGTGCAACTGATGCACATGGTGCCGATCGCCATCGTCTCGCGTCCCGGCGCATTGATGAAGGCGCGCTTTTCTCCCGCCACTCAGCGCTTCGCCCGCTACCGGATCGACGAACGCGCCGCCCGCACCCTGCCGTACCTCAAGGCGCCGGCCTGGGCTTATATCAAAGGTCCGTTACACGACCACTCTTCCACCGCCTTGCGCTTGAAATCAAAAGCGAAATCCTGAGTCTTAAAAATCGTAGCGAATACGTGACCCGCCGCGCTTTTTGTGCTATGCATCATCCATTGTGGATTATAAAGGAACTGAAACCCTGTCTCGCCAACCCGCGCAAACCGCGCCCGAAACCCCTCAGTTTGAGGCTACGCCTGACCAAGGTCAGACCTCCCACGATGACACTCCCTCCACAGAAGGCCTTGAGCCTCTGGAAACCCTGATCGTCAGCAAGCTCGATGACGACAAGGCGCAGGATATCGTCTGCATCGACCTGAAGGGCAAATCCTCGGTCGCCGATACCCTGATCATCGCGTCGGGCCGTTCGCACCGCCACGTCGGCGCCCTGGCCGATCACGTCGTGCGCGCGCTCAAGGAAGCCGGTCACGGCAAGGCCAAGATCGAGGGCCTGCCGGCCTGCGACTGGGTGCTGATCGATGTCGGCGATGTCGTCGTGCACATCTTCCGCCCGGAAGTCCGCAGCTTCTACAATATCGAGAAAATCTGGTCACTGTCGCCCGAAGGCACCGGCCATACTGTCCCCGTCTAAATGAAGCTGACACTCTGCGCCGTCGGCAAGCTCGGCGCGACGGTCGAAAACACTCTGGTGAAAGACTATCTGAACCGCGCCACCTTAACCGGGCGCGGTTTGGGCATTTCGCCGGTCGAATTGCTGGAGGTAGAAGCCAGAAAAGGCGCGAAAGCCGCCACTTCCGCCCTGCTCAAAGCACAGGAGATGGAGGCGATCAGAGCCGCTTTGGGGCTTTCCAGTGAAGGTGGGGGCGGCATACTGATCACCTGTGACGAGCACGGCGAACCCCTGACCTCGCGCCAGATCGCGCAACGCCTCAACACCTACAAGGATCGCGGTGAGCGCCGCGTCACCTTCCTGATCGGCGGGGCGGACGGCCTCGACCCGGCCCTTTTGAAAGCCTCCGCCTTCTCGCTGGCCTTCGGGCCGCAGACCTGGCCGCACGCCCTGGTCCGCGTCATGCTGGCCGAGCAGATGTATCGCGCCACCACCATACTGGCCGGCCTGCCCTATCACCGGGATTAACCCGTTCATTGTGCATTAAACCGAACCACCCTATCTCAATGACATGCTCGCTTCCTCGCGTCATCTGCTGCTGACCGGCCTTGCCGTGCTGGCCCTTGCCGGCGCGGTGCGAAGCGATGCGCAGCAACGGACGCGCGACCTTTCCGAAGCCGACCGCGCCACGCTGGAAACCCTCTCGGCCCAGCGCCGCGCCGAGGAACGCAAGAGCGACAGTCAGCGCCGGTCCGCCCGCCAGATCGCCCAGGAAGTCGAAGCCCTGCGCGAACAGATCATCGAGATATCCCGCAAGCAGGGCGCCGGTGAAACGCGCTCGGCCATCTATCGCGCCAAGCTGGAAACCATCAACCAGCAGGAAACCGACATCACCCGCCGCCTGACCGCCGAGCGCGACAAGCAATCGCGCCTGCTTTCCGCCCTGCAGATTTATTCGCGCAATCCGCCGCCAGCGCTTTTTGTCACGCCGCGCAAGGCCAATGACGCCGTGCTGGCGGCCATCATTATGCGGGCCATCACGCCGGAACTGCAAAAGCGTACGGAAAGCCTTGTCAGGCAGAACAGCCAGCTCGTCAACCTGCGCCGACAGGCCGCCCTGCAAAACGAGGCCATCTTCATTTCCGAAAGCGAGGTTTCCGAACAGCGCAGCGAGATCGAGCGCCTGATCCAGCAGAAGATGGACCTGGAAGACCAGTTGCTCAGTCAGGCCGACCAGATGGATGCCCGCGCCGCCGAACTGAAGGCGCGTGAAAACCGCCTGACCGGCGACCTGCCGCTGAAATTCTTCGGCGCGCCAGCCATCGACAAGACCCATTTGCAACCGCCCGTGGTCGGCGATGTCACGCGCAATTTCGGCCAGTCCGACGGCAACGGCCCCTCCAGCCGCGGCGTCTTCTACGCGGCCCTGCCCGGCAGCCAGGTCACCGCCCCGGCGGAAGGCGAGGTCGAATATGCCGGGCCGCTGGAATCCTACGGCCAGGTGGTAATCCTGAGCATCGGCAATGACTATCGCGTGGTTATTACCGGCATCGGCCGCGTTTATGTCGAACAGGGCCAGACCGTCGGCCGCCATGAACCACTGGGGCGGATGCCGAATCTGTCCGATAAGAAAGCCACGCTCTATATGGAGTTGCGCAAGGGCGAGACGCCGGTCAATCCGGCGGCGTCGCTTCAGATTTCCGGCAGGTAGCCGGCGGCGAAACTAAATATAAGCGCCCCGTTTACGCCATGTTCTCACTCTTATATGCTAACTTGACTGTATGCCCACCGAGGATCAAATGAAAAATATCTATCTTGCCGGCGCCGCGGTTGTCACCCTGAGCATCGGGGCCGTGGCCTATGCCAGCCAGCCGGCATTTTCGCCTCGGTCGGACACCTACAAGCAGCTGGAACTGTTCGGCAATGTGCTGGATATCGTCCAGAAGGACTATGTTGTTCCGGTCGATTCGAAGAAACTGATCAACGCCGCCCTGGAAGGGATGCTGGCCTCGCTCGATCCGCATTCCAATTACCTGTCGGACGACGATTACACCGACCTGAAGGAAAAGACGCGCGGCTCCTACGGCGGCATCGGCCTGGAAGTCACCGGAGAGGACGGCGCGGTCAAGGTCGTCACCCCCATGGACGACACCCCCGCAAGCAAGGCCGGCATCCAGTCCGGCGATTACATCACCGCCATCGACGGCACCTCGATCCTCGGCCTGCCGCTCAATGACGCTATCTCCAGGATGAAGGGCGAACCCAACACCAAGCTGACGGTCACCATCGTCCGCACCGGCAAGACCGAACCCTTTGATGTGCCGCTGACCCGCGAGATCATCACCGTGAAATCGGTCAAGACGCGCATGGAAGGCGATTATGGCTACCTGCGTATCGCCTCCTTCTCGGAAACCACCGCCAATGACACCAAGACACAACTGGCCGACCTGATCGCCAAGAACCCGAACATGAAGGGCCTCGTGCTCGACCTGCGCAACAATCCCGGCGGCCTGCTGGAGCAATCGGTCGGCGTGGCGGACCTGTTCCTCGACGGCGGCGAGATCGTCAGCCAGCGCGGCCGCGATCCGAAGGACATCATCCGCTATCAGGCGAAAAAAGGCGACATGCTGAACGGCAAGCCGATCGTGGTGCTCACCAATCCGGGGACGGCCTCGGCGGCGGAAATCGTCTCCGGCGCCTTGCAGGACCAGAAGCGCGCCACCATCGTCGGCCTGACCACCTTCGGCAAGGGGTCGGTGCAGAGCGTCATCGACCTGGGCGACAACCGCGCCGTCAAGCTGACCACCGCCCGCTATTATACGCCTTCCGGCCGCTCGATCCAGAAGACGGGCATCGAACCCGATCTGGAAGTGGCGCAATCGAAGGAACAGGCGAAATACATCGCCACCTCGGCTTTGCAATATACCGAAGCCGCCTACGGCAATGCGTTGGACGCGGACGAAGGCAAGGTGAGGCGTTCGGCGCACGCCGTACAGGAAGTGCCGCCGGAGGATTTCGACACCAAGACCGGTGATTTCGAGCTGACCCGCGCGCTCGACGTTCTGAAATACAATGGCGATGTCAAGATGGCCGCAGCCCATCCGCGCGGCGCCAAGCTGGCTGATGCCGATCTGGTCGATAAGCCGGGCGCCAAATTCCAGGCCAAGGTGAAAGCCGGAACGCCGGCGGCGGCTTCCGGCGCCAGCTCGTCGGCGGAGGCGTCTTCCGGTTCGGAGTCATCCGCGCCTGCGGAACAGAAATAAACCGGATAGGGGGCCGCGCCTGAATGGAGCGGCCCCTATTCGTGATCAGGCTTGACGACCGGCGCATGGACCAGTTCTTCGCTGTCCGAAGTGTCCGAAATGCCTTCCGACAACGGCGGGAACGGCAATTTCTTCAGCTTGCGCGCGTCATTCCTGAGCTTCTTTTTCTTGTCGGCCTTCGGGGGTTTTGCGGGTTTTTCCACCTTGACCTTCTTCTTACGCGCCTTGGGTTCGGTGGCCCCTTCCTCGCGCGCATGGGTCAGCTTGCGCAGCAGCTTGACGAAGCTCTCACGTTTGGGCGGCGACAACAGGCTGAGGATCTTCTCATCGGCAGCCAGCACGCGCGGCTCCATGTCGGTGAGGGCCGTCCGGCCCGCCTCGGCGATCTGAACGAGATTGGCGCGGGCGTCGGTGGCCGAGCGCTCCCGGATCACCAGTTCCCTGGCCAGCATCCGCGACACCAGGTCGGCAAGGGTGGAACGGTCGATGCCGGTGATCTTGACCAGATCCGTCTGGCTGAGGCCCTCGGTGCCTTCCAGCGCCTTCAAAACGGCATATTGTCTTTGGGACAGCGCGCCCTCGCCGGCCTCGGCATTATAGATATCGAGGGCGATCTGCAATACGCGGTGCAGCAGGTGCGACGGTGACTCGTCCAGCCCGTTTTTCGACATCGTATTGTCACCCTGTTTCGATTTCTTCATGACACCTTCCCGATTTGCACAAGCTGGCGGGATAGTGTCATCATTATATGAAGCTTTTAAGACAATTCAATCCGAACACGGAGGAAGTGACTATTGCGCTTTATCGGTTCCCGGATCAGTGATCATGTTTTTCATCAGGAAGGGCAGCAGGCAGATGGACAGCAGGATCGGCCCGCCGATCATCGAGGCCAGTTTCCAGGTCATCCAGAATTCATCGCTCTGCGTCCGCCAGACGATTTCATTCACCATGGCCATGGCTAGGTAGAACAGCGCGTAATAGATGGTCAGCTTTGGCCAGGCCGTCTCTTTGAGCTTGAGCGCCTCGCCGAGCAACAGCTTGAGAGGCTGTTTCCTGAAGGCCAATGCCCCCAGCAGGATGCCGCCGATCAGTACGTCGACGATGGTCATCTTGATCTTGACGAAGGTGGCGTCATGGAAAACGACCGTCAGGATGGTCATCGGGATGGTGATCAGGCAGGACACCAGCGGAATCCAGGCGATGCGTTTTTCCGCGATCAGGCCGCCGATCAGAGCCAGCACCGAAGCCACGCCCAGCACGCCGCTGGCCCAGATCAGGCAATCGGCCGCCGGCACCAGCTTGAACAATTTGCAAGCGAAGAAGGTCACACCGAAAGCGATCAGCGGACCGTAATCGACCGCCATCTTGACATGGTTCTGCTTCGGCTCGCCCGGCTCCAACGCCAGTTCGGGATTGGTTTCGCCCAGCTTTTCAGCCGCAATGCCCAGGGCGCGATCAACGATCCTGTCGCCCTCGCGGACCTCTTCGGTCAGTTTCGGCTCATCGGTCATTCCTTGTCTCCAAGCGGTTCGAGGCCGACCATCGAGCGGGCGAACTCACGCGCCCTGAATGCGTGCAGGTCTTCGATATCCTCGCCGACGCCAATCAGCTTGATGGGCGCATCGGAGGCCTTGGCGATCGGGATCAGGATGCCGCCGCGCGCCGTGCCGTCGAGCTTGGTCATGACGAGGCCGGAGACGAATGCCTGACGGCCGAAAATCTGTTCCTGCGAAAGCGCATTGCGGCCCACCGTGGCATCGAGCACCAGCAGGGTTTCATGCGGCGCGTCGGGATCGACCTTCTTGATCACGCGCACGACCTTGAGCAGTTCATCCATCAGGGCCTGCTTGTTTTGCAGGCGGCCGGCCGTGTCGATCAGCACGACATCATAACCTTCTTCGCGCGCCTTGACGAAGCTGTCATAGGCGAGGCCCGCCGCATCGGCGCCAGTCTTGCGGCCCATGAAATCGGCGCCGGCGCGTTCGGCCCACACCTTGAGCTGCTCGACGGCGGCGGCACGGAAGGTATCCCCCGCCACGATCAGGACCCTGGCGCCGCTCTTGACCAGCTTGGCCGCGATCTTGCCGAGCGTGGTGGTCTTGCCGGAACCGTTGACCCCAACGAACAGCACGACATAGGGGCGCGGCCCGGACAGCGGCTCGAACGTGCCCTCATGACCAACCAGTTCATCCGCCAGAGCTTCGGCCAGGGCGGCCCGAACGGCATTGGAATCCTTGGCGGAATTGAACTTCTGCTGCGCCATCTTGCCGGCTATGGTGGCGGCGATCTGCGGACCGAGGTCGCTTTCGACCAGCAGGTCCTCCAGTTCCTCCAGCGCGGCATCGTCCAGCGCTTCCTTTTGCTGGAACACCTGGGTGACCGACTCGGTCAGATTCTGCGAGGTGCGGGAAAGGCCTTGCGTCAGGCGCTGGAACCAGCCGGTTTTCTTTTGTTCAGTCATACCGCTTGCTGTAGCTCAGTTTGGGCAAGGCTGCCAATGACATGTTTGCCATCGTGACCGTGGATACGGATATCGCTGATGCCGCCGACTGGTACCTCGCCCTCAAAAACCACCTCAGTGAAATCGGCGGCGCGGGCAAAGCCGGGTTTTTCGACCACGCAGGAGAGGACACGCCCCTGCTGACGATCAAGGTGCCGGGTCAAGGCCTCCTCCGCCTTGGCGCGCAGCCGGGCCGCGCGTTCCTTGATCAGCGGGCGCGGCAGTTGCGGCATTTTCGCCGCCGGGGTCTGCGGACGCGGCGAATAGGGGAAGACGTGGACAAACGACAGGTTGCAGGCATCGACCAGCGACACGGCATTGGCGAACATCTCTTCGGTTTCGGTCGGGAAACCGGCGATCATATCGGCGCCGAAGGAGATATCCGGACGAACGGCGCGGACCTTTTCGACCAGCCGGATCGAATCGTCGCGCAAATGCCGGCGTTTCATCCGCTTAAGGATCATATCGTCGCCATGCTGAAGACTGAGGTGCAGATAGGGCGCGAGACGCGCCTCATCGGCAAAGGCGCGCAGCAGGGTATCGTCGATCTCGGCGGCGTCGATGGAACTGAGGCGCAGGCGCTTGAGATCCGGCACAAGTTTCAGGATGCGCGTTACCAGGTGGCCGAGTTGAGGCGCGCCCGGCAGGTCCGCGCCCCAAGAAGTCAGGTCGACGCCGGTCAGGACGATCTCGTTATAGCCCTGCGCCACCAGCTTTTGCGTCTGGCTGATGACATCGCCCGCCGCGGCCGAGCGCGAATTGCCGCGGCCATAGGGAATGATGCAGAAGGTGCAGCGGTGATCGCAGCCATTCTGCACCTCAACAAAGGCGCGGGCGCGGTCCTTCAGGCCGTCGATCAGGTGGCCGGCGGTTTCCTGCACGGAAAATATATCGTTGACGACGATACGGGCGCTGTCGGGCGTCAGCCTGTACGCACCGGCCTTCTGCTTGTCGCCATTGCCGATGATGAAATCGACCTCGGCCATGTTGGCGAAGGTATCCGGGTCGGTCTGGGCGGCGCAGCCGGTGACGATCAGCTTCGCCTGCGGATTTTCCTTGCGGGCGCGGCGGATGGCCTGGCGCGCTTGGCGCACCGCCTCGCCGGTGACGGCGCAGGTATTGAAGATGATGGCGTTATCCAGCCCATCTTCCGAGGCGGTCTTGCGAATGACTTCGCTCTCGTAGGAATTCAGCCGGCAGCCGAAAGTGACGATATCGATTCCGTTTTCCGGCTTGCTCACGACAGTTCACCCGAAAACTCGACCTCGACCGGGCCGGTCATGATGACATGATCGTTCTCCGCCCAGGCGATATGCAGCGGCCCGCCATCCATGATGACGGTGGCGGAACGGTCGGTCAAACCCCGGCGGGCGGCGGCCACCAGCGTGGCGCAGGCCCCGGTGCCGCAGGCGAGCGTAATACCGGCGCCGCGCTCCCAGACACGCATGCGGATAGTCTGGCGGTCGAGCATCTGCGCGAATTCGACATTGACGCCTTCGGGGAAGAGCGGATGGTTCTCGATCAGCGAGCCGGTGGCCGCCACATCGACACGATTGACCTCTGGCACGAAGAAGACGACATGCGGATTGCCCATGCTGACGGCAACCGGCGTGTGATAGAGCGGCGCGTCGAGCGGCCCGACCTGCAATTCCAGCCTTTCGGTGTTCATTTCCTCGGAGAGCGGTATCTGTCGCCACTCCAGGCCCGGCTTGCCCATATCGACACTGGCCGTGCCGGTCTTGGCGTCGGCGCGCAGCACACGCGCTTTCGTCAGGCCGCCCAGCGTATCGATCCTGAGCGTCTTGTCGGAAGCCTCCTGATTGAGATACCAGGCGACGCAGCGCAAGGCGTTGCCGCAGGTTTCGACCGTGCCGCCGTCATTGTTCCACACGCGCATGAAGGCGTCACCGGATGGGCTGTCTTCGATGGCGATCAACTGGTCGAAGCCGATACCGGACGCGCGATCGCCCCAGGCGCGAATTTGCTCCGGCGCCGGCGTGAAGGCGGTGTCACGGGCGTCAACGACAATGAAATCATTGCCGAGGCCATTCATCTTGAGAAAAGGACGGGTCATTTCTGGGCTATATAGTCGTAAATAGCTCGCAAATGTAGGATTTTGTGAAAATAATCATCATGGGCTTTTTTGATAATGACACGGAGCCGTCATACACTCTCGAAGTATTTTCGTTAGATGATCGAAAAACATGAAGCGGGAATGCAAAGATGGTGATCTTGACCGACTATGAGCGCGGCCTCAGAGGCAAAGCGACATTACTCAATCACATTCACAAAACCGGATATACCATAGCCGGCACCAGGGTCTGGACTCCTGAAGAAATAGAAACTTTATGCCGTTTCTATCCGGATTATGATGCCCTGCTGCAAGCTCTGCCCGGCCGAAGTCTAAAGGCCATAAAAGGAAAAGCAGGACAGTGTGGTCTTTGCCTATCGCGCCGAATCTGGTCGCCGGAAGAGAAAAGGCTGTTGCCGAAACCATATCGAGCCGGTTTAGCTATCGACGAACTGCTCCTTCTATTGCCCGGAAAAACCAAAAAGCAGATTTGGGCGAAAGCTTCACGGCTGAAAGTCCGACGGCCGAGACGGCCACCGCGTCAGACCGGTCTGCTTTTGGTCGATTTAATCCGCCAACGCGCTTTCGAAGAAGGTTATTTCATGACAGATTTGGATAGTTGGGTTGGGTATAAACACTATTTTGGTTCGCCACGATACCTAAGCTGGCGCGCGATAGACGCCGCTTTATCGGTACTCGGAGGAAGACTTGTGGCTTTCTGGCAGAATGAACAATGACCCAGGTTGCGAAGCCTTGGACAAAAGCTGAAGATAAGTGGGTCAGAAAGCTTTACCCAGATTATCATCAATTGCAGATCAAGCTGCCTCGTCGTTCATTGGCTGCAATCAAGCACCGTGCGGCAAAATTGAAGATTGTCACATCCCGGCACGTCTGGACAAACCTTGAAATCAGGGCGCTTTATAAAGCTTGCGCTATAAATGCGACCGCCGATGAACTCTTGAATTTGTTCCCGCAGCTTTCGCTTTGCCAAATCAAAAGCAAAGCGCGACACATCGGGGCCGCGCGCAGAAGGTTAAGGTTGATTCCCGTCCAGCATCCCACGCTTTTTGCCATCCGGGAAAAGGCATTCGAAAAAGGAATAACTTTAGTTAAACTGGACCAGATGGCTAACACGGGCAAATATTTTCAAAAATCTTGCCGAAAGCCAATTCTGCGTTTTATGACTTTGGCTATCATCGCACTTGGTGGTGTACCTGTAATCGATTGGTTCTTATAGTTAAATGTTGGACCACAGGCCCCACACCCATAAATCTAAGCGAAACCGCGCATCCGCATCAGTGCGTCGCGGTTGACGTCGCGCCCCAGGAAGTTGCGATAGGCCACGTCCTGCGGAATGGTGTCGCCCACGCTCAGGATGTTGTCGAAGTAGTTTTTAGCGGTGGGGCCGTCGAAGGGGCCACCCTCCTTCATGAACTTCTCATAGGCGTCGGCCACCAGGGCATCCGACCACAGGTAGGAATAATAACCCGCCGAATAGCCGTCATCGGCGAAGATATGCGCGAACTGCGTCGGGCGGTGACGCATGACAATTTCCTTTGGCATGTTCAGCCTGGCCAGTTCGGTCTTCTCGAAGGCGTCGATGTCGATATCCGCTTCGCCGGCCAGATGATACATCATGTCGATCAGGGCGCAGGCCAGGTATTCGACCGTGGCAAAACCCTGGTTGAACTTCGAGGAACGCACCAGCTTTTCCTGCAATTCCGCCGGCATCGGCTTGCCGGTTTCATAGTGGATGGCGAACCGGTTCAGCACCACTGGCAGCGGCAGCCAGTGCTCGTTAAGCTGCGACGGGAACTCGACGAAATCCGTCGCCGTATTGGTGCCGCCCTGCGACGGATAATAGGCGTTCGAACTGAGCGCATGGATGGCGTGGCCGAACTCATGGAACATGGTCTCGGCATCGTCCCAGGAGATCAGGATCGGCTTGCCGGGTTCGGCCTTGATGAAGTTACAGTTGTTCGAGCAGATGCAGATGTGGTTCAGCATATAGGACTGACCCTGATACTCGGTTTCCCATGCGCCGGAAGACTTGCCTTCGCGCGCATAAGGATCATAGTACCAGACGCCGACCTGCTTGCCGGCGCGCATCACCTTGTAGGTCGTCACATCCGGATGGAAGACCGGCACATCGGTCACCTGAATGAACTCGAAGCCGTACATCTTGTTGGCGGCCCAGAACATGGCGTCCTGAATCTTGTTCAGTTGCAGGTAGGGCTTCACCTCCGACTCGTCGAGATCGTACTTCGCCTTCTTCACCTTCTCGGCGTAGAAACGGTAATCCCAGGGCGCTATGGTAATGTTAGCGCCCTCACTGTCCGCGATCTTCTGCATGTCGGCCACTTCCTCGTGGACGCGATTGACCGCCGGCCCCCACACGGCCTCCATCAGGTTCATGGCGTTTTCCGGCGTCTTGGCCATGGCGACTTCCAGACGCCAGTGGGCATGCGTCGGATAGCCGTAGAGTTTGGCGCGCCTGGCGCGCAGCTTCAGGATCTGCGAACCGATCTTTTTATTGTCCCACTGGTCGTTGTTGTCGCCGCGCATGATATAGGCGCGCCACACCTTTTCGCGCAGGTCACGGCGCGTCGAATAGGTGGTGAAGGGTTCCATGGCCGAGCGCGTGTTCTGCACGGCATATTCGCCGTCACGGCCCAGTTCCTTCGCCTTGGAAGCCAGCGCCGCGATGAAGGGTTCCGGCAGGCCGTCGAGATCGTCCCTGGTGATGAAGGTGGCCTGGGCCTCGTCGTGCTTCAGGTTGTTGGAGAAGCTGTTGAACAGGGTGGCCAGTTGCTGGTTGATGTCGGCCACCTCCTTCTTCTGCTCAGGGGAAAGCTTGGCGCCGGCGCGGACGAAATTGTTGTACTTCTTCCACAACAGGCGGTCCTGCTGCGGATTGAGCTTGAACTGCGCACGGTTGTTATAGACCGCCTCGATACGCTGAAAGAGGTCCGGGTTCTGCTTGATCTCGTCATCGAAGGCTGCCTTTACAGGCGACAGCCGGGCGGAAACTTCCTGGAAAGCCTCGGTCGAAAGGTTGCTGTCCCAGACATAATAGACCGAACCGACGCGATCATATGCCGCGCCCGCCACCTCGAACGGCTCGATGATGGTTTCAAAAGTCGGGGCCGAGCGCTTCATGGTGATCGCCTTGATCTCGGCGCGCATGGCGTCCATGGCGGCCAGGGTGGCCGGTTCGAAATCGGCGATCTTCACCTTGTCGAACGGCGGCACCCCGCCATAAGGACCAGTCCAGGGCTGGGTGAGATAAGCGGTGGCGATGGCGATTCCTCCGGTGCTTTGCGCGAATGCGGGCGTGGTAACAAAGGCGGCGGTGCTGGCACCGGCCATCAGGCTGAGGGCCGTGCGGCGATTCATTCTGGATGAGGGCATTGTGAACTCCCTTATGGGTTCAGATATTGAAAAGGCCTGTTTACGGCACAAAACAAAAGTCGTAACTGATGAACCTATAGACCGCAACAAACGCGGCCAAATTAAGTTTTCGTAACATAGGAAATCAGTTCATGGCGATCGGCGTTTTTGATTCCGGCATCGGCGGCCTCAGTATCCATCGTGCCCTGGTCGATCGAATGCCGCAGGCCGATTTCGTCTATCTCGCCGACCAGAAAAATACCCCCTATGGCGATAAGAGCGGCGAAGAAATCGTCGAACTGACCCGCGAAGGCTGCAAAACCCTGTTCGAGGCCGGTGCGTCTCTGGTGGTGCTGGCCTGCAATACCGCTTCCGCCGTGGCCCTGCGCCGCCTGCAATCGAACTGGCTGGCGCAATACCGCCAAGAAGCTAAAAAGACGTACAAGCGCCCGGTCAATGTGCTCGGCATCATCGTCCCCACCATCGAGGCTGCCACCGGCCTGCCGTGGGAGCACGAGGCCGAGCGCCGTGGCGAGAAGATCGAAAAGCTCGATGTCATCGGCGTGTTCTCGACCGTCGCCACCGCCCGTTCGCGCGTCTATGAAATCGAAATCGACAAGCGCCGCCAGGATATCGCCGTCTTCACCGAGGCTTGCTCCGGCCTGGCCGACATGATCGAGCAGGGCGCGACGCGCGACGATCTCTCGGCGAAGATCAAGGGGCATGTCGACTCTCTGCGCATCCGCATCGGCCGTTACCCCGACCGCGCTATTCTCGGCTGTACCCACTATGAACTGGTCGCCGATCTCTTCCGCGAACATCTGCCGGCCGGCACGCCGCTGATCCACCAGCCCGCGCCTGTATCAAAGGCTCTGGCCGACTATATCGAGCGCCATCCGGAATATACGATTGGCGACACTGGCGAACGCACCTTCCTGACCACCGGCGAACCCCGCACGCAGTCAGCCCTGATCGAAGCCTTCTGGGGGGCGCCGCTGACCTTTGCCGCCGTGACGGGTCCGCAGGCGGCATAAGAAAAGGTCGGGAGGCATAGCCTCCTGGACCTCGGAACTCGACGGTGTTTAATCGTTTCAACCACAAGAACCAGGCCCACTTGGGACCCGGTTTTTGTGGTTGAAGTGACTATCCGCTACCGCGTTTCGGGGAGGGGTCCGTGACCCCTTGCCCTGCCCTACTTACTCCGCCGCGATATCCACCGGCAGCGATGTCCGGATCAGGTGATCGAAGGCCGATAGCGCCGCCTTGGAGCCTTCGCCCATGGCGATGACGATCTGCTTGTACGGCACGGTCGTGGCGTCGCCGGCGGCGAAGATGCCCGGCGCGGAGGTTTCACCACGGGCATTCACCTCGATCTCGCCGTGCTTCGACAAGGCGATCGTACCCTTGAGCCATTCGGTATTGGGCAGCAAGCCGATCTGGACGAAAATGCCCTCCAGTTCCACCGTGTGCAGGGTATCGTGGATGCGATCCTTGTAGACCAGCCCCGTCACCTTGTCGCCGTCACCCAGCACTTCGGTGGTCTGGGCGTTAGTAATGACCGTCACGTTCGGCAGGCTGTAGAGCTTACGTTGCAGCACGGCGTCGGCGCGCAGTTCCGGAGCGAATTCCAGCAGGGTGACGTGCGCCACGATACCGGCCAGGTCGATAGCCGCCTCGACGCCGGAATTGCCGCCGCCGATCACCGCCACGCGCTTGCCCTTGAACAGCGGCCCGTCACAGTGCGGGCAATAGGCCACGCCCTTGTTGCGGTACTGGTCTTCACCGGGCACGCCCATCTGGCGCCAGCGGGCGCCGGTGGAGACAACCACGGTGCGGGCGCGAACCGATGCGCCGCTTTCCAGCTTCACTTCAGCCAAACCGCCGGGTTCGGAGGCCGGGATCAGCGCCGCCGCCTTTTGCAGGTTCATGATATCGACATCGTAATCCCTGACGTGCTGCTCCAGCGCCGTGGCCAGCTTCGGGCCTTCGGTGTGCTGGACAGAGATGAAGTTCTCGATCGCCATGGTGTCGAGCACCTGACCGCCGAAACGCTCGGCCACCACGCCGGTGCGGATGCCCTTGCGCGCCGCATAGATGGCCGCCGCCGCACCGGCCGGACCGCCGCCGATGACCAGCACGTCGAATTCCGACTTGGCGTCGATCTTCGCGGCTTCACGCTGATGCGCGCCGGTATCGATCTTGGCGAGGATCTGCTCCAGCCCCATGCGGCCCTGGCCGAAGGGTTCGCCATTAACGAGGATGGTGGGAACGGCCATGACCTGACGGGCCTCGACTTCCGACTGGAACAAGCCGCCATCGATGGCGACATGCCTGATCTTCGGGTTGAGCACGCTCATCAGGTTCAGCGCCTGCACCACGTCCGGGCAGTTCTGGCAGGTCAGCGAGAAATAGGTTTCGAAGCGCAGCTCGCCATCGATATCAAGCGCCTTGACCTGCTCGATCACGTCGGCCTCGACGCGCGGCGGGTGACCGCCGACCTGCAACAGGGCCAGGACCAGCGAGGTGAATTCGTGACCCATCGGCAGGCCGGCGAAGGTGACGCTGACGACGGTGCCGGGGCGGACGATGGCGAAGGACGGCACACGGACGTCGCTGCCATTGGTCTTTAATGACACCTTATCGGACGCTTCGACTATATCGTTGAGCAGTGCGATCAGTTCGCCGGATTTCGCGCTGTCATCGACCGTGGCGACCAGTTCGATCGGCATCCGGAGGTTTTCCAGATACGCTTTCAGTTGCGTCTTCATACCCGCGTCAAGCATGGTGGTACTCCGTTAGAAAATAGGGGAAATCATTGTCCATATTCAGGCTCCGCGAAGCCGGCATAAGGAGAATAACTCTGAGCAAAGAAGCGAAAAGCGCCCGCAGGGCCGTTCTGGAGCCGCCTAGGCCCAAGGGCGCTTTTCTCAATTTCAAAGGGGGTTCATGGGGGAAAGCTTGTTTCCCCCATGACTAACTTAGATCTTACCAACGAGATTAAGCGAAGGGGCGAGCGTCTTTTCGCCTTCTTCCCACTTGGCCGGGCAGACTTCGCCGGGGTGCGAAGCGACATATTGCGCGGCCTTGACCTTGCGGAGCAGTTCGGTGGCGTTACGGCCGACGCCTTCCGAGGTGATTTCCATGAACTGGATGATACCATCCGGATCGACCAGGAAGGTGCCGCGATCGGCCAGGCCGACGCCCGGACGCATCACGTCGAAATTGTTGGTGATGGTGCCGGACTGGTCACCGACCATGTAGTAGTTGATCTTGCCGATGGCGGGCGAGGTGTCGTGCCAGGCCTTGTGCGAGAAGTGCGTGTCGGTCGAGACGGAGAACACTTCGACGTTCAGCTTTTGCAGTTCCGGATAGATGCCGGCCAAGTCTTCCAGTTCGGTCGGGCAGACGAAGGTGAAGTCGGCCGGATAGAAGAAGAAGATGGACCACTTGCCCTTGGTGTCGGCATCGGAGATATCGACGAACTTGCCAGCCTTGTAGGCGGTCGCCTTGAACGGCTTGATGGCGGTATTGATGAGAGCCATGGGGGTATTTCCTTGATAAGTGTGGAACCGGGTTAAGCGGTACGGGGGGACAATCGCTCAAAACACACAATAGGGCAAATTTCTTTTATTTTATTTTTTCATAGATTTTTCTTATAAAGCGGTCAGGGTCGTCTCGGCGCGAATGACCGCCGAAATGGCGTTGACCGTGGCGGCGATGCGCAGGGCCGCCTGCACCTGAACGGCGGTGACCTCATGGTTGCGCAGCACCTTTTCGTGGCTGTCCATGCACAGGCCGCAGGCGTTTACCGCCGAAACCGCCAGCGACCACAGTTCGAAATCGACCTTATCGACGCCGGGATTGGCCAGGATATTCATGCGCAGGCCGGCGCGCATCTTTTCGTATTCCTTGTTCTGCATCAGGTGCAGGGCGCGGAAATAGACATTGTTCAGGCCCATGATGGCGGCGGCGGCCTTAGAAGCCGTGACAGCTTCCGGTGTGATGACCTGGGCGGCGGCGGCCTCGATATGCCGCACCACCGCCGGCACGCCGACCGCGTGGGCGCAGGAAAGGAAGGCGCCCCATTTCTGCTGGTCGCTCAGGACGGTTTCGGACAGCAAATTGGTCAGGTTCAGCGACAGGTCGCGGGCATAGGCGGGGATCAGGGTTTGCAGGGTATCGATAGACATTGGGAACCTCGGCGCGTATCAAATATGATTATGAATTTTGACAATTCAATAAACTGATCTTATATTGCAATCATGCTCCCGACTCTCAGACAATTGCAATATCTCAAACTGCTCGCCGAACATAAGAGCTTCGGCGGCGCGGCGGAAGCGGCTTTCGTGTCGCAGCCGGCGCTCTCTTCCGGCATCGCCGAACTGGAAAAAATCCTGGGTGTGCGTGTGGTCGATCGCTCGCGTGGACAAGTGATACTGACCGCCGTCGGCGAGGAAACGCTGAAACGCGCCGAGGACATTCTGGCCCGCAGCGAAGATCTGGTGGAAGCGGCGCGCGGCGCCAATCGCCCGCTGACCGGACGCTTCCGGCTGGGCGTCATCCCCACGGTGGCGCCTTTCCTGTTGCCCAGAGCGCTGCTGAAACTGCGCAGGGAATTTCCCGACCTGCGCCTGTTTCTGCGCGAGGACCAGACGGCGCGTCTGATCGCCTCGCTGAAATCCGGCGCGCTTGACGCCGCGGTCATCGCCCTGCCCTACGATCTGGCCGGACTGGATCATGCCTTTATCTGCAAGGATGAGATCGTCGCCGCCACGCCGTTTGGGCATCATCTGTCCAATGGTTCGCATATCTCGCCGGAAGACCTGAAAAACGAGGAACTGATCCTGCTTGAGGACGGCCATTGCCTGCGCGATCATGCCCTGGCCGCCTGTTCGTGGACCTCGCCCACCGGCACATCGGAATCGCTTTCGACCTATACCGCCAATCATGGCGGCGGTTTCGCGGCGACCTCGCTCAATACCCTGGTGCAGATGGTCGGCTCCGGCCTCGGCGTCTCGCTGCTGCCCGCCATGGCGGTGGATTCCGGCATGGTGAAGGCTGACGAGGTCTGTGTGCGTCCGCTTACCTCGGATCACGCCTTCCGCGATATTGTCGTCATCTGGCGCGCCGGTTCAAGTCGGGCTGCCGAGGCGCGGTTGCTGGCGGAAAAGCTCAAGGAGTAGCGAATGCGGATCGCCTGCGTGACCTTTGTTCTCCTGCTCGCCGCCTGTTCCAGACCGGCGCCGGAAGAGGCCGCGCCGGTATCCGCCGCCGCGCCGCCGCCGGTGGAGGATCACTGGCCCGGCAAGTACGAAGGCGACCTGATGGTGCGCGTCAGCGGCCTGCCCGATGCGCATAAGGTGGTGCTGGTGGCGGCCACGGCGGACGGCTGTACCGGCGATATCGGCCTGGCCGGCGGCGAACCGGCGAAGGATATATCCGCGAATGAACTGAGCCTGACGCTCAGGCCGGACGACAAGACGACCTGCGCCATCAGCCTCAAAAAAGACGGCGACACGCTGACCGTCTCCGAAAGCGGCCTCTGCACGGCCTATCACGGCCTGACGTGCAGCTTCAATGGCTCGGCGGTCAGGCTGAAATAGTCAAAGCGCCAGCGGAACAGCATGTGCGCGCAGCCAAGGCTCCAATGCTTCAAAGCGGAAGTTATGCGTGTCGTAAAGACCGGACATGAATGTCCAAAGATCATCTTCCGGCAGGACAACATCCAGGCCATTGAGGTTCAGGAACATCAGCATCGAAGACAGCGCCGTCCGTTTATTGCCATCGATAAACGGATGATTTTGCGACAGGCTTTCCCATAAGGCGGCGGTTTCCGCGATCAGATCGGCATAATAACCGGTTTGCGGACGAAATAGCGCGGACTCAAGTTGTCCCGGGTGCGCACACCTGCGGCACCGCCATGGCGCGTCAACTGGTCCTCATGGATTTTCAGGACTTCACGAACAGTCAGATAACGCGCCACCTACTTGGCCAGCTTCTTGAAGACGCTGGCATAGCGGTCATGGTTGCGCTTCATGAGCATCTCGAAATCCGGTTCTGTTTTGGCTTCCTGCCGTGTTTCCAGCAGCTTGCCGACAGCCTCCTCGACCAGAGACTGCAACTGGCGTCCTTCCGCCTTGGCCAGGGCGCGCAGATCAGCGAGCAGGGCGCTATCCATCTGCGTGGCGAATTTCTCACGGGACTGATGTTCGGTCATGGCTGTCTCCTTGCCCGCACCCTATCATGAAATTTCATGACGGGCTATAGGTCAGGCACGTTCGCTTTCAGTTCATCCAGCCAGATTTTCGCATTGCCATCCGATGGCGCGCGCCAGTCGCCGCGCGGACTGAGCGCGCCGCCGGAGATCAGCTTGGGTCCGTTCGGCACCGCCGAGCGCTTGAATTGCGAGATCGTAAAGAACCGGAACAGGAACAGCTCCAGCCATTTCCGGATTTCCGGAAGCGTGTATTTCCCCTGCCAAGCCTGCCAAGCCAGAAAAGCGACCTTGGAAGGCTTCAGGCCATAGCGCGTGATGTAATAGAGATTGAAATCCTGAAGCTCGTACGGCCCGACCTTGTCCTCGGTCTTCTGGATTACGCCGGCCTCGATCGGCACCAGTTCCGGCGAGATTTCGCGGTCGAGCACCGATTGCAGGATTCGGCCGGTCTTCGCGTCGAATTCCTTCTTCGCCGCCCAGCGGATCAGGTGCTGGATCAGGGTTTTCGGCGCGCCGCAATTGACATTGTAATGGCTCATATGGTCGCCGACGCCATAGGTACACCAGCCGAGCGCCAGTTCCGACAGATCGCCCGTGCCGACGACAAACCCCTTCTTCTCCCCCGCCAGCCGGAAGAGGAAATCGGTGCGCAAACCCGCCTGGACATTCTCGAAATTGACATCGTAAACGCGCTCGCCGCGTGAGAAGGGATGGCCGATATCGAGCAGCATCCGTCTGGCCGCCGGGCGGATATCGAGCACTTCGGCGGAAATCCCCAGCGCCTTCATCAGCTTCATGGCGTCATTGCGCGAGCCGGTCGAGGTGCCGAAGCCGGGCATGGTATAGCCGTGGATATTGGCGCGCGGAATACCCAGCCGGTCGAACGCCTTGCACGCCACGATCACCGCATGGGTCGAATCCAGCCCCCCGGAAATACCGATCACCACATTCTGCGTGTGGCTGGTCGAGAGCCGCTGCATCAGGCCGTGGACCTGAATATTGAAGGCCTCGTAACAGTCCTCGTCCAGCCGCTCCGGATCGGCGGGCACAAAGGGAAAACGCGGCACCTGACGATGGAAATCTGTCAGGCCATGCGGTCTGTAATCGAACCCGGCCTCATTGAGCGCTGCTTCTCTAAATGCCTTGCCCGCATCGTTGAATGTTCCGTTCCTCAAACGCTCCATGGCGATGCGTGAGACATCGATATCCGCCAGGGTCATTGTATCCGAGGAAAAGCGCTCGCCTTCCGCGATCAGATCGCCCATTTCATAGATCAGGGATTGGCCGTCCCACGCCAGATCCGTCGTCGATTCTCCCGGTCCCGCCGCGCTATAGGCATAGGCGCAGACCAATCGCTCCGAAGCGGCGGCGCAAAGCCGCTTTCGCGCCCGCGATTTTCCGATGACGACAGGCGACGCCGACAGATTGACGATCATATTGGCCCCGCCGAGGGCCAGGGCCGTCGAGGGGGTGTGAGGCGACCACAAATCCTCACATATCTCCACGCCGAAGGTGAAATCTTCAAAACCGGCAGCGGAAAAAATTATCTTATTGCTGACCGTCGCAAACTCGCCTTCACCGACATCTTCCGTGTGAAGCCGCACCCCGCCATATTTTAGGTCCGCGCCAGAGGCGAACCAGCGCTTTTCGTAATACTCACGGTAATTCGGCAGATAGGTCTTGGGGACGATGCCCAGCGTATGGCCGTTACAGATAACGGCGGCACAGTTATAAACCGCGCCCTCCACCCGCAAGGGAACGCCAACCACCAATACAGGGCGTATATTGCGCGAAGCCGTGACAAGACTGACCAATGCCCTTTTCGCCTCATCCAGCAGAATCTCCTGCATGAACAGGTCATCGATGGCGTAGGCGCTCAAGCTCAGTTCCGGAAAGACGACCAGATCGGCGCCGGCTTCATCGGCGCGGCGCGCCAGCGACAGATGTTCCGCCAGATTGGCCTGCGGATCGGCGATATGAACCTTCGGCGTCACACAAGCGATGCGAACGAAGCCATGCGAGGCCGGCGAGAAGAAATTCCGCGATTTTTCGGTCATTTTGCGCCATGTGAAAGTGAATATCTGTCATTAATGACAGACAATCACGAATTATATAAGAACGATATCGGGATTTGCCCTTCAAATCCGGCCAAATTGACCTTTTCAATGAAGAAGGTCATTATTTTGGTTTCATTTAAAACTATTTAGCTTTTTTGCGGCCGCCCCTATTTTTTGAAAGCGCGGCCTGCCCGCCTCTGTTATGGAGGCCCATCATGACCGTGACCTTTCCAGACATCGAAGCCGCTGCTGAACGCATCAAGGGGCACATCGTGCGCACACCCTGCGCCTTTTCCCAGCGCCTGAGCGCGGCAACGAAGACGAAACTCTGGCTCAAGTCGGAAAACCAGCAATATACCTCGGCCTTCAAGGAACGCGGCGCGCTCAACAAGCTGCTGCAACTGAGCGCCGACGAACGTCAGCGCGGCGTCTTCGCGGCCTCCGCCGGCAACCATGCGCAAGGGCTGGCCTGGCACGCCAGACGCCTCGGCATTCCGGCCACCATCGTCATGCCCATCGGCACGCCGTTCGTGAAGGTGGAAAAGACGCTGGGCTACGGCGCGGAAGTGGTGATCGACGGCCACAGCTATGACGAGGCCTCGGTCATCGCGCAGAAACTGTGCACCGAAAAAAGCGGTGTCTATGTCCATCCCTTCAATGACGAACAGGTCCTGACCGGCCAGGGCACGCTGGTCATGGAAATGCTGGAGGACGTGCCGGAACTGGATGTCATTCTTGTGCCGATCGGTGGCGGCGGGTTGATCGCCGGCGCGGCCATCGCCGCCAAGGCAATGAAACCATGGATCAAGGTGATCGGCGTCGAAGCCGCCATGTTTCCCTCCTTCACTGCCCGCAGGCGAGGGATGCCGATCCCCATGGGCGGCGCCACCATCGCCGAGGGTATCGCGGTGAAGGAAGTCGGCGATATCTCATTCACCCTCGCCAATCCGCTGGTCGATGACGTGCTGATCATCGACGAGGCCGATTTCGAACACGCCATCGCCGCCCTGGCCAATATCGAGAAGACCGTCACCGAAGGCGCCGGTGCCGCCGGCCTGGCCGCCGTCATGCGCTATCCGGAGCGTTTCGAGGGGCTGAACGTCGGCTTGATCCTCTGCGGCGGCAATATCGACCTGCGCCTGCTGGCCAGTGTGCTCCAGCGCGAACTGGTCCGCGAAAAACGCCTTGTCACCTATCGAATCTTAGGCGACGATCGCCCCGGCATGTTATCGCGCATGGCCGATGTCATCTCCCAGAAGGGCGGCAATATCGTCGATGTGGCGCATAACCGCCTGGTGCTCGATGTTCCCGCCAAGGGGGCGGAATTCGACATCATGGTCGAGACGCAAGGTCCGCGTCATGCCTTTGAAATTTCAGAAGCCCTCAGGAGCACAGGCTATGCCTTACGGATGGACTAAAAAAGCCACCCTTTTCGCCCTCGCTTTCATTCTTACCGCATGTGGACAAGCCATGGACAAGACAAACGCCCAAACCATTTCCGAACAGAACCTGCAAAAGGGCCAGGCGTTCCTCAGCGAAACCGCCAAGGTGCCGGGCGTCAGCGTCCTGCCTTCGGGCGTTATGTACAAGATCGTATCGCGTTCGGCCAATCCCGGCGCACAACCGACCGTGGCCGATAATGTGACCATCAATTATGAGGGCAAACTGCTCGATGGTTCGGTCTTCGACTCCTCCTTCGCCCGCAATGAACCGGCCAATTTCCCGCTCGGCCGCCTGATCCCGGCCTGGCAGCAGGTCATTCCCCTGATGCATGTCGGTGACGAGATTGTCCTCTATACGCCGCCCTCGGCTGCCTATGGCGAACGCGATCTCGGTCAGATCCCGCCCAATTCGACCCTGGTCTTCCGTGTGCAGCTGCTGGGCATCAATCAGTAATGCGTATCCTTCCCTTTACCGGCCTTGCCAGCCTTATGGCGCTTTCCGTCACCTTGGCCGCCTGCGGACAATCCGCCGACACCACCGCCCAGCTAGAGGCCATGCAGGCTTCGGCCGATGCCGCCGCGTCACAAAACCTGAAAGACGGAGAAGCGTTTCTCGCCGATATCGCCAGGCAGCCGGATGTCGTAAAACTGCCTTCCGGCGTGATGTACAAGCTTGTTTCCGCGGCCAATCCTGGTGCACAGCCAACCATCAGCGACACGGTGAAGATCAATTATGAAGGCAAGCTGCTCAACGGCCATGTTTTCGATTCGTCCTACGCCCGTAATGAACCGGCGGAGTTTCCGCTGAGCCGTCTGGTGCCGGCGTGGCAGGAAGTCATACCGCTGCTGCATGTCGGCGATGAGGTGATGCTCTACACGCCGCCGTCCTCCGGCTATGGCGCACGCGACATGGGCGAAATCCCGCCCAATTCGACGCTGATCTTCCGGATTCAGTTGCTGGGGGTAAAGGGGAAATAAGGGGCGAAGAAACGTTTCTTATGCCCCCGACTTTTACTCTTTAATCCGCTCGATCAGGGCCGTCGTGCTCGGATCGTGCGGCGCGATTTCGTTGCCCCGAATATCCTTCAGCACATTGACGCCGAGGGTCTTGCCGAGTTCGACGCCCCATTGATCGAAGCTGTTCAGCCCCATGACGATGCCCTCGACAAAGGTCTTGTGCTCGTACATGGCCAGCAGGGCGCCGAGGCTTTCCGGCGTCAGTTCGGTGAGCAGGACGGTGGTGGAGGGCTTGTTGCCGGGACAGACCTTCTGTGGCGCGATCTGAGCCGTTTTGGCGGCATCGAAGCCAAGCTTGCGGCATTCGGCTTCGGAGGTTTCCAGCGACTTGCCGACCATGAAGGCCTCGCCCTGGGCGATGACATTCGACAGCAGTTTCTGCTGCATGTCGGTCGAGGCTTCGTGGTTTTTCGCGGCGGCGATCAGTTCCAACGGCACGATGTCTTCCGACTGATGCAGCATTTGGAAGAAGGCGTGCTGGGCATTGGTGCCCTCGTCGCCGAAAACGACCGGGCAGGTTTTCGTATCGAGCAGGTCACCGGTCGGCGAGGTGCGTTTGCCGTTCGATTCCATCTCCAGCTGTTGCAGGAAGGCGGCGAGACGTCGTAGGCGGTGGATGTAAGGGATGACGGCCCGGCTTGGGCGATCCAGACCGATGCGGTTATAAAGCTGGGCGGCAGCCAGCAGAACGGGCGCGTTCTTTTCCAATGGCGCGGTCAGGAAGTGCTGGTCCATTGCATGTGCGCCTTTCAGCAGGCGCTCGTAGACGTCATAACCGGCAGCAATGATGACCGACAGGGATACGGCCGACCACAGCGAATAACGGCCGCCGACCCAATCCTTGAAACCGAAGACGCGATCGGCGGGGATGCCATAGGCGCCGGTCTTGTCGGGCGCGGCGGAAACAGCGGCGAGGTGCTTTTTCGCGCCGTCCTCGCCCAGGCCCTTGATCAGCCAGTCGCGCGCGGCCAGGAAGTTGGCCAGGGTTTCCTGCGTGGTAAAGGTCTTGGAGACGGCGATGACGAGCGTTTCCGCCGGATCCAGGTCGGCGGTGGCCAGAGCCAGTTCGGAGCCATCGACATTGGCGACGAAGCGGATGTCGATCTGGGGTGTGAGCGGCGCAAGGCCGTGCCAGACGAGACGGGGACCAAGGTCGGAACCGCCGATGCCGATATGGATAATGGTCTTGAACGGCTTGCCGGTAGCGCCCGCGATTGCGCCGGAACGGATGCCGTCGGCATAGGCTTTCATGGCATCGCGGGCGGTCTTGACGTCAGCGGTGATTTCAGGCCCGCGCAGGCGCAGGTTTTCGCTGTCGGAATCGCGCAGGGCGACATGCAGCACGGCGCGACCTTCGGAGACATTGATTTCCTTGCCGGTCCACATCTTCTCACGCGCTTCGGCGATGCCCGATTGCGCCACGGCGGCGATGGCGCCCTCAAAACCGGCTTTCGACCAGCTCTGCTTCGAGACATCGACAAAGATACCGGCCACATCGAGGCTCAGGCGTGACAGGCGATCCGGGTCAGCCGTGAACTGGTCAACGATCTTGAGATTGGCGTCAGCGGCGGCCTGGGTTTTCAGGGTATCGAGGCTCATGTCAGTTTCCTGTGATCTATCGAACGGCGGACAATTTTCAGGAGGTTCCATGTCAAGCTTTTGGCCAGCCGTAAAGAGCCTATCTGTCGTGTTTTCTGAATAAGTTTTCGATGTTCAAGAATTGGTCTTAGACCCTGCCAGGCATCGCGCAAGGCATGGAAAACCAAACGGCCCTTGCCTTTGAGCGTATCCTTGAGCGCGCCCACCAGCGTCAGACCAATATGGATCGGCAAGGTGATGATCAACAGGCCGGGCGGCATGTTTTTCACATAGAGCCACAGGCGGTTGCGATAGCCGTGATAAAGGGCGAAACCGGACCGCACGCCCAAACTGGCTGAGCCGACATGACAAACCTCCGCCTGGGGCACAAACAGGCAGCGTTCACCCAGCAGCCGCGCACGAAAACCGAGATCGGCGTCCTCGCAATAGCAGAAGAAGTCTTCGTCGAAGCCGCCGAGTTGTTCCCACAGGTCACGACGGATCAGCATGGCCGCCCCACACGGCGCGAAAACCTCGGCGATCTCCATGTAGACCGGTACGGAATGGTCGATACCGGCGCGATAGGGAAAGCCGAAAAAGGTCAGGGCATCACCGGCGCCATCGAGTTGGTCGGGGCAGGCCGCATCCAGTTGCAGGGCGGTGAAGATTCTTACGTCCGGATATTGAGCGATGGCGGCCTTCATGGCATCAAGCCAGTTGGCATCGACAAAGGCATCCGGGTTGATAAGGCCGATCCATTCGCCCGTGCTTTGGGCCACGGCGCGATTCATGCCGACCGCGAAACCGAAATTGACCGGATTGGCGATCTGTCGGACCATCGGGAATTTCGCCGCCAGCGCGGCCATATCGAGATCGCCGCCATTATCGGCATGGATGATCTCGGCATCCTGCGTCACAAGCGCTGAGAGACAGCGCTCGATCTGCGCACCGGAACGATAGCTGAGGGTGATCAGGGAAAAGGTCATGCCGATAAAAGCCCCTCACCCCTGCCCTCTCCCCGCAAGCAGGGAGGGGGGGGAGAGAAGCAAGGCTTGCGCTGTCGCCCCCTCTCCCCATGAACATGGGGAGAGGGCTGGGGTGAGGGGCCGCATGCCTTACAGAAACTATTCGTCATTCATCCCCCATTCGACTTTCACAGACTCATCCATTTCATGCAGCAGATATTCGGATCGCACACCTGCAAAGTCTTCTGCATTCAACCCCTGCTTCAGGGCCCAGACCGCTGAACCGCGCACCACGGCGCTTTCGTCAGCGAAATTGCGTACCAACGCCGCTCTGGCCTGCGGATCGTCGCATCGCTTCAAATGATTCCCTATCGCATAATGGACATTGCGCAGGAACGACTCGCGCCCGATCCGCTTGACCGGCGATTTCGAGAACAGCACCCGGAAAGACGGATCGTCCAGTTCTGCCAGATCGACCAGCTTCAGACCCTCAAAGCCCTCTCGTGCCTGCAACTTTATTTCATGCGTTTCCTGCGCGAACTTGTTCCACGGGCAGGCGGCCAGGCAATCGTCGCAGCCATAGATGCGGTTACCCATCGCCTGGCGGAAAGATTCCGGCCAAGGCCCGCGATATTCGATGGTCAGATAAGAGAGGCACTTGCGCGCATCGAGCCGGTAAGGCCCCTCAAAAGCATCGGTCGGACAGGCCTCAAGACAAGCCGAGCACGAGCCGCAATGATCACGCTCCGGCTTATCCTCGGCCAGAACCCGGTCGAACAGGATGACTCCCAGGAACAGCCACGAGCCGAATTCCCGCGACACCAGATTGGTGTGCTTGCCCTGCCAGCCCAGACCCGCCAAGGCCGCCAGCGGTTTTTCCATCAAAGGCGCGGTATCAACAAAGACCTTCAGTTCGCAACCCGTCTGCGAAACGATCCAGGTCGCCAGTTGTTTAAGCTTCTTCTTGACCAGTTCATGATAATCGTCGCCGCGCGCATAGACGCTGATATTGGCCACGTCGGTCTGAGCCAGCAGAGCCAGCGGATCGCTTTCCGGCCCGTAATTATAGCCCAGCACCAGGGCCGATTGCGCACCGTTCCACATATTACGCGGATGCTTCCGGCGCTCCAGCGTCTCTTCCATCCACGCCATATCGCCATGAAAACCGGCTTCAACGAATACCTGTAACCGTTCGGACGCCGCCCAGACATCGGGCAAGGCGGCGAAACGCGCCGCACTGAATCCCAGAGACTGCGCCTGCTGCCGGATAGAGGCGGCCAGATCGCCCATGCTCAGAAATCAAGCTCACGGTAATGGGCCGAAGGCGCCACGCCGGGCAACTTGTCATTGAGCAACGGACGGAAACAGGGCCGCGATTTCATCACCATGTACCAGGTCTTGAGATGCGGATAGCGCGACCAGTTGATTTCATCGAGATAATCGAGAATCGAAAGCTGCGCGGCGCAGGCAAAATCGGCGTAGGAAATGGTATGCCCCGCCAGCCAGTTGCGCGCGGCCAGCAGGCTTTCAAAATAACGCAGGTGGTCCTTCAGTGCTTCACGGCCGGCCTTCATGGCGGGAATATCGGGCACGCCCCCCCCCATCAGGCGCTTTTCCATCTTTTCATGCAGCAAAAGCGCATTGACCTCGAAGTCGAACTTGCGCTCGAACCAGCCGACCAGCCGGCGAGCCTCGGCGCGATCATTGACATCCTGTGGCCACAAGCGGATTTCGGGATAGGCCTCTTCAAGGTGCTCCATGATGGCGCGGTCCTCGCAGATACGCCGGGTCTGGCCGCCGGACTCCTGCGCCGGCATCTCGACAAGGATCGGCAGCAGACCGGAGGGGTTGAGGCGCAGGATCGCATCGTCCGGTTCCCAGTAGCGCACCGGGGTTTCCTCAAAGGCAAGTTTCTTCTCGCCCAGCGCCAGCCGGACCATGCGCGAATGCGGATCGAAGGCGAAATGATAGAGCTGGCGGGTATAGGCGGTCATGGTGTCATCTATGCCCTATTCGGCGGCTCCAAGTCAAAGCCAAGTCAAGCCTCTGTCGGGTCTTCTGCACTGAAAACACCACCATGCGCTTCCGCAAGCCCCTTGGGGTCCGGGTGGATCAGGATATCGGCGTTGGGAAAGGCCTCCAGCAGGCGCTTTTCGACGGCGATAATGATCTGGTGAGCGGCATCGAGCGACAGGTTTGGCGCCATTTCGACATGGGCCTGGATGAGGATATACGGTCCGGTCAGGCGGGTGCGCAACTGATGGACGCCCAGCACGCGCGCGTCCGAGGCGATCAGGCCTCGGATGCGCGCCACCTCGTCGTCATCAAGCGCCCGATCCATCAGGTGATCCGCGGCTTCTTTCAGCACCCTGACCGCGCCCCAGATAAACCATGCCGCCATCAGGAAGCCGGCCACCGCGTCCATGAAGCCAAAACCAATGGCCGCCAGCACCACGCCGATCAGAGCCACGCCGTTGCTGACCAGATCGGTGACGTAGTGCATCCGGTCGGCTGATACCGCCACGGACTGATTGCTTTTCAGGGCCATGTTCTGCACGAAGACCAACCCGACAGTCAGGGCCAGCGATAGAACCAGCACGCCGATCGCCAATCCGGATTGCGTGATCGGCTGCGGGTTTTGCAGGTTATGGATACAGGACTGCATGATCAGCGCGCCGGAGGCGAAGACCAGCCCGGCCTGGAACAGGGCGCTGAAAGCTTCCGCCTTGCCGTGACCGAACGGATGTTCCTTGTCCGGCGGCGCCTTGGCGTAACGCACCGCGCCGAAGGTGATCAGCGAGGCCAGCAGGTCCAGCCCGGAATCCGCCAGAGAGGCCAGCACCGACTGCGAACCGGAGAGGTAAAGCGTGATCCCCTTCATCGCCACCATGACGCAGGCGACGACCACCGACAGGGTGGTGGCCAGCAGCACGAGGCTTGCCGGCGACAGGTTATGCAGGCCGATGCCCTTGGCATGAAGACGCTTGGGAGATGTCATTGAATTCTTTTAGCACTTTACCGCATCTATGCAAAGCCGCACCGCCGCCCGTTTCCGGCCCTGATTTGGCCCGAAAGACGGTCGAAATGTCAGGTAAGTATAAGGCGAAAAAAATATGTTAACAAAATATGAATCCATCTTTGACTTTGCGCCAAAGAGTGTAAACACTGCAATAATCAATCTTGATAATTGAAGTGGCGTTTGTTTCGTTTTTTGGACAGGGTAGATCATGTCACGAGTCTGGATCAGCCGCACGGAGGCGCTCAAGCGTCTCGAAGTCAAGCCGCAAACCCTCTATGCCTATGTCAGCCGCCAACGCATCGCCGCCAAGAGCGACCCGACGCATCCGCGCCTGAGCCTCTATGCACTCGATGATGTCGAGCGGCTGTCGCGCCGCGCGCCCGGCCGGATCGCCAGAACTGATCCCAGAACCGATCACGGCGCATCCCGGCCTCACGCCGCGGCCAGTCTTTCCGGCGGCACCATCACGCGCGGCGAAGCGGCCATCGATACCGAAATCGCCATCAGCCTGCATGGTCATCATTATATTCGCGGCCGCGACCTGGTTACACTGGCCGATACCGAGAATTTCGAGAGCGTGGCGGCGCTCCTGTGGCGCAGCGAAAGCCATAACCCCTTCGGACCGCTGAAACCGCGCCCCGATGTCAATTTTCCCGGTGGGCCGCGCACACGCGTATTGTCCATGCTCAGCCGCCGCCTGGAAGAGGATGCACTGTCCGAGATCGCGCCCGGCCGCGACCGTGGCGCGGAAGCCGCCAGCCTGCTCAACGAAATGTTCGATGCGGTCACCAATGGCGGGCCGCGCCTGTTCTTCCACCAGCGCCTGGCGCGGGCGTGGAAGGTTTATGACCTGAAAGACGTCGACCTGCTGCGCCGCGCGCTCGTGCTTTCCGCCGACACCAGCCTGGATGAGGCCACCCTTGCCGTACGCGTCGCTGCCGCAACCATGGGACCGCTGGCCATTCCGCTGATCGCCGGTTTCGCCACCCTGACCAGCCCGAAACTGGGCGGCCGTATCTCGCGGGCGGAATCCTATGTCACCCAGGTGCGCCGCCACGGCAATCCGCTGGCCCTGGCCAAATCCCTGCTCGAAAAGGGTCAGGAGTTGCCGGGTTTCGAGAAGGAGCCGTCGCCGTCGGAAACCCTGCGCGCGCGTGACCTGATCGAGGCCGCGCCGCATATGGGCGAGGATCTGAAAATGATCCTGCGCGTCGGCGAAGACCTGACCGGCCAGAGCGTTGGCATGTCGCTGGCCCTGGCGCTGATCGGCCGCCATCTCGACCTGCCGCGGGAGGCGCCGATGACGCTTTACGGCCTGGGGCGCAGCGCCGGCTGGCTGGCCCATGCCATTGAGCAGATGCAGACCGGTGCCTCGCCAAAAGCCCGTCTGCGCTATATCGGCGTCCATCCGGAAGCCAGCGCCGAAGCATAATTTCCATTCACTTGATCCGCAAAGTGCTTTAAGGAGTCCCCGGTCACATAGGGGTTTCCATGCATTATTTACTCGCGGCGCTGCTGGGTCTGATCGAGGGACTCACGGAATTTCTGCCTGTTTCTTCCACGGCGCACCTTCTGATCGCCGAAAAGCTGATGATGTTCAGTGATCCCGGCGGCAATTTCACCGTCATGATCCAGTTGGGCGCGATCCTGGCCGTTGTCGTGCTGTATTTCGCCCGGCTGTGGAAAGCAGTGATCACCTTACCAACTTCGGCGGAGTCGCGCCGTTTTGCCATCAGCGTTCTGGTGGCCTTCTTCCCGGCGGTCGTGATCGGCGTCATCGTCAAGAAATCCGGCATTCTGGGCGCTTTGTTCGAGAATATCCCGTTGATTTGCGGCGCCCTGATCGTCGGCGGCGTAGCGCTCTGGGTGGTCGATAAATATGCGCCCAAACCTGTGCATCACGATTCCGCCAAACTGGACGTCAAAACCTCGCTGCTGATCGGCCTGTTTCAATGCCTGGCGATCATTCCCGGCATGTCGCGCTCCGGCTCAACCCTGATCGGCGCCATGGTGGCGAAGGTGGACAAGACCGCCGGCGCGGAATTTTCCTTCTTCCTCGCCATCCCGACCATGCTGGGCGCGTTCGTGGTCGAATTCGCGGACAGCCATAAGGCGCTGACCTCCGACCAGTACGGCGCTATCGCCATCGGGTTCCTGGTGGCCTTTCTGTCGGCGCTTCTGGTCATCAAGCCGTTCATCGGTTTCGTGCAGAAACGCGGCTATGGCTTCTTCGCCCTGTGGCGGGTTGTGGTCGGCGTCGGCGGGCTGGTGTGGTGGTTCGGTTTCGCGCACTAAACATACGGGGCGTGGGGTCCGTGGGTCCGGACCCGCAGGCCCCAAACCCCATTAGTTAGTCTCGAATCTCAACCGCATCACCGGGCCTGGCCACCGCCAGGAAATCCAGCATATCCGGCAAGGCCACCGCCACACAGCCCTCCGTGCCGCTGTAATCTTCGCGCGCCAAGTGCATGAAAATGGCCGATCCCATACCTGAAACCGGCGGGTCATCATTATGCCCCAGTATCACGATCACATCATAGACATGATCATCCCGCCACAGCGTTTCATGGCCCGGACCAAAGGGCAGCTTCACATATTGGTTATATTGCGGAGACGACGGATCGTCGCACCAGCCGTCATCCGGCGACAACGGCACGCATTTCAGCGCGGTTTTCGGCGGCGCCAGGCGGTCAGGACGGTAGAAAACATAACGAACAGGCCAGATTCCCAAGGGAGAGGCGCCGTCGCCCTCTCTTTTCTCGCCCGCAGGGCGAACGCCCCCTTTCCCAATAGCGCAACGCACACTATGTTCGTTGATATGGAATTGGCCGGCGGCGGCGGCACTAAACTTATTGATCATTTATTTGTCATCGCTGCTTAATCTCATAACGACAAGACTTAAAGTACAGGATCATGGTGCAACAAAAAACCCTGCTGATCGTCGATGACGATGATGAACTGCGCGAAGCCCTGGCGGAACAGCTCGAACTTCATGAAGAATTCAAGGTCATCCAGGCCGCCAATGGCACCGAGGGCCTCAAGCTGGGCAAGAGCGTCAATGCCGACCTGATCCTGCTCGATGTCGATCTGCCGGATATGGACGGCCGTGAAGCCTGTCGCCTGCTGCGCAAGGGCGGGCTGACCACGCCGGTCATCATGCTTACCGGTCAGACCTCGGATTCCGACACCATTCTCGGCCTCGATGCCGGCGCAAACGATTACGTCACCAAGCCGTTCCGTTTCGCCGTGCTGCTGGCGCGTATCCGGGCGCAGGTCCGTTCGCATGAAACGAGCGAGGATGCCACCTTCCGCATCGGGCCGTATGAGTTCAAGCCGGCGCTGAAAGTGCTGGTCGACCAGACACAGAAGAAGACGCGCCTGACGGAAAAAGAAACCAATATCCTCAAGTACCTCTATCGCGCCGGCGGCAAGCCGATCACGCGCGAGGAACTGCTGACCGAGGTCTGGGGCTATAATGCCGGGGTCACCACCCACACGCTCGAAACCCACGTCTACCGCCTGCGCCAGAAGATCGAACCCGATCCCGCCAATGCCCGCCTGCTGATGACGGATGCGGGGGGTTACAGGCTGCAATTCTGATTAAACCGGAGCCACCGCGCTCCGGTTTTTTTCAGACCTCTTCCGCGTCCACATACCAGACGAACCATACAGCGTCTTCGATCCGACCGCCATTCTCAATGAAGCGCGCCACCGGTTCCGGAAAAGCCTCGCTGATTTCCCTGGCGAAATTGAATTCCGCCTTGAGCAGTTGCAGGTCCTGCATGGCGACATTGGCGGCCATCTCGACCTGTGCCGCCCATGGCAAAACCGGCGGGATCAACTGGCAGGCGTCGATCTGCACCCAATCGCATTCGCCAATGGCATCCGGCGTGCGGATCTGCAATTGGCCGCCGATATTACGCAAGCCCATGGCGCGCACCGCCTCGATCACTTCCGGCAGGTCGGCGATACGCCAGGCATATTCGTTATGGCGGAAATCGGCCTTGGCAAGAATTTCGGCCGGCAGACGGCTTTCAATAGGTTCGGACATTTATAGCTCAAATATAGTCTGGATCGGCGCGTGATCTGAGGGCCGTTCCCATTCGCGCACAGTATCATGAATCTTGGCGATGATCTCGCCCCTGACCTTCGCCATCAGCCCCGGATTGAGCAGGATGTGATCGAGGCGCAGGCCGCGATTGCTCTTGCGGAAGTCGGCTGCACGATAGCTCCACCAGGTAAATATTTTCTGCGGATCGGGATGGGCGACGCGGAACGGATCATGAAGCTCGCCGGCGCGCATCAGATTGCCAAAAGCCTCGATCTCGACCGGCGTATGGCTGACCACGCGCAGCATCTGGCGATGACTCCAGACATCGAATTCACCCGGCGCGATATTGAGATCACCGCAGATCAGCAGGGGCTTGTCCGGCCCACGCCGGTTCAGGTCTTCCGTCAGGCGCTCATAGAAGGTCAGCTTGTGGTCGAACTTGTCATTGCTCTCGCGGTCGGGGAAATCGCCGCCAGCCGGGATATAGAAATTCCAGATTTCCGTGCCATCTATGCGGATTCCTTGCGCACGGGCCTCGCCACGACGGCAGAAAGCAGGCGCCGGCAAGGCTTCGAACGGGAGTTTCGACACCAGCGCCACGCCATGCCAGCCTTTTTGCCCGGCGATATGAATATGATTGTAACCCAGCGCCTCGAAAGCCTCACGCGGGAACTCATGTTCCTGGCACTTGATCTCCTGCATGCACAGGATGTCGATGTCATTCGTCTTCAGGAACTGTTCGATCTGGGGCAGGCGCAGGCGAACGGAATTAACGTTCCACGAGACAAGGCTAAGGCGCATAGGTGGGCAAACTCTTAGGTGATTCCAATGCCGAAGGCGTTGGCAAGTGCGACTGCACGCCCGAGCCGATGCGAGGAGGCCCGCGCCGCTTGAGCGAAATAAAGTCAAAAAAAACCGATCCGCGCTGACGGATCGGTTTAAAGATTTTGGCACATAACACGAAGAGAAAAAAGGGAAAACGCACACCTGGAAGTCCAGGTCGGGAGACAATCCGCCGTTCCATCTCCATGTGTGAAAAATAACACTCATGATAAAAAACTGCAAGGAAAAAAGTTGTTTGGCCGTTATTTTTTCTTCTGCGGCTTATTTAACACAAACAAATCAGCCTTTTGCGCCGAATCACGCGCGAAACTGGTCAGTTTCAGATTGGTCGCACGGTTTTGGGCATCGGTAATCGTCCATTCACGCAGGGCCAGCGCGCCGCTCGGAGCCTGGTCGAAACCCAGTACCACCGATCCCTCGGATGATTTGCGGCGGTCACGTGCTTTCAAGGTAAAGCCCTGGGCATTGGAACTGACAGCGGTGACAATCACACCCTGATCGAAGCGGATCTGGCGAGCGAGAAACAGCGACAATGGCGTTTCGGACAGCGGATACTGATCGAAGGATTGCAGGCGCGGGTCCCACATGCTGACCGTCTTGCCGTTGGAAACGATCAGCAGCGAAGTCGGGGCGTCATATTCAAAACGCATCTTGCCGGGACGGGCCAGATACCAGTTGCCGGTCGTCTTGCGCCCCTTGTAATCGGTCTGCTCGAAACGGCCATGCGCGGTGCCGAGCGCCTGCAGATAAGCCGTGGCGCTGGCGATGCGCGCCTTATCGGCGGCGTTGAAACTGGGTGGCGTGATCAGGCCGCTGAACTGGTTCTTGCCGCTTTGGGCTAAGGCGGGAGCCGCCATCAAGGTGCTGGCGAGGCCCAACAGCAGGGTGCGTTTGGTGAAATCGGTCATGGCTTACCCATAAGAGCAAAATTCGTAAAAATCCAATGCCTTCAGGAAACACCTCAAGGCGTCATTTTTACGACCTTAACAACCGGTCGCTGAACCCGGCGTGAATGGCGATTTCACCCAAAATCGTATACAATTTGCTTGTGTGGCCCATCAAAACCCGGCTTAAATGCTGACGGTTTTATCAAGGGCTGGTATCATGATCGAAGTGCATCGCCGTCATCTGCTGCAAGGCGTGGCCCTCCTGGGCGCCGGGCTGGCGGCGCAGCCTGGTCTTGCCACCTCCCTCCCCGCTCCGGCCGACCTGACGCCGCGCCGGCGCCTCCGCCTTGATGAGGACTGGCGCTTCGCGTTCGGGCACGCCTCGGACGTGACGCGTGATTTCGGCTTCGGCGCTTATCAGTATACCCATGCCAAGCAGGGCCTTTCCGGCATCAGCGCCGCCGGGCCTGATTATGACGACAGCACCTGGCGGGCCATAAATCTGCCGCATGACTGGGCGGTCGAACTGCCCTTCGTCAATAACGATACCTATACCCTGCCCGCGCCGGACAAGCGCGGTGAGTATGAAGAAGACGAAGCGGCGGCGCATGGCTACAAGCCGATCGGGCGCAAATATCCCGAAACCAGCATCGGCTGGTATCGCAAGGTGCTCAAGCTGGAAAAAGGCGATGAGAACAAGCGTCTGACCTTGGAATTCGACGGCATATTTCGCGATTCTCTCGTCATCCTGAACGGCTATATCCTGAACCGGCATGAGAGCGGCTACACGCCCTTCGAGGTCGATATCAGCAACTTCATCAATACCGACGATAAGCCGAATATCCTGTTGGTGCGGGTCGACGCCTCCTATGGCGAAGGCTGGTTTTACGAGGGCGCGGGGATTTACCGCCACGTCTGGCTGGTCAAGACGGCCCGCACCTATGTGCCGCAGTGGGGCACCTGGATCAAATCGGAAATTTCCGGCGCGGTCGATATCGAAACGCGCATCGTCAACGGAACGGATGTGGCGAAGACGGTGACACTGGCCTCTACCCTCAACGATGCGGACGGCAAGGCCGTGGCGCGGCTGGAAACCTCCATTGAACTGACGGCGCAGGATGAAAAAACGGTCAACCAGACGACAAAACTGGCCTCGCCACGCCTGTGGGGACTGAAAGACCCGCATCTTTACAGTGTCCGCACAGAAATCATCGAAAACGGTGCCCCGGTCGATGTCTTCGTCAGCACCTTCGGTATCCGCGAAGTCGTCTTCAAGGTCGATGGCTTTTTCCTCAATGGCGAGGAAATGAAGATCAAGGGCACCAATAACCATCAGGACCACGCCGGGGTCGGTTCGGCTATTCCCGACGGCCTGCACGTCTGGCGCTTGCAGCAGTTGAAGGCCATGGGGTCGAACGCCTATCGCTCGTCACACAATCCGGCCGCGCCGGAAGTGCTGGAGGCCTGCGACCGGCTGGGGTTGCTGGTCATCGACGAGAACCGGCTGATGACTTCGGCCCCGGAAGGCATGGCCGAACTGGACACCCTGATCCGGCGCGGGCGCAACCACCCGTCCATCATCCTGTGGTCTATCGGCAACGAGGAACCGCAACAGGGCACGGAACGCGGGGCGAAAATCGCCCATGATATGCGCCGTCTGGTCAAACGGCTGGACCCGACGCGCCCGGTAACGGCGGCCATGAATAACGGCCAGGGCTTCGGCATCACGGAATCGCTCGATGTACTGGGAGTGAATTATTACGTCACCCGGCTGGAACCGGTGCGCGAAAAATATCCGGACCTGCCGGTGGTCGGCACCGAAACAGCCTCGACGCTTTGCACGCGTGGCGAATATGAGCGTTCGGAAACCAAACTTTATGTGCCGGCCTATGATACCACCGCGCCGAAATGGGGGCATACGGCGGAAAACTGGTGGCCGCTGTATAACAAGACGCCGAACCTGCTGGGTGGTTTTGTCTGGACCGGCTTCGATTATCGCGGCGAACCGACACCCTTCAACTGGTGGCCGTCGGTGACCTCGCATTTCGGCATCATGGACCTGTGCGGCTTCCCGAAGGATAATTACTGGTATTATCAGGCGTGGTGGTCCGACACGCCGGTGCTGCACCTTTTCCCGCACTGGAACTGGGTGCCGGGCAAGGATATCTCCGTCTGGGTCCACTCCAATTGCGAGGTGGTCGAACTGTTCGTCAACGGCAAATCGGTCGGCCGCAAGGATGTGGTGAAGGACTATCACCTGGAATGGACCGTGCCCTTTGCGCCGGGGAAGATCACCGCCTATGGCTATCGCGGTGGCAAGGTGGTCATGAAGGCCGAACGCGTGACGGCGGGCGCGGCGGCAAGAGTCGTTCTTACCTCGGACCGGGTCGACGATATCGTGGTGTTGAAGACGGAAGTTTTCGACAAGGCGGGCGTGACGGTGCCGAAAGCCGATAACCTAATCTTTTTCGATGTCGAGGGTCCGGCCGAGGTCATCGGTGTCGGCAATGGCAACCCGACCAGCCACGAACCGGACAAGGCACTTTACCGCAAGGCCTTCAATGGTCTGGCGCAGGCGATTGTGCAGATCAAGGGGAGCGGGCCGGTGACGATCACCGCGCGTTCGGAAGGTCTGGTTTCAGGGCGGGTGGTTTTGAAGGCGTAATATCTTACAGCGAACGAATGTCGTCTGTTGGTGTTCCGCGATAATAGGCTCGGCCCGAATCCAGGAAGCGTCTCACGCGCTCCCAACCCTTCAAATCTCGCATTTTGGGTGCCTTAAAATCTCTTCCCGCAAAACGGCTTAGTTTTCCACAATTCGGACAAATAACGCTTTGATTTAACCTCATCCGAATATGGCGGGAAAACGGTTGGCGCTCATCAGAAGTTAAAGGACGCGTTGGGACGAATCGAAATGACGGTCGCTTAAAGCACTTTCGACAATCGAAACAAACGTAATGGTCTTTACGGGTAAAGCCATTCTGAATTATCGCGTAATCCATACCTACCCCGCAGCGGCTATCATTTTTGCAACATCTCACTTTGAAAGCGCCAGTCAAGCGCTTCAGCAACAATATCCGCTGTAGCGATTCCGGGTGCAGGGTGCCTCGCACCCTGCTAGTGGCCGGGGGGCGGACCGACCAGGATATCGCGTTTGCCGACATGGTTGGCGGGGCCGACCACGCCTTCCTGCTCCATCTTTTCCATCAGCGAGGCGGCGCGGTTATAGCCGATCTGGAGCTTGCGCTGGATGTATGAGGTCGAGGCCTTGCGGTCGAAGGTGACGAAATAGACGGCCTTGTCGTAGAGGTCGTCACCGGAGCCTGAGCCTTCGCCCATGCCGCCGCCGTCACCGCCCTCTTCATCGCCGCCATAGGTGACGTCTTCGAGATATTGCGGCGCGCCCTGATCGCGGAGGAATTGCGCCACGGCCTCGACTTCCTCGTCGGAAACGAAGGGGCCGTGCAGACGGGTGATGCGGCCGCCGCCGGCCATGTAGAGCATGTCGCCCTGGCCGAGGAGCTGTTCGGCGCCCTGTTCGCCGAGGATGGTGCGCGAGTCGATCTTGGAGGTGACCTGAAAGGAAATCCGGGTCGGGAAGTTGGCCTTGATCGTGCCGGTGATGACATCGACCGAGGGGCGCTGGGTGGCCATGATCAGGTGGATGCCGGCGGCGCGGGCCATCTGGGCCAGACGCTGCACGGCGCCTTCAATATCCTTGCCGGCCACCATCATCAGGTCCGCCACCTCGTCGATGATGACGACGATATAGGGCATGGGTTCGGGCACCATTTCGTCGAATTCGTAGATCGGCTGGCCGCTCTCGTCGAAGCCGGTCTGGACCTTGCGGACGAAGTTCTTGCCTTCGGCGGCGGTGGCGCGGGCGCGTTCGTTGAAATTGCTGATATTGCGCACGCCGACCTTGGACATGCGGCGGTAGCGGTCTTCCATCTCCTTGACGGTCCATTTCAGCGCCACCACGGCCTTTTTCGGATCGGTGACGACCGGGGCCAGCAGGTGCGGGATGCCGTCATAGACGCTGAGTTCCAGCATCTTCGGGTCGATCATGATGAACTTGCACTGTTCCGGATCGAGGCGATAGAGGATCGACAGGATCATGGCGTTGACGCCGACCGACTTCCCCGAACCGGTGGTGCCGGCGATCAGCAGGTGGGGCATCTTGGCCAGGTCGGTGACATAAGGATCACCGCCGATATTCTCACCCAGAACCATGGGCAGGGTATGGCCGGCGCGCTCGAATTCGGCCGAGGCCAGCATGTCGCGCAGATAGACGGTTTCGCGCACCTGATTGGGCAGTTCGATACCGATGGCGTTGCGGCCCTGAACGATGGAAACGCGGCAGGAACGGGCGGACATATTACGGGCGATATCGTCGGCCAGCGCCACGACGCGCGCGCCTTTCACGCCGGCGGCCGGAGCCAGTTCATAAAGAGTGACAACCGGACCGGGGCGAATCTGGTCGATCACGCCGCGCACGCCGAACTCGGCCAGCACGCTTTCCAGCATCCGGGCATTCTGGCGCAGGGACTCTTCGTCAAAAGTATGATTGCGCGCCTTGGGCTTGGCCAGAATCGACAACTCCGGCAGACGGAAATTACCGGGACGCAGGAAGTCGAAGACAGGCTGCTTTTCGGCTTCGGCGCGCGGAGACGGCTTGATCGGCTTCACCTCGGAAACCGGGGTTTCCATCATATCGGCGAAATCCGGGTCTTCGTAAGGGGTCATTTCGTCTTCGAACGGCGGCAGGGCGCCGGTCTTTACGGTATTGGGCGAGATACGCGGGGCGAAGGCCGGCGCCTCCGGCGGCGCATCGAATGTCTCTTCATCGACCGACACCTTCACCTTCGGCGCGCGCTTTGCCTTCCGGCTGGCGGCCGGTTCGGTGATCACCGCGGCGCGGCCGAAACCCATGGCCGCCATGCCCTTTTGCGTCAGGCCGCCGATCAGGCCGGAAAGGTGAAGGTAATGGCCCATGTTCAGGCTGAGGGCCTTGTTGAATCCCAGCAGCGCCAGACCGGCATAGATCAGGCTGGCGATGATATCCGCACCCGGCAGGTGCATGAAATCAAACAGCGCTTTCAACAGGTTATGGATGCCCGATCCCCAGAAACCGCCCAGGCTCTGTTTCAGCACCGGATCATCCGAAGTCATGATCGGGGCGATGGCGGCGCTCAAGGCCAGCACGAACAGGGTGGCCCACAGGGCATGGATGCGCAGTTTCAGGCGCGTCTGGTCGGGATCGGGGTGGAAGGTGCGCAGCAGGCCGAAATAGATCATCAGAGCCGCAGCGGGCCATGCCGCCAGGCCGATCGACTGGCTGCCGATATCGGCGATCACCGCGCCGAAAGACCCCAGCGCATTGTGGATGTCGCCATGGCCGGCGGTATTCAGGCTGGAATCTTCGGCATGATAGGTGGCCAGCGCGATAAAGCCGGAAAATCCCGCCAGGGCCGTGAATGCGCCGCGCAAACGCGCCATAAGCGGCGATTGCCAGACGGCGCGCATACGGTTTTCGACGGCGTTCCAAACGGTCAGGGTCAGGCTGGACATGGGTATCGTATCACGGCTTCAAAACAGGAGACTGAGCCTGACCAGATGCCACGAAAAGGGTTAAGACCTGTTTACCATGAGACGAAGAACCGCGTCACCGGACCACATTGCGCCAACGATCCACCATGGCTATGATGCCGGCATGAAAACATATGATGTCGTGATCGTAGGCGCCGGCATGGCCGGCATGACCCTGGCCCTGGCCCTGAAATCAGGCGGACTTGAGGTCGCCCTGATCGAAAAGCAGCCGTTCGACACTCAGCTTGACGCCTCTTTCGACGGCCGCGCCTCCGCCATCGCCTATGCCTGTTTCCGGCAATGGAAAGCGCTTGGCGTCGGGGAAGTCCTGGAAAAACACGCCTGTCGCATGGATGAAATCTTCGTCACCGACGGCCATTTGCCGGGGGCTTCGTCGCCCGCGCCCCTGCCGTTTTTCCTGCATTTCGCCTCGGAGGAGATCTCCGACCGCACCGGCGACGAACCGCTGGGCTACATGGTCGAGAACCGCCTGGTGCGCAAGGCGCTTTACGAGGAAATTGTCAGGCAAGGCATCCGCCTGATCAGTCCGGCGGCGGTTATCGATAACCGGGAAGACGGCAGCTTCGCCGAGGTCGATCTTGATACGGGCGAAACCCTGCGCGCGCCTCTGATTGTCTCCGCCGAAGGCCGCAACTCGTCCCTGCGCGAAAAGGCCGGGATCAGACATATAAACTGGAATTACGACCAGAGCGCCGTGGTCTGCACCGTGCGGATGGAACGCCCGCACAACCATGTCGCCTATGAGCACTTCCTGCCGACCGGCCCCTTCGCCATCCTGCCGCTGAACGACAACCGCGCCTGCATCGTCTGGTCGGAAACCCATGCCAAGGCGAAGGCGCTGATGCAGGTCGATGATCAATTGTTTTACGATCACCTGCTTGGGCGTTTCGGCGAATTCCTGGGCGAACTGACCGTAGTGGGGCCGAAATTCATCTATCCGCTGGGCCTGGGCCTGGCCGAGGAGATGCACAAGGGCCGGCTGGCCCTGCTGGGCGATTCCGCTCACGGCATCCACCCGATCGCCGGTCAGGGGCTGAACCTCGGCCTGAAGGATGTCGCGGCCCTGGCCGAAGTGCTGATCGAGGCGGCGCGGCTGGGCGAGGATATCGGCACGGATCTGGTGCTGGAGCGTTACGCCAGGTGGCGGCGCTTCGATAATGTCAGCACGTCAGCGATCATGGACGGCTTCGTGCGTCTGTTCTCAAACGGCAATCCCTTGCTGCGGGCCGTTCGCGGAGTGGGCATCGGTATGTTCAACCGCGTCCCGGCCTTGCGCAAATTCGTCATGGAAGACGCCGGCGCCGCCACGGGCGATCTGCCGAAGCTGCTCAGGGGCGAGCTTGTATGAGGGTGCTCCGGCTGATCCTGCTTGTGCTCGGATTGGCCGTACCCGCCGGTGCGCAAGCAGCGGACTGGATCACCGCGCCGGGCGAATCCCCCGCCCCCGTAGTCCTGCATTTCCGCAAGGATATCGCGTTCGAAAAAGCGCCGGCCCATCTGTGGATCGAGATCAGCGCCGATAACCGCTTCCTGCTGTACGTCAACGGTGAGCGCGCCGCTTCAGGTCCGGCCACCAGCGATCTGGCGCACTGGCGTTATGCCCGTATCGATATCGCGCCATACCTGAAAGCGGGCCATAATACGGTCAGCGCTACCATATGGAATTTCGTTATTCCGGGCGAAGACGACCTGAAAAAGCAGACCGGACCGCTCTCCCAGCAATCGGCGGGCACCGGCTTCTATCTCAAGGCCGAAGATGACGCCTTTTCCGGATTGGATACCGGTCCCGGCTGGCAGGCGGCGCACGACAGCGGCCATCAGGCATCATCGGGGATGGCGCAGATCGATACGCCGGACTGGCTGGGCTATTATGTCGCCGGCGCGCCGGAAACCATCGATGCGCGTGAGGCCACAACCGATTGGCAATCCGCAGCGGTATCGAAACCCCGCCCCCTGACACCCGATCCCCTGCCGCAGATGACCTACGCCCTGGCCGATAATGGCCATCTGGTACGCGGCGAAGGCGTCTTCCCCGCCGCGCCGCAAACCATTCCGGCCCATAGCCATGTCACCCTGCTGATCCGGCGCGAGAACATGGTGGCCGCCTATCCGCGGCTTCAGGTTTCCGGCGGCCGGGACGCGGTGATCAAGGCCACCTATGCCGAAGCCCTCTATGATCAGGCCGGCAAGAAAGGCATACGCGACGAAGTGAGTGACCGCGCGGTTCGCGGCCTGACCGATACCTTTATCGCCAACGGCGAACCGGTCCGTTTCGAGCCGCTGCACTGGCGGGTCTGGCGCTTCCTGCAACTGGATATCGAGACGAAGGACCAGCCATTGACGCTCGAAGGCCTGCAAACCTTTGAAACCGGCTATCCTTTTGAAACCACAGGCCGGTTCCGCTCCAGCGATCCGGCGCTCAATGAGATATGGGATATCGGCTGGCGCACGGCGCGGCTTGATGCTCACGAAACCTATATGGATTCCGCCTACTGGGAACAATTGCAATATGTCGGCGACACCCGCATCCAGATGCTGATTTCCTATGCCGTTTCCGGTGACAAACGGCTGGCGGTCAATACCATAGACGCCTTCGGCTGGTCGAATACCGAGGGCGGACTGACCGAAGGCGCTTATCCCAGCCGTGGCCGTAATCCGATCGCGCCGTTTTCACTGCTGTGGCTCGGCATGATGCACGATTACTGGATGAACCAGCCGGATATGGCGGTCATTTCACGCAATCTGCCGCGCGCCCGCGAAGTGCTGGCGTGGTTCCGGCCCTACGTCCACGCGGACGGTCTTCTTGGCAAGAACCCGACCTGGAACTTCGTCGATTGGGTCGGCAAGGACCGCGACGCCTTTCCCAGCTTCGACAATAATGGCGAATCCTGCCTGACTTCGCTGATCTATCTCGGCGCCTTGCAACAGGCCGCCGATCTTGAAAACGCCCTGGGAGACATACGGCTGGGCGAAGACAACATGGCCCTGGCCGGAAAGATAAAGTCGGGTATTCAGACTCAATGCTGGGATGCGCAACGCCGACTCTATGCCGATGATCCGTCTAAGACTTTGTTTTCACAACAGACCAACGCCCTGGCCGTGCTTTACGATGTCGCGCCGAAGGAACAGCAGGCCGACCTCCTGACCCGTATCACCTCCCATGGCATTGAGCCGGCGGAAGGGCTGATCCCCGTCAGCTATTATTTCTCATGGTATCTGGTGCGTGCCTACGAACATGCCGGCCTGAACGATCGTTACCTCAACCTGCTGCAAACCTGGCGTGACCTGCTGCCGCTACATTTCTCGACCTGGCCGGAAGCAAAGCTGGAAGACCGCTCGGACAGCCATGCCTGGAGTGCGCACCCCACGGCCGATCTGCTGGCCATTGTCGCCGGTGTGCAGGCGGCGGCGCCCGGCTATGCGCGGGTACGGATCGAACCGCACCTCGGCGACCTGGAGCAACTGGAAGCCACGGCGCAAACACCCGCCGGGCCGGTAGCGGTTCATTACAAACAGACGAAAAGCGGCCTGACGGCGGAAATCGATATGCCGCAAGCCCTGCCGGGAGAATTTGTGTGGAAAGGCAAAAGCTGGCCGCTGAAAGCCGGGAAAAACCGGCTTATGCCTTGACCGGATCGAACTTGCGCGCCTGATCGACCAGCATGATCGGCACGCCGGAACGGATCGGATAGGCCAGACCGGCGGTGGGGCTGATCAGTTCCTGCGCCGCCTTGTCATAGGTCAGCGGACGGCGGGTCACCGGACAGACCAGGGCTTCCAGCAGGCGCGGGTCCACTTCCAGCCCGGCCTTCAAAGGCTCATTCTTGGCATAGGTTTCGATATCGGACATGGGAAATTCCTAGCTGAAAAGGAGCGACGACAGGCGGCGGCGGCCGGCTTTTGTCAGTTCGGACGATGAACCCAGCGCGGTGAAAATCTTGAACAGATAGGTGCGCGCGGCCTGATCGTTCCATTCCGGTTCGTACTTGACGATCTCCAGCAGGGACTGGATCGCCTCGGCCATTTCACCCTGCCCGGCAAGCGCCCGACCAAGATCGTACCAGGCGTCGAAATCGCGGTCATTCTGCGCGATCCTGGTGCGCAGGCCGGCAACATCAGTCGGCGCGCCTTCGGCCAGTTCAAGGGCGGCGCGCAGACCCAGGATTTCGGCATCCGTGCTGTCGGCGGGCGCCTGATCGAGCACGGCTTTCGCATGGTCGGGCTGTTGCAGTTTCAGGTAAATGCGCGCCATGCCGGCGATGGCCTTGGGATTTTCCGGGTCCTGCTCCAGCACGAAGGCATAGGCCTCCATGGCGCTGGGCATATCGCCGTCCTCCACCGATTTCGCCGCCAGCGCCAGAGCGTCATCGACAGATGGGGCGCCGTCATCGGCCACGCCCAGCTTGTCGATAAAGGCGCGCAGTTCGGTTTCGGACTTGGCGCCCATGAAACCATCGACCGGACGGCCGCCGACAAAGGCATAGACGGTGGGGATCGACTGAACGCGCATCTGGGCGGCGATGGCCTGATTCTGATCGACATCGATCTTGACCAGTTTCACCTTGCCCTTTTGCTCACCGACCACCTTTTCCAGCGTCGGACCCAACTGACGGCAGGGACCGCACCAGGTGGCCCAGAAATCGACGATAACCGGCTGGGTCATCGAAGCCTCGATGACATCCGCCATGAAGGTGTTTTCGGAACCGTCGATAATATTGGGGTCGTTGCTGGCCATGTGATACCTCTCGCCTGTGGCTTAGCGCAGATGGTGCCTGTGTTCAACCGCTTCAAGGCAGGGAAGGATTTATCCAAGGTTGACGCGATGCCCCGCAGGACAATATATGGCGCTTTTTCCAAGCATCTTAAGAAAGCGCCCCATGGCCCCCAACAAGCCACCTGCCGGCAAACCCTCGTTTCAGCGCAAGCTCGTCAAACGTCCGCCATCCAAGGGCATGGCCGCGAAGATCGCCGCCAAACAGGCCCCGGTCAGGCATGCTGAGCCGGTGATCGATACGTCCGACGACGGCGATATCGGCATGAATGCGCGCATCGCCGCCATGGGTCTGATCGATGCGGCCCTGACCAAACGCTCCGGTTTCGATGAGGCGGTCACCCGCAGCGAATTCCTCGCCCTCAGCGATGGCGAACGCGCCTTTGCCCGCGCCATGGCTCTGCTGGTGCTGCGCCGCCTGGGGCAACTCGATTACATTATCGAAAAGCGCACGCACAAAGCCCCTTCAGCCGCCGTCCGCGACCTTCTGCGCATCGGCTTGGTGCAGATCGGCTTCATGAATGTGCCCGATTTCGCCGCTGTTTCAACAACTGTAAAACTGGCTGAGCGCGCATCCCATACCCGTCCGTTCAAAGGACTGATCAACGCCATCCTGCGCGGGGTCATACGCGAAGGCGGCCTGCCCGCGCCGATCGCCTCAAGACTGGCCCCCGACTGGCTCTATGCCCGCTGGAAAGGCGCCTATGGCGAGGATAACGCCAATGGCATTGCCTACATGCTGACCGAGGAACCGGCGACCGATCTCAGCTTCCGCTCTCAGGCCGATCTTGAGGCGCATAAAGAGGCGCTGGAAGGCACCGATCTCGGCGGCCTGACCCTGCGCTCCGCTCTGCGCGGTGATGTGCGCGAATGGTCGGGCTATGACGATGGCGTCTGGTGGGTGCAGGACGCCGCCGCTGCCGCCGTGGTCAATGTGCTGGGCGATATCAAAGGCAGGACGGCCATCGACCTGTGCGCGGCCCCCGGCGGCAAGACCATGCAACTCGCGGCGCGCGGCGCAACCGTGACAGCGCTCGACCGCTCGAAAAACCGCCTGAAACGCGTCGAGGAAAATCTGGAGCGGACGAAGCTTGCCGCCAATATCCAGATGGCCGACGCGGAAAATTACGAGGACGATCGCCAATTCGATATCGTCCTGCTCGATGCGCCCTGTTCGGCCACCGGCACCTTCCGCCGCCAGCCGGATGTGCTGTGGGCCACACGCCCGGCCGATATCGCCAAATTGGCCGATGTTCAGCACCGCCTGCTCGATTCCGCCGCGAAACGGGCAAAGGCGGGCGGCGATCTTGTCTATTCGACCTGTTCACTCGAACGTGAAGAGGGGGAAACCCAGATCCTGGCCTTCCTGCGCCGCCATAAGGATTTCGCGCTCGTCAAGCTTTCGCCTGAAAACGCTGCTGATATGGGTATACCGGCCGCATCGGTCATGCCGGAGGGCTGGGTGCGCCTGTTGCCGCATCAGCGTCCCGGCGGACAGGACGGCTTCTTTATCGCCCGCCTAAAACGCACCTAAGCGGCGCCAAAACGGTTGACCGCACGCACACAAGCACCTTAAGCCAAGTATCCCAAATCCGCGAGTATCCGATATGACCACGCCCCTGATTTGTCCTTCCATTCTGGCCTCCGACTTCTCCAAACTCGGCGAGGAAGTCAGGGCCATCACCGAGGCGAGCGCCGACTGGGTGCATATCGATGTCATGGACGGCCATTTCGTGCCGAACATCACCATCGGACCGGACGTGGTGAAAGCTCTCCGTCCGCACTCCAATCTGCCCTTCGATTGTCACCTGATGATTTCTCCGGTGGATAGTTATCTCGAAGCTTTCCGCAATGCCGGAGCCGATTATATCAGCCTGCATCCGGAAGCCGGACCGCATCTGCACCGCTCGCTGAAATATATCCGCCAGCTGGGCGCGAAGGCGGGCGTGGTGCTCAATCCGGCCACGCCGGTCGAAATCCTCGACTGGGTAATGGACGATATCGATCTGGTGCTGGTGATGAGCGTCAATCCGGGCTTCGGCGGCCAGAGCTTCATCGACAGCCAGTTGAAGAAGATCGAGGTCATCCGCAAAAAACTGGATGCGGTGGGCCACCCCGCCATCCTGCAGGTCGATGGCGGCGTCAATGCCCAGAACGCGCACAAATGCGTCGAGGCCGGCGCGACGGCCATGGTGGCCGGTACCGCCGTCTTCAAAGGCGGCCCTTCCGCCTATGCCCAGAACATCAAGACGCTGAAAGGCCTCTGATGAAGGCCTATGAGTCGACTCCCCTGGCCGATGTGCTCACCGCCGCCACGCCGTGGCAAAAGGTGATCGGGGTCTGGCTGCGCAAGCAGGCGGGGGCCGAACTCTTCGGGATGCCGGGTTATCGCCTGACTTTGAAAGGCCGGGTGCCCGATGGTTTCGTGGCGGCGCCGCATGATGGCCGTCCGGCCAATACCCTGCTCGGAAAGGCGATCCTTTCAGGGCGTTACACGCTCGCCAACGCGCGCATGAGCGTGCAGGGGTCCGGCGATCCGTGGAACCGCGCCTCGCCGAGCCGCGCCTTCGCCATCGAACTGCACCGTTTCGCATGGCTGCCGCACCTGATGACCCAGGGCGATGACGGCGCGAAGGAGGCCATACGCCTTTTCCTGTTGTGGCAGAAGACCTTCCGAAGCTGGACGCCTTTTACCTGGAGCGAAGCGGTATTGCCGCGCCGGCTGATCAATCTGTCGATCTTCGCGCGCCGTCTGGCCGCCGCCGGCCAACCCTGGGAAACGCACACCCTGGCGCAATCCATCGCCGAGCAGGGCCGGCATCTGCTGCGCCTGCATAACAACGCGGCGTATCAGGCCAGCCGCGCCGTGGCGCTGGTGGCCATCGGCTGTGTCCTGTCGGGCAAGGTCGGTGACAGCTTCCGCCGCAAGGGCCTGAAGCGTCTGCCCAAGGCTTTGCGCCACAGCACCTCAAGCGATGGGTCGCCGGTTTCGCGCAGTCCCGAACAGGCGTTGGAATTGTTGTATGACCTGCTGCTGCTGATCGATTCCTTAAGTCAGCGCAATCAGCCCGTGCCGGACTATATCGAGGACCATATCGGCCGCCTGTCGCGCTTCGTCCGCGCCCTCAGCCACCCCGATGGCAGTCTGGTTGCCTTTCAGGGTGCGGAATCGCTGCCGGAAGACCAGATCGCCCCGGCCCTGATCCATACGGAATCCAGGGCCGGGGCCGCTTTGCCGAACGTGCTGGAACAGGGGCGCTACCACCGGATGCTCGGCCGCTCTTTAAGCGTTTTCGTCGACGCTGGTGAAGCCAAAGCCGGCGATTTCGGCTTTGCGGCCTGCGATTATCCGATGACGTTCGAGGTTTCTGGCGGCCGTGACAAGCTGATCGTTTCGCCCGGATGGTCGCCGGCGCAATCCGAGCATCAGGCGCTCCGCGTCATCGGCGCGGCCAATACGCTCAGCCTCGGTGACGAACTGATTCTCAAGCCGCTGGCGGGCCGCTTTGGTGAACTGCTTAACTTCACGCTCCAGGGACCGCGTTACAAGGTGCGCAGCCGCCGGGTGGAAGCCGAGGACTCCGGCACCCTGCTGGAACTGGAGCATGAAGGCTGGCGGCCGAAATTCGGGCTGAAACACGAGCGCCGCCTCTATGTCGATGCCCAGCGCGACGAACTGCGCGGCGAGGACCGCCTGACGCCGCAAAGCACCGGCAGAGCCGCTCAAAAGCAGATGCCGGTTTCCACACCCTATGCGGTGCGCTTCCTGTTGCACCCGGAGGTTCAGGCCTCGCTGGCGCGCGACCGCAAGAGCATTCTGCTGCGTGGGCCGGGCGGCCGCGGCTGGTGGCTGCGCCATGACGCCCAGGACGTGGCGATCAGCGAAGGCACGGTCTTTGAGAAGGGGATGGCGCGCAAAACCACCCTGATCGTGCTCCATGGCGCGGCAAGGCTCGACACCCCGACGCGTCTGCGCTGGAAACTTTCCCCGGCGGAAGCCTGAAAACGGCCCGGCTCTTTATATGAGCGCCCTGCCCTCCTGACTGCATCCTTACATCGAAAAATGGATACTACCGGTCAAATCCGCGCCATGATCCCGCGCATATAATGTAAGGAGCAGAGCACATGACACGCATACTGAAAACCGCTGCCGCCACCGTATTGAGCCTGGGCCTGATCGCCGGCACGGCCGCCATACCCAACATGGCCGAAGCCTATCCGACATATCGCTGCAAATATGAGCAAAAGAAATCCGGCCAGAAAGGCGCCATTGTAGGGGCCATCGCCGGCGGCCTGATCGGCAGCCAGATTTCCAAGAATGAACGCGGCCTCGGCACGGTCGGCGGCGCGGTGGCCGGCGGCATGATCGGCAACAAGGTCGGCAAGAACAACGCCAAGAAGAAATGCATCGATGAAGTGGCCTACCGGACGCGCACGGTCTACGAGACAGACAAATACGGGCACCGGCACAAGGTGGTCTACCGCTATATCCGCGAATAATTTTTTCGCGCTGTCATTTTGAAAAGGTCCTGCCGGATGCGGCGGGGCCTTTTTTCTTATGGGATACAGCCGTTTTAAGGCATTCAAAAATAAATGCTTTTCTGAACCAACATGAACGGAGCCATCAAATCCCGTTCAGGTTGGGCGGCTTATAACTGTCCTCATGAACGGCGCATCGGATCAACCGGAAGCCAAAGACACGAAGGACTGAAGTTATGAGCAAGATCTTTAAGAACGGTATGAAAACTTTTGGGGCCGCTGTTGTCACCTCCGGCCTGATCATCGGTTCCACCGCCGCCGTCATGGTTCCGGCCACGGCCTCGGCCCGCACCACCTATCAGTGCGAGATGACCAAGGAAAACAGCGCCAAGACCGGCGCGGTTCTGGGCGTTGTCGCCGGCGGTCTGATCGGCAGCCAGGTCGCCAAGAATGAAAAGGGTATCGGCACGGTCGCCGGTGCGGTTCTGGGCGGCCTGCTGGGCAACAAACTGGGCAAGGACCAGGGCAAGGACACCTGCAACAAGGCCGAGGATGCCATGCGCCAGCAACGTTATGACGACCGTAACTACGGTTATCGCAGCCAGCCTGTCCGCTATGACAGCTACAAGCATTACAGCAATGGTAACCGCTACTCGTCTCGCTACTAAACGCCCCCTGTGGCTTGAGACTGCGATTACCAGCGAAGCCCCCGCCGTGCTCACCCGCGGCGGGGGTTTTGTCATGTCCGGTCGCAACCCGTTACGGCTTGTTACCCGGCCGGCCTAGGCAAATGTGACAGGTTCGTGTAAACCGCGCGCATTATTCAGCTCAAACGCCGCACGGCTTGCCTCGCATCAGCTCGGGCGGGCCTTGCCCTTGCCGGACCGCTAACGCGCTCCGGAGTAACTATTTACACGGATAGCCCATGCCCGCCGCTCCTGATTTTCCGCCCACCGCCGATCTGGTCATCCCGAAACGCGCCCTGATCTCGCTCTCAGACAAGACCGGCCTGATCGACGCCGCTCAGGCGCTCGCCGCCGCCGGCGTCGAACTGCTCTCGACCGGCGGCACCAAGGCGGCCCTGCAAAAGGCCGGCATCGCCGTGAAGGATGTTGCCGACATCACCGGTTTCCCGGAAATGATGGATGGCCGCGTCAAGACCCTGCACCCCAAGGTCCATGGTGCGCTGCTCGCCTATCGTGACGCGCCCGAACACGCCCAGGCGCTGAAAGACCACGACATCACCCCGATCGATATTGTCTGGATCGACCTCTATCCCTTCGAGGCCACTATCGCCGCGGGCGGCACGTTTGAAGCGGCCATCGAGAATGTCGATATCGGCGGCCCGGCCATGATCCGTTCGTCGGCCAAGAACCACCCCTATGTCAGCATCTGCGTTGATAAAGCCGGCATGGATGAGGTGCTGGCCGCCATCAAGGACAGCGGCGCAACCTCTTTGGCCCTGCGCAAATCCCTGGCCGCCCGTGCTTTCGCCCGCACCGCCGCCTACGATTCGGCTGTTTCGACCTGGTTCGCCGGACAACTGGGCGATGCCTATCCGGAACGCAAGGTCATCGCCGGCGAGCGCCTGCAAACCATGCGTTACGGCGAAAACCCGCACCAGTCCGCCGCCTTCTACAGATGCGGCGAGGACCGGCCCGGCGTGGCCACGGCGAAACAGCTTCAGGGCAAGGAACTGAGCTATAATAACGTCGCCGATACCGACGCCGCCATCGAACTGGTGGCCGAGTTCGGCAAGCCCGCCTGCGTTATCGTCAAGCACGCCAATCCGTGCGGCGTGGCCACCGGCGATGACCTGCTCTCCGCCTATAAACGCGCGCTCGAATGCGACCCCGTGTCGGCCTTTGGCGGCATCGTGGCGTTGAACCGCAAGCTGGACAAGGCGACGGCGGAAAAGATCGTCGAGATATTCACCGAAGTCGTGGTCGCGCCGGAAGTCGATGAAGACGCGGTTGCCGTCTTCACCGCCAAGAAGAACCTGCGCCTGCTGATCACCGGCACCCTGCCCGATCCGCTGGCCGGCGGTCAGGTCTTCCGTTCGGTGGCCGGCGGGATGCTGGTCCAGAGCCGCGACACCGCCCGCATCACGGCGGCCGACCTCAAGGTGGTCACCAAACGCCAGCCGACCGCCGCCGAGATCGAGGACATGCTGTTCGCCTTTACCGTGGCCAAGCACGTCAAGTCCAACGCCATCGTCTACGCCAAGGAAGGCCGCACCGCCGGCATCGGCGCCGGTCAGATGAACCGCCGCGATTCAGCCCGCATCGCCCGCCTGCGCGCCCAGGAAGCCGCCGAGGGCTTGGGCTTGACGGACTCGCTGGCCAAGGGGTCGGCCTGTGCGTCGGAGGCCTTCTTCCCGTTCCCCGATGGTCTGCTGGAAGCGGCCGCGGCGGGGGCCACCGCCATCATCCAGCCGGGCGGCTCGATCGGCGACCAGGCGGTGATCGACGCCGCCGACGCCGCCGGTTTGGCAATGGTGTTTACCGGCGTGCGCGTTTTCAGACATTAAGTAAGAAACCCCACCACCACATCTTCCTGCGGTCGTGGGGTTTCTTGCTTTTCAAAATAAAAGCCCCGGATGTCGGACATCCGGGGCTTTTCGATTCAGGCGTTACCGTCCTTACGCCGGTACCTTGATCTCGCCGGTGAAGTGGCCCTTGAAGACGATATCCGACAGCGGCTGGCGCACCGAAGGGGCCTCGCGCGTTTGCAGGAAGTCAGGCAGGTTCGACACATCGCCCTGATAGCCGATGGCCACGGCGGCCTCCAGCTTGAGGTTTTGCGGCAGGTTCAGCACCGTCGGCGCCTTGTCATATTCGATGCCCGCCATGCCGTGCGCGACCAGGCCCAGGCTATGGGCCTGCAGGCTGAGCGACATGAAGGCCGATCCGGCGTCGAAGCTGTTGGTGATATTCTGGCGCTCGCCATCGAACGAGGTGACCGAGGCAATGAAGATCAACGCGCCGGCATCCTTGGCCCAGCCTTCGTTGAACGGCACCAGAAGCGACAGAAGCGTGTCGAATTCCGGCGTGCCGCGCAGGCCGTAGAAGAACCGCCACGGCTGAAGATTGGAGGCCGATGGCGCCCAGCGCGCGGCTTCCAGCACAGTCAGGACCTGCTCTTCGGTCAGGGGCTGCTGCGTGAAGGCGCGCGGCGACCAGCGTTCAAGGAATTGCTTGTCAATCGGGTATTCGGAGGTGCGCGGGGAGGCGGTCATGGGACATTCTCACAAAGGCTAAATATATTATGGACTGGCTTTTCCGGCCGATTTCTGATTCACCAGCAAGGTAGATTAGGCCGGAAGACCATTCGGTAACTATATGAGTGACAGTTACGTATTTTCAAGGGGTATTTTGATTGCTCGATACACTTCAGCACCGCTTCAATCTCCTTGAACCCTACCTCACCGCCTATGGGCCGAAGGATAAAAGCAAACGCCCCGCCGTTCTGCTTTTTCATGCCTGCAATGGCGTCCGCGACCATATCCACGCCTATGCCAGACAGGTCGAGGCGCTTGGTTTTCGCGCCTATGTCATCGATTCCTTTCTGCCGCGCGGCTGGGACGAGAACGCCGCCATGAGCCTGGTCTGCACCGGCCTGGCCCTGCATGGTTACGAGCGGTCAGGCGATGTGCTGGCGGCGGTCTGGGGTCTTGGTCAGCGTGAGGAAATAGATGCCGGCAATCTTATCCTGGCCGGCTGGAGTCATGGCGGCTGGGCGATCATGGACCTGATGACCGAAAAACTGACCCGCGAAGGCGAGGCGCGGCTGAAAAACCCGACACCGGAACCGATGGGCGGCGTCAGGGGCGTGTTTCTGGTCTACCCCTATGTCAACTTCCCGGCGCGCTCCAATACGCACGGCTGGCAATATGCACCGAAAACCCTGGCGGTGCTGGCGAAACAGGATTTCCTCACCAGTCACAGCCATGCCGATCATATCTTCAATCATCTCAAGAGCGAGGGCCTGCCGGTCGAACGGCTCGATCTTGACTGCACCCACTGTTTCGACGAGGACAGCGCCCTTCATTTCGGCCCGCTGATGACCTATGATCGCAGAAGCCATGAAAAAACCATGGCGGCGTTCGAGGGTTTTGTAAGGGATATTTTCCAGAGCGCCTGATCAGGAAAAATGGGGGAAATTTATGGATACGATGGCGCAGCGTTATGCCCTGCTGGAACCGGATATCACCGTCTACGGTCCGCAGGATGACACTGTGCGGCCGGCCGTTGTCCTGTTTCACGGCTGTGGCGGCATGCGGCCGCATGTGCATTTCTATGCGCGGGCCATGGCCCTGACCGGGGTGCGCACCTATGTCGTCGATAGCTTCAAGCCGCGCGGCTGGGATCGCAATTTCGCCGTCTCTCTGATCTGTACCGGCGCGGTATTACAAGGGTATGAACGCGCCGGCGATGTCCTCTCCGTGTTGTATGGCCTGCAACAGAGCGGGCGGGTCGATATGGACAGGGTGATCCTAAGCGGGTTCAGCCATGGCGGCTGGTCGATCATGGATCTGATGACCTCGCCGCTGAACAGGGCCGGAAACGTAAAGATCGCCGATCCCGACCCGGCACTGGTCGATCGGCTGCGGGGGCTTTATCTCGTCTACCCCTATATCAATTTTCCGGCGCGCACCAACACGGCGAAATGGCTGCACAGGCCTAAGACCTTCGCGGTGCTGGCGAACAAGGATCATCTGACACCGGTCAAGCATGCGCGGAAGATTTTCGACAAGCTGAAAGCGCAAGGGATCGATGTCACCACGCTGGCGCTCGACGCCACCCACGCTTTTGATGAGGAAGACAATGCGGGCCTGATCATGCAGTATGCGCCCGATGTGATGCAGACTTCGCTGGAAGGGCTGCTGACCTTTGCCGCTGAACAGTTCGACTTGTCGGAACCGCTTATTCCGCGCTGAAGATGATAATTTCACCGCTCGCCGTGGCCGCGATTAGCCGGTTGCCGGTCCATATCGGAGAGGCCTCGAAAGCGCCCAGCGTCTTAACATTTTCGACGCCAGGCGCAGGCGGAAAACCTTGCGGAAACAATACATCCATTCGCAGCTTGCCGGCATCATCGATCAAATCCAGTGCATCGGCCTTCGCCTCATCCGTCTGGTAGTGCCACACGATCTTACCGGTACGTTTATCGAAGCCATAGAGATCGCCGGTCATGGTGCCGGCGAAGACGTAATCGCCCGCGATCACCGGCGAAGTGTAGGTCCAGACCCTGGTGTCGGTGCGGTACTTTTCCTGGCCGGTCCTTTTATCGAGCGCCACGAAAATAGTCGTGTCGGAGGTCGGGAAATAGAGGTTGTCGGCATCGACCGCGGCGGTGGCCAGCACCCAGCTTTTTTCCGCGTCATAGGCCCAGCGCAACTTGCCATCGGCCGTATCGAAAGCACGCATATAGCCGTCACGCGATCCGATATAGACCGTATCGCCATCAACGGTGGGGGCGGCGCTGAACCCCTGGAAGATGCCGGTATCGGCGTCCTTGCCGCCCTGGAAATCCCACAGTTTCGCGCCGGTTGCAGCATCGAGCGCGTAGAGCGTCGTGCCCCAGGTAGCGATGAACAGGCGGCCATCGCTCAGGGCGGGCGCCGCATGGATGCTGTCGTCGGCCTCGAAGCGCCAGGCCTCTTGGCCTGTAATGGCATCGAGCGCATAGACATGATGATCGCTGCTGCCGAAATAAACACGGCCATCCTGCACCAGCGGCGCGGACAACCAGAAATCCCACGGATCGGGGGTGATGCCATCCGTCTTGGGCATGCCGTAGCCGCCGGGAACGCCGAACCGCGCTTCACCGCCGGTTCTGAACCGCCACAAGGCCTTGCCGGTCGCCGCATCGAGCGCCGCCAGATAGCCGTCACGACTTAAGACATACAGTCGGCCATCGGCAAAGGCGGGCGTTGAACCGGTCCCGCCCTCGGCATGATAGAGCCAGACTTGCTTATGCGTCGTCAGGTCGAAGGCGTAAAGATTACCGTTTTCAGCGGCAACATACAAGAGATTGCCAGCCACAACCGGCGAAGCGCTGATTTCCGCCGCCAGACGATGCCGCCAGACCGGTTTCAGTTTGGTGATATCTGTCGATGCAGTGGCGGCAATGCCCGTGTGCCGGGCATCACCCATGAACATAGGCCAGTCTTGGGCCATCGCAGGCATAGCGATGGCGGCAGCGATCAGCGCGCCGGCAAGCAGCGGATATTTCATGGAGTCCCTCCCGTAGGCCCAAGCCATATCGCCGGAAGGACGTAACGTCAACTTACGCGGTAACGGCGAACTGGCCGTTCTTGCGGAAGCGCCACAGATAGGTCGGCACGATCGATTCCACCGCCGTGGCGGCAATGCCGAGATCCTTCAAGCCCTTCGCGCCCTTGGCCACCACATTATCATTGGCCAGCAGCAGCACCTGGTCGGTAGTCAGGATCGGTGCGGGCACGACCGGCACAAGGCCCTTGAGGCCCGCCTGGACATCACCCGCCAGTCCGATCAGACGCGCGACGACCGTCGGCGTCCAGACCAGAGGACGCGGGCTTTGCACCTCGGCCCCGACATACTTGATCAGGTCCTTGAAGGCGAAGACTTCCGGACCGCCCAGTTCGTAGGTCTTGCCATAAGCGTCGGCATTGCCGAGCGTGCGGGCCACGGCGTCCGCGACATCACCGACATAGACCGGCTGGAATTTGTTATTGGCGCCGCCGATGGCCGGCATGACCGGGAACAGCTTGATCTGGCCAGCCAGCGAAGTGAAGAAACCATCCTGCGGGCCGAACATGATCGAGGGACGCAGGATAACCGCCGAGGGCACGGCCTTTTTCACCGCCAGTTCGGCCTTGCCCTTGGTCGAAGCGTATTTCGAGGCGGCGTCCGGATTGGCGCCGATGGCCGACACCTGGACGAAATTGCGGATGCCTTTGGTTTTGCAGATATCGGCCATCCAGGTCGAGGCCTGACGATGAACGGCGTCGAAGCTGATGCCGACCGTCTGATACAGAATGCCAACGAGATTGACGCAGGCCGAGGCGTTTTCAAGGGCGCGGACGATATCGCTTTCGCGGCGGACATCACAGCGCACCACCTGGATCTGACCGACATCGCCGAGCGGCTTCAGGTCATAAGCGAAGGTCGGCTTGCGCACCGCCACGCGGACACGCCAGCCCTGTTTCGCCAGGGCGCGCACCACCTGTTTGCCGAGAAAGCCCGAACCACCGAAAACCGTGACCATATTCGTCATGATCTTATCCTTAAACACTGATCAGCCCGGCGGGCGCGCTCACTGGGATACGCCCGCTTTGCCCCTCGATAACGCAAGGCTTTTGCCGAGGCAATGTCTTTGCGGAAATATTGCGTGCCGCGACAGGATTACAAAAATTGAACGACGTTCAAATAATATATTGAACAATGTTCAAATTGTGATAGGGTGACGCCCGTCAGCGCTTCGCTGCCACAATGGACACCTTTCAAGGAAAACCCATAATGTCCACTACATCCACGCCGCAATATGTCCCGCCGCCACCGCGCCAGATCATCAGCCGCAGCAAGGGGACCAAGCTTCTGATCGTCTGTATCCTCGCCGTGCTGATGTCGGTGCCGGCCGGCTGCGTCTTCCTGCTGCTGATCGACCGAACCCACCGCGCCGAAGAGGTGACGCGCGAGATCGGCGGCCTGATGGGCGGGCCGCAGACCTTCCTCGGTCCCGTCATCACCGTGCCCTACACCACACCCCCGAAAACCGAGATCGACGGCCAGGGCAACAGGACCACGACGCCCTCGCAGACCGGCCAGCTTGTCATCTTCCCGGTCACCGGCGATGCTGTCGCCACCAGCAAGAGCGAGGTCCGCTCGCGGTCGCTGTTCCGCGTGCCGGTCTATGCCACCGATCTGCATTTCACCGCTCGCTTCGACCTGTCTCAGGTGACCGCGCCGGCCAATGCGACGCTCGACTGGAGCCGGGCGCAACTGATCTCCGGCGCGTCGGATTCGCGCGGCGCCCGCAAGGATATCATCGCCGTGGTCGACGGTCAGCCGGTGACGCTCGCCCCGGCCCCGGAAGGCGCGCAGAATATCAATACCGATGGCGGCAACGGCCAGCTCGATCTGTTTTCCAGCTCCCTTGCGGCGCTCGACACCACAAAGCCGCATGACGTAACCCTCGACATGAGCTTTACCGGCGCGCAGAAGCTGGGCGTGCTGGCCTACGCCAAATCGTCCGAGGTGACGCTTTCCGGTGACTGGAATTCGCCCTCCTTCGGCGGCGGTTTCCTGCCGGCGACCCGCGCCTTTCATCATGATCAGCAAACCCCGCTGATGAAGGGAGAGCAGGACCTGAAATCGGGCTTCAGGGCCACCTGGTCGGTGCCCTTCATCGCGCGCGGCCTGCCGGCGGTGATCAATCTCGACAGCCTGTCCTCGCTTGGCAAGTCGGAACTGTCTGTTTCCTTTGTCGAGCAGACCAACCCTTACAAGAATGTCGGCCGGTCGCTGAAATACGCGCTACTGTTCGTCGGCCTCGTCTTCCTGACCTATTTCGTCTTCGAGAGCACATCGAAGCGCGAACTGCATCCGGCGCAATATATCCTGATCGGTCTGGCACAGATCACCTTTTATCTGTTGCTGCTGTCCCTGGCCGAACGCATCGGTTTCGATTTCGCCTTCCTCGCCGCCGCCGGGGCGACGGTCGGGCTGATCTCGGTCTATGCCGGCATGGTGTTTAAAAGCCGAATCCGTGGATTTGCCGCCCTGGTGGTCTTTTCTTTACTGTACGGAATGATCTATACGCTCATGCGAATGGAAGACTATGCGCTGCTGATTGGCGCCGTGGCGGCCTTTGTGGTCATCGCCACCGTTATGGTCCTCACCCGCAATATCAACTGGTACGGTAAAGACCCTGACCCCGCCTGATCTTAAAGCCTTGCAGGATGCCTTCACCGGCATCGGCGCCTTCGCTCCGCCGCCCACACGTATCGACGCCCGCCAACGCGTCATCATCGTGGGCGGCATTTTTATCGGCATGGTCATCACGGCCATGGTGTGCAGCCTGGTCGGCCATGACTTTCACCTGAACGGGTGGCTGATGGCGCCGCTGGGTGCGTCGGCGGCGCAGGTCTTCGCCGTGCCCGGTTCGCCGATGTCGCAGCCCTGGCCGGTTGTCGGCGGACATCTGCTCTCGGCGCTTTCCGGATTGATCTGCCTGCATTTTTTCGGCCAGACCTCGCTGGCGGCGGCGCTGTCCGTCGCTTTGGCCATCCTGTTGATGCTCTATCTGCGCGCCCTGCACGCCTCCGGCGGCGGCACGGCCCTGTTCATGGTGGTGTCGGGCACGGCGGACTGGCGTTTCATTCTGTTTCCCGTCATCATCAACGCCCTCCTGCTGGTCTTCGTGGCCATCATCTATCACTGGCTGACCGACCAGAAATATCCGCAGCGCCAGATCATCAATGCCCCATCACAGCAACTGGCCCTGCACCGCTTCGATCCGTCCGACCTTGAAGCCGCTCTTCTGGGTTATAACAAGGCGCTCGACATCAGCCGCGAAGAAGTCGAACAACTGATGGAACAGACCGAGATGCAGGCCTACCAAAGACTGGCGGCCCGGCTGACCTGCGGCGAGATCATGGTCACCCGTCTGCGCACCATACCGCCGCGCACGGCGCTTGGCGTGGCGGTAGCCAATATGCAGCGGTATGACATCAAGGCCTTGCCGGTCATCGATAACCGCCGCAGGGTGATGGGCCTGCTTCGCCGTGACGAGGCGCAGGCCGGTGATCCCAACCTGCCAGCGGGACAGGTCATGCGCCAGAATTTCGCCCGTGTGAAGGCCTATGACCCAGCCACGGAACTGCTGCCGGTTCTGGCGAAGGGCGACCGCCGCCATGTCATTGTAATTGACGATAAGGACCGGCTGGAAGGGATGATCAGTAAGTCCGACCTGATGCGGGCGCTATTCCACGCCAGCTAACTGACATTCGTACCGGAAAATCGGATATTTTCACCGCGCCGTTCGCGTTCCTGTTTGACGAAGCCCTGCGACAGGCTGTGATAGAGCGGGCGCGGACAGATCAGTTTGGAAACGCCATAAGCCAGCAGGCTGGTCGCCATCAGCGGGATCACCATGTCGTGGTCATTGGTCATTTCCAGCACGATGACGAACGAGGTCAGCGGCGACTGCACCACGCCGGAAAAATAACCGACCATGCCGAGCAGGGCCATGGTGGCCACCGGCACCATCGGCACGAAAACCTGCATATCGGCGCCCAGACCCGCGCCCGCCGCCAGCGACGGCGCGAAAATCCCGCCCGGAATACCGCTGACACACGATAGAAGTGTGCCCAACACTTTGAGCGGGCCATATCCGTGGGCGATATGACCGCTACCGGTAAGCAGTGACTTGGCTTCGGTATAACCGGTGCCGAAGATCGTGCCGCCGGTCGAAACGCCGATGACCGCCACCAGCAGGCCGCACAAGGCCGCGAAAAGGACCGGTCTTTTAGCCAGGGCGCCGTTAAAGACACTGCCGAGGCGCCGGGTGCCGAATACCAGCGCCCGGCTGAATCCGCCGCCGATAAAACCGCCGCCTATGCCGCAGACCAGTACGGCCACCGCATCCTGCCAGCCCATGATATGCGCAGTGTTGCGGCCGAAATAGGTGTAATCGCCCAAAAGGCCCAGTGAGGCGATCCCGGCCAGCATGACGGTAAAGATCACTGTGCCGGAGGTGCGCTGCTCAAAGCTCTTGCCCAGTTCCTCGATGGCGAACACGATCCCGGCCAGCGGCGTATTGAAGGCCGCTGCCACCCCGGCCGCGCCGCCGGCCAGCAGCAGCGCCGATTCATTGCCGATACGCCCGACCTTGCCCGCCACCCGCATCAGCGAAGCGCCGATCTGCACTGTCGGACCTTCGCGGCCGATCGAAGCACCGCACAGAAGGCCGAAAAACAGAAGGAGCGTCTTGCCGATGATGATGCGGATCGACACCAGGCGGTCGAGCGCGTTGGGGTGATGGCGGACGATTTCCGTGGCGGCGATCACCTGCGGAATGCCGGAGCCTTGCGTGCCGCCAAACCAGCGCCGGGTGGCCCACGCCGAGGCCGTGAACCCCAGTGGCGTCAGGATCAGCGGCAGCCACCAGTAAAGCCCGCGCGCCAGGCGGAAGATATCCTGTGCCTGGTCGCAGATGACGGCCACGAACACTGCCACAACGCCAACGAGCAAACCACCGCTCCAGAAAACGATCTGCGAACGCCAGTGACGCAGACTCATCCAACGGGAGATAACAGGACGCAGACGGCGCAGATCCTTGGCCATTTGGGGCTTTCGGTTGGAATGAACGGGGTGTGCGGAACCTATCGCCTTTTTCGTCCGCCCGGATCAACCCCGCAAAATTTCACTTCCCATTGCGAAATGTTAGAGCGGCCTGCATTCTGATTGAATCGTCCAGAGGAATGCAACCCGCTCTACATTTTACGTTTTCCGCATCTCGCGTTCAATTTGTAAGTCAAATTGAACGCTCGTTGCTTTAGCCTGCTCAGGCGACATCCACGACGGTATCGTCACCCGCGTCATCGCCATGATCGTCGTTTCCGCTTTTCCGGGTTTCAATCAATTCCAGTTTCGGCCCTGCTTCCGATCGGCCGGCTTCATTCTGTCCCGGCAGGTGAATCTTGAAACTGGCGCCTTCGTTCGGCTCGGATTCCAGCGTGATCCAGCCGTCATGAAGTTCGACCAGCGCCTTGACCAGCGCCAGGCCCAGGCCCGGCCCACCACGTTCGCGGCCGATATAACGGTCGAAGATATGCGCCTGAACATGGTAGGGGATGCCGCGCCCGGTATAGGCCACTTCCAGCACCAGATTGTCGTCGTCCTTCTGCGCGTTCAGCCTGACCGCGCCACCATTGCTGGCGTTGCGGATGGCGTTGCCGAGCAGATGTTCAAGACATTGCGCCAGCCGTTTGGCATCGACCCGGACCATGCCGGCCTCGATCACGCCCGTATAGTCGAAGGCTACATCGCGCGCCTTAAATGAATCGGAAAGACGCAAACCGACCTCGGCCACGACATCGAGCAGGCGGACATCGGCGCGGACAATCGACATTTCGCCGGCGTCGATCTGGGCCATGTCGAGCACGTCATCGATCGAGCGCGCCAGTTCCTGCGCCGCCGACTGGATTGAATCGAGATAGGCTTTCTGTTTCGGGTTCTCATTCGTTTGAGCCTGAAGCAGGTCGGCGTACCCGACGATGGTGGTCAAAGGCGTGCGCAGTTCGTAACTGACATTGGCGACGAAATCGCGCTTCAGCCGCACCGATTCATTGAGCGCCTCGTCGCGCGCCTCGATAGCGGTTTCCAGTTGCCGGGTGGCGGTGATATCCGAGAAGGCGACCAGCGTGGCGCCATCGGGCAGGGGCTGGGTGCGCCACTGCGCCAGACGGCCGTCGGATACCTTGACCTCGCCCAGTTGCGGGGCGCGGGCCAACGGATCGGTATCGGTGACGCGGGCCTTGAGTTCGCTCCAGAAACCGCGGTCATGAACCAGAGGCAGGCACAGTTCGGCCACCTGGCTGAAATCCATCACCGCAGCCATATCGTCGGGTTCGATATTCCAGAACTTGTCGAACGCCTGATTGCGCAGGCGCAGGCGGCCATCGCTGCCATAGACCGACACGGCGTCGTTGAGCTGGTCCAGCGTCGATTTCTGCACCTGGATCAGACTGTTGAACTGAGCCGTCAGCTTCAGCTCGCCGGTCTTGTCGGAAAACAGGATCAGCAGCCCGCCCAATGGATGCGGCTGGCGGACAACCCGCAAAGACCGGCCATCGGGCAGGCTCCACATTTCGTCGTCGGCCGTATGGGTGAGGCCATAGAATTCCAGTTCGCGCGCCTTGAAGCCGCTGTAATCACCGGTTTCCGGCAAGCGGCGCTTCTGGCGCAGGCGGTCGAGCCATTCGCCGTGCGTGGGCCGTTCGGCCAGCCAGGCCGGTTCCAGATCCCACAGTTTCTCGAAGGCGCGGTTATGGAAGGTCAGTTGTTTCTCCGGCCCGAAAATGGCCACGGCGTCTTCCAGCGCGTCGAGGGTTTCGTCATGCGCCTTGGCGTGGCGCTTGAGGGCCTCCCGGCTTTCCTCGGCCTCGGTGACATCGATCGCGTAGGCGCAGACATAGGCCTCGTTCAACGGTTCGGCGATCACCTGGAAGGCGCGCCTCTGCCCGCCGACCGTCAGCCAGCGGAAGCCCTCGCGGCGGATATGCTGCTCCAGCGCTTCCATGACGAGGGCATCGGCATTGCGGTCGAGCGACAGGCCGTTTTTCAGCGCCTGTTCGAGGCTGGTGGCCTCGGCGGCTTTCAGCCAGGCGGCATTGACCCAGACGATGCGGCCGTCACGGGCGCAGATCCAGCACGGGGCGGGCAGATGCTCGGCCATCTGGGCGAACGGGCCGGAAGACAATGAGGCCCTGGCGCCGGCGATCGCCAGACGCAGCCAGGCGGTGGCGCCTGATGCCCGGCCTTCAACGATCAGGGTCAAGCCAGGCGTGGTGTTGCTGAGCCTGTTTGGCGGTGTTTCGGCGAAAACCTCGAAACGGCAGGCCTTGCCTTCGCCGATCAGTTGCTTCAGGCCTTCAGCGGCTTCGGGCGAGGTGTCGCCCAGCGCCTGCACCACTTGCGGAGCGATGGCGGAAGAGCTGTCAAGGTCTTTCAGGCCCAGCGCCTCACCGCAATGGCGCAGGGTGTCCTCGCCCCAGACCAGCCGCACCACATCGCCTTCGACGGCCAGAAAGGCCTCATCGAAGGCCGTGGTCGCCGAATCCAGTTCACGCAACATGCTGTCTTTTGCGGTCAGGTCAGCGGCGAGCAGGTCGCGGGCTTTGGTGAACAGTGTACGGTTGCGCAGGGCCAGCCATGTGGTGGACAGGGCCAGGGCCAATCCGCCAGCGGCGGCGGTATAGGCGATAGAGGCAATAGCCATCAGGGCATCCATACGAATCACTGTTACCCGCACTATAGAGCAAGTTGATTCGCCTGTAAAAAGCAGGGCCGGACAGGATTTAGCGCGGCTTTTTCGACACGATCCAGGAATAGATGCAACTGACAAGAGACGCGCTCAGCGCGGCAGCCAGAAGCACCCCCATCTGCCAGGGTTGCGGCAGCAGGCACACGGCGAGAACGATAGCCAGACCCGCCAGCATGAACAGCGGCCCCGCCAGACGATGGGTTTTGTCCCATACCCGCTCATCCGAAAGTGTCCATGGCGTCCGCACACCCATGAAGTAGTTGAAACGGGTCTTGGGCAGCAAATTGCCGATGATCAGGAAAAGAAAGCCGGCGCCAAGCGTCAGGATGGAGATAGTATCCACCTGAACACCCAGGGCTTTCAGGACAACCACGATATGCACCATCGCCAGAAAAGCGATGATGGCGAGCTGCGCCGCGTCAAAAGCGGATTGCGATCGCTTCAACGACGCATTTTTCGGCGAGACGGCCGGCAATATCCATAAAAGCAAGCCGAAAACCAGCATCAGAACAGGACCGAACGCCAGGCCCACATCGCGCGGCATATAACCGTCGGGCCGGCCGTCCAGACCGAAATGCGTGGCGATTGGCGTGTCCGGCAACCGGGATCGCGCCCATAAACAGAAGAGCACAACACCCAGCCACAAGCACAGGCTCAGAATCGGCTCACTTCTTAACCGCATTTTTCACCCCCTCCATGTCTTGATTTTCGTCAGGCGCGCCGATTTTGAAAGCGCTCATCAGCGCGAAAACGGCCTCTTCGAGCACGGATGTGTTCAGGCGATAAATCAGGGTGGTGCCATGGCGCGTCACATCGGCCAGCCCGGCGGCCTTGAGCACATTGAGATGGCCGGAGAGGGTCGGCTTGGAAACCTGCACCTGCGCCGCGATATCGCCCGCCGACATCTCCGACCGGCGCAGCATTTCAAGGATATGGCGGCGGGTCGGGTCGGCCAGGGCTTTATAGACTTCGGACATGTTGCTGACTTGTTTGTTAATTTGCTAAATAACAAAATATATAAAATCCATCAAGGCATACACGAAAAATTTGCCACAAAGGCGTATTAGGGTCTATCTAGCCTTCGGATCAAATCGTGAACGCATATGCCGCTAATCGCCTATCCTATCGCCGCCGGCGCCCATGAGGCCCTGACCCGTCTGAAAGCGGGCGAAGGCTTGCGCGCCGTGCGTGAAAAGGAGGCGGAACTGGCGGCAAAGGCGCGCGTCGTTTTCGTGACGGAAACCATGGGGCCGCTTTACGAAACGCGCGACGAGGCGCTGGACGCCTATGCCGGCCTGGTCGAGGACGACCGCAAGGGGCGGACCTTCATGCCGGCGGACAGCGACCGCTTCTGCCTGCTGACCTGCCGTATCCGCGATCATAAACGCCGCAAGGGGCAGCCGATGCAGCCGGTTTTCGCCGAGGGCCAGCGTTGGCCGCAAAAACGCGAGCCGGTGGCCTCGGTATGGCAGTTATCCTTGAGCTACTGGAAGATCATGACGGTGGCGCAGGCCAAGGCCGCCGGCATCCCGCCCATCGGCCAGGCGCGGCACCTGCGCAAGAAGGCGGCGGGCCGCGAGCTGACGCCGGAAGAGATCGCCGCCCTGTCGCAAGGCCCACTGACAGCGGCGCGGCCACAAAAAGCGCTCGATTTCGGACTGTTCGACTTTCCGCTGCCGGAAAACCCGGCCATTATCATCGCGGATGAATAGGGCGGATGAACAGGTTTGTCAGCGCTGCAACCGGCGCAACTGACCGGAACTGAACTCCATCGTCCAGTCATCCGGCAGCACCTTGAGCAGAGCGGCGGCGGCCTTGTTCGGCGCGCCGGGCACACAGGCGGCGCGGTTGGCCTCGGCGGCGACATAGCCCTCGCGCGCCACCTCATCGGCGCCCATCCAGGCCCATTCGGGAATGGCCTTGCTCAGTTTCGATCGCCCGCCCATGGCGTCATGGAATTCCGAATAGGTGAAGCCGGGACAGAGCGCGCTGACATGGACGCCGTGATCGCGCATCTCCAGGTGCAGACTTTGCGAAAAGCGCGTCAGGAAGGTCTTGACCGGGCCATAGAGTGTATCACCGGGAGATGCCGGCAGGAAACCGGCCAGCGACGCCACATTGATGATGCGGCCGAATTTCTGTTCGATCATGCCCGGCAGAAAGCGATGCGTCAGTTCCATCGGCGCCAGCATCATTACCCTGAGAAACGCCTGATGCTGATCCAGCGCATTGGCGATAAAGCCGCCGGTCAGACCATAACCGGCATTATTGACCAGGCCATCGACAGTGCGGCCGAGCGCCAGCAGGCTTTTTTGCAGGTTTTCCGGCGTGGCGGGATCGGCCAGATCAGCCGGCAGGGCGTGCGCCTCGACGCCAAAGCGCAGACGAACTTCCTCGACCAGCTTTTCCAGGCGATTCGCCCGGCGCGCCGTCACCGCCACATCCCAGCCGTGCGCCGCATAGGTGCGCGCGAAGGCCAGGCCGATGCCGGAAGACCCACCCGTGATCAGAACAAGACGGCGTGTCACGTCATTACCTCAATTGAAAGACCGGGCCGGATCGAAACACGACAACCGACTGAATGGCAAGGCATAAAACTGCCTATTCCACCGGGCATTCCACCGGCAGGTCGGCCGCGTGTTTCAACAGATCGGCCACCGTGAAGGTCGAAAGGCTTTGCGCCGCGGCGATATTAGCCGCCATCATGGCCTCATTGACCGCCTTGGGGATGGCCTGACTGACCGGGCAGCCTTCGGCGCCCAGGGGCGCGGACCCCAGATGGGCGCAGCCATTGACCGCCTTCAGAACCTCATCGAGCCTGATCTGTTCCGGCTTTTTCAACAGCCACGCCCCGCCGGAAACCCCCGAACAGGTGGCCAGAAGACCGGCCCTGGCCAGTTGCGTGGTCATGCGGCGGATGACGACCGGGTTTGTCGGGATCGAGGCGGCGAGCACGGACGACGACACCGCCTGTTCACGGGAATAGGCGTTTTTGTGAGCGAGATAGGCCAGGGTGTGGGCGGCCACGGGAAATCTTTGACTGTCGGACATATGCTCAACCTTGATACGACATTTCTCGACAACTTCATAGGGGGCAGACCTCGCGCCCCCTTTAATGGCGCGAACCACCCGGAACCGCGCCAGATGCGCGCCAGAGTTCTGGCCAGATTCGAGATTGAATGTGGTAATAAATAGGCGTAATAGCGCCCAGTTCAAGCGAGGGCCTCCCGTAGTGACTATGTGTCATCTTGTTTTTCCGGTGCCCTCAGGAGAGTGCGCATGATCGGGGACACCCCTCCTGAGACGCCGGCCACCGGCCCCGGCTCGGATACGATGAAGGCGGAGAACACCGCCCCGCCGCCCAATCCCGGCGATCCCCACCATTCGGAAAGCGAATCGGTATCGAGCCACGGCCATGGCACCGAAGGCTTCATGGCCCTGGTGGTCGGCTCGATCGGCGTCGTCTTCGGCGATATCGGCACCAGCCCGCTCTACGCTATGCGCGAGGCGCTGTTCCACACCCGCGAAGGCACCAATGCCGAACTGGCGGTCAAGGGCGTGATCTCGCTCGTCTTCTGGGCGCTGATCATGGTGGTGACGGTCAAGTACGTCATCTTTCTGATGAAGGCCGACAACAAGGGCGAAGGCGGCACCCTGGCCCTGATGGCGCTGACACAAAAGGCGCTCGGCAAATATTCGCCCACCGTCTTTTTTCTCGGCATCTGCGGCGCGGCGCTTTTCTACGGCGACGGCATCATCACGCCGGCGGTTTCGGTGCTGGGGGCCGTCGAGGGCCTGAGGGACGCGCCCGGCATCGGCGGACGGGTTCATCACCTGATCGTGCCCATATCGGCGCTTATCCTGATCGCCCTGTTCCTGGTGCAATCCAAGGGCACCGCCAAGGTGGCCGGCTTCTTCGGCCCGGTCATGGCCATGTGGTTCTGCGTCCTCGGCGGACTGGGACTTTACCATATCTTCGACCAGCCGGGCATTCTGGTGGCGCTGATGCCGCAATACGGCATCAAGTTCCTGCTGGTCAACGGCTTCACCGGCTTTGTCATCTTAGGCTCGGTCTTTCTGGCGGTGACCGGCGCGGAGGCGCTCTATGCCGACATGGGCCATTTCGGCAAGAAGCCGATCCAGTTTTCCTGGCTGTTCTTCGCCCTGCCCTGCCTGACGCTCAACTATCTCGGTCAGGGCGCGCTGACCCTGGCCGACCCTTCGGCGCGCGAAAACCCCTTCTGGCGCATGGTGCCGGAAATCGCCTACTGGCCGATCTTCCTGCTGGCCACCATGGCCACGGTCATCGCCTCGCAAGCGGTCATCACCGGGGCTTTTTCGATCACCCAGCAGGCGGTCCAGCTCGGCCTTCTGCCGCGCATCGACATCAAACGCACCTCGGAAACCCAGGCCGGCCAGATATTCGTGCCGCAGATCAATACCATGCTGATGGTGGGTGTGCTGGTCCTGCTGTTCGCCTTCCGCTCGACCGACCGGCTGACCTCGATGTACGGCATCGCCGTCACCGGCGCCATGCTGGTCGATACGCTCCTGGCCTATGTCTTCCTGCGCCATGTCTGGAAATGGAAGCGCTGGCAGGCCTGGCTGCTGCTCATTCCACTCGGCGCGCTCGACCTCATCTTCTTCGGCTCCAACCTGCTCAAGATTCCCCAGGGCGCCTGGCTGCCGCTGATGCTCGGCGGGACGCTGGTCCTGATCATGCTGACCTGGGCCACCGGCACCCGCACCCTGACCGAGAAATCCAAGCGTGACAGCGTGGCCCTGCTCGATCTGGTCGACATGCTCGGCAAGCGCCCGCCGCACCGCGCTGCCGGCACCGCCATTTTCCTGACCTCGGACGCCGATTCCGCGCCGGTGGCCCTGATGCACAATCTCAAGCACAATAAGGTTTTACACGAGAAAAACATTATCCTGACGGTCAAGACCATCGGCGTGCCCCGCGTACCGGAGGACAAGCGCGTCACTATCGAGATCATCAATGACGATTTCAAGAAGGTGACGCTGAATTACGGCTTCATGGAAAGCCCGAACCTGCCGCGCGCCCTTGGCCTTTGCCGCAAGCTTGGCCTGAAGTTCGACATCATGGCCACCAGCTTCTTTGTCGGCAAACGCTCGGTGGTGCCCTCGGCCAATTCGGGCATGCCATTGTGGCAGGACAAGCTGTTCATCTTCCTGATGAAAAACGCCGCCAACCCGACCGAATTCTTCCATATTCCGCCAGGCCGCGTGGTCGAACTGGGCACGCAGGTGACGGTTTGATCATGAAAAAAGGAAGTGCGCTTAATAAATTGCGGGTAGCTGGTTTCGTTTTCACCTTTTCCGCGTTCTTGGGTGGGCTTTTATTTCGCATAATATGCGGTGGCGGAGCTTTGCTTGGACGTGTGAAAGACGGTCACTATTATCTGACGTGGCGCCAGGATTTCATCGAAGTGGGACGTGAGACTTTTCAACTTGGCAAAGCCATAGATATCACTTTCCTTATCTCTTTTGGTCTCACTTTTGTGATCTCGCTTGTCTGGGCATTTTTTGGCCCTCAAACACAAGACCAAATCTAAATTCCAAAGTCCGATTTTAGCACGATTGTCACTTGCATCCTCTGTCTTGAGTCCTTAAAGCGCGCGGGACTGTTTTTAACCCCTCCCTGCCTTCTGTTTGAAGAAAGCCACGCGCTCATGTCCGTTTCCGATCAAAAGCCCGTCAAGAAAGTCGTTCTCGCCTATTCCGGCGGTCTCGACACCTCGATCATCCTGAAGTGGCTGCAAACCGAATATGGCGCGGAAGTCGTGACCTTCACCGCCGATCTCGGCCAGGGCGGCGAAATCGAACCGGCACGCGCCAAGGCACTGGCCGCCGGCGTCAAGCCGGAAAACATCTTCATCGAGGACGTGCGTGAAGAGTTCGTCAAGGATTACGTCTTCCCGATGTTCCGCGCCAATACGGTCTATGAAGGCCAGTACCTGCTCGGCACCTCGATCGCCCGTCCGCTGATCGCCAAGAAGCAGATCGAAATCGCCCGCCAGACCGGCGCCGATGCCGTATCGCACGGCGCCACCGGCAAGGGCAACGATCAGGTGCGGTTTGAACTCGGCTATTACGGTCTGGAGCCGGATATCCGCGTCATCGCTCCGTGGCGCGAATGGGATTTCAAGAGCCGCGAGGCCCTGCTCGATTTCGCCGAAAAGCACCAGATCCAGATCGCCAAGGACAAGCGCGGCGACGCCCCCTTCTCGGTTGACGCCAACCTGCTGCACTCGTCTTCCGAAGGCAAGGTTCTGGAAGATCCGGCGGTCGAGGCGCCGGAGTTTGTTTATCAGCGCACCATTTCACCGGAAGCCGCCCCTGACAAGCCGGCCGTCTTCACTATCGATTTCGAGCGCGGCGATCCGGTGGCCATCGACGGCGTGGCCCTGTCTCCCGCCGCCCTGCTGACCAAACTGAACCAACTGGGTCATGACAATGGCGTCGGTCGTCTCGACCTGGTGGAAAACCGTTTCGTCGGCATGAAGTCGCGCGGCGTATATGAAACGCCCGGCGGCACCATCCTTTTGGCGGCGCACCGCGGCATCGAGTCGATCACGCTCGATCGCGGCGCCATGCACCTGAAGGACGAACTGATGCCGAAATACGCCTCGCTCGTTTACAACGGCTTCTGGTTCTCGCCGGAGCGCGAAATGCTTCAGGCCGCCATCGACTATTCGCAGGCCAAGGTTACCGGCCGCGTCACGGTCAAGCTCTACAAGGGCAATGTCACCATCACCGGCCGCGAAAGCAAATATTCGCTGTACGATCAGGATCTGGTCACCTTCGAGGAAGGCAAGGTCGCCTACGATCACCGCGACGCCGCCGGCTTCATCAAGCTCAACGCCCTGCGTCTTCGTGTCGCCGCCAAGCGGGACGCGAAATTCAAATAGGGATGAGCGCCGCCAACGAAGCGCGACACGAAATTCAGACAGATAAATAAAAGGGCGGCCCATCAAAAGTCCGCCCTTTTTAATTCCCCGGTTAATTTCCCAAACGGACCTGCGTCATGGTCACCGGCGTCTTTTCGCCATCAGGCTCCAGCATGTAACCGCGCCACTGCGCATCGCCGCCCCTGGTCAGGTGCAGGATGGTCGGCGAACGCGCACCGCCGGCATAATAGGTGACCTCCATATCCGGCCCGGTCATGTTGATATCCGACACAAAACCGGAATGATTCATACCGAAACCGGCCAGCAGCGAACGCCACGCGCCCTCTATGCGGCCACTGACGGCGTTTTCACTACGCAGTTCCAGCCCCACCAGCTTCCGGCCGTTCGCGGCGGCCACAACCCACGATCCTTCCATATTGCCGATCTGGTTTTCCTTGGACCGGTAAGCCGACAGAAGACCGGAATCGTAACTGAGTTCACGCGCATCCTTCGGCCCTTCGTAATCGCGGCGATAGGCATCGACACTGACCGCCGCACCGGTCAGAGGCGCCGTATCCAGGGCGGCGGCTTCCGGCGAATCCGGGCGCATGGTCGCCTGCGGAGGCAACGAGGCGCTTGCGGCGGGCCGGGAGGGAACGGAGGGCGTCAGGTCATCCTGAGCCATCAGGGCCGCGGAAAGAATCAGGGCGGAAATCACGCTGGGCACACTCTCTTCAACTAAAAGACCGAAGGGGTCGGCGAAACGAATGACGCGCCGCCATCATGAGCTAATCAGGCGCGCGTTAAGAATTCTTTCACCTCACGAGTGAACAACGGAAATTTGTCGAAGCTGGGGCAGATGCAGCGAGTCACATCACTGTGAAGGCCTTGCCACACCGGGATTTCTGAGGATGCGAGGCGTTCTCATAGTGCGGGTGCAAAAAACGGCTTTTCATGTCGAAAGCTTGATTGACACACGGCTTTCAGGGTCTAAAAGACCCGCAAGTGTAACGTTTCCGGCTACGGCTGTTGCGCCGTTCCGTACAAGACATTGGTTAAGGCCACTTAATATGTCTCAGACTCCTCCCCAGACGCCACTCAGGCCCATGTCTCCCCATTTGCAGATATGGCGTTTTCACATCACCATGTTCACCTCCATCCTGCACCGGGCCACAGGCCTGGCGCTGGTCGTGGGGGCCGTGCTGGTGGCGGCCTGGTTGCTGGCCATCGGCATCACGGCGGCGGGCATCTGCCCGCAGGCCTATACGGCTTTCCTGATTTTCGCCAAGTCACCTTTCGGACTGCTGGTCTGGTTCGGCTTGAGCCTCGCCGGCTTCCTGCACCTGACCGGCGGCCTTCGCCATCTGATCTGGGACATGGCGATCGGCTTCCAGCTCAAGTCGGCCAATGCCCTGGCGTGGTGGGGCCTGATCGGCGGCATTGTCCTGACGGTCATTTTCTGGGTGGTTCTGTTCACGACGGGCAAGGTGGTGCTGTAATGGTCGATTCGTATCTGCGTCAGCGGTCCTCGAAGGACTGGAAGAAATCGGAAAAGCACGGCGCCGGCGAGTGGCTGGCCGAGCGCTGGACCTCCGTCGCTCTGATCGTGCTGACCGGCTGGGCGCTGTGGAGCGCCTTCGGCCTGATGAACCAGGGCTATGAAGCGGCGCTGGCCTTCGTGAAGGCGCCCGTGAACGCCGGCCTGATGGCGCTGACCTTCGTCATCACCGTCTGGCACACCTATATGGGCCTGAACGCCAACCTGCTCGACTATTTCCCCAATTCCCGCGCCCTTAAGCTGCTCAATCTGCTGTTCTGCCTCGTCTTGCTCGCGGCAGCGCTGAGCGGCCTGTTCCTGGCATTCAAGGCTTAATCGATGACCAAACCGTACAATATCATCAATCACGATTATGACGTGGTCGTGATCGGCGCGGGCGGTTCCGGCCTGCGCGCTGCGCTTGGCGCCGGACAGGCCGGTCTGAAAACCGCCTGTATCACCAAGGTCTTCCCCACCCGTTCCCATACCGTGGCCGCTCAAGGAGGCGTCGCCGCCTCGCTCGGCAACATGGGCGAGGACAAGTGGGAATGGCACATGTACGACACCGTGAAGGGGTCGGACTGGCTGGGCGACCAGGATGCCATCGAATACATGGTGCGTAACGCCCCCAAGGCGGTTTACGAACTCGAACACTGGGGCGTGCCCTTCTCGCGCACTGAAGACGGCAAGATCTACCAGCGCCCGTTCGGCGGCATGACGCGCAACTTCGGCGAAGGTCCCGTGCAGCGCACCTGCGCCGCCGCCGACCGCACCGGCCACGCCATGCTGCACACGCTCTACGGTCAGTCCGTGCGCAACAATGTCGAATTCTTCATCGAGCATTTCGCGCTTGATCTGATCATGGATGACGGGGTTTGCCGCGGTGTCACCACCTGGCAGCTCGACAACGGCGATATCCACGTCTTCCGCGCCCATCTCGTCATTCTGGCGACCGGCGGGTACGGCCGCGCCTATTTCTCGGCCACCTCGGCCCACACCTGCACCGGCGACGGCAACGCCATGGTACTGCGCGCCGGCCTGCCGCTTCAGGACATGGAATTCGTGCAGTTCCACCCGACCGGCATCTACGGTTCGGGCTGCCTGATCACCGAAGGCGCGCGCGGCGAAGGCGGCTACCTGACCAATTCGGCCGGTGAGCGCTTCATGGAACGCTATGCCCCTTCGGCGAAAGACCTGGCCTCGCGCGATGTCGTCTCGCGCGCCATGACCATGGAAATCCGCGAAGGCCGCGGCGTCGGCCCGAAGAAAGACCACATCTTCCTGCACCTCGATCACCTGCCGCCGGAAATCCTGCACAAGCGCCTGCCGGGCATCTCGGAAAGCGCCAAGATCTTCGCCGGCGTCGATGTGACCAAGGAACCGATCCCGGTCATCCCGACCGTTCACTACAATATGGGCGGTATCCCGACCAATTATCACGGCGAAGTGCTGACCAAGGTCGGCGAAAATGCCGATACGGTCGTGCCCGGCCTGATGGCTGTGGGCGAAGCGGCCTGCGTGTCGGTCCATGGCGCCAACCGCCTCGGCTCCAACTCGCTGATCGACCTGGTGGTCTTCGGCCGCGCCGCCGGCCTGCGCGCCAAGGAACTGGTCAAGCCGGGCGTGGCGCACAAGGCGCTTTCCCCGGCTGTCGTCCAGGCCCATCTCGACCGCCTTGACCGCTTCCGCTACGCCGATGGCAATACCCCGACCGCGAAACTGCGCCTGGACATGCAGACCGCCATGCAACGCGACGCCGCCGTCTTCCGCACCGGCGAAACCCTGACCGAAGGCGTCAAACGCCTGGGTGAAATCCACGCCGCCTCGAAGGATATCGGCATCAAGGATCGCGGCCTGATCTGGAACACCGATCTGGTCGAGGCGCTGGAATACGACAACCTGATCAATCTGGCCGTGGTGACGGTCAATTCCGCCGCCAACCGTGAGGAAAGCCGCGGCGCCCATGCCCGCGAAGACTTCCCGAACCGCAATGACGATGTTTGGATGAAACACAGCCTGATGTGGATCGACACCGCTTCCGGCCAGGTCAAGACCGATTACCGTCCGGTGCATACCTACACCATGACGAACGACATCGCCTACATTCAGCCGAAAGCACGGGTTTACTGATATGGTCGAGCTTACCCTCCCCCGCGATTCCAAGATCAAGCCAGGCAAGCGTTACAAGGCCGCCAAGCGGACGAAAACGACGCGCACCTACAAGATCTATCGCTTCGATCCCGATGCCGGCGAGAACCCGCGCTGGGATACCTATGAAGTGGATTCGGCCGACCACGGCCCGATGCTGCTCGACTCGCTGCTCTACATCAAGAACAATATCGACTCGACCCTGGCATTCCGCCGCTCCTGCCGCGAAGGCATCTGCGGCTCCTGCGCCATGAATATCGGCGGACGCAACACCCTGGCCTGCACCAAGGGCCATGACGAATTCAGCGGCGACATCACCATCGCGCCCCTGCCGCACATGCCGGTCGTGAAGGACCTGATCCCCGACCTGTCGGGCTTCTACAACCAGTACGCCTCGATCGAGCCGTGGCTGGAATCGAAGACCCCGGACCCCGAAAAGGAACGGCTGCAAACCCCGGCCAACCGTGACAAGCTCGATGGCCTGTACGAGTGCATCCTGTGCGCCTGCTGCTCGACCTCATGCCCCAGTTACTGGTGGAACCAGGACAAGTATCTCGGCCCCGCGGCCCTGCTGCAGGCCTATCGCTGGATCGCCGATTCGCGCGACGAGAACCAGAAGGCGCGCCTGGAAGCGCTGGAAGACCCGTTCAAGCTCTATCGCTGCCACACCATCATGAACTGCGCGCAGGTCTGCCCGAAAGGCCTCAACCCGGCCAAGGCGATCGCCGAAATCAAGAAGATGATGCCCGCGAAGGGATAAGCCGAAATCCCCCTTCCCGCTTGCGGGGAGGGGGACCGCCATTTGCGGCGGTGGGCGGGGCTAATCCCATAAGCCCCTTCCGTCATTTGCTTGCGCAAATGCCACCTTCCCCGTAAACGGGGCAGGCGAATATCAGACAGGTTACCGACTTCTATGGCCAAGATCACCTATATCGAACACGACGGCAAAGAGCATATCATCGACGCCAAGCCGGGGCAGAGCGTCATGGAAGGCGCGGTCAAGAACAACATCCCTGGCATCGACGCCGATTGCGGCGGCGCCTGCGCCTGCGCCACCTGCCATGTCTATGTCGATGAGGCATGGATCGAAAAGACCGGCAAGGCATCGGTGATGGAGGAATCCATGCTCGATTTCGCCAACGACCTGCAACCGACCTCACGCCTCTCCTGCCAGATCATCGTCAGCGACGTGCTGGACGGCCTGATCGTCCGCATGCCGGAAAATCAGCATTAAACGGATCAGCTTACGGGGGCCTTGCGGCGGATCGTTCAACCGGAGGACGCGCCCTCCCCGCGCGGCCTAATATTGCCACATTGACGGCTCACTCTCGACGGTTAATATATGTAAAAGTTTTGCATATGTGGGGAGTTACACCATGAAACGCTTAAGTCTCGCCTTACTGGCCGCCGCCAGCCTCACCTTGCTGTCCGCCTGCGCCACACCTACGCCCTATCAGCCCGTCGCGGCCACCGCCTCGCCCGCCAACCAGCGCGGCTATTCCGAAACGCGCATCGAGGACAATCGCTACCGCCTGAGCTTTGCCGGCAACGATATGACCAAGCGCGAGACGGTGGAAAATTACCTGCTCTACCGGGCGGCCGAAGTAACGGTGAATGCCGGCTATGACTGGTTCGAGGTCGTCAGCCGCAATACCGACGAAAAGAAACGCGCCACCACCTTCGAGGACCCATACATGAGCCGTTTCTCGTGGCGGTTCTATGGCCGCAGCCGCTGGAGCCGCTGGGGCGCCTATGGGGCGGATTGGGGCACCGACACGGTGGTCTATTCCCGCTACGAAGCCTCGGCTGAAATCCTGATGCACAAGGGCGCCAAGCCGGATAACGATCCGAATGCCTATGACGCCCGCGCTGTCAAAGCCAATCTGGAACCCAGCATTATCCGCCCGGCGGCAAAATAAACGGCGTCGCACGGACCTGAGAAAGCCCTCCTGGCCACCGCCGGGAGGGCTTTTGGTTATCGGGTCTTCTTCGGACGGATAACTTTCGGCATCTTGAGGCGGCGACGGTTGATATGGTCATCGACCTTTTCCACCACCACGCCGGCCGGGTCCGGCTTCTCGCCCTTGAAATAGAACTTCTGCCAGGCCTCCTTTACCGCGTCGGGATCGCGCCTGACGAGGCTGTCATTGAATTCCTGCCGCGTCTTCGCCCAGGCGTCGAACTGCTTCTTGAAATCGGGATCGCTCTCCAGCGACTTGATCACCGGCTGTATCTCGTCCTGCCCCTTGTGCTGCACCACCTGAATGAAGCAGAACGGCTCGCCCTTCCTGAAGGTCACCATGCCGGGGCGGGTCATCAGCCAGTTCATGGTGAAGGGAAAGGGCAGCCAGTCGGTTTCGACCAGTCCGGTCAGCGGGGCGATCCCGTCCTTGACCTGGTTCGGCGCGCCCGACGCCACCACCGCATAACCCGGCGGCGTGCGGAACATATAGCCGGTATGAAAGGTCAGGACGCCGTGGGTGAAGTGCGACGACACCAGATGTTCGAGGTTGTAATCCGGATCGGCGTCGCAGGAGATGGTCAGGTCATCCTTGCCAATGCCGCCGTTCCAGACAACGGTGATATCAGTCGGGCAAAGGATTTCCCAGCCCGTGGTATTGGCCATGGTCAGCGGCAGGCAGCGATAGGGAAAGCGCGATTGAAAGCTGTCCATCCAGTCGCGCTCCGGCCGCCCAGGCACGATTTCCGGCGGGTAGGTGGTCATGACAAAGCATTCAAGTTCCATCTGGCGGTTCCATCATCAAAGGGATTGCGCTAAAGGCTGTCGTCATGACCGACATCCCCTACGCGCCTGAAAAACTGCTCGAAGCCTTAAATGATTTGGGCCTGAAAACAAGCACCCTGACCCACGAAGCCGTGTTTCGGGTCGGTGAGGGGGACGACATAAAGTCGCAACTGCCGGGCGCGCATACCAAGAACCTGTTCCTCAAGGATGACAAGGGCCGGCTCTGGCTGATCTCGGCCGAGCAATCGACGCGGATCAACCTGAAAACCCTGCCGAAGGCGATCGGTTCAGGGCGGCTCAGCTTCGGTTCGGAAGACCGGCTTTATGCCGCGCTGGGCGTCCGGCCGGGTTCGGTGACGGCGCTGGGCCTGATCAATGACCCGGAACACAAGGTGCGATTCATTCTGGATAAAGCCCTGGCCGATGCGGAAATCGTCAACTTCCATCCCCTGACCAATACGGCCACCACGTCCCTGTCTCAGGCCGATTTCCGGGCGTTCCTGGTCTCCCTGGGCCGCGAACCGGTGATCGTGGATTTCGCGGCCCTGCCGTAACGGCTACTGCACCGTCGGCACGCTGGTCTGTCCGTAAGACGTGCTCCGGCGCTTCATATCCATGCCGAGCCTGATCAGGGCATTGACGCGGTTTTCCGTCGCCGGGTGGGTCGAGAACAGATTGTCCATCCCGCGTCCGCTTAGGGGGTTGATAATAAACAGGTGCGCCGAGGCCGGGTTGCGCTCGGCGTCATGATTGACCATGCCGCCCTTCGCATAGGCCTCGATCTTTTTCAGCGCGCGGGCAAGCGATTCCGGATCGCCGGAGATTTCCCCGCCCATGCGGTCGGCGGCATATTCACGGGTGCGCGAAATCGCCATCTGGACCAGCATGGCGGCGATCGGCGCCAGAACGGCCATCAGCAGCACGACAATGATATTGTTGTGACCGTCCTCGTCATCACGCGCGCCACCGAAGAACATGGCGAAATTAGCCAGCGACGAGATAGCGCCGGCCAGCGTGGCCGTAATCGTCATGGTCAGGGTGTCGCGGTTTTTGACGTGCGCCAGTTCGTGCGCCATCACGCCACGGATTTCTTCGCGTTCAAGCATCCTCAGCAAGCCGGTCGTCGCCGCCACAGCCGCATATTCAGGATCGCGGCCGGTGGCGAAGGCGTTCGGCTGGTCCGAGTCCATGATATAGACCGCCGGCATAGGCAGGGCTGCGCGGCGGCTCAAACTTTCGATATCGGCATAGTAATCACGCAGCCGGGCGTTCGGCGCATTGGCGTCGATGCGTTGCGCGCCATACATGCGCAGCACCATCTTGTCGGAATTATAATAGCTGAAGACGTTCATCGCCACGGCAATGCCAAGCGCGATCAACATGCCCGTAGGCCCCGCCAGGGCAAAACCAATCACGCCGAACAGCGCGGTCAGGCCGGCGAGCAACAGGTACGTCTTGAACGGGTTCATTTAAACAAGGCTCCTTGAGAAACAACGATTTAGAGCCTAGATATGGAAATCCGCGCCATTGCCCGCAAGACGGTTACGAAAATGTCATCTGATCCCGAAAAACCTGCCGACCTGAGCGCCCTTGAGGTCCGCAAGATCCTGTCGCCCGCCGCCAAGCGCGCCCTGGCCGAAGCCGCCGAGCGCCGCGCCAAGGCAGAAGCCGGGATCGCCAAGGCCATCGAGGAAGGCGGCCCGACCGGCCCGGAACCCACGCGTTACGGCGATTGGGAACGCAAAGGGATAGCGGTAGATTTTTAAAGGCAAGGGGTCCCAATAACTGACTTGGCCCCTTAATCCCATTAGACGTTCTGTATCGCCGACAAGATCGCCTGCGTGGCTGCCACCGGATCGGCGGCGCGGGTGATCGGACGGCCCACCACCACATGCGAGGCCCCATTACGGAAGGCGTCTTCCGGCGTGGCGATGCGCTGCTGGTCATCGACCGAAGCCCCCACAGGCCGTACGCCCGGCGTCACGATCAGGAAATCCTTAGGTACACGGGCGCGGATCAAGGCCGCTTCATGCGGCGACGACACAACCCCATCCATGCCGCATTCCACCGCCTGATCGACACGCTTCAGCACCAGATCAGCCAGCGGCACACCATAGCCCATGGCGTCGAGGTCGGCCTGCGTCAACGAAGTCAGCACCGTCACCCCGATTACCTTGGTTTTCGGATGGCGTCCGGCAATCGCCGCCTTCATCACCTGCGGTTCGGCATGAACTGTCAGCAGATCGCACGCGCCCGATGAAGCCGCCTTCGCCGCACCTTCGACCTGCGCGCCGATATCATGCAGCTTCCAGTCCTGGAAAATCTGCTTGCCCTGGGCCGCCAGCTCTTCGCATAACACCAACCCGCCCTGCGCCAGAAGCGTCAGGCCGATCTTGTAATAACTGACGTTATCACCGAGCGTCTTCACCAAGGCGCGGGCCGAAGCCAGGTCGGGTTCATCGAGGGCGACGATCAGGCGGGGGTCGGCTTTCAACATGGTGACACCTGTAACAAGGGGTTGCAGCAAGGGGCGAATTGCTGTGTGATTAAAGTCTTCGCTGTGGGGTGCCAAATGACTCTTGTTGCGTTCTACGTCAACTTCTTCATCACGCTTTTCGCCCTGATCGACCCGATCGGCAATGTGCCTATCTTCGCGGCAGCGACCCAAAGCCAGAGCCGGGCCTCGCGCCGCCTGCTCAGTATCTACATTTCGATCTTCACCGCCCTGATCCTGACGATCTTCTTCTTCGCCGGCCTCAGCATATTGAAATTCTTCGGCATTTCCATGGATGCCTTCCGTATTGCCGGCGGGCTGATCCTGTTCCTGATGGGGCTGGACATGGCGCGCGGCGACTTCCTGGAGACTTTCACCCACGCCGAAGAGGTCAAGTCCGGCGGCGACCCGGCTTCCGGCGTCCAGCCACTCGGCCATAGGGAAAGCGCCAAGAACGCCTTTGAAAAACTGGTCGTACCCTTCGCCTTTCCGCTGATGGTCGGCCCCGGCACGATCTCGACCGTGGTCATTCAGGCCGCGGAGGCGCAGAAACTCGGCATTATCGGCCTGGCGACCGGCGTGGCGGCCATCTGCACCACCGCCTTCGCGGTCCTGATCACCCTGTTGTTCTCAAACACGATTTCCCGTGTTTTCGGCCGGGTCGGCATGGTAGTGGTCGTGCGGGTGCTGGGCCTGATCCTGTGCGCCCTGTCGGTGCAGATCATCATTTCGTCGGTCAGCCAGATCACGCATAACCTGATCCTGCCCTCCGCCGCCCATCCCTATGAAAGCGTCCCGCACCACAAATAATTATTTCGGGGCGCGCTTGGCGAGAATGCGTTGCAAGGTCCGGCGGTGCATGTTCAGCCGGCGCGCCGTTTCGGAGACATTCTGCCCGCACAGGGCATAGACGCGCTGGATATGCTCCCAGCGCACGCGATCGGCCGACATCGGGTTTTCCGGCGGCGGCGGGGCGTGATCCTCCACCGCCAGCAAGGCCTTGACCACATCGTCGGCATCCGCCGGCTTTGACAGATAATCGATAGCGCCCGATTTGACCGCCGCCACCGCCGTGGCGATATTGCCATAGCCGGTCAGCATGATGGCGCGCGCATCAGGGCGTTTCTTGTGCAGCGCCTCGACCGCCTGCAAGCCGTTGCCGTCCTCAAGCCGCATATCCATCACCGCGAAGGCCGGCGGGCTGGCGTCGATCATCTCCATCGCCTGTTGTACGCCTTCGGCCATGACCACGGTAAAGCCGCGCGCTTCCAGCGCCCGCGCCAGACGGGTGCGGAACGGCGCATCATCGTCCATCAGCAGCAGGCTCTTGTCCGATAAAGCGGCAATCGCGGTTTTCAGAACTTCGTGAGGATCGGCGTCCATGAGTTACAGCCCTTTTAAGCATCCGCCGACAGGATATCGATTTGATCCCGCTGCCACAAGGCCCGCACATAGGCGCCACCGACCTCGCGGTTGCCGAAGGTGACAGTGGCGCCGGTATGCTCCAGCAGGGTCTTGGCGATGAAGAAGCCCAGCCCCATGCCGGAATGGCTTTGCGCGCCCAGATTTTTCCCTGCTTTCAGGGTTTTTCCGGCCTTGGCGCCCTCGTCGCCATCGTAGCGCGAGGAAATGTAAGGTTCGCCCAACCGCGACAATATGTCCGGTGCGAATCCGGGGCCGTCGTCCGAAATCGTCAAGGCCACATAGCCCCGTGTCACCTCCGCGTCTATCCGGACCTCGGAGCGGGCGAAATCGACAGCGTTTTCGATGAAGGCCGAAAAGGCGTGCAGCCACTCTGGCCGGCGACGAATCAGGACATCCGCGTCGCCGTCGCCGATACCGCGCGCCTCGACATCAATATGGATGGCGACCCGCGCGCTGCGATAGGGTTCGGCGGCGCTGGTCAGGAAGGCTTTCAGCGGCACCTGATCGTAAACGGCGTCACGCGTTTCCGGCCGGGCCGAGAGCGCCTTGAGGATATCGCGGCAACGCTGGCTTTGCGACACCAGCAGTTCGGCGTCCTCATAGAGCGGATTATCGCGTTTCAGGCCATGCAGCATCTCGCGCGCCACTACCTGTATGGTGCCCAGCGGCGTGCCCAGTTCGTGCGCCGCAGCGGCCGCCAGTCCGCCCAGCGCCGACAGCCGCGTTTCCTTTTCCAGCACGGCCTGCGTGGCGGCCAGGGCCTGCGCCATGCGCGCCGATTCCAGCGCCGCCTGCCAGGCATAACCGGCGGTGAAGGCGATCCCGACCAGTATGGCCGCCAGGAAGCCCAGACGGTACATCTGCGGCAATACGAACGCCTCGCCGGCCTTCCACGGCAGGTCGAGCGACCAGAAGGCCAGGGCAATGGCCGCCGCCATGGAAACAGCAACCACCGCCATGCCATGCCGCGTCGGCAGGTTGGCGGCGGTCACGGTCGGCGGCGCGATCAGCAACAGGCAGAAGGGATTGTTCAGCCCACCGGTGACGCCCAGCAGCAGGGCCAGTTGCACCGCGTCGAAACTCAGTTGCAGGGTGGCCTCCCAACCGGCCACGCGCGAATTGCGCCGCCCCAGGCTGAGGATGATATTCAGCCAGGCGCTGCCCATGATGATGCTGAGGCAGGACCACAGGCGAAGCTGGTAATTGAAGCCATAGGCGATCAGCAGGATCATGGCGCTCTGACCCAGTATGGCCAGCCAGCGCAGCATGATCAGGGTCCGCAGGCGCAGATGATCCTTTTCCGTTCCCCCGCCGATCGGCGCTGCGACATCGGAGCCGTTTAAAAAGGCTGAGATATGGTTTAGGGTCTTGCTGACAAACATGAAAACTCCGGCACGAAAGGTCTGCACCTTCAATGACCAAATTCAGACTGGCGGTCATCGCCGCCGCTTTCGCCATCCTGATCGGCCTGGCCGGCTACAACTGGTACAATAACCTGACCCCCAGGGCAAACGCCGTCACCTCACAGGTCGATCCGAACGCTCCCCAGATCGGCGGCCCGTTCACCCTGACCGACCAGGACGGCAATACGGTCGATCAGTCTATTCTTACCGGCAAGTGGACGGCGGTTTTCTTTGGCTATACCTATTGCCCGGATGTCTGTCCGCTCACCCTGCAATCCCTGGCGCGCACCAAGGCCGCGCTCGGCAAGGATGCCGACAAGCTCCAGATCGTCTTCATCACCGTCGACCCGGAGCGTGATTCGCCGGCTAACCTGAAGGCCTATCTCGCCAGCGGCGGTTTTCCGTCCGGCGTGATCGGCCTGACCGGTACGCCGGAGGAGATAAAATCGGTCGAAAAGGCCTACCGCGTGACAGCGATCAAGAGCGGAGATGGCGATAATTACACTTATAATCACACAGCCGTGATCTTTTTGATGAACCCGAAGGGCCAGTTCGACTCGCCTTTGATGAGCGACATCACCCCTCAGCAAAGCGCCGATCAGATCAAAGACTCAATGAAGGCAAACAGTTAACCAGACACGGCGGGGAAAGCGCTGTCAAACCTTATGGAGCCGGGGACCGTGCCCTGGTAAACTTATGGTTTTCAGGCGTCGTAAGGAATTGGCAGGACTGTTTTGCTATTGTAAGTTACCGCTAACGGTAACCAGAGTACAATGACCTCCATGCTCTATTCGCTCCACGAATACGCCTACTATTCCGCTGCCCCGTTGCGCGCCATGGCGCAGATGACGCGCGATTTCTGGGGGTCAAAACTCAATCCGGCCGCCGATACCGCCATTGGCCGCACGCTCTATGCCTCGGCGGAATTGTTTTCCAACGTCACCCGGCGCTACGGCAAGCCCGAATGGGGCATCGACAAGGTGGCGATCAACGGTGTCGATGTCCGCGTCCAGATCATCGAGGACTGGTCAAGCCCGTGGTGCCGGCTGCTGCGTTTCCAGCGCGACACCACCGACCTGCGCCGCGCCCATGTGCGCAAACCGGCGCCCGCGGTCTTGCTCGTGGCGCCGCTGTCCGGCCACTACGCCACGCTTTTGCGCGGCACGGTACAGGAATTCCTGCTCGATCACGATGTCTATATCACCGACTGGGTGAATGCCCGCCAGGTGCCGGTGCTCGAAGGCCGCTTCGATTTTTACGCCTTCATGGATCATATCCGCGACATGCTGACCGTGATCGGCAGCCGCGCCCATGTGGTGGCCGTCTGCCAGCCGGGACCGCCGGTTCTGGCCACGGCCTGCCTGATGAGCGAGGATAACGACCCTTGCCGTCCGGCCTCGATGACCTTCATGGGATCGCCGATCGACGCCCGCTTTAACCCAACCGTCACCAATGACCTGGCGCAGGAAAAACCCTTCACCTGGTTCAAGTCGAACATGATCCATACGGTGCCGCCGCCCTATCCGGGCATGGGCCGGCGCGTCTATCCGGGCTTCGTGCAACTCTACAGCTTCATGAGCATGAACGAGGAGCGCCACGCCGACGCGCATTGGGAATATTTCCATTCGCTGGTCGAAAATGACGGCGACGCCGAGCACAAGCACCTCGAATTCTACGATGAATACCTGTCGGTGCTCGACCTGACCGAGGAATTCTACCTCCAGACCATCGACCTGGTATTCCAGAAATTCGCCCTGCCGAAGGGCGAGTTGACCTACAAGGGCCGGCCGGTCGATACCAAAGCCATCACCGACATCGCCCTGATGACGGTGGAAGGCGAGAAGGACGATATTTCCGGCGTCGGCCAAACCCAGGCGGCGCATGCCATGTGCTCCAATATCCCGGAAAACATGAAAGAGCTGTATGTCCAGGCCGGCGCCGGCCATTACGGCGTTTTCAACGGCCGCCGCTTCCGCGACGAAATCTATCCGCGCATCCGCGACTTTATTTCCAAGAATGATAAGTTCGCTTAAGGCCCTGATCCGCCCGGCCTATGCGTCAGGCGACGTACTCGATTGCGGCGAATACAGGCTGCGTCTGAAGGTTAATGCCCGCGCCCGGCGCATATCATTGCGCATAGACGCCAGAAGCGGCGAGGCCGTGGTGACGGCGCCACGCCCGAAAAACCTGCCCGATGCCGTTGATTTCGCCCGCAGCCGCCACGACTGGATTCTCCGGCACCGCCGTGATCAGGTCACGCCCGAAGCGTTCGTGCCGGGCACGATCCTCCGGATTCGCGGCCATGATGTCACGCTCGCCGAAGTGCCCGGCGCCATCACGGCCCGGCCGGTTCAGGCAGAGGACGGTTCGTGGCGATTGGTCACCAGCGGCGATGAAAAGCTGTTTGCCCGCCGCATCGAACGTTACCTGCGCCAGCAGGCCCTCAAGGTATTGCAGGCGGAAACCGACCGCTATGCCGGGATGCTGGACGTTTCCGGTGTCAAGGTGTCTCTGTTCGATGCCCGCGGCCGCTGGGGATCATGCACGCCATCACGCAAGACCATCCGCTATAGCTGGCGGGTGATCCTGGCCCCGCCGAAGGTGCTTGAATATCTCGTCGCCCACGAATGCGCCCACCTGCGTCATCCGGATCATTCCGATCGCTTCTGGGCCGAGGTGACGGCGATGTTCGGCGATTACAAACCGGCGCGCAAATGGCTGAAAACCGAAGGCCATACGCTTTTCAGGTATAGCAGCTAAGCAGGCAAGACTCCGCCACGATCATAAAGGATGATCGCGGTGGTGAGGTTTCTTGCTTCTTTTCAGTCGTTCACAGAACAAGTCTGATCGAGGTTTTTCTGCTTGCGGCAAGGCCCTGCGGCCTTACTGGTTCTTTCTCTGGGCCTCCGAGAAGAGGTCATCCAGCGAACTGTCCTTTTTCTTCTCTTCCGGGTTGGGAATCGGTTTCATGGTGACGATCGGCGGCAGCCCCTGTCCGGCATTCTGATTGTTATCGGCTGCGGATTGCGAGGCCGCCACGGTATCGGCCTGCGTGCCCAGCAGATCGCGCAGAGCATCCTCGGCCACCGGCGTCAGCGCGCTCGGCGGCGGCCCTTCCGGAATAGCGCTGACCTGGATACGCTTGAGCGCCGATGTCATGTAGGTTTTCCAGATGGCCGCCGGCGTACCGGCGCCGGTCACCTTTCCGGTCATCGGCGTGTTGTCATCGCGTCCCACCCAGACGATGGTGACGAACCCGCCGGTGAAGCCGTCAAACCAGGCGTCGCGGTAATCGCTGGTGGTGCCGGTCTTGCCGCCGATGTCGTAACCGGGAATATTGGCACCGGTCCCGGATCCACGCGCCATGACACCGCGCAGCATCTGATTCATATTGGACAACGCCGGATTATTGACCACGCGGACGCGACCGCCATCCTCCCCCGGATCACGGTACTGATACATCACCTTGCCGGTGGCCGTGCGGATACGGATCACACCATGAACCGTGGCGCGAATACCGCCGTTGGAGAAGGGAATATAGGCCTGAGCCATTTCGAGCGGCGTAGCCTCAGAAGTGCCAAGCGCCATCGCCGGATCGGTGTTGATCTTGGCCGTCAAACCCATGCGGTGGGCCGTGGCGGCGACATTATCGCGGCCGACATCATTGGCCAGCCGCACCGCCACCGTATTGATCGAATTGGCCAGCGCCGTTTGCAGGTCGATCAGGCCCATATAGCGCTTGGTATAGTTTTCCGGCGAATAATCGCCGATGCTGTAAGGTTCGTCCACCACCGGCGTGGTCGGCTGATAGCCTTTTTCCATCGCCGTCAGGTACACGAACGGCTTGAACGACGAACCGGTCTGGCGGTGGGCGTCGGTGGCGCGGTTGAACTGCGAGTCGGCATATGATACCCCGCCGATCATGGCGCGGATGCGGCCTTCGCCATCGACCGAAACCACCGCCGCCTGTTGTGGCCCCTTCTTGGCGTCGCGCGCCATGATGGTCTGGACGGCGCGTTCGGCGTCGGTCTGGATCGGCAGGTCAAGCGTCGTTTCGACGATCAGGTCTTCGGTATTCTTCGGATCGATCAGCGAGCGGATATCCTTGTCCAGCCAGTCGATGAAATACTGCGCATGGGCTGAAGCCAGCGTTTTCGACACGCTGATCGGCTTGGCGATCGCCTCGTCGCGCTGATCGGTGGTGATGACTTTCGACTGCACCATTTCATTGAGCACGATCATGGCGCGACGACCGGCGCGTTCCTGGTCGGAGAGCGGCGAATAGGAGTTCGGCGCCTTCATCAGACCGGCCAGCATGGCGGATTCCCCGACGCTCAGATCCTTGGCGTCCTTGTTGAAATAGCGCTGAGACGCCGCCTCGATGCCATAAGCGCCCGCGCCGAAATAGACGCGGTTGAGGTACATCTCGAGGATTTCCTTCTTGGTGTACTTGTGCTCAAGCCACACCGCGATCATCAGTTCCTGAACCTTGCGCTTCACGTTCTGATTGGCGGAAAGAAAGAGATTGCGCGCCAGTTGCTGGGTGATGGTCGAGCCGCCCGCCAGGTTGGACCCTTTTTTCTTCGTCAGATTGCTGAGAAGCGCGCGGCTGATGCCGACCGGATCGAAACCGGGATGGGTGAAGAAACGGCGGTCCTCGATGGCGACAAAGGCCAGGGGCACATAGTCCGGCAGTTCCTCGATCTTGACCGGCGCGGCGGCCTGTGACCCACCGCGCACGGCGATCAGCGCGCCGGAACGGTCGAGATAGGTGATCGAGGGCTGCCTGTCGGGATTATCGAGCTTGGAAATATCGGGCAGATCTATGGCCATGACGCCGATAAAGGCCACGCCGAAAATCGCCACCCAGATGACCGCGATGGTCAGCCAGTAGAAAAGTGTCTGCAAAGGCGAGCGACGTCCTCTTTTCCCCGTCCCGTCATCGGGACCCCGACCGTTAGCCATTCAATCCTCACACATGAACATGGTTCCGCATCGCCCGCTGCGGTCTTGATAACGCTTATAGCAAATTCAGGGAAGCTGTCGCGTGAAGATTGGTTAACCCGCGCATCCCCCCGATGCCGTCCACAAGCTATAGCACGATTATTTGGGCAAAAATAAGGGTTACCCCGGTTCACGCTTTTCCAGCGCCTTTTGCCGCTTCCCGCAGGCTGCTTCCTGCCAGCAGGGCCATGCCGGTTATCTTGGGCTGAACCGTATGATGAATGCCCCAGACCTGGCAAATCCAGTCAGTCAGAACCGCCGCGCCGAGACATGGCACCACCGGTCAAGGCGAAATATGCCGCATTTATCCTTGGCCCCTAAAGCAAAGCACCCTATCGCTAAACCATGCTTTCTTCCGCCGATACCCTGAATCGACCCGCCAGTGACATGGCCCGCGCCGAAGACATCCTGCGCACGGTGTTCGGTTACGAGGCTTTTCGCGGCAGGCAGGCCGAGGTCATCGCCTCCGTCCTGTCCGGCAAGGATACGCTGGCCGTGCTGCCCACCGGCGGCGGCAAGAGTCTGTGCTACCAGATTCCGGCGCTCTTGAGCGGCCGTATCGGCATCGTCATTTCGCCCCTGATCGCCCTGATGAGCGATCAGGTCATGGCCTTGAGAGCGCGCGGCGTGCGCGCCGAACGGCTCGATTCCACCCTGTCGCTCGATGCCCGCACCCAGCTTTGGGATGACGCCCGCGACGGAAAAATTGACCTGCTTTATCTGTCGCCGGAAGCGCTGGCGCCCTTTGTGCTCGACAGGCTGGTCCGGCTCAAACCCTCTATCATGGCAATAGATGAAGCCCATTGCATCAGTCAGTGGGGCCATGATTTCCGCCCCGAATACCGGGCGCTCGGACAGCTCAAATCCCTGCTGCCCGATGTCCCGACCCTGGCCCTGACCGCCACCGCCGACGCCCATACCCGTGCCGATATCCGGGCCGCCCTGCATATCGGTAACGCCCATGAAGTCGTCGCCGGTTTCGATCGTCCCAACCTTTCCCTGCGCTTTGTTCGCCGCAAGGGCGCGGTGCTGAGGTCGATCACTGATATCCTGCGCCGCCAGAAAGGAAATGCCGGCATCATTTATTGCGGCTCGCGCGACGGCACCGAGAAACTGGCGCAAAACCTGACAAAGGAAGGCTTTTCCGCCACCGCCTACCATGCCGGACTGTCGGCGCAGCTACGTGAGGATCGCCTCAAAGCTTTCATGGCCGGCAAATCCAAAATCATGGTCGCCACCATCGCCTTCGGCATGGGCATCAACAAGGCCGATGTCCGTTTCGTCATTCACGCCGATCCGCCCTCTTCCACCGAAGCCTACTGGCAGGAGGTCGGCCGCGCCGGGCGTGACGGTCTGCCTGCCGCCGGCATCTGTTTCCATAATCCCGGCGATCTCGGCTGGGCCATCCGCCGCCTGGGCCTGCGTGAAAACGAGGGCGCGCCCGATCAATCGGTGCAAAAGGAAAAAGCCCGCGATTTCTTCCGGATGGTGCTGGGCCATGACTGCCGCAAAGGCGCCATCCGCCGCTATTTCGGCGAGGAACCCGGCGAGGCCTGCCGCTCGTGCGACAACTGCCTGAACCGCAACCGGGTGATCGACGTTACCGAACCGGCGCAGATGCTGATGTCGGCTCTCTATCGCCTGAACGGGCCGCGCGGCCGCAAGAAACTGATCGATCACGTTCTGGGGAAGGCCGACAAGCCGGACTACACCACGCGCGTCAAGACCTTCGGCATCGCCCGCGATTATGACGCCGGCCTGCTTACCCATGTGCTCGATCAGTGCGAAGCCCTCGGCATCATCGAAGAAGAACTGTACGACAACAAAATGCCGATTGTCGGCCTGAAGAACGCTGACAAGCTGAAGCAGCTCTTCAAGGGTGATTTGAAGATAGAGGCGAAGCTTTAAGACGCGGGGCCGCAAGAACGTTTTTTGGCCCCACACCCCATAGCAAAATCAAGGCCGCCAACGTACCGAACAGGAAATTCGACACCCCCACCTCGACCAGATGCACCTGCCGGACGGGCCAAGGCATCAGCGGATTGGGATAGAGCAATGGCAGCGCCATCAGCACGGAAAACGCCAGCCCCGTCAGCAGGGCGCGCCGCCATGTCCCGCCGGTCAGGCTGGCCACGCTCAACAGAGCCAGCAAGGCCCAGATCAGTCCGCGCCCCAATTGCAACAGCGCCAATTGCCCCGGATCGATATGAAAGCCCTGTGCGTAATAGGTCCGCACATCGGCGCTCTGCCAGGCGATCAGCGCACCCGTGCCAAAGTAGAAAACGACATAGAGCGGGATAATCACCGGTATTTTCCACGCCAATCCGTTGAATCGCTCTGCCGGTTCACCCGTACCGCGCCACAGCAAGGCGCAGACCACCGCCACAATCACCGCCTTGATAACACCGCCGATCGCCATGGATACCAAAAGGCTGTTCGACATATGCAGATAGGTGTTGAAATAGAGCGCTTCTATTTCGGAAAGTCCGCTCTCAAGTACATACAGAAGTAAGAACACGGCTCCCGCCCGTCCCCAAAAGCCCCAGCGCATCCGCGACGCCATAGCCGATAGCACCAGCGCATACAAGCCTGACGAGATGATCACGGCGGTCATCAGACTGAACGGGCCATCCTGTTTGAACGCCGGCACGGCGCCCTGCGTCACCAACTGGCCGATCAGGCCGCCCGCCATCTGACCGATAATCAGGGCCAGCCAGACGCCTGCGAATTTTACGGCGAAAAGTCCATATGTTTTCATGATATCTCCCCTTTCAGTGCCTCATAAGCATCCGACGCCCATTGCGCCGAAGCCTCCAGTGATCGCAAGCCGTGCATGACCGCCAATCGCGCCTGTAACGGCATCCCCTGCGCTTCTTCCCCCGCCAGCCAGTCCTGGAGTCCCGAAACACGCCCGGCCATAACATTGGTGAAGGTGGTCAGGAATTCGAGCGTCACCTGCCGATCCGAATGATCGTGCAGGAAGGCAAAGCGCAAAAGCGCCGTATCCAGGCCTTCCTCTATCCCCATCGGCGCGGTCAACCATTCCTCGAACCGCCGCCGGCCCTCCGGCGTAATATGAAGCACGCTCTTGCGCTTTCCGGCCGTCTGCGCCGCGATCAAACTCTGCTTTTCGAGGTTTTTCAGCGCCGGATAGATGCTGCCGGGACTGCTCGAATAATTGCCCATCGGTGTCGTCTGGAAAACCATGCGCAAGGCATAGCCGGTGCGCGGTTCGGCACGGATCAAGCCCAGCAAAGCATAACCGAGGGTCGTGATGGCAGACAATTAATACGCCCCGTACTATTTCCGGATAGTATTTAGTACGAAACGTATTATTTTGCAAGCCTTGCAAAAATATCGATATGTGAACTGCCTGGCCTGGCATGGCTCTAAGAAAAAACGGCCCATGATATTATTACCACGAGCCGTTTCCTCACGTCTGTCTTATGGGGGTAAGGCCAAAAACGCTTTTATGCCCGACCTTAAGCGTCCACCTCGGCGTTCAGGGCGTTTTCCTGAATAAACTCACGGCGCGGCTCAACCAGATCGCCCATCAGCTTCGAGAACATTTCATCGGCCTCATCAGCGTGATTAACCTTGACCTGCAGCAGGGTGCGCACATCCTTGTCGAGCGTGGTTTCCCATAACTGCTCGGCATTCATTTCCCCCAGTCCCTTATAGCGCTGGATGGTCATGCCCTTGCGGCCGGCATCGAGCACCGCCGCGACAAGATCGAGCGGCCCGCGGATATCGGTGGACTTATCCTTGCGGGTATAGATGGCCAGTTTGTTATATATATCGCCCAGCCCTTCGGCGCGTTCGCCGAGGCGGCGCGCGTCCTGGCTCTGCATCAGGGTTTCATCGAGGACAATGGTTTCGGTCACACCGCGGCGCACGCGTTCAAACACAAAACCGCCGGCTTTTCCGGGTTCGACTTTCCACGGGCCGTCGCCATCCTGATTGAGCCGGGTCAGCGCCTTCGCCACGCGATCCAAATCGGCATGGCCACTGAACAACCCGCCCAGCGCCGCCTGTTCCAGCGCGAAGGCCGGCGCACGCGAGGCCAGACGATCGACCGCGCCCTTGAAAGCCTTGGCGGCGCGAATCTGCGCTTCCAGATCGTTGCCGATGATGCGCTCGCCGCTGCGCATTTGCAGCACAGCATCGGTAATACCTTCCTCGATCAGGAAATTATCCAGTTCGGTATCGTCCTTGACATAGCGCGACGACTTGCCCCTGGCGACCTTGTAGAGCGGCGGCTGGGCGATATAGAGATAGCCGCGTTCGATGATTTCCGGCATCTGGCGATAGAAGAAGGTCAGCAACAGGGTGCGGATATGCGCGCCGTCGACATCGGCATCGGTCATGATGATGATCTTGTGGTAGCGCAGCTTCTCGATATTGAAATCGTCACGGCCGATGCCGGCGCCGAGCGCCACGATCAGGGTGCCGATCTGCTCGGAGGAAAGCATCTTGTCGAAACGCGCGCGCTCGACGTTCAGCACCTTGCCGCGCAAGGGCAGGATGGCCTGGTTTTCGCGGTTGCGCGCCTGTTTGGCGGAGCCGCCAGCGGAATCCCCTTCGACGAGGAAGATTTCGGACTTGCCCGGATCGCGTTCCTGACAGTCGGCCAGCTTGCCGGGCAGGGACGAGATATCGAGCGCCGACTTGCGACGGGTCAGATCGCGCGCCTTGCGAGCGGCTTCGCGGGCCGAGGCAGCTTCGACAATCTTGGAGACAATCGCCTTGGCTTCGTTGGGATTTTCCTCGAACCACTGCGACAGCTTGTCATAGACCAGGCCTTCGACCGCCGGGCGGACTTCGGAGGAAACGAGCTTGTCCTTGGTCTGCGAGGAAAATTTCGGATCGGGCACCTTCACCGACAGCACGCAGGTCAGGCCCTCGCGGGCGTCTTCACCGGTGACCGTCACCTTCTCCTTCTTGGCGGCGCCGGAGGATTCCATATATTGCGTCATGACACGGGTCAGCGCCCCGCGAAAAGCCGCCAGGTGGGTGCCCCCGTCGCGCTGCGGAATGTTGTTGGTGAAGCACAGCATCGTCTCGTGATAGCTGTCGTTCCATTGCAAGGCGAGGTCCAGCTCCACCTTGTCACGCACGCCGCGCACATCGACCGGTGCCTTCAGGATCGAGGTCTTGGACTTGTCGAGGTGCTTGACGAATTCGACGATGCCGCCGTCATAATGCAGGGTGATCTCATAGGGTTCGGCCTCGCGCATATCGGCGAAACGAATCGAGACACCCGAATTGAGGAAGGCCAGTTCGCGCAGGCGGTGTTCCAGCGTCTTGCGGTCGAAATCGATAAAGGCGAAAGTGGTGATGGACGGAAAGAAGGTGACTTCCGTGCCGGTGTAGTCGCTGCCGTCCTCGCGCTTCGGTGCATCGCCGGTCACTTCCAGGGACTTGACAGTGACACCACGCTCGAAGCGCACCGAATGCTTCTTGCCCTGACGATAGATAATCAGGTCGAGATAGTCCGACAGGGCGTTGACAACCGAAACGCCGACACCGTGCAGCCCGCCGGAAACCTTGTAGGAATTCTGGTCGAACTTGCCGCCGGCGTGCAGTTCGGTCATGATCACTTCGGCGGCGGAAACGCCCTCGCCCTCGTGGATGTCGACCGGTATCCCGCGACCGTCATCGGTGACCGTGCAGGACCCATCCGGATTGAGGATGACCTGGACCCTGGTGGCGTGTCCGGCCAGCACTTCGTCAATGGCGTTATCGACCACTTCATAGACCATATGATGCAGACCGGAGCCATCATCGGTATCACCGATATACATGCCGGGGCGCTTGCGGACGGCATCAAGACCTTTCAGAACCTTGATCGAATCAGCGCCGTATTCGGCTTGTTCGGCTTCGGGAATCTGCTCTGGGGAATCGGTCATGAACGGCCTGTCTTTTAATCAACAAAATCAACGAATTGTCCGGCTTCTACACGCACACCGAGCGCGCGGTTTTTCAGGCCGTCGAACAGGCCCAAATCAGTGCCTGTAAAGATCGTTTGTAGTCCCAAAGCGTGGGTTTCGTCAAACAATGCGTGACGCCGCAGGGGGTCGAGATGGGCCGCCACTTCATCCAGCAAAAGGATCGGCCGGGACAATGTTTGAGCGGCCGCCAGACGTGCCCCCTGACCCAGGACGATATTGAGCAAAAGCGCCTTCTGCTCGCCGGTCGAACAGTCGGCGGCGGCGCGGTTTTTCTCACGGTGAAGAACAGCCAAATCCATGCGGTGCGGTCCGAAAAGCGACCGCCCGGCAGCACCGTCACGCCCGCGAGCGCGACGATATCCTTCGAGCAGGTCGTCTTCCGGGACTTCACCCGTAAAGCTGAGATCGGCCTTCGGAAAAGCGCCCTGATGACCTTCGATCTCGGCTTGCAGGGCGATAAGCGCGTCACGCCGGGCGGATATCATCTTCGCGCCCGTTTCGGCCAGTTTCCGCTCCAGCAGGTCAAGCCAGGCCTCATCCGGCGCGCGATCGGCCGCATAGGCTTCGGTCAGCAGTTTCAGGCGTTCGCGCAGCGCCTTTTCATAGGCGCTGACCGTCTGGGCGTGACCATGATCGGCGGCATAGACCAGGCGGTCAAAGAAACGCAGCCGTTCAGAACGCGCCTCGATAAACAGGCGATCCTGCGCCGGGGTCAGCCAGATTTGCCGGACATGCTCCAGGAGGCGTGAGGCCGCGACCGTTTCGCCGTCGATGCGGACAATGCGTTTGCCCAGGTCGCGTGGATCGGAGCCGGTGCCGAGGTGAGCCTCATCCTCGCCCTGGTAGAACCTCGCCGCCACGCCCCAGGCGCGGCCCCTGGCCTCATCGGGCAGACGGCGGCCAAGGTCGGCGAAGGCCGCGCCGCGCAAGCCCCGGCCGGGACCCAGCACACTGACCGCTTCCAGCAGATTGGTCTTGCCGGCGCCATTAGGACCGTAGAGATAGACGCTGCAGCCATTAATAGCGAAATCCAGCCGCTCATAGGATCGGAAATCGGTCAGGGAGAGGTGCTGGAGAGCGTGATCAGGCATAAATATCCTCCCCTGAAAAGTGAGGGAGGCGGCATCGCAGGGCGCGAAGCGCAAATCGATGACGGAGGGCGGCGGTGCAGGTGTTAGAAAGCCCCCTCCACCACTTCGTGGTCCCCCTCCCCCGCTTCGCAGGGGAGGATAAGGGGGATCGCATCATATTTGCCTACACCCGCAGCGGCATCAGGACATACTGCACACCGTTATCGACCGGATCAAGCACAAGCGTCGGCGAGGAGGCGTCCGAGAAGCGCAGTTCGACGGTTTCTCCGCCAATCTGGCCCATGACATCCATGATATAACGGGCGTTAAAACCGATATCGAGCGTATCGTTGTCGTAGTCGATCTCGGCTTCTTCAACAGCCTGACCGGCTTCGATATTGCGTACCGAAAGGGTCAGGCGACCCGACTCGATGGTCATCTTCACCGAGCGCGACTTTTCCGCCGAGATGGTCGAAACGCGGTCCACGGCCTTGGAAAGCACGCCGGCATCGACCGTCATTACCTTGTCATTACCCTTGGGGATGACGCGGCCATAGTCCGGGAAGGAGCCATCGATAATCTTGGAGGTAAGCGACGCATTACCGAACTGGAAGCGGATCTTGGCCGGTGAAACCGTCAGTTCGACATAGCCGCTGCCGTCATCCAGCAGGCGGCGGGCCTGATCGATGGTCTTGCGCGGGACAATGACGCCGGCGCCGCCCATGGCGCCATCGGGCGCGGGCATTTCCGCCAGGGCCAGACGGTGGCCGTCCGTCGCCACGGCGCGCAGATAGTTTGAACCGTCTTCTGACAGGCAATGCAGGAACAGGCCGTTCAGGTAATAGCGGGTTTCCTCGGTCGAGACGGCGAAGCGGGTCTTGTCGATCAGGCGCTTCAGGTCGTCACGCAGAATCTGGTAGGTCACGCCGTCATGATCGTTCGACATGATTGGGAAATCGCCGGCGGGCAGCACCGGCAGAGCGAAGCGAGAGCGGCCGGCGGAAACCGACAGGCGCGGATCATCCCCGGCGGCGAATTTCAGCTCGACATCGGCGCCATCGGGCAGCTTGCGGACGATTTCATAGAGGGTATGGGCCGGGGCGGTAATTTGGCCCGGCACCGAGACGATGGCCTCGGCGGTATCGACGATTTCCATATCGAGGTCGGTGGCCGAAAAGGACACCTGACCGCGCTCGGCGGACAGCAGGACGTTGGACAGGATGGGGATGGTGTTGCGACGTTCGACAACATTCTGGACGTGGCCAAGGGCTTTCAGGAGCGCGCCACGTTCTATGGTAAATTGCATCTCTTATCCTACCAGCTCTGTTTCCGGCTCTCAGGATACGGGCCGGGAGGCGGACATTAGAACAAAATTTACGAAATTCAAACGGTTTGTCGGTGGAAGCCCCGAACAAACTTAAGGGGCGTGGGGTTCGTGCCCCCACATCTTGTTTCTTCCTTTTACCCGCCTGCAAAAAGACGGGGTAAAAGGAAGAAAAGTCCTGGGGCCACAGGCCCCAAACCCCATCAGACGTTGCGGAGCTTGCGCGTCAAAGCTTCTACGTCACGCGCGATCTGGTCGTCCGCCTGCAGCAGCTCCTCGACCTTCTTCACAGCGTGCAAAACAGTCGTATGATCTCTTCCGCCGAAGCGGCGGCCGATATCAGGATAGGAGCGCGTCGTGTGCTGCTTGCACAGCCACATGGCGACCTGGCGCGGACGGGCGACAGAACGTGTGCGCCGCTCAGACAGGAGATCCGCCTGTTTCAGGCCGAAATGATCGGAAACCAGCTTCTGGATCTCATCCACGGTGACGCGGCGTTCGACGGCCACCTTCAAATTCGGCTGCAACAGCGCCATAGCTTCTTCCAAGGTCAAACTCCCAAGACGCGGCCCAGCGGACGCCACCAGGGTATTGACCGCGCCTTCAAGCTCGCGGATCGACCCCGGCACACGCTCGGCCAGAAAATGTAAAACATCGGAACGCGGGTTCTGTGCGGACCCCAGGCGTTGCGACAACTGTTCGAGCTTGCGCTCGATAATGCCCATGCGCAGAGACTGATCGGCCACATCCAGCGCACAGACCAGCCCGGAGGACAGGTGCGAACGCAGACGCGCTTCGATCTCGGTCAGTTGCGAAGGCGGACGATCGGCCGTGAAAACGACACGGCGATTGTTTTCGATCAGCGAGGTCAGCGTATGGAACAGCTCTTCTTGCGAAGAGGTCTTGCCACCGATGAAATGCACATCATCGATCAGCAGCAGGTCCGCCCCGCGCACCTCGTCCTTGAAGGCGGCGGTGGACTTGTCCATCAGCGCTTTCACAAAGGTAGAGGTGAATTTTTCGGCCGTCAGATAGACGATCTTCGCTTCCGGGCGGCGGCTCTGCGCTTCCCAGCCGATAGCATTCAGCAGGTGCGTTTTGCCATAGCCGTAAGGGCCATGGAAAAACACCGGATTGAAATGACCGTCCGCCCAGCTCGCCACCTGGCGCGACATCTGGAAAGCAAACTCATTGCCACGGCCGGCAACAAAACTGTCGAAGGTCAGGCGTTCCTGCAATCCGCCGATGCGGTTGGGCGTCACGGCCTCAATGACAACCGGAGCCACCGGTGTCACGGTCTTTGCCGGCGTCACGGCCTCGGCCGCCGTCTCTCCGCCACGCGCCAGATCCTCATATTCGACGCGCGACTTGATTTCCAGCACACGCGAATCCGGATCGTGCTGCGTCCATAGCTCCTGCGCCCGGCGGGCGGCATTGCGCGAAATCCAGTCCCGCGCATAGGCCGTCGGCGTCACCAGTACCGGATCGCCGTAAGGCCCCGCTCTTACGCTGGACGGCGCCACATACGAATTGAAAGGCCCCTCCCCCAGTTCCTTGCGGAGGATTGTCGCCACTTTGGACCATACCGTTTCAGGTAAAATCGGTGACCAGCTTGTCATGCTTGGCATTCTTTTATCGCCCCGATCATTTGCCTAACCCACACCACTCTAACGCGTTACCAGAACAACCGCCGGAACCCCCGCGACCGTTCGCCCTGCCTCTGCCGCCACAGCCATTCCGCCGCCAGCCGCCTGAATTTCCCACGACACGCCCCCATCACAAGGCGCGCCCTTATCACCGGAGGTTGCGCGCCCAAACCGCGAAGTCTGCACGCGAACGCTCTCTTTTTCCCCTTCTGCAAGAAGAGTCAGCGTCGTCATAGCCACAACTCTTCGTACGCCGGCAGCGCGGGAAACGGCGCCGGCCTCAAAAAAATCAACTCCCGGAAACCCGGCGCCAAAGGCGCCAGCCTGCCGGAAAAGGTTAGCTAATCCTCATATAAGGCTGCCGGGTACAGCAGCCCCAAAAGCTCCTGTCTCCGATTTTACAAGCCTTTGAGCGCCACAGACACTTATCCGTTGACCGGATCGGCTTCTGCTTTGCCCAGGTGTCCGGCCCTTGGCCAGGAACCGCTCAATTCCTCCGTATCAGGAGGAGTTCAGCGGGAGAAAGACAAATTAACGTCCTGCGCCGCCGGGTCAATGACCTAATTTATCAACAGCAGCGGATATTTTTATTGACTCCGCTAACCTGTTCGCCCGTAACGAGAAATTAAACATATAAATTGCCAATTATTTTTCCGGCCGGGACCGTTCTTAATAAGGACGGGTCTGGTGGTAAAATTGGCAACGAAAATCCCGCGTCCGCCGCAGCGTTCGTGGGGGAAATACCTTGCATTTTCAGGAATTATGGACAGATCAGCCGCCTTGGGCGGTAACCAGACCAGACAGGCGCAAAAAAAGCGGCGGGCACGGCGGCCTGCCGCTTTCTGCGTAATTAGGCGGTAGCCAGCTTCTTGAGCTGGGCGGCCAGACGCGACACCTTGCGCGAACCGGTGTTCTTGTGAACGACACCCTTGGACACGGCACGCATCAGTTCGGACTGCGCTTCGACAAAGGCGGCCTTGGCGGCATCGACATTGCCGCCGGTGAGCGCTTCTTCAAACTTGCGCACGAACGTACGGACGCGCGAACGGCGGGCCTTGTTGACTTCAGTACGGGCAGCGATCTTGCGGATCGCCTTACGGGCGCCAGGATTATTGGCCATTCATCACCTACAGGACGGGATTATTAATCAAAAAGCCTCCGCCAAAAGCGGCGAAGACATGAATTTCAAGGGGGCGGGATATAACCGAAGACGTTCCCCCGGTCAATGCACGCAGGCGCGCTTTTATCGTTCCGGGCGTAAAAATTATTCACACCTGTGATCGGAGGCTGAAATCGGACAGGATTCTGACCACGAACCACACGAACGGACACGAACTCGTTTAAATGGCATATGCCGGTGTTAATAGAAGAGTACGGAAACGCCTGCGCTAAGCGCCGTCAGGTTTCATCCGTTGTCACGGGTGTGGTACGACGTACGCATATTTCTGCGTGGTTCCGTCTTCCATGATCCATTTATGATGTGGTGCAATGCCCACCGGTATATGCCATTTAAACTCAGAGTTCGTGTCCGTTCGTGTGGTTCGTGGTTAAACCTTTCCATATCAGCTATTCCTGGCAGACCGGACAGTAAAAACTCGACCGCCCCTGATGGACCTTGCGTTCAATAATGCCGCCGTCATGACGCGGACACGGCTGACCCTTGCGGTCATAAACGCAGAAGCGATGCTGGAAGTAGCCGAGTTCGCCGGAAGCCGCCGCGAAATCGCTGATCGATGAACCGCCGGAGGCCACCGCCTCTTCCAGCACGGTCTTTATGCCCTCCACAAGCGCTTCCGCCGCCTTTGGCTTCAAATCCGAGGCCTTGCGGTCCGGAGAGAGCCGCGCCCGCCACAAAGCCTCGCAGACATAGATATTGCCAAGTCCGGCGATACCACCCTGCGCCATGAGCAGAGCTTTCAGGTTGACATTGCGCCCCTTGGCCATTTTCAGCAGGACACCGGCGTTCAGGTCATCGGATAACGGCTCGACGCCCAGCCCTTTGAACCATTTGCTTTCGTAGAGTTCATCCGGTTTGAGCAACAACATGAAACCGAACCGGCGCGGATCGTAATAGTCAATCCGGCCGACCTCACCGCCGGGCAGGGTCGCCAGGCACTGGAAATGCAGATGTTTCTCATCGGGCGCCACAGCATGATAATAGCGCGCCAGGTCTTCGGGCGCATCATTGACCTGAAAGCGGCCGGTCATGCCCAGATGCGTCACCCAGATATCCTGTGTATTGAGATAGAAGAGCAGGTATTTGGCCCGCCGTTCCAGTCGCAAAACGTCTGCGCCCTCCAGACGGTCGGCAAAGCGTTCCGGGAAGGGGTAACGCAGGTTCGGCCGTTGCAGCCGTACGCCGCTCAGTTTCGCCCCTTTCAGATGTGGTTCCAGCCCGCGCCGGACGGTTTCGACTTCGGGCAGTTCGGGCATGGCAATGGTTCCTGAGAAAGACGCGGGGTCACGGACCCCGCACCCCATAACACAAGCTTTAATTAGCTGAACATAAAAAACCGGGTCACTTCGGACCCGGTTTTTTATTCAATCAATAACTCTTGAGTTTCGGGGTATGGGGCCTGTGACCCACGTCTTACGCCACCCGCACCAATCGCCGGATCGCCTGTTCACCCAAGTCGGCAAACCATTGGGACGGATCGAGCGCCACCTCGTCATTGAGCGTCATGGCGTCCCAGTTGAGTTTCGGCGCCTTGCGTTCCGAAGCCGCCACGATGGCGCGCAGTTCGGCCGCCGAGGCCACGCCCACGATCACGGTCGAAACCCCTTCCAGATTGAGCGCGAAACTCAAGGCCGCGTACAACGGATCGGCCCCCCCTTCGGCCATCATCCGGCGGACACGGGAGAGATGCGGCCCAATCGGAGTCAAGTTCGCCGGCAGGCTTTCGCGCGGGAGGAACAGCAGGCCCTGCAGGAAGACCGAGCAGATCTGCACCTCGACACCCAGCTCGGCCAGGCCCGCAATCGTGCCGTTGCGCACCAGGCGCTGATCGAGGATCGAGGCCGGCACCTGCATGATGTCGGGCTTGAAGCGTTTCGCCAGCAGCAACGGTTGGTCGGCGGCGGTGGCGCTGATGCCGATCTTGCCGATCAGGCCCTCGCTTTTCAATTTTTCCAGACGCGCCCACAGGGCGTCGCCGTCCGGACCTGTCAGGTCTTCGGCGCGATCGACCAGGGCGGCATGGGCGCGCGCCAGCCCCATGTGATCGACCGAACGGCGCAGGCGCGATTCCAGCCATTCCAGTCCGTTTTCGAGGCGCAGCGTACGGACCTGCGGTTTGAAGGGCGAAGGAAACGGCCAGTTGCGACCCAGAATGCGCTCGACATCGCCATCATGCGGCGACGCGTCGATATTCAGCACCTTGCAATCGGCGGCCAGTTCGAGAATCTGGCGCACCTCGTCCTCGCCCACGCGGCCACGCGTGTTCGAGATACCGTAGTCACCGCCAAACTGCGCTGAACCAAGACCGAGGCCTGCCGCCATAGGTGCGTCTTTTCCCAAAAATAACCAGATTCCTTAACCACGTAAGGAGAGGTCTGAATTTGGACGGGAAATGATAAAGAAGGTCTTTACAGAAAATAAGAAACCCATGCGGCTCACAGTTTTTTTGGTGAAAAACAGGAAAAAACCTTGCATATCCGGCTAGATATCGAAAACGCGACGCCGGTCTTCGAAGCCTGCCATGCTCACGCCCTGATCGGTGACCAGGCCGTTGGCGATGGAATAGACCCAGCCATGGATGGTCAGGGGCTGACCGGCGCGCCAGGCATTCTGCACGATCGGCGTCAGGGCGACATTACGCGCCTGGGCGATGACGTTCAGCTCACACAGGCGATCGAAGCGCTGCGTGTCGTCATTGATCTCCGCCAGTTCATGCTGGTGATTGTGCGCCACCTCGCGGATCGGCGTGAGCCAGTGATCGATCAGGGCATCGCCCCGTGACTCGACCGCCGCCCGCACCCCACCGCAACCGTAATGGCCGACCACGAGGATATGCTTCACCTTCAGCACCTGAACGGCGAATTGCAGCACACTGAGATAGTTGGCGTCCTGAGGCGGCGTCAGATTGGCGATATTGCGGTGAACGAACATCTCGCCGGGATCGAGATTGACGATTTCATTGGCCGGCACACGCGAGTCGGCGCAGCCGATCCAGAAATATTCCGGTGATTGCTGGGCGACGAGGCGTTTGAAAAATTCGGGGTCTATCTCGGTCTTCTGATGCGCCCAGCGGCGATTGTTATCGATCAGTTGATCCAGCATGACCCAAAGCCTCCCAAACAACACTTCGGGCGTTATAAGCCTCGCGCCTCTCAGATCAAGCCCTTTTATAATTTATGCGGGATCAGGTCTTTCACGCAGGTTTTGACGCAGGCGATACCCTGATCGATCGTCAGTCCGGCCTTCTCGAACGAGCCGTAACGGATGACCAGGATCAGCACGATCACCCCCACCAGACCGAGCAGGCCCTCGACGATATTGAGCAGGAGCGGCCCCCATTGCAGCCGTCTGACCCGCGCATAGGAGGTCAGGCCTTCGGCGGCGCGGACAGGTTCGGAAAACGTCATCTTTAACCCCCTCGGAAATGTTCCTTAACGCCACCTTAACCTTAAATGCCGGTGTGCGCCAGAGGCCGCGGCATACCTGCTGAATAGCCTTGTTTTCTGTCATATTTTCGGTCAAACCTTTCACCACAAGCCCGAACATACGGGCCGTACAGGGGCCATGAATGACGACCGAAGACAAGATGCGGAAAAACAACCTGCGCACCATCGTGATCGCCTCGGCGGCAGGCACAACCTTTGAATGGTACGACTTCTTCATCTTTGGCTCGCTGACCGCCATTATCGCCCAGAATTTCTATGCCGGGCTGAACGAAACCTTCGCCACCATCGCGGCGCTGGCCACCTTTGCCGTCGGCTTCATCGCCCGGCCGGTCGGGGCGCTGGTTTTCGGTCACATCGGCGACCGCAAGGGCCGCAAGGGCACTTTTCTCTACACCATCCTCGTCATGGGACTGGCCACCATCGCCATCGGCCTTCTGCCCACCTACACGCAGGTCGGCATTCTGGCGCCTATCCTGCTGATAACCCTGCGCATCGTACAGGGTTTCGCGCTCGGCGGTGAATATGGCGGCGCGGCGATTTACGTGGCCGAACACGCACCGGCCAACAAGCGCGGCGCTTATACCGGCTGGATTCAGACCTCGGCCGGCTTTGGCCTGATCGCGGCGCTGCTGGTCATTCTCGTTACCCGCAAGACGATTTCGGAGCCGGTCTTTGCCGACTGGGGCTGGCGCATCCCGTTTATCGTTTCGGCCGGCCTGCTGGTGGTTTCGGTCTATATTCGCTCGAAAACCGCCGAAAGCCCGGCTTTCAAGGCGCTGCATGAACAGGGCAGGTTGGCGAAATCGCCGCTCAGCGAAATCTTCACGCGCTGGCCGAACTTCAAGGGGATGCTGATCGCCCTGTTCGGCTTCATGACGGCGCAGGGCGTGGTCTGGTACACCACCTTCTTCTACACACAGGTATTTCTGACCTCGATCGTCAAACTCGATCCGGCCGATATGAACACCCTGGTCATGGGCATGACGCTCGTTTCCGCCGGCCTCTATGTCGCCTTTGCCGCGCTTTCGGATCGGATCGGCCGCAAGCCGGTGATGGTCTTCGGCATCCTGCTGGCCTGCATCGCCTTCTTCCCCGGTTACCAGGCACTGATGAAGTTCGGCAATCCCGATCTTGAAGCGGCGCAGCGGACAAATCCGGTCTATGTGGTCGCCGATCCGAAAGCATGCAGCTTTCAGTTCGATCTCTTCAACACCGCGCAATTCACCAGCCCCTGCGACCTCGCCAAGAGCGTGGTGACCGGCATCGGCACGCCCTATGTCAATCGCGCCGATACGCGCGCGGGTGGGACGGCCAGCATTCATATTGGCACGCAGGTCATCGCCGTACCTTCGGGGAAGGGGCTGGACAAGGCGGGCCTCAAAGCACTGAAAATCAAGGCGACGGGCGAGGTCAGGGCCGCGCTGAAAGCCGCCGGCTATCCTGAAAAGGCAGACCCGAAAAAGGCCAATCTGTGGGCGATGTTCGGTGTCTTGTGCATACTGGCGGTGGCGGCGACGGCGCTTTACGGCCCCATGGCCTCGGCTCTGGTGGAAATGTTCCCGACCCGCGTGCGCTATACCGCCATGAGCCTGCCCTACAATATCGGCACGGGCTGGTTCGGCGGCTTGCAGCCGGTCCTGTCATTCGCCATGGTGGCGGCCTCCGGCAATATCTATTTCGGCCTGTGGTATCCGGTGGCGACCGGTCTGCTGGCGGTGCTGGTGTCGCTACTGTTCCTCAAGGAAACCAAGGGCCGCGATTTGCATACGATCGAGTAGGTAGGCTTTAAAGTTGGATTCGTGGTTTATTCTTACTGGTTTACACCGCCCCGGATTGCCTTTACCCGCACATGGCTCTTGTCCTCATGTCCCTCGGCGTCGATAACCGACAGCTCAAAGAACCCCTCTGTCGGCGGCGACCAGCTCCATTCACCGTTGTCATCCAGTTTCAGCGGCTGACCATCGACATACCACTGCACCGGCCGGATACCGCGCGCCGACAACTTCAGCGGCCGCAGCACATTCAGCTTTTGCGCGTTGTCCTTCACCTCGACATAAACCGTGGCGTTATTGGGCGGAAACAGGATCGACGCCTTTCCCGTGTCGCCGCTCATCATTTTCAGGCCCTTCGGCGCATTGCCCGGTATGATCGACTGCGGCAACTGGCTGGGCGCCTGCAACTGATCGAAGACATCAAACAGCAGGGGCGCCGCCGCCTCACGGCCGGTCTGGTCGGCGCGAGCGCCGCCATCCGGGCGGCCGGTCCACACCAGCACGGCATAGCCGCCGGCCACGCCCACCGCCAGCGCGTCACGATAGCCGTACGAGGTGCCGGTCTTGAAGGCCGGGCGGTTGGCGTTCTTCATCAGCGGCCCCGGCAGACGGCCTTCGGGCGGCGGGGTTTCGCGTAAGATTCCGATCACCCGGTCCGCCGCTTCCGGCCGCATCAGGCGCTGGCCGCCCGTGGTGCGCTCATCGGCCACCGTATAGGCCAGCGGACGCGCCAGACCATGATCGCCCAGCGCCGCGTACAAAAGCGCCACATCGCTGAGACGGATACCCTCTCCGCCCAGGGCAAGCGCCAGACCGGATTCCTTCAGGCCCGATTTCGGCACGAACAGCGGTACGCCCACCGCTTCCAGCCGGCCCTGAAAAGCTTCTGGCCCGATGCGATTGAGCACCGCCACAGCCGGCACGTTGAGCGAATTGATCAAGGCCTCTTTCGCCGACACTTCGCCATGGAAAACGCGGTCGAAATCCTCCGGCTGATAATCGCCGAAACGCGTCGGCGCATCCATCAGGCGCGTATCGGGGGCCACCACGCCATCTTCAAATGCGAAACCATAGATAAAGGGCTTCAGCGCCGAGCCGGGTGAGCGAATGGCGCGCGTCATATCCATCCAGCCGCCGGGACGCTCCAGTCCGCCACCGCCGACACTGGCGCGCACCCCGCGCGTCCTGATATCGACGACAATAATGGCGACCGACGAGTTCAGTCCCTGTGCCTTCGCCGTTTGCGCCGCCATGGCTTCGAGGCGCGTTTGCAGATTGGCGTCGATGGTGGTCACCACCGTCGCCTGCAAGCCCTTAACCTGGCGCGCCAGCCGTCCGGCCGTATGCCAGGCCAGTGCCGGAAAAACAAAGCGAGAAGTGACCATCGGCTCGTGCATCGCCTCGCTGGCCTGCGATGAGCCGATGATATTGGCCTCGGCCATGCGTTTCAGGATCAGGTTCCGCGCTTTCACGGCGTTTTGCGGCCTGCGGTCGGGGCGGCGCGCTTCCGGCGCCTGCGGCAGCGAGATCAAGAGCGCCTGCTCCCCCAGGGTCAGGCTTTCCGGTTCGTGGCCGAAATAGGAGAGCGAGGCGGCGCGTACCCCTTCGAGATTGCCGCCATAGGGGGCAAGCGTCAGGTACATGGCCAGGATATCGCGCTTGGAGTAGCGCATCTCTAACTGCATGGCGCGCAGAGCCTCGACCAGTTTGTTGCCGTAATTGCGCGGATGCGGATTGAGCAGCCGCGCCGTCTGCATGGTGATGGTCGAGCCACCGGAGACGATATTGCCGGCGTGGATATTGGACAGAAGGGCGCGGACGACCGAGGTCGCATCGACGCCGGGATGCCAGTAGAAACGCTCGTCCTCCACGCGCAACAGGCGACGCACAAACGACGGGTCGGTACGGTCGAGATCGGCGCGGATACGCCAGCGGCCGTTATCAACGGGTAAGGCGCGCAACCACGCACCGTTGCGGTCCAGCGCCACGGCGGAGGCGGTTTGCGCCCGCGACATATCCGGCGGGAAGATCATGTTTGCGGCAGCGATCACGACCTGAAAGCCCACGATACCAATCAGGGTCTTAACCAATGGCCGGATCAGGGAGTCGGGATTTATGCGCTTAAACTTGAACACGTCTGCAAATCTTCCCCCTCACCCCGTTTACGGGGAGAGGGTCGGGGTGAGGGGCTTACGGACGTTTGGGCTGGCCCCTCATCCGGCCCGTTGGGCCACCTTCTCCCCGCAAGCGGGGAGAAGGGTTTTTAACGTGAACTGATCACCGTGCGGCTACCCTGCGTGCGGGCGAAGGTGTCCGGACGATAGAAGTCCTTGGCTTCGGCCCCCGGCAGGTAGAAGTCGCCCGGCGTCACCGCCCGCGCGATATAGGCCATGCTGAATCCATTGGAAGACGACACATCCAAAGCCGCGATAAAGCGGTCATCACGCGCCTCGGAGACCTTGAGATCAGTCAGCTTGCCGATAAAGCCGAATGGTCCGTTTTCAGCGTCCTCATTGGTCAGAGTCGACTCGATCTCGAAGCCCGCCGGCAGCGGATCATCGACCACGATCGGCCGCAGTTCGCTGCGGTCGGAACGGCCCGAAATCACCACCAGCACCTTTTGCCCCTGCGTCATATGCGACGGATCGAGCCGCGAGCCGTCAAGATTATAGAAGGTCTTGACGAGATTGAGGCCGTGGCTTTCGGCCCCCGGCGCGGAAACCGGCGTACCGATCACCGTCACTGTCCGCCAGACCGGACCAGAGCCACCGTTCTTCACGCTGGCCCCGGCAATCTGCCCCACGCCTAAGCGCTGGACATTCATGCCGGCTGGCAGGGTATTGACACCCTGCGCCTGTATCTTCAGCGGACCGGACGCCTTCAGCATGTAGGAGGCCGCCTTGAGCACATAGGCGCTTTCGATGGTGTTCATCTGGGCGGGCGACTTCATAGCGTTTTCCAGACGCGAAGTCAGCGAACGGGCAATATCGTCCTCGCCCGACTCGTAGGCCAGCGCGATAACCCCGGCCAGATCGCGCAGCGGTGTCTGATACCAGTCGTTCGGATCGTTATACCCCAGGGTCTGGATCGCCTCATTGAAGCTCAGGCGCGCACGGGCATGATCACCCATCATGGCCAGACCAGCCGCGATCTGGGCACGGGCCAGTGGCGACTTCTCCGCCCTGAACTGGACATCGTGATACCAGCGCAGGCGCGCCAGATCGCCTGACTTGCCCTTGGCCAGCACATAAAGCGCATAGGCCGAGGCGCGCGACCGCAACTGTTTGGTTAGTTGCTCGCCGGAAACGCCGAACCAGTTCCAGTAGGAGGGCACGCTCAGACGGTAATTGACATTGGCGTAGCCATCCGGCCGCGACATGGCGCGCATGGCGTTCAGCGCCTTGTCGATGGCCTCCTGCGGCACATAGGCCCCGCGCGCTCGCGCTTCCAGCAGGAAGTCGGTGCTATAGGCCCCGACAAAGCCATCCGCCTGACCATCGCCTGGCCGCCACAGGCCGAAGGCCCCGTCTTCCGACTGGCGGTCGAGGATCTTGTCAACCGCGATCTTGAGCGCATTCACACCAGGTTTCGCCCCCTGCTTGCCGACCATGGATTCCGAGACGAACAGCCACGGCATGGCGGCGGAGGTCACCTGCTCGGTGCAGCCATAGGGATACTTGGCCAGATTGGCCGCCAAAGGCGCGGGGTCGATATTGCGAAAGGGCGAGTAGCTGACTTCCACCGTGGCCGAACCCGGTTGCAGACCGGCCAGCAGCGAAGCATCCGGCGCCCAGGTTTCATTGACCTTTTGTGATGCGGTGGCGACGCGGGTCTGCGGTCCCCAGCCGTTGCGGGTTTGCAGGTTGAAGCTGTCAGTAAAGCTGTAGCCCTGGCCATTCAGCCCGATCTGCACCGTCGAAATGCCGGTGGTATTCGGCGCTCTCATCTGGATCGTTTCAATCGCCTGTTGGCCTTTGTTCAGGTTGAACGCCTTCTCAAAGGCCAGAACCAGTCCCTGAATCCCTTTGACGATGGCGGTGTAAACACCCGGCTTGCCATCGGTATTATCGAGTTGCAGGGTGGCATAGGCGGTATCGCCCGGCGCCAGGAAGCGCGGCAGGGCGAGATCGGCCACCACCGGCTCGCGGATGATCATGCGGCCGTCGACCGAACCCACCGCATCATCGGTCCAGGCCACGGCCATGACGCGCAGTTCGCCATTGAACTTCTCGATTGGCAGGCGGACATAGGCCTTGCCGTCGAGCGTGGTCTGCACCACGCCGGACCACAGCGAAATGGTACGGATCGGCGTCGTGGTCAGGCCTTCGCCACCCAACTGGTCGCCGCCGAAGGTGGGGGCGGCGGCACCGAGGTTCGGATCGAGCAGGCGGCCATAATCGTCATTATAATCGACACCGAGGGCGCGCTTGCCAAAGTACCATTTCACCGGGTCGGGCGATTTGAACTTGGTCAGGTTGAGGATGCCCTGATCGACCACGGCCACGCTCACCCTGGCGCGATCGCCGAGCTTCACGCCGGACACCTGGATCGGGACATCGATGAAATTATGGCCGTTCCTGTCGGTCTGCGGGCGCTGCGGCTGATCGGAAGCGAGTATCTTCACACCCAATTTGCGCGATTTCGGATCGAGCGGCACATAGATCAGCCCGATGGCGCGGCGCGGCTTCGAGGCATTGACCGGATCGCGCGGCTGCATGACGCTAGCCATGATATAGGCCCCGCCGCCCCATTCCGCCGTCGATTTCAGGCGCACGGTGGTGCCGTTTTCACCGATGGAGACGGTCTTCATCTCAATCACATGATCGGTGGCGACGGCGATCTGCGCCTCGCCCTTGTAAGGCCCTTTCAAGGTCACCTCGACCGTATCGCCCTGATTATAGGTCTGGCTGCCGGCGGTGATGCGAACGAAATCGGGCGCATCCGTGCCCTTCTGCGTCGATCCCCAACCGGAGGAGAAGCGCGTCACGGTTTTGGCCTGTCCAGGCACTTCCACTTCCAACCGGTAATCGCCCCAGTCGAGATTGCGCTCGAACGTCGCGCCGGTGTTGGCGTTCAGGTCATAGGCTTTCGACGACACCACTACGTCATGGTGGGTCGAGCGCCAGTTCCATTTGCCGTCGGCAATATACCAGTCGTAATCCCAGATTTCCGAGATCAGCCTGACGGTCACGCCCTTGACGTCACGCTTGTCGCCCTGCGGGGTCAGGCCGATGATATTGAAGGCCATTTTCGGCGCGTCCCGCCAGTTTCCGTCCTTCTGATCGACCTTGACTCCGAGATAGAGCGGCGCGGTCTTGATGCGCAGGGTCTGGCTTTCGCGCACCGGACGCCCGCCCGGCTCGAAGACCGAAGCCGTCAGGAGCACGGTCAGGGGTTCGGTGGTGTCGCCCGCCAGAGACGCATCGAACGGGAAGAGCGCATTGCCCTGACCGTCCGTGGTGGTGGCGGGCAGGTCGACATATTTCTCCTCGTAAGGCTTGCTCTCATCACCGAAGCGATAATCGGTGAATTTCGGGAAGGGGTTACCGTCGGCGCGGATACGCGCCTCGCCGGTGACCGGCAAACCGGCGGCGATGGCGCCGTAGAGATAGCGCGCCGCCACCGTCACCGGACGGCTTTCCGTGGCGCTCATCAGCGGCCGCGCCGCATCGGCCTTGATATCGACGGCAAGGCGCTGCGGCGCGAAATCTTCGACGGCGAATGAGGTATTGCCTGCCGGTTCGTCCATGCCTTCCAGCTCGACCCTGGCCTGCCATTGGCCGCGCGGCGCCGTCTTCGGCAGGGTGACATTGGCCCCGGCATAGCCCATCGGCGTCTTGTCGAAGACCAGGCGATAGGCTTCCACACCGCTGGGGCGTGTGATGATGATGGCGCCCTTGCGGTCCTTGATGGCGCGGCCCTGCGGATCGCGGATCATGGCCACCACATGCACCGCCTCGCCGGGACGATAGATGCCGCGGTCGCTGTACATATAGGAATCGACGCCCGTGGTCCCGGTCCGGCCATCGCCGGATTCGTTGGCCTCACTGCGTCCGCCAACACCATGAGACGTCAGGTCCATCGGCGAACGGTCGAGATCGGCGGCGGTGAAATCGTCACCCGCGCCATAGGCCATGATCATCTTCGGCGTCAGGGCGTCCTTGCCCTTGAGCAGCGCGCCGGCGAACGATGCCCGGCCATCAACGCCAGAACGCACCTCACCCAGGGTATCGCCATTGGTCGCCACCAGATCGACCTTCACGCCCGCCAGCGGCTTGGCCGTCTTCAGCGACCGCACCACGACATCGAGGCCGTTTTGCCCTTTGTAGGTCGTCAGGGCCATGTCGGTATAGAGAATCCAGCGGCGGGCCTGCGCCGGCTCGTCGTTTTCATTCTTGTCGCGCCCACCGGAAGCATCGCGCACCTTGACGACATAGGCGCCGGCCTTCAGCGTCTTCAGCACGGCGCCCAGCGGGAAGACGGTCGTGACTCTTTCGCCATTGCCCGGCTTCACCGCCACCTTGCCGGTCCAGATTCTGACGCCGATATCGTCGGCGGAATCGTCACCCCACCTGTAGTCGTATTCGCCTTCCGCCACCGGATCCGGGGCAGAGACGGACTTCCTCACCAGATTGCGGTCCGAAACATGCCAGACCTCGAAGGCCAGGGTAGAGACATTGACCGTCTCCACCGCCACGCCGTCGGCTTCCTCACGCGGCAGGATGACGCCATTGCCGGCGAACCCGACATAGGGCGGCTTCTCGCCAAAGGTGAAATCGAGATCGGCATTGGCCTTGAGCTGGTCGTTGCTTTTGGCGGGCAGGCCTTTCAGCAGGGTGACGCGGCGGTCGGTGAAACCGAAACCCGATACGCACAGGGTATCGTCCTTGACCGAAATGGCCGGCGATGACGGCAGGGCCGGCGACACCACCACATAGTCGCCATAAGGCTTGGCCGGATCGAGCGGTTTCGAGAACCGGACGCAGGCCTTGGGTGAAGCGCCAGAGGTATCGAGATTTTGTTTCCACACGGCGAAACCGTCCGGCTTGCGGTCACCGGCGCGCGGCGCGTTTTTATCGCGCACCTTGCCGAACAGGCCGGTCGCCGGCTGGCCGACCTCCGCCGTGGCGCTCGCGGCCTTTTGCCGGGCATTGCCGCTGAGCGCATGATCGGTCAGGAACCCGATGCCGAACCCGGCAATCAATACCGCCGCAGCACCCGCGATCAGGGTCCGGTTATGCCAATCGATCATGGTGTCATTTCCCCGTATCGGAAGCGCTGAAACGCGTGTTTTATCCGCAAACGCGAATCAAGATCAGAATCCGGCAAAGATCAATCTTTGTTTTGTGAATTGCGCAAATAAGGCTAGTGATTCCTGTCAAAGGGCTTGCCGGCGGTGCGTGGCCTTTCCTATGGTGCCGCCGAAGACAGGTCGAAGCCTTGGAGAATCGCGCCTTGAGTCAGTTTGCACGCGTAATGGTGCTGGTGGTCGATGATAACCACTATATGCGGGTGATCGTCAGCACCATGCTGCGTTCGATGGGCATTACCCTGATCCGCGAAGCCTCGGACGGCGCCGAAGCGCTGGAAATCGTGCGCGACTGGCGGCCCGACGTCATCATCCTAGACCTGATGATGGAAACCATCGACGGCATCGAATTCACCAAACTGATCCGCCGCGGCGTCGATAGTCCGCATCCTTACGTACCGATTATCATGATGACCGGCCATACCGACCGCCGCCGCGTCATCGAGGCGCGCGACGCCGGGGTGAATGAGTTCGTCGCCAAACCGCTGACCGCCCGCGCCCTGATCGACCGCCTGCGCAGCGTGATCAATAACGAACGCGGCTGGGTCAAGTCGGCCAATTATGTCGGCCCCGACCGCCGGCGCAAGATTCTGCCCGATTACAAGGGGCCTTTCCGCCGCATCGCCGACAAAGCGGACGGCAAGCTGTAAGCGTGTAATCGCATCCTGTAGCGCGTGACATGTTTGCTTAGGTTTTTGTCCACGAACCACACGAACGGACACGAACTTTGAGTGTGACCGGCACAGGTCGGTGCTAAAGGAAGATCACTGAGAAATATCAGTGACGGCGCTTTGCGCAGATGTTGCCGCGTGAACTTTTCATGGTCCGCTTTCGAGCGACACCATGCTCACCGATACGGAACGGCGAAACTCAGAGTTCGTGCCCGTTCGTGTGGTTCGTGGTCAAAACCTTTTAAAGCCTCACAAAAGCGACGATTTGCCGCTTACACACCACACGACCCACCACTTTTCCTCTTCGCAAGTTTACCTGTTTCGGGCTACAACGCCCGTCATGACACAAGCCAGCACCTCCCCCTTTGGTTTCAAGGATGTCGACGCCCGCGAAAAGGTGGCGATGGTCCATGATGTTTTTAAAAACGTCGCCTCGAAATACGACCTGATGAACGATGTCATGTCGGGCGGGGTTCATCATCTGTGGAAGGACGCGGCCTGCGCCCGGCTCAATCCGCAACCCGGCGAAGTCATCATCGACTGCGCCGGCGGCACCGGCGATATCGCCCGCCGCCTGGCCAAGCTGGCCCGCGCCGCCAAAGCACGCCGTGAAGCACGCGGCTATACGGCCAAAAACGCCGAAATCCGCATCATCGATTATAACGAAGCCATGATCATGGCCGGACGCGAGAAATCGCAGCGCCTGCATCTGGACGAACCGGAAATCACCTGGTCGGTCGGCGACGCCATGAACCTAGCGATCGAAGACAACACGGTAGACGCCTATATCATCTCCTTCGGCATTCGTAATGTCGCCGACGTGCAGGTCGCGCTCAATGAAGCCAAGCGTGTGCTCAAGCCCGGCGGGCGCTTCTTCTGCCTCGAATTCTCGCATCCAACCTCTTCCGTGATCTCGAAAATCTACGAGACATACAGCTTCAAGGTCATCCCCTTCATGGGTGAACTCGTGGCCAGGGACCGGGACTCCTACCAGTATCTGGTCGAGTCGATCCAGCGCTTCCCCGATCAGGAAACCTTCAAGGAAATGATGGAAACCGCCGGCTTCAAATCCGCCCGTTACACCAACTATTCCGGCGGAGTCTGCGCCCTGCACGAGGGCTGGGCGTAATTTTGGCCACTTTAAGTTCATGGACGCGTATGTTCCGCACGGGATTTATCCTGCTGCGTTACGATGCCCTGCTGCCGAAGGAAACGGCGCACCTGCTGCCGCCCTTGCCGCGTCTGTTCATGAGCGGCCTGCGCGGCCTTTTCGCCAAAAAGACAATCTTGCGCCCCGGCGAACGCTACGCCGCCGCCTTCCAGCAACTGGGACCGGCCTTCATAAAGCTGGGACAGGTGCTCTCCACACGCGGCGATATCTTCGGCAAGGCCTTCATCAACGATCTGTCGCATCTGAAGGATAACCTGCCGCCCTTTTCGCGTGAAGTGGCCATCGCCAGCGTGGAAGAGGCGCTCGGCAAGCCGGTGGACGCCATCTTTTCCGAATTCGGCGAGGTCATCGGCTCGGCCTCCATCGCCCAGGCGCACGAGGCCGTATTACTCGACGGACGCAAGGTAGCAGTCAAGATCCTGCGTCCGGATATCGAGGCCGTGGTGGCCGCCGATATCGCCATGATGACGCTTTCGGCGAAAATCATCGCCTTTTTCTTCCCTTCGGCGCGGCGGCTGGAACCGGTGGCCTTCGTCGGCGCGGTGGCGCAGTCATTGCTGCTCGAACTCGACCTGCGGCTGGAAGCTTCGGCCTGCGACGAAATCGGCAGGACGATCAATGAAGAACCCTGGATGAAGGCACCCAAGGTCGTCTGGCATCAGGTGTCGCGCCGTGTGCTGGTCACCGAATGGGCCACAGGCACGCCGCTCAGCCGCCCGGAGGCGCTCACCCTGCCCGGCCTCGATCACAAGGAACTGGCCGACAACCTGATCCGCGCTTTCCTGAGCCAGGCGCTCGATCATGGCGCCTTCCACGCCGACCTGCACGAGGGCAATCTGTTCGTGGCCGCGCCGGCGCAACTGACCGCCATCGATTTCGGCATTATCGGCCGCCTGCGTCCGAAGGAGCGCCGCTATCTGGCGGAAATGCTGTGGGGTTTCCTGCGCCGCGATTACAAGCGCGTAGCCGAGGTCCACTTCGAGGCCGGCTATGTGCCGCGCCATTATAATGTCGATTCCTTCGCCCAGGCCCTGCGCGCCGTCGGTGAGCCGGTACTGGGCCAGAAGGCGACGGAAGTTTCGATGGGCCGCCTGCTGACGCAACTGTTCGACATCACCGCCCAGTTCGACATGCACCTGCGCCCGGAACTGGTGCTGCTGCAAAAGACCATGGTGTCGGTCGAGGGCGTGGCGCGCCGCATCTATCCGGAGCATGACCTGTGGGAAGCCGCCCGCCCGGTGGTCAAGGACTGGATTTCGCGCGAGCTGTCGCCGATAGCTCAGGCGCGCCAGATTGCCGAACGGCTGATCAGCCGCCTGCGCACCGACGACGAGGAAGAGGCCGGGACGCAAAAGACTGTCGAACTGGCTGCCCTGCAGATCGTGGCGCAGCAGGGCCGCACCTTCGGCCTGATCGCGCTGGTGGTTTCAGTGATTTCACTGGGCGTACTGATCTGGATGGCGGTCCGGTAAGGTTTTGGCCGGTAAGGTTTTGGCCGGTAAGTCCCTGCGGATATAGGCCATGACCGGTGCGCATTTTCCTTTTTGTGCCGGCGTCAGGGTATCAATGGCGAGAGGCCGGTAAGCGGCCATCAGGCGGGCGGTTTCGGCATCTGCCGCTATCCACCCGCGCCAGTCAAATCCACCCATACCGACCAGAACAATATCCGGCCGGCGGGTGGCCAGGTCGTGATTTGCGACTCGCCGGTCATAGGCCAGCCAGCCTTGCAGGCGTGCTTTTGTCTTCGCATCCACATGGCGCGCCAGCCGTTTTCCGGCATTGATCGTTATCCAGCGGCTGGAGTAGGTGCCCACCCATGCGCCGCCGACATCCGTTGTAATCGGATGACCCGGCGTCAGGTCCGAGGTGATCGACATGACGGTTGGCGCTGCCACGGCGGCGCGGATCGGCACCACCAACCGGCTGCCGCCGTAACCGGCGCCCGGAAAATCCATGTAGGTGGCAAGATTGAACAGGACCGCCGCCACGGCCACCCAGGCATAAAACCGTGCGCGCCCATCATCTGCCCGCGGCACGACAAGAATTACAGCCAACATCAGCAGGGCAACCGCCGGATAGGCGTGATAGGGCCAGCCACGGCCCTGAACAAGAAAGGCGATGAAAAAACCGGCCGCGCCCGCCAGCAGAACACCCGTTTCCGGTCTGGCCGGTCTGGCGCGCATCGCCAGATACAGCAGGACAACCGCCATAAAACAGGCCTGCACATTAGGGGACCAGATAAAATCCCCCAATGGTCGCCGCAGCGGCGTATACACGTCCATCAACAGCGGCAGAACCTCGCGCGGATAGGCCGGCAGATACAGCCAAACCGCGGCGGCGATCAGCAGGGTCAGGGCGGCGGCGATCATGGCTTCCGGCACGAACAGACAGCGCACATCGCGCCACCGGAGAACCAGCCACAGGCACGCGGTGATGACGCCGAGCGCAAAATAGGGCTTGATCATCGGCGCCATCCCCGCCAGCAGGCCCGCCACGATGATATCCGGCCAGCTGGGCCGTTCTCCGGCGGCGCGTCTGATCAATAGTCCGAACAGCGGCAGCATCAGGATCATCGCCACGTGTTCGCGCTCACCAAAGGCCGACAAGGGCGCGATCAGCACAACAAACAGCGTAACGGGCAGGGTCCGCCAATTATCGAGCGACCGGCTGAAATAGGTTGCCGAAGCCGTACCCGCCAACAGCACCATGACCGTGAAGACCGGCTCCGCCGCCCAACCCGTCCAGTGTTCGATCAGCGCCGCCGGCAGATAGATAAAGACGGCCATCGGCGGATTGGTTTCGACGATATCATGATAGAGCGCCGCCCCGTGAAGGAAGGCGCGGTTATTGCTGATCAGCCAGTCTATATTGGGGTCCAGTGGCGCGAACATCCGGATCACAACCGCCAGCGCAATCACCGCCAGCGGCCAGCCGTATCTGGATAGGTTCGTCGAGATCATGATGACACTATGGCAGGCAGGCGTTACGATCGGGTAAGTTCATTCACCATAGTTTTCCCGGCGCGGCGTCCGGCGTTCGCTCTCGATGATCTTCTGCTGACGCCAGTAGGCCGCGCCGTTATCCGGCCGGAACATCGTGCGCGGCGCACCGGCCCTGGTCATTACCGCGAAGACATTGCCCTTCGGATCATAGAACAGCGTATCGCCATTCGTCCGTTTCAGGGTCTGTGTGCCCGCCGGTGGACTGTGAATGAAGCCATGCACCATCGCCATATAATCCGGATAGGATTTGGCCGAAAACTCCGGGCCATGTTTCTGGAAGTGGTAATGGGCGTTTTCGTCGGCGGAATATTTGCGGTTCTGCGACCATAAAGGCCAGTCGCCATAACGCGTTGCCGTGATCTTCGCCCGCGTCGCCGCGACCGGCAGGGCCGCCCCTGCCGCCGGAGCCTCATCCAGCACCGGCATGGAGGCTTCCTCGACAGGTGTCCGCTCACTCTTCTGCGCCCAAACCGGCGCTTTCGCGGGCTGAACCTGCTCGGCGGGCGCCTTGCCCGCGCCATCCGGCAGGACCGCCGACGGTCCGGCGTCGCAAGCCGTCAGCGGCAGGGAAGGCGCCAGCAAAAGTCCGAATAAAAGTCTTATCCCCCGCACGCCTTGTCCCCTTGCTTACGTCTTCCCACCTATGGCACAAGCAGCGCAATTGCGAAAGGGAGCCGCATGGCCGACGCCAAACGAATACTCTTGATCATCGGCGGCGGAATCGCGGCCTATAAGTCGCTGGAGTTGATCCGCCTGATTAAAAAGGCCGGTTTGAATGTCCGTGTGGTCCTGACCAGGGCCGCGCACGAATTCATCACCCCCCTCACCGCCGCCGCCCTTTCCGGCGATAAGGTCTATACCGACCTGTTCGATCTGACCGACGAGACGGAAATGGGCCATATCATGTTGTCGCGCCAGGCCGATCTGGTCGTCGTGGCTCCGGCCACCGCCGACATGATGGCCAAGCAGGCGCAAGGCCTGGCCAACGATCTCGCCTCGACGCTGCTGCTCGCCACCGACAAGCGGGTCCTGCTCGCTCCGGCCATGAACGTGCGGATGTGGCATCACCCGGCGACCCAGCGCAATCTCGACATCCTGAAAGCCGATGGCGTGCTCTTTACCGGCCCCGATGAGGGTGACATGGCTTGCGGCGAATATGGCCTTGGCCGCATGAGCGAACCCGAAACCATACTGGCGGCGATTCAGTTTCATCTGACCGGTGGAGTCGATGGACCTCTCGCCGGAAAGAAAGTCGTCATCACCGCCGGCCCGACCTTTGAGCCGCTCGATCCCGTGCGCGGCCTGACCAACCGCTCCTCCGGCAAACAGGGCTACGCCATCGCCGGAAAACTGGCGCGCGAAGGCGCCGATGTCACCCTGATCTCCGGCCCGGTGTCGCTGCCCACACCGGTGGGAGTCACCCGCATCGATGTCGAAACGGCGCAGGAGATGTTCGACGCCGCCCATGCGCAACTGCCGTGCGATGTGTTCATAGCCGTGGCCGCCGTGGCCGACTGGCGCGCCAGGGAGATCGCCGCTGAGAAGCAGAAAAAGACCACGGATAGCGAACTCTCCGTCACCTTCGTCAAGAACCCGGATATTCTCGAATCCATTTCCAAGCATCTGGAGATGCGTCCGCGCCTGGTCATCGGCTTCGCGGCGGAAACCCAGAAGCTGGAAGACTACGCTCACGCCAAGCTGGCCTCGAAGGGCTGCGACGCCATCGTGGCGAACAATGTCTCCGAAGGTGTTTTCGGCTCGGCGCACAACCAGGCGACGCTTGTCGATCTCGACGGGTTCACGCCTATCGCCGGCACGACCAAAGCCGATATCGCCGACTTCCTCAGCGCCTATATTCTGAAACGTATCGCCTGACATGTAGTTCACGGTTTCGTAATCCGGCTTTATCGGTTATCGATTACGGCGAAGCAGTGGCAAATCTTTTTCAGGCAGGACGCATGACTTTAACGACGCATGGCAAACGCGCCGATATCCAGGGTATGCGCGCCATCGCCGTCTTGGCCGTTCTGGCTTTTCATACCAACCATGCGATTCTGCCGGGCGGCTTTGCCGGCGTGGATGTGTTCTTTGTCCTCTCCGGTTACCTGATCACCCAGGTCCTGCTGCGCCCGATGGAAGAGAAGCACTTTTCCATCGGGGAGTTTTACCGCCGCCGCATCCGCCGCCTCTATCCGGCCCTGTTCACCGTGCTGGCCTTTACCCTGCTTGCGGGGTTGATCGTCTTTCCGCCCACCCTGCTGAAGGAACTGGTGAAGTCGCAGTTCTTCACCACCCTCTTTCTGTCGAACCTCGCCTTCGCCCGTGAAACCGGTTATTTCGATCTCCAGGCTGAACTGAAACCATTGCTGCATACCTGGTCGCTGGGGGTCGAGGAACAGTTCTACCTGCTGTTCCCGCCGATCCTCTACGTGCTGCATCGCTGGGCAAAGCGCCTTATGTGGCCCGCCCTGTTCGCCCTGGCCCTCTGGTCGCTGTGGTTCTCGCAAACCCGGTTGGCCGCCCATCCGGAAGTTTCCTTCTATTTCCCGACCGCGCGCGCCTTTGAACTGCTGATCGGCGCGCTGTGCGTCGGCATCGATCGCCGCCTGACCCTGCCAGTGCCGGCGCAGCGCATTCTGAGCATCACGGGCCTTGCCGCCATCGCTCTCGGCTTTATCGTCATCAATGCAGACTCGTCCTTTCCCGGTTTCCTGGCCCTGCTCCCCTGCCTGGGTACGGCGGCGCTGTTGATATCGCCAAAAGGCTGGGCTAATCGCTGGCTGTCCACGACCCCGCTTGTGCGGATCGGGGATATTTCCTATTCGCTCTATCTCTGGCACTGGCCGCTGCTGGTCTTCGCGCGCTTCATCTGGCCGAATGCCCCCTGGATGACCATAATCGCACTGGGCCTGTCCGTGCTCATGGCCTGGCTGTCATGGCGCCATGTTGAAACCCCGTTCCTGCGCGAACACCCCGAAAAGCACCCGCTATCCGTCTGGGCCTTTGGCGGCGGCGTCATGGCCGCTTCCATCACCGTTTGCCTGTGCGTCTATTACGCCGGCGGTTTACCGCAGCGCTTTTCGCCACAGGAGCGCGCTTATCTGGCGGCGACGGACGATTACAACCACGACCGCAACAAATGCCACATGCGTTCCGACCGGCCGCTGGCGTACGATAAACTGTGCATCTATGGCGCGCCCATTGTAGCGGCCAGTTATGCCGTCTGGGGCGACAGCCACGGCGCCGAACTGGCGAAGGCGCTGGGTGAGCGCCTGGCCGCGAAAGGGGCCAGCCTGAAATCGATCACCATGTCCGGCTGCCCCGCCACGCTCAGCCGCAAACCGGTCTGCCGCCAGCATAATATCGATACGCTCGGCGCCATGAAGGCTGATCCGAATATGCGGACAGTCATCCTGGTCGGCAATCTGCATGACGATGACGCTTCATCGCGCGCGGCGATCAAGGGCATGGAACAGACCGCGCTCGAACTGAAACAGGCCGGCAAGCAGGTCGTGATCGTCTATCCGATCCCTACCTTCGATTACGACCCGCCCTCAAAACTGGCGCTGGAATCAAGGGCTGGCCATACGCCGGAAATGGTCGGCACGCCTTATACCCATTATGAACAGCGCCGCGGCCATATCCGAGATGAGTTCGCCCGTTTCACCGCCGCCAACGACATGACCGGTATCCGCACCGACACCCTCTTCTGCGATGTCATCTGCCATGTCTACCGGCCTGGCAAGGGCGTGCTCTATTTCAATGCCGGACATCTCAGCCTGACTGGCGCCGGTGTGCTGGCCGACGAGATCATGCGGACGCTGGACGCGCAATCCTGACGATATCCACAGACGCCGGTTAAACCTGTGCATGGTTTTGTTAACCTTTCCACACGCCATTTACCCCGCGATACGCACTCTCTAGGATGGGCGCTTCAGCCAAGGAGTGCGACATGAACGCCCATACCCGTCCCGAAGCAACTCCCGAAGCGAACGCGCCCGTCACGGCGCACGTCCTGCAATTGCCGCACGCGATTGGCCTGGCCCTGCCGGCCTATGAAACCGAAGGTTCGGCCGGACTGGATCTGCGCGCCGCCATCGCGGAAGACGAGGAAATCACCCTCAAGCCGATGGCGCGGGTTCTGGTGCCGACCGGCCTGAAGATGTCCGTGCCGCTGGGTTATGAGGTGCAGGTGCGCCCGCGCTCCGGCCTGGCGCTGAAATTCGGCATTACCTGCCTGAATACGCCCGGCACGATCGACAGCGATTATCGCGGCGAGGTCGGGGTCATCCTGATCAACCTCGGCTCGGAAGATTTCGTGATCCGGCGCGGCGACCGCATCGCCCAGATGATCGTGGCCCAACATGCCCGCATCGTCTGGGAAACGCCGGAAACGCTGGAAGCCACGGGGCGCGGTGAAGGCGGTTTCGGTTCCACGGGACGCTGAATTCGCGTGGCGCGCGAGTCACACTCTCCTGAATACAGACATCCGTGATCTTGTGAGTACACATTTCCACTATGAAGGAAATGCGAAGCACGGCACCTTGTCATCATACGTATGCGATCCCACCTCTGTGAACAGGGCGTGGACCTTAAGCCGGTTTCCGAACACCACGCTTTTGAAAGACTTGCCGCATGAGTGAATTGACGCAATTCCTTTGGGCCATGTGGGATTCCCTCCATGCGGCCCTGGTCGGCCTGAACCCCGCGCCGGCGCTGATCTTCAGCCTGTTCCTCGGCATGGCCGCGCCCCGGCGCGGGCCGTTGTGGCCGCTGGCGGGACTGGCTGTCATTCCTGCCGTGATCGTCACGGCCCTGATGCCGACGGCGCTGGGCTATCCGGCGATCTGGCCGGACCTGAGCCAGCCGGAAGTCAAATTCCAGATAATCATGCTGCTGGTCATGAGCTATGCCGTTATCCGCCTGACCGGGCTGGTGAAAGCAACCCTGTTGCTGATCGGGCCAAAACACATCGTTTTTTGATTTTTCGTTAACCATGCTATCGTCAGTATCGCCTCATTCCGGCGGAGTGCGTAACCTTATTCAAATGAAGGATACCCTATGAACGATATCTGGTCTTTTTTCATTGGCCTGAGCGACGGCTTCCGCGCTGCCCTCGCCGACGTCAACCCCTTGCCCATCCTGATCGTGGCCATTGTCATCGGCCTGCTGCAAAAGAAGCCGGAAAGATACGCCATGAAGGCCGCCGGCGCGCTGGTTCTGGTGCTGGCCTTCAATATCTTCCTGCCCGTGGCGCGCGGCGGACAACCGGCGTGGGCCGATGTCAGCCATATCAGCTCCATCGCGCAGTACTTCCTGATGTACGTCTTCGCCTATGGCATGATCGGCGTATTGGGGAGCCTCAAATCGCTGATGAACGTGCAGCTTAAAAAAGCCTAGAACCCTAAAACGTCCTGCATATCATAGAGGCCGGGCGTCTGGTTGCGCCCCCACAGCCCGGCCTGAATGGCGCCGCGCGCGAACAGCGTGCGGTCGCGGGCCGAGTGCGAGAAGGTGATCAGTTCGTCTTCCGAGGCGAACAGGACGCTGTGTTCGCCGACAATGCCGCCCCCGCGAATGACGGAAAAGCCGATATCGCCGGCCTTGCGCGCACCGGTGATGCCGTCACGGGCGGCGACTTTTACATCTTTCAGATCGACGCCACGCCCTTCGGCGGCCGCCGCGCCGAGCATCAGGGCGGTGCCGGAGGGCGCATCGACCTTGCGTTTATGGTGGGCTTCGGTGACCTCGATATCCCAGTCTGCGGCATTCAGGCGGGCGCTGGCCTGCTTCAAGAGGCCGATCATCATATTGACGCCCAGCGAATAGTTGCCGGACTTGAGCAGGACGACTTTTTCCGCGAAAGGCCTAAGCGCCGCCTCCTGTTCCGGTGTGAAGCCGGTGGCACCGATAACCTGAACAATCGGCGCACCCCGGCGGTCGCCTTCCACCGCGCTGACCTCGGCCAGTTGCAGGGTGGCCTCCGGTGTCGAAAAGTCGATAACGACATCGGAACCGCTCAGATCGAACACATCACCCTTGTCGAAGCGGGCGGATATGGTGTGTCCGGCGTCTTCCAGCACGCGCGCGATGGCCTGGCCCATACGGCCTTTGGCGCCATTGATGGCGAATCTGGTAATGGCGGACATAATAAACCCTTGTGCCTGTTCGGAAGTCTGTCCTCCGAATAGGCACAAGGGTCTTTCAGGTCAACTCTTCAGTTATGGGATCATGGGGGCCATGATACGTTCGTTGAGGTCCCTTGTACCTGAATACTTTCGCCTTCAATGGCTGTGCCTGCCCAAAATCCGGCACCTCATATTCAGCCAGCGGCTCCAGCAAATCGAGTGGCAGCGGCTTACGGCCCATATCACCGATCAGAATCCCGATACCCGCCGTGACGCATTCAGTGAAAAAAGCCGACACCTTTTCGGCCAATGCCGTTTCATAAAACACATCGCCACCCAGGATCAGGTCCGCATCCGGCACCATGGTCAGTTCGCCGGTGCGAGCCGTGACTACAATATCATTCGCTTCGGCATTCAACATTGTGGCGATAGCCGCATTCGGATCGATATCGATGGCCGTCACCGCCTTCGCTCCGGCCTTCATGGCGGCGATCCCGACAATACCGGAACCGGAACCAAGATCGATCACGCGCTTGCTACGCACGGTTTCCGGATGATCAAGTATGTGCCGCGCCAAGACCGTACCGCCAGCCCAGTGATAAGCCCAGTAGGGCGGCGTGTCACCCAACCGCGACAGACGGCTGCTGGCATGAGCGCGATAGAGAACGATTTCCGGCAAACCCGGCGCAGGTTCGAGACGAAGATTTTGCAGGATAAAGTCGCGGATATCGGCCATAGGGCTTTGTGGCAATCCGTTTCTGGGGCTTCCTTCTAGGCGGTCGCGCCAGTGATATCTTCCCAGAAGCGCTTCGCCTTGTGCATGAAACCCTGTGACTGGGCATAGGATTGCTCCTCAGCCAGAGTGGCGAACTCCTTCATCAACTCCTTCTGGCGAGGCGTCAGATGCTTCGGCGTCTCGATAAAGAGTTCGACGATCAGATCGCCCTTCTTCCTGGAATTGAGCACCGGCATGCCGCGCTCCTTGAGCCTGACCTTGTGACCGGTCTGCGCGCCCTCGGGGATATCGATCGACAGCTTGCACTGGCCATCGCAGTTTTCACCGCCCATCAGGCAGGGCACATCCAGTTCGCCACCGAGAACGGCCGTGGTCATCGGCACGGGAATCGAGCAATGCAGATCGGCGCCGTCGCGCTCGAAAATATCATGCTCGGCGACGGTAAGGAAAATGTAGAGGTCGCCCTTCGGTCCGCCCTTGACGCCGGCCTGACCCTCGCCCTTAAGCAGGATGCGCGCGCCGTCATCGACGCCGGCCGGGATGCGGACCTTGAGATCCTTGTTCTGACGCACCTGGCCATGGCCACGGCATTCGGTGCAGGGATCCTTGATCGTCTGACCCTGGCCGTTACAGGTCGGGCAGGTGCGCTCGACAGCGAAGAAGCCGTTGGAAGCGCGCACACGGCCATGACCACCGCAGGTCTGGCAGGTCTGTGGCTTGGTGCCGGCCTTCGCGCCGGAGCCGTGACAGACCTCGCAGGTCATGGTGGTGGGGATGGTAATCTCGACGTCAGCGCCCTTATAAGCCTGTTCGAGCGTGATTTCATAATCGAAGCGGACATCGGGACCGCGCTGCGATCCTTGCGAACCCCGGCGCTGCTGCTGGCCAAAGATATCGCCAAACATTTCCGAGAAGATGTCCTCGACGTTCGAGAATCCGGCGCCGCCCGCGAAACCGTTAAAACCACCACCGGCACCTTGTCCATTGACGCCGGCATGGCCATAACGGTCATAGGCGGCGCGCTTCTGAGCGTCGGAAAGGACTGAATAGGCTTCGTTGACTTCCTTGAAGCGCGCCTCAGCCCCATCATCGCCCTGATTGCGATCCGGATGGTGCTCCATGGCCTTCTTGCGGAAAGCCGATTTGAGGACCACCTCATCGACCGTGCGCTCGACGCCCAGCACTTCGTAATAACAACGCTTGCTCATACTATTGCCCCGATATCAGCCGCGCCACTTGCGCAATGCGCAGGCGTACGGCCTTATCTGTCCATTTTTGGGAAACCTGAAGGAAAGGCGGCAAGGAGTCAAACCTTGCCGCCTCATCCGTGCGGGATGCGGCCGGAATACCCGTAAAGAGGTCAGCCGTCGCACCCATGTGAGGTCTTAGCCTCGCTTCTGGTCGTCGCCATCGACTTCTTCGAAGTCGGCATCGACCACGCCATCGTCTTCCGCCGGACCGGCCGAGGCGTCAGCGCCTTCGCCCGATTGCTGCGCGGCGTACATGGCTTCACCGAGCTTCATCGAGGCGGTCATCAGGGTCTGATGCTTGGCCTTGATGTCTTCCACGTCTTCCGCGTCACGGGCCGTCTTGAGGTCGGTCAGGGCGGTTTCGACGGCCGTCTTGTCCTCGGCGGAAATCTTGTCGCCGAAGTCCTTGACCGCCTTTTCGGTGGAATGGATCAGGGCGTCGGCCTGGTTGCGGGCTTCGATGAGGGCCTTGCGCTTCTCATCCTCGGCCTTGTTGGCTTCGGCGTTCTTGATCATTTCCTCGATGTCGGCATCCGACAGGCCGCCATTGGCCTGAATGCGGATCGAGTGCTCCTTGTTGGTCGCCTTGTCCTTGGCGTGGACATTGACGATGCCGTTGGCGTCGATATCGAAGGTGACTTCGATCTGCGGCACGCCACGCGGCGCCGGCGGGATGCCGACCAGATCAAACTGGCCCAGCAGCTTGTTGTCGGCGGCCATCGGGCGCTCGCCCTGGAAGCAGCGGATCGTCACGGCCGACTGGTTGTCGTCGGCGGTCGAGAAGGTCTGCGACTTCTTGGTCGGGATCGTGGTGTTGCGCTCGATCAGCGGAGTGAACACGCCACCCAGGGTTTCGATGCCGAGCGTCAGCGGAGTCACGTCGAGCAGCAGCACGTCCTTGACATCACCCTGCAAAACGCCGGCCTGAATCGCCGCGCCCAGCGCCACGACCTCATCCGGGTTGACGCCCTTGTGCGGCTCGCGGCCGAAGAAAGTCTTCACGGCTTCGACGACCTTCGGCATGCGGGTCATGCCGCCGACGAGGACGACTTCATCGATGTCAGACGCCTTCAGGCCGGCATCCTTCAGCGCCTGCTGGCAGGGGCCGACGGTCTTCTGGATCAGGTCTTCAACGAGCGATTCCAGCTTGGCGCGGGTCAGCTTGAGGTTCAGGTGCAGCGGGCCGGAGGCGTTCATCGAAATGAACGGCAGGTTCAGGTCGTATTGCGCGACGGTCGACAGTTCCTTCTTGGCCTTTTCCGCTTCTTCCTTGAGGCGTTGCAGGGCCAGCTTGTCGGAACGCAGGTCGACGCCGTTTTCCTTCTTGAACTCGTCGGCCAGGTAATCGACGACGCGCATGTCGAAGTCTTCACCGCCGAGGAAGGTGTCGCCGTTGGTCGATTTCACTTCGAAAACGCCATCACCGATTTCAAGCACCGAGACGTCGAACGTGCCGCCGCCGAGGTCGTACACGGCGATCTTCTTGCCGTCGTTCTTGTCGAGGCCGTAAGCCAGAGCGGCCGCGGTCGGCTCGTTAATGATGCGCAGCACTTCCAACCCGGCGATCTTGCCGGCATCCTTGGTAGCCTGGCGCTGGGCATCGTTGAAGTAGGCCGGAACCGTGATGACGGCTTGCGTGACGGTTTCGCCAAGATAGGCTTCGGCGTCTTCCTTCAGCTTTTGCAGGATGAAGGCCGAAATCTGCTGCGGCGAGTAGTCCTTGCCGTGGGCCTTGACCCAGGCATCGCCATTGGGGCCTTTGGAGATTTCGTAAGGGACCATGCCCTTGTCCTTCTGGACCATCGGGTCGGTGAAGGTGCGGCCGATCAGGCGCTTGATGGCGAAGAAGGTGTTGGACGGGTTGGTGACGGCCTGACGCTTGGCGGGCTGGCCGACGAGGCGCTCCGAGTCGTCAACGATGGCGACGACGGACGGCGTGGTGCGCACGCCTTCAGCGTTTTCGATCACCTTGGGGTTCTTGCCGTCCATGACAGCGACGCAGGAATTGGTCGTGCCGAGGTCGATACCGATAATTTTAGCCATGGATTTCAATCTGCTCCGTTGAGGCGAATGGGTTTTGGCGGCCTTATGAAAGAGAAGCGCCGCAATTGTCCATCCCCGTTAAGATGAATTAAGGGATTTTTTCAAGCCCCTTCCTGGGAAGGAATGCCCGAAAGCTGTAGCCGATATGGGAGATTTGAACGGAGGCGCAAGGGAATGGCGTCAAAATTTTGCAGGATCACCAGGTCACGGCTCTGGCCCCGGATTCATTTTAGTGCGGATGTTGAGCCTGGTTGGCATTCGGCGCCATGCTCTCAAACAAAGCCCCTTCCGCCTTTTCACGAAAGGGGCCAAAGGCGCATTCGATAAAAATAACCGTCAGGTCACACTACGCGACCCTAGCAGCCCGAACATGGCGCCTTGCGGGTCACGCGCCACCAACGCCCACTGACCACCCGGCACTTCCATCGGCGGCACCTGAATTACCCCGCCTCTTGCAGTCAGACGCTCGACCGCCGCATCGATATCACCGACATTGAAATAAAACAGCCACGCCTGCTGCGGCATCGGATTGTTCATCATGGCGCCGGTCAGAACGCCGCCGGCCGTGAAGGTCTGGTATGTCCCCATCGACCCCATATCCATGGCCTGATCCTTCACCCAGCCGAAGCGGGCGGCATAGAAATCGAAAGCCTTTTCCCAATCCGTGGCGTGGTATTCATTCCAGCTACAGTGTCCCGGAGCATTCGGCTTGAACGCCTGGCTCTGACCTTCGCCGATCGGGGCCATGACATAGAGGGCCGCGCCCTGCGGATCGGCGACCATGGCCATGCGGCCGACTTCAGGAATATCGTTGGCGGGCCACAGAACTTTGCCGCCGGCCGCTTCAAACGCGGCGATCTCGGCATCCACATCGGCCACATTGACATAACCGAACCAGGCGGGCGGCATTCCCGCATCCGGCACCTTCATCATGCCGCCAATCCCTTCGCCGGCGGCCGTAATCCGGCGGTAATCCATGCCGGGCGTCTGGCTTGATGCAACGCTCCAACCGATGACATCGCCGTAGAAACCTATCGCGGCGTCGAGGTCCTGGGTAATCAGTTCGTACCAGATAAAATGACTGTCCATGATATCCTTCCTCTTCCCGGCCCTGGCGCATAATGGATGAACCATCAGCCAGAAAGAGTCAGCAAGCCTTATTGCCGCGTCCAGACCTGTGATTCACAAAAGATTTTCAGCGCGCAACCCTGCAGCTTGAGCTTATTGCCGGTTACAGCCGCCGACCCTTCATAGGTCTTGTTGTTCTGCGGCTTGGTGACCTGGCCTTTATAAAGCCCGCCATTGCCTTTTAACTGGCCGATTTCCTTGCCAGCATATTTGCCATTGACCAGGGTAATGCAGAACCCTTCCGTACAGGGCGCGATACGGGCCGTATCGCCCGCTTCGGTTTTCCAGTCGCCTTCGATTGGTTCCGCGGCGACCGACGAACCCGCCCACAACGCCAAGGCGCTCAACAGTAAAATTTTACGAATCACGGCCGTTCTCCACTTTGTTTCCTGTCGTCTCTTTACTCTAAGGCAAGCATGGCAAGGACCCTGCAGCCCGCTTGACGTTAACGTAAATACGGTCTGACGGAAATGTCAAATTTATTACACCGCCAAAAAAGTTGACATGAGCGTCAACAATTTACTTGACGTGAACGTAAGCGTAATGTGAATCATTTCCACCACAACAACATCGGACACACCGAAAAGCACCGTGACATTCGTACAGGAGTAAACGCATATGAAATCCCTGAAGCTGACGGCGCTTCTCGCCGCCTCCGCGCTGGCCCTGACCGCCGGCCTCACCGCCACCGCCCATGCCGGCGGCTTCTATCTGCAGGACCTTTCCGCCAAACAGGCCGGCAATGCCTATTCCGGCGCCGTGACCGCCCAGGGCGCCGACGCCCTGTGGTGGAATCCGGCCTCGATCGCCGGTTCGACGACAAAGGATTTTACCTTCGGCGCGTCCTATATCGCCCCCAAGGGCAATGTCGATGATACCGGTTCGGTCATTATCCGCCCCGGTCAGACGCCCGCCTCTGTGGGTGGCAACGTCTCCGCCAAGGACCCGATTTCGAGCGGCCTCCTGCCTAACGGCTCATTCTCGATGCCGCTCAATGATCGCGTTTCCATCGGCGTCACCGTCACCTCGCCCTTTTCGTTTGAAACCAATTACGACGCCAACGACTGGGCGCGCTATGACGCCGACAAGACCCGCCTGACCACCATCGATATTCAGCCGGTCATCGCCCTCAAGGTCAATGACTGGCTGAGCCTCGGCGCCGGCCTTAACGCCGAATACACCAAGGCCACGCTCAACAACGCCCTGCCCAACCTCTCGCCCCTGCTGGCCGATGGCGCCCAGACGCTTGAAGGCGATGGCTGGAATTACGGCTATACGGTCGGCGCACAGGCGCATTTCGACAAGGTGACAGTCGGCCTGAGCTATAAATCAGCCATCGAGCACGAACTGGACGGTAGCCTGACGATTTCCGGCCTGCTGGGACCGCTGGCCGCTTCCAATATGACCCAGGACGGACTCTCCGCCACCTTCAGCACGCCATCGCAAACCATGCTGGGCGTCACCTTCCAGGCCACCGACAGGCTGGCCCTGCACGCTCAGGCGATCAGCTTCGGCTGGAGCGAATTCGACTATATCACTATCGGCTCACCGGTTTCCCTGGCGATTCCCGAAGACTACCGCGATACGGTCAGCCTGGCGATCGGCGGCGATTATGTGGTCAATCCCAAATGGACCATCCGCGCCGGCATCCAGTCCGATCCGACCCCGACGCGCGACGGTCACCGCGATGCCCGCGTGCCCGATGCCGACCGCATCGATTACGCCATCGGCACCAGCTATCAGGTGACGCCAAGCTTCGCCATCGACGCCGCCTTCACCTATGTCGCCTTCGACAAGAGCGCGCTGAGCACCACCACCGCCGCCTTCCCCGGCACCGCTGTCCAGACCCCGATCGTCATCAAGGGCGAACTGAACGACGCCAGCGCCAGCGTCTTCTCGATCGGCGGCCACTTCACCTTCTAAGCCATCGCGGTCAATTTAGAGAAGCGCCTCAAGCGCTTCTCTTTTTAGTCTCCGCAACCATTATAAATACTGAGGTTGAGGGCATCGATGGCTGTTTTGGCGTCCGTCGCGGCTATGTCCGGCGCAAGCTTGTAAGCCCGTATGTAATAACCGGTCAGTGCCTTTACAGCCTTGGCTTCGGCGGCCAGGGTTGCGGGCGACCGGACAATAGTCTCGGCGGTGGCCAGCGTCTCCGGCGACGGGTTTTCGGTCACCCGGTCCTTCCAGATATCATCCCTATGCAGCCGCACCACGGTCAGCATCTTCTGCGACTCGCGGTAAACCGAAAAGCGGATCGTGCCGTCACATTCGCCGACCTCCTGCCAGGCGCTGTCGGCGAAGACCTCCAGTTCCGGCACCGGCGGCAGCATGGCGTCGCAATCGGAGTCCGGCACCATGCTGTCCAGCATACCACCGTAATGGGTCCCGAGCGCCTCGATCAGGCCCGGCCGGCGCAACAGCGCGTCACACGGCATGGACAGGATTTCACCAGCCGCCACATCGGCGACAACGAAATAAGCGCTGAATCCCTTGTCAGATGCCACGACCTCTTCCGACGGCATGGTCCTGACATCTTCGTCATCATAAAGGCTCTGGCTCTCCTCCACCAAAGCTCCTACGACCTGCCGGCGTCTGACGTCATCGCTGATCGTGGCATATTGATAGAGCGCCGCATAGAGCGGCGCCAGTTTCGGATATTCCCGCTTCAGCACCGCCAGGGCGTCATCGGGGTCACGGAAAAGCGTCGCCACGGCCAGTTCACCCAGCCGCGCCCGGTAAGCGATACTCAGACACCGGTCCGACGGGCCATACCGTGTATCGGCGCAATCACGGTCGCGGTTCGCCAGCCATATCTTTTGCCGGGCGGCCTGTCCGGAAGCACCGGTATCGAACAGATCCGTTTTAGAAAGTGCGTACAGCCGGGCCAGGTCACGATCCTGCTGTGACAATCCGGCATCTTTGCAGATGATCGCCTCCAGCGCTAAAGGATGAGCGCAACTGAAACTCGGCCCCGTTTCAACGGTGTTCGCATGCCCGAAACCGGTAGCCAGGCTCAAAACACATAAAATAAATAACCCCGCCGCCCTGATCCCCATAGCGTTCCCCTCTTCTGCGTCACAGGGAACCGTGAAAAGGCAAGGCGGTCAAGACCTGTTCGTCAGGCCTTCATCTTACCCCAGGCTTCGTCGTAATCGGCCTTTTCGCCGATGTCTTCCGCCCTGGCATTGATCAGGCGCGCCGTTTTGCGGAAATCGGTTTCCGCTTCCTTGCGCAGTCCCGCCGCCTTCTCGCCAAAGCGTTTTTCCCATGCCGGCGCATAGGTCAGGGTAATGAGATAGCCGGCACGGCGGTAAAGCTCGGTCAGCCGTTCGCGGTCGTGAGCGTGTTTGATGTCATCGCGGATTTCACCGAATATGCGGTCGATATCGGCCTTGTTGTCAACGTGACCATATTTCACATCGTCTTTTTCAGCGGTCTTGACCATAATCTTGCCTCCGGAATGGCCTCCCCTCATGGCGAATTGTCTTCATCTGCGGGTAAGAAAACAATTGGAAATCTGTCAGGAGACGCACATGCGCAAACGCATTCCGGCCCTCGTGGTCCTCGCCGTCATCGGCGCCTCAGGCGCTCATGCCGCCAGTTTCGACTGCGCGAAGGCGAAGACCGCCGACGAAAAGACCATCTGCCGCAACCGGTCCTTGAACGACGCCGATGTGAAGATGGCGACGATGTTCATCATGAACACGCATCTGGTCATGATGGGCGCACGCGGCAATATGCAGGACCGCCAGCGCGCATGGCTGGCCGAGCGTAACACCTGCAGGGGCAATTTCAAATGTCTGACGGCCGCTTACGATAAACGCCTGCGCGAATTGCAGGCTGATTTCGATAATATCGCCTCGCGCGGGCCGTTTTAAATCTTCCCTACTTCGCTTGCGGCTTGCCGCCCGGTTTCCATTCGGGCTTGAAATCACTGTTCACCAGATATTCCACCGGCACGATCAGAGACTGGATGGCCTGCGTCATGAAAGGCAGGTCCAGGTGCGCGATATCGTCGCTCTTGTCATGATAGGTGGGCGTGACCGCCCAACCGGAAATGGTGTGGGCGACAATGCCTTTCAGCGCCAGCGAGTAGTTATCCGACCGCTCGAAGAAATGCTGGTCCGGATAGGGATCGGAAGTCACCTTCGCCCCTTTGGAGCGCAGGGTTTCACCAAGGTTGGAACGCTCGAAACCGGTCATCATCAGTTCGCCCGGCGCCATCTTCGGGTCCTGCGCCCCGATCATCTCGAATTCGAGATTGGCGACAATATTTTCCAGCGGCACCGGCGGGTGCTCGCCAAAATATGTAGAGCCCAATCCACCGATTTCTTCCGAACCGTAGGCGACAAACAAGATGCCGCGCCTGGGCCTCGGACCGGCGGCAAGCGCATGAGCCACTTCAAGCACCGCCACCGTACCGGAGGCATCGTCATTGGCACCGTGCATGACAGTGCCATCCGGCAGTACGCCGAGATGATCGAGGTGCGCCGTCACCAGAATGACACCGGCGGACGGGTCGCTGCCTTCGAGGTAGCCGATGGCATTGGTGGTAATACTGCGCTCCAGCGTGGCTCCGCCAAGATCGAGTGAAACAGCCTGGCCATTAGCCACCGCCACCCGATCAAAGGCGGCGTCCGACAGGCCGATCAGGTCCGGCCGCGCGCCACCCATGCCGTTCTGGCCATTATCGAGTTGCGGAGCGGTGCCGGTCTGGCCACCGAAACGCTTCAGCAGGTCGCGGCTGCCCTCACTTTCGCGCACGATCAGCAGTTTCACGCCCTGACTTCGCGCCGCGCGCCACCAGTTCAAAAGCGGTGTCTTGCCGGGATTGGCGATCAGCAGGATATCGCCCGCCGGCAGATTGGCGGCATCATCCGACGCGGCGATCACGAGACTGCCCGTAACCGGCTTGCCATTTGAATAGAGCAGGGTCAGGCCCGCGCCTTCTTCAGCCTTGGTGTCGCCGACGCCAAGCGCCGCATCGCCGGTCAGTTTCGGCGTCACCACGCCGGCGGTCTGCAAGTAGCCGTCCATGCCGGGTGCAGGCTTCAACCCGTAGCTCTGGAACTGCGCCGCCACATAGGCCGCGGCGATGGCTTCATCTGGTGAGGCGCTCTTGCGGCCACATAAGGCATCCGACGCCAGGAAGGCTTCATGCGCCGCCACCCATTCCGGTTTTACCGTCCATGGTTCGGCAGCCGCGGCGGTGGTGGCGAAAACCAGCAAACTGGCGGCAAAGGCAAGGCGGTGTTTCATGACTGGTCCCTGAGTGATGCCGCCAGTGTTAGTTACAGCCTTAACAAACGTCAAGCCGCCCATAACCTTGACCTTTCCCGCCGGACACACTACCTTAAAAGCATGATTATCCGCGCCCAGCTCACGCTTATCCGTTCGCTCAAAGGGAATCCTGTCACAGGATTTTAGCCCGAGGCTCGGCCCTGCGCCCTCCGAGCTTCGGGGCGCCTTGAATGCGGATGACCGGAGATACGCCGGTCCATCTTCCGGCACATATCCCAGACATTTCTTCCCACCCGCGCGATAACCGCCGCGGGGACTTTTTCTCATATGACATCATGACCCATATCCAATCGCCCAAACTCATCCGCCTGCCCGCCATCCTGATCGGGGAAGACGACCTAGACGCCCTGAACCGCCTGGCCGATCAGGCGCGCGGCCATCTGGCGGCGGCGGCCGAACAGTTGCTGACGGAACTCGAACGCGCCCGCATCGTATCCCAGGACAAACTGCCGGCGGAAACGGTGCGCATGGGATCGGTCGTCACCTTCACCACCGAAGACGGGCAGGAACGCACCGCCGAACTGGTCTTTCCCGATCGCGCCGATATCGCCGCCAATCGCATCTCGATCCTGACGCCGGTCGGCGCGGCCCTGATCGGCGTCAGCGCCGGACAGACCATCGACTGGCCATCGCCCGACGGCCGCCGCCGCAGCCTGACCGTCAAGGCCGTGATGGGCTGAGGCCTATGGTTAAAAGCCCGTCGGACCACCAGATATAGCCGTGAACAAATCCAAAACGGAGCGATGTCAGCGATTCGTCGCTGATTCGTTTCCGTGCCGTTCGGGACTCCGGCGCAAATACGTTTACTTTTGAACCGCGCACAAAAAACCCCCGCCGGAAACCAGCGGGGGCATAACGGCTATTCGGGCAAGCTCTATTCAGCCTGGGTGTCTATCCGGTCACCGGTATCGGCGTCATTGCTGTCATAGCCGTTCTTCACCGGCGCGGCAGAAGACTTGGCGGCCACGGCCACCATGGCCGGACGGATGACCCGGCCGAACAGTTCGTAGCCGGCCTGCATCACCATGATCACGCCGCCACCCTCGACCTCCGTCGAAGGCTGCTCCATCACCGCCTGATGCAGGTTGGGATCGAACTTCTCACCCTTCAGCGGATTGATTTTTCTGACGCCGTTCTTCTCGAACGCGCCGGCCAGTTCCTTTTCGGTCATGTCGATGCCGGCGACAAAATTTTTGAAGGCCGGATCACTGATTTCCGCCGGCACGGAAGACAGGGCGCGTTGCAACACATCGGCCACATTGAGAAGGCTCTGGGCGAACTTCTGGATGCCGAAGGCGCGCGCGTCATTGCCTTCACGCTCGGCGCGGCGCTTGATGTTCTCGACCTCGGCGGCATAACGCAACGCCTGTTCCTTCAGGGCGGCGTTCTCAGCGGTCAGCTTTTCCAGCTCGGCATTGAGCAGTTCTGTCGCGTCCTGCTCCAGGTCTTGACCGTCTTCGTTCTCGATCTCGTCACTCATCTCGTAGTCCTTTTAAACTTTCGGGCCGTCTCTCATTCGAGCAGGCGGCCCAGAATTCGGGCGGTGTAGTCCACAAGTGGGATGATGCGCGCATAATTCAACCGGGCCGGTCCAATCACACCGATCGCGCCCATCACTTTCGCCGCGCCCTTTTGCGGGGACACCATGTAGGGCGCTGCAATAACAGCCGAACCCGACAAAGAAAACAGTTTCGATTCCGATCCGATGAAAATTCGCACGCCTTGCGCGTCTTTCACATCATCGAGCAGGTCGATCAGTTCTTCCTTCTGCTCCAGGTCCTCGAATAACGAACGCACGCGCTCCAGGTCTTCGAGGCTTTGCGTCGCTTCCAGCAGGTTGGCGCGGCCGCGCACGATCAGGGCGCGTTTTTCCTTGTCCCCGCCCGACCAGACCGCCAGACCCTCCCCGATCAGTTTGGCCGCCGCCTCGTCAAGCCTCTGGCGCTCGGCCTCCAGTTCGGCTTTCAGTTCCAGGCGCGCTTCGGAAAGGGTACGGCCTTTCAGGTGGGTATTAAGATAGTTCGAGGCCTCGGCCAGCACCGAAGGCGTCATGCCGGGCGCCAGCGGCATCAGGCGGTTCTCCACCCGGCCGTCATCGAAGACCAGAACCGTCAGGGCCTGTTCGGCGGAAAGGGCGATGAATTCGACATGTTTCACCCCCGCCTCGAAGGAGGGCGTCATCACCACCCCGGCCCCGCCGGCCAGGCCGGAAAGCAGGTTCGAGGCCTCGCGCAGCGCCTGATCGAAGGTCTGGCCACGCCCGGTCAGGCGGGCCTCGATATCGCGCTTGGCCTCTTCGCCCAGATCACCGATTTCGAGCAGGCCATCGACGAACAGCCGCAAGCCCTGATGAGTCGGCATCCGGCCGGAAGAAGTATGCGGCGCGGAAAGCAGCCCCAGATGCGCCAGATCCTGCATGGTGTTGCGGATCGAGGCCGGCGACAGATGAACCCCGCCGCGCGACACGGTGCGCGAACCGACCGGCTCCCCGGTTTCCAGATAGGTTTCGACCACATGCCGGAAGATATCGCGGGCGCGCTGGTCCATTTCGCTTAAGGACGCGCTGGAATTGAGCAGACCGGTCATATGGGCGGAATGTGTCATTGGCGGCCAGTCTAGCAAAGCCGGGACTGGTGCGCCAAGCCCTATTCATATCGATGATTTTAGCCACAATTTCGCCATAAATGGCGCCAAACCTGAGGAAAGCAAAGAGAGGAGTCTGTCATGCGCCTTGCTCAATCCGCCGCTGTTGCGATGCTCGCCATCATGGCCGCCTGTCCGGCCCTGGCGAAGGATTACGCCTATACGGCGCCCGCATCCCCGGCCGTCAGCGAAGCTTTGCAAACCCCGGCGAAAACGCCCGGCGCCTATGCCGATCTTAAAAAGCAGAATAATCTGTCGGCCATTGACACCACACCCGGCCTGATCCGTCCGGCCACCCGCATCGCCGAATGGACCTCGCACGATGACGCGCATCGCGGCTTCGCCTGCGCAGATGAAAAGTGCAAGGCCATGACCCCGGTTTACAACACCCGCACGCCGCTGGAGCAGGAGCAAAACCGCTTCGCCTCTGAATAGCGCTTTCTTTGAACCACGCGACCTGTTAGGGCAATCTCACAATTTTCATGAGGCCCGCCATGTCGCACTTCGACGCCCTTTCCGCGCTTAAAACCATCCGTCCGTCCAACCGCAAACCCGACCAGATGCGCGCCGTGACGCTGGAAACCGGGGTGACGCGTTATGCCGAAGGGTCGTGCCTCGTCACTTTCGGTCATACGAAAGTGCTGGTCACCGCCTCGCTGGAACAGGGCGTTCCGGGCTTTCTCAAGGGCAAGGGCCAGGGCTGGGTGACCGCCGAATACGGCATGTTGCCGCGCTCGACTCACACCCGTTCCCGCCGCGAAGCCGCCGCCGGCAAGCAGTCGGGCCGCACCCAGGAAATCCAGCGCCTGATCGGCCGCTCCATGCGCGCCATCATCGACCTCAAGGCGCTCGGCGAACGCCAGATCACCCTCGATTGCGACGTGCTGCAAGCCGATGGCGGCACGCGCACGGCCTCGATCACCGGCGCTTGGGTGGCGCTCTCCATGGCCTGCAACAAGCTGGTGGCCGACAAGGTGCTGGAAAAGTCGCCGATCCTCGATCAGGTGGCCGCCATCTCCTGCGGTATCTTTGAAAACACCCCCGTGCTCGATCTCGATTATGATGAGGATTCCAACGCCGAAACCGACGCCAATTTCGTTATCACCGGCAATCTGGAAGCCGTCGAAATTCAGGCGACCGGTGAAAAACGCGGCTTTTCGCGCGATGAATTCAACACGCTCTACGATCTCGGCATCAAGGGCGCGAAGGAACTGTTTGAATTGCAGAACGCGGCCTTGAGGAAATAGGGTTTATTCACAGATTATCCGTGGATAGACCTTCTTAATCCTCATCCCTCACATATTCGATCAGATCACCGGGTGTGCAACTCAATGAGCGGCACAGGCAATCGAGCGTTCGCAACCGCAAGGCCAGCGCCTTCTGATCGCGCAGGATTTCCAGATCGCGCACACTGAGGCCGGAACGGTCGGACAGCTCGACAATCGACAGGCGTTTGCGGGCCAGGACCTCCGCCAGCTTTAACTTGATCATATCGTATGGTCCACTTCATGGCGCAGGCGGGCGCCTTCCTTGAAGACTTCCGCCAGTACGAAGACCACCAGAACGGTGAACCAGGTCGTCACCGCGCGCAGGCCGTAGATCGGCTCGAAATGCAGGTGGAAAACGCCGGAGGCCACGCCGCGCGCCAGATAGCCAAAGACTTCCAGCGCGCCAAGGCCAAAGCCGATCCAGCGCAGGCGCAGGGTGTTATCCGGATGAAAGACGTCGCTCTCGGCCAGGGTGCGGAAAATCAGCCGCGTCCAGTGCATGATCAGCAAGTAACCGGCCAGCGATGCGCCGAATGCCATCAGCATGAAAGCCATAGACCCCGCCGACAGACTGGCGTCGACATTGAAGCGCCGTACCGCCTCAGACGCCAGATTGGGTACGCTGAGCAGACAGACCGACAGCGCCACCACCGCGGCCACCAGGCTGAAAAGTCCATAATAGACGACATCGAGCGCCGTTTTCAGCAGGCTGGAAATGGAGCGCGGCCCCAGGAAACGCATGGCATGGTCCTCATTCCAAAATGCCATGGCATTTGGCAAGCACGACTGTGCGCCCGAGCCTTTGCGAGGAGCCTCGCGGCGCTTGAGCGACAAAGATGCATACCCTGTCACAATACAGCCTGAAAACACAAGTGACCTATTTGTAAGGATAGGTTAGAAGGCGGCGAAACGAGAGAACACATATGCCCCTGCACCTGATCCCCGGCCAGAAGCTGATCGCCGCCACGCACAATCCCGGCAAGGCAGTGGAGATTTCCGCCATGCTGGATGGCCGCTACGAAGTGATCACCGCCGGCTCCCTCGGCCTGCCGGAGCCGCCTGAAACCGAGGTCAGTTTTATCGGCAACGCTATCCTTAAGGCGCGTCATGCGGCCATGAACGCCGGCATTGTGGCCCTGGCCGACGATTCCGGCCTGAGCATCGAAGCGCTGGACGGCGATCCCGGTATTTACAGCGCCCGCTGGGCGGGTCCCTACAAGGATTTCGACCGCGCCATGGAAGTGATTGAACACAAGATGCGCATCGCTTCTGAAACAGAGGGCAAGACCAGCCGCAAGGCGTGGTTCACCTGTGCGCTTGCCGTGGCCTGGCCGCAAGGTCATGCGGCGGTCTTCGAGGGCCGTGTCGATGGCGAGATCGTTTTCCCGAAACGCGGCGACAGGGGCTTCGGCTACGACCCGATTTTCCAGCCTGAGGGCTATGATATCACCTTCGCCGAAATGGATCCGGAAGCGAAGGACCGGATCAGTCATCGCCACCTGGCCTTCGAGCAATTACGGGCGGCGCTGTTTTGAGGCACGCCGCGCCCTTATACTCCCTCGCTGGCGGGAGAGGTGGCATCGCCGCTTCGGCGATGACGGAGGGGGGCCGTGCCACTGCAAAACCGCTCTCCCTCTATGTCCACTGGCCCTATTGTTCGCGCATCTGTCCCTATTGTGATTTCAACGTTACGCGCGACAGAAGCGATAAGAATGGGGGTCAATCATCCCAACGCGCGCTTTTCGATGCCACTCTGGCAGATATGCGACGGCAGGCGGAAGGGCTGGGTTCGCGCCAACTGGCCAGCATTTTTTTCGGAGGCGGCACCCCTTCGCTTCTGCCGCCGGACTGGGTGGTGGAACTGATCTCGCAAGCCAGCCAACTCTTTCCGCATACGGACGATATCGAAATCACGCTCGAAGCCAATCCGACCGATGCCGAAATCTCCCGCTATGAAAGCTTCCGCACCGCCGGCATCAACCGCCTGTCGCTTGGTGTGCAATCGCTTGACGACAAGGCGCTGAAATTCCTCGGCCGCAACCATTCCGCCGCCGAGGCCATTTGTGGCATAGAAACAGCGCAAAAAGTCTTCGGCCGCGTGTCGCTCGACCTGATCCATGCCCTTCCCGGCCAGACGCTGGATGCCTGGGAATCCGAACTGCGGACAGCGGCGGCGCTCGGCGTCGAACATATCTCACCTTATCAACTGACCATTGAACCAGCCACCGCTTTCGGTCGGGCGGTCCGGCGCGGGCAATGGTCCCCGCCGGAAGAAGAATTGGCCGAAGCCTTCTATTTCCGGACACAGGGTGTGCTGGAATCGCTTGGTTTCGAGGCCTATGAAGTTTCCAACCATGCGCGCGGAAGAGCCGCCCGTTCGGCGCATAATGTGCTGATCTGGGAAGGTGTTGATTATATGGGCATCGGCCCCGGCGCGCATGGCCGCCTGACTCGCGAAGGTATCCGCGCCGCCACCATCGCCAACCGCGATTTAAACGCCTATACCGCCGCCGAAAATCCCATCGAATCCGAACCTCTGACACCTTCGGAAGCCGAGGAAGAAGCCCTGATGCTGGGCCTGCGTCTGGTCGAGGGCGTGGCGCTGGATCGTCTGCCCAGTCTGCCTGTGCTTGAAAAAGCCGCGCCGCTGATAGAGCAAGGCTTTATGGAACTGACCCCTGATCGCCTGCGCGCCACCGAAAAGGGCCGCGTCGTGCTGGACCGTTTGCTGTTTGAACTGCTAAGCTGATTTATGGAATCCCTGTTCGCCCCACCGCCACGCGCCGTTTCGCCCGGCCTCTATATTGTCGCCACGCCGATCGGAAACCTGCGCGATATCACCCTGCGCGCGCTCGATATCCTGCGCGCCGCCGACGTGGTGCTGGCCGAGGATACCCGCGTCGCCGGCAAGCTGCTGGCGGCCTATGACCTGAAGAAAAAACTGCTGCGCTATGATGATCATGCCGGCGACCGGATTCTGCCGGAAATTCTCGAACGCCTGGCCCAGGGCCAGATTATCGCCCAGGTGTCTGACGCCGGCACGCCCCTGATCAATGATCCCGGTTTTCGTCTGGTCAGCGAAGCGCGGAAGGCCGGCGCGCACGTCCATCCCATTCCCGGCGCTTCGGCGGTTCTGGCGGCGCTGTGCCTGTCCGGCCTGCCGACCGACCGCTTCCTGTTCGCCGGTTTCCTGCCCAATAAATCAGCGGCGCGAAAGACCTTCCTCAGCGCGTTCACCGCCCAGCCGGCTACCTTGGTCATGTTCGAGACGGGTCCGCGCCTGCACGAGTCCCTGAGCGATATTCTGACCACCCTTGGCGACCGCGAAGCCTGCGTCTGCCGCGAATTGACCAAGCTCTATGAAACCGCCCATCGCGGCACTCTGTCCGAACTGGTCGCCGATCCGGCGCTGGCCGAACCGAAAGGTGAGATCGTCCTTGTCATCGCCCCGCCGGTTGAAGCCGCGCCCTCGGCCGATAATCTGGAAGAGGCGCTCAAACTGGCGCTGCAAACCTATGCGCCCGCCGATGCCGCCAAGCAGCTTTCGCAAATGTTCGGTCTGCCGCGAAAAATGATCTACCAGAAAGCGCTGGAGATGCAGGGTAAAGGCCGTGGATAGGGCGCTTCGGGGGGCGAAAGCGCATAAACGCGGCCACCTTGCCGAATATGTCGCGCTCGTCCACCTGATGCTGAAAGGCTATCGTATTCTCGGCTTCCGCCTGAAAATGCCGCAAGGCGAAATCGATATTCTGGCGCAAAAGCGCAAACGGCTGCATCTGGTCGAGGTCAAGCAGCGCCGCAACCATGAAGAAGCCATCGAAACGGTTTCCTCCATCCAGCAGGAGCGGCTATGGCAGGCAGGCCTGGCCCTGCAGGAAAAGAAGCCGCGTCTGCGCAAACTCGATCTCGTCATCGATCTCTATACGATCGCGCCGGGCAAATGGCCGCGCCATCAAATCAATGCTTTTGAGAAAATAGACCGTTTCTGAACTTGCCTTGTCAGCTTACGCGTCTCATATGACAGTGAACTGAGGAGCCTCCCTATGAGCCTGCGCGTCGCCGTCCAGATGGACCCCATCGAGAATATCAATATCGGTGGCGACACCACCTTTCTGCTGATGATGGCGGCGCAGCGGCGCGGACATACGCTCTGGGTCTATCAGCCAGAACACCTGAGCTATGAAGACGGCAAACCCTTCGCCCGCGCGCGCAAGGTGACCCTGCGTGAAGTCAAAGGCGACCACGCCACCATCGGCGAATACGAAAAGCTCGATCTGGCCGATGATCTCGACGTCATCCTGATGCGCCAGGATCCACCTTTCGATATCGCCTACATCACCGCCACCTATTTCCTCGAAACCGTTCATCCGAAAACACTGGTGGTCAATAACCCGACCAGTGTGCGCGACGCACCGGAAAAGCTGTTGGCCACGCGCTTCCCCGGCCTGCAGCCGCCCACCCTGATCTCTTCCGATCCGGTGGCCCTGCATGACTTCTTCGCGCGCCACGGTGACTGCATCCTCAAGCCCCTGCATGGCGCGGCAGGCAACGGCATCATCAAGCTCAAGGCTGGCGACCGCAATCTCGACGCCCTGATCGAGCTGTTCGGCAGCATGAGCCGCGAACCGGTTATCCTGCAAAAATTCATTCCCGCCGTCAGCGCCGGCGACAAGCGCATTATCCTGATCGACGGCGAGATTGTGGGCGGCATCAATCGCGTACCGGAGGCGGGCGCCATACGTTCCAACCTGCGCGTCGGCGGCACGGCCGAACCGCTGGTGCTAACAAAACGTGATCGGGAAATCTGTGAGACTCTCAAACCGGTTCTCAAGGAAAAAGGTCTTATGTTTGTAGGTATTGATGTGATCGGCGATTACCTGACCGAGATCAATGTCACCTCGCCCACCGGCGCCGTGCAATTAAAGACCTTCGATGGGGTGGACGCCGGCGAGATTTTGTGGGATCGCATAGCCGAGACGCTCCAGAACCGGCCCTGATGACGAGGGTGGTTTCCCGTCGATAAACAGTAAAATCAGCCTCTCGTTTTCCCCTCCGCAAGGCAGGGTTGAAAAAGTGCGCATTTGTTCCATTTTTGTTCTTGATTTGTATTTTCCCGTGAAGTAGTCTGTGGATAATTCCAGTATACGCGTACCAGCAGACGAGCGGCCATATACCATGAGGGGGACATTATGCCGGCGCGGATCACTACCATTGCGTTTGAAGGCGCCGAGGCGCGCCGGGTCGAGGCCGAGGTCGTCCTGACTAACGGTCATATTGCCTTTCAGGTCGTCGGCCTGGGAGACAAGGCCGTGGCCGAAAGCCGTGAACGGGTGCGCGGAGCCTTTGCCGGTATGGGCTTGAGCCTGCCCGGCAAGCGGATTGTGGCGGCGTTGTCTCCCGCCGATCTGCCCAAGGAAGGCTCGCATTTCGACCTGCCGATCGCGCTGGCCCTGATGACGGTGATGGGTATTATTCCCGAAGACGCGCTCAGCAACTATGTCTGTGTCGGCGAACTGATGCTCGATGGCCGTATCGCGGCGATCAGCGGCGCCCTGCCCGCCGCTATTGCCGCCTCGGAATTCGGCATGGGGTTGATCTGTCCGGCGGATAACGGCGCGGAAGCCGCCTGGGCGGGTGATGTCAATATCCTCGCGCCCGCTTCGCTGATTGCCTTGGTCAACCATTTCAAGGGCCATAGCGTATTGAGTCCGCCTGTTCCCGGAGAGGTGAAGACCTCAGCCAAACCGCTCGATCTCAATGAAGTCAAAGGACAGGAAGTGCCCAAACGGGCGCTCGAAATCGCCGCGGCGGGCGGGCATAACCTGTTGTTCGTCGGGCCACCGGGATCGGGTAAATCGATGCTGGCCCAAAGGCTGCCGGGCATATTGCCGCCCCTGACTTCACGCGAACTGCTGGAAACCTCACAGGTCTGGTCGATGGCCGGTCTGATCGCCAAAGGGGAACTAACCCGCGAGCGGCCCTTTCGCGCGCCGCACCATTCGGCTTCCATGGCGGCCCTGACCGGCGGCGGCATGCGCGCCCGGCCGGGCGAGGTATCCCTGGCGCATAATGGCGTGCTGTTCCTCGATGAACTGCCGGAATTTTCGCCGCAGGCCCTGGATTCGTTGCGGCAACCGCTGGAAACCAATGAAATTATCGTGGCGCGCGCCAATCACCACGTCAAATATCCGGCGCGGGTGCAACTGGTGGCGGCGCTGAATCCCTGCCGCTGCGGCTATGGCGGCGTTGGGAAAGGTACCTGCGGGAAAGCACCACGCTGCATCAGGGATTATCAAAGCCGGGTGTCCGGTCCGTTGATGGATCGCATCGATTTGCAGATCGACGTGCCACCGGTCACCGCCATGGATATGGCCCTGCCCGCGCCAGCCGAAGGCTCGAAGGAAGTCGCCGCCCGTGTTCTGATGGCACGGGAAATTCAGCTCGACCGCGCCAAACGGCTTGAGCTGGCCACAGATAACGGTCTCAATGCTACGGCTTATGGGGCTGGACTGGAGCAAATCTGCGCTTTGGATGACACCGCCAAAGCCTTACTGACACAAGCGGCGCAACAGACATCCTTAAGCGCGCGCGGCTGGACGCGCACCTTGCGGCTGGCGCGAACCATTGCCGATCTCGAACAGTCCGGCCCAGTCCTGCGCCGGCACATTGCCGAAGCCCTGGTTTATCGCCGTACCGCCGCCACGGATGATCAGGTGGAAGCGCGAATGCCCGGCCGCTTGGTATCTTGATGCCATACGGGCCGCGCCTTTGAGCTACCTTAACCTTTTTCCCTTATGCTGTCCTTATCAGAAGAGTCAGGCGGAAAAATCCCCATGCCCATTTCAGTTACAGGTCACGATCCGGAAGAGCGGCTTTCCCCGGAAGAGCGCCTCAAGGCCCGCGAAGACTTTTTTCGCCTGATGAGCCATGAAATCCGCACGCCGCTCAATGGCGTGATGGGCATGTTGTCCCTGCTGACCCGCACACCGCTATCTCCCGATCAGGCGTCTTATGTCCAGACGGCGCGCGAATCCGGCGAGCACCTGCTAACCCTGGTCAATGACCTGCTCGATTACGCCCGCATCGATGCCGGCCGTATCGAACTGGAAACAACCGAGGTCCAGCTGGAACCATTACTGCAGAGCGTGGCCGAGCTTTTGTCGCCACGCGCCCATGCCAACGGAATAGAAATCGTGTGGTCGCTCGATCCGCGCCTCGATTATATCCACGCCGATGAAGGCCGCCTGCGCCAGATCCTGTTTAACCTTGCCGGCAACGCTATCAAGTTCACCACAAAAGGCGGCGTACTGATCCATGTGGGCCTGAGCGACGCGGGCCTTATCCGTTTCAGTGTCCGCGATACCGGCGCCGGCATCCCCGAAGAGGCCCGCGTGCGCATTTTCGAGGAATATGGCCAGGTCGAACCCAGCCATGCCACGCGCTATGGCGGGGCCGGCCTGGGGCTGGTCGTCGTCAAGAAGCTGGTGGATGTCATGCAGGGTGTCCTGACCCTGGATAGCGAAGTTGGGCAGGGATCGCGCTTCACCATGGAATTTCGTGCGCCCTACGGCCTGCGCAACAAGCCTCCGCATAGCGGCTATCCCCATGCTGTCGCTTTTATAGGCGATAACGACATACTGGCCGAAGGCGCGCAAAGCCATCTGGCGGCGGGCGATTGCCGTCTACGTGTCGTGGCGCGCGCCGAAGATATTTTTGATCCGCAGGCCATTATTCTGGCTGACCGGACGACCTTCGACACGCCCACCGCCGCGCCCTCGCCACGCAGCCTGATCCTGTTGGCGCCGGAACAGCGTGACGAAATCACCGCCTGGCGTGAAATGGGCTGGTCGGGCTACCTGATCAAACCCTTGCGCCGCTCTTCCCTGCTTGAACGTTTAGAAACCCTTCACGATCAGGAACGGAAGATCGAGTCGAAGCCGCAGAATGACGATGAGCGGATTATCAGCGAATCCGCGCCGGATAAATCCGTGCTGCTGGTTGAGGACAATCCGGTCAATGCCCTGCTGGCGCAAATCCTGCTCCAGCGCGAAGGCTGCCGCGTCGAGCGTGCTTCATCCGGCGAGGAAGCTATCGATATCGTAAAAAACCGCCAGTTCGACATTATCTTCATGGACCTGGGCCTGCCCGGCATTGACGGCATCGGCGCGGTGCGTGAAATCCGCACCATGGGCATCCGCACCCCCGTCATTGCCCTGACCGCCAATGCCTACGAGGAAGACCGCCGCGCCAGCATTCACGCCGGCATGAACGATTTCCTGACCAAGCCCATCGAACTAGTGGCGCTGAAACACCGCCTCCAGACCTGGACCGGCAGCCACCCGGCGGTCAAAAGCGCTTAACAGCGGCGGCAACTTCCCCTAGGCTGCGCTCAATTGACATTGAGGCCGCCCATGACCGAATCACCCGCGCCCGCCGCGCCTGAAAAGAAAACGCTGTGGCAAAGCCTGAAGCCGTTTTTCTCGCGCCCCGCCCTGGTGATGATCCTGCTCGGATTTTCATCCGGCCTGCCCTTATCGCTGATTTTCGACACCCTGTCGGTCTGGCTGCGTACGGCCGACCTGTCGCTGACCACGATCAGCTATTTTTCGCTGGTCACCTTCGTCTACAGCCTGAAATTCGTCTGGGCACCGGTACTTGATCGTGTCGGCATTCCGGGCCTGACCTTCATGCTTGGCCACCGGCGCGGCTGGATACTGGCCAGCCAGGTCGTCATCATGCTTGGCCTGTGGGCAATTTCGACGATGAATCCGCATACCCAACTTGGCCTGATGGCGCTTGCCGCCGTTATCATCGGCTTTGCGGGGGCTACGCAGGATATCGTCATCGACGCCTGGCGGATCGAAACCGCCGGCGAGTCGGATTCCCGTCAGGCTGTCATGGCCACCGCCACCGCCTGGGGATCGCGGATCGCACCGTTCGTTTCGGGGATCGTACCCCTGATGTTGGCCGATACGCTCGGCTGGGGCTTCGCCTATGCCCTGATGGCGGCCCTGATGGTGCTCGGCGTCATCGCCGTTTTGCTGGCGCCGAAGGAAGCCGAACACAAGGTACGGCCTATCGATTATGGCGATGCGCCTTCGCTTCCGGCGCTTGAAGCCGTGGAGTGGGCGAGCCGTCTGGTCCTGATGTTCGGCGCCATCTGTTTAATGGGCGCGGGCCTGACCGCCAATATCGACCTGTTCCGCTTCGCTTTCCCCACGGCCGAAATCTTCGACGCCGCCAAGGCCGCCTGGACCAGCAGGACGACCGGTGTTTTCTGGCAGGTGCCCACCGTCCTGATCGGCCTCGGCCTGATCGTCACCGCCTGTTTGCCTTTGCCGGGAAAACTGACCCGGCCGGGAGCCTATCTGCGCCAGACCTTCGTTACGCCCATCGCCGCTTTTTTCGAGCGTTACGAAAATCTGGCCGGGCTGATCCTGGCCCTGATCTGCCTCTATCGCGTCTCGGATTTCCTGCTGAACGTCAATGGCGCCTTCTATGTCGACCTCGGCTTCGATCTGACCACAATCGCCGGTGTGCGTAAGATTTTCGGCGTGGTGATGACGATTGTCGGGGTCAGTATCGGCGGCATCACCATGACGCGGTTCGGCATGAAGACCGGCCTGATTTTCGGCGCCGTTGTCGGCTCTTTTTCCAACATGGCCTATGCCTGGCTGGCGATAAAAGGCAATGACATCGCCGCTTTTTCCATTGCGCTGGCCATCGATAATGCTTCGGCGGGCGTGGCGGGCACGGTGCTGATCGCCTATATGTCGTCCTTGATTTCAAAGGGTTACGCCGCACAGCAATATGCGTTATTTACCTCTCTGTACGCCCTGCCCGGCAAGATGCTGGCTTCGCAATCCGGCCGCATCGTTGAATCAACCGCCCGCAGTTCGGATGCCGGCGGCTGGGCGATGTCGTTTCGGCCTCTGTTCAGCCATTTGACGCCGGAATCCTTCGCCAAGCCCGCCGCCGTGCTGGGCGTATCGCGGGAAGCCCTGGGCACCGGCTATATTGTCTTTTTCACCTATTCGTCAGTCATTGGTGTGCTGGCCATTATCCTGTGCATCTGGCTGAACCGTTTGCCGCAGGTACCGGATGATGACAATTAAGCGCCGTCATATTTCGGGGTCGAGGGGTCCGCGACCCCTCGCCTTATCTCAGCCCTTCGCCGACGCCCGGATATCATAGGCCGCGAATGTGGCCATGGTCAGGATTTTCGACACCGAATCCGACAACTGGCAAATCTGTACCGGCTTGGACAAGCCCAGCAGCAGCGGCCCGACCACCGTGGCGCCGCCCAAAGCCTCGATCATCTTGGTCGAGATCGAAGCCGACTGGATGGCCGGCATAATCAGCACATTGGCCGGCGCGGTCAGGCGCTGGAAGGGGTAGTTGGCCCACATGGCCGGTTCCAGCGCCACATCGGGCGGCATCTCGCCCTCGAACTCGAAATCGACACCGCGCTCTTCCAACAGACGCACCGCTTCCTTGACGCGATCCGAACGTTCGCCCGATGGATTACCGAAGGTCGAATAGCTCATGAAGGCGACGCGCGGCGTATGGCCCATGGCCCGCACCGCCATGGCGGCCTCGATGGCGATGTCGCCCAGTTCTTCCGGAGTCGGCGTTTCGGCGACCGTGGTATCCGCCACGAAGATGGTCCGGCCCTTGGCCAGCGCGATGGAAAGCCCCATGATGCGGCCGCCCGGCGCCGGATCAACCACGCGCAGCACGTCATCCAGCGACTTGTCGAATGAGCGCGTCACACCGGTCACCATACCGTCGGCATGGCCGGAAATAACCATGGCGGCGGCGAAGGAATTACGGTCGAGATTGATCAGGCGATCGACATCGCGCTTGAGATAGCCGTGGCGCTGAAGACGCGAATAGAGCAATTGCGAATAGGCCGCATTGCGATGGCTGAGACGAGCATTGACGATCTCGATGCCCTCTTCCGCCGGATCGATGCCGGCGGCGCGCATATTGGCCTCAACCAGATTTTCACGGCCGCACAGGATCGGCGTGCCGAGGCCTTGCAGCTTGAAGGCGTGGGCGGCGCGAATGACCGAAATATCCTCGCCCTCGGCGAAGACAATGCGTTTCGACGGTCGCGAACGCACGGCCGAGGTGATCGATTGCAGGAAGCCCGCCGACGGATCGAGCCGCTGCTCCAGCGTCTTACGGTAGGCGTCCATGTCGGTGATCGGCTTACGCGCCACGCCGGTATCCATGGCGGCCTGCGCCACGAAAGGCGGCACATACCAGATCAGGCGCGGATCGAACGGCGACGGAATAATGTAATCAGGACCGAATTTCAAATGGCGGCCCTGATAGGCGGCGGCCACCTCATCGGGCACATCCTCGCGGGCGAGCTGCGCCAGGGCGTGGGCGGCAGCCAGCTTCATCTCATGGTTTACCCGGCGAGCACGGACATCGAGCGCGCCACGGAAAATGTAAGGGAAACCGAGGACGTTATTGACCTGGTTCGGATAATCGGACCGGCCGGTGGCGACGATGGCGTCGCTACGGACACTGGCGACCTCTTCCGGGGTGATTTCCGGATCGGGATTGGCCATGGCGAAGATGATCGGCTTGTCGGCCATGGTGGCGACCATTTCAGGGGTCAGCACGCCCTTGGCGGAGAGGCCCAGGAAAATGTCGGCCCCAACCATCGCCTCAGCCAGGGTCCGCTTGCTGGTCTTGGTGGCGTGCGGCGCTTTCCACTGATCCATGTCGATCGTACGGCCTTCATAGACGACACCGTGGATATCGACCACCGTCGTGTTCTCATGCCTGACGCCCAGCGATTTGATCAGGGACAGCGATGACAACCCCGCAGCGCCGGCGCCGCAAAGCACCACCTTGACGTCCTCGATCTTCTTGCCGGTGATTTCCAGCGCATTGATCAGGCCGGCCGAGGCGATGATGGCCGTGCCGTGCTGGTCATCGTGGAACACGGGAATATCGGCCAGATCCTGCAAGGCGGCTTCGATAATGAAGCATTCCGGCGACTTGATGTCTTCGAGATTGATGCCGCCAAAGCTCGCCGTGATATTCTTCACCACCGTGATGAATTCGTCCGGGTCCTGCGTCGCCACCTCGATATCGAAACTGTCGATATCACTGAAACGCTTGAAAAGCACGGCCTTGCCTTCCATCACCGGCTTGGAGGCCAGCGCACCGAGATTGCCAAGGCCGAGAATCGCCGTGCCGTTCGAGATCACAGCCACCATATTGCCCTTAGACGTATAGTCGTAGGCCGTCTCCGGGTTCTCGGCGATACGGCGCACCGGCACTGCCACGCCCGGCGAATAGGCCAGGGCCAGATCGCGTTGAGTCGCCATAGGCTTGGTCGCCATCAGCGCGATCTTGCCCGGCTGGGGGTGTTGGTGAAGGTGAAGGGCTTCGTCGTCGCTGAAGGTCTGTTTTTCGGTAGGCATGATCTGTGGGAACTCTGAGTACGATGTGGCGATTTATATTATAAATTAAGGGGTTGTGCCCTTACGGAATAGAACAGGATCAACGGCTTATAAAGGGCCAACCGCATATAAAAGGTACTTTTCTTTATTGTCAGACAAATGAATTTGCAAGCTGTGGTTTTTTGATTACGTTTTGAAGGCGTGTTGTACACATATTCCTTTGTGAAAACCCTTCTCTTCGCCGTTAACAATGGTTAACTTCGCCACCATGAACGCTCCGCAACCCCTTACCTCCGAAACCGCCGTCCCGAATGTGGAGGGCGCCACGCCGGTCATGGCGCAATATATTCAGCTGAAGGCGCAGTACCCGGATGCCCTCCTGCTGATGCGCATGGGTGATTTCTACGAAATTTTCTTTGAGGACGCGGTTGTTGCCTCTCAGGCCCTGTCACTGGCCCTGACCAAGCGCGGACAGTTCCAGGGCAAGGATATACCGTTGGCCGGCGTGCCCGCCCATGCGGCGGAGGCCTATATAGCCAAACTGATCCGGCTGGGTCATCGCGTCGCCGTCTGCGATCAGTTGGAAGACCCTGCCGAAGCGAAAAAGCGCGGCTCGAAAGCCATCGTCAAACGGGGCATTACGCGCGTTGTAACGCCGGGCACCCTGACCGAGGACACCCTGCTGGAAGAGCGCGGCGCCAACCGGTTGGTGGCCTTGTCGTCGCGCGGCGGGGTTCTGGCCCTGGCGGCGGTGGAGCTTTCCACCGGCGATGTCGAGGTGCTGGAAGTGGCGCCGGAACAGATCGGCGTTCAGTTATCCGCCCTGCGGCCTTCGGAAAGCCTGGTGGCCGACCGGCTGATTCAGGACGAAACACTCTATCCGCTGCTCAAGATGTACGGCGGAGTCATCCAGCCGCAACCGTCCAGCCTGTGCGATCCGGCGGGCGGCGAGGCGAGGCTGCTCAAGCTCTATGGCGTCCAGACACTCGATGGTTTCGGCACCTTCAGCCCGGCGGAGATTTCGGCGCTGGGCCTGCTGGCGGCCTATATCGACCTGACCCAGGCCGGCAAGATTCCCACTCTCAAGCCGCCGGCGCGGGTGATCTCGAACCATTACCTCGCCATCGACGCCGCCACGCGCAATTCGCTGGAAATCGATCGCACGCAACAGGGCAAACGCGAAGGTAGCCTGATTTCGGCACTGGATATGACGGTGACGTCCGGCGGCTGCCGCCTGCTGCTCAACCGTCTGGCGCGGCCGCTGTATAATCCGGCGGATATCAATGCCCGCCTCGATACGATCGAGTGGCTGCTGCCGAAACGCGATATGCGCGACACCCTGCGTCATTTGATGCGCACCCTCTCCGATCAGGCGCGGGCGCTTTCCCGGCTGTCGCTTAATCGCGGCAGCGCACGCGACCTGTGCGTCATCGCCAGCGCGCTGCATGTCGGCGAAACACTGGCCAATCATCTGAACGATGCCCGCCATCAGGTGGAAACTGATCTGGCCGGCAACCCGGCTAAAGCCCCACAGGAAATCGACGATATCATCACGGCGCTGGTGCCTTCCCTGCCGCTCAGCCAGTTACGTGACAAGCTGGAGCGCGCCCTGGTCGAGGAACCGCCGCTTAAATTATCCGACGGCGGCTTTATCCGCCCCGGCTTCAATGCCGATCTCGATGAGGCCCGCACCCTGCGCGATGACAGCCGCCAGATCATACTGGCGCTGGAACAGAGGCTGGCGGCGGAAACCGGCATCGCCATCCGCATCAAGTTCAATAACGTGCTGGGCTATTTCATCGAGCTTTCCGCCAAACTGGCCGAACAGCTCCAGGCGCAGGACACGGAAAAACAGTTCATCCACCGTCAGTCGCTGGCCAATCAGGTGCGCTTCGTCACCACCGAACTGATCGAACTCGATGGCCGCATCCAGCGCGCCGCCCAGCAGGGGCTGGCGCTGGAACTGGAAATCTTTGAGCAGTTGCGCGAGGAGGTTCGCCTCGCCGCCGCCGAGATTCAGGCCGGCCATGACGCCATCTGCGCGCTCGATGTGGCGGTCGCCAATGCCGCTTACGCCGAGGACTGGGACGCGGTGCGCCCGAAGGTCGATGACGGCTTGCGGCTCGAGATTTCCCGCGGCCGCCATCCGGTGGTCGCCGCGGCCCTGAAAGCGCAGGGCAAGCCTTTCACGCCCAATGATGTCGATCTCGACGCCTCAGGCGTGGATGCCGCCCGGCTGTCACTGGTCACCGGCCCGAACATGGCCGGTAAATCGACCTATCTGCGCCAGAACGCCCTGCTGATCATCATGGCGCAGGCCGGGATGTTCGTACCCGCCAGATCCATGCACCTCGGTGTGGTCGACAAGCTGTTCTCGCGCGTCGGCGCCGGTGACGACCTGGCGCAGGGCCGCTCGACCTTCATGATGGAGATGGTCGAAACCGCCGCCATCCTGACGCAGGCGACCGAGCGTTCCTTCATCATCCTCGACGAGATCGGGCGCGGCACCGCCACCTATGACGGCCTGGCCATCGCCTGGGCCTCGGCGGAAAACCTTCATGACATCATCAGGGCGCGGACGCTCTTCGCCACCCATTATCACGAACTTTCCAAGCTCGAAGACCGGCTGACCGCCGCCAATAATCTGTCGCTGACCGCCCATGAGCATAACGGCGAACTGATCTTCCTGCATGAGGCGCGCAAGGGGTCCGCCGACCGCTCCTATGGTGTGCAGGTGGCGCGTCTCGCCGGTATGCCGCCGGCCGTTGTGGGCCGCGCCCGCGACATCCTGACCCGCCTTGAGGAAGACAACCAGACGAAACTGCGGCTCGACGACCTGCCGCTGTTTTCCGTCAGCCGCGCCCCGGAGGCGGTCACATATACCCCCTCGAAGGTGGAAACGGCGCTTAAAACGGTAAACCCTGACGATTTAAGCCCGAAAGAAGCGCTGGAACTCATTTATAATTTACGCAAACTGCTGTAGACCGGAGGTCGGCCGAGTTTTGTTACATGAGTGATCCCTCCCCCATGCTCACCCAGACACACCCGGCGGCGCCCGCATACCGTATCGACGGTACATATCTGCGTAAGATCCTGACCGAGGCCTATGAGGACTCGTCCGGTGACACGCTCGATTTGCGACGCCGCGCCGTCACCATCCTGAAAGACGCGCTCGAAAAGGGCCGCGCCGCCGTACTGGATCGGATGGACGAGCAGAAAGGCGGCTTCGCCACCGCCAAGGCGCTGGCGAAGGTGACCGACGAGGTGGTGTCGGCCTTGTGGGACTTCACCCTCACCCACGTTTACCGCGCCCGCAACCCGACCGAGGGCGAACGCCTGGCTCTCTTGGCGGTCGGCGGCTATGGCCGCGGCGAACTGGCTCCCTATTCCGATCTCGACCTGCTGTTCCTGCGCGCCTGGAAGGAAACCTCGCACTCGGAATCGGTCATCGAGTTCATCCTCTACACCTTGTGGGACCTGGGCCTGAAGGTCGGCCATTCGTCGCGCACGGTCGATGAAACGATCAAATACGTCAAGAGCGACCATACCATCATGACGGCGGTGCTGGAGCATCGTCTGATCGCCGGCGACACCGAACTGGCGAAAAGCCTGGAAGACCGCTTCAACCATGACGGCCTGAAATCCCACGCTTTCGATTTCGTCGCCGCCAAGCTGGAAGAACGCGACCAGCGCCATGTCAAGGCCGGCGCCACGCGCTTCGTGGTCGAACCCAATGTCAAGGAAGGCAAGGGCGGCCTGCGCGACCTGCATACGCTCTACTGGATCGCTCAATACCGGGCCAAGCATCTGGCCGGCGGCGCGGGCAAGGACGACGAGGTGCTCGACCTGATCCTGACCGACAAGGAACGCCGCATCTTCATGCGCGCCTTCGACTTCCTGTGGAAGGTCCGCATCACCATGCACACCGCCGCCGGACGCGGCGAGGAGCGCCTGACCTTCGACCTCCAGCCCGAAGTGGCCCGCCGCATGGGCTTTATCGACCGCGAGGGCGAACCCAATGTTGAGCGCTTCATGCGCCGCTATTTCGTCGTCGCCAAAGAGGTGGGCGCGCTGACCCGCACCTTCTGCACCAAGCTGGAAACCCAGCGAGCCAAGCCGCTGGCGCGCCTGTCGAGCCTGATCCAGTCGGGCATCATGAACCTGACCCGCGCCGATCATCCCGGCTTCATCATCGTCAGCGGCCGCCTGAGCGTCAATTCGCCCGATATCTTCCAGAAGTCGCCGGTGGCGATGTTCATGCTGTTCAAGATGGCCGACCGGCTGGAGCTGGACCTGCACCCGGACGCCTTCACCGCCATCGCCCGCAATCTCGACCTGGTGACGCCAAGCCTTCGCCGCAACCCGGAAGCGGCGCGGCTGTTCCTCGACCTTCTGGTGCGAGGCAAAAACCCGTATAAAACGCTGTCCATGATGTCGGAAACCGGCCTGCTGGGGCGGTATATCCCCGAATTCGGCCGCATCGTTGCCCAGACCCAGTTCAACATGTATCACGCCTATACGGTCGATGAGCATACCCTGCGCGCCGTCGATATCATCCACGGCATCGATACCGGCCGCTTCACCGAAGATCACCCATTGTCAAGCGTGATCATGCCGCAGATCACCGACAAGGAATCGCTCTATCTCGCCATGTTGCTGCACGATACCGGCAAGGGTAACGAGCTTGGCCAGGAGGTCGGCGGCGAGATCGCGGCACGCAAGGCCTGCGAGCGGCTGGGCATCGAGGACTGGAAGACCGATCAGGTGGCCTGGCTGGTGCGGCACCATCTGATCCTGTCCGATTACGCGCAAAAGCGCGATGTCTCCGATCCGGAAACCGTGGCCGCCTTCGCCCATATCGTCGAAACGCCGGAACGCCTGCGCCTGCTGCTGATCCTGACCGTGGCCGATATCCGCGCCGTTGGACCCGGCGTGTGGAACGCCTGGAAAGGCCAGTTGATGCGTGACCTGTTCGACGCCACCGAGAGCGCCTTCCGTGGCGGTCGTGGCCCGGACGCCGTGGCGCGGGTGCGCGAGGATCTTCAGCAACGCGCCGATGAACGCCGCCGATCCTTAAGCGAAAACGACGACGATATCGCCGCCTGGCTCGAAACCATGGACGAAAGCTATCTGTTTTCATTCACGCCGGAGGAAATCAGGGGCCATGCCACCCTGGTGGGGCAGGCCTTCGATTCCGAGCCGGCCGCCGCCCTGCGCATCGATACCGTGCGCAACGCCACCGCTTTCTCGATCTCGGCGGAAGACCGCATCGGCCTGTTCGCTGACCTGGCGCGCTGCTTCGCCAATCTCGGCGGCAATGTCGTCGGCGCCCAGGTCTTCACCTCCTCCACCGGCCGCGCGCTCGATGTCTTCTATGTGCAGGACGCCGCCGGCAAGCCCTTCGCCCATGACGACCTGCCACGGCAGAAACACGCCCGGACCGCGCTGGAGGCCGCCGCGCGCGGCAAGTTGCCGGAGCCTCTGACGTGGAAATCGGCCTTCTCGGCGCGCACGGCCGCCTTCGCCATCGCCCCCACCGTGGTCTTCGACGACGACAGCAACGCCAATGTCACCATTATCGAGGTATCGGGCCGCGACCGTCCCGGCCTGCTGGCCGATATCGTCGAGCTTATGGCCAGGCAGCACATCGATATCGCTTCCGCCCATATCGATTGTTACGGCGAGCGCGCGGTCGACGCCTTTTATGTCGCCGACCATTACCGCAAGTCGCAACTCGCCGGTGGTTTGAAACAGACCCTGAAGAAGCAATTACTGGCGCTGCTCGACAAACCGGCCCAGCCGTCCAAGCGCAACCTGGCGCGGGCGAAGGCCAGTCTGGCGCGTTAACGCTTAACCGCTTGCGGGAAACCTCACGCCAGCCTAAAGCGGAAGCCACACCTTTTCAGAGCATGTCCGTGTCAGACGCCGAAACGCCCGCCCCGCTGCCTGTGAACCCACCGGCTCCGAAGTCTTCCGGACTGGTCCGGAATTCGTTGATCAACAGCAGCTTCACCCTGATCAGCCGCTTCATGGGGCTGGCGCGCGATCTGGTCATTTCGGCCGTGCTCGGCGCCTCCGGCAATATTGCCGCCGACGCCTATTATACCGCCCTTTCCTTCCCCAACCTCTTTCGCCGCGTCTTCGCCGAAGGGGCCTTCACGGCCGCTTTCGTGCCATCCTATTCGGCGGTTCTGGTGCAGGAGGGCAAGGAAGCCGCCGACAGGCTGGCCCGCGACGCCATGGCCACCCTCACCTTTGCCACCCTGGTGCTGACCATTGCCGCGCAACTGACCATGCCATGGCTGATGCACGCCATCAATCCCGGCTATTTCAGCGATCCGGCCAAGTTCAGGCTGGCCATCATCCTGACCCAGATCACCATGCCCTATCTGCCGTGCATGGCGCTGGTCGCGCTGATGTCGGGCGTGTTGAACGCGCGCGGACGCTTTATCGTTTCCGCCGCCGTACCGACCATTCTCAACGCTGTGATGCTGGCGGCGGTGATTCCGCAGACAGATCCCATCAAGGCCGCCTACTGGGCCTCCGGCGGGGTGCTGCTGGCCGGCCTCCTGCAAGCCGGGCTGCTGTTCTGGGGCGTCCGGCGCGTCGGCGCGAAGATCGGCCTGTCCGTTATGCCGCGCCTGACGCCTGACATCAAACAACTGATGTGGCTGGCCATTCCGGGTGCGCTCGCCGCCGCCGCCACCCAGATCAACGTCTTTGTTTCGCAGGCTTTTTCCTCGGCGGTTCCGGGCGCACGTTCATGGCTGAACTATGCCGACCGGCTTTATCAACTGCCGCTGGGGCTGGTGGGGGTCGCCATCGGCGTCGCCTTGCTGCCCGCCCTTTCGCGCGCCGTGCAAGCGCAGGATCATGACGGGGCGCAGAACACCATGGATGACGCCCTGATCTTTTCCATGGCGCTGACCCTGCCCGCCGCCGCCGCCCTGATTTCCATCCCCTTCTTCCTGATCGACGGCCTGTTCACCCGCGGCGAGTTCCAGGTCTATGATGCCCATCAGACCGCCGCCGCCCTGCTGCATTACGGCTGGGGAGTGCCCGCCTTCGTGCTGACCCGCATCCTGAGTCCAGCCTTCTATGCCCGCAAGAACACCTTCGGACCGATGAAATTCGCCCTGGTCAATGTGGCCGTCAATCTCATCGTCGGGATCGGCCTGTTCAACGGACTGGAAATCGGCGGCCTGACGCTGGTGCCACGCCTGGGCGTGCCAGGCTTGGCCATCGGCACCTCGGCCGGGGCCTGGGCCAATGTCATCCTGATGCTGATCAGCCTGATCCGACGCAAGATGTGGCACCTGTCGAAACGCAGCGCCACGGGCCTGACCAAGGTACTGACCGCCGGCCTCGGCATGGCGGCCTTTCTCGCCACCTGTTCGTATTTCCGTCCGGTCATCGAGGGCCTCATCGCCGCTGCGATACCGCATCTGGTCAAGGAAATCGCCATTCTGGGGGTTTGTTTCGCCGGCCTCTTCCTTTATATCGGTCTGCTGTTTGCAACAGGCGCGATCAAGCCGCGCGATTTGAAGGTGATGCTGAAACGTCGCCCCGGATAACGAGTAAAGACTTTAAGCCATGACGACCAAGAAACGCATCCTCTCCGGCATTCAGGCCTCCGGCTCGCTGCACCTCGGCAACTATCTCGGGGCGCTGAAAAAGTTTGCCGATATGCAGGCCGATGACGCCGAGCGTTTCTACATGATCGCCGATCTGCACGCCATTACCGTCTGGCAGGAACCGGAAAAACTCCTGAGTCAGACGCGCGAGATCGCCGCCTGCTATCTGGCCGCCGGCGTGGACATCGAAAAATCGACCATCTTCCCGCAATCGGCCGTGCGCGCCCATAGCGAACTGGCCTGGCTGCTGAACTGCGTCGCCCGCCTTGGCTGGCTCGACCGCATGACTCAGTTCAAGGACAAGGCCGGCAAGGATAAGGAGCGCGCTTCGGTGGGCCTTTACACCTACCCGGTACTGCAGGCCGCCGATATCCTGGTCTATAGGGCCACCCATGTGCCGGTCGGCGAAGACCAGCGCCAGCACCTGGAACTGACGCGCGATGTCGCCAAGAAGTTCAACCACGACTTCGATACCGACTATTTCCCGATCCCCGAAACCCTCTATCAGGGGCCTGGGGCGCGGATTATGTCCCTGCGTGACGGCACGGCCAAGATGTCGAAATCCGATCCGTCGGATAATTCACGCATCAACCTGACCGACGACGCCGACACCATTGCCGCCAAGATCAAGAAGGCCAAGTCCGACGCCGATGTGCTGCCCGAAAGCGCGGATGGCCTGGAAAACCGGCCGGAAGCCCGGAATCTGGTCGGCATCTATGCGGCGCTCGCCGGTGTTTCGGTCGCCGATGTGCTGACAGATTTCGGCGGCAGGGGCTTCGGCGCTTTCAAGCCGGCTTTGGCTGAGGTGGTGGTCGAAAAAATGTCACCGATTTCGATCAGGCTGCGCCAACTCATCAACGACCCGGCGGAAATCGATCGTGTGCTGGCCAAGGGCGCCGAACGCGCCAGTGCCGTGGCCGACCCGGTGGTGAAGGATGTGAAGAAGATTATAGGCCTTTGGGGTTAATTCAAAACTGGAGATCGCCATGCGCGCAATAATCGTTCTGGGCCTTGCCTGTCTGGCCCTGACCGCCTGCGAAAAGGTGGAAAAGCGCACCACCACCATTTCCAGCTCAAGCGATGCCGGTGGCGTCATTACCCAGTCCAGCCTCAGCATGACCGATTACGCCATGCGCGCTGCATTGGGTAATAATCCCAATACCGCCGCCTATGTCACCATCACCAACAAGGGCAATACCGATGATCGCCTGATCTCGGCCGCCTGCGAATGCGCCACCACGACCACGCTCCACACCATGACCATGAACGGTTCGACGATGGAAATGGCGGAAGCCAGGGACGGCTTTGTCATTCGCTCCGGCGATACCCTGGTTTTCAAGCCCGGCGGTAATCACATCATGCTGGAAAACCTGACCCATCGCCCGGTTGAAGGCGAAACCGTCAATGTGACCCTGGTGTTTGAAAAAGCCGGCCCGGTTACCCTGCCGATGCGGGTTTCCAATACGCCCCTGGCCAAGCCCGGCGTTTCCGGCGGCATGGACCATGGCGATATGAAGATGTAGCTACCGCGCGCCGAAAAGCGCCGAGCCGACGCGGATTTCTGTCGAACCAAAGGCGATGGCCGTCTCGAAATCGTCGCTCATCCCCATGCTGAGATGGACGATGCCATTGCGGTCGGCGATCTTTTTCAGCAAGGCGAAACAGGGTCCGCGCGGTCCTTCGACCGGCGGGATACACATCAATCCCTCGATTTTCAGGTCATAACCCTTGCAGGCGGCGAGAAAGGCGTCCGTTTCCGCCGGCAGGACGCCCGACTTCTGCTTTTCCTCGCCGATATTGACCTGCACATAAAGAATTGGCGCCTTGCCCCACTTCTGGATTTCATCGGCGATGGTGCGGGCGATCTTGTCACGGTCGATGCTTTCGATCACATCGAAAAACGCCACGGCTTCCGCCGCCTTGTTGCTTTGCAGAGGGCCGATCAACCGCAATTCCAGATCGGGATAATCGCCGCGCCTGTCTTCCCAGCGCGCCATGGCTTCCTGCACCCGGTTTTCACCAAAGCGCCGGTGGCCAGCCTTAAGCACCGGCGCGATGGCTTCCCACGGCTGATTTTTGGAAACCGCCGTCAGATAAGCCGAATCCGCTGAGCGGCCCGCTTGCTTTAAAGCCTTGTACATCTGCGACTTGAGCCTAGAATAGGCCTCCAGAGACTGGGTATTTAGAAACTGGGCATCCGTTGATGACATACAAGACCCGCTTTCAATATCTGATCGACAAGTCACGGGATATAGCGCAAGCGCAATCACCGTTGAAGGCCCAATTGCCGCCGCTGTTCTTCTTTACCGATCCGCGCCGTACGCCGCATCCCGAAGATATCGCGGTTCATATGCCCGAAGGCAGCGGCGTGATTTACCGGCATTTCGGCGAAAGCCATGCCCTGCAACGCGCCCGGTTACTGCGCAGGATCGCCCGCGACAATGGCCTGACCCTGCTCATCGGTGAAGATGATGCCTTGGCGCTGGATGTGGGGGCCGATGGCGTTCATCTGCGCCAGCCGAGCCTTCCCCGCGCCACCGCGCTCCACGCCACACACCCGCATCTGATCCTGACCGCTGCCTGTCATGATGCCGAAACCTTGCGCCATCTTGATAGCGACAGCGGTCTTTCGGCTGTGTTCGTTTCACCGGTATTCGCCAGCCACAGCCCATCGGCGCAAGGCGTTCCGCCGCTCGGTGTCAAAGGGGTGCGCGAAATGGCGGCTGCGTCCAGCCTGCCGGTGTTTGGTCTGGGAGGCATCGGCTGCGACAATATCCTGGCGCTGAAAGACAGCGGCCTTTCCGGCGTTGGCGCCGTGGACGCTTTCAGGCTTTAAAAAACGACCGGTTTAGAAGCGGAATGTGGTTTCGAGGCGGACGCGCGGCTGCTTCTTGTCGCCCTGGGCGGCGCTGCGGGCAGGCTCCGGTTTCATCGGGTCGGATTTTTCACCGAAACCGAGCGAGCCGCCGACCCGGAGCGAGGGGGACAGCCGGTAATAAGCGCCGGCATCGATGTCATTGGAGCCGGGAGCGGTGGATTCAGGCTGGTTGACGTCGAACTTGACGCCCCACTTGCCATCGAGATTGAACTGGTAGACCTTAGACTGCGGCTTGGAAAAGCCGGTCGTATCGTCACTGATGAAGCTTTCACCGACCGGCTGAACCAGCGGCGTCAAACCGGCGATGTTTTCAACGGTCGATTGCGGACGCACTGTCTTGGTTTGCGCCATGGCAAAAGTGCTGCTTCCGGCTAATGCCAGAACCATCACGGATACAGCCATGGATACGACAGGTTTCATCTTCTTTTTCTACAGGCCCGAAACCCGGTCTTTTTCGTGAGCCAGCCCCCCAAAGGGTTGCCTTTCTGAACAGCCACCGGATACCAGTTTATTGTTTTACACAGCTATTTTGACAAAGCTGTGACTAAATCCAGATAAGACGAATAGTCTGACAGGTCAATTTGATATCGCGCAAAAAGCGCCCTCAGCCGATATTCCCCTGACAGATGTGTTGAATCCGCCACGAATCGTAAACGCGCCATAAATGATATGGCGACATTGCAACCCTGACGCAAAGGAGCGAATAAGCTTTTTGTCTTTGCCCCACATCCGCCCTTATTTGCTGTAGAGTTAACAAACTTGTGATGCTACCCCTTGTCATACCCCAGGGCCTCCATGCTATAGAGGGCCGGGTCGCCGGGTCAAAACCGGCATTTGGGGCCAATAAATCCAGGAATTCCGGCGACTTAGGCCATGCGAATTCAAATCATGCGGAGTGATCAGTCTATGACGATTATGCGGAAATCGGCCCCGAAGCGTTTCGGCCTGGCTCTCGCTGCTTTGGGCCTGTGCCTGTCCTTCAGCGCCTGCGCCAGCCTCGGCACCAAGGGCGGCGCGACTTCCGCCAATACCACCGCGCCTGCCGACGATGACAAGATCAGTCTCGGCAAACTGTTCGGCGGTGGCAAGAAACAATCGACCTATAACGAACAGGCCGGAATCGGTGTCAATGCCTATCTGTGGCGCGCCTCGCTCGACACCATCGCCTTCATGCCCTTGACCTCGGCCGATCCTTTCGGCGGCACGATTATCACCGACTGGTACGCCAATCCGCAAACGCCGGACGAGCAGTTCAAGATCACCATCTTCATTCTGGATTCGCGCCTGCGCGCCGATGCGCTGAACGTCTCGATCCAGAAGCAGGTCCGCGCCGGCGATCGCTGGGTGCCGGCGGATGTGTCGCAGCAGACCCAGCTCGACATCGAAAACGCCATCCTGACCCGCGCCCGCGAACTGCGCCTGTCCAACGTCAAGAATTAGGCGTTATCGCTTTCGTTTAAAAAAGCCGTTGTGGTCAATGCCACAACGGCTTTTTTTATGGTCTTGAACCGCAACGCGCCCTATAAGCAGCCATCCCCCGTTTTCGCACATTCCGCATAAAGATTTATGGCCCGTTATAATCCCAAAGAAACCGAACCCCGCCAGTTGCAGCGCTGGGACGAAGCGAACGTTTTTCTGACGCAGCAGGACGCCGGTAAGCCCAAATACTATGTGCTGGAGATGTTCCCCTATCCTTCCGGCCGCATCCATATGGGCCATGTGCGCAACTACGCCATGGGTGATCTGGTGGCGCGTTTCAAACGGGCGCGCGGTTTCAATGTGCTGCATCCGATGGGCTGGGACGCCTTCGGCATGCCCGCCGAAAACGCCGCCATGGAACGCAAGATCCACCCCAGGGGCTGGACCTACGACAATATCGCCAATATGCGCGGCGAACTGAAACGCCTGGGGCTTTCCATCGACTGGTCACGCGAATTCGCCACCTGCGATCCGGCTTATTACGGCCAGCAGCAAAAGTGGTTCAACACTCTTCTGAAGAACGACCTTGTTTATCGCCGCGAAAGCCAGGTCAACTGGGACCCGGTGGACATGACCGTTCTGGCCAATGAGCAGGTCATCGACGGCAAGGGCTGGCGTTCCGGCGCCGTGGTCGAAAAGAAGAAGCTGACTCAGTGGTTCATGCGCATCACACGCTTCGCCGACGATCTGATTGAAGGCCTGACCGAACTGGAACGCTGGCCGGAAAAGGTGCGGCTGATGCAGTCAAACTGGATCGGCAAGTCGCGCGGCCTGAAGATGATCTTCCCGTTCGCGGATGACATCGCGCTCAAGCAGCAGAGCGGTGGCGCAACAGAAAATGCCGGGGTGGAAGTCTATACCACACGCCCGGATACCCTGTTCGGCGCATCGTTCATCGCCATCGCCGCCGATCACCCGCTGGCGCAGCAAGCCGCCGCGGCCGACCCCGAACTGGCCGCCTTCATCAAGTCCATCGCCAAGGGCGGCACAACCCAGGCCGAGATCGATACCGGCGAAAAGCAGGGTTTCAATACCGGCATCAAGGTCAAGCATCCGTTCAAGCCGGGTGATACGCTCGATGTCTGGGTCGCCAATTTCGTGCTGATGGATTACGGCACCGGCGCTATCTTCGGCTGTCCGGCGCATGATCAGCGTGACCTCGACTTCGCCCGCAAATATAACCTGTCCGTCACCGAGGTGGTGCTGCCGCAAGGCGCAAATCCCGACGAATTCCGGGTCGGCAACGAAGCCTATACCGGCCCCGGCACGATTTTCCATTCCAGCTTCCTCGATGGTCTGGAAATCGAGGCCGCCAAGGATGCCGCCATCGAAAAGATCGAGCAGATGGGCCTCGGCGAAGGCGCGACCGTTTTCCGCCTGCGCGACTGGGGTGTCTCGCGCCAGCGCTACTGGGGCTGTCCGATCCCGGTCATCCACTGCGGCGATTGCGGCGTGGTGCCGGTGCCGGACGATCAGTTGCCGGTGGTCCTGCCGGAAGACATCACCTTCGACATCCCCGGCAATCCGCTGGAACGGCACCCGACCTGGAAGCATGTCACATGTCCGCATTGCGGCAAGGATGCCACCCGCGAAACCGATACCCTCGATACCTTTGTCGATTCCTCCTGGTATTTCGCCCGCTTCACCGATCCGAAATCCCCGACCCCGATCAACAAACAGGCGGCGGATTACTGGCTGCCGGTCGATCAGTATATCGGCGGCATCGAGCACGCCGTGCTCCACCTGCTCTATGCCCGCTTCATCACCCGCGCCCTGAACCACTGCGGTTATCTCGACGTCAAGGAACCCTTCGCCGGCCTGTTCACCCAGGGCATGCTGACGCACGAAACCTACAAAAACACCACGGGCGCGTGGGTCGAACCAGCCGATGTCGAGGTGACCAGCGAGGGTGGCGTCCGCAAGGCGACGCAGATTTCCACCGGGGAGGTCTTGTCGATCGGCGATATCGAAAAGATGTCGAAATCGAAGAAGAACACCGTGGCGCCGGAAGATATTTTCAATACGTATGGTGTTGATTCGGCGCGCCTTTTCGTGCTTTCCGATTCACCGCCGGAGCGTGATGTCCAGTGGTCTACCGCCGGCGTCGAAGGCTCGTGGCGCTTCACGCATCGCGTCTGGGACCAGTTCGATTCCTTGCCGGAAGCCGACATCCCCTGCGCCGACGAAGCCGCTGCCGCTGATTTGCTGAAAGCCGCGCACAAGGCCGTCAAGTTCGTCACTGAGGGCTTCGAGGGCTTCCGCTTCAATGCCGCCATCGCCAAACTGTACGAATTCGTCACCACAATCCGCAATGCCGATATCGCAAAGACCGGCTCTAAAGCTCGCCGCGAGGCCCTGACCCTGCTGGCCGGGCTGATCGCGCCGGTCACGCCGCACCTTGCCGAGGAATGCTGGACGCGCCTCGGTCATGACGGTTTGATCGCCAATGCGCCATGGCCGAAATTCGATCCGGCCCTGGCTCAGGATGACGCCTACGTCCTGCCGGTACAGGTCAACGGCAAGAAACGCGGCGAGATTTCGATCCCGGTCGGCGCCTCCGAAGAACAGATCCGCGAGATGGCGCTTGCGGACGAAGGGGTTAAGCGGCATCTTGACGGCGTATCCATCCGCAAGATCATCATCGTGCCGAACCGGATTCTCAATTTCGTGGTGGGATAACCGCAATGGGTAAAGTTTTTGGGCGCAAAGTCCTTGGAATGCTCGCCGTCTGTGCTGTGCTGGCCGCTTCCGCCGCCAGCCTGACCGGATGCGGCTTCGCGCCGCTTTACGCAAAGACCGGCCTGACCGCCAATCTGTCGCAGGTGGCGATCGAGGTGCCGCAAACCCGCACCGGCTATTTCCTTGAGCAGGATTTGCGCAACGGCCTGGGCGGCGATGAGGCCTCAACCAAGGCCTTTTTGCTGACCATCGGCATGAGGGAAAGACATTACAGCGTTGGCTACAAGGTGGATGACACTTCGACGCGCTCCGAAATTACCTCGAATGTCGTCTACAAGCTCAAGGATATAACTACCGGCAAGGTGCTTTACACCAACCGATTCAGCGAAACCGTCACCTACGATACGTCGAAATCTCCCTTTACTGGTGTCATCTCGCAACAAGACGCCCAGCAACGTATCGCTACCGCTATTTCCAGCCAGATTCAGCGCGATCTGGCGCTCTATTTCCATGGTGATCTGCTGCCTTCGGCCACGCCGGCCAATGCCACCGCCGCCGATGCTGAGATTTCCGCCTATGCGGAAGAGGCCTCATCCAGCCAATGAAGCTGAGCAAGCGCGCCGAGATTGACGCCTTTTTCAATAAGCCCCCGGCGCATGTGACCGGTGCGCTGATCTACGGCAAGGATCGCAGCCAGGTCATAGAACGCTGCACGATGCTGGCGAAAAAGATCGTGCCGGATATCACCGATCCGTTCAACGTCTCCCTGTTGACCGATACCGATGTCGAAGGCGATGGCGGCCTACTTGAAGGCGAGTTGCAATCCCTGTCACTCATGGGCGGCAAGCGATTGATACGGTTAAAGTTTTTCTCGGAAAAAGCCGCGCTCGACAAGGCGGTGGCCGCCACGCTGAAAGCCCATGCCGCCGGAGACTTCAACAAGGACGCCTTCATCATCATCGAGGCCGGCGGGCTGGGCGCCGATTCCGCCCTGCGCCGTTTGGCCGAGGCGGACAAGAATCTCGTCAGTATCGCCTGTTATGAGGATGAAACCGGCGATGTGGTCCGCATGGCGCGCGAGGCCCTGGCGGCCGACGGCGTTTCCCTCAGCAATGCCGCCATGGATATCTTCGCCCAGCGCCTGCCCAAGGAGCGCGGCATCGCCCGGCAGGAGATCGAGCGGCTGGTCCTGTTTATCGGCCCCGGCTCGCACAAAACCCTCAACGAGGTCGAGCTTCAGGAATTTCTAGGCGTCGAACCGGAAGCCTCACTTTTCAAAGCCGCCGCCGATGCCTTCGCGGGCCGGATGAAGCAGGCCCAGGCCGGTTTGCGCCGCGCTTTTGCCGAAGGTGAAGGCGGTGCCGACGCCATGCGCGCCTTAAGCCTGCAATATAACAAACTGAAATTGCTGAAGAGTTATCTGGAAAAAGGTCTTGGTACCAAGGAGGCGACACGCAATGCCGGCGTCTTCTGGAAGGATGAGGATGACATGCTGCGGCAGGCCCGCGCCTGGAATTTCCCGGCGCTCGACGCCCTGGCGCGCGACCTGATCGATGCCGATAAGCAATGCAAATCGACCGGTATGCCCGACCTGCTGATCGCCGAGCGTCTTTACCTGCAAATCGCCGGACGGGCGGCCAGGGCAGGCGCCTGATGTCCGCCGCCGATGTGTTTGCGGCGGAATGGCATAATCTGGCGCAGGCCCTCGCTTTGCCTACAGCGCTGACAGACGTTCTTTTGGCCGAACTGCAAGCCGGATATGGCGATCCCGCCCGGCATTATCATACGGAGAAACATATCGTTGCCATGTTGAATGGCGCCGCGGTGTTTGATTTCGAGGATCATGACATGGCCCGTCTGGCCATCTTCTTCCACGATATCATCTATGATCCTGCCCGAAGCGATAATGAACGGCGCAGCGCGGACCGGCTGAAACAGAGGCTGTCCGGTTTTATCCCGGCCGGCCGGCTTGGCCGGGCCACCGCCACGATCGAAGCGACCGCCACTCATCGGGCCACAGGTAACCATGACATCGATCTGGTGCTGGATCTCGACATGGCCATACTCGGCCAGCCCTGGCCGGTTTATGAAATTTATGCCAGAGGCGTCATGACGGAATACCTGCCGCATATCGGTGAGGCGGCGTGGCGGCACGGACGGGTTGCCTTATTCATTGACCCCACTCTTGCCCACGGCGATATCTTCCTCACCCGCTATTTCAAACCGCTTGAGGCGCAGGCCGTGGAAAACCTGCGACGGGAAAAGGCCTGGCTGACCGGCGAGCTTCGGGATTGAGACCATGACCGTTTATATCGACGACATGTATCGCTACGCCATCGGCCGGTTCAAAGGCATGAAGATGTCGCACATGATTTCGGATGATGAGGATGAATTGCACGCCATGGCCGCACGGCTCAATCTGCGGCGTGCCTGGCACCAGGGAGATCATTACGATGTGCCGCTCGATGCGCGGGAAAAAGCGATTCGGCTCGGCGTGGTCGAAATCACCTATCGTCAGGCTTCGGCCATGCGCCGCCGGCAAGTCGTTGAGGGCACCTGCGGCAATCCGGCAGAGGCGGTCGGCTGGCTAAAGGCCTGGTTTGCCGCCCAAAATCGAGGCCTCTCAGACGCACCAGACCGTCCCTGAGGCCGGCTTTTCACGCCAAATTCGCGTGAGACGCCGTTCTTTAAAAATATTCAGTTATTTCATAAGCTTACGGCATAGCTCATCGAGCTGTTCAAGGCTGGCATAGCTCAGGCGCAGTTCACCCTTGCCACCACGGTCATCAAGCTTGACGTTCAGGCCAAGCGCCTCCTGCAAATCCTGCTCCAGCGACAACGTGTCGGCATTTTGCTGCAGGCGTGCTTTGGGCGCCGGCGCGGCTTTCGGACCCGCCTGCTCATCACGCACCAGCGCCTCGGTCTGGCGCACCGATAATGCCTTGGCGATAACCTGTTCCGCCAGAGCCTCGGCATTTTCCGAAGTGATCAGTGCGCGGGCGTGCCCGGCCGACAGGCGGCCATGCAGCACATGATCCTGCACAACTTCCGGCAAGGCCAGCAGGCGCAGCATGTTGGCGATATGCGGACGCGATTTGCCGACCACCTGAGCCAGGGCGTCCTGGGTGCGGCCGAAGCGATCCTGCAAGACCTTGTAGCCGCGCGCCTCTTCGATCGGGTTCAGGTCGGCGCGCTGGACGTTTTCAATGATGCCGATTTCCATGACATCGAGATCATCGAGTTCACGGACGATGACCGGGACACTGTGCAGGCCCGCCTTTTGCGCGGCACGCCAGCGGCGTTCGCCGGCAACGATCTGGTAATGCCCGGCCTGACCGGGCGCCGGCCGCACCAGGATCGGCTGAAGGATGCCCTTCTCACGAATAGACGCCGCCAGTTCCTCGATATCGGCTTCGATAAAGGTTCGGCGCGGCTGATCGGGATTGCGCACCAGCAGTTCGATCGGCTGCTCAAGGCCCCGCGCCGGTTCTGCCGCGCGGGCTTCGGCGGCTTCCGCGCCGGTTCTGGGGCTGTTGGTATCCTGATCGCCCAGCAACGCCGACAGGCCGCGCCCTAAACCTCTATTTTTTTCAGACATTTATCTATTCTTCTCTTATGCCGGAATTTTATCCGCCTGCTTGCGGCGCTTGCGTTCACGCGCCACCAACTCCTTAGCGAGCTTGATATAGGCCTGGCTGCCCGAACATTTCATATCGTAGATCAGGGCCGGCTTACCAAAGGATGGCGCTTCGGATACCCGCACATTGCGCGGTATGACTGTATCGTAGACCAGATCACCAAAATGCGACCGCACGTCACGCTCGACATGACCGGACAAGGCATTGCGCTTGTCGAACATGGTCAGGACGATGCCTTGCAGGCTCAATTTGGGGTTCAGACTGCCGCGCACCAGATCAATGGTCCGCATTAACTGACTCAGGCCTTCGAGTGCAAAAAACTCACACTGCAGTGGTACGAGCACCGCATTGGCGGCGCTCATCGAATTGACCGTCAGCAGGTTCAGCGACGGCGGACAATCGATCAGAATATAGTCATAAGGCGGCTTATTTTGATCCAGACCATCCAGGGCATCGCGCAGACGATAGGACCGGCGCTCCGCCTGACCCAATTCGATTTCGACACCTGACAGATCCGGGTCCGAGGGCAAAAGCCACAAGCCCGGCACCGCCGTACTAACAGCCGTATCACCAATCGGACGACGATCGACAATCACATCATATAGCGAGTTTTCACGCTGCTTTTTTGGCACACCCAAACCGGTGGAGGCATTGCCTTGCGGGTCGAGGTCAATCAGCAGAACCCTTTGGCCGATAGCCGCCAGCGCCGTGCCGAGATTGATCGCCGTCGTGGTCTTGCCAACTCCGCCTTTTTGGTTGGCAATGGCCAGGACGCGGACCTTTTTATCGGGCGAAAAGGCATTATCGGGCACGGCGCAGCCTCCGGATATGGATGACGCGACCGCGCGGATCGCTAAGGGACTCGTATTGTTCTACGTCAAATTTCCAGACTTTTCCAGCGTCGGCCAGTTCACTTTCAACGTTTTCCCCTTTTAAAAACCACGCGTCGGCCCCTTTGTGGATAAAGCCTTCGGCAAAGCCCAAAAGCTTCACCATCGGCGCGACCGCACGGGCGGTAACGACATCCACCTTGAGTTTTACATTTTCCGCGCGGTCATTGATCACCGTTGCCGGCAGAGCCAGATCATTAACGACCGTCTGTAAAAAGCGGCAACGTTTGGCGAGGGATTCGACCAGATAAACATGCGGCGCAAGCCCACCGGAGTGTTTCAGGAGAATGCTGAGAATGACGCCAGGAAAGCCGGCCCCCGCGCCCAGATCGGCCCAGGTGCGGGCACGCGGGCAGTGGTCCAGCAATTGAGCGCTATCGAGCACATGGCGCGACCAATAGTCTGGCAAGGTAGCCGGGCCGATCAGATTCATTACCTCGTTTTGTACGGCGAGATGAGTGTAGAATTTTTGCAGATCAGCAATCGCCTCGTGTTTCACGTGAAACACCAGTCTGGCGGACATTTCGTCCGGAGTCATATGGGTCATATTGCGACTTTTGTGGTCAGCCTGGACTGATTACGAACATAGAACAGAAGCGTTGTCAGGGCGCCTTGAGTCATGCCTTCGATACGCCCCGCTTGCCCCAGGGTTTGCGGGCGAATGCGGTTGAGCTTTTCCCGCGCTTCATTCGACAGACCCAGGATCGACATATAATCGATATCGTCCGGCAGGCTCAGCTTTTCGTCCTTGCGGAAGCTCTCGATTTCCGCTCTCTGACGGGGCATATAGCCGGCATAAAGCGCATCTATTTCAATCTGCTCATAGAGAGCGTCCGGCCATTGCGCGATTTCCGGCCACAGGGTTTCAAGTCGTCCGCGATTACAGGACTCGTAGGCCATAAGCTGCGTCACATTACGGCGCTGGCCATCGCCATTGACTTGGATGCCTTGCGTCAGAGCCTCTTTCGGCGTGGCGACCAGTTCAGCAACACGTATCCGAATGGCCTCCAGCGCCGACTTCTTTTCCAGCCAGACTTTTTTACGCGCTTCGCCCACAAGGCCCAAGGCAAGACCTTTGTCGGTCAGGCGCTGGTCGGCATTATCGGCGCGCAGGCTCAAGCGGAATTCTGCCCGCGAAGTAAACATGCGATAGGGTTCGGTCACACCGCGCGTCACCAGATCATCGATCATGACACCGATATAAGCTTCATCACGGCCAAGAATGGTGGGCGCATAGCCCCCTGCCCGTGCCGCCGCATTAATGCCGGCCATCAACCCTTGCGCTCCAGCCTCTTCATAGCCGGTCGTGCCATTGATCTGGCCCGCCAGGAACAGGCCCGACAGGGATTTCAATTCCAGGGTCGGATGCAATTCGCGTGGATCGACATAATCATACTCGATGGCATAGGCGTAACGCCTGATCACAACGTCTTCGAGGCCGATGATGGTGCGGATAAAGGCTTCCTGCGTTTCTTCCGATACGCTGGTCGAAATGCCATTGGGATAAACCGTATCGTCGTCATAACCTTCCGGTTCCAGGAAGATTTGGTGCGAGGTCTTGTCGGCGAACTTAACCACCTTGTCCTCGATCGACGGACAATAGCGCGGTCCACGGCCCGATAGATGTCCGCCATAGACCGCCGATTCCATTAGGCGATCGGCAATGATCCGGTGGGTCTTTTCATTGGTATAGGTGATGCCGCAGGTGATTTGCTCACGGTCTATGGAGGGTGTCAGCATGGAAAACGGCTGAATCGGATCATCACCCAATTGCTGTTCCAACCGGTCCCAATGGATGGTCCTGCCATCGAGACGCGCGGGCGTGCCGGTTTTCAAACGGCCCATATCCAGCTTAAGATCATAAAGACGCTGCCCCAGACCATTAGCGGGCGCATCACCCCAGCGGCCCGCCGCCATACGCTTTTCGCCAATATGAATGACACCGCGCAGGAAAGTGCCTGTCGTCAGGACCACCGCTTTAGCCAGGCAGGATTGCCCGGCGCCATCGATCACACCTGTCACTACGCCGTTATCCAGAATCAGGTCTTCGACCGCCGCTTCGATGATGGTCAGGTTCGGCGTCTGGAATAGCTCGGTCTGGACCGCTTCCCGATAGAGCTTACGGTCAATCTGGGCGCGCGGTCCCCGCACCGCCGGACCTTTGGATTTGTTCAATACCTTGAACTGCATGCCACCAATATCGGCCATACGCCCCATAATGCCGTCCAGCGCATCGATCTCGCGCACCAGATGCCCCTTACCCAGGCCGCCGATGGCCGGATTGCATGACATCTCGCCAAGCGTTTCCTTACGGTGAGTCAGCAAAAGCGTCTTGGCGCCCATGCGCGCGGCAGCCGTCGCGGCTTCACAGCCAGCATGACCGCCACCAACGACAATAACGTCCCACAGGCTTTTTGGCCACGGTGTTTCGGATTCAGACATTACAGATCTCTAATTGGAAGGTGCGGGCTATAGCAGATCGATGCGTACAGGTCGATTCTATTTGCCGATACAGAAGGTGGAAAAGATCACATCCAGCACGCCCTCGACATCATAACGACCGAACAGGCTCTCAAAACTATTGATCGCCGAGCGGATATTTTCCGCGGAAAGTTCCGGCACGGCCAGATTGGAGCGCGCGGCAACGGTCAATTGATCCTGCGCTTCGGTCAGGCGCTCTATATGGCGCAGGCGCGTGGCTGCCGGAAAGGTCTGGGCGGAAAGCTGCTCGCTGACAATTTGCTCAATCGCGGCGACCAGTTCAGCCACCCCCTCACCCATAGCGACACTTACGACGAAGACCGATGTTTCACGTGAAACACGCAAAGCGCTCACTGCCTGGCGTTCCGTTTCCTCCGCTTCATCGATCTTGTTAAAGACCATCAGATCGCTATTACGGAAATCCTCCGGCAGGGCGGGCGCAGTCGAATCGATCACCCATATCCGCAGGTCGGCTTCATCAGCCTTGGCGCGCGCGCGGCGAATGCCCTCCGCTTCGACTACCTCGGCGGTTTCGCGCAGGCCGGCCGTATCATAGAGCAAAACCGAATAGGGTCCGATACGCAGTTGCGCCTCGATGATATCGCGCGTTGTTCCGGCAATCGGCGTGACGATAGCCGCTTCAGCCTTCAAAAGCGCATTGAACAGGCTCGATTTGCCGGCATTGGGTTCGCCAAGAATAACGACCCGATAGCCTTCGCGGATTTGTCGGCCGCGGTGGGAATCGGCAATGGTTGCACCAAGCTTTTCCTCCAGCGCACGGATACGTTCAAGAATAGCGTCAGTCAGTTCCGCCGGCAGGTCTTCGTCAGGGAAATCGATATAGACTTCCAACCGCGCCAGAATATCAATCAACTCCGCGCGCCAGGCTTCATATTGCTGTTTCAAGCCGCCGCCCAATTGGGTCAGGGCCTGCCGGCGCTGGGCCTCGGATTCGGCATCGACCAGATCAGCGATAGCTTCGGCCTGGGTCAAGTCCAGCTTACCATGTTCCAGCGCGCGACGTGAAAATTCGCCCGGCGCAGCCAGTTGCAAACCGAGTTCGATCAGAATGAGATAGAGACGATCCAGAACGGCCTTCGCGCCATGGACATGCAGTTCGACGCAATCCTCACCGGTAAAACTGTGCGGCGCCTTGAACCAGACAACCACGGCCTCATCGATCAGTTCGCCCTGCCAGGTCAAAGGCGTATAAACCGCCATGCGCGGCGTGAGAGTCCTGGTCGTGAGTTGCTGAACCGCCCACAGCGCCTTGTCACCGGAGAGGCGGATGATCGACACCCCTGCCCGACCCTGCGCCGAGGCCAGAGCAAAAATCGTGTGTTTCACGTGAAACACTCTCCAAAGTTTCTCGGCTTAATCTTACTTACCAGTGCCGAAAGGTTTGAGGCTGGCCTGCGCCGCCGATTGCATCAGCTTGAAGAACTGATCCTGCGCCGTGACACCCAGGCTCGACCAGTTTTTCAGCATTTCTTCCGGCTGCATGGAATTGATATTCTGCGCCAGGCGCTCCTGCATGGCGTTCATCATATAATCATTCAGCGGTTGAACATCGGGCAGACCAAGAAAAGTGCGGGCCTCTTCCGGCGTACATTCGACATTGACCGTGACCTTCATAATGATCTCCTTAACGAACCAACCCGATATGATCCTCTCATATCGGGTTGGCAAGCATTAGAATGAATAGATACGATTAAGTGTTCATACTCTGGAAGAATTCGGCATTGTTCTTCGTCTGGCGCAGTTTGTCGATCAGGAACTCGATCGCGTCCTGGGCGCCCATCGGGTTGAGGATACGACGCAGAACATAGGTCTTTTGCAGGTTCGACTTGTCCGTCAGCAAGTCTTCCTTTCGGGTGCCGGACTTGAGCACGTCCATGGCCGGGAAGACACGCTTGTCGGCCACCTTGCGGTCGAGCACGATTTCCGAGTTGCCGGTGCCCTTGAACTCTTCAAAGATGACCTCATCCATGCGCGAGCCGGTATCGATCAAGGCCGTGGCAATGATGGTCAGCGAGCCGCCTTCTTCGATATTCCGCGCGGCGCCGAAAAAGCGCTTCGGACGTTGCAGGGCATTGGCGTCGACACCCCCAGTCAACACCTTGCCCGATGACGGGACGACAGTATTATAGGCACGACCAAGGCGGGTGATCGAGTCGAGCAGAATGACGACATCGCGCTTGTGTTCGACCAGACGCTTGGCCTTTTCGATGACCATTTCAGCCACCTGGACGTGACGGGTCGCCGGCTCGTCGAAGGTCGAGGAAATAACTTCGCCGCGCACGGTGCGCTGCATGTCGGTCACTTCTTCCGGACGTTCGTCGATCAGCAGGACAATCAGATAGCAATCCGGATGGTTTGCGGCCACTGACTTGGCGATATTTTGCAGCATGACCGTCTTGCCGACACGTGGCGGAGCGACGATCAGGCAGCGCTGGCCCTTACCGAGCGGCGCCACGATATCGATGATGCGGCCGGAGCGATCCTTGAGCGTCGGGTCCTCGATCTCCATCCACAGACGCTGATCGGGATAGAGCGGCGTCAGGTTGTCGAAATGGACCTTGTGACGGATATTTTCCGGATCCTCGAAATTGATGGTCTGGATCTTGAGCAGGGCGAAATAACGCTCGCCTTCACGCGGCGACCGAATCGGCCCTTCGACCGTATCACCTGTGCGCAGGCCATGACGGCGGATTTGCTGCGGCGAAACATAAATATCGTCCGGGCCGGGCAGGTAGTTGGCTTCAGGTGAACGCAGGAAGCCGAATCCATCCTGAAGCACTTCCATCACGCCGGAGCCGGTGATTTCGACGCCTTCTTCCGCCAGCGCCTTCAACACGGCAAACAGCATGTCCTGCTTACGCATGTTGGAGGCATTTTCGACACCCAGAGACTCCGCAAAAGTCAGTAGGTCGGTCGGCGACTTGTCCTTCAGGGTCTGGAGGGACATCTTCTGTCCAGCCATGGAGCCTTCGACTTCTTCCTCTTCGCCGTCATCTGTTTCCAGATCGGCGTCGAGCGTGTCATCGGTCAGATTGTCTTCGGCCTGAGTTTCGTTTTCGATTTCGGGCGTTTCGGGATCAGTGGTCATGATAATCTCTTCGATAAGTCCGGGATACGCGCAAGACGTTGCCTGGGGCTTCTGGCCCTGAAGCAATTGCGGTCGTATCCCCAGCCCATTTTAGCTTAAACGCTTGAAAAGGCTTATAAATTTCATATGAAGTGGCAATTCCACAGAACATGGCGCCATCTGGACGGCTGTCAGAACAGCTTAGGTCGGTTGCGATAACTACACCAACGCGGCGTATCGTCAAGATTAATCGTTATGTGGTCAGTGACCTCGTAAGTTTAATTTGACCAGAACTGCAAGGTTACCGCCAGCACCATGATGATCGCCAGAACGAACGGCACTTCATTCATCTTGCGCCAGAAGCTTTCCGTACCGATCGGCTCTCCGCGTTGCAGCTTCTTGAAGCGCAAGGCTAGGAAATGGTGATAAACCGTTACCCCCACGATCCCCAGTTCCTTCACCACGAACCATGGCTCCTGAAAGAATTTCCAGCCTTCCAGAAAACGGACATGGTAGACGATCAGGCATATGCCGAACACCCATACCGCGATCATGGCCGGATTCATGATCAGGCGCAGCAGATTGCGCTCCATGACCTTGAAGACATCGGTGACCGCGGTGACCTCCGCGTTTTTGATATGATAGATGAACAGGCGCGGCAGATACAGAAGTCCGGCCATCCAGGCGATGACGGCCAGAATGTGTAAACCCCTGAACAGATCATACCAGTTCATGCCGCCCTCCTTTTGGGACAAAAGCCGTGGCATCCGGCACAATCATGATCGCCGATGACCTGTGCCTTTGACCCCAACGCTTTCAGCACCTCGTCATTCAGTGCCTTGATATAGCTCGGATTCGCGCCTAGCGCCGGCAAGCGAATATAATCCTTCACGCCGGATACCGCCGCCAGGTGAGCATATTCGATATCCAGTTCTACCAACGTCTCTATATGTTCGGAAACAAAGGCAACCGGCACCAGCATGACCGATTTACCGTCGGCACCGGCCTTCCGGATGCTGGCATCGGTTGACGGACCAATCCATTTCATCGGACCGACCCGGCTCTGATAACAGATGACATGCTCGACCGGATTGCCGAGCAAAGCCATAATCTTCGCCACGCAGGCTTCAACCTGTTCCTTATAAGGGTCCCCGCGCGCGATAATGCTTTCCGGCAAGCCATGCGCCGAAAACAGCAGACGATAATGACCGGGCTGTTTCAGCATACCTATCTTCGCCGTGATGGCATCGGCATGTGCCTTGATAAAATGATCATTATCCGAATAGCAGCAGACCCGCGTAACCTTGGCCCTGCCCGAATACGCCTTATCGAAGGCCTGAAAAGACGACAGGGTGGTAGTGGAGGAAAATTGCGGGTAAAGCGGCAGCAGAACGATCTCGTCCGGCGACCAGGCCTCGATCTCCCTCACCGCCTCCTCAACGAACGGATGCCAGTAACGCATACCGATAAAGACTTTCGCCTCAATCCCCCTGGTGTTGGCGGCGATATAGGCTTCCAGCGCCTGCGCCTGTGCTTGCGTTTCTTTCAGGATGGGCGACCCGCCGCCCATATAGGCATAGTTCTTTTTGGCCAGGGGCGCACGCCGACTGGAAATCAGCGAGGCCACGCCCTGGCGAAAGCCGAACGGCAGGTTAATGATATTCTTGTCGGCGAAGAGATTGTAAAGAAAGCCCTGCACGTCTTCGGGGTTTTTCGGGCCGCCGAGATTGAACAGCAATACCGCTACTTTCTTTGTTTGCGCTACCGCCATGCGATGGCCCGGTTCGCTGCTTGAGCGCATTATTAACCCCTGATCCGTTTCAGCGCCTGCTCGACATGAGCTATTGGCGTATCGGGGAAGATGCCGTGGCCCAGATTGAAGATCAAGGGTCCCTGCCCCCAGCTTTGCAGGATCAGATCGATGGCGGCATCCAGCGCCTTGCCGCCGGAACGTAAGGCCACCGGATCAAGCGCGCCCTGGATCGGCATCTTCTTCTGCAATTCGGCGCCCAATTTCATTGGTGTCGCCGTGCCAAGTCCCATGCCCTGCATCGGCACCTGGTCAACATAATCACGGCAGCGTGCTTCGGCGCCGCGCGGAAAACCAATGATCGGCAGGGCGACACCCAGTTCCCTCACCCGCCGGATCAGACGGACATGCGGCTGAATGATCAGACTGTCGAAATAGGGATCGGGAAACCCTTCCGCCCAGCTTTCAAAGATTTTCAGCACCTGCGCGCCATTGTCTGCCTGCATCTTCAGGTACTGCGCCGAGGCTTCGATAACGATATCCATCAGATCGAGCACTGTCTGATAATCATCATAGACAAAAGCCCGGATGAGACTGCGGTCATGCGCCTTCTTGCCGTTCAGCATATAAGTCATCACTGTCCACGGCCCGCCGCAGAAACCGATCAGCGTGGTTTCCGGTGATAACTTAGCCTTCACGCGGGCGACCGTTTCACCGACATTCTTCAATGCTTCCCCCGCCGAGCCGGCCTTTTCGCGCATGGCTTTCAGCGCCGGCAATTCGCCCAGCACCGGTCCCTCGCCAGCGGCAAAGGTCAAATCCTGACCGAGAGCCAATGGGATCATCAGGATGTCTGAAAAGAGAATGGCGGCGTCAAAACCATACCGGCGGATCGGCTGCAAGGTGGCCTCGGCCGCTTTCTCTGGCGTCAGGCAGAAATCGACAAAGCCCTTGGTCGTTTCCCGAAGTGCCCGGTATTCCGGCAGATATCGTCCCGCCTGACGCATGAACCATACCGGAGGCGTCTTAAGCGTGTTGCCTTCCAAGACCGAAAGTATGGGTGCCTGAGCGAGAGCCATGAGTCAACCTGTGAGAAACCGGCCTTTCCTTTGGCCTAATCTAAATAAAAAGAAAAGGGTTTGTAGAAGGTTATAGTGCCGGGGACAGTGCGCAAAAGTGTCGCAGAATTTGCCGGATTCACCGGTTTTTCACATGTCATTAATGATGATTAAGACTTCATTAACAGCCCTGTGAATGGCTTGGATAATTAACCAAATCTTAGGAATGTTTAAAACTTTCTTAAGCCGTTTTGGCGCGTTCGTGTGAATGGTTAACGAACAATTAACTTACGCACAAAGAGCGATAAGAATTTTATACAGAATGACCGGGAGTCGATAACCGTCGGGTAAAAACGCCGGTTTTGCACGCTTTCCCCTGCCCTTGCGGCCGTTTGCGAATTATTGGATGATTGTCCACGAAAAGACCCGACTTATCCCGCCGCCTTATCCCCGATTCGGCACACAGTTTTATTTTAACAGGCTACTCATGTCCTCGCCTTCCGCTAAGATCGGCAGCTATTTCCACGTTCACCTGGTTTCGGATTCGACCGGCGAAACCCTTAACGCTCTGGCCAAGGCTGCGGCGGCGCGTTTCGAGGGCATTCTGCCTATAGAGCACATCTATGTACTGATCCGTTCGGAAAAGCAGCTTGAGCGCGCCCTGGTGGAAATCGAGAGTTTTCCTGGCATCGTGCTGCACACCATGGTCGATATGGAATTGCGTACGGCCCTGGAAGCACGCTGCCGCGAACTGGATATACCGGCGATCGGCGTGCTCGACCCGCTGGTGGTGGCGTTTTCGCGGCATCTGGGGGCCTCGGTTTCCAAACGGGTTGGCGCCCAGCATAATCTCGACAGCGAATATTTCGAGCGCATCGAAGCATTGAATTACGCCATCGCTCATGATGACGGCGCGGCGGCCGACCGGGTGAAGAATGCCGATGTGGTGCTGGTGGGTGTCAGCCGGACCTCGAAAACGCCGACCAGCATTTACCTGGCGCATCGCGGCATCAAGGCGGCCAATATTCCGCTGGTGCCGGGCCGTGATCTGCCGGAGGAACTGGATGATATGAATATCCCGCTGATCGTCGGCCTTATTGCTTCGCCGGAGCGGTTGATCTCGATCCGCAAGAACCGGCTTCTGACTTTGAAAGACGACCGGCCGTCTTCCTATACGGATACCGAAGCGGTGCGGCAGGAAATCATCGCCGCGCGCCGGTTGTTCGAGAAAAAGGGCTGGCCGGTGATCGATGTGACGCGGCGTTCGATTGAGGAAACCTCGGCGACGATTATCAGTTTGCTGAATGAAAAGCGGACCGGGAGATTAGGTGGGATATAGGACCAGGAAGTTTAAAGGTGCAGGGGTCACGGCCCCCCGCACCCCAGAACTCGACGGTGTTTAATTGCCTAAATAATCAAAAACCGGAACCCAAAGGTGTTCCGGTTTTTGATTATTCATGTAAGTAACCTCTGCCCGGTTTCAGGGTGCAGGGGGCCGTGACCCCTGCGACTTAATTTCTTAGGCCCATGACCCAGCTTATTCTTGCCTCCGCCTCCGCTTCCCGTTCCGCGCTCCTGACCGGTGCCGGTCTTTCGCACACCAAAATCCCGGCCCATCTCGATGAAGACGCCATCAAGAATGAATGCCTGGCGCGCGGTCACAGTCCTAAATCCGTCGCTCTGAAACTGGCCGAGGCCAAGGCCCTGCATGTCTCCAGCCGCAATGCCGGCCTGGTGCTCGGTGGCGATCAGGTGCTGCAACTGGAAAAAGACCTGATCAGCAAGTCGCATGATCTCGATGAAGCCCGCGCCCTGCTCAAGCGCATGAGCGGTAAGGTCCATTATCTTCATGCTGGCATGGCCCTGGCGGAAAACGGCCTGATCGTCTGGTCCCAGGTCGAAACCGCCGAAATGACCGTTCGCACCCTCTCCGATGCCTTTATCGATAATTACCTGGCACAAACCGGCGACAAGATCCTCTCCAGTGTCGGTTGTTACCAGCTGGAGGGCGAAGGCGTTCATCTGTTCGAGGCCATTCGCGGCGATTATTTTACCGTGCTGGGCCTCCCTCTTCTGCCGCTTCTGGCGCAACTCCGCAATCTCAAGGTGGTGATGGCATGAAAACCGATCTCCCTACTGGCGCGGCCCTGTTCGCCGGCGTTGTCGGCCAGCCGATCCACCATAGCTTAAGCCCGTTCCTGCATACCGCCTGGCTGCGCGATCTTGGCCTGAATGGCGTTTATGCCCCGTTCGGCCCGAAGGATGAACACGGTTTCGACCGCCTGATCCTGTCCTGCCGTTCCAATGGCATCAAGGGCCTGAATGTCACCGCCCCCTTCAAGGCGCAGGCCCTCGCCCTGGCTGATACGGTTTCCGATACCGCCAAAAAAGCCGGCTCCGCCAATCTGCTGACTTTCGACGATGACGGCCATATCCACGCCGATTCAACCGATGGCCACGGCCTGATCCGTGCTTTTGAGCTTCAGGCGCCGGAATGCGATCTGTCGTCGGCGCCGGTGGCGATCATGGGCGCCGGCGGAGCGTCGCGCGCCGTGGTCGCCGCCTTGCTGAACAAGGGATGTCCGGAAGTGCGCATCATCAACCGCACCCTCGCCCGCGCCGAGGAGCTGGTCTTTGCCTTCAAAACGGGTGTCACCGCCTTCGACCTGACCCAGGTAGCCCGCGCTTTCGATGGGGCTATTGCCGTGATAAATGCGGCTTCCGGTGGGCCGCATCCCTTGTTTGATGGCCTTGATGAAAACGCCGCCGTCATGGATATGACCTACCGTCCGCTGAAAACCGCCTGGTTGCAGGCGGCGGAAGCAAAGGGCTTGAAAACCGTCGATGGCCTGAACATGCTGATCGAACAGGCGCGCCCCAGCTTTCAGGCGTTTTATGGCGCCGAACCACGCGCGGACTATGATATCCGCAAGCTGACCCTTGATTTCCTTGGGGAAACCGCATGATTACCCTCGGCCTGACCGGCTCCATCGGCATGGGTAAATCGACCATCGCGGCCATGTTCGCCGGCGAGGGCGTGCCGGTATGGGATGCCGATCTGGCCGTGCATCGTCTCTACGCCGAATCCGAACCGCTCAAGGCGAAACTGGTCGAGACCTTCGGCGACGTCCTGACGGAGGGCGTGGTCGATCGGGCCAAGCTGTCGGTGGCGCTGAAGGGTGAGGCAGCGAATTTCGAGAGATTGAACGCTATCGTCCATCCGGCCACGGTTGAAGACCGCCTTCGCTTCCTGGCCGAACATGCCGGTGTGCCGTTGGTTGTCGCCGATATCCCTCTGCTCTATGAAACCGGCGCGGAGACTTCACTCGACAAGGTTCTGGTGGTCAGCGCGCCGGCCGATATACAGGCCGCCCGTGTGCTGGCCCGTGCGGGCATGACTGAGGAAAAATTCGAGGCGATCCTGGCGCGCCAGATGCCGGACGCGGAAAAGCGCGCACGGGCGGACTTTATCATCGACACCTCGAAAAGCCTGGATGAATGCCGTGATGCCGTGCGGCTGTTGATCGAAAAATTGACCTCTTTACAAAATACCCCGGCTTAAGTCACACACACATTACCAGACGCGCTTTTAACCCAAAAAGTGCGAACACTTTTCGGAAAGCGCTTGTGGCTCTTGAAATCGTACTCGATACCGAAACCACCGGCATTGACCATCGAAAAGGTCATCGCCTGATCGAAGTCGGCTGCATCGAAATCGAAGACCTGCTGCCCACTGGCCGCACCTATCATCGCTATATCGATCCCGAACGCGAAATCGAGGCGGACGCCATCCGGGTCCACGGCATCACCAATGAAATGGTGCGCGGCAAACCGAAAATGGCCGAGATCTGCGACGAGCTGCTGGAATTCATCGGTGATCGCAAGATCATCGCCCATAATGCCTCGTTTGACCGCGGTTTCATCAATATGGAACTGGAGCGGCATAGTCGTCCGTTTCCGCCGGATCACCAGTGGATAGACACGCTGGAAATGGCGCGGCTGAAATTCCCCGGCGCGGCCAATTCGCTTGATGCCCTGTGCCGACGCTTCAATATTTCCCTGGCCGAACGCGATCTGCACGGCGCGCTGATCGACGCCCGGCTTCTGGCCAGTGTCTATCTGGAATTGCTGGGCGGCAAGGAACGGGGGCTTGATCTGGAAATGGTGGGCGCGCGCGCCAGCGCCGAAGCCAGGGCCAACCATACCGGATATGGCCCGCGTCCGCGTCCGCTGGAGTCACGCATTACCGCCGCCGAGACGGAGGCTCATGAGGCCTTCGTGAAGAAATACCTGAAAGACAAGGCGCTCTGGCCGGTCAGGGCGGACTGACCTGAAGCAAACAAAAAAGCCCGGCGTCACCACCGGGCTTTTCAAATATGCAGAAGGTCCGCCGATCAGGCCTGTCCGACCGTCTGCTGGGACTGGATATTGCCCTTTTGCTGCATATAGAGCGCGCCGAAATCAATCGGCTCCAGGAAGAAGGGCGGTGTGAAACCGCCGTCGGCGGTGGCGTCGGCGATGATGCGGCGGGCGAACGGGAAGAGATAGCGCGGGCATTCGACCAGCAGGGTTGGCTCGACCATCTGCTCCGGAATATTGCCGAGCTGGAACAGGCCGCCATAGACCAGTTCAATGGCGAACATCGGGCCTTCGGGAGTCGAGGCCTTGACCGTCAGTTTGATATCGACCTCGAAGAGGGCGTCCGGACGGCCCTTGGCGCTCATCTCGACGCCCAGATCGACTTCGGGGCGCGAATCCATCCGCAGGGAATTGGGCGCGCGCGGATTCTCAAACGAAAAGTCACGGATGAATTGCGCCAGAACTTGCATTTGCGGGACAGGCGGTTGTTCGGCGGTGGGTTCTGGGGTGAAGGCGTCAGACATGAAAACAAGCTCCGGTAATTCGTCTTTGTCAGGGGTGGAAAACGGCCGCACCTGACATGTGTGGAAATGCGACTATCAGATAAGAAAATTTTAAGCAATCAAACGAAGAGTTCCGTTTCCTTAAACTTATCCTATATAGTTACTGAGCCGGGCGTTCAAAGACGCCTGAAAAATGACCCGCGGCCCGAAAAACAGAAGTGAACAGAAGAGACGTCCCGTGAATACCCAAGTGATAGCGCTTATTGTTTTTGCCGTTCTGGCCGTGGTGATCCTGTTGCAGCTCTATAATGTGCTGGGTCGCAAGACGGGTTTCCGTCCTGAGGAAAAGCCGGCGGGTCCAAAGGGTGACGAACTGGATGGTAGTGTGCGCGCCGAACGCGTGCCCGAAGGGATGCGGATGCCGAATCTGGAAACCCTGAAAACGCGCGACGTTAATTTCAACGAGATCAACTTCCTCGAAAAGGCCCGCGAAACCTATGAGCAGGTGGTGGTCGCCTTTCACAAGGGCGAACTGGACGCCATCAAGGACAAACTGTCGGAAAAGGTAATGACCAGTTTCAGCCAGGCGGTCGCCCAACGCGCCGCCGCGCCGAAGGATACGGTCAGTTTCGTCGATACGCCGAAGGCCGATCTGGACCTGATCGATTTCAAGGAAGACCTGGCGCAGATCCGCGTCCGCTTCCTGTCCGAACTGGCCTATGAAGATGTGGTTGTACCTGGTGAGACGACGGAAGCCGCCGTTCCGGTAACCAACCCAGATAAAAAGGCCGAGCCGGTCAGACCGCACCGCACCTACAAACGCACCGCTGAATACTGGACCTTCCAGAAGATTATGAAAAATCCGGCCAATCCGTGGCTGCTCACAAAGGTAGAGGCGGCCAAGGCGTGAGGTTGAGGCTTGGTTTTGCGCTTGCCCTGGCTCTGCTGGTGGCTGCCTGCGCCGAAAGGCCGGTCACGCCGCCGGTGGTGATCCCGCCGAAGACACCGGCCGAGACAGGCCAGCCGCCGGTTTATCTGCCGACGCCAGTGCCGGAAGGCGCGCGCCTGTCCGATTTGCCGGGCTGGGAAAAGGCTGATCCGTTTATCGCCATCGAAGCCCTGCGCGCCACTTGCCAATATAAGAAGGGCCGTCAGTATGCCGATATCTGCGCTGCCATGGTCCGCCAGGATTTCGAGACGCCGCACCAGATCATGGCCTTTCTCAATGCGCACCTGCGCGTCGAAAAAGTAGAAAGCCAAAATACCGATACGGGCTTGCTCACCGGTTATTTCGTGCCGGATTACGAGGCGCAACTGACGCCGGACGCGGAATTTTCGCAGGCCGTGCGCACCAAACCCAGCGATCTGGTTTATATCCCCGGCGCGCAGATGACGCCGGCCTCTTCGGCGCTGAAAGTAGCGGCGCGACGGTTGGGTGATCTCTATGTACCCTATTTTACCCGCGCCGAGATCGAGCAATTACCCTCGAATGCGCAATATTACATGCGGCCGGAAGACTATTTCTTCATGCAGATTCAAGGGTCCGGTTTTCTCGACCTGCCGGACGGACGCCGGGTTTATGCCGCCTATGCCGCCGATAACGGCTGGCCGTTCACCGGCATCGCCAAGACTTTGACCGAACGCGGCATTCTCGACAAGAGCCAGACCTCCGGCGATGATATCCATGCCTGGCTGGCGGCGCACCGCGGACCCGAAGCCGCCGACATCATGAATGCCAATGCGCGCTATATTTTCTTCGTCATTCAGCCGGACCAGGCCGAACCGGTCGGGGCGTCAGGTCTGGCCTTGCCGTCGGGGTCCGCTATCGCCATCGATCCGTCACTGAACGACATGGGCGACCTGTTCTGGATCGACGCCGATGCCGGCGCGCTGAAGGATTCCTTCCCGGCCTACCAGCGGATGGTGGCGGCGCTCGATACCGGCGGGGCGATCAAGGGAAAAATTCGTGCCGATCTTTATGTCGGCCATGGCCGGCGCGCCGGATCGGAAGCCGGACGCATCAAGCATGCCCTGCGCATGTGGCGGATCGTGCCCTATAAAGGCGATTAAAATCTAAAAGCAATTTTGAGCGCGTCGAAACACAGCACGCCCAGTATGCCCGAACTGGCCAGGAACAGGCAGAAGCGGATCATGGTGATATTGACGGTCGATTGCACGATCGAATGGATGATGCGCACGGCGACATAAAGCCAGGCCAGATATTCCAGACCGGGATTGGACATGCCGCTCAGGAAAATGCCAAGGCACAAGGCATAGAAGAGAGTCGGTTGCTGCATCAGGTTGTTGTAATTATCCGCCGCCCATTGCGCCTGCGGCGGCAATTGCCGGATGGCGTTGTTACTTTGCGGGCGGGCTTCCGATATCGCGTAACGGACGAGCGCCGGCAGCCTGCGGACATAGAGCCAGACAAGCATGATCATCGACCAGGCAACAAGCGCGAGTACAGGTTGTATCATCGTGGCCGCACCCTAGCCGGTAAAAACTAAATTAAGATTGAATAACGCCGCATAAACCATATTTTTTAACGTTGCGAACACGCGTTTCACACGATTCCCGCACACAACTGTGATGGCTGGCGCACTGGTTATGCGGAGGCCTTGGTGTTAAAAGTCAAGCCGTTACCCGGATGTTTCACTGGGTGACCCGCCGGCGCCAGGCTATGCCCCGCCCGGTCCTGCGCGGAAAGGTCGAAAACGAGATGCGGCGCGCCATCCCCCCGGCGCGTCCGCATCGAATCGGAACGCGAAAGCCTTTTCCCCCCATAAAAAGGCTTTTACGCCAGCCGCCAATCCCCCGCCGGATTGGCGGCTTTTTATTGGCCGGAAGCCTATGCCACCTGAGCACTGATTGCCAAACGCCTCAGTGGCGGTATTTGAATGCTGATTTCCAAACGCCCTGGCGTTTGGCAAGGGCGATCGCCCGCCGCCGCTGATGCGGCGAGCCTCGCGGCGCCTGAGCGCTCAAAGAGTGATCACAATATCGGTTGCGGAGGCAACTTTGTAGTGAAAGCATCACGGGCTTTTGTTAAAGATTGTCCTGCATACTTCGGCTTCCTGTTTGGAGGCCCATAATAACGAACCGCGCACCGGCGCCACCCGGCACTCGCGGTCAGGATCAAGTGGAAGCACACATGGACACGCGCACGACCGGCGAAAGCCAACTCCCCTCAAAAGACGCCCTGATAAAGGCGTTTGTCGCGGACAGGGGGGCGAAGGATTTCCTCAGGCTCGATGAATGCGAAAAAAACTTCCTGACCCAGATACTGGAAGATTTCGATCCCGATGAACTGGCCGACCTGACCACCGCGGAGCTTAATCGCGTCATCGCCGGGTTCTGGCAATATGGCGCGCGGCGTGACGGCGCTCAGACCCTGCGGCGCATAACATCCGTTCTGGACAGCCAGGGCCAGCCCACTGGCTATGATGTGATCGAGATCGTGCAGGGCGATTCTCCGTTCATTGTCGAAACCATCATGGGTGAATTGATCGACCAGGGAGTTTCCATTCGGTCGATGTTCCACCCGGTCATCACCGTGCATCGTGATTCCAATGGCAACCGCGCCAAAACGGCTGAATCTCCGGGGACCAATGAAGCCAGGGAATCGATGATGCTGGTCTTCATCGAACGCCAGTCTTCGGGCATGGGCGCGGAGCGTCACAAACAGATCATCGAAGGTATCGACCAGAGCCTGAACGATCTCAAACTGGCCGTGCGGGATTTTCCGCGCATGCAAAAGCTGCTGGCCGAGGAAATCGAAGCGCTCGAACGCCAGCGCGGCAATCCCGCCATCGATCCGGCGGCGCTGGAGGAAAACCTGGCCTTCCTGCGCTGGATCGATGAAAACCATTTCGTCTTCCTTGGCGCGCGCGGCTATGCCTATCCGCGTGAAAGCGACGGGTCCTATGCCCGCGAGGAACCGCTGAACCAGATGCAGGAAGGCTTCGGCGTGCTGCGTGACGCCAATCGCGCCGTATTGCGCCGCTCCAGCGAACCGGCGGTTCTCAGCCAGCAACTGATGAGCCAGCTTGAAAATTCCGAGCCGGTGACCGTGGCCAAGGCCAATATCAAGTCACGCGTCCATCGCCGTGTCTATATGGATTATATCGGCGTCAAGCGTTACGGCGCCGACGGCAGGCCTTCGGGCGAGGTCCGGTTCGTCGGCCTGTTCACCAGCGAAGCCTATGACCGGCCGGCCTTTGAGGTGCCGTTGATACGCAAGAAGGCCGAGCATGTGCTGCACGAAGCGGCGGCGCTGGGTTTGCAGGGCGGTTATAACGAAAAGCGCCTGAAGAACATCGTCGAAACCTATCCGCGTGATGAACTGTTCCAGATGACCGAGCAGGAATTGCTGCGCATCGCCCGCGGCATATTGCACCTGTCGGACCGGCCGCGCGTGCGCCTGTTCACCCGTGTCGATCCGTTCGATCGTTTCATCTCGGTGATGCTCTATATTCCGCGTGAGATTTACCAGTCGCAGATGCAAAAGCAGGCGGGTGAAATCCTGGCCAGCGCCTGGTGCGGTCGGGTGTCGGCCTCGTACAGCTACATCACGGAATCGCTGCTGTCCTGCATCCACTATATTATCGGCGTGACGCCGGGCGATCATTTCGATCCGAATATCGCCGATGTCGAAGCCGATATCGAGAACATCACCCGCTCCTGGCCCCAAAAAGTACAGGCGCAGGTCGAAAGCCTGGATCACCGGCCGGCGGGTATCGACTGGATGCAATGGGCGCAGGCCTTCCCCGCCGGATACCAGGAACGTTACACCACTGGCGAGACGGTGACCGATACAATCGCGCTTCACGGTCTGTCAGCGGATGCGCCGGTCAATGTCCGCGCCTATCAACGGCTGGAGGATGACGAAAGCCACTTCTGCTTCAAGCTCTATACCCGCGCTGAAAAAGCTATTCCGCTGTCGGATATCCTGCCGGTGCTGGGCAATATGGGCCTCAGGACGCTGGAGGAATACGGCTACCGGGTCCGTTCCAAAGCGACCGGCACCTGTTGGGTTCATGAATTCATTTTGAAATTGCCGCGTGGCCATGCCAGCGCCTTCGCCGATTTCCGGGATGAGTTCGAGCAGACCCTGCTGGCCCTTTGGCACGGCCAGACAGAGGATGACGGGTTCAACGCCCTGGCCCTGACAGGCCAGTCGTGGCGCGAAGTGGCCCTGCTGCGTGCTTTTTGCCGTTACCGCGTCCAGTCCGGCCTCGATCCGAGTCCGGATATCCAGCAGGCGGCCCTGCGCGAAAACCCCGAAGTGGTCAAGGCGCTGCTCACCTTGTTCAACAGCAAGTTCGCGCCTGCGGGCGGTGACGTTTCCGCCCGCGAGCCGATGGTCGAAGCGGCGCAGGCCGATATAGAAAACCTGCTGCAAAAGGTTGCCAGTTTAGATCACGACCGTGTTCTGCGCCGCGTGGCCGCGCTGATCGGCGCCATGCTCAGGACAAACTATTTCCAGAAAGGGGCTGACGGACAGGACAAGCCCTATATCTCTTTCAAGATCGCCAGCCGTGAACTGGCCGACCTGCCGGAACCCAGGCCTTACCGCGAAATCTTCGTCTGGTCGCCAGGTGTGGAAGCCGTCCATCTGCGCTTCGGGCCGGTAGCGCGCGGCGGTTTGCGCTGGTCGGACCGCAAAGATGATTTCCGTACCGAGGTGCTGGGTCTGGTCAAGGCGCAGCAGGTCAAGAACGCGGTCATCGTGCCGGTCGGCTCCAAGGGCGGTTTCTTCCCGAAGAAGCTACCGAAAAACGGCACGCCCGATGAGGTGAAAAACGCTGCCATCGTTGCCTACAAGACCTTCCTGTCGGGCCTCCTCGACCTGACCGACAATCTGAACGCCAGGGGCAATATCGTGCCGCCGGCCGATGTCATCCGCTGGGACGATCCCGATCCGTATCTGGTCGTCGCCGCCGACAAGGGCACGGCCACCTTCTCCGATATCGCCAATAGCGTCTCGGCCGACTATAACTTCTGGCTGGGCGATGCCTTCGCTTCGGGCGGCTCGGTCGGTTACGACCACAAGGCGATGGGCATTACGGCGCGTGGCGCGTGGGAAGCCGTCAAGCGTCATTTCCGGGAAATCGGAAAAGATATCCAGACAGAAACCTTCACTGCCGCCGGCGTCGGCGATATGTCGGGCGATGTGTTTGGCAACGGCATGTTGTTGTCGAAGAAAATCCTGCTGGTGGCGGCTTTCGACCACCGCGACATCTTCATCGATCCCAATCCGGACCCGGAAAAGGCCTTTGCCGAACGCGCCCGCCTGTTCGCCTTGCCGCGTTCGTCCTGGCAGGACTATAACAAGGAACTGATCTCGAAAGGCGGCGGCGTTTTCCCGCGCGGCCAGAAATCGATTCCGCTGTCTCCGGAAGTCAAGGCGCTGCTTGATCTGGAAGCGAACGAAGTCTCACCGTTCGAGCTGATGCAGGCCATCCTGAGGGCGCGCGTCGAGTTGCTCTATTTTGGCGGCATCGGCACCTATATCAAGGCGCCGGCGCAGGCCAACCTCGATGTCGGTGACAAGGCCAATGACGCCATCCGCATCGACGGCAATGAGGTGCGCGCAAAAGTGATCGGTGAAGGCGCCAATCTCGGTGTCACGCAAGCCGGGCGGATTGCCTGCGCCGAAAGCGGTGTGCGTCTCAATACCGACGCCATCGATAATTCCGCCGGCGTTGATTGCTCCGACCATGAGGTCAATATCAAAATCCTGCTTGGCCAGGTCATTGCGTCCGGCAAGCTCAAGGCGGAAGCGCGCGATGATCTGCTGGCCAGCATGACCGACGATGTGGCGCGCCATGTGCTGAAGCACAATTACGACCAGACTCTGGCGCTTTCGCTCCAGGAAGCCACTTCGGTCGAGGACAACAGTGCTCAGGCTGCCTTTATGTCTGGCCTGGAAAAGCGCGGCCGCCTCGATCGCAAGGTTGAGGGTCTGCCGACCAATTCGGCGCTGGAGGCCCGTAAGTCCGGTGGCCATGGCCTTTATCGGCCGGAACTGGCGGTCATTACCGCCTATGCCAAGCTGGTGTTTTTCGATGATATCGTGGCCGGTGACGCGCCGGATGATGCCGGGTTCGAGCCGGTGCTGGTGCGCTATTTCCCGCCAGCCCTGCATGATTACAAGGACGCAATCCGTAAACACCGCCTGCACCGCGAAATCATCGCCACGGTGGTGAGTAACGAAATCGTCAATGTCTGCGGTCCGAGTTTCGCCATGCGGGCGACACATGGCGCAGGCGTGGATGCCTCGGCTCTGGTGCGGGCGTTCGAGGCCACGCGCCAGTTGTTCGATATCAATGCCCTGTGGAGCGCGGTCAATGCGCTCGACAACAGGATACCCGCCGAAGCCCAGATGGCGCTTTACAATGATCTCGCCCGTTTCGTGCGTCATCAGACCTATTGGATCGCGCGGCGCAATGCGGGCCGGGCTATCGATCTCGCCGCCATGCTCAAGCCTTATACGGAGGGGGTTTCAAGCCTGCTTTCCCAAGGCGATATGGCTTTTACCGGTCCCGTGAAGGCGCGTCTGGCGGCGCGCATGGCTGAATTGGAGGCATTGGGGTGCCCGGCCGACCTGGCAAAGAGGGTCGCGCTTTTGAGCGCCCTCCACCATGCGTCGGATATCATCGATCTGGCGTCGGAGAAGAAAAAGCCGCTCGACAAGACGGCGGAGCTTTACTTCCTCACCGGCGCGCATTTCGGTTTCGATGGTTTGCAGGCCGGCGCGGGCGATCTGGCCTCGAACGATCCCTGGGATCGCATGGCCACCCGACGTTTGATCGAGGATGTGCTGTCCGAGCAGAAGACGGTGGTGAAGGCCATGATGACGCGAATGTCGCCGGCCGAAAGTCCGGCGGAAATCATTGGCAACTGGGAAGCGGAGAACAAGGCGCTGATCGAACCGTTGCAATTGATGATGGCCGATATGGAAACCGGTGGCTGGAGCTTCGCCAAGCTGACCATCGTCAATGCCCTGCTGCGCGAATGGGCGGCGAGGCTGTAGGTATTTCATCCTCCCCTGCGTAGCGGAGGAGATGCGATACCCCCTTGTCATTCCTGTGCTTTAGGCCCATTTACGGCTCAGTTGTTGCTTAAGGCGCCGTCATGTTTATTCAGACCGAATCCACCCCAAACCCTGATGTCATCAAGTTCATCCCCGGTCAGGAGGTGCTTGAAAGCGGCACGAAGGAATTCCGCACAGCAGAAGACGCCAGGGCCTCACCGCTGGCGGAAGCCTTGTTCGCACTTGAGGGCGTGGCCGGATTGTTCTTTGGCAATGATTTCCTGACCGTACGCCGCTCGCCGGACTCGGACCTGATCTGGGCGCAGCTCAAGCCGCCGATCCTGGCCGCCATCATGGATTTCTATTCCAGCGGCCAGCCGATCTTGCGTGAAATCGCCGTGAAGGACGAGATCGTCTATGAAGGCGAACTGGGACAGATTGTCGCGGAGATCAAGGATTTGCTCGATACGCGTGTCCGTCCGGCCGTGGCGCAGGATGGCGGCGATATCGAATTCGATCGTTTCGACCTCGATTCCGGCACGCTTTACCTGCATATGCGTGGCGCCTGTTCGGGTTGCCCGTCCTCTTCGGCCACTTTGCGCCAGGGGGTCGAAAGCCTGATGAAACACTATGTGCCGGAAGTGAAATCGATAGAGGCGGTGCTGTAGTTGGGCGTTACGCTTGTCATCGATACCTCGCTGAATGCCTGCGGCCTGGGGCTGTTCGATGGCGAAACGTGTCTGTTCAAGATTACCGAAGCTATGACGCGCGGCCAGCAGGAACGCCTGCCGGTCATGGCGCTGGAGGCCTTTCAGGTGACCGGCATCACACCGAAGGACCTCAATCTTATCGGCGTGACCCTGGGGCCGGGGTCTTTCACTGGCGTGCGCGTCGGCCTCTCCTTTGCCAAGGGACTGGCGGCGGGGGCCGGTGTGGCGCTGAAAGGGGTCGGCACATTGGAGGCGCTCGGCCATCATGCGGACGTGCGGGACAAGAGCCGCATCGCGGTGGTGAATGGCGGACGCGGGCAGGTCTATGTGCAGAAATTTCCGCAAGGCGCCGCGGTCACGCTCGATGTCAATGCGCCCGAAGCCATAACCGAATTCGCCGCCGCCAATCCTGTGGATATCCTGACCGGCCCGGCAGCGGCCCAACTGGCGGCTTTCTGGCCCAAAGGTGTTGAATTCCCCCAAACGTGGCCATCGCTTGACGCGCTTTCCAGACTGACCATAGATGCGGGTCACGATGATTTGACCCCGCTGTATATGCGCGAAGCCGACGCCATCGCCTCGACCCGCGGCATTATCAGCCTGAACGAGCCAGCCTGACCCATGCCCCTCATCCGCCAGCTCGATGCGCCGTCCGTGCAGTTGGAGCAGATACATACGCGGTGTTTCGATTATGGCTGGAGTGAAGGGGTTTTCGCCGACCTGCTGATCAAGCCACATCACCGCACCTATGTGTTCGAGCTTGAAGGCCGGATCGTCAGCTTTGTGGTGATGGCGGTAGTGGCCGGCGAGGGCGAAATTCTGACTATCTGCACCGACCCGGATTTTCAGAAACGCGGCCTGGCGCGGATGCTGTTGCAGCAGGTGATCAAGGCCCTGCGCGACGAGGGTGCGGAATCGCTGTTTCTTGAGGTGGCGATCGATAATCCGGCGGCATTGCGTCTGTATGAAAGCGTTGGCTTTAAAAAAGCCGGCCGGCGCAAGGCCTATTACAGCCGCAAGGACAAGCCGCCGGCGGATGCTTACATCTTGAGGCTTGCGCTCTGAGACGCACCGCCATACATTTATGCGACTTTTTTGCCTGAACCGGAGCGCAAGCCATGGACCGCATAGAACAGCAGTGTATTGAAAAGGGTATGCGGATGACCGACCAGCGCCGGGTTGTGGCGCGTGTTCTGTCCGCCGCCGAAGACCATCCGGATGTGGAAGAACTGTATCATCGCGCCGCGGCGGTCGATCCCAATATCTCGCTGGCGACGGTTTATCGCACGGTGCGCCTGTTTGAAGAGGCTGGCGTGGTCGAACGCCATGACTTCGGTGATGGCCGGTCGCGTTATGAAGAGGCGGGCAGCGATCACCATGATCACCTGATCAACATCAAGACGGGCCAGGTCGTGGAATTCTTCGATGAGGAAATCGAGAAGATGAAGGAGGCCCTGGCGGAAAAGCTGGGTTACAAGCTGGTCGGTCACAAGCTGGAGCTTTATGGGGTGCCGTTGGGTGAAGAGAAGTAAGATTGCAGGGGTTTAGCGAAGCGAGAGTATAGCTCTTGCGAGCTATGGGACCCCTGCACCCCCAGAACTTGTCCTTAATAATAACAAAAACCGGTCCCATGGGGTCCGGTTTTTTGTTATTTTCAAAGCATAGGTTTCGAGGTGCGGGAGGCTGTGCCTCCTGCGACTTATTGCTTTTTTCTCAATCAATCCCCATAACGCGCTAATGAACGATCACGTCCCCCTCAAGAAGCTCCATATCAAGACTTACGGCTGTCAGATGAACGTCTATGACAGCGAACGCATGGTCGATATCCTGCGTCCGCTTGGCTATGAGGTGTCGGACAAGGCCGAGGGGGCCGATCTGGTCCTGCTCAACACCTGCCATATCCGTGAAAAGGCTGCCGAGAAGGTCTATTCCGAAATCGGCCGCCTGCGCGAAATGCGCGAGGAAAAGGAAGCGCGTGGCGAAGGCCGCATGACCATCGCTGTGGCGGGGTGTGTCGCCCAGGCCGAGGGCAAGGAAATCATGCACCGCGCTCCGGCCGTTGATCTGGTGGTCGGCCCGCAGGCCTATCACCAGTTGCCCGAACTGATCGCCCGCACGCACCGCTCCAAGGGCGAGTGTCTCTCCGCCGATTTCGCGCCGGAAGCCAAATTTGACGCGCTGACCATGGATCGCGCCATTTCCGGCCCGACCGCTTTCCTGACGGTGCAGGAAGGCTGCGACAAGTTCTGCACCTTCTGCGTCGTGCCCTATACGCGCGGCGCCGAATGGTCGCGCCCGGTCGCATCGATCCTCGACGAAGCGAAGAGGCTTGCCGCCAAGGGTGTGCGTGAGCTGACCCTGCTCGGCCAGAATGTAAACGCCTATAACGGCCTCGATGCCGATGGTCGGGAATCGACGCTTGCCAGACTGATGTACGCTTTGGCCGAAATCCCCGGCATCGACCGCCTGCGCTATACCACCTCGCACCCGAACGACATGGGCCAGGACCTGATCGACGCTCACCGCGACCTGCCCGCCATCATGCCCTACCTGCACCTGCCTGTGCAGTCCGGCTCGGACAAGATCCTGCGCGCCATGAACCGCAAACACGGCCGCAAGGCCTATTTCGACCTGATCGATCGTATCAAGGCGGCGCGTCCTGACCTGGCGCTTTCAGGTGATTTCATCGTCGGCTTCCCCGGTGAGACGGACAAGGATTTCGAGGATACGCTCGACCTGATCCGCCGTGTCGGTTACGCTTCGGCCTTCTCGTTCAAGTATTCGCCGCGTCCGGGCACGCCCGCCGCCGGTATGCCCGGTCAGGTGCCCGATGAAGTGGCCGATGCGCGCCTGCAAACCCTGCAGAGCCTGATCATCGAGCAACAGCAGGCCTTCAAGGAAAACCTGATCGGCCGGACCCTCGATATCCTGTTCGAGAAGCCGGGCCGTCTGGCGGGTCAGGCGATCGGCCGTTCGCCCTATCTGCAATCGGTGTTTGTCGAGGATGCCGCTCATCTGATCGGCCAGATCCGGCAGGTGAAAATCATCGCCAACAGCAATAACAGCCTGAAGGGTGAATTAGCCTGATGGCCGCTGTCAAGGACGACTTCATCAACCTGACCGACCCCTGCGTGTTGGCCGTGGTCGGGCCTTCCGAACGCTATCTCGCCATGATCGAGGGAGCCTTCAAGGTGCTGGTCGAGATGCCGGGTGGCGGTCTGGTCGTCTCCGGCGATGCCCGTGCGCGCCAGAAGGCGAAGGCCGTCATCGTTACACTGGCTGATATGTATGATCAGGGCGTCGATATCGCGGAAGCCGATGTCCGCCGGCTGATCAACCAGCCACAGGCTGGATATAACTCTAAAGAGGCTGCCGTTCCTCCGGTTGACCAGCGCAATACCATCGTCATGGGCCGGCGTGGGGCCATTGCCGCCAAGACCGCCGGTCAAGCCGCCTATCTGCACGAACTGGCGTCGAACGACCTTGTTTTTGCGCTGGGTCCGGCCGGTTCCGGCAAGACTTTCCTCGCCGTGGCGCATGGGGTATCGCTGCTGCTGAAAGGCGCGGTCGATAAGCTGATCATCACACGTCCCGCAGTCGAGGCCGGTGAGCGGCTGGGCTTCCTGCCCGGTGATCTTAATGAAAAGATCGATCCCTACCTGACGCCGATCTGGGGCGCGCTTGAGGATATTCTCGGTCCGCAACTGCTGGCCAAGAAGCGTGAAACGAAGGAGATCGAGGTCGCGCCCCTGGCCTATATGCGTGGCCGCACCCTATCTTACGCCTATGTCATTATCGACGAGGCGCAGAATACCACGCGGATGCAGATGAAGATGATCCTGACACGTCTCGGCGAAGGCTCGAAAATGGTCGTCACCGGCGATCCGTCGCAGATCGACCTGCCTAATCGCGGTGATTCAGGCTTGGTCCATGCCGTTCACCTGCTTGATCAGGTCGAGGGCGTCGGCAAGGCGGAACTGAAGGCCGAGGATATCGTCCGTCACGAACTGGTGGCGCGCATCGTCCGGGCTTATGACAATGAGTATAAAAGCTGATGGCGAAGCCGGTTGAAAACCATATTCGGCATCCAGCGCCCGCCAAGAAACTATTTTGGGCGCCGGTGACGTTTCGCCGCCCCTGCGCAGCATCCAACGCAGTGAGATTGGCGTGAGCAAAAGAATGGAACCGCTGATAGATATCGAGGTCGAAGAAGACGGCTGGCTCGATGCCTTGCCCGATGTCCAGGTGGTAGTGCAGACCGGCATATTGGCGGCGCTCAGGGCGGTCGATGTCACGGAAGAGGCGGATATTGTCGTGCTGCTGTGCGACGACGCCGAGATGAAATCGCTCAACAAGGAATACCGCCAGAAGAACGCGCCCACCAATGTGCTGTCCTTCCCCGCGCCGAAAATGCAGGGTATGGCGCATCTTGGCGATATCGCCCTAGGGTTGGAAACCTGCGTGCGTGAGGCGGGAGAACAGCAAAAGACGTTGAAAAATCACGTCCTCCACCTGTCTGTCCATGGCGCTTTGCATTTATTGGGCTATGATCATATGACCGATGAAGAGGCGGACGAGATGGAAAATCTCGAACGCGATATTCTGAAAAGCCTCAATGTCGCCGATCCTTATGGACCTGAACACACCCATGGCTGAGCCAGACGACGCGCCGCACAAGTCTTTTTTATCCTTTTTCGGGATCAAGCCGAAACCGGCGGAAAAATCCGGCCTCGACTCCACCGAGAGCGAAAACAGCGCCGCCGCGGCCAATCTGATCGATCACGCCCGCGCCTTTCAATCCTTAAGTGTCGCCGATGTCATGACGCCGCGCGTCGATATCGTCGCTATCGAACTGTCGAGCACGCTTGCCGATGTGGTGCGCATCTGCGTCGAGAGCGAACATTCTCGCCTGCCGATCTATCGTGACGGGCTGGATGATCCGGTCGGCGTCGTCCACATCAAGGATATCCTGAAATTACTGGCGCCGGAACCCGGCCGCGCCGCGCCGAACTGGGCTGAGCCGGTGCTGCATCGTCTGCGCCGCGAATTGCTCTATGTTCCCTCTTCCATGACGACCTCGGACCTGATGCTGCGGATGCAGGCCCAGCGTATCCATATGGCGCTGGTGATCGATGAATTCGGCGGCACCGATGGCCTGGTGACCCTGGAAGACCTGATCGAGGCCGTGGTCGGTAATATTGACGATGAATATGACGAGGCCGGTGACGAGGACATGCGCGAATTGCCGAACGGTCAGTATGAGATCGATGGCCGCGTCGAACTGGTGACTCTGGAAGAAAAACTGGGCCTGAAACTCTATCCGGAGGAATCCGAAGAAGAAATCGACACCCTGGCGGGGCTGGTGGCCATGCTGGCGGGCCGTGTGCCACAACGCGGCGAGGTCGTGCCCTATGCCGATGCCGGTTTCGATATCGAGGTGCTGGACGCAGATGCCCGCCGCATCAAGCGCCTGCGCCTGCATCGCCGTACGCCGGAGCCAGAGGATATCACGGCCGCCGATGCCAAAACACATGACTGATCTGAAGGGATTTCTGAGACATCCATTGCTGACGCCGGTGGTGACCCTTATGGGCGATCCGCGCAAGCGGCCGCGTATGCTGGCGGCGATATCCGGCCTGCTGATCGCTTTCGCCCAGCCGCCGTTCGGTTTCCTGCCGGGCCTGCTCGGCTATGGTCTGCTGCTATACGCGCTGGAATGTCACCTGGGTAATCGGCCGAAACGTACCGCCTTCTTCATGGGCTGGCTGGCCGGCTTCTGCTATTTCCTTGTATCGTGCTTCTGGGTCGCCGAAGCCTTTCTGGTCGATGCCGAAACCTACGGCTGGATGGCGATCCCCGCCGCCACTTTGCTGCCCGCCGGCATCGGCCTGTTCTGGGGCGGCTTCGCGGTGCTTTACCTGAAACTGGCCCCGAAAGGCTGGATCCGTTTCGTCTTTTTCGCCGCGCTGTTTTCGTTATTTGAAATGACGCGTGGCTCGGTGCTTTCCGGTTTTCCATGGAATCCGGCCGGTTCGACCTGGAAGGCCGGTAGCGCGATGTCGCAGATGGCGGCCTATGTCGGGGTTTACGGCCTGGGCTTCGTTACCGTGCTGGCCTTCTCATGCGTTGGCGTGATCCGGCGGGGAAAAGGCGTTGCAGGCTATGCGCCGGTCATCTTCGGCGCCCTGACGTTGCTGGGTTGCTTCATAGTTGGTCAGACACGGCTCATGACGACACACATTACCGATACCGGCTATGCTATCCGTTACGTGCAACCGGCGGTCAGCCAGGAAGCCAAGTGGGACAACGCCAATTTCAGCCACCTGTTTTTCTCGTATATCGGCCTCAGCAAGGCACCGCCGAAGCCGGGTCATCGCCCCCCCGACCTGATTATCTGGCCGGAAGGGGCGCTGCCGATCATGTGGGAACAGTTGATGGACCCGCGGACCGGCACGGTTGAAGACATGGCCGATTTGCTGGCGGAGAACCAGTCCCTGCTCATCGGGACTTCCCGTCAGGAAGGCACAACCCCGGCGGGGAAGCCGATATACCGCAATTCCATGCTGGCCCTTCAACGCAAGGATGGCCGGACGCGCGTGATCGGCTCTTATAACAAGTTCAAGCTGGTGCCCTTCGGCGAATTCACCCCCTATCAGGATATCCTCAACCCGCTCGGCATGTCGGCCCTGACGCATTTCGACGACAGCTTCACGCCCGGAAAGCGCACGCGGCCACATAGTTTTCCCGGTATTCCAAGGGTTTTGCCGCTGATCTGCTATGAGGGTATTTTCCCGGCGCTGGACATGACCAGTTACGGACCAAATGACACATTACGGCCCAAATGGATTATTAACATCTCCAACGACGCCTGGTTCGGTCCGACGACAGGGCCGGTGCAGCACCTCAACCTCGCCAGTTTTCGGGCGATAGAGGAGGGATTGCCCATGGTCCGGTCAACGCCCACGGGGATATCCGGTGTCATCGATCCCCTGGGGCGAGTTGTTCCGGGCACAGAAATAGGTTTAGGTGTGGCCGGATACATGGACGTAACTTTACCGGGAGAGGCACATGTTACCGCCTTTTCCCAACAGCGATATGCTTATCAAGTGTTTGTTACCCTGCTTTGCTTGGCGCTGATTATTATTCGTAACCGTTATTCTGTCGGAAATCGGCTTTTTCTGCGAAAAAAAGGGCTTGTTTGCAAAAAAATGTAGCCCAATGTGAACAGTTTCGCTATGCGATAGCGTATAATATACAGTTTGACCGATCTTTTCCCTGTCGGTCCGGTAAAAAGTAAGAGGCATAAGTTGGACGATAATTTGAAGACTGAACGTGGTCCCAACCCCGTCGATCTGCACGTTGGTGCCCGTGTCAGGATGCGTCGCAAGTTCCTGGGCATGAGTCAGGAAGGCCTTGCCGAAACCATAGAACTGACCTTTCAGCAGGTCCAGAAGTACGAGCGCGGTTCAAACCGTATCAGTGCCTCGAAACTGTACGAAATTTCCAGGGCGCTCAAGGCGCCGGTGGCCTACTTCTTTGAAGGTTATGGTGAAAACGAAACGGTTGAGGGCTTCTCGGAATCGGAATCCGAGCAGTTCGTTCACGGTTTCCTGATGACGACCGAAGGCATCGAACTTGCGGAAGCCTTCCCGCGCATCCGTAACGCCAAGCATCGCCGCCGTATCCTCGAACTGGTGCGCGCCCTGGCCGAAGACGAAGACGCTTAACGGGTCCCGGTGGACGGATGAGGCAGGCCCTGCTTTGAGGCAGGGCTTTTTGCTGCGCCAAACTCTCTGTTTTGGTGAAATAAAGTTCAAGTATTCACGCAAATGGAGAAAGACTGATGTCAGGCGGGACAAAATGTCGCTTGATCATATAAACATATCTTTATATGGTTATGCACAAGCCCTTGCCGAAAGTCTCACTCATGCGCTCAAACTATATCTTCACCAGCGAAAGCGTCTCGGAAGGCCATCCCGACAAGGTGGCGGACCGTATTTCGGATGTTGTCGTCGACGCTTTTCTGGCGCGCGATCCCGAGGCGCGCGTGGCCTGCGAAACCCTGGTGACGACCAACCGTATCGTGCTTGCCGGTGAAGTTCGCGCCGGCGATGACCAGATCGAGCAGATTATCGGCAGCTTGGAAGAAAAGGTCCGCCATGCCGTTAAGAATATCGGCTACGCCCAAAAAGGCTTCCACTGGGCCATGGCCGATTATGCCTGCCACCTGCATGCCCAGTCGGCCGATATCGCCCAGGGCGTCGATTCCGGTGACAACAAGGATGAAGGTGCCGGCGATCAGGGTATCATGTTCGGCTATGCCACCGATGAAACCGAGGAATTGACCCCGGCCCCGTTGCAATGGTCGCACAATATCCTGCATCGTCTGGCGCAGGCGCGTCACGGTGGTGAGCACCGTCTGGAGCCGGATGCCAAGAGCCAGGTCACCGTCCAGTACGAAAACGGCGTGCCGGCGCGCATCCTGAAAATCCTCGTTTCGCATCAGCATCAGGACGGTCTGACGCCTTCGGATGTCGAGGCCATCATCAAGCCCTACGCGCTTGAAGTTTTGCCCGCCGGCATGGTGACGGCCGATACCGAATGGCTGGTCAACCCGACCGGCAATTTCGTCATCGGTGGCCCCGATGGTGATGCCGGCCTGACCGGACGCAAGATCATTGTCGATACCTATGGCGGCGCGGCGCCCCATGGCGGCGGCGCCTTCTCCGGCAAGGACCCGACCAAGGTGGACCGTTCGGCGGCCTATGCCCTGCGCTATCTGGCCAAGAACGTGGTCGCCGCCGGCCTGGCGAAAAAATGCACCTTGCAGGTTTCCTACGCCATCGGCGTATCGCGTCCCTTAAGCTTCTATGTCGATACCCACGGCACCGGCCAGGTATCGGAGGAAAAGCTGGAAGCCCTGTTGCCGGAACTGATCGGCGGCCTGACGCCGAAGTCGATCCGCCTGCATCTCGGTCTCAATAAGCCGATCTATGAGCGCACCACGGCTTACGGCCATTTCGGCCAGAAGCCCGATGCCGATGGCGGTTTCTCGTGGGAAAACACCGATCTGGTTGACGAACTGCGCCGCGCGTTCTAAACGCCGCGCCCATGTCCGAAGAAAATCCATCGCCTGCCGAATGGGGGCCTATGCGCTCGTTCGGGCGGATTAAGTCGCGCAAGCTGAAACCGCAGCAGGCGACCCTGTTCGATACCTTGTTGCCTCGGATCGAAGCGACAGAAATGCATATCGGAGTCGCCTTGGCGTCCGGTCGTGACCTGTGGCTGGAAATCGGCTTTGGCGGCGGCGAGCATCTGGCGGCGCTGGCGGCCAAAAATCCCGACGTCACCTTCATTGGCTGTGAGCCTTTCCTTAATGGTGTCGGCTCGGCCTTGCGCCATATCGAGGATAGCGGACTGAAAAACGTCCTTGTCCTGCCCGGCGATGCGCGGCCGCTGCTGGATAAATTGCCGGAGGCGTCCCTGAGCCGCATCTTCATTTTGTTCGCCGATCCATGGCCCAAGGCGCGGCACAACAAGCGCCGCTTTATCCAGCCGGAAACCATCGCCGCCTTCGCGCGAGTCCTGAAGCCCGGAGGCACGGTCCGTTTCGCCACCGACTGGGCCGATTACGCCGATTGGGCGCTGGAACGCTTCCTCGCCAGCCCGGATTTCGATTGGCCGGCCCAAAGCCAATCCGACTGGAATAAGCCACCCGTCGATCACGTCACCACGCGGTATGAAACCAAAGGTCTGGGCGACTGCAAGCCGGTCTTTTTCGACTTTATCCGCAAGCCCTATTCCTGACCGTAATCGTTCGGATTGTCACTGTCCGGCTGATCGTCCCTGTCACCGTCGAGATCACGGACCGCATTACGCACCGTGTCCGTGTTCGAGCCTGTCAGGTCTTCGGTCGTCAGGCCCGGATCGTCCGCCTCGGAGTCATCGGGATTGGCGTTGTTTTCGCTTTCACCGCGCTGTCCGGCCGGAATGCCGCCATCTTTTGGTTCCGGGCGAATGGGAATGTCATTGTCCCTGTCAATTTCTTTGGCGCGTTGCGCAGGATCGATCCTGGGGTCGTCGGCAGGCATGGCCACCTCCTGTTTTGCTGTGGGGATGCATGTTACAGCAGCCGTCCATAAAAACGCGCCGTGTGAGTGATCGCGCGAGATAAGGGAGCTATTGCCAGTCTCTTCACAACCCTGTGATGTGCGCTCTGGTCAAACCGGAAAAAGTAAGACATGGTTAACCTCTTTCCGGGGGTGGGATATGGAGCGTCTGCACAAGGTATCGGCGGCATTTGTTTTCGCTTTTCTGTGTCTGCATTTCGCCAATCATTTTGTCGGCCTGCTGGGCGTCGAGGCTCATATGCAGTTCATGGACGCGGCCCGACTGGTTTATCGCCATCCGGTTGTCGAAATGGCGGTGCTGCTGGCCTTTTTCGTGCAGATACTGACCGGCATTCCACTGATCATTGAAATCTGGACGCAGAAAAAGGATTTCATTCATCAGCTTCAGGCCTTGTCCGGCCTGGTCATGGTGATCTTCATCCTTATCCATGTGGCTTCGATCGCGGTGGCGCGAACGATCTTCAACCTCGATACCAATTTTGCCTTCGCCGCCCTGGCTTTTACTCCGCCCTTCACCTATGCCGCCTACGGTTTTTATGAGGCCGGTGTTTTCGCGCTGTTTACCCATTTCAGCTGCATTCTCTATGATGTGTTCAAAAAGACCAGCAAGCCGGTCGGCTGGCTGCTCCTGCTGGTTACGCTGGGTATTGGCGGCTATCTGACATACCTGCTGCTGATGATGTATGCCGGCCATCTGTATCCGGTCACCATTCCGGAGACCTACCGGCATCTGCCGGGTCTTTAAATTCTCCTTGGCAAAAGAAAAAAGCGCGCCTATATAGCTTGCCAACATGACCGATTGCCGAAAGGCAGCGGCGGCGGCCACAGAAGCCCGCCGCCTTTTTTATTGCTTTAAAGACCCCCAAAGGGATTAAATTGCGCGCCAAGACCCCTGAAGAACGCAAATTGCTGGAAATTTTCGATCCGATCGCCGAAACCCTGGCGCTCAATATCGTGCGCGTGCGCCTGCAAGGCTCGCGTCAGCCCGGCGGTGCGCGCTTCCTGCAAATCATGGCCGAGCGCAAGACGGACGGCGAGATCAACGTCACCCAGTGCGCCCGCCTGTCGCGCGCCATTTCGGCTTATATCGACGAGGCCGATCCGATACCCGGCGAATTCACGCTGGAAGTCTCTTCGCCCGGCATCGACCGCCCCCTCACCCGCCTGGTGGATTTTGACACTTATCAGGGTCTTGAGGCGCGTATCGAACTGGATCGCCTGGCCGAAGGGCGCAAACGCTTCCGCGGCATACTGGCCGGCATTGAGCCAAATGACGGAGAGCCTCATATCGCCATCGATCTCGAAGGCGAGGAAGAAACCGCTCTCGTGCCGTTTGACTGGGTCATCGACGCCAAGCTGATCCTCAATGACGAGTTGATGAAGCGTGGCGCCGAGGCAAAGGTGGCGCGCGGTGACGAAGAAGAAGACGAAGATTTTGAAGGGTTTGACGACGAAGATCTCGACGGCCCCGCCAATGACGACAAATAGATAAGCAGAAGGACTCACAGATGAGCTTCACCGGAATCAGCGCCAACCGTCAGGAACTGCTGCAAATCGCAGAGGCCGTGGCGCGCGAGAAGTCGATCGACAAGACCGTGGTCATTGCCTCCATCGAGGAAGCGATCCAGAAGGCCGCGCGTTCACGTTACGGCGCCGAGCACGATATCCGCGTCTATATCGACCCGAAGTCGGGCGAAATGACCATCACCCGCCATATCACCGTGGTGCCGGATGAGGAACTGGAAAACGAATACGCCCAGAAGACCCTGACCGATGCCCTGCGTGATGACAAGGAAGCCTTCGTCGGCAAGGAATATTCCGAAGTCCTGCCGCCCTTCGAGCTGGGCCGCGTCCAGACCCAGATGGCCCGCCAGGTGGTGACCCACAAGGTGCGCGAAGCCGAACGCGAAAAGCAGTATGACGAATACAAGGACCGCGTGGGCGAAATCGTCAACGGCACCGTTCGCCGCGTCGAATACGGCAATGTCATCGTCGATCTCGGCAAGGGCGAAGGCATCATGCGCCGCGACCAGTCGATCCCGCGCGAAGCTTTCCAGGTCAATGACCGTATCCGCGCCTATATCTATGATGTCCGCCGCGAAACCAAGGGGCCGCAGATCATGCTCAGCCGCGCCCATGGCGGTTTCATGGCCAAGCTGTTCGCGCAGGAAGTGCCGGAAATCTATGACGGCGTGATCGAAATCAAATCGGTGTCCCGCGATCCGGGTTCGCGCGCCAAGATGGCCGTGTTGTCGAACGACAACTCGATCGATCCGGTCGGCGCCTGCGTCGGTATGCGCGGCTCGCGCGTTCAGGCCGTTGTCGCCGAGTTGCAGAACGAAAAGATCGACATCATCCAGTGGTCGCCCGACGAAGCCACCTTCATCGTCAATGCCCTGGCGCCGGCCGAAGTCTCCAAGGTCGTGCTGGACGAAGAAGAAGACCGCGTCGAAGTGGTGGTGCCCGACGAACAATTGTCGCTGGCCATCGGCCGCCGTGGCCAGAACGTCCGCCTTGCCTCGCAACTGACCGGCTGGCAGGTCGATATCATCACCGAGTCGCAGGATAGCGAGCGCCGTCAGAAGGAATTCGCCGAGCGCACCGCCCTGTTCCAGGAAGCGCTCGATGTCGATGAAGTCATCGCCCAGTTGCTGGTCACCGAAGGCTTCAGCTCGATCGAAGACCTGGCTTTCGTCGACGAGAACGAAATCGCCGTCATTGAAGGTTTCGATGAGGATACCGCCTCCGAATTGCAGGCCCGCGCCCGCGATTATCTGGAAAAGGAAGCTGCCGAACAGGATGCCAAACGCCGTGAACTGGGTGTCGAGGATGGCGTGCTCGATATCCAGGGCGTCACCTTGCCGATGGCGGTGGCATTGGGTCAGGCGGGCGTCAAAACGGTGGAAGATCTGGCCGATCTGGCGACGGACGAAATCCGTGGCGGCTTCGAGCAGAAGGACGGCGAACGCGTTCGTGTCCCCGGCGCGCTGGAATCGTTCAACCTGTCTGTGCCTGATGCCGAGGCCCTGATCCTCAACGCCCGCGTCGCGGCCGGCTGGATCGAGGCGCCGGAAGAAGTGGTCGAGGAAGCCGAAGAAGAGGCTTATGAAGAAGCCGGCGCGTTTGAGGAAGCCAATGCTTTTGAAGGGGAGGGCGAAAATGTCGCCGACCCCGAACAATGAGCCTGCGCATCTAACTGAAACCGACGAAGCGCTGGTCCTGGGTGAAAACGCCAAGGGCCAGCCGATGTCCAGAGACGTGTCCTCCAGAGACGTATCCCGAAGGGATATCGCCAGCGGTGAGACGGTCCCGACGGACGGTCTCATCCGCTTTGTCGTGTCTCCGCAAGGCATGCTGACGCCGGATATCGCTCACAAGCTGCCCGGCCGTGGCCTGTGGATCGCCGCCGAACGCCCGGCCCTTGAAGTCGCGCTGAAAAAGAACATATTCAGCCGGGCGGCCAAGCGGCAGGTGAAGGCCGACCCTGATCTTCCCCGGCTGGTTCACGACCTGCTGCGCCGCCGGTGTCTCGATCTGCTCGGTCTGGCGCGGCGCGAAGGCGGGATCGTCAACGGCTTCGAGAAAGCCCTGGCCGCTGTCAAATCGGGCAAGGCGGGCTGGATCATCGAGGCCTCGGATGGCGCGGAAGATGGCCGCAGGCGCATTTTATACGCCGGCGGACAGCAAACCCCCTCGCCAAACGTCTGCGGAAGCTTTAGTAACGCCGAATTAAGTTTGGCTTTGGGCACAGAAAATGCCATACACGTCGCACTCCTGTCGGGGCGGCGCGTGCAGCGTTGGTCTTTAGAGATGAAAAGACTGTCGGGATTTGAACCCCTTGTGCCGCAAGGTTGGGTGAGAGGACCGAAGCCTGAGGCGCCGGGTTAGTTTGGCGCGAGACTGTGAGTGCTGGTTCCTCTGCCCTGACTGTATACGGCCACGGTAACGATGAAGGCCAATGGCGAGCGCTCGTAATCAGAACGGCTGATCTGCGATCGGGCGTTTAAAGTGACGATATATTTTTGAAACAGAAACCTGATTCAAGGGTCGGGTTTCGCAAAAGGTTAGTAGACAAGCCGGATGAGCGACGGAAAAGACGACAAGAACAACGACCAGCCCGCCAACCGTGAGCGCGCCCCGCTCACGCTGAAGCCGCGTGTCGGCGGCAATGTTTCGACGGGCACGGTAAAGCAAAGTTTCAGCCATGGCCGTTCCAAGACCGTGGTGGTGGAAACCAAGCGCCGCATCGGCGCGCCGCCCGCCGGAAGCGCGTCCGGCCATGTGCGTCCCGCCGCGCCGGAAATCAACCGCCCATCATCGCAGGTCCCGCGTCCGGCGCAAGGCGCTGCGCGTCCGCAGGGACCTGGCGGCAATCTGCGTCAGGAAGAACAGGAAGCCCGCCAGCGCGCCATTGCCGCCGCTCTGGCCGATCAGGAACGCAAGGCCGCCGAGGCCCGTGCGACGGCGGCCCGTGCCGCTGTGGCACCGGTGACGCCATCGGCGCCGCAGCCGGAAGCCCCCGCTCCGGCGGCTGAAACCCGCGCCGAACCAGCCGCGCCGGCGGCCCCGGTTTCCACGCCGAAGCCCGTACCGGCCCGTGAAACGCCGCAACAGCCAGCCTTCCGCAACGAGCGCGCACCGCGCTATGATCAGCGTGTCGAGCGTCCGCAAGCCGACCGGTCCCCGGAACGCTCTCAGGAACGTCCCCAAGAACGTCCTCAGGGTGGTTATGGCCAGCGGACCGAACGCCCGCGTGACGCCAATGCGGCGCGTGGCCCCAGGGAGGGTCAACGCGACGCCGCCCGTGGCGATCGTCCCTATACCCCGCGTGATCCTAACGCCCCGCGTCCGCCCCGCGATCCCAATCGTCCGTATACGCCGCGTGAGCCAGGCGCCGCGCCGCGTGGTGAAACGGTGCGTTATAATGTCAATTCACCGCGTCCGCCGCGTCCGGGACAGGGCGTTTCGGCCAATGCGCCGGCCACGCCGGAAGTGGATCGCATCCGTTCCAGCCGCGGCGCCGCCGGTGTTCCCGGCAAGGCGCTCGACGCCCGCAAGACAGGGGATGATGAAGATCGCGGCACCAAGCGCGGCAAGGCCGGCGCGCCGGTCAAGGCCGTTTCGCAAACGCGTGGCGAACCCAAGCGCCGCGAAGGCCGCCTGACCCTGCAAGCCGTTGTCGGCGACGATGAGGGCACCGCCGACCGGATGCGTTCGCTGGCTTCGGTCCGCCGCGCCCGCGAGCGTGAACGCGAAAAGCGCAAGGGCCACACCACCGAGCAGGCGCGTGTCTCCCGCGAAGTGGTTATCCCCGACATTATCACCGTACAGGAACTGTCCAACCGGATGGCCGTGCGTGCCGTCGATATCATCAAGTTCCTGATGCGCCAGGGCATGATGCTCAAGATCAATGACGTGATCGATACCGATACCGCCGAACTGGTGGCCTCGGAATTCGGCCATACGGTCAAGCGCGTGTCGGAATCCGACGTTCTGGAAGGCTTTATCGACGCCGAGGACCATGACGACGATACCCAGCCGCGTCCGCCGGTGGTGGCCGTCATGGGGCACGTCGATCACGGCAAGACCTCGCTGCTCGATGCCTTGCGCAAGGCGGATGTCGCCTCCGGCGAGGCCGGCGGCATTACCCAGCACATCGGCGCCTATCAGGTCCGCCTGTCTTCAGGCGACAAGGTGACCTTCCTCGATACGCCGGGCCACGCCGCCTTCTCGGCCATGCGCGCCCGCGGCGCCAATGTGACGGATATCGTGGTGCTGGTCGTGGCGGCGGATGACGGCGTTATGCCGCAGACGATCGAAGCCATCAATCACGCCCGCGCCGCCAAGACGCCGATCATCGTGGCGATCAACAAGATCGACAAGCCGGACGCCAAGCCGCAGAACATCATCAACGAACTGCTTCAGCACGAAGTGGTGGTGGAAAGCCTCGGTGGCGATACCCAGGTGGTCGAGGTTTCGGCCAAGACCAAGCAGGGCCTCGATACCCTGATCGAAGCCATTCTGCTACAGGCCGAAGTGCTCGACCTGCGCGCCAATCCGGACCGCACCGCCGAGGGCATTGTCATCGAATCCAAGCTCGACAAGGGCCGGGGGCCTGTGGCGACGGTTCTGGTCAAGCGCGGCACCCTGAAGCGCGGCGATATCGTCGTGGCCGGCGCATCCTTCGGCCGCGTCCGCGCCCTGATCAACGAGCGCAATGAACAACTGGCCCAGGCCGGTCCTTCGGAGCCGGTGGAAATTCTCGGCCTTGACGGCGCGCCGGAACCCGGTGAAACCTTCGCCGTGGTGGAAAACGACGCCCGCGCCCGTGAAATCACCGAATACCGCGAACGCGTCCGCCGTGAAAAAACGGTGGCTCCGGTCGGTGCGGTGTCGCTGACCGACATGATGAGCAAGCTGGCCGACAAGAAGGTCAAGGAACTGCCGCTCATCATCAAGTCGGACGTGCAGGGGTCCGGTGAAGCCATTGTCGGCTCGCTCGACAAACTGGCCACCGATGAGGTGCGTGCGCGCATCATCCATTCGGCCGCCGGCGCTATCACCGAATCCGATGTGCAACTGGCCAAGGGATCGGGCGCGCCGATCATCGGCTTCAACGTCCGCGCCGGCAAGCAGGCGCGCGATCTGGCCGAACGTGAAGGCGTGGAAATCCGCTACTATTCGATCATCTATGACCTGATCGACGACATCAAGGGCGTGCTTTCGGGCATGCTGGCGCCGATCCAGCGCGAAACCTTCCTCGGCAACGCCGAAATCCTCGAAGTCTTCGATATCTCGAAGGTGGGCAAGGTGGCCGGCGCCATCGTCAAGGAGGGCAAGATGCAGAAGGGCGCCCGCATCCGTATCCTGCGCGACGATGTGGTCATTCAGGAAATGGGTGTTCTGTCTACGCTTAAGCGCTTCAAGGACGAGGTTAATGAGGTGCAGGTGTCGCAGGAATGCGGCATGGCCTTCAACGGTTTCCAGGACCTCAAGAAAGGTGATTTCATCGAGTGCTTCACGGTCGAGGAAATCAAGCGCACCCTCTAATCTGCAAAACGCTTTTGGCCCGGATCATTCCGGGCCAAATTCGTTTTAGAGGGTGTGGGGTCTGCGACCCCACGTCTTTTCTTTTGAAACCTTTGACTTTTCGCAACATTTGTCGCCTATAACCTGCTTATGCTCGACACCACAGACTTCGATCCCGCCCATTATGTTCTGATCATCAAGTGCCCGGATACCCGCGGCATCGTGGCCGCTGTTTCCGGCTACCTCTATGACAACGACATTTCCATTGTTGAATCCAACCAGTTCAACGACGCTTTAGGCGACATGTTCTATGTCCGCGTGGTGTTCAAGCAGGCCGGCCCGAAGATGCCGCCGATGTTGACCCTGCGCGATGGTTTCAAGCCGATCGCCCATCGCTTCTCGATGGATTGGGATATCTATAACCTGTCCAACAAGCCGAAAGTTCTGATCGCCGTTTCCAAATTCGGCCATTGCCTGAATGAACTGCTGTATCGCTGGCGTTCAGGGCTTTTGCCGGTCGATATCGCTTGTGTGATGTCGAACCATGATGACATGCGCTCACTGGTCGAATGGAGCGGCATCCCTTACGTCTGCCTGCCGACAAAAGGCATAGACAAGACGGCGCAGGAAGCGGAGTTCCTCAAGCTGATCGAGGATTACCAGGCCGATCTGGTGGTGCTGGCGCGCTATATGCAGATTCTCTCGGACGATCTGGCGCGCAGGCTGGAAGGCCGCTGCATCAATATCCACCATTCCTTCCTGCCGAGCTTCAAGGGCGCGAAGCCCTATCATCAGGCTCATGCGCGCGGGGTGAAGATCATCGGTGCCACGGCGCATTATGTGACATCGGATCTGGATGAGGGGCCGATTATCGAGCAGGACGTCCAGCGCGTCCACCATGGCCTGACACCAGAGCAGCTTGTGGCCATCGGGCAGGATATCGAGGCGCGGGTGCTGGCGCGGGCCGTCACTTGGCATGCTGAGCGCCGGGTGATTATCAACGGCGCGAAGACAGTCGTTTTCAGTTAGAAGATGATCTTGAAGACCGCGACCCAAAAGACCGAACAATAGACGGTCAGACCCGCCAGGGTATAGATGAAGGGCAGCTTGCGGTTATCCGCCGCCATCCGCATATGCCCCTTCGTCCCGAACAGGCGGTCGAAATCCTGCCGCGCCATAAAACCGGAAATATAGGGTGCGGGGATGTAACAGGTAGCGGGTATGGATTGACTGGGCGAAAACGGCATGGCGTTATTGGATCTATGGAGCGGAATTGCGGTAACTATACATATAAAAGCGGCGGAATCCGGCTTTTTTGAGTTAAAAAAACAAATTATCCATAAAGACGCTACAATTACGCTTGAACAGACCGCAAGATGCAGGCCAGCTTTACCTTATCAGGGTGAACCGATTTAAGTAGAGCATCAGGTCAGATCAATGACCTGAAAGTTTCAGGATAATCAAAGCTATACCGGCCCAGGCAGCGCTGCATATGATAAACATGCCGGCGAGGGTGACAGCGAAGGGAATCTTCTTTTCGGTTGAATCGGCCGGACCTGTATCCGCTTCGGATTGCGAAGGCAGGGGTGTGTAGCTTAGCAGGTATGACGCTTCGTTTTTCTTAGCGATATCGTCAAAACCAAAGGCCTCGTTCGGTACATATTTAGCCAAAACAGGTACTCCAACAACACTATAATACACCAAATACGCTAATTTTTCCCGAGAGTCAAAATATTAACCTTATAAAGGCCGGTTTCAGGTAAATTTTACCTTAACGAGAAGGGTGTTCGCGTTAAGACAGTGAGGGCTGATTCTGAACGTTTCTGCATATACCTGCCGTTGCGCCAGTATCACTTTTTCGTGTGAATTAAATTCTGGTTTGCGCCGCAATATAGACTGTTTTTCCTTTTAGAAAAGGTCTTCTGAATACTTCAGCTTTGGCAAAAAAAGGTATTCGAATGCTTTAGATTTTGCAAAGCAGCAAAATGCGGAAGACTGGAACTCAGACAGCGGTTGCCTTGCGGATAAACGGCACCTTTACCGTCAGGTAGGTTGCCGCGCGCCACAGCCATTCCAATGGTCCGTAAAGGAAGCCCTTGAACCACAGATGGGCGAAGACAACCTGCGCGATAAAGGCCGGTATGGCGATCAATACGGCGGTGGATTGCAGCATGGTGGCATGCAGGCCCAGGCCATAGCTATAGAAAATGGGCACGAAGATGATCGACTGCGCCACATAAAGCGTCAGTGTCATGCGTCCGGCCGGCGCCAACAGGTTCAGCAGGCCATGGGCGAAGCCGTAATAGAGCGCCAGGAAACCGAGCATCAGCACCGTCATCAGGCTGAGATCGAACCAGCCGGAGAGTATGGTGTCCCACAGGCTGCGCGGCATGAATATCGTCTCCGATGTCGGCATCAGCGCCACCAGAGCGGGCTTGCCGAACCATAGGCCGAGCGCTGCCACCGCCGCGATGACGAGGCCCGCCAGACGGAACCGGATAAAGCGTTGCGGCTGGCCGAAGAAGTGAACGCGGCCCAGCACCATGCCGATCAGCGACAGCCCCAGAATCTGGCTCAGGCGGCCGGATTCATACATGAAGGACCATTTGAACGGATGACCGTCCACCCAGTTCATGCGGATGGTTTCCATCAGGCTCTTGCCGGTGAGATAGACGTCGGGCGTGGCGGCGGTCCAGAAGCCGGGGGCCTTGTTTGCCCAGGCGGCGCCGTTCAGCGCGCTGAATATCTGGAAAATCTGCAGTGGCTGGAGCAGGAAAAAGACACCAAGCGCGATCAGCGGGGCGTTCGATTTCACGCGATAGAAGGGTACGAGGAAGACGCCCATCAGGGCCAGCACTTCCAGTACATCGCCGCGATACCACAGGCCATGGAGTATGCCGAACAGGCCGAGCAGGACCAGCCGCCACAGGAAACGAACGGTGAAATCGACCCCGCGTTTGGCGGCGCGATCCATGATAATGAAGAAGGAGACGCCGAAGCACAGGGCCAGCAGGGAAAAGGATTTGCCGGCGAAGGTGATGAAGATGGCGTTATGCCACAGAAGCTGCGTCGGATCTGTGGTGGGGTGCGCCCAGTAAAGTTCGTAAAGTTCCGGCATATGCACCAGGAACAGGCCCATCAGTGCGAAGCCACGCAGGGCATCAAGGCCCTCCATACGCGGTATGAAATCCGGTTTGAACGCCGCCATGCTGTCCCCTGCCCATTATGCTTTTTTCCTGCATAGCCTACTTGCCGCATTTTTAAATAGAAAAATCAGCAGAAGCGCCTATATGGACCGGATGAAACGGAATTCCTTTAAAGACAAAACCCACGGCCGCGCGCCGGCGGAGCTTGGCCCCAGTCAGCGCCAGTTGCGCGCTGGCGAACTGGTGCGCCACGCCCTGGTCGAAATCCTCCGCGAAGAGGAAATTCATGATGAGGCGCTGCATAACGTCTCGATCACCGTCACCGAAGTGCGCTGCTCGCCCGACCTGCGCCACGCCACCGTATTCGTTGAGCCACTCGGCGCGGGATTGAATGGCGTGACCATCACAAAAGAGCAGATTGGCCCGGCGGTCGATGCGCTGAACCGTCACGCGAAGTTCCTGCGTGGCATTCTCGGCAAGCATATCGACATGAAATTCACGCCCGATCTGCGCTTTCTGCATGATGAAAGCTTCAATGAAGCCGCGCGGATCGATGCGCTGTTCCTGCGCCCGGATATTGCGCGTGATCTGCATCATGATGATGAACAAGAAGATTAAGTAAGCCTTCTCCTCCCCTGCGAAGCGGAGAAGTTTCAGCGCGAAGTCGCTGACGGAGGGGCAAACTCACCGTCAGTATAGCCCCTCCGGCGGGACAAGCCCGCCACCTCCCCCACAACGGCGTTGCCGCTTCGCAGGGGAGGAGGAATGAAATCATGGCACGTAAGAAAAAAGGCGAGGCGATCCACGGCTGGATCTGCTTCGATAAACCGATTGAAATGACCTCGACCTCGGCGGTCGGCAAGATCCGCTGGCTTTTCCAGGCGCAGAAGGCCGGCCATGCCGGTACGCTTGATCCGCTGGCCACCGGCATCCTGCCGATTGCACTGGGCGAGGCGACCAAGACTGTCCCTTACCTGATGGAAGCGGATAAGGTCTACAGCTTTACCATCACCTTCGGCAAAACGACCGACAGCTATGATACCGAGGGTCGCACAATCGCCGAATCCGATGCGCGTCCGACCCGCGAAGCCGTTGAAGCCGCCATCCCCCAGTTTATCGGCCAGATCGAACAGGTGCCACCAGCGTTTTCCGCCATCAAGGTCGATGGCAAGCGCGCCTATGACCTGGCCCGCGAAGGCGTCGAGGTCGAGTTGAAGGCGCGTGAGATCGAGGTTTTCGACCTGGCGTTGGATGATTTCACTGGCGAGACGGCCAGTTTCACGCTCCATTGCGGCAAGGGCACCTATGTCCGTTCCATCGCCCGCGATCTATGCCTGGAGCTGGGCGTTTGCGGCCATGTCACACGCTTGCGCCGCGAGGCGGTGGGGGCGTTTGAGACAAAAAACTCAATAACACTGGAAAAGCTTGAGGAATTAGTGCATAGAGGCGCCCATCTTGAGGCTTTGCTTGGCGTAGAGACGGCACTGGACGACATCCCGGGCCTGCCTGTGACGCAAGACGAGGCCGCAAGATTGAAGCAGGGACGCGACCTTGCCCTTCTGCCCCGCCAGATTGAACAGCTTCGAGCGGCTCTGAAAGCCCGTCATGACGACGGCTATCTGGAGTTTCCCGATACGGTTCAGGCGGTACTGAACGGACAGGTTCTGGCCTTGTGCGAACTGCGCGGCGGGACACTGCATCCGACGCGTCTATTGAACCTATAGCTTCTCAATAAGGAGAAACCCGATGTCGATTACTGCTGACCGCAAGTCGGAAGTTATCAAGACCCACGCTCGTTCCGCCAATGACACCGGCGGCGCCGAAGTCCAGATTGCCATCCTCTCGGAGCGCATCGCCAACCTCACCGAGCACTTCAAGGAACACAAGAAGGACAACCACAGCCGCCGCGGCCTCCTGAAAATGGTGTCGCAGCGTCGTCGCCTTCTCGACTACCTGAAGAACCGTCACGCCGACCGCTACGCGGCGATCATCGAAACCCTCGGCCTGCGCCGCTAGGTTTCAAATCAAGGGCTTGGGAAACTCTCTCAAGCCCTTGTTCTATATCCGCCCTCAAGCAGCGATAGCGGTAGGGCAAATTAAAGACTGCTCGTCGATCAGGCGATTATACACCCCGATCAGAATGATCTGATCTGCTTATACACCCCGCGAAACATCGATTTCGCTTATACGCTGGGCTAACAACGAAAAAGCCCCTTACACGCGCCGCTATCGAAAAGCGGCCACCTCCCGAACGGCATGGGGCTGTTCCGGAGCCGAATGAAAGAAACGAAATGTTCGACATCAAAAGAAAATCCATCGACTGGGCGGGCCGCAAGTTCACCCTGGAAACGGGCCGTGTTGCCCGTCAAGCCGACTCCGCCGTCCTGGCCACCTACGGTGAGACCACCGTCCTGGCCACCGTCGTTTACGCCCGCAAGCCGAAGCCCGGTCAGGACTTCTTCCCGCTGACCGTCAACTATCAGGAAAAGACCTTCGCCGCCGGCAAGATCCCCGGTGGCTATTTCAAGCGTGAAGGCCGTCCGTCGGAAAAGGAAACCCTGGTTTCGCGCCTGATCGACCGTCCGATCCGCCCGCTGTTCGTCAAGGGCTTCAAGAACGAAGTGCAGGTCGTCTGCACCGTCCTGTCGCACGACATGGAAAATGATCCGGATATCGTCGCCATGGTCGCCGCCTCGGCCGCCCTTACTTTCTCCGGCGTGCCCTTCATGGGTCCGATCGGCGGCGCCCGCGTCGGTGTGATCGATGGCGAGTACGTCCTGAACCCGACCCTCGACCAGATGAAGGAATCGGACCTCGATCTCGTCGTCGCCGGTACGCAGGACGCCCTGATGATGGTCGAATCGGAAGCCCAGGAACTGTCGGAAGACAAGATGCTCGGCGCCCTGATGTTCGCCCATCGCGGCATGCAGCCGATGATTGACGCCATCCTCGAAATGGCCGAACACGTCGCCAAGGAACCGTTCGAGTTCGAACCGGAGGACTTCTCCGGCATCGTCGCCGACATCAAGAAGCTGGTCGGCCAGGACATCCGCGACGCCTACACCATCCAGGAAAAGCACCCGCGCCACGAAGCCGTCGGCGCCGCCAAGTCCAGGGCCGCCGAGGCGCTGGTCGTTTCGGAAGCCAATCCGGATGGCGTTGACGCCACCAAGTTCGGCGCCGCCTTCAAGGAATGCGAAGCCGAAGTCCTGCGCCGCGACATCATCGAGCACGGCAAGCGCGTTGACGGCCGTGCCGTCGACAAGGTCCGCTCGATCGTCTCGGAAGTCGGCATCCTGCCGCGCACCCACGGTTCGGCCCTGTTCACCCGCGGCGAAACCCAGGCCCTGGTCGTCGCCACCCTCGGCACCGGCGATGACGAGCAGTTCATTGACGCCCTGGAAGGTACGTACAAGGAGAAGTTCCTCCTGCACTATAACTTCCCTCCGTATTCGGTTGGCGAAACCGGCCGCATGGGTTCGCCCGGCCGTCGCGAAATCGGCCACGGCAAGCTGGCCTGGCGCGCGGTGCGTCCGATGCTCCCGGCCGCGGAAGACTTCCCCTATACGATCCGCCTGGTCTCGGAAATCACCGAGTCGAACGGTTCTTCCTCGATGGCGACCGTCTGTGGCTCGTCGCTGGCCCTGATGGATGCCGGCGTGCCGCTGAAGTCGCCGGTTTCGGGTATTGCCATGGGCCTCATCCTTGAGCCGTCCGGCGAATACGCCATCCTGTCCGACATCCTGGGTGACGAAGATCATCTCGGCGACATGGACTTCAAGGTGGCCGGTTCGGCCAACGGCATCACCTCGCTGCAAATGGACATCAAGGTGGCCGGCATCACCGAGGAAATCATGACCAAGGCGCTGCGTCAGGCAAACGCCGGCCGTCTGCACATTCTCGGCGAAATGAACAAGGCCATCTCGGGCGCCCGTGAAGAACTGGGTGAGTTCGCGCCGAAGATCGAAACCATCAAGATCGCCACGGACAAGATCCGCGAAGTGATCGGTACCGGCGGCAAGGTCATCCGCGAGATCGTCGAAAAGACGGGCGCGAAGATCGACATCGCCGACGACGGCACGATCAAGATCGCTGCTTCCGAGCAGGCCAAGATCGACGCCGCGCGCGACTGGATCAAGTCCATCGCCTCGGAGCCGGAAGTGGGCGCCATCTACAAGGGCAAGGTCGTGAAGGTCGTCGATTTCGGCGCGTTCGTGAACTTCTTCGGCGCCAAGGACGGCCTGGTTCATATCTCGCAGATCAAGAACGAAAAGGTTGCCAAGACCTCGGACGTCCTGAACGAAGGCGACGAAGTGAAGGTGAAGTTCCTGGGCTTCGACGATCGCGGCAAGACCAAGCTTTCCATGAAGGTGGTCGATCAGGAAACCGGTGAGGACCTGACCGAGAAGCTGGAAGCCGAGAAGGCCGCCCGTGCGGAAGCACGCGCCGCCGCCGGTGAAGAGCCGGAACTGGAAACGGCTGAAGGTGGCGAAGAGCGTTCGGAACGCCCGCGTCGCCCGCGTCGCCCGCGCAGAGACTAATGGGGTGAGGGGGTCTGCGGCCCCTTTATCGTCTCTTAAGAAGAAAAGGCGGTCCCATTCATGGGGTCGCCTTTTTCTTTCTCTGGATAAGGAATGAAATGGGGACCATGCTTTTCACCGTTGCACGCATAGTCCGCTTTGCCGGACATTGATTTACCGCATAGATGGATCAGTTGCCTGCGTATTGGTCGATGGTATGGATGTCGGCCTGATGGAACCGGCCTGGCTATGGCGTCAGGTTGGTGTGGTTCTGCAGAAAACATTCTGTTTAGTCGCACGGTCCGTGAAAACATTGCGCTTTCTGGCCCGGCGATGCCGATGGAAGATGTTGTTGATGCGGCCCGCACGACCGGCGCACGACTTCATTCTTGAACTTAGAAGGCTATGATACGCGCATTGATGAACGCGGCGCCAATCTTTTCGGCGGACAGCGCCAGCGCATTGCGATTGCCCGTGCATCAGATCCACGCATATCGGGAATGTGGAAAACTACCCATTAATTATCTCACCAATATTTAATGGGGGTAGCGCTTATTTTAAAAGATTTTCAAACTTTGGCGCACATCGCCAAACAGTAAGATGGTGTCAGGAAAGAATCCTTAACCCTCTTTCCTTGAAAGGGGAGAGGGTCAGGCATGGTCAGCCGCGAAGTGCCACTACTTCACCTCCGGATCGTCGTATTTAACAAAGGCGAACTGTTCGCTATCGGGCGCCCACGAATTGACATTGAGTGTGCCCTGGCCGCCATAAAGCTCCGTCACGACCTTGGGTTCCACGGAACCGTCCAGCGGCATCAGCTTCAGCTTGACGTGCTGGCCAGGCGACATCCCCCTTGAAGGACAGGAACAGCACCCATTTGCCGTCCGGTGATGGATGTGGGAACCAGTCGCCATAGGCGTCGTCATGCGTCATTTGCGTCTGTTCGGAACCGTCGGGATTCATGCGGTAAATCTGCATGTGGCCGGTACGGACCGAATTGAACCAGATATGGCCGGCGGGATCGTAATCGGGACCGTCATCGAGGCCGGGCGCATCGGTCAACCGGGTTTCGGGGCCGCCCTCGACCGGCACGGTGTAGATATCGAACTCGCCCTGGCGTTCGCCGACAAAGGCCAGGGTCTTGCCGTCCGGCGACCAGCCATGCCAGTAGGACGGGCCGTCCGGCGTCACCTCGCGCGGTTCGCCACCCGCCGCCGGCAGGACGAACACATGCGAATACCAGTGCTCCGGATGCGGCTTGTCGGCGGAAATGGCGATCAGCGAGCCATCGGGCGACAGGCCATGGTCATTATTGAGTTTCGCCTGGTTGCCGGTATCGATCTGCACCGGCGCACCGCCCGCCACGGGAATGCGGTAGAGATGGCCGAGGCTGTTATAGATCAGAAACCGGCCGTCACGGCTCCAGTTCGGGGCTTCGATCAGGACCGGGCTGTCATAGACCTCCCGCGTCTCGCCGGTGTGGATATTCATGACCATCAGGTGCGAACGCGTATCCGGGCTGGCGACTTGCGCGGCGGCGGGGGTAGCCAGCGCCAGGGCCAATACGGCGGCGATTATTCCGTGGGACATGATGCACCTGCCTTTGTTTCAATGAGACGGATATCGGAAAGGGACAGATCGAGCGCATCCGCCGTCTCGATGCGCGCCACGGTCGGGGTGGCGGCGAGGTCCTGCGCCTTGAAGCACGACAACGGCACGGCGAGCGTGGCGTAACCGGTGGCGGTTTTCAGCCAGCCGGTGACCGGCACCGAGGCCGAGCCGACACCCAGACGCACCTCACCGGCGGGCGCGGCATTGACGCGCAGGGTAAGGGAGATCATCATGGCGCCATTGGCTTCGCGGGCGATATCGGAGGGCTTGCCGGTCCCCACTTCCAGCGCCGCCAGCGCCTTACCGTTCCACACCGCCTTTATCGCGCCGTCTTCCTGCGGCGTGACGGTCAGCGCCGCCGTACCGTAGAGCGTGGTTTGCGTGCCGACATATTCCATGCGGTGTTGAGCGTCGTCGGCCAGGGTCAGTTTGTAACCATTCCAGACCGTGCCCTGGCTGAAATAGACGTTCTTCTCGCCGTATTTGGTGGTGTCGGCCACTTCGGGCAGTTGCGGCGTTTCCGCCGGCGCGGCGTAAGACAGGCCATAGCCATAGGCGAACTGCGGATCGTAATCCGTGTCGCCCACGTTCAAGGGCGTCTGGTCCGGGCGCTTCGGCCAGGAAAAGCTGAGCTTGCCGGTGAAATCGCGCTTGCCGGTCAGGACATCGGCAATGCCCTCGCCCTCCGATCCCGGCAGCCAGGCCGCCACGAACGCATCGGCGGCGTTGATTTGCGGATTGACGTAGAGCGGACGGCCGGACAACATCACGGCCACGACCGGAACGTTTTGCGCCTTCAGCTTTTTGATCAATTCCAGGGATTCAGAATTATCATGATGAAGGGCCACATCCGATTGATCGCCCATGAATTCGGCATAGGGCGTCTCGCCGAAAACGACGATGGCGGCGTCCGGCTTTTGCGGCGCGGTGCCGTCGGGACTGAACAGCGCCTGACCGCCGGACGCCTCGACCTGGCTTTTCAGGCCTTCATAGATCGAGGTGGCGCCGGGGAAATCGACGTTGGTGTTATCGGCGCCCTGCCAGGAGAGCGTCCAGCCGCCCGACTGCATGGCGATATTGTCGGCGCCGTCACCGGCGATCAGCACGGTCGCGCCGGCTTTCAGTGGCAACACGCCGTTGTTTTTCAAGAGAACCAGCGACTTGGCCACGGCCTCACGGGCGATGGCGCGGTGCTCCGGCGTGCCGATGGGTTTGAAGGTATCCGGCCGGTTGGCGGGCGAAGGCTGATCGAAGACCTTCATGCGGAACTTCACGCGTAAAATCCGGCGCACGGCGTCATCGAGCCGCGCCATCGGGATCGTGCCGTCCCTGACTTCGCGCACCAGATTGCCGTGCAGCGCCTTCCAGTCCTGCGGCGCATTGAAGATATCCAGCCCGGCATTGAAGGCGGTGGCGCAATCGCTGTTGGTGCAGCCGGGAATCTGGCCGTGGGCGTTCCAGTCACCCATGATGAAGCCATCGAAGCCCATCCGGCCTTTCAATACGCCGGTCATCAGGTCCGTATTGGCGTGCATCTTGACGCCATGCCACGAGTTATAACTGGCCATGACCGACTGCGTGCCGGCATTGACGGCATCGGCATAGGCCGCGCCATGCAGGCGGGCGAGATCGGCTTCGGAAACGGACGATTCGCCCTGATCGCGACCGCCATCGGTCGAGCCGTCGCCGAGGAAATGCTTGGCGGTGGCGATGACGTGGTGGTCATCGAGGAAGGTCCGGTCCGCGCCCTGCACGCCCGAAACCATGGCGGCAGCGTACTGCTCGACGATCTTCGGGTCTTCCGAATAGCTCTCATAGGTGCGGCCCCAGCGGTCGTCGCGCGCCACGGCGATGGTTGGCGCGAAGGACCAGTCCATGCCGGTGGAACGGACCTCGGCGGCGGTGGCTTCGCCGATGCGGCGCAGAAGATCGGGATCGTGCGCCGCCCCCAGGCCGATATTGTGGGGGAAAAGCGTGGCGCCATAGACGTTATTATGGCCGTGGACGGCATCCGACGCCCAGATCAGCGGGATGGTCACGGTCTGGCCGGGCGCCACGGATGCCTGATAATAGGGTTCGATCAGGTCCACCCAGTCCTTGACGGTTGAATGCTTGTTGCCGCCGGGCACCGCGCCACCGCCGTTTTCGATCGAGCCGATATGATACTGCGTCACCTCTTCCGGCCTGATCGATTTCCATTCCGGCTGGATGACCTGGCCGACCTTTTCCTCGACCGTCATCTGGGCCAGCATATCGGTGATGCGTTTTTCGATGACGGGATCGAGGCCGACGGGCGATTTCGCCACCGGCCAGATTTTGGGATGGACGGGTGGTGACTTTGGCGGCGTTTTCGCGCTGGCGTCAAAGGCCAGCAACAGGGCGGCCACGGATGCGGCGGCCCGCAGGAGGGGACGGTGGGACATGGGCGCTTCTTCTCTGATCTGTTTTATTTGCGCCTATGGATCATGATGACAGCGCTGTCGTCAAGACCTATTGACACCGGTGACGAGGCGTTCGTATTCAGGTTGGCATAAATAACAGCGGGAGAAGGCGTCATGCAAACCACATTAAACCTCGGCGAGGCCGAAGCGCGGCTGGCCATAGACGCCTGCGTCGCCGAACTGAAGAAGCGCGGCAAGGCCGGCGTGGTGGCGGTGGGGGACAGCCATGGCGAGCTGCTGGCCCTGTGGCGCACCGATGGCTGCGCCCTGCCGCCGATCGTCATCGCGCAGAACAAGGTCTATACCGCCGCGCGGGTGCGCGGACCTTCCGGCGATCTCGGCCGCAATGCGCAGGCGGATGGCTCCGACGTCCATTATCACGGCGATGCGCGCTATGTCGGCTGGGATGGCGGCGCGCCGGTCATGCACGAGGGCCAGTGTCTCGGCGCCGTGGCGGTCAGCGGCCTGTCGGGCGTCGAGGATCTGGAAATCGCCCATATCGGCATCGACGCCATTCTGGCCAGTCTTTAACCACCCGCTTTTTCGAGCACGGCGTCGAGCTTGTTGAAGCTGCCGCTCCAGCCCACGCCGCTGCCAAGTTTGACATGGGCGTCGCGCATGGTCGCCATGGTGAAGGTCTGGCGCACCGTGACCCGTGTGCCCGCGCCTTCGTCGGCGAAGGTGATGAGGGTATGAATCGGATCGGCGTTATAATCTTCCGGCCTGCCGCCGGCTTCGATAAAACCGGCCTTGACCGCCTCATGCCACCCTTCCGAATGGCGGCTGGCGTCCATGATCATGACCAGGCTTTCATTGGGCACGATCTCACCGAAATGGCCGCCGATCGGGTAATCCTCGCCTTCGGGACTGCGCATGACCAGCGTCATCTCGCCGCCTTCGCGCACGTCCATATCGACGGTGGCGGTGAAGCCTTCCGGTCCCCACCATTCGGCCAGCATGACCGGATCGACCCAGGCCATGAAGACCAGCGGACGCGGCGCATCGAAAAAGCGCGTCAGGACGATATCGTTCGCCTCGGTGGCGACATGGGTTTCAAAGCTCATGCGGAAATCTCCATCGGAAAGGATAGAAGCGTTTGCAGGCGGTCGAAGCTCGACCACCAGCCGTCGCCATGCCCTTCGGCCTCATGTGCCGACAGGAAGGGCCGCTGAATAAGGGTAACCAGGGTCTGACGCTCCCGATCCTCAAAGGTGACGGTCACGGTATTGGCTTCGCCGCGTTCGCCAGCCTCTTCCCAGACGAAGGTGAAAACCAGTTTTTCCAGAGGCGCAACTTCGGTAAAGACGCCGTTCTGACACAAACCCTCCCCTGTCTCCACCGAGGTCAGGCAGTTACGCCAGCGGCCGCCCGGCCGGACATCCATATCGAGCTGCGTGGATGGATAATGCGCCGGTCCCCACCATTGTGACAGCAGGGCCGGATTGGTCCAGGCCTCATAGACCAGCGCCCGCGGTGCATCGAACAGGCGTTCGATGCGGAGTTCACGATCCGTATGGACGATGTTTCGGCAGGCGTCATCCATGGTCAGGCGTCCGCTTCGAGGCTGATCATCCACGGCGTGCCGAAGCGATCGGTGACCATGCCGAACAATGGCGTCCAGAAGGTTTCCTGCAGGTCCATCTTCACCTCGCCGCCCTCAGCAAAGGCGGCGAAGATGCGCCGGGCGTGATCGGCATCAGTCGGGTTGACGGCAACCATGAAGCCCGCCGGTTTCGCCTGCATATGCAGGGGCGCGTCGGAACCCATGATCGTGTTGTCACCGGTCTGGAGCGTGGCGTGCATCACCTTGTCCTGCCATTCCGGCCCGACCATATCCTTCATCGGACTTTCGCCGTGGGTCTGCATGAAGGTGATCTCGCCGCCAAGCGTTTCAGCGTAGAATTTGAAGGCCTCGGCGCAGGTGCCGGGAAAATTGAGGTATGGGGTTATCTTCATCTGACGTCTCCATATTTCCCGTTTTCGGGAATAATTTAGCTTTTCAGGGCGGGGCCGGTCATTTCGGTTTCGATGCGGAAATCGACCTCATCGCCCACACCCAGGGTCGTGCCCGGCGCGGGGATGCCGTAACCCATGCCGAACAGCGAGCGCCTGAGCGTGCCTTTCGCCGAGAAGCCGATGCGGGCATTGGGGTCCATTCCCGCCATACCGGGATAGCCACCATTGAAGGTGACGGCGAGGGTGACCGGCCGGGTGACGCCATGCAGGGTCAGGTCGCCGGTGACATTGGCGGTATTGGCTCCGGTCATGTCGATTTTGGTCGAGGTGTAGGTAATCTTGGGGAAGGCGGCGGCATCAAACCAGCTCTTGCCCATCAGATCATCGTGGAAGCCCTTGGGCGGATTGTTCAGCCCCAGCGATTGCGGATCGATGGTGACGGTCAGGGCAGCCGTTTCCGGATGCGCCGGATCGAGTTTCAGACGGGCGTCGATCCGGGTGAAGTGCGCCGTGTAGTGCGAATAGCCGAGGTGATCGACACTGAAGGTCAGGGAGGTATGGGCCGGATCGGTCTTGTAATCGCCCGCCGGAATATCGGCGACTGAGGGCGCGCCGGCGGAGGCCGGAGCTGTTTCGGTGGACTTTTGTTCGACTTTTTTCGCGGGGGTGCAGGCGCCCAAATTCAGGGCGCAAAGGCTCAGGGCCGTACACGATATAAGCAGGCGTTTCATAAGATCGTCTCCTTGTAAATTGTATCGCGTCTAGGCGGGTTGTTCGCTAAGGCGCTTCAGGTTGGCCAGCCCGCGCTCGAAATCCTTGCCGATCAGGTCGTCCATATTCATGATCGTACCCATCAACTTGGACATGAAGGGCGAGGGTCCGAACATGGCCCAGGTGACTACAGTGCCGTCACCGGAAGGTTGCAGCAGGAATTCGGCGCTGTTGGTGGCGGGGAAAGGCTTGATGAAGTCGAGATTGATCAACAGGCGATGGGCGGGTGCGGCCTCGCGGATGGTCATGCGTCCCTGCCCGGCTTTTCCGTTACCTTGCCAGTCATAGACCGCGCCGACGCCTGAGGTTTCGCCGCTGTAGACGCGCTTGAGATCGGGATCGAGTTGCTCCCATGGCGACCAGTCCTTCCATTTGCGGAAATCGTCGATATGGCCGTAGATGACCGCCGCCGGCGCATTGATCGTCAGCGAGCGCTGCATGCGGAAATTGTTCGGCTTGCTGATGACGACGAACAGGAAGGTGAACAGCGCCGCCAGAACCAGAATGACGATGAGGATAATCATTTCTTTTTTTCCGGAAGTTTATTGAGATAATCGTCAAGCGAATCCATCATGCCTTTCGTGCCGCCGATCCGGTCTTCAAGGTGATCGACGCCATCGATGAACAGGATCTGCTCAACGAGTTTCAGATGCGAACCGGACCCTTTTGCGGAAAATTCCAGCACCTGCTGCGATACCGTGAACAGCTTGCCGTCCATGGTCATGTTGTACTGGTGGATGATGCGCTCATCGGGGATGATATCGAGATAGAGGCCGTCGTTCGTCATCCATGGCGCGTCGGCATTGGGACGGCCGCGCCAGTTTTCCCAGCCGCCGACGGTGAAATCGAGCGTGTGCCTGGTGACTTCCCATGTGCCTTCGCCGCCATACCAGGCCCGCTTGGCCTCCAGGTTGGTGAAAGCCCAGAACAGCAGCGAAACGGGATGGTCGTAATCGCGTTCGAGGGTGAAGGTTTCGGGATTGGCTGAACGATTCATTTTTTGAGCCTCGCAAGATAGGCGTCGAGTTGCGCGAAGGTGCCGCCGAAGCCCATCTGCATGCCGTCATGACCGGCCTTGAAGATGGCGCGTTCTTCCGGCGAGGCGTTAATGGGGAAGGAGCGGCTGTCCAGCACCGTCTTGCCGTCCGCTTCGGTGAGAGTCTGAATGGCCAGCACTTCCAGCGGCCACAATGGCGCCATCGGGTGGCGCACCGGCTGGCCGGCCTCGTTGCAGAAGGAGACGATATAGGCCAGGCTGTCGGGCGCATGGATTTCGCGGAAGACCCATTTGCCCCACATGGTGATCCCGGTCGGCATCTGCATGCCATAGAGAAAGGTGCCGCCGACCTTGAGATCGAGCGATTTGACGATCAGCTTCATGCCGGCGGGGCCGAACCATTCGGCGAGGTGTTCGCCTTGAGTCAGCACCTCCCACAGCAGAGCTTTGGAAGCGTCGAACGTGCGAACAAGCTTGAAGACCTCATCTTCGGCGGCGGGGGTTTCCAGAGTCATTTCGGGTCCTCAGAGGGTTTGCAAATGGGCTTCGAGCCGGTCGAAATTCTGCTCGTTGGCGGCTTCGAGAAAGGGAGCCAGGCCGGGGTCCTGACCGGGGGCGAAATTCATGATCCAGGTCAGGTCGGTGGCGTCATCCTCCGTCGGGTCGAAACTCATGGTCATGATGAAATCGTGCATCGGCTGGATGTGCCGCATGACGACACGGTGCGGCGACACTTCAACGAACTCCTTGATATTGTCGAATTCGCGGTCGTTCTCGTTGATCATGGTATAGAGCCATTTCCCGCCGGTCCGCAGCTCGAAAGTATCGATGCGGTTGGTGAAGCCGTGCGGCCCCCACCAGATTTTCAACTGCTCCGGATCGGCAAAGGCGCCATAAACCTGCGCATGCGGGAAAGGCAGCCGGCGGCGGTTAAGCACCTTGTAGGCGGGGGCGTCGGTTGTCCCGGTCATGTTTCACTTCCTTCCGTCAGGGTTTTCAGATAAGCCGCCAGATAGGCTTCAAGGCGATCGAGGCGGGCTTCCCAAAGCTGCCGGTAACAGGGCCACCACATACCCGCCTCCATCAAAGATCAATAATGAGTGTGCCATGTCCGGTGCGTCTCTAGTTGGTCGGGCCGTCCGGCTTCAGCGTCCTGAGATAGGCGTCGAGACGGTCGAAGCGCGCTTCCCACATCCTGCGGTATTCGCCAATCCAGGCGTCGACCTCCTTCAGCGGTTCCGGTTCCAGTTTGCAGGGCCGCCACTGCGCTTCGCGGCCGCGCGAGATCAGCCCGGCCCTTTCCAGCACCTTAAGGTGTTTGGAAACCGCTGGCAGGCTCATGTCGAACGGCTCGGCCAGTTCGCTGACCGAGGTTTCGCCGAGCGACAAACGGGCCAGTATGGCGCGGCGCGTCGGATCGGCCAGGGCGTTCAGGGTTTGCGACAGGCGGTCGGTGGACATGATACTCTACTCAATTTAACCGAATTGTTAAATAACTTATCGGTTAAATATAAATGGAGTCAACACAAATTTTCCACGCCTTGTTTTAAAACAATTTTTTGCGATTTTCGTGCCATTCGTCGCGTGTCTGGCCCCAGACATCGACGACCTGATCGGCATAGGGATCGGGCAGTCGCGCCTGCCGCATGACGTGGGAGCCAAGCGCCTTCGCCAGCTTCGCCGAAGACTGATTGTCGGGATTGATGGTATGGATGATCATATCCCAGTTAAGCACATCACAGGCGAAATCCATGCAGGCGGCGGCCGCTTCCTTGGCATAGCCCTTGCCCTGGGCTTCGGTCAGCAGGCCCCAGCCGACTTCACGATCCGGCCAGCCATGCGGGCAGAGCGGCCCGATGCGACCGATCCATTGGCCCGTGTGTTTCTCTATAACGCTGAACATGCCGAAGTCGTCGAGCGCCCATGATCCTGCAATGGTGCGCATGATGCGCCAGACCACCGGCGGAGACGACACGCCACCAAGCCAGGTCATGGCGTCTTCGTCAGCATGGAAGGCGCAGAAGCCATCGAAATCGCCATCGATGGGCGGGCGCAGGATCAGGCGGTCGGTTTCCAGCGTGGGACCAGGCGGGGAATCGTAGGGCAAGGTCAAATCAGCGGTCCTCGATATCCAGGGTGCGGCCGGTGCGGCGGTCTATATAGACATAGCGCGTGACGGTCGAGGCGCCGCCGCCCCAGGCGCTCAGGCCCATCAGGAAGCCGAGATCGTACCAGCGGCCGATATTCGGGTAGGCATACATGCGGACCGTATCGGAAAACAGGCTGACGACAAAGGAAATCGGCGCCAGTAGCCCATCTATGATGCCGCGCACCAGGGCCGGATCGTTGTGCCCGCCCATCGGCCGCGTGGCGCAGGCGGCCAGCAGGCAAAGGCTTGTGAGAGCGGTAATCGTCAGTATGGTTTTCTTCATGGCCTGATCTCCTCGCAAACGACCATGCCGGCGCCCGGCACGGTCCACATCACTTCATCGCCCTTGTTCCAGAATTCGTAAGACCCATCCGGCAGGTCGGCGGCATAACGCGCGCCGGAAGCGCTTATGGCCTGCGTCAGGACGGCACTTTTATCCGCCCATTTGACATAGACCATCGAGCTGGCGCCATTGATGAAGGTCGAAATCATGTCGCCCGCCGGACAGTGCCAGCCGATCGGGCCGATACTGACGGCGGTATCATTGCGCGCCACCGGGTAGCCGGCGCGCAGGTCGCTGATCCGTCCGGCATAGGCATCGAGCAGGCAGGTTTCGCTGTTGTCCGTTGTGGCGCAGGCATTGCGCTTGTTCAGCCAGCCGCCTTGCAGCCGCTGGAGCGCGGCGCGGTCGATGCCGGGCGCCTTGCCGATCAGGTCATAGAGGCGCGTGACCTCGACATCGAGCTGCGCCAGCCGGGCATTGCCGCAAATCATGATTTCAGCCTTGAGAGTAGCCTTCTTGCAATCAAAACCGGGGGTTGCCGCGGCGGCCTGGGCCAGAGGCTGGATGGCGGCACTGGCCTGTTCGGACGCAGCGGCAGAGCTTTGCGCCTCGGCCTTGTAGCTGGGGGCGCAGGCGGTCATCAGGGCGGTGACAGCCAAGATCGGGATAAGCGATTTGAACATGGCGGGAACTCCTCAGATGACGGAGCCTAGCATATCCGCAAATAAAAAAGCGGCTGGAATTGCATCAGGCCGGTTCATCGGTCTTCTGGATTTGCGCAACAAAAAGGGTTCCCGAAGGAACCCTTTAAGCATCCGGCAACCGCTTGGTTATCCCGCATTGCGCGTGGACCTGCTCAAAACTGTAGTAAGTACAGGCGGGGGAAGTTATCTCAGCCGGTTATCTTCCGTATCTTAAGCCAGTGACGGCTCGATCGTCTTGCAGGCGGCGATCAGGCCTTGCACGCTATCGACCGACTTGGCGAACATTGCCTTTTCCTCTTCGTTCACCGAGAACTCGATGATGCGTTCGGCGCCGTCCTTGCCGATCACCACCGGCACGCCAACATAAAGCCCCTTCAGGCCGTACTCACCGTTGAGATAGGCGGCGCAAGGCAGGACGCGTTTCTTGTCGTAGAGGTAGGACTTGGCCATGGCGATGGCCGATTCCGCCGGGGCATAGAAGGCCGAACCGGTCTTCAGCAGGGCGACAATTTCGCCGCCGCCACCACGGGTGCGCTTCACGATGGCGTCCAGTTCTTCCTGGGTGAAGAAGCCCTGCGCCACGCATTCCGGCAGGGGCAGGCCGCCGATCGTCGAATGGCGCACCATCGGCACCATGTCATCGCCGTGACCGCCGAGGGTCCAGGCATGGATGTCCTCGACCGAGACACCGGTCTTTTCGGCCAGGAAGTAGGCGAAGCGGCCCGAATCGAGCACGCCGGCCATGCCGATGACCTTGTTGTGCGGCAGGCCGGAGAATTCGCGCAGCGCCCAGACCATGGCGTCCAGTGGGTTGGTGATGCAGATGACGAAGGCGTTAGGCGCGTGCTGCCTGATGCCTTCGCCGACGGCCTTCATGACCTTCAGATTAATGCCCAGCAGGTCATCGCGGCTCATGCCCGGCTTGCGCGGCACGCCGGCGGTGACGATGCAGACATCGGCACCGGCGATGCCGGCATAATCATTGGCGCCCTTCAGGGCCACATCCTTGCCGAAGACGGCGGTGGCTTCAGCGATATCCAGCGCCTTGCCTTGCGGCGTGCCTTCCATGATGTCGAACAGGACGACATCGCCCAGTTCTTCACGGGCGGCGATGTGGGCCAGCGTGCCCCCGATCATACCCGAACCAATCAGAGCAATCTTTGCGCGTGCCATGGGAACTCCCTTTAAAAATGCCGCAGAAATGACCTTGCGCTGCCGCCGGACGGTCGCAGCGCCGAAATCTGCCCGCGTCCTAGTCCTGTTAAGGGCTGGGCGCAAGTCTTTCGCCGCCAGTTTGCTGCACGGCAACCGAAAAAGTGATATCCCGGTAACGGAGGCATGCTCGAATGAGAAAGCGGTTCATCGGGCCGGCGGATAAGTTTTGATCAGCCGGTCATAATCCTCACGCGAAATCTCGATCATCGAACCGTGACGGGCACGCGGCGTCATCTCGTAGCGGTTCCATTCCGGCACGCCGGAATTACCCGACACCTGATACCACGGCCCCTCCAGACGCGGCCCCATGGAGAGGCCATAGCTCGTGCCGGCATATTGCTCGTAATAAAGATACCAGTCGATGCCGTTGGGCGCACGGATCAGGGTGGGGGCCTCGCGGAAATTCGGGCTGAGAGAAGGCCCCGGTTCGGGATAGGGACCGGTGAGCGTGGGGCCGCAGGTGATGCGGACGGTCTTGCCGGTCGTCCAGTTATAGGACGGATAACGCTCATCCTTCAGCACGGCGCAATAACCGCCATCCGGATTGGGCTGGACGACGGTATCGATGGTCGCCATTTCCCATTTGAACAGGCGCTTCGGTGGAGCGGCGAAGGTCTTCAGGTCCGGCGAGGTGACATAGAGGGTGCGCTGGCTGGCCCAGTAGGTTTCCGGTTCCTCCGGCGTACCCGGTACGTTCGGCGTATGCCAGGTCAGCAGGAACTGGCCGGACGGCTTGTCGAACATCAGCTTGGGCGCGCCGATGCGCTGGAGGGGATGCTCGACCGCCTTCGACAGATCGGGCTGATAGGTGCCGTAGGGCGTCCATTTGACGAGATCGTCCGATACCCAGAAACGGATAAGGGGATCGTCGTCACCCTTGTTTCCCACCAGATACCAGCGGTTATCCGGTCCCCGTGCGATCGAGGCATGGCCGTGATAGGCCGGATCGATCGGCTTGCCCGAATTGAGAAAGGTCCAGTGCAGGCCGTCGAGGCTGACGGAATAGTAAAGCACGCCGTAATCGCCGGTCATCATGTGGGCGAAGAGATAGGCTCCCTTGAAATCGGCCGGTACGCCGGGTTTCGGATAGGCCGAGGTCTGCGAAATGGCCGGCGCCGCCAGCGCCAGAGCCGTACAGACCAACCCCCATTTGAAAATCGATTTGGCATTTACCGGCATGAAAGTCCTCCTAATATTATTTTATATCGGATTTATATTATAATTTATCGATCCTGTAAACAGATTGCAGCCGCCGCTTTATCGTCGCCGCCCAAGACAAAAAAGATATTATAAATCAGCATATTGATTGCAGTTCACCCTCCCCCTCCCGAAAGCCTTCGCGGAACAACTTGACAGGCCACCATCTAATTATATTATAAATAGGATATAATAAGAGGAAATCATCATGCCAATGCCACGATTTATCTTGCGGGCGGCCCTTTGCCTGCTTTTTCTGCTGCCGTTTCAGGCACATGCTGCGCAATCTCCCTTAAGCGACCGCGAGGCCATGTATCCGCGCGTCGTCCGCATCAGCCACGACGCCACGCCCGCCCATAACGGCACGATTATCGCTACGGTCACCAGTTTCAATGGCGGCGGACATGAGGATGTCTTCGCCAGCACCGACAATGGCTTAACCTTCACGCTGGCCGGCAAGATCGAGGATGCGGCTTTCGGCAAGGGCCTGTGCTGCGGAGGCCTTTATGAGCTGCCGGCCGCTATCGGCGCCCTGCCCGCCGGCACGCTGCTGTGGTCGGGCTCCGTCGGGGCCGATACGCCGACCGACCCCATGCAGATGCGGGTTTACAAAAGCACCGACCAGGGCGCGCACTGGTCCTATCTGTCCAACTGCGTGACCGCCGCCAGGCCGCGCAATCAGGGCGGATTATGGGAAGCCGAATTCACCATCGCCGCCAACGGTCATCTGGTCTGCTTCTATTCCGACGAAACCCAGGATGGCCATTCCCAGGTCCTGCGCTATGTGCAGAGCACGGATGGCATAAGCTGGAGCGCGCCGGTCGATGTCGTTTCCAGCCCCATACAGGCCGACCGTCCCGGCATGGCCAATGTCGTCAAACTGCCGGATGGCCGTTACCTGATGAGCTTCGAGATGTGCGGCCCGCTCAACTGCGCCACCTTCCTCAAAAGCTCGGCGGATGGCCTGGACTGGGGTGATCCGGCCGATCACGGCACGGCCATCGCCACCGCCGACGGGACCGCCTTCTGGCATACCCCGACAATGCACTGGGCGCCGGTGGCCGGTTCCACCACCGGGCAATTGGTCCTTCAGGGCCAGATTCTGGTGCGCAATGGCGTGGTCCAGCCAGGCAATGGCCAGACGGTCCTGATCAATGCCGCCGGTGACGGCACAGGCGACTGGGTGGCCTTCACCGGCGCCACCGCCATCATCATGCCCTCAGGCACTGCCGGCAATTACTGCCAGAACTATTCGACGCCGCTGCTGGCGCTCGATAACGGACAAACCCTGCTTAGCCTGGCCTCGGATTTCGCCGGGACAACCTGCAAGACCTGGTTCAACCGTGCGCCGCTGGGCGGTGTCAAAGGCGCGGCCTCGGGCAATATCTCGGTGGCCAAAGGCGGCACGGCCTTCGCCGATATCAATTTCCGCAGTTCGGCCAACTATGCCGGCGACTATATGATCACCGCATCGGTGCCCGACCTGCCCGGCGGGGCCACGCTTTCCGCCACCACCCTCACCCTGTCGGCCGCCGGCGATACGTCTGTGCGCCTGACCGTCTCGCCCGCCACGGTGGCGGATAGCGGGCAGCGGCATGTCCGCTATGCCGGTTTCGGCGGTCTTGGCCTGCTGGTTGCCTGGCTCTTCCGACGCGGCGTTGTGTCGCGCCGGCGGCATTGGCTGCTGCTGGTGCTGCTGGGTGTACCGCTGATCCTGTCCGGCTGCGGGGGTGGCGGGGGCAGCGGTTCGTCTCCCTCCACGCCACCCGTCACCAGCAAGACCTATACGGGTACGGTGACGGCGACCTCGGTATCCGATCCGGCGGTTTTCGTGTCGGTGCCCATCTCGGTTACCGTCACGGGCTAAGACGTAATATCCGGATAAGAATTGGCAAGCCGGCAGGGTTTCGATCCTGTCGGCTGTTTACGTGTATACGATATTTTATAAGATAAATGCGACAGTTGGCTTTTCATTTGGCCGTTTCAATCCTATCACTGACTGAAACGGCCGGGTCGTCCGGCATTCAGGCCTGCCAGTTGAGGTTGTCACGTCGCCCATGCACATTGAAAAAGCATCCGAGTCCGGTCCGTCACTGGGCCGCAACCTGACCGTGGGCCTGCTGGATCACCTCGGCAAGGCGATCGTCACCGGCTTTTACGACAACAAGATTTTCCCGACCGAAGCGGTTTTGGCCGAACAGTACAAGGTCAGCCGGTCGGTGACGCGTGAAGCGGTGAAAATGCTGACCGCCAAGGGGCTTTTGACCGCCCGGCCGCGCCAGGGCACGGTGATTCAATCCACCCTTCACTGGAACCTGCTCGACAAGGACGTGCTGCGCTGGCTGCTGGAACGCAAGTTCTCGCTGGGCCTGCTGCGCCAGTTCACCGAATTGCGCGTCTCCATCGAACCGAAGGGCGCCGAACTGGCTTCGCGTAATGCGGCCTACGAAGACCTCCAGCGCATGAAGGCGGCCTTCCAGCGCATGGTCGATGCCGAACACGGCCACGGCGATCCGACCCAGGCCGATATCGATTTCCATATCTCGATCCTGCTGGCTTCCGGCAACCCCTTCTATTACCAGTTCCAGGAGCTGATCCGCACGGCGCTCCAGACCTCGATCAAGTTCACCACGCGAATCAACAAGGTGACACCGAACCTGGAAGCCCACGAAAACATCATGAAGGCGATCTTCGACCGTGATCCGAAGCGGGCCTATGCCGCCATGCACCTGATCGTCAATGACGTGCTCGATGTCATCCATGCCCAGGAAGAAGCCAACCGGCTGGGTGGGCAATAAGCCAAAAAAAACGTGCCGGCCAACCCAATCAGGGAGTGGCGACCGGCACGTCAGGAGGAAAGGTTTTCGGTAGGGAACTTTGGGCCTCCTCCCAGCAAGGATGGCATCGACCGGGAGATCATTTGATGCCAGTCGGCGCGGACCCAAAGGGAAAGCAGGCCCGCGCCCGATAGTCGGATACTTAGTACTTCATCCGCAGGGTGACGCCGTAGAACTTGTCGTCGAAACGGATGTCGTGCGGGAAGATCGGCGTATCGAAATAGCTGTAATACTTGCCGCCATTGACGTTCACGCCATCGACGCTGACCGTATAGTGCTCGTTGATGTCATAGCTGACCGAGAAATCGAGACGGCCGTTTGGTTTGACATAGTTGAACTGCGCGCCTTCAAAGCCCGGTGTGACCAGCTTGGCTCCAAAGAAGCCATCGGTATATTCGCTGCGCCAGTTATAGACGACGCGAGCGGTGATACCGTACTTTTCATACAGCAGGCCCAGATTATAGGCGGTCTTGGAAACGCCGAGGATTTGCTCGCCATAAAGCGGGCTGGTCCGGTCAGTTACTTCCGAAGGCGCATAGGTATAGTTGGCCATCACACCCAGACCGTTCCAGCCTTCGGGCAGGAAGTCGAAGAAGACCTGACCGGCCAGTTCAAAGCCTTGCAGCTTGGAGGAGCCGAGGTTCAGCGGTTGGGTGACGACATATTCGATGCCGCCTATGTTCTGAATCTGCGTACCCGTAGCCACGCGGTCGACGATCTTGCGGTCGTAGAGCGCCAGGGTCACGTAGTTGCTGCGGCCCCAGTAATATTCCGCCGTCACATCGATATTATCGGATTTCTGCGGACGCAGATCGGGGTTACCGCCGCTGGCATTGGGGCGGATATTGGCGTTGAGAGGCACTTCATAGGTGATGCCGGGGTTCAGGTCGCCGAAGAACGGACGGGCGATCGTCTTGGCATAGGTGGCACGGAATTGCAGATGATCCGTGGCCCGCAGACGGGCGCTGAAATTCGGCAGGAAATCGCTGTCCTTGGTGGAGCGGGTCTGCGGGGTTAATACACCGTTGACCGTGCCCGTGCCGGTCAGTTCGCGGTCAGTCGAGGTCTGGCGGCCACCGATCAGACCATCCAGAGACATGCCGTTGGCGAAATCGAAGCCATATTTAAGCTGGGCATAGAAGGCCCAAGTATTTTCATTGGCGTCATAGTTGCGGGTCGGATCCCACGCCGGATCACCGACCGGCTGCCCATACAGCACACGCAATTCATCTGTACGATCTCGCAGGTAATCCGCATCCGGTGTATACCAGCGGGCACCATTGTTAATGACCGGAATACTGTCTGGCGACAGCACAAGAAAGCCATCCGGCAGAACATCGCTGACCAGCGTCTGGCGATTACCGCCAGGTGCAGCCGGATTGGCCGTCACGGCGCGGAAGGCGGCAGAACGGTCGGCATAGCGATAACCAAACTGGAGTTGCCTGATAAAACCGGATTCGAAGGTATAGCTGCCGTCGATGCGGGTCTGGAACATGTCCGAATAGGACCGGTTGTAGTCTTGGAACAGGCCGTTGGCCAGCAGGAAGCCGGATGGATCACTGAGCGGATCGCCCGGCATGACAGTGGTGCCGTGATGGTCGTCATTGACCTTGATATTCACGGTTGGGATCGTTTTACCGATATCTACAATGGTGTTACGATTGGCATTATAGGAACGGATATAGGACAAATCCCAGTTCAGGCTCAATCCGCCAGAATGCCATTTGGCACCACCGCCATAGATGTACTGATCAGTCTTGCCCCACTTGGCCTGGGTCGAGGTCATGCCGGCAACATTGTTGAAGGTGGCCTGAGTACCCACACAGTCATGAACAATTTCGCCATTCTGCTGATAGAAGCCCGCGCCATTAACGGGCACATCATAACAGGTATCGGTCAGACCGACATCGGTGATGCTCTGGGCACCGAAAATATCCGAGAAGATGAAATAGGTGCCGAAGGTAGATTTCCAGCCAGCATATTGCGCGTCGGCATAGAGTTCGAGATTGTCATTCGGCTTCCACTGGAAGACACCGAGGATTTGCGGACGCTCGGTCGTGCCGGTATCGGTCAGGCCGCCGACGCAGGTCGGCAGGACAGCCCCCGTGCCACCCGCTGGCCCCTTGTCACCCGAACGTGGATCACAGTTGAACGAGATCGGGCGTGAGAACTCCTGCTTGGAATAGGAGGCGTCGAGCAGCAGGCCCATTTCGCCGTGGTTGGTGTCGAAGCGGTCAGACACCAGGATGCTGGCGACGCCGTTGCTCTTTTCGGTGATCTGGCCGTAATTATAACGGACATTACCGGCGAAGGTCAGGCCCTTCTTGAAGTTGAACGGCTTCTGGCGCTTGATGTTGATGACGCCGGCCACGCCGCCTTCGATCAGGTCGGCGGAGTTGGACTTGTAGACATCGACACCGGAAACCGATTCCGCCGGCAGGTCCTGGAAAGCGAAGCCGCGACCGACGCCGGTGAAGATTTCACGGCCGTCCAGCGTGGTTTCGATATCGCCGAGGCCGCGGATGATCACGCCCTGGATTTCGTTATTGTAGCCGTTCGAGGTCTGCACGCCCGGCACGCGCTGGAGCGCGGCGGCCACGGTGTTGTCAGGGAACTTGCCGATGTCGTCGGCAACGATCGAATCAACAACATTGTCGGAACGGCGCTTGATGTTCGCGGCCTTTTGCAGGCTGTTGCGCTGGCCGATGATGACGACCGTCTGGGTGTCATCCGCGGCAGCGGCGGCCGCATCCGGCGCCGCGTCCTGGGCGAATACCGGCGCGGCGGTCATCATCAGCGCAACGGCGGAGGCCGTGCAAAGGCTGATATATTTCGTGGACTTTTTCATAGGGTAATTCCCTCTCCTGTTTCTGTTCTTTTCTTGCGGCTCGATTCAGACGCGAGGCTCGCTCGCCATCCTCGATATCTTATTTATATGATAAATAAGATATCGCCAATAGATAATTATCATACTTATTGAGCAATCATCGCAAAGTGATAAAAAAGTCGCAGGGAGGCCGCCACCTCCCTGCATTTTAGCGCCGCTTCTTAAAGGCCTTTTCGGCCTCGGCCGTCATGGTCTTGATCTGGTCGGTTTCAGCGGCGCGATAGGGCGTGCCATCGACATAAAAGATATCGTGGAACCAGAGAGTCGGCGGATTATGGGTATAGGGCCGCTGCCAGGAATCCCACGGCATGTTGGTCTGGCTCTTGCCGGCAACGAAGCCCCAGTTGATGACGCCGACATTATATTTATAAGCCACAGGCAGGGCGGAATCGAAGGTCGAGCCGTTGCCGCGCGCCATGTATTCGGTCAGGATCATCGGACGGCCATAGGGTTGGAGCGACTTGATGCGCGCCTCCAGGATTTCCGGCCAGTCGTAGTTATGGAAGGTAATGATGTCGGATTCCTCGACCTGAATCCGTTCGACCGCATTAAGCTTGCCTGTGGGCGACCAGTCGTCATTGTGCCACAGGCCGGCGGTCAGGGGCTGGATCGGGTCCTGGCTGCGGGTCCAGGCGAAGACCTGCGGCAACAGCTTGGCGACCTGGGCGATCTTCACCTGCTCGTCGAGCTGCCTATAATTGCCGCCGCCGCCGTTATCCGGCTCGTTCCACACGTCCCAGGCCAGGATGCGCTTGTCCTTGCCGAAGGCGCCGACAATGCCTTTCACATAGGCCTCGTATTTCGGCCAGCCGGCTTCATCCAGCAGGCCAGCGGTGCCGGGGCTTTGCACCCAGCCGGAATTGTGCGTGCCGGGGATGGGCGGATGCTGCTTGCCAGGCACCGGGTTTGGATCCCAGCACGAATCGAACAGCACGAACATCGGCCTGATGTGATGCTTGTCGGCGATCTCCAGGAAGGTGTTGATGCGCTTTTTGAAACCTTCGGAATCCTGCGCCCACAACTGGTCATGCAGGAAGACGCGCATGGTGTTCATGCCCAGCCCTTCGGCATAGCCCAGTTCGCGGTCGATCTCCGCCGGATTGAACGTGTCGGCCTGCCACATCTCGAACTGGTTGATGGCGTCGGCCGGCATGAAGTTGCTGCCGACCAGCCAGCGCTGCTGACCATACCAGACGTGGGCCTTTTCCGCTGTCCAGCGCTGGGTTTCCGCCTGTGCGGGTGAAAAGCTTTGCGTCGAAAGAGCCAGCGCCATGGTACCTGCTACTAAAAAGAACTTGATCGGTTTCATTACTGTGTTTTCCCGCTCTTTGCAGTGAATTCCGCAGCCGCCTTGGCGGTCAGGTCACGAATCTGGTCGGTTTCGGCTTTGCGATAGGGCTGGCCATCGGCATAGAAGATATCGTGGAACCACAGGGTCGGCGGATTGGCGGTATAGGGGCGCTGCCAGGAATCCCACGGCATGTTGGTCTGCGACTTGCCGAGCACGAAACCCCAGTTGATCATCGCCACCTTGTACTTGACGCCGAGCGGCAGCGAACTGTCGAAGGTCGAGCCATTGCCGCGCGCCATGTATTCGGTCAGGAGCAAAGGCCGGCCATAGGGCTGGAGCATCTTGATGCGCTTTTCCAGACCTTCCGGCCACTCATAGCTGTGGAAGCTGATGACATCGGAATTGTCGAGCTGGATAGCTTCGGTGACGCTGCGCTTGCCGTTGGGCGACCAGTCATTGGCCGTCAGCCACACGCCGGAGGTCAGGGGCTGGATCGGGTCTTGCGACCGCGCCCAGGCGAAGACCTGCGGCAGCAGACGATCGACATTGGCCACCTTGGTGTCCTGATCCGAACGGCCGCCATCCTTGGCCTGTATGGCGCCTTCGTGCGTCCAGTCGGAGGTCTGGCCGTCGCGGTTATCCGGCTCGTTCCACAGGTCCCAGGCCAGGATGCGCTCATCCTTGCCGAAGGCGCCAACAATGCCCTCGACATAGGCTTTCAGATTGGCGGTATTTTCCTCACGCAAACCGATGGCGCCGGGGCTTTGCACCCAGCCGGAATTATGCACGCCGGGGATCGGCGCCGGCTGCGTGCCCAGGCGCGGATACGGGTCCCAGCAGGAGTCGAACAGGACCAGCATCGGCTTGATGTGGTGTTTGGCGGCAATGTCGAGGAAGGTATCGATGCGCTTTTTGAAGCCTTCCGGGTCTTGCGCCCAAAGCTGGTCATGCAGGAAGACGCGCATGGTGTTCATGCCGATGCCCTCGGCATAGCCCAGTTCGCGGTCGATCTCCGCCGGGTTGAAGGTGTCGGCCTGCCACATTTCAAGCTGGTTGATGGCGCTCGAATTGATGTAGTTCGAGCCGACCAGCCAGCGTTGCTGCGCATACCAGGCATTGGCTTTTTCCGGCGACCAGCGCGCGGTTTCGGCATGTACGGCCGGCGCAAGCACAGTCAGCGCAAAACCGGTGGCGATGAAGAATTTCATGGGTTTCATATCAGGGCCTTATTTCGCGCTGAAGCGGTAGATCAGCGTATTGGAATAGGTTTCGCCGGGATGCAGCAGGGCCGAACCAAAAGCCGGCTGGTTGGGCGTATCGGGGAAGATCTGCGGCTCCAGCACGAAGGCGTCGCCCTCGCGGTAAATGCCGCCGGCCTTACCCGAAGACGTGCCGTCGAGGAAATTGCCGGAATAGAACTGGATGCTCGGTTGATCGGACAATAGTTCGAGTTTGCGGCCGGAGACGTCATCCTCGACCACGGCCATCAGGCGCGGCTGGGCGGTTTTTTCGCGGCTGGCGACCCAGTTGTGATCATAGCCGCGGCCGTAGACCAGTTGCTGTTCGGACGCATCACGCACGCGGGCGCCGATGGCGGTGGGCGTGCGGAAGTCGAACACCGTGCCCTCGACCTTGCGAACTTCGCCGGTGGGAATCGCGCCGGAATCGGTGGGCAGATAGGCATCCGCCAGCAGGGTCAGCTTCGAGTCATTGACGCTGTAATCCGACCCCTCGCCGTTCAGGTTCCAGTAGGCGTGGTTGGTGATATTGACGATGGTCGTCTTCGTCGTGGTCGCCGTATATCTGATTGTCAGTTCATTGGCTTCGTTCAGGGCATAGGTCGCGTGAACCGTCATTTCGCCGGGATACCCCATGTCGCCGTCCGGGCTGACATATTCCAGTTCGACCGAGGCGCTGTCGCCGTCCGCGATTTTCACCACCTTCCAGTTGACCTTATCGAATCCTTTCGTGCCGCCATGCAGGGAATTGACGCCGTTATTGACGGGCGCCTGATAGGATTTACCATCGATGCTGTACTGGCCCTTGTTGATGCGGTTGGCAAAGCGGCCGACCGTGGCACCGAAATACTGCGGATTGGAAACGTAATGATCGAGATCGGCATAGCCCAGCGTGATATCGGCCGGCTTGCCGTTGCGATCCGGCGTTACCAGCGCCTGCAGGCTGGCGCCATAGGTGATGACCGTGGCGGATGTGCCCTTGTGATTGGTCAGCGTAATCGCTTCGACTGACTGACCATCGGCCAGCTTGCCGAACTCCGCGCGTTTGGCGTCGGCGGCCTGCGCCTGACCGTTTATCGTCAGCAAAGCCGTCAGCGCCACGCCGGCCAGCGCCTGAAATTTCGTCATATTATCCTCGCCTGATTATATTTCGAAACCATGTTTATCGGATTTATAAGATAATTAAAAGCAGGAATCTGCTTTGTGCGACTAAGCGATTGAAGCGCTGCGATAAATAATCAGGAGAGATTGGTCAGCATGTCGTTGATGCGCGTTTCGGCGTCGTGCAGGGCCTGATCGGCCGGCTTGGCGCCGGTGATAGCGGCGGCCAGTTCCTCTGAAAGCATATCCTGAATGGCGAACTGGCGCTGCACATCGATCGGCAGCCCCTGGCCGTAGCTGGTAATGGCCATCAGGTCACGGCGGTGTGGCTGGGCCTGATAGGCGGGGTCGGTGATCACCGCCTGCATCGACGACAGGTGGCCGGAACGTGTCCAGTCGGCCTCATGAATGCTGAGGAATTTCAGCAGCCGCATCACGGCTTGCGTCTGTTCCGGCGTACGGCGCTTTACCGGCATGACCCAGGCGTGGCCATCGACGAACGCCGCCGGCCGATCGCCGAACAGAACCGGATAGGGCACGACGGTATAGCCCTTGTAGAGCGGACGCCCCGGCGTGGCGGCCTCGGCGTCGAAGGCCCCGATCATCCAGGTGCCGACGATGTAGACCCCGCCCTGGCCGTTGACGAAGGCGGCCGTCGCCGTGCCGTAATCCTGGTCGCGCGTGGTCATGTTCTCGTCATATATCCGCTTGAACAGCCCGACGATCTCACGGGCGCGCGGCGTATTCAGGCGGATATGGTTGGGATCGGGAAAGATCACCTCATCTTGCGCCAACAGGTAGGTGTAGAGATTGCGGGCATAGGCCGCCCGCTCATTGACCATTGATTGCACGAAATAGGGCTTGCCGGTGCGTTCGCGGAACTGCCGCGCCTGTACCAGCAGTTCGCCGGCATTGCGCGGCAGGATGGGCTTGCCGTCCTTTACCAGCCCCGCCTTGGCGAACAGGTTCATATTGATGTGGAAAAGCTGGGTCCAGCTATCGAACGGCAGGCCGTAGATATCGCCATCCATGCTGACCGCCCGCCGCGCCACCGGCGTGAACTGGTCCGGCGTGATCCCCTGCGCTTCCAGGCCTTCCATCAGCGGCATCAGCAGATGATGGCTCTTGTAATCGGGTATCACCGCCATGTGCATGGTGACCAGATCCGGTGCGTCATCGGCGGCGAACTGCGCCGACAACTGGTCATAGCCCGGCCAGGCCACCGTAATGATTTTGAGGCGGATATCGGGATTTTCGGCCTCGAACCGATCGAGCAGGCCGGTGATGATTTCGCACTCGCCATTAGGGTTGGCCGTAGCCGGCTTGCCTTTCGGCACATGAGCGCGGCAATCGCCGAAGATGCGCTGGACGGTGATCGTGGGACGGGTATCCGGCTTTTCACAGGACCCCAGCATCAGCAGGGCGAGCAGGAACAGCAACCGTTTCATAGCTTCACCATGCCGGTGATTGCCGAAACGATATGCTTCTGGAAGGCGATATAGATAATCAGTACTGGCAGCCCGGCCAGCACCGCCTCCGCCATCAGCACGCCCATGCCCGTGACTTCGGCATAGTTGGTCTGGGCCGCCGCCATGCCTTCGGTCAGAGTGAACATGTCCGGCCGCGTGGCGGAAATCAGCGGCCACCAGTAATCATTCCATGACAGCAAGAAGGTGTAGATGCCGAGGCTGGCCTGCGCCGGAACGGTCTGCGGCAGCAGGACTTTCCAGAAGATCATGAAAGGTGATGCCCGGTCCAGGCGCGCGGCATCCTCCATGCCCTTCGGGATGGCGCGGAAGGTTTCCGTCATCAGGAAGACGCCGAGCGGCGCCGAAAGGCCCGGCAGGATCAACGCCAGATAGGTATTGTGCCAGTGCAGGGTGCTGAAAATATGGTGCCGCGTCAGGATGACCGACTGGTCGGGGATGGCCAGCCCCATCAGCACGAAGGCATAGAGCCAGTTGCGGAAGGGAAAATGCAGCCGCCCGAAGGCATAGCCGGCCAGCGACGACAGGGCCAGCACGCCCGCCACCGAAAAGCCTGACACCACCATCGAATTGAAGAACCAGCGGAACAGGGTGCGGTTTTTCAGCAATTCGCCGTAATTGCCAAGCGTATAGGGGCCGAAGAGGCTTAACGGTGCCTGCCGCATCAGATCGACATTGTTGCGCAGGGACAGAAACACCGTCCATGCCAGCGGCAACAGGATCAGGATCAGCATGACGGCGCAAAAGGCATATCGCAGCCCTTGCCAGACCCTGCGGCCACGCACCCGGCTCATGCCCGCCTCCCCTTCAGGAAGGCGTGCAGCCATCTCGCTGCCTGCGGCACCAGCAAAGCGACAAGGATCAGCGCGAAAAGCATCTGCGAAGCCGCCGCCGCGTAGCCGATATCCCAGTGGTTGAAGCCGGTTTCGTAGATATAGAGCACCAAAGGCCGCGACGCGCCGTTCGGCCCCCCTTGCGTCAGAAGCTGCGGCTGGCCGAACACCTGAAACTGCAGGGCGCATTCATAAGCCGCCACCAGTATCACCGCCGGCATGACCGCCGGCAGGGTGATGCGCCGGAAAACCGACCACGGCGTGGCACGATCGAGCGCGGCGGCTTCATAAACCGAACGCGGCACCTGCTGGAGCGCCGACAGGAACAGGATCATCGGCAGGCCGAGGCTCCACCAGACGGTAATGACGGCCAGGCTCGGCAGGACCAGCCTCTGGTCGTTAAGGAAGGCCACCGGCGCCTGGCCGATCATGTGGCTGAAATGACTGAGCAGACCGCCATCAGGCACCAGAACCTGCCGCCAGATGATGGTCAACACGGTTACCGACAGGACAGACGACGCAAAGACGACGCTGCGCATGAAGGCGGCGAAGCGCGTGGCGCGGTTGAGCGACAGGGCCAGCATCAGGGCGAGAAGCACCAGCACCGGCACAGTCAGGCCGACGAACATCAGGCTGTTGCCGAGCGCCTGGAGAAAGGTCCCGTCACGGAACAGGCGGACGTAATTCTCGAAAGCGATGAAATGCTCGCCACCGAACAGATTGGCGCGATAGAGGCTGAGCCGGATGCCGGCCAGCAGCGGATAGACCAACAGCCAGACATAAACGCTCAGGAACGGCAGGGCAAACAACAGGTTCCCCCATCCCCTCGTCGCTTCGTTTCTGGAAGATACCGCCATCACGCCGGTTCCGGATGCCAGGCCCGCCCGTCCACATCGAACAGGTGCGCCTTCGCGCCATCCAACCGGACACCGACGCGATCACCGGGCCGGTGCGGACTGACCCCGGTTTCCGTCGCCACCAGTTCGCTGCCGTCAGTCAGGCGGACATGAACCCAGGACTGCTCGCCCAGCCGCTCGACGAAATCGACCGTGGCCGGGATATGCGGCTTTTCCGGTGTTGTCAGGGCCACATGCTCGGCGCGCAGTCCCAGTTGCCATGCCGTCGACTCCGGCAGGTCATGCAATGCCACCTGCGTTTGAATATCACTTTCCCCCAGCCTGAACGCCGCTCTGCCCGCTTCCCCCGCCGCCAGATCACCAGAGAGCAGATTCATCGGCGTGGCGCCGACGAACTGCGCCACGAACAGATTAGCCGGGCGGCTGAATATTTCCAGCGGCGTGCCGATCTGCTGAATGACATGATCGTGCATGATCATGATCCGCGTTGCCAGGGTCATGGCCTCGACCTGATCGTGAGTCACCATCACCATGGTGGCCGACAGATTGCGTCCCAGTGCCGCCAGTTCGCGGCGAGTCTTCAGACGCAGGGCCGGATCGAGGCTGGACAGCGGCTCGTCCATCAGCAGGATATCAGGCTTTTTTACCAGGGCGCGCGCCAGGGCCACGCGCTGCTGCTGCCCGCCGGATAGCTTGCCGGGGCGCTTGTCGAGAAAAGCGTCTATGGACAGGCTTCGGGCCGTGTCGCCGATCCGCGTGGCGATTTCAGCGGCCGGCACCCCCATATTACGCAGACCGAAGGCGAGGTTTTCCGCCACCGTCATATGCGGATAGAGGGCATAATCCTGAAAGACCATGGCCACGCCGCGATCACCTGCTTCGGTATTTTGGATGGCGCGGCCATTGAGGAAAATTTCACCGCCGTCGACCGTTTCCAGACCGGCGATCAGGCGCAGCAGGGTCGTCTTGCCGCAGCCGGAAGGCCCCAGAATGATGAAGAATTCACCCTTGCCGATCGTTAGGTTCAGGCCATCGAATACCCGGTTGCCATCAAAGGCTTTGGCCACGGCGCGGAATTCGAGGCCCTGAGTTTCCGCGACCTGATTTTTCGGCGAATTGCCCATTTTATCCCCTGCGGCGGCCATTCGGCTCTGAGGGACCTTATATCAGGGCAGATGGAAACCGGAAGCCCTGATCGCCTTCTCCGCCCGACTTCATGGACTGTCCTGTTTCTCATGCCAATTTATTTGGGATAACAGCCACTTGTCCGGCGTGCTGGCGCACGCATGGCGATTATAAAAATCACCGACGGGAAACCTGAACAAAGAAGACGCAATATACAGTTTCAGGCAAGAGGCTGAATACCGGTACATTTGATCGATTCACCCACAAATCCGCATTTATAAAAAACTTTGAAACCGGTATTTATGACTCCCATGACCAATCAAATCTCTGTCACCGATCAAATCCTCGACCGCAATGCCGTGCTTCTGCTGGCCAATAAAGGCGAGCCTGTAACACTTGTCGGCTGCGAACTGGATGAGGTTGATCTGTCCGATATGATCCTCAATGGCTGGGTGTTCGATCAGTGCCTGTTCCGCAAGACGAAGTTTGTCAGCGCCAGGCTGGATGGCGCGCAGTTTATCGCCTGCAAGGGGGCGCACGCCGATTTCACCAGCACCGACTTGGCCGAGGCCAAATTTACTGCCTGTGATTTCAATAACAGCAAATTTCGCGGGGCCACGGTTTCGCAGGCGCAGTTCCGCCGCTGCAAGCTGACCGGCGCCAATTTCAACGATGCCAAGGCACTCGACGTTCTCTTCGAGGAAACACGGCTGAACGATGCCAAGCTGCGCAATTTCGCCTTCAACAAGCAGACCCTGAAATCGCTCGACCTGACCAATGCCGAACTTCAGCGCTGCGATTTCCGCGGCGTGACGTTTGAGGACTGTTCCTTGCGCGACGCCGTTCTGACCGACGCGCGTTTTGAAGGCGCCGACCTGCGCGGCACCGATATAGGCGGGGTCCGGCTGGAGGACGCCCGCCGTTTCAAGGGCGCGACCATTTCCCGCGCCCAGGCGGCGGAGTTGCTATCCGAACTTGGCCTGAACGTCCGCTGATTATATGCCGTCGCCGCCATAGATCGGGTTATGGATGCCGCACTCGACCTTTTCGGTGCCGGCCCAGCGGCCCGAACGCGCATCCTCGCCGGCGGCCACCGGCTTGGTGCAGGTGAAGCAGCCGATCGACGGAAAGCCCTGTTCGACCAGCGGATGCGGCGGCAGGTCATGGGCTTTGAAATAGGCCTCGATATCCTGCGCTGTCCAGGTGGCCAATGGATTGACCTTGAAATGCCGGCCGTCGAATTCGACAATCGGCAGCCTGGTGCGCGTGGCGCTCTGGTGACGTTTGCGGCCGGAAATCCAGGCGCTGTAGCCCTCCATGAAACGGTTCAGTGGACGCACCTTGCGCAGGTCGCAGCAGGCGTCGGGATTGGTGCGCCACAGGGTATTCTTGTCGTCCTCTGCCGCGGCTTCCGCCGGATCGGCCCTGAGATTGATCAGATTGGTCAGGCCCAGCCTCGCCGCCAGTTCATCGCGATACTGAATGGTCTGGAAGAAATGGCGGTCGGTATCGAGGAAAAGCACCGGCAGGTCCGGCTCAGTCTGCGCCACCATATGCAACAGTACAGCGGAATCGGCGCCAAAGGATGACGACAGGGTAATGTCGCCGATGAATTCTTCCTGTATGGCCCTTTGCAGGATTTCCTGTGCGGTCAGGTGTTCCCAGGCGGCGCTCAGGGCTTCGGCGCGCAGCGCGCCGGACGTTTTCCCAGTTTGATCTTTCAGTATGTCTATCAAGATCGTCATCGGATGTCTTTCTCAGAGCGTTTTCCCGATGGAAAACGCGTAAAAGCAGAGGATCGGAGCGGAATCCGTTTTAGACGCCGACCTGATGGCGCAGCGCCCAGGTCGGGCGGTGGGCGTCGGCGGCGCTTTGGTAATAGGTGGTGAAGCGCGCCTTGGCCGAAGCCAGCGCCTCGGCGGCATCGCGGTCCTTGACGATGAACTCGTTGAAACCACAGCGCAGCATCAGCAGAAGCTGGTCGCGCAGCACATCGCCGACGGCGCGGATCGGCCCTTTGAAACCGTAATCCTGGCGCAGGATGCGCGCGGTCGAATAGTTGCGGCCGTCGCGGTAGATCGGGAAAACAGCCTCGACCAGGGCGATCTTGTCGAGCCACGGCGCCAGTTCGCGTACGTCCTGGCCGGCATTGACGCGGACGCCGTAACGGCCGTTCAGGCCATCCAGTTCGGTCAGGGCGCGGTCGAAGCTGAGGACGTAATTGCCGTCCGAACCGACCGGCTCGTCATCAGCCAGCAGGGTCCAGTCGTTATCGAGACGCGCGCCGCTGTCATCGATCAGGGTCGGCTCGTAGGAAGAATTGGCTCTGGGCAGGGTCACAATCGTCTGGTCCTGAGTATAGGGCATATCAAGCGGGCTCATGCAGCGCCTCCGCGAAGGTGGGGCGGCCGACCCGTTCGAGCGTATCGATGAAGCGCTCGGACTCGTCCGTCCGCAATTGGAGATAAAGCTGGACCACGCGTTCGATGGCGGCGGGAATGGCTTCGGCGGGCAGGCCCTTGCCGGTGATCTGGCCGAGCGCGGCGTTTTCATCGGCGCGGCCGCCCAGCAGGATCTGGTAGACCTCGATCCCCTGCTTATCGACGCCGAGGATGCCGATATTGCCGTTATGATGGTGGCCGCAGGCATTGATGCAGCCCGACATCTTGATTGACAGGTCACCGATCTTGTCACTCAAAGCGGCATCGGCGAAGCGGTTGGAGATGGACTGCGCCAGCGGGATCGAACGGGCATTGGCCAGCGAGCAGTAATCCAGGCCGGGGCAGCAGATGATGTCGGTGATCTTGCCGATATTGGCCGTGGTCAGCTCCACCTTATCCAGTTCACGGTAGAGGTCGTACAGGTCGGCCTTGGCGATATGCGGCAGCACGATGTTTTGCTCGTGGGTGACGCGCAGCTCGCCGGTGCCGAACCGGTCCGCCATATCGGCCAGCAGGTCCATCTGCTGGTGGCTGATATCGCCCGGCGTCTTGCCGATCGGCTTGAGCGACACGGTGACCGACACATAGTCGTCGTTCTTGTGCGGATTGAGATTGTTCTTCACCCAGCGGGCAAATTCCGGATCGGCGGTTTTGGCGCGCTCATGCGCGGCTTCGTCGAAGGGGCGCGGCGCCAGGTCGGGCGCGGGGAAATAGCTGCGGATACGGTCGATTTCGGCCTGCGGCGGATCGATGCGGCTCTTGTCCATCGTCGCCCACTCTTCCTCGACCTGACGCTTGTATTCGTCAGGACCGAGCGCGGCGACCAGGATCTTGATGCGCGCCTTGAAGCTGTTGTCGCGGCGGCCATAGCGGTTATAGACGCGCAGGCAGGCTTCGAGATAGCTCAGCAGTTCGCTGCCAGGAAGGCCGATGCGGATGCGATGGGCCAGGGCCGGGGTACGGCCCATGCCGCCGCCGACATAGACATCGAATCCCTGCGGCGTCAGGTGCAGGCCGATATCGTGCAGGCGGATGGCGGCACGGTCCTTCGTCGCCGCCGTGATGGCGATCTTGAACTTGCGCGGCAGGAAGGAAAATTCCGGATGGTTGCTCGACCACTGGCGGATCAGTTCGCACCACGGACGCGGGTCCTCGATCTCGTCGCGCGCGGCGGCGGCGAACTGATCGGTGGTGGTGTTGCGGATACAGTTGCCGGAGGTTTGCAGCGAGTGCATCTCGACCTCGGACAGCTCTTCGAGGATCTTCGGCGCGTCGGCCAGCTTGATCCAGTGGAACTGCATGTTGGTGCGGGTGGTGAAGTGGCCGAACCCGCGGTCATAGGTGCGGGCGATATGGGCCAGCTTGCGGATCTGGCGCGAGGCCAGCACGCCATAGGGAATGGCGATGCGGTACATGTAGGCGTGCAGTTGCAGGTAGAGGCCGTTCATCAGGCGCAGGGGCTTGAACTGGTCCTCGGTGATTTCCCCGGCAAGGCGGCGGCGCACCTGGTCGGAAAATTCCCGGACGCGATCCTTGGCGAAGGCGCTGTCGAACTTGTCGTAAACATACATGGTCTTAATCCTGGAATATCAAGGCGCGCGCGTGGTCCTGGGCGATGCGGGCAGTCGTCGGTCCCGTGGTCGGGCCGTTGGCGCGGACGAACTCGCGCACATGTTCGCGCTGCACCGGCGCGTCGGCGTCGTTCAGCGGCACCAGATAGGGGGCGACCACCTCGGTTTCGCGCGGCTTCCATTCGGCCAGCAGGGCCTCGGCTTCGGCGTCATCGAGGCGCGCGGCCAGAGCGGCATCCAGAACCCAGCCGTTTTCACCCCACCACAGGGTCACGCCGTCATGGAGGCGATTGGTCGTCAAAAGCTTCATGCGTTCAGTCTCGCTTCCTGGCTCGCGTGCATTTCCTGAGTGATGGCCGCGAGCGATGCGGTATCATCCTTGTAGAGAGCGGCCACCTCGCCGATAATGACGAGGGCCGGGCCTTTCGGCGGGGTGGCGGCGATGGTATCCGCCAGCGCGCCGAGGTGGGTGAGTGTGCGGCGCTCGTTGGGACGGGTGCCGTTTTCGATGATCAGGGCCGGGGTGTCAGGCATCCGGCCGTGGCGGGTCAGCTCGCCGGCGATCTCGCGCGCGGTGGCGACGCCCATATAGACGACCAGTGTATGATGCGGGGCGGAAAGCGCCGACCAGTCCAGCCTCAGCGGATTGGAATGATCGCCGTCCTTGCTGTGGCCGGTGATGAAGGTAACGCTCTGGGCGTGATCGCGGTGAGTCAGCGGCACGGCGGCGGAAGCGGCGCAGCCGAGAGCGGCGGTGACGCCTGGCGTGATATGGACTTCAATGCCGGCGGCACGCAGGGCCTCGACCTCTTCGCCGCCACGGCCGAAGACGAACGGGTCGCCGCCCTTGAGGCGCACGACGCGGCGGCCCAGGCGGGCCTGTTCGACCAGCAACTCGTGAATCTGATCCTGCGGCACCGAATGGTTGGAGCGTTCCTTGCCGACGTAAAAACGATCGGCGTCGCGGCGGGCCAGGTCCATCACGCCTTCGCCGACCAGACGGTCGTAGACGATGACATCGGCCTCCGAGAGCAGGCGCAGGGCTTTCAGGGTCAGCAGTTCCGGATCGCCGGGACCGGCCCCGACCAGATGAACCACGCCGGTGCGCGGTGCGTCGATATTGGCCAAAGCCAGCGCCACAGCCTCATCGATCCGACCTGACCGTGCCAGTTCGGCGGCGGGCGATTGCAGGATGTTCTCCCAGGCGCGGCGGCGATCGTCCGTGTTCGGAAAAAGCTCGCGCAGGCGTGGAGACAGGGCGGTGGCGAAGGCGGCGACCTCTGTTTCCGAAGGTGGCACGGCGGCCTCGATCTTGCGGCGGGTTTCGCGCGCCAGAACCGGGGCGGTGCCGCCGGTAGCCACGCCGATGCTCAGGGACCCGCGATCGATAATGGCCGGCACATGGAAATCGGAAAGGTCGGGGAAATCGACGACATTGAGCGGCGCGCGTGAGGTGCGGGCCAGCGCCGCGCCCTTTTCGGCAAGTTGGCGATCCTCGAAGGCCACGATGATCAGCGCGGCTTCGCTGAGTTCCGCTGCTTCCGGCCAGCGTGGCAAGGCCCCCGCCAGATCGGCCAGCGGCGCGAAGAGGATCACCTTGGCCGGTGTGCGCTTCAGCAGGTTGAGCTTGCGGATCGCCCATGCGCCGGCGCCGATCAGGACGACCTGACGGTTTTCGAGCGGCCATGACAGGGGCAGAGCAAGCATCACAAAAACACCAAAAGAGGGATCATACAACATGTATCCCCTTTAACAGCGTCCTATGTAAGGTTTTGCGACCGCGAAATAAAGCGATGGTTTGTTGTGCGTGGGTTTAGGGCGGCTAAACGGCGGCTGATTTGATAATTATTCGCAAATCAATGGCTTGCGCCATCCCATTTGGTGATCTTGAGCGTATCGAGGTCAATGGTCGGAATGCAGCGCAGATTGATCGCCTTCATCGGTTTGCCATCGGGTCCCTGGCCTTCGGAATAGGGCGCTATGCCACAGGTCGAGCAGAAGTGGTGGTGCAGGCGCCGGCTGTTGAAATTATAGGTCGAAACGCCCGATTCCGCTGTCTTGAGAGTGAAGGCGCCGGCCGGCACGAAGGCCAGCAGTCCGCCCCGGCGGCGGCACATCGAGCAGTTGCAGTCCAGCCCCTCATTGAAATCGCCCTCGACCTCGAAAGCGATCTGGCCGCAATGGCAACTTCCCTGATGCAACATGGCATATCTCCTGAAATGGCTGGATTTTCATCGGGCAGGCGTAAGAAAACAATGCGGGAGACAACAGGTCGCATGGGCCAATTCCTGTCAGTATGTTAGGATACGCGCATGAGTTCAGAACACGCCCTTGCCGCCCGCCAGAAAATCCGTGAAGACGCTGCCGCCATTGGCGTGGATGAAGCCTTCATCTCGAAGCTGGTCGATGAGTTTTACAGCCGCGTCCGCGCGCACCCGCATCTGGGGCCGGTGTTCAATGGCGCGGTGCATGACTGGCCGGAGCATCTCGCCAAGCTGAAACTGTTCTGGCAATCGGTGGCGCTGAATGCCGGCGTCTATTCGGGCAATCCGATGCGGGCGCACCTCAAAACCAAGACGATAGAGCCGGCGCATTTCGGCGAATGGCTGCATCTGTTCGAGCAGACCCTGCGCGATATCGCTCCCACCGAGGCGGCGGTCGATTATTTCATGGTCCGCGCCAGCCGCATCGGCGAAAGCCTGAAGATGGGACTGTTCTTCAGGCCGGCCTGACCTTATTTTCCCTTAGCGAGATCGTCGAAGGCCCTGAGTGTATTTATGAGTGCCTGCATTTTTTCGATATAGATCATGTTTGGCCCATCTGAAGGGGCATGATCGGGGTCCTGGTGGGTTTCG